>Ga0066652_100000005_pt1 | contig 613916 bp, 597 predicted proteins | sample GraSoiAngelo_101_FD_71413 | JGI IMG/M metagenome (GOLD analysis project Ga0066652, IMG submission 71413) | Grasslands soil microbial communities from the Angelo Coastal Reserve, California, USA - 14_0903_02_30cm | ecosystem: Environmental > Terrestrial > Soil > Grasslands | place: USA... | reverse complement strand
GGCGAACGTATCCGCGCCCCCGAAGCCCATCAGATAGTCCGCTCCCGCGCCGCCGTTCAGCACGTTGGCGCCGGCATTGCCGTAGATTTCCTGCGCCAGCGCGTTGCCGGTCAAGTTCTGTGCGGCGGTCCCCGCCTGGCTCAGGGAGGAAAGAATCTCGATCTCGACGCCCGCGGCCAGCGCATAATCGCCAACCGCATAGACGACGTCGCGCGTTCCGCCGCCCGCGCTCTCGATCACGGTGTCGCCTGTGCCGGAAACCAGATAGCGGTCGTTGCCGCCGAGCCCGATCAGATAATCGGCGCCGCCGCCGCCCGCCAGGAAGTTATCCCCCGCATTGCCGTAAATCTCCTGGCCGAACTCGTTGCCGATCAGCGCCAGCGGGGTCGTCCCGTCCTGGCTCGCCGCGGAGAGGATTTCGATCTCGACGCCCGCTCCGAGCACGTAGCTGTCGAGCGCGTAGACGGCGTCGCGGCCGCCTCCCACACCCTCGATGATGTGATCGCCCTGCCCGGAAACGCCGTAGCGGTCGTCGCCGCCCAACCCGACGAGATAATCATTGCCTCCCCCACCGAACAGGAAGTTGGCACCGGCATTGCCGTAAATCTCCTGGTCGAGGTCGTTGCCGACCAACACCATCTCGGTGGTGGCCGCTTGACTCACCGCCGAGATCACTTCGACCGACACCCCCGCGCGCAACACGTAGCTTGCCCGCGCATAGATGAGGTCCCGGCCCTCGCCGGCGCTTTCGAGGATCTCGTCGCTGAGATCGTCGACGACGTAGACGTCGTCGCCCGTCCCTCCGATCATCAAATCCGTGCCCGAGCCGCCGTGGAGGAAATCGTTGCCGCTGCCGCCGCGGAGCACATCGTTGCCGGAATCGCCGTCGATCACGTCGTTGCCGCCCGCGCCGGACAGAAAGTCGTTGCCGCCGAGGCCGTCCAGCCGGTCGTCGCCGTCGGCGGACACATATTCGTCCTGGCCCGGAGTGCCGACGAAGGTCCGACCCGCCGGGTTGAAGAGGCCGCTGGGAGCGCCGAGATTGTAGGTCGAAAGATCGCTCGCGGCGACGTTCTTGAGCAGGATGTCGACGAGCCCCGAGCTGCTTCGGATGCGGGTGTCGGCGCCGACCTGGGCGATGGTCAGGCCGCCGCCGGGTCCGAACGGATTGGCGCCGAAGACGGCGAGGTCGAGCCGGTCGCCGTCCTCGCCGGCCTGGAAATCCTGCACGGTCAATGTCGTCGCGACGTGCTGGACCTGGACCACGTCACGGCCGCCGCCCAGGCCGAGCGTCTGGGTCCCTCCCCGCGAGCGGATGATGTCGTTGCCGGTGCCGCCGACGACCGTCGCGGTGTCGGTGATCGTGATGTCGTCGTCCCCGCTGCCGCCGTCGACGACCATCGAGGAAGCGGTGTCGATCACCATGATGTCGTTGCCGTCGCCGCCGGCGGCGACGCCGTTGACGCCCTCGAGCGTGATGAAGTCGTTGCCGGCGCCGCCGTCGACCACCAGGTTCGCGCTGCTCGCGCGGCGGGCCGTGATCGTGTCGTTGCCCGCGCCCCCACCCAAAATGTCGTTGCCGCCCGCCGAATCGGTGAGCACGTCGTTGCCGTCGCCGCCGGCCAGGACGTCGTTGCCGCCGCCGGTGTCGCTGATCGTGTCGTTGCCGGCGCCGCCTTCCAGCGTGTCGTGGCCGGCTTGACCGTCGAGCGTGTCGTTCCCGTCGCCGCCGTTCAGATTGTCGTTGCCGGCGCCGCCGGTCAGATTGTCGTCTCCGGCGAGGCCCGAAATGGTGTCGTCGCCTGTGGTGCCGGCGATCGTGTCGTTGCCTGGCGTCCCGGTGAAGGTCGGCATGTTCTGCGCTCCGGCATCGTGGCTGTCGCTTCAGCCATGACGGATTTCGCGAATCGGATCAACGCGATGGCTGAGGCGCCCCGTCCGGATTCGGGTCATATTACCGTGAAGTCGCCGGCGGCGGGCGCCGGAAGGCCTGGGCGGGGGCCGCGCAGGGCTCATCGCGCCTCGGTTATCAACATTTTCATAGGCTTAGTCTTGCACAATCGGCCCCCGCAGACGAAAGCCGGTCGGGAAGCGACGTTGGCCCTTAGACCGCGGCGCCGAGCGCGGGCCAGATGACCATGAACATCCCGGCGGCCGCCGCGGCCCAGGCCAGCGAGCGCAGATAAGGGATGCCGAGCGCGTAAAGCGGCAGATAGGCGATCCGGCCGCCGAGCCAGATCCAGGCCCCGAGCGCGGTCGTCTCGTTGCGCAGCGCGGCGACGCTGACGATCAGCACCGCGGCGACCATCAGCGGAAACGTCTCGAAGAAATTGGCCTGCGCCCGCGAAAGCCGGCCGACGAGGGGATTTGGCGGCGGCAATTCCTCGTCGCGCGGCCCGACATTCCATTTCGAGCCGTATTGCCGGGTCTTCACCTGCGCGGCGGCCAGGATGTGGACCAGGGCCAGCACGCAGCCCCAGGCGAGGACGATGAGTTCCGTTGTCATGGCGAAACGATAACTTCCCCGAGCCGCCGCGTCCATTGGCGCTTTTTGCGCTTTCGTGCATTGTGGGCGCGATGGCGGAGCCTAGGGCGTTCGACGAGCTTCGGGGAAACAGGAGCGGCCGCGCGGCGCGCGGCGGCTTCGAGCCGCTCGCGCGGTGGCTGGAGACCACTCCGCAGGCCGAGCTCGTCAAGCGCCAGCACGCGGCCGAAGCCGCCTTCCGAAGCCTCGGAATCACCTTCTCGGTCTATGGCGAGGAGGCCTCGGCCGAGCGGATCATCCCGTTCGACATCGTCCCGCGAATCTTCTCGGCTGCCGAATGGGCGCGGCTGTCGGCGGGGCTCGAGCAGCGCGTCCGCGCGATCAACGCCTTCATCGACGACGTCTACGGCGCCCGCAAGATCCTGAAGGACGGCGTGATCCCGTCCGACATCGTGCTGACCAACCCGCAATTCTGCGTCGCCGTCGCGGGGGCACGGCCGCCCCACGGTGTCTACGCCCACATCTGCGGAATCGACCTGGTCCGCACCGGCGCGGACGATTTCTTCGTGCTCGAGGACAATGCCCGAACGCCCTCGGGCGTCTCCTACATGATCGAGAATCGCGACGCGATGCTTCGCCTCTGCCCCGAATTGTTCGATCTCTTCCCGGTGCGCCCGGTCGATTCCTACCCGGAGCTTCTTCGCGAGACGCTCTATTCGGTGGCGCCGGAGGGCGCGCGCGAGCCGCGCTGCGTGCTGCTCACCCCCGGTCACCACAACAGCGCCTTCTACGAGCACAGCTTCCTCGCCGACAATATGGGCATCGAGCTGGTCGAGGGGCGCGACCTGGTGGTCGACGACGACATCGTCTGGATGCGGACGATCGACGGGCGGATTCGGGTCGATGTGATCTACCGCCGGGTCGACGACGCCTTCCTCGATCCGCTCGTCTTCCGCCCCGACAGCCTGCTCGGCGTGCCGGGGCTGATGGCCGCCTATCTCGCCGGCAACGTGACCCTGGTGAACGCGCCGGGCACGGGCATCGCCGACGACAAGGCGATCTATTCCTACATGCCGGAGATCGTGCGCTATTATACCGGCGAGGAAGCGAAGCTGCCCAATGTGGAGACCTGGCGCTGCCGCGAGCCCAAGGCCTGCCGCCACGTGCTCGAGAATCTCGACAAGATGGTGGTCAAGCTGGTCGACGGATCGGGCGGCTACGGAATGCTGGTCGGCCCGACCGCGTCGAAGAAGGAGATCGAGGCCTTTCGCTCGGCGATCAAGGCGACGCCCGAGCGCTACATCGCCCAGCCGACTCTCGCACTCTCGACCGTTCCGACGCTGGACGAGGAGGGCATGGCGCCCCGCCACGTCGATTTCCGCCCCTTCGTCCTGACCGGCGCTTCGGGCGTGACCATCGTTCCCGGCGGACTCACCCGGGTCGCGCTTCGCGAGGGATCGCTGGTTGTCAATTCCAGCCAGGGCGGCGGCACCAAGGACAGTTTCGTGCTCGCTCCGCCCGCGGCCGGCGAAGGCTGATGCTCTCGCGCACCGCCTCCAGCCTCTACTGGATCGGCCGCTACATGGAGCGGGCCGAGTTCACCACCCGGCTGGTCGAGGCGACCATCCGGCTCGCCGCTCTGGGCGGTCACGACCATGTCTCCAAGGCCTGGATGAGCGCGCTTTCGGTGGTCGGCGGACCGCCGCTCGACGTCAGCCGCGAGGGCAGCATGGCGCGGCGCTATCTCACCTTGAGCGAGGACAATCCGAGCTCGATCCGCTCGTGCATCGTCAGCGCGCGCGACAACGCCCGCGCCGGCCGAACGGCGCTGACCCGGGAGGTGTGGGAGGCGATCAACCGCGCCTGGCTGATGATCCAGGCCAGAACCAGCCCGGGCGGAGTTCAGGCGACCCTCAACCTGGTCGAGGAGCTGAAGGCCGAGCTTCGCGGCTTCGAAGGCGCGATGGCGCGGATGATGCGCAACGAGGGCTATTGGTTCGTCCGCCTCGGCTCGATGATCGAGCGCGGCGACGCGAGCGCGCGCCTGCTCGACGTCAAATATTTCCTGCTGTTGCCCGAAGGCCAGAAGGTCGGCGGCAAGCTCGACCGCGACCAGTGGACGACGATCCTCCAGATCGTCTCCGCCAAGACCGCCTACCGCCACCTCTACCGCGAGGCGCTGAAGCCCTGGCTGGTCGCCGACATGCTGATCTTCCGCCGCGAGCTGCCGCGCTCGCTGGCCTGGACCGCCGAGGAGACGGTCGAGCTGCTCGGCGAGTTCGGCGCGCGCTCGGGCCGGCAGGGACCGGCCGACAGGCTCGCCCGCCAACGCCTGTCGAAGCTCCAGGCGCTCGACATCGACACCGTATTCCAGCGCGGCCTGCACCAGTGGCTGCAGGCCTATGTGCGCGAGAACAACGCCATCGGCGTCGCCATCGCCGACCAGTTCAGGTTCACCTGATGCAGCTCTCGGTACGCCACGTCACGACCTACAGCTATGCGGCCCCGGCGCGCGGGCTGATCCAGCTGCTCCGCGCGACTCCGGTCAGCTTTGCCGGGCTGAACGTGCTCGATTGGCGGATCGACGTCGATTGCGACGCTCGCCTTCGCGAGGGGCGCGACGGCTACGGCAACGTCACCCACATGCTCTACGTCGACAAGCCGGTCGGCCGGCTTTCGGTCTCGGTCTCGGGCCGGGTGCTCACGGAGGACAGGGCGGGAATCGTCCAGGGCCTGCCCTACGACCTTCCGCCGCAGGTCTTCCTTCGCGCCACGCCGCTGACCGAGGCCGGGCCGGCGATCGCCGGGCTTGCCCGGATGCTGGCCGCCGGGCCCGATCCCGCGCTCGGCCGGCTCCACGCGCTCAACGCCCGGCTCTACGAGACGATGCGATTCGACACCGAGGCGACCGCTCCCGACACCACCGCCGAGCAGGCCTGCGCGGCCGGGCACGGGGTCTGCCAGGATTTCGCGCATATGTTCGTCGCCGCGGCGCGGCTGCTGCGAATCCCCGCCCGTTACATTTCCGGCCACCTGTTCCGCCGCGACGGCGCACACGTCCAAGAGGCGTCGCACGCCTGGGCCGAGGCGTGGGTCGGCGATCTCGGCTGGGTGGCGTTCGATCCGGCCAACGGAATCTCCGCCGACGACGCCTATGTCCGGATCGCCTGCGGCCTCGACTATCGCGACGCGGCGCCGGTCGCCGGCACACGTTCGGGTGGCGGCAAGGAGCATCTGGCGGTAGAGGTCGCGGTCAGCCAGACCCAGCAGCAGGCGCAATTCCAGTCGCAGAGTTGAGGCAGCGTTGATGGAGACCAAGGCCCCATGACTTACTGTTTGGGCATGCTGCTCGACGCCGGCCTGATCATGATCGCCGACACGCGCACCAATGCCGGAGTCGACGACATCTCCTCGTTCCGCAAGCTTCACTGCCTCGCCGACGGCCCCGACCGCTGCATCTACGCAGCGACGGCCGGCAATCTTTCGACCAGCCAGACGGTGATCAGCCTGCTGCGCCAGGGCATTCCGGCGGGCGAAGGCGAGGAGCTGGTGCGGACGATCGCCGAGCCCTCCAGCATGTTCCGCGCCGCGCAGCTGGTCGGCGAGGCGATGCAGCTCGCCAACCAGACGGTGGGCAAGGCGCTTTCCACGCTCAAGATCAGCGGCGCCGCCTCGCTCCTCCTGGGCGGCCGGATCGGCGATTCGCCGCCCTCGCTCTACCTGATCTACTCGGCCGGCAATTTCATCGAATGCAAGCCGGACATGCCCTTCTTCCAGATCGGCGAGACCAAATACGGTCGGCCGATCCTCGACCGGATCATGCACCCCAACACATCGCTCGCCGAGGCGATGAAGATCGGCTTCCTCTCGTTCGACGCGGCGATCCGGTCCAACCTCGCCGTCGGCCGCCCGCTCGACGTGATGGTCATGCCCACCGCGCCCGAGGCGAAGGTGCTGACCCGGCGGATCGGCGACGAAGACGCCTATTTCGACCACCTTTCGGCAAGCTGGGGCGATCTGCTGTCCGACGCCGCGGCGATCATCCCCGATCCCCCCTTCATGGCCGACCTCGGCTAGGATCCGTACCCAATTGGAATCCGGCATCATCTTCTTCCACGTCATGCTGAACTTGTTTCAGGATCCAGCATCGAACCACTGGGCGGGTGGAGAGCTGGACCCTGAAACAAGTTGGCGTTTATCCCGCTTAGACATTTACGTCTAAATCTTGTATCAGAGTCCGGACGGGCAGGTGCGCTAAGTCAAACTCAGTCTCCCCCATGTTTCTATTGGGGAGTGGGCGGATGAACGCCTTCCTTCTCATGTGTGCATTGCAGGGCGAAACTCCCGGGCTTCTTGGTGGAGTAGTCCAACCGGTGTCCATAGCCGACTCCGTAAATGTCGGTGTAAAAGATACGGAGGATCACAAAAAAGAGACGATCCTCCCCTTCGATCTCCTTGACCGGAAACGATCTGAAAATCGAACGACCCGGTTGCAGAATTTGCGGAGCGCCTCCGGGCTTGGGAAGGGACTTGGGGCGCGGCGGTTTCCCGCCATGTTGGGCGGCAGCGTGGAACGTGAGCACAGCCGGGGTCTTTCCATAGTTTTTCAGAGTTACGTTGAGGAACTCCCCTCCTCGCCTCGCCAGGATTTGTGGGCGGATTGGCGATTGCACGGGCTGGGAGAGTTCGATCTCCTTCACCCCCACATAGGCCCGCAATTCGTGCTTGGCCGTCTCCTGAGCGACAATGACGCCCTTCGCCGCCGCGTTCGCGTTGCGCTCGGCGATTTCCAAGGCCGTGTCGGCGTCCCTCGTCGCTTCCTGCGCCACCCGTACCGCAGCGCGAGTGTAATACAGGGTGGCAAACAGGCCGAACGTTCCGATCATTCCCAGGACGAACGACCATTTCGCCCAAAAGGCGGCATCGAAAGCGGAGTCCGCAGCCTTCCATTGGGCGCAAAGATCGGACTTGCGATTATCCTCAGTGCGCTGGCAGTCTTGGGTTATTTCCGGGGGGTGGATCGGCTCGACGGATTCAACTCTACGGGGGACCTGCGGAGCGTCGCTCCGCACCGCCTCAGCGCGGTCTCCGACTTCGCTGGCAGCGTTGCCCTGCTGGTTCTGTCCTTCCTGCTTTGGAGCTGGACTGACCCCTAAGAGCGCCAGCGCGAGACTCGCTAGGATCAAGGCCCTGACCATTAGGGCAGAGTGGTGTATAAGAGAGGGATGAGCAAGTTAGGTGAACGCTTCGACCGCCTTCTGGAAGCAATGGCGCATGGGGAAGCCCCTAGCGCACGAAAGAGTGCATGAGCCGATCAAGCATCAGGTGAGGCTTGACGCATGTTCCAGCGATACTCGAACTCCACGAGATACTTCGGAAGATGCTTCGCGCGCTGACGTGGATATGCGTTCCGTTGATCCCGCGCTTTAGCTGCGCCCAGAAGCCTTCAATCGCGTTGACGCCCGCCCCGCTTTGCTTGCTCTTCGGATCTTAAGCCGGTGACGGCGTTTGAGACGCTCCGGGAATATGGTCTCGGCTTTCCCGAGGCCGAGGAGGACTTCCCCTGGGGCCACACCGCGCTCAAGCTGCGCGGAAAGACCTTCGCCTGGCTCGACGAAAGCGACGGCACGTTCAGCCTGACGGTCAAGCTGCCGGTCAGCCGCGACTTCGCCGAGACGTTCGATTTCGCGTCCCCCGCCGGCTACGGCCTCGGCCGCTCGGGCTGGATCAGCTGCCGCTTCGCCGCCGGCGAGGCGGTCGATCTCGACCTGATGAAACGCTGGTTCGCCGAGAGCTATCGCGCCGTCGCGCCGAAGAAGCTCGCCGCGCTGGTGCCGGATCAGGACGCTCCCTGATTTGCGATTTTGGGCTTTTGCTCCTATGCCTAGGGGAATCCCCTAGGAATCAGGAATCTCCATGTCCACCCATCACGAATTCTACCTGGAGCGCGCCGCCGAGGCGCGCCGCGACGCCGACGCAACCCAGCTCCAGAACGTTCGCGACCGCTGCCTGCGCGCGGCCGAGGCCTGGGAGCAGATGGCCGCGCGGGTCGAGCGGACCGGGCGGATGCGCGCCGAGACCGAGGCCAAGAAAGCCGCCGCCCTCGTCGCCGAGGCGCACTAACGGCAGTTCCCGCTCAGCTTGAGCGCCACCCTTCCTGTGCCCCATCCACTCGAAGCCGCGGCGTACGCGGCGGCGGCTGAAACCCGGTAAGTAAGCTCCGCCTGGCGCGGCAAGGCTCTGCAAGACGCGCGCCGCGCGGGCGGCATCGCGAGCGCGTGAGCGGTCACCGCATTGGCCGGCCTGAAATTTCCGACACCCCGCGGTGACCCCGGGCAGCACTGAAATCGCCCTCGACGGGCCGGGAGCGGTTCCACAAATGTGGAACCGCTCCCGCCGCCCTCCCGCTAGATTACGGTGAAGTCGCTGGCGATGATCGGCGGGTGGTTGACCACGTTGGCGAACAGCACCGCCGCGCCTGCGCCGTTGCCGTCGGCATCGTAGAAGAGGTTGCCGGTCGTCGCATCGTAGATGATCCGATCGTCGGCGTCGTGCGCCGCGGCGCCAGCGAAGAATGCGTTGGCGTTGAGAGCGCCCATGCCGCCGATCGCGCTGAAGACGGCATCGTCCAGTGCGATCTTGTCGGTGCCGGAGAGGAAATCGCCGATCTGGTCGACATTGCCTCCGCCGAGAGCCGTTGTGAACGCGAAGGTATCTGCCCCGCCAAAGCCCTGGAGGAAGTCGGCTCCGCCGCCACCGTTCAGGATGTTGGCCCCGGCATTGCCATAGATGGTGTTGGCAAATTCGTTGCCTGTCAGATCGATCGCCGTCGTGCTTCCTTGAGAGGAGGTCGACAGAACTTCGATCTCCTGGCTGGCGGCGAGAGTGTAGCTCGCCTTGGCGTAAACGACATCGGTCCCGCCGCCCGCGCTTTCCGCGACATAGTCCTCGGCGCCGTCGACGACGTAGGTGTCGTTGCCGCCGAGGCCGATCAGGACGTCGGCCCCGCCATTGCCGTCGATGAAATTGGCCCCGGCACTACCGTAGATCGTCTGGCCGAATATGTTGCCGACCAGAGACTGCGCCGCGGTCGATCCCTGGCTGTAGGCCGTGATGAGCTCGATCTCGGCCTGAATGTTCAGCTCGTAATCACCCTGGACAAAGAGAATGTCGGTGCCCTCGCCAACGAAGTCGTAGATCACATCGCTGGCATCATCGACGACATAGGTGTCGTTGCCGCCAAAGCCGACCAGGAGATCGCCGCCCCCGGCACCATCGAGATAATTGAGGCCGGCATTGCCGTAGAGTTCGTTGACGAACCCGTTGCCAGTGAGGTTGATTGCGTTGGTCGCCGATTGCGAGATGGTCGAGAGTACTTCCACCTCCTGCCCGGCCCCCAGGGTGTAGCTGGACCTCGCCAGGACCACGTCGCGACCGCCGCCGCCGACGGCCTCCAAAACGATGTCGTCATTGCCATCGACGACAAAGGTATCGCTGCCGTTGAGCCCGATCAGCACATCAGCGCCGCCGCCGCCTTCGAGGAAATTCGCGCCGGCATTGCCGTAGATCGATTGATTGAGCGTATTTCCGACCAGGACCAGGGGCGTCGTGGCGGCCTGATCGGCGGCCGAGAGGATCTCGATCTCCGAGCCGCCCGCCAGCTCGTAGGACGATGTCGCGTAGACGATGTCCAGGCCACCGCCGGCAGCCTCGAGAGCGAGGTCGCCGGCATTGTCGACGAAGTAGCGGTCGTTGCCGCCGAAGCCGCGCATGACGTCGGCCCCGACACCACCGTCCAGCGTGTTAACGCCAGCATTTCCGTTGATCGTGTTCGCGAACTCATTGCCGGTCAAGTCGATCGCGGCCGTTCCGGCCTGGGGGTCGGCCGAAAGCTCTTCGATCGACGAGCCGGCTTCGAGCGCGAAGCTGACGCTCGCGTAGACCGTATCGTAGCCTTCGCCCGAATTCTCCAAGGCCCGATCGCCCAACGTGTCGACGTAGAACGCATCGTCGCCAAGCCCGCCGGTCAGGACATCGGAGCCCGCGCCGCCGTCGAGCCTGTCGTTGCCGCCCGCGCCGTTCAGATGGTCGACGCCGCCCGTGGTGGTGATCACGTCGTTATTGTCGCCGGCGTTGAGCGTGATCCCTTGATTGCCGGTCGCGTTCAAAGTGACGTTGAGCGTGGCGCCCTCGCCGAAGACCACCAGCCCCGAATGGTTATAGCTGAAGGTGCCGCTGTGGAGGACGGGAGTCAGGCGGATGTAATCGAAGTCATGCGCCGAGACCGAGCTGCCCGCATCCTGGAGCGTGACGAAGGTGTTCGGGCTGATCAGCAGGTAGCGCTGGCTGGTCGTGTCGATGACGATCTCCACGCCGGTCAAGGTTTGGGTTCCGCTGGTGGTCGCGACGGTCCACGTCCCCGCGGCGTAGCTGAAGCCGGTGATGGTCGAGACGAGCGCGATATCGATGCCCGCGCCTCCGTCGAGCAAATCGTCGCCCGTGCCGCCATCGAGGAAGTCCGCGCCCGCATTGCCGTGGAGCTGATCGTTCCCGGTGCCGCCGGTGAGGCTGTCGCCTTGTGCGCTGCCCCAGGCGCGGTCGTCGCCGCCCTGGCCGTCGAAGCTCAAGGGCCCGACAACGCCCCAATCGCCGACGAACGCCTCGTTCTCGTCGGTGCCGACGAAATTGTGGCTGCCATCGGTCGGGTAGATCTGGATCGGCCGCTCGGCGGCGTTGTTGGTGAACGTATTGCCGCTGACATAATCGTCGAGGTCGATCGAATCGGGGCCCGACGGGAACAGGTTCAGAACGCCCGCATAGAGCCCGTCAAACGTGTTGTCGGTGATGTCGACGTGCGAGGTCTCGCTGTTGACCCCGTTGCCGAGGCCTGTGGCGGGGCCGCCGTCGCCCTGGAAGAGGTTGTCGTGGATCGAGCCGGTGGAGCCCGGGCCGGAGACGTAGGCGCCGATGACGAAGCCGGTGATGAGGTTGTGGCCGACGTCGAGGCCGGTCGTGGTCTGGGTCAGGATCGCCGAATTGTTGCCGTCGCCATTGGTTCCCACGCCCGAGCCGTCGAGGATCGAGTTGACCAGGCTGAGGCCGTTGCCGGCCACGTAGACGCCCGCGGGCCAGATCGAGCCGGGAACGTCGGCATCGCCGGTGATCTTGACGCCGTCGATGGTCACGCCGTTGACGACGATGTTGACGCCCCCCGCGATGATCGTCTCCGCCCCGCGCGCGCCGTCGCCGGCCACGCCCGCATTGGCGCCCGAGATCGTCACGTCCTTGTTGACGAGGAGATCCTCGGCATAGGTGCCGGCCGTGACCAGGATCGTGTCGCCGTCCGAGGCCGCGTCGATCGCCGCCTGGATCGTGGTGAAGCCGCCCGAGCCCACGAGCAAAGTGTGGTTCGCGCCGCTCTGGACGATCTCGATCCCGGTGAGGGTGTCGACGCCGTCGCTCGAGGTGACGGTCCAGGTCGTGCCGTTCGCGACATAGGTCGCGCCGGCGCCGACGATCGCCGTGTCGATGCCCGAGCCGCCGTCGAGCTGGTCGTCGTCGCCGCCGCCCGTCAGAGTGTCGTCGCCGCCGCGGCCGAAGAGCAGATCGGCCCCGGCGCCGCCGTCGATCGAGTCGCTGTCGGTCGCGTTGGGGGCGGTCGGGCTGTTGTTGCCGTCGATATAGTCGGCCCCATCGGTGCCGGTGAACGTGTCGTTGCCCGATCCGCCGAGGATCACCGCGAAGTCGTTGGAATTGCCGGCCGGATTGAGCGTGTCGATGGCCGCGCCCGCGTCGAAGGTGACGTCGGTGGTGAGGTTGCGGAAGCTGAATTCGTCGCCGACGTTGAAGAAGTCGTTGTCGGTGACCGTCAGCCCGACCGAATCCACGCCGACCGCGATCGCGGTGCCGAGATTCTGGAAGTCGTTGCCGTCGACGGTCGCGGTCGAATTGCCGGACATGTCGAGGTTCATGCCGCTGCGGGTCCACTGGATGGTGTTGCCCGAGACGGTGAGATCCGTCCCGCCGCCGTCGGACCAGATGCCGCGGCCCCACGAAGCGGTGCCGAACAGGCCGTGCGACGTGCCCGAGATGAGGTTGTCGCTGATCTCGACCGATCCGCTCGCGTTCGGCGAGAGGTAGATGGCGCGGTCGTCGACTCCGCCGGCGCCGCCGGCGATGGTCGACCAGAAGACCGAGTCGGTGACGATGTGGCCGGCCGCGGTGGTGAAGGAGAGCGCCGCGTTGGACGGGCCGTGGCCGATCGTCCCGTCGTTGACGAAGCGAAGGCCATCGAGGGTCACGTTGTCGGTCGCGGTCACTCGGGCGTTGCCGATGATCGTCGTCTCGCCGGTGCCGCCGGCCGCGTCGCGGCCGCCGCCGGTCCCGCCGACGCCGGACTGGGCGCCGAGGATGGTCACGCCGACGTCGATCGTCAGATCCTCGTCATAGGTGCCCGCGGCGACGCTGATCGTATAATCGTCCGAAGCCGCGTCGATCGCCGCCTGGATGGTGGTGAACGTGCCGACGAACTGGCCGCCCGCGTCGAACAGCTGGATCGGGTCCGTCAGGTTGAGCGTAACGTTGCCGAAGCTGAGCAGCTCGACGCTGTTCAGCGCATCGGTGCCCTCGTCAACGCCGGTCGCGGCGTCGTCGGTGACCGAAACGAAGCTGAGGACTCGGCCATGAGCGTCGGTGGTCGTGACCACGGTGTAGTCGTCGCGGTCGTCGTCGTAGAAGGCGGTGTCGGTGCCGGTGCCGCCGTTCAGCGTGTCGTTGCCCGATCCGGCGAAGAAATCGTCGTTGCCGCCGAGACCGTTGAAGGTGGAGTCGGTGCCCGAGCCCGCATTCTCAGAGGCGAAGAAGCCGTTGCGGCCCTCCGTTCCGGTGATGACCTGGCCGGCCACGCCGCCCGGCGTGCCGTCGCCATAGGCGAAGACTGAGACCTGCCGGTTGGTGCCGCCGAAGCTGTTGTTCGTGCCGACATAGTCGCGCATGTCCTCGGTGTCGTCGAACGAGCCGTAGCCGATGTGCGAGCCGGTCGAATCGGTGAAGACGTTGTTGTCGATCGACGTTCCCGCCGCCCAATCGTCGCCGATGATCGCGTTGCCGTTGTCGTCGAACGTGTTGCCGGTGGCGGTGAACTGGGTCGACGGGTTGAAATAGGTGCCCTGGCCCCAATCCTGGATCAGGCTGTTGCTGATGACGAGGCCGGTCACTCCGCCCAGATAGGGCGTCGAGAGGCCCGGATCGTGGGTGCCGTCGCCGGTGACGACGAGGTTGGTCAGGGTGACGTTGTCGGTGTCGATATAGATCCCGGCCGGATTGCCGGCGAGCGTTCCGCCGCCGAGCACGGTGAAGCCGTCGAGAGTCGCTCCGTCGGCGTGCATGTAGACGCCGCCGTGGATGACTGCTTCGGCCCCGCGCGCTCCGGTTCCCGGAGTCCCTCCGTTCGGGCCGACGATGGTCACGTCCTTATCGACGGTGACCGTCTCGTTGTAGGTGCCCGCGGCGACGAGGATCGTGTCGCCGTTGACGGAAGCGTTGACCGCCGCCTGGATGGTGGCGAAGCCGCCCGAGCCGACGAGCAGGATCCGGCTGCCGCCGGGCCCTCCGCCGTCGACGGCTTCAACGCCGGTCAGGCTGTCGGTGCCTTCGGTCGCGGTGGTGACGGTCCAGCCCGCCTGATTGCCTGCGGTCTCCGGATCGGCGTCCGCCACCGCGGCGATGTCGGCGATGGTGATCGTGTCGGCGAAGAGCGCGGTATCGGTGCCGCTGCCGCCGACGACGATGTCGTTCCCGGCGCCGCCCTCGAGCGCGTCGTCGCCCGAGCCGGCGTCGATATAATCGTTGCCGCCCTCGCCGTGGAGAGTGCTGGCGCCGCCGACCGTGGTGTCGGCGATATAATCGTCATAGTCGGTGGCCGTGATCTCCTGGCCGGCCCCATAGCCGAAGATGCCGACCGGACGGCCGCCGCTGCTGTCGAAATCGTTGCCCGCCCCGAAGAACGCGCCGACATCCTCGACCGCGTCGAGCGCGCCGTAGCCGACATGGCCGAAGCTGCTGTTGGTGAAGTCGTTGCCGGAGATGACGGTGCCGTCCTCCCAATCGTCGCCGGTCAGGGCGACGCCGTTGCCGTCGAAGCTGTTGTCGGTGGCGGTGAACTGGGTGGTCGGGTTGAAATAGGTGCCGTTGGTCCAGTCGTCGATCCGGCTGTCGCTGAGCTCGAGGCCTGTGACCCCGCCATTATAGGGCGTGAGGATGCCGGTGCCGGCAGTGCCGTCGCCCTGGACGACGAGGTTGGTCAGAGTGACATTGTCGGCGTCGACGTAGATGCCGGCAGGGTTGCCGGCGAGCATCCCGCCCCCGAGCACCGTCAGGCCGTCGAGCGTCGCGCCGGCCGCGTTCATGTGGACGCCGCCGTCGATGATCGCCTCGGTGCCGCGAGCGCCGGTGCCCGGAGTCCCCGCATTCGGTCCCTCGATGGTGATGTCCTTGTTGACCGTGACCGTCTCATTGTAGGTCCCGGCCGCGACGTTCACCGAATAGCCGTTCTGCGAGGCGTTCACCGCCGCCTGGATGGTCGCGAAGGTTCCGACCAGATTGCCGCCGCCGTCGAACAATTGGACCGGCTGGGCGAGGTCGAGAGTCACCCCGTTGAACTGCAGCACCTCGATGCTGTCGAGCGTGTCGCTGCCCTCGTCGCCGTCGCCGGCATTGTTGTCGCTGACGGCGCTGAAGCCGATGACGTGGCCGTTGCCGTCGGTGACCGTGGTGATCGTGTAATCGCCGATTACCCCGGCGTAGACCGCGGTGTCGGTGCCGCCGTCGCCTTCCAGATCGTCGTCGCCTCCATTGCCCCGCAGCGTGTCGTTGCCGCCGAGCGCGGTGAAGTGATCGTCCCCGGCGCCGCCGGCGATGTAGTCGCTGCCGACCGTGCCGTCGACGTCGTGGGCGGTGGTCAGCGCCGCATTGGGCTCGAAATAGATGCCCACCGGAGCGTTGTCCGAGCCGTCGATATTGGTGACGTCGTTGTTCTGGATGAGGATTCCGTCGGGCGTGACATCGCCGGTGACGTCAATGCCCTCGTCGACATAGGAGATGTCGTTGCCGCTGATCTCGCCGCCGCTGTTGGGCGCGTTGTTGGGCGCGCCGTTCTGGAAGACCCAGATGCCGACCACGCGGGCGGCGGCGTTGGAAATGTTCGCGCCGACGATGGTGTTGCCGGTGACGTGGAGGTCCTCGTTGGCGAACAGGAGCATCGCGCCCGAATAGGCGTTGGCGGCGCCGGCATAGCCGATGCCGGTGATCGTGTTGCCGTCGATCGTGCCGGTCGAGTTGAGAACCTGAAGGCCGTTCTGGGCATTGGTGGTGATCGGGCCCGAGCCGGTGATCGTCACTCCGGTGACCAGCAGGTCGGCGCCGTTGAACACCGTCGCGTTCTTCTGGAAGTCGGTGATCGAGCCGCCGGTCATGGCGAAGGCCATCAGGCTGTTATTGTCGACGCCGACGCCGACTCCGCGCTGGACGCCGCTGATCTGGCCGCCGACCAGCTGGTCGCGGACATGGGCGACGTCGACCGCGGTCAGGCCGCCCGAGCTGTTGCGGTAGAACACGCCGTAGAAATTGGCCTGGCCCGCGCCGCCGCCCTCGTCGACCGTGTTGCCGGCGCCCGCGCCGTCGATGTCGATGTGGCTCAGGGTCACGTTGGTGCTGCCAATCACGGTGAAGACCGCGTGGATCTCGCGGTCGCTGATCGAGCGAACGGTCTCGTGAACGTCGGCCGGGGCCTGGATCGTCACCTGCGCGCCGGTCTCGGCAACGATGGTGAGGTTGTTTCGGCCGTTGACCACGACCTGCTCGACATAGGTGCCGGCCGCGACGAGGATCGTGTCGCCGTCGACGGAGGCGTCGACCGCCGCCTGGATGGTGGCGAAGCCCCCCGATCCGACCAGCAATGTGTGCGCGCCGCCGGTCTGGACGATCTCGATGCTGATGAGCGTGTCGGTGCCGTCGGTGGACGTCGCGGTCCAGCCGGTGCCGTTGGAAACGAAGGTCGCTCCGGCGGGGAGGACCGCGGTGTCGATGCCGGCGCCGCCGTCCATCGTATCGTCGCCCGTTCCGCCGGTGAGCGTGTCGTTGCCGCCGCGGCCGAACAGCAGGTCGTTGCCGCCGGCGCCGTTGAGCACGTCGGTATCGAGCGCGCCCGGGTTGGTCGGGCTGTTGTTGCCGTCGATGAGGTCGGCGCCCGAGGTGCCGGTGATGTGGTCGTTGCCGGACCCGCCGAGCACGACGACGAGGTCGTTGGGGCTGACGACCGGCGTAAGCAGGTCGACAGCGACCTCGGCGTCGAAGTTCACGTCGTCGGTGAGGTTGCGGAAGTTGAAGTCGTCGCCGACGTCGGTGAAGTCGTTGTTGGTCAGCGAGACGTTGTCGTCGCTGACTCCGACCGAGACCCCGGTCCCGACATGCTGGAACAGGTTGTTGTCCACGCTCGCGAAGGACGAGCCCGACATGTCGAGGTTGATGCCGCTGCGGGTCCATTCGATGGTGTTGCCGGTCACGGTGAGGGTCGCCCCGCCGCCGTCTGACCAGATGCCCCGGCCCCAGGACGCGGTGCCGAACAGGCCGTGCGACGTGCCGGAGATCAGGTTGGCGGTGATGTCGATCGAGCCGCTCGCGTTGGGCGAGACGAAGATCGCGCGGTCGTCGACGCCATTGGCGCCGCCGGCGATGGTCGACCAGAAGATCGAGTTGATCACCTGGTGCCCGGCGGCGGTCGTGAAGGAAAGCGGGGCGTTGGACGGGCCGTGGCCGATGCTTCCGTCGTTGACGAAGCGAAGGCCGTTCAGGGTCACGTTGTCGGTCGCGGTGACATGGGCGTTGCCGATGATCGTCGTCTCGCCGACTCCGTTCGCCGCGTCGCGGCTCAGGCTGGTGATCGAGGTGTTGCCGCGCGCGCCGAGGATTCGCACGCCGACGTCGATGTCGAGATTTTCGTGATAGACGCCCGCGGCGACCCGGATCGTGTAATTGTCCTGCGCCGAATCGATCGCCGCCTGGATCGTATCGAAGGTGCCGACCAGGGCGTTGTTGAAATCGAACAGCTGGACGTTCTTGCTCGTGTCGAGCGTGAGGTTCGAGAATTGCAGGACCTCGACGCTGTTCAGAGAGTCGAAGCCTTCGTTGCCGTTGCCGAACACGTTGTCGCCGACCTGGGTGAAGGCGATCACCCGGCCCGCCGAATTGGTGGTCACGGTGAACGAATAATCGCCGCGCGGCCCGTCATAGACCGCGGTGTCGGTGCCGGATCCGCCGTTCAGCTGGTCGTTGCCGGTGCCGCCGTGGAGCGAGTCGTTGCCGTTGTCGCCGTTCAGGATGTCGTTGCCGCTGCCGCCGTCGAGCGTGTCGTTGTCGTCGCCGCCGTTCACGACGTCGTTATTGGCGTCGCCCGCCAGAATGTCGTTGCCGGCATTGCCGTTGATCTGGTCGTCGCCCGCGCCGCCGCGCAGATTGTCGCCCTGGGCGCTGCCGTAGGCGCGGTCGTCGCCGCCCTGGCCGTCGAAGCTGAGCGGACCGGTCACGCCCCAATCGCCGTTGAAGGCTTCGTTATGGTCGGTGCCGATGAAATTGTGGCTGAGGTCGGTCGGGTAGATCTGGATCGGCCGCGCCAAGGCGTTGTTGGTGAACGTGTTGCCGATCACATAGGTGTCGAGGTCGATCGAGTCCGGGCCGTTGGGGAAGAGGTTGAGGACGCCGGAATAGAGGCCGTCGAACGTGTTCCCCGAGATGGCGACGGTGGAGGTCTCGCTGTTGACCCCGTTGCTCATGCCGGTGTGCGGGCCGCCGTCGCCCTGGAAGCGGTTGTCGTGGATCGATCCGGTCGAGCCGGCCGTGACATAGGCGCCGATCACATAGCCGTTGATCAGATTGTTGCCGACGTTGAGGCCGCTCACCGACTGGGTGATGATCGCCGAATTGTCGCCGCTGCCGTTGGTCGGGGTTCCGGCGCCGGCCATGACCGAATTGACCAGGCTGAAATTGTTGCCCGCGACGAAGATGCCCGAAGGCCAGGGCGCGCCGAGGCCGTCGATCGTTCCGGTGAGCTTCACGCCGTCGATGGTCACGCCGCTCGCGGTGATGTTGATGCCGCCCGTGATGACCGTTTCCGTGCCGCGCGCGCCGGTGCCCGGGATGCCGTGGTTCAAGCCTTCGATGGTGACGTCCTTGTCGACCGTCAGCGTCTCGTTCCACGTGCCCGAGGCGATCCGGATGACGTCGCCGTCGTTCGAGGCGTTGATCGCCGCCTGGATCGTCGCATAGCCGCCATTGCCGACCAGCCTGGTCACGCCCGATGCGACGTCGTCGACGATCTCGATCCGGTCGAGGGTGTCGGTGCCGCTGCCGTCGTTGACGGTCCAGCCGGTCCCCACCTGGTTGATCGACCCGACTCCGTCATAAGCGGCGGTGTCGATGCCGGTGCCGCCGTTCAGCGTGTCGTTGCCCGAGCCGCCGTAGAGATAGTCGTTGCCGCCGAGACCGTTGAAGGTGGAATCCGTGCCGGAGCCGGGGACGAACTCGCTGGCGAAGATGCCGTTCGCCTCGTTGGTGCCGGTGAGCACCTGGCCGCCGGCGTCGCCGTCGCCGTAGGCGAAGATCGAGACCGCGCGGTTCGAGCCGTTGAAGGTGTTCGCGCCGAAATAGACGCGCACGTCCTCGATGCTGTCGAACGAGCCGATGCCGACGTGGCTGCCGGCGCTGTTGGAGAAGATGTTGCCCGAGATCATCGAGCCGGTGCCGAAATCGTCGCCGAGAAGCGCGTTGCCGTTGCCGTCGAACGTGTTGCCGCTGGCGGTGAAGGTCGTCGTCGGGTTGAAATAGCCGCCGGTGCCCCACTGGGTCACCAGACTGTTGCTCAGGACGAGGCCGGTGGTCGTCGTCCCGTAGGTGGTCTGGATGCCGTAGCCGTTGTTCGGCCCGTCGAGGATGAGATTGGTCAGCGTGACCCCGTCATTGTTGACCCACACGCCGGTGATGTCCTGCCCGAACAGCGGAGCGCCGGTGATGGTCAGCCCATCGAGGGTCACGCCGTCGGCGGTGATCGAGAAGAGGCCGTTGACGACCGCTTCCGCGCCGCGCGCGCCGGTGCCCGCGATGCCCGCGTTCGGGCCCTCGATCGTGACGTCCTTGTCGACCGTCACGTTCTCGTTGAAGGTCCCCGCCGCGACCGAGATGCGATAGCCGTTGGACGAGGCGTTGACCGCCGCCTGGATGGTGCCGAACGTGCCGACGAGGTTGTTGCTGCCGTCGAACAGCTGGACCGGCTGGCCGAGGTCGATGGTCTGATCCGAGAAGGTCAGCTTCTCGATGCTGGTCAGGGTGTCGGCACCCTCGTCGCCATTGCCGGCGTTGGTGTCGGTGACCGAGCTGAAGCTCGTCGCCCGGCCGGTGGCCGGATCGGTCGTGTAGGTGAAGCTGTAGCCGGCGCGCGGGCCCGCATAATCCGCCGTGTCGTTGCCGGCGCCGCCGTTCAGAGCGTCGTTGCCCGTGCCGCCGCGAAGCACGTCTTCGCCGTTGCCGCCATTGAGCGTGTCGGTTCCGGCCAGGCCGATCAGGAGGTCGTTGCCGTCCCCGCCGCTGAGAGTGTCGTTGCCGGTTGCGCCGGTGATCGTCTCGTCCAGGGCGCCGATGCCGGTCAGAGTCAAATTGCCGATGAAGCCGTCGAAGTTGAAGGCCGTGAACCCACCCGTATAGCCGTTGCTGATCGCGAAGATGGTGACGAAGCCGTTGGTCGCGCCGCCGGCATCGCGATCGACCTGCACCAGCAGGTCGCTACCGGACTGGGTCAGGCGAAGATGGCCGCTGGCGAAGGCGTTGCTGTTCGCCGTGTAGCCGGTCAGCCCATTGTTCAGGTAGGTGGACATCTCGAACTTGTCGCCGGCATCGCCGCGATCGAAGTCGGTCACGCGGCTGGTGCGGGCGGTGGTCGTCACGTCGGACGTGGTCCCGCCGAGCTGGAGGATGTCCGCGCCGGCGCCCAGCGTGATCTGGTAGTTGTTGACGCTGGACGCGCCGCGCATGGAGATGCTGACGGTGTCGTTGCCGGATCCGGCGTTGATCGTCGCGCTGGCGACGCCGCTCAGGACGATTCGATCGTTGCCAGCGCCGCCGTCGACGGTCACGACATCGAGGTTGCGGTCGGTGGAGGTCGTGCCCAGCGCCATATAGGTGAGGCTGGCCCCGTTGCTCGCAGCCACCAGGCCGTCGAGGTTTACCGCCAGGCCCGCCGACAGCGTGCCGCCGCGCAGCTCGATGAAGTCGTCGCCGTCGCCCCCGTCCATGTTGATGTTCGTCGCCAGCGCCGCGGCGGCGCGCGTCACCTGGATGGTGTCGTTGCCGCCATAGCCGAAGATCGAGTCGGTCTGACCGGCGGGGCCCGTCGCCGCGGTGTCGGTGATCAGGTTGAAATCGTCATTGCCTCGCAGGGTGTCGCCGAAGTTCGAGCCGGCCAGATATTCGATGCCGGACAGCGTATCGATGCCTTCGCCGCCCGTGTTCTGGGCCACGCCATCGATCCGCAAATCGACGTTCACGCCGGCCGTCGAATTGACGTAGGTCGCCGTGTCGAGGCCCTCGCCGCCGATCAGGGTGTCGTTGCCGAGCCCGCCCGACAGCAGGTCGTTGCCGTACCAGCCATCGAGCACGTCGTCGCCGGCGAGGCCGGTGAGGCTGTCGAGCGAGCCGCCGCCCTTGACGACGTCGTTGACGTTGGTGCCGCGGAAGGTGACGAACTCGATGCTGGTCAGCGAACCGACATTGACCCCGTTGAAGGTGATCGCGCTGTTGCCGGCGAGGTTGCCGATGTCGAAGGCGACCCCGACGGTGCTCGCGCCGACGCCGGCGCGGGTATCGTAGACCATGATCGCGCGGTCGGCCCCATCGCCGCCGTCGTAGGTGTCGTCGCCGCCGTCGACTCCGGTGAAGAATTGTTGGATCGTATTCACGATGCCGCCGACCAGCACGTCGTCGCCATCGCCGCCGCGCAGGATGTCGTTGCCCTGGCCGCCGCCCAGGAAGTCGGCGCCCGCGCCGCCCTCGAGAGTGTCAGCGCTGCCGTCGTCCAGCGCGCCGGTCGTGCCGCCCAGCAGGACGTCGTTACCGGCGTTGCCGAAGATCACGTCCGCGCCGTTGTTGCCCTGGATGGTGTCCGCCGCGGAGCCGCCGGTGAGCCGGTTGGCCAGGGTGTTGCCGGTCAGCGTGTTGCCGAAGGCCGCCGCGCCGACCACGTTTTCGATGTTGGTAATCGTGTCGCTGCCGCCGAACGTCCCGGTAACCTGAGCCGTGACGGTGTTGAGGTTGACCGTTACCGTCGAGGTGGCGGCGGAATAGTCGACCGTGTCGCCCAAGCCGCCCGCGCCGTTATAGGTGTCGTTGCCGCCGCCTTCGAAGAAGGTGTTGTCGTTGACGTCGCCGGTGATGTTGTCGGCGCCGGAGCCGGTGCGGACATTCTCGAAATTGGTGATGGTGTCGCTGCCCCAGCCCGTATTCTGGGCCGTCAGAGTGGCCAGGTTGACCGTCGTCGCGGTCGAGCCGGTGAAGACCAGAGTGTCCACGCCCAGGCCGCCGTCGAGCGTGTCGTTGCCGAGCCCTCCCTCGATGGCATTGGCGTTGCCGTCACCGGTCAGGATGTCGGCGTTCGCGCTGCCGATCAGGTTCTCGATGCTGCGCAAGGTGGCGATCGTCCCGCCGGCGATGGAGGCGGCGCCGTCCAGCGCGCCGTTCAGCGTGGCCGTGACGCCGGAAGCGTTGCCCGCGAAGGACGCGGTGTCCGTCCCGAGCCCGCCGTCCAGCAGGTCCACGACCGCGCCCGCGTTCGCACCGGGATTGAGCGTGTCGTCGCCCGCGCCGCCCGAAAGGATATTCGCGTTGGCGTCGCCGGTGAGGCTGTCGTTGAAGCCGGAGCCCGCCAGATTCTCGAATCCGCTGAGCGTGTCCGAGCCCGCATTGACCGTGCTTTGCGCCGCGCCTTGGAGGGCGAGGCTTACCGTCACGCCGGCTGCGGCGCCGGCATAGGAGGCGGTGTCGCTGCCGAGGCCGCCGGCCAAAGTGTCGGCGCCAAGACCGCCTTCGATGACATTGTCGTTGCCGTCGCCGGTCAGGGTGTCGTTATACTGCGAACCGACCAGATTCTCGATGCCGGTCAGCGTGTCGTTGCCCGCACCGACCGTGTTCTGGGCCACGCCCTGAATGTTCAGATCGACGGTGACGCCGGTCGTGCCGGCGCCGCCGCCGTTATAGGCGGTCGCGAACGACGCGGTGTCGTTGCCGTTGCCGCCGGTCAGCGTGTCGTCGGCGACCGTTCCCTGAAGGTAGTCGTTCCCCTCGCCGCCATCGGCCACGAGGCTGCTGGTGTTGTTGACAGTGAAGGTGGTCGATCCGGCGGCGCCCTGAAGCGAGATGTTCAGCTGATAGGTCTGCCCGGCCAGCATCGGCTGGGCGACGCTGTTGCTGATGAACCGGCCGACGCGGATGTAATAGGTCCCCGCCGCGGCGAAGGTATAGGTGATGTAGGCGTCGTCGTTGACGGTGGTGCCGGGATCGCCCGGGCCGGTGTCGTTGGTGGCCAGCAAATTGCCCGCGCTGTCGACCAGCTCGATGATGCTGTCGGTGAGCGATCCGGCTCCGTCGATGTCGAAGATCGCCTGCGCGCCGGCCGCCGTCACGTCGATCCGGTAATATTCGAGCGAGCCGCCAGTCGCCGTGGCGTTGATCGTCGCGTGCGGAATCGTGGTGGCGTTCGCGATGTTCGGGTTGGCGTCGATATCGTAGGCGCCGGCCGTGTTCACCGCGTTGGCGATGCTGTTGTTGTTGGTGGCCGCCGGCTTGGTGATGTCCGGCTGCGAGGGCGGGGAGCCGGGGATGAAATTCGTGGTGACGGTGAAGCCGCCGCCGACCAGCCGGTCGTTCCCGTCGTTGCCCGAGAGCACGTCCGTGCCGCCCGAGCCGCCGGTCAGGATGTTGTCCAGGCTGTTGCCGGTGATCGTGTCGTTGCCGCTGGTGCCGCCGATATTCTCGATGCTGCGCAGCGTGTCGGTCTCGCCGTCGTGGTTTACGATGACGTCGGTATTCGTGTCGTTCAGAGTGACGTTCACGCCGGTGGCGCTGGTGAAGATCACGGTGTCGCTGCCGCCGACGCCGCCGTCGAGCACGTTGTTCGCGACGTTGCCGATGAAGATGTCGTTGCCCGCGCCGCCCGTGGCGTTCTCGATCAGGGAACGGGCGTCATTGTTGTAGAGCAGCGACATGGCGATGTTGCCGGGCGCCAGGTTGACGAGGTTCTGATAGGCCAAATTGTTGACCAGCTGATTCTGGTCGACCGTGGAGAACTCGCCCGGGCGAAGGTCGATGGTGACGCCGTTCGCGTAGTTGCTGGCGTCGATCGTGTCGTTGCCGCCGCCGTCCCAGATGGTGAGGAAGATCTTGTTGCCCGCCGGCGCGCCCTGGCCGACGCCGTTGACGAACATCTCGCCGGTCGTCTGGCTGAACGTGTAGACGGTGTCGCCCGAATTGGTGTTGAAATTGGCCCCATAAAGATACTGCAGCGCGGCGACGTCGTACTGCATGTACGTCTGCGGCTGGCTGATCTTCTCTCCGGCGAAATTGCTGTTGGTGAACGGCGCCGGCGTATAGGTCATCAGCGACCAGGCCTGGCCGTCGCGGTCCGGAGTCAGGGACTGGCTGCCGAAACGCGGCGAGGTCCCGAGGAAGCCGGACAGGTCGCTGTTCGTATAATCCTGGTGCCCGTGCTTGAGCCCCATGGTGTGGCCGATCTCGTGCATCATGGTGGCGAAGCCCCACGTGCCCCTGCCTGTGAGATCGTAATAAGGCTGGTTGTTGCGGCCGAACCAGATGTCGCCGGCCACTGCCTTGGTATCGGAGGCGAAGTTGCCGTAGGCGGACGGCACGTCGGCGTCGGCGGTCTGCGAGATGCGGATATTCGCGTGGACGGTGTCCGTGTCGGTGATTTCGGTGAACGTCAGCCCGGTCAGAGCGGAGAGCTGGGCGAAGGCGGCGCGCGCCGACGCCTGCTGCTGAGTGCCAAGGTCGATATGGTAGTTGCTGACGCCGTTGCTGTCGAAGGTCGGGCCGTTGTAGTTCGAGCCCGAGGTCGGGAAGCTGTAGGTGAGGTTGGTGGTGCCCCACCTGGATCCGATCAGGACCGCATCGACGTTGCGGATGCCGGTGAAGAAGTGGCTTCCGTCCGGGTTGGTGCCGAGCGTCAGGAGCTGGCCGGGACTTCCGGGCGTGTTGGCCGCGCGCGGGTCGAAGGTTCCGCCGCCGCCTTTCTGGTTGGCGGCCTCGTCATTGTCGTCCACGACCGCCAGTGTTTCGACCGATTCCCAGGTCCCGAGACCCGACAGGCTGCCGTCCACGCCGCCGGAAGACGTATCGTTACCGGCAGGCGCGTCATCGGCGGGAACGGCATCGTCGATCGTCGGCGCGACGATGCCGATCTCCGGACCGGGGTCGCTCACCGCGTCCGCGGGGGCGCCGATGCCGACCTCGAAGCCGGGCTCTCCCGCGTCGCCGGCGGGCGTGCCGGTGCCGGCCTCGAGCCGGTTGAACTGGTCGCCGACCGATGAATTGTCGTCGAGGGGCGTGTTGCTGCCGCGGTTGGAAGTGCTCATTGGTATCCCCTCTGGAATTTCATGATATGAAGTCGATGCGTGCCGGCCGTGAGCTGGAGATCGGACCGATCTCCGGCGCAGGCCTTGGTTGAAATCGCCGCTTCGGCATCTTCCCGGCCGCGGCCGAGGCAGACGCCCCCCGCCCGGTGACTCGATGGCGCGGTTCGTGTAGCAAAGGCTGTGTTCAAGCTCGCGAAGGGCGTGATGGCCTGGTTCTTGCTGCCCTCAATCGCGGCGCTCGTCGCCTGCAATCCTCCGCCTAAGGAAGCCACCATGCGCAACCCAAGCCCGGCCGAAAACGCTGCTTCGGATCCACGGGGAGATTCGCCGGCGGAGGCCGAGGGGCGCCGGACCTTGTCCACGGCCTTCGTCAGGGTCGGTCCCGATGGGCATCTGACGGTGGAGCTGCGCGACGGCCGGGCGATCGTTCTCCGCGACGTCGTCATGCGCCCCGGCGATTTTTGCGGGGTGCAGGTGCTCGGCGGCTCGGCCGGCAGGCGATATTGCGGTGGATATGGCGAGATCGCCGCGGCCCGGCCCGGCGGCGCGCCGGCTCCCGGTGCTCCCGATCCGGCGAGCCTCGACCCGGCCGAACCGGGGCGCGCCCCCGTGAAAGGCGAATAGCCGCCACGTATCGGTGAGGGGCTGCGGCCGATCTGCCGCGGCACCGCGAGATCAGGCCGGCGATTTTCGAGCTGGAGACATGGATGGTTTCGCGGCTTGATCGGCGAACCGGGCGCGAAGAACTGACGGGTCGACACGGCTTCACGCGCCCGCTTTTCAGGACACGAGAAAGATGTTTCGGCCCATTCACCGGGAATGGACCTCATCGGCCGTGATTTACGCAAATACTCGCCTCCCCATTACTCGGCACTTCTTCCCGCCCCTCCGGGAGGCACCGATCGAGACAAGCGAAAGGGATCGCCGCGCAGCGCGCCGACGAAACCATCATCTTGAACTCGACAGCCAAAATCAGGCGAACGGCGCCTCAACGGCCCACTCGTCAGCTCGCAAAACAGACGGTTAATTTAGCGTTGCGAATCAACGACTCTGACGCTGCGGCCAATACGGTAGAGAGTCAAGGCGAGAATGTAGAAATCTCACGGTATCAGGCCCGTAACGATATCGGCGGCCTTCCGCATATGCCTTCCCTGTCCAGCTTCGGGACAGGCCTAGCGGCGGCTTTCCGGACGATGGCACTTCTCGTGCCAGGTCCTGGTCATTTGGTGACGCGGGTTGAGCCGGGTGCGGGAGCGGCCTCGTCGGCCGGCCCGATCATCGGCGAAGCGCGGACCGCCGCGATTCCATCCCGCCCGTTGCCGCTAATCCTTTTCGGGCGGGGTCAGGTGGGCGCGGGACGGGCCTGCATCCTTGATCTGGGCCGCGAAGCGACTGACGACGCCCGGGTGAAGCGGCCGGTCGAACTGGACCCCGCCTTGCCCCGCCTCATGCCAGACGATGGTGCCGGGCCAGGGTTCGAGGCCCGGCAGCCCGAGGAGCACACGCGCTCCGACCTCGAACGGCCAGCGCGAGGTGAAGCCGCAGCCTTCAGCGGATATGTCGACGAGCTCGATGAATTCGGCGCCGCGCCTGAAATTGCGAAGCACGCCGCGAATCATCGAAGGAAAGCGCTCGGTGCGTCGGCGTTCGGCAGGTAGTAATTCGACCAACACTTGCTCGCCCACGCCAATGACTTTCGCTTTCTGCCGTGATCCATTACCCCCTCATACCGAAATATGACCTATGTTAGTAAACAATAGATTATAATCGATTTGGGGACGCGGGTTCAACTGGCGAAAGGCCTGGCCTGCTCAATCTCAGCAAGAGGAAGTCAGCGGCCCCGGAGCCGGGAGACGATGTGGCGGGCGGACGCCAGATCCTGGACGATGCTGCCCAGCGACTTGTAGATCGTGACGTCGCTCGCCGCTCGGCGCCCCTCGATCGTCCCGGCCATGACCGCTCCGATCTCTCCCAGAAGGTGATCCTCGCCGATCGCGCCCGAATCCAGAGCGTAGAGATATTCCGCGCCCTGCGCGCGGACGCCCTCCTCATGATCGGCGAAGAAGCGGGCCCTCGCGACCAGCGCCACGTCGATCTCGCTCGGCCCAGCGCGCGACGATCCGACCGCGTTGACATGGGCACCGTCGGGAACCCAATCCGACATCAGGATCGGGTCGCGCGCCGCGCTTACGGTGCAGATGATGTCCGCGGCCGCGACCGCCTCCTCGACGCTCGCGCAAGCCGTGCCGCCATGCGCCTCGGCGAAAGCCGCGGCCTTTTCGGGCGAGCGGCCCCAGACGGTCAGGCGCGCGATGTCGCGCACGCAGCGAATCGCCGCGACGTGGCGGCGCGCCTGCTCGCCATAGCCGAGGATCGCGAGCGAAGCCGCCTCCGGCCGCGCCAGCGCGTCGGTCGCCGCCGCCGAGGCCGCGGCGGTGCGGATCGCGGTGATCTCGCCGGCCTCGAGGATCGCCGAGGGCGCGCCGTCGGCCGCGTCGAACAGGACGACCACGCCCTGGTGCGAGGGGCCGCCACGATCGAAATTGTCCGGATAGACGCTGACCAGCTTGGCCCCGAAGACTCCGTCGTCGAGCATCGCGCCGAGCATCGATCCGAAGGCTCGGCCCTCCGGCAGATCGAGGATCGTTCGCAGCAGCTGGCGGGTGCGGCCGGCGGACAGGGCGATCATCGCCTCGCGCATCAGCGAGATGCACTCCTCGTAGGGAAGCAGCTTCGCCACCTCCTCGGCGGTGACGTAGAGCATCAGCCTTCGGCCTCGATCCGCGGCCGCCACCAGCGAATCAAAAGGCTCGCGCTGAGGATCATGACCACGCCGTAGATGTTCTGGGTCACCGCCAGCGGCAGGCTGCCGAGCACCGTCAACGTGAGGAAGATCGCCAGCGTCACGTTCTGCACGCCGGTCTCGATCGCCAGAGTCATCGCGTCGCGCGCGCCGACGCCGAGCAGCCGGCCGAGCAACAGGCCGAAGCCCATCGCGGAAAGGTTGAGGGCGACGATCGCCGGCGTCGCCAGCAGCAGATTGTCGAGCACCAGCCTGAGGCTGACGACCACCGAAAAGCCGATCACGACGACGAGAATGACGAAGGCCGTCGGTCGAAGCCACTTCGCCATCCGGGCGGCGAAATTTGGCGCGAAGTGCCGCACGATCATTCCGGCGACGATCGGCACCAATGTGATCTTCACCAGCTGGCCGATGGTTTTCGGCACCGAAAGGGTCGGCACAGTCCCCGTCTCCCCGCCGAGGAACCAGGGCACCGCCCAGCTCAGCACGATCGGGATGGTAAAGACGGTGACCAGGCTGGTCAGTGCGGTCAGCACGACCGCGAGGGCGGCGTTGCCGCGGCCGACGAAGGTCAGCGCGTTGGAGGTCGTCCCAGCCGGGCAGAGCGAGACGATGAACAGGCCGAGCGCCATCTGCGGCGGAAGCCGGAACAGCGTGCCGGCGACGAGGCCGAGCAAAGGCAGGACGAACAGGTGAGTCGCGAAGCCTGCGCCGACCAGCAAGGGCCTCCGCCCGACCAGTGCGAAATCGCGCAGGGTCAGAGTCAGGCCAAGGCTGAACATGATCAGCATCAGCCCGATCGGCACGACCGCGGTGTTCACGAACTGGACCCAGGAATCGCTCATGCGCCCCAGACCTCGCGCGCAAAAGTGACGAAGTTCATCCCCATGATCTTCTCGATCCGGCCCGTCGAATGGCCGCGCTGCTCGAGCAGGCCGATCAGGCGGCGGTACTGGCCCGGGCCGGACAGTTCCTCGCAGAAGGGCAAGGTGTCCGGATTCTCGCCCGCGGCGCCGATACCGGCGGAGCGCCGCGCGGCGACCTCGTTGCGCATGTTTATGCGGTAGGCGGCCATGTCGTCGATTCCGGTCGTCCCGCCGTCGGTGCCGATCCCGACATGGTCCTCGCCGCAGACATCGATCGCATGCTCGATATGCGCGACGACATCGGCGGCGGTGCACACGCTCTGAGCGTTGACGAAGGGCATGAAGTAGATTCCGACGAAGCCGCCGCGCCCGGCCACCGCCCTGAGCTCCTCGTCGGTCTTGTTGCGCGGAAGGTCGACCAGAGCGCGGCAGCCGGTGTGGTTGATCGAGATCGGCGCCTTCGAGGCCTCGGTCGCCTCGAGGCAGGTCCGCTGGCCGCTGTGGGAGAGATCGACCATCGCGCGCGCCGCGTTGATCCGCTCGACCACCTCGCGGCCGAACGGGGTGAGACCGCGATTTTCGGGCGCCATCGATCCGTCGCCGAGAGCATTGGCGGGATTATAGGTGAGCTGGAACACGCGCACCCCGAGATTGGCGAAGACCTCGACCCGGCTGGAGTCGGCGCCCATCATCGCCGCGTTCTGGAAGCCGTAAATGACTCCGATTTTGCTCTCGCGCTTGGCCCGCAGGATGTCCGCCGCGTAGAGCACCTTGAGCAGGTCGTCCGGCCGGCTTCGAAGCCGCGCGTCCCAGCGCGCGATCTCGCGCACACTCTGCTCGAACGGCTCCTCGTTGCCCGCGACATAGCCGAGCGTGACGTTGACCGCGGTGAGCCCCGAGGCGCGCGCGTCGCGGACGATCCTGTCCGAGGTCGCGCGCGGATCGCCGCTCTCTTCCATGTTCGGGTCGTCGAGGCCGCCCAGCGCATTGACGATGATCGGGTCCCGCACCGCCGGCTGGGCCAGCGCCGCTCCGGGCGCCAGCGCGCCGGCGCCGGCGAGGGCAAGGAAGCTGCGGCGGTCGAGCTCAGTCGTCATCGGCGCCTGCTTCCTGTGCGCTGATCGGGCGATAATCGCTCCGTTCGAACCGCCGCCCCCGCTTCACCGTGAACAGGACGGAGCGCAGGTTGGCGATGTCGCCGGCGGGATCGCGCTCGAGCACGACCATGTCGGCAAGACGGCCGGGGGCGATGACGCCCATCGCCTCGCCCTGGCCCATGGCCATCGCTCCGACCTGAGTCGCGGCGCTGATCGCCTCGATCGGGGTGAAGCCGGCCCGCTGGACGAGCAGCTCCATCTCCTCGAACAGGGCGGGATAGGCCGCTGCGTAGGGCGTGTCGCCGTCGGTTCCCGCCGAGACGTGGACGCCTGCGCGCCGGGCCTCGGCGGTCAGGCGCGCGGCGAGATCGAGGCTGCAATTGGCGGGCCGCTGGGGAGTCGCCCGGCGCTCGCCCTCGCGATAGACGCGCAAGGTGGCGTCGAGCAGGATTCCCCGCTCCCGCATCGTCCGGAACAGCCCCTCCATCGCCGGATTGTCGCCCTGCGCGAATTGCGCCGGATCGACCGGGACTCGCTCGCGATAGGTTTGCGGCGGATGGGCCGAGACCTGATAGGCGAGGTAGCAGCTATGGCTGACGACGTCCGGACCGGCGGCCAGCACCTGATCGGGCGGAGTCGGGAAGACCATTGCGTGCGCCCAGACTTGCAAACCCTGCCTGTGGGCCTCGGCGGCGATGGCGCGAACCAGTACCGGCGGCAGATCTGCATAGATCTTGATCGCCGCCGCGCCGGTGCCGCGCGCCCGGGCGATCAGCAGCGGAAGGTTGCTCTCGGCATCGACCGCCTGCGCCCAGGGCGCCTCCCCGGGCGTGTAGCCGAAGCTCACGGCCTGCGTCCGGGGATCGGAGAAGAAGGAGCGGCCGGCGACGAGCGCGGCGTAGAAAAGGTCGGGGCCGGCGATCTCGCCGGCGCGGGCGGCCCGGTCCAGCTCCGCCACCGAGCGCAGATCGTCGGCCATGATCCGGGTCGCGGTGATTCCGCTGTAGAGGTCGCGCCGCATCAGCGCCTCGGCGCGGGCCCGGTTGGGCGGCGTGGCGATATGCTGGTGGCTGTCGATCAGCCCGGGGATGAGGTAGCGGCCGGACAGGTCGATGATCTCGGCGTCCTCGGTCATCCGCCGGGTGAGGCGCGCGGCGGGCAGGACCGCCTCGATCCGCTCTCCATTGGCGATCACAGCCATCGCCTGCCGGGGCGCGCTGCCGGTGCCGTCGATCAGCGTCGCGCCGCGATAGACGACGCGCTGGCCCGTCTGCGCCGGCGCGTAAGGCGGATCGGCGGCGCGCGCGGCGGCCGACCCGAAAAGAAGCAACGCGACCAGAAACCCCCGAACCATTTCCAAGGCCTAGCATCGCTCCGCCTTCCCGCCTAGGCATCCAGGCCATGCCGGACCTGCCCGACGCGATCCCCGCCGCGACCCTGGTGCTGATGCGCCCGAATGGCGATGGGCCGCCCGAGCTGCTGGTGACCGAGCGGACCGGGACGATGGCCTTCGCCGCGGGGGCGCTGGTCTTCCCCGGCGGGCGGATCGACGCCGACGATCATCTGACCGCCGGGCTGCTCGGGACGGACTCCGCCAGGATCGCGGCGATCCGCGAGACGATCGAGGAGACCGGCCTCGCGCCGGGCCTCTCGCCTTCGCCGGACCCGGCGACGGTCGATGCGCTTCGCGGCGGACTCGCGGATGAGGAGCCGTTCGCCTCGCTGCTCGAATCGCATGGCCTGACGATCGAGGCGGCCGCGCTCACGCCGTTCGCGCGCTGGTGCCCCAATTTCCGCGAGACCCGCCGCTTCGACACGCTCTTCTTCCTCGCCGAGGCGCCGGCCGATACGCCCGAGCCGAGGATCAGCGAGCATGAGGCGGTCCGCGCCTTCTGGGCCGGCGCGGCGGAGATCCTGGCCGAGGTCGATGCCGGCCGCGCGCACGTCATCTTCCCGACCCGGCGCAACCTCGAGCGGCTGGCGCGCTTCGGCTCGATCGCCGAGGCGCTGGAGGATGCGGCGCGCCATCCGGTGACCCGGATCACGCCCTGGGTCGAGGAGCGGCACGGCGCCCCGCACGTCTGCATCCCGGAGGGGATCGGTTATCCGGTCACCTCCGAGCCGCTCGAAACGGCGCGGCGGCGATGAGCCTCGCCGATCCGCTGACGGAGGCCGAGATCGCCGCGGCGCGGGCGCGGATCCAGGGCTTCGCGATGCGCACGCCGCTGGCGCCGATGCGCGACGGACGGACCTTCCTGAAGCTCGAATGCCTGCAGCCCTACGGTTCCTACAAGATCCGCGGCGCGACAAACGCGCTGAAGGCTCGGCTGGAGCGGGGCGCGCTCGCGGCCATCGTCAGCGCCAGCGCCGGCAATTTCGGCCAGGCGATCGCCGCCGCGGCGGCGCGGCACCACCTGCCGGTCACCATCCACGTCCCCGACGGCGCGGCGCGGGTAAAGGTGGAGAGCCTCAGGCGGCTCGGCGCCACCGTCCACGAACACGATTTCGCCTTATGGTGGCGGATCATGGAGACCCGCGAGACCGGTGGCGCGGGGACCTTCTTCCACCCTGTCGCCGAGCGCGAGGTGATCGCCGGCGCCGCCACGATCGGCGCGGAGATCGCCGAGGACCTGCCCGACGTCGAGGCGGTGCTGATCCCGATCGGCGGCGGCGGGCTCGCCAGCGGAATCGCCCAGGCGGTGCGCCTCAAGCGGCCGGGCTGCCGCATCATTGCCGTCGAAACCGAAACCGCGTTGCCACTGAAGGCGGCATTGGACGCGGGAGAGCCGGTGACGGTTCCCCGAACGCCAAGCTTCGTCGACGGCATGGGCAGCACCCGCGTGCTCGACGAGATGTGGTCCTTGCTGAAGCGCCTGGTCGACGAGGTGATCGTCGTCAGCCTCGCCGAGGTCGAAGAGGTGATCCGACGCCTCGCCGCCGAGCATCACGTCATCGCCGAAGGCGCCGGCGCGGCGGCGGTGGCTGCGGCGGAGAAAGCGGGGATCGACCGGTCGGTGGCGATCGTCTCGGGCGGCAATATCGACCGCGCCGAGCTCGCCAGGATATTGGCCGGCTGGTGACCCCAACGGGACTCGAACCCGTGTTTTCGCCGTGAAAGGGCGACGTCCTAGGCCACTAGACGATGGGGCCGTGTAGCGAGGCCGCGCCTTAAGGGCCGCGCCTTCGCCGGTCAACCTTGTGCTCAGGCCTCGGCCAGCCGCTTGCGGATCTGGGCCTGGCAGACCGGGCAGAAGCGCCTGTCGGTGCGTTGCATCAGGCATTCGGCGGTCGGCCGGTAGCGCCCCGTCTTCCTGTAGCGCGCGCCTTCGAACGTTCCGACCACTCCGGCCGGGGCCGGCGGGATCACGCCCGCGGGGCAGGTCGGGTTCACCGCGATTCCGGGAGTCACGAGCGGCGCCCAGGGCGCCTTCGTCGCGTCGCGCTTATCGGTGACGTTGGGCTCGAGCTTGCTCCCCTCCGGCACGGTCTGGCTCGAATCGTCATATTCGTCGGCCAGGCCGAAGCTGTGGCCGAGCTCGTGCAGGGCGACCGCCTGCCAGACCTCGGTCGGCTCGCTGGTGATCGTCACCCAGGCCGGCCGCTCGCTCGTTCCGCCGGCGCCGCCGCGCGTGGCGAGATTGACCAGCACCACCGTCAGCTTCCCCTTCGCCTTGGCCTTCTTGAGGTAGCGCCCGACCAGCGCGTTGTCCCCGGTGACCAGGCGGCCGTCGACCTTGGTGTTGAACAGGCCGCCCGGGGGGCTCGGCCAGAAAAGGGCCTCGATCTGGAGTCGCGCGCCGGTGGCGGCCTCGTCGAACGGGGGCTGCCCGCGGATGAACGTATCGAGCGCCTCGGCGGCGTCGAAAAAGTCCTTTTCGACCGCGAACAGGTCGGAGACCAAAGTCAGCTTCCAGCGGCCGGCCGGATTGAAGATCCTGCGCGAAACCGGCGCGCTGGGCGCGGGCATGAGTGCGGACCCGAGCGCCATGGCGGCGACCAGTTGGGGACCGGAAAAGGCGTGCACGGCCGCCGCAGCCGCCGGAATGCGGGAGACCGGGAGGCTCAGCGGCGGATGCGATTGGTGCCAGTCCATGCCGCCGGCGCCGCCCGGAACCTCGACCGCCACCGCTTCCGGGCGCGCGAGCAGGCGCGCCTTACCGATGGGACGCTCGGCCGAATCGACGAACTGGAGCCTGACGGCGCCGTCCTCCGAAGGCCCCGCCAAAGCGAATGCCGCGCCCGGGGGCGGAGCGAGCTTCTTGCGATCGATGGGAATGGAAAGATGCGCCCCGGCCATGCTGCTTCCCCTTTTCTTGGGCAGGGGACCATGGCGGGCGAGTCGAGTCAAATCGGGGGGGACGGAATGCATTTCATCGTCATTCCCGCGAAAGCGGGAATCCAGCTTCTTTGACGAGAAGAAACAAGCTGGACCCCGCTTTCGCGGGGGTGACGGCAGAAGGAAGAACTCAAGCCGAACAAGCGGCCCGCCAGGCGTCGATACGGCCCTAATCGGCCCAGGCCGCATCCTCGAGGTGAAGCTCGGCCGCGCCGCCCCCGTTGTAATCGTCGCGCTTGAGCCGACCGGCGAGCCAAAGCTTGCGGTGCGGAGGCGCGGCGAGCAGCGCCTCGCCCAGCGCGCTTTCGGCCATTCGAAAGGCGATCGCCTTGACCCGCCGCCCGTCCGCGCCGGCGGCGATGACGCGCAGGTGGCCGTTGCCCACGACATCCGCCTTGACGATGCCGACCGGCCCGGCGGCCACGTGCGGGCCGGGCCAGCCGGCGCCATAGGGCCCTCCGGCGTCGAGCGCGTCGCAATAAGCGGCGTTGATCCCGCCCGGGGAGATCAAGGCGTCGAGCAGCAGCGCCCGATCGTCGCGGCTGCGCGCGACATCCGCACTCAGCCGGTCGTCGAGAAACTCGACGAGCGCCTCCAGCCTGTCGCCCGCCACGGTCAGCCCGGCGGCCATCGCATGCCCGCCGCCTGCGATCAGCAATCCGCTCTCCTTCGCGGCAAGCACGGCCGCGCCGAGATCGACTCCGGATATCGAGCGGCCCGAGCCCTTGCCCAGCCCGTCCGCGCCGATGGCGACGACGATCGCGGGACGGTGCAGCTTTTCCTTGAGCCGGCCGGCGACGATGCCGATCACTCCGGGATGCCAGCCCGGAGCGGAGACCACAGCCACCGCCCGGTTCCCCTGCGCTGCGCACAACGCCTCGGCCGCCTCGCACACCGCCGCCTCGATCGCCCGGCGCTCCTCGTTGAGCCGGTCGAGCTCGGCGGCAATCGATTCGGCTTCATCGCGGTCCTCGGTCGTCAGCAGGCGAACGCCGAGGTCCGACTTGCCGACGCGGCCCCCGGCGTTGATCCTCGGCCCCAAAGCGAAGCCGAGATCGCGGCATTCGGGCGCCCGGTTGAGCCGGGCAGCGTCGGCCAAAGCGGCGAGGCCGACATTGCGCCGCGCGGCCATGACCTTCAGCCCCTGGGTCACGAAGGCGCGGTTGAGCCCCCTCAGTTGGGCGACGTCGGCGACCGTTCCAAGCGCGACCAGATCGAGCAGGTCGATCAGCCGCGGCTCCTCACGGCTCGCGAAAAAGCCGCGGCCGCGCAGGACCCGAAGCAATGCCGCCCCGAGCAGGAAGGCCATTCCGACCGCCGCGAGGTGGCCGTGGGCGGCGCCCTCGTCGCTTTCGTCGAGCCGGTTCGGGTTGACGATGGCGTGGCCGTCCGGGAGGCGGCTGGCGCATTTGTGGTGATCGACGACGATCACGTCGACTCCGGCGCCGCGCGCCATTTCCAGCGCCTCGAAGGCCTGCGCGCCGCAATCGACGGTGACGATCAGCCGGGCGCCGCCCTCCGCGATCCGCACCAGAGCCTCGCCCGAGGGGCCGTAGCCCTCCATCAGCCGGTCCGGGATATAGGCCCGGGGCTCGAGGCCGAGGCCGCGCAGCAGCCGGACGAGCAAGGCGGCGGAGGTCGCGCCGTCGACGTCGTAATCGCCGAAGATGGTGACCGCTTCGCCGGTCTCGACCGCACCGGCGAGCCGCTCCGCCGCCTTGTCCATGTCGCGGAAGACGGAAGGGTCGGGCATGAAGCCGCGCAGGGTCGGAGCGCGGTGGCGGGCCAGCTCGTCGCGGCCGACTCCGCGGGCGAGCAGAAGCTGGTCGACCAAATCGTCGGGCTGGAAGCCCGCGTCTGTCGCGTCCGCAGCGCCGGCCCGCCAGCGCCACGGCTGGCCGAGGATCGAGCGGGAAACGCCGCAGACGAGGCTTGCGCTGGTCAGCATGGCAGGAGCCTAGGGCAGGCGGGCGGGAAAGGGAATCCGCGCCGTGAGCCTGTTATCCACGATATCCCCGTTATCCACAGGCGGACTCCGCGAGAATCGGCTTGGCGCGACTCGGATCGCTGGTGCACCTAGTAGGTCCGCGATGAGGAACGGACCTCCGGCAACGGAGGAAAGAACCAAGACGCGGCCACCGCGGAAGCGGGCGGTTTCCCCTCGGGGAAGCAGGCCACGGAGGCGGCGGAAGGACCCAGAAGAAGAAGCGTGAGGCGCAAGCCGATCCCACTTTCTTCGAAGGTCCGGCGGGACCGGAGGCTTCGGCCGAAGGGACCGTGACGGACAACCGGCAGGTTCGCCTGACAGGTGCCCGTAGGGAACCGACCGGGGTCGTCAGACCCCGGCCGGAACCTGCGAACCCCCAGGGAGCTTGCTCTCATGGAGTTCCACCCGCCCGCGAAAGACGCCAAGCCCTCACCGGCGCGGCAAGTTCGGACTCGGGACAAGTGGGGGCTGATGGCGACATCAGCCCCCATTTTGATTCCGGGGCTATCGTGGGCGGCCGATCGGCCCAGCCGCGGCGCGCGCCCCGATCAGCCGGGATGTCCAGCGCTGGAGCGCATCGACATTCGATTTTCCCTCGTCATTCCCGCGAAAGCGGGAATCCAGCTTCTTCAAATGCTCCGGAGAAAGAACAAGCTGGACCCCCGCTTTCGCGGGGGTGACGACAAAAAAGCCAAGCCAAACAAGCGGCGCCCGCTGAAATGTCGAACCGCCCTACCGCCCCTCGATATGATCGCGGGCGGCGCGGTCGGGATCGATCATCGGCCTCGCCCGCACCATCGGCGCGGCCGCCGCCCGGCGCTCCTCCTCGGCGATGCTCCGGCGCGCGGCGAGGCTCGATCCGGACTGGCGCGCCTGGTGCATCCCCGAGCTGTCGAGATCGAGCGGCGGCAGCGGCCGGCCAGCCTCGATGTCCGCGACGCGGTGATTCATGAAGCTCGCGAATTGCTGGTCGATATAGCCGTCCGGGACCATCGAAAGCGCGACCCCGGCCTCGGTCTCATAGGCGGAGCCGAGAGCGTAGGCGTCGAGGTCGAACTCGGCGGTGAGCCGGGTGCCCTTGTTCTGTGGCCCGGGCTCGAAGTGAAGCCTGGTGTCGATCACCGGCCGATCGTCGACCAGGATTTCGTAGTGGATCTCCTCGCCGAGGGTCTTCTCGATCCGCTGGGTAACGCGGTGCTTCGAATCGGCGCTCGGGCCGAGGCTGATCGTGCCCTCCGGCCCGAGCGCCGAGAAGGCCGCATAGACGGCCATCGGCTCGCGGCCGACGACCCGGTCGAAATCGGGACCGGCCGAGCCGGCGAGCATGTAGGCGCCGCACGCGCCCATCAGCGATAGTCCGCAAAAAGCCGCTTTCATCGTCCCTCCACCGTTTCGCGCAGCATAAGCGGAGGGTTTTAAGGAAGAATTGCCTTGCGCGGGGGCGCTAGGCGGGCCGCGGCCGCGCCGCCCAGTGCACCAGGCCCCGGCGCCACAGCGGAATGCTGATGAGGGCGAGCTGGCCGAATTGCGGCCACACGCACGAGAGCGCCACCGCCGATAGCGCCCCCAGCAGCACCGAGACCGAGCGCAGGCGCACATAGCGGACCGCCTCGGGATCGGCGCTCTCGTCGAGCATCGGCGGGCTCGTCGCGGTTCGGTTGACCTTGTAGTTGAGCAAGGCCGCAGCGCTCATCACGATGCAGTAGAAGACGGTCGGCACCGCCTCGCCCTCGTTGAGGCTGAGATAGGCCGAGGCGAAGGGCATGAAGGCGATGACATTGAGCAAGGCCATGTTCCAGCCGAGGATTTGCGGGCTGTAGTGCGAGGCCAGGCCGAAGGCGCGGTGGTGGCCCATCCAGAAGGAGCCGATCACCCAGAAGCTGACGAAATAGCCGACGAACGATGGGATCAATTCGGCCAGCGCCTGAAGGTGCGCGGCGGCGCTCGAATGATGGGCCAGATGCGGCGGATGGATCTCGATCACCAGCAGGGTGATGGCGATCGCGAAGACGGCGTCCGAAAAGAAGATCAGCCGCTCCAGCGTGTGATCGGTCTTGCCCGCCGCCATCGCGCCCTCCCCTTTGCCGGCGAGCCTATCGGGCGGGCGGCTCGATCACAATCTCACTGTTCAGCGAGTTGGCGATGAAGCAGCGCTCGTGGGCCTCGCGGTGGAGCCGATCGATCGTCGCGGCGTCGGGCGCGGCGCCGGCGAAGGCGACGTCGGGGCGGAGCGCGATTCGAACGATCGCCATCCTGCCGGGGCCGATCCGGCCCATCTCCCCTTCCGCCGAGTCGCGATAGGAAGCGACCTCGAGCCCGGCGTTCTGCGCCAGCGAGAGGAACCAGAGCATGTGGCAGGAGGCGACCGCCGCCACCAGCGCCTCTTCGGGATCGACCGCGGCGGGATCGGACATCGGCTCCGGCACGACGTCGGGCGAGGAGGAGCCGGCGAGGACCGCGCCGCCGTCGAAACGGATTTCGTGCCGGCGGCTGTAGCGGCCGCTGGCGAATTCGCCGTCCGAGCGCCAGCTTATTTCGGCGACGTGGCGGCTCATGAGGCTCCAATTTGGGGGAACAGGGCGTTCGTCTCGGTCTCGGTCCTGGCGGGCGAGAAGGTCACCGGAGTGACCGTCAGCGCCTCCGCGCCGGGCTTGGCCAATGCCGCGCGCCGGGCGAGCCGCCCCTCGATCCCGGCGCCGGCCTCGATGCTGATCGTCTCGTAGGCGATGTCGCCCATGATCCGCGCCGTCGCCTCGACGACGATGTTGCGCGCCGAGACCGTGCCTTCGACCGTTCCGCACAGCCTCGCCTCGTCGGCGATGATGTTGCCGGCGATGATTCCGGCCGGCCCCTGGCACAGGGTCGCGCAATGGACGTTGCCGTCGATCCGGCCGTCGACGTGGATCTGGGCGTCGGTGGCGAGATCGCCGCTGATGATCACTTCGGGTCCGATGATCGACAGGCCCGGCCCGCTCTTGGCGCCCTTGGCCGGCATGCCCGCCGCGGCTTGAGTCTTCGCGAACATCTGATGCTCCTTGCGCTCCCGCGCGGATGCCGCGCGCCCCCGAGCCCGAACACAAAGGCTTCTTTGTACCGGGCCCGTCATGACATGCCCGAAAACGAAGGCTGCTGCCACCCTCTTCGCGAGGCCCTGAAACAGTAATGGGGGCCGGCATCGCTGCCGGCCCCCACTGTCCCGGCGCGAAATCCTTGCCTGGGAGGCGAGGCGTCCCGCGCTGGGCGTTTTCGAGTCCGCGGCGCCGAAACCGGGGGTTCCCGCGCCGCTTTCTCCGGAGTCCTTCCTTCGGCCGAAGCCGCTTTCCGGTTTCCCCGCCGGCTCCCCGACAGGGCCGAAGCCCTGGCGGTTCGCCGCTCGGCAGACCGGAGCTTGCGCCCCGCTCCCACCTTTTCGGCATCCTGGCCGAAGCCAAAATCCCGGAAAAGACGGGATCCTCGGCCGAAGCCTCGGTTCCGCCTGACGGTCCATGGGCCGAAGCCCTGGGTCCCGCCGGGTTTCGCAGCTCCCGGGCCGAAGCCCGGTCCTGCCCGGCAATTCGAAGCCGAAGCTCCTCCTCGCCGGTGGCGGCGCGCGAACCGAAGTCCCGCTTCCGCCGGGCCGGTCCGGAGCCCGAAGGCTCAGGTCCCGCCTGTGGCTTGCAAGCGTGCCCGAAGGCCGCTTGGTCGCCGTGTGGGCGCTTAACGAAGCATGCCGCTTTCGCATCCGCTAAAGGGCAAGCCCGCAGCTTCCGCCTGGCGGCGGCTTCGTCAGCCGCCCTGCCTCCGCTTTCGCCCGCTTCTCGCCCGAAGGCGGCAGCAGGCTAATCTTTGGCTGTGGCTGGGAAGGCTTTCCCCCGTTGCCGGGAGATCGTCTCGGCCACGAACGAAAGCTGTCATGGAATCCGATTCGCACCAAGCGGATTCGCGCGCCTTTCGGCTGTGGATAACGAGGATAATGGGGGTAAGTACCTACCCTCGATCGCACGGCGGCGCGCCCGACTCACCGGCTTGCTCCTTGCGCGCCGCCCGCATAAAGGAAGCGCCAATCAACGCTCCCTTGAAAGGTTTTGCGGGCATGGACGGTCGGTTCAACACGATTGCGGGATGGGTGCTGGGCGCGGGCATCGTCCTCCTCGGATCGACCCTCGTCGTCGGCGAAGTCTACAAGTCCGAGCGGCCGGAAACGATGGGCTATCCGATCGCCGGCGTTCAGGAGGAAGGCGAAGGCGGCGCGACCGCTGCCGAGCCGCCGATCGCCCATTTCATGCAGACCGCGGACGCGGCGCGCGGCGAGGCGGTGTTCCGCAAGTGCGCCGCCTGTCACAACGCCGACAATGGCGGCGCCAACGGCCTAGGCCCCAACCTTTGGGGCACGGCCGGCAACAACATCGCCCACCGCGCCGATTTCTCCTATTCGGACCCGCTCAAGAATCACGGCGGCCGCTGGGATTGGGACACGATGAGCGCCTGGCTGCACAGCCCGCGCAGCTTCGCCCCGGGCACCAAGATGACCTTCGCCGGCCTCTCCGATCCGCAGGAGCGGGCCGACGTGATGCTGTTCCTCAACCAGCACGGCGGCACCCTCACCATCCCGCCGCCCCCGGCCGAAGCCGCGCCCGCCGCCGGCAACGCCACCGAGGCCAACGCTGCCGCCGCCGATGCGAACGCCGCCGCGGCCGCGCCGACCGCGCGGACCGAAGCCTCGACCGGCGGCCCGGGCGCGCCCGACGTCAGCGGCCGCGCGGGCCAGGAAGGCAACCGGCACTGAGTCCTTATCCGCTCATCCTGAGGAGGGACTGAGCCTGGCGAAGGCCCGTCTCGAAGGACCCCGCGTCGTGCGTCCTTCGAGACGCCGTTTCGTCAAGCTCAACGGCTCCTCAGGATGAGCGGTGAAGTGATTTGAACCCGGTCTAGGCGCAGCCCGGATCGTCCTCGGACCCGGCATAATGCCCGCAGACGTAGCTCCACGCTTCCTCGGCAGTCTCGCAGAAGGTGAACAGCTTGAGGTCGTCGGGCGAGATCACGCCCTCCTCGGCGAGCGCCTCGAAGTCGATCACGCGCTCCCAGAATGCGCGGCCGAAGAAGACGATCGGGATCGGCTTGACCTTGCCGGTCTGGATCAGCGTCAGCAGCTCGAACGCCTCGTCGAACGTGCCGAAACCGCCGGGGAACACCGCCACCGCCCGCGCGCGCAGCAGAAAGTGCATCTTGCGCAACGCGAAATAGTGGAACTGGAAGCTGAGCTTCGGGGTGACGTAGGGGTTCGGAAGCTGCTCGTGCGGAAGGACGATGTTGAGCCCGATCGATTCCTCGCCCTCGTCCAGCGCTCCGAGATTGGCCGCCTCCATGATCGACGGGCCGCCGCCCGAGCAGACGACGAAATGGCGCCGTCCCTCCTCGTCGCGCTCGACCTTGCTGACGAGCCGCGCGAGCTTGCGCGATTCGTCGTAATAGCGGGATTTCTCCTTCAGCCGCTCGGCGATCAGCCGCTGGCTGTCGGTCGCCGCAGCCGCGACCAGGGCGTCGGCCTTGGCCGGCTCGGGGATCCGCGCCGAGCCGTAGAAGACGAAGGTCGAGGCGATCTTGGCTTCGTCGAGCAGCAATTCGGGCTTCAGCAGCTCGAGCTGGAAGCGCACCGGCCGCAAATCCTCGCGAAGCAGGAAGTCCATGTCCTGGAAGGCGAGCCGATAGGCGGGATCGAGCGTCTGCGCGCTCTGCGTGGCCGAAGCGGCCGTCTCGGCCTCTTCGCGCGCGCCCTGAAAGACGCGCTTGGGGGGAACTGGGTCTGTCATCGGCGAGCTTGTAGCAGCGCGGCGGCAGGCGGCAATAAGGACCGCGCCTACGTCGCCAACTCGTTCCCCGGCGAAGGCCGGGGCCCAGGCCGGCGCAAGCCGGGCTCAGACGTAAACGCGCGAGAAGCCTGCGGCTCCTGGGCCCCGGCCTTCGGGGTCCCCGCAAAGTATTACTTTGCGGGGTGCCCCTTCGCGGGGGAACGGCACTGCAATCGCTCTCCTGCAAAGCCTACCGGCAATAGGGCCCGCGTCCCATGTCGAAATGAATATGGTTGTAGTGGAAGGCGTCCGAATCCGGCGAAAGGCCGATCGCGAACCTTCTGCACCCCGCCTGGTGGACCGCCCTCAGAAAGCGCCTCACCCGTTCGTCGGAACCGTTCCAGCCCTGCTCGACGGTGATCCTCCGCCCGTCGTCGAGCACGAAGCCGGAAACGTCGACCGCATTGGCGAAGGCGTGCTCCGAAAGCCGGGCGCCGGGCTGGCTGTTGACGCTTCGGCAGGCATAGGTGCCGAACGTCTCGATCCGGATCACCCGCGCACCCAGCCACTGGTCGGCGGCGGTCTGCACCGCCTCTCGGCTCCAGCGCGCGAACTGGCGCGCCAGCGGGCAGGTCATCGCGCGCAAATTGGTCACCGGCGTGCCGATGTCGAGCAGCTGGACCGCGCCGAGCGCCGAGCAGCCGCCCGAAAAGCGCTGGTCCGGCAGGGCGCGAAAGCCGATCCGCTCGCGGGCGAGATCGATATGGCATTGCAGGGTCTCGGGCGCGTTGCGCTCGGCTTGCTCCGGGACGTGCGCCCGCGGCGGCTCGCGCTCGTTCCCGCGCGGAACGCAGCTCGCCAGCGCCAGCATCAACAGGAAAATCGCCCCCCGAGCCATCGGTCGACGCTGACAGATCGCAAGCGCGGCGGTCAAGCGCGCCGGGATGGGGGCCGGCTCGAGGCCAGACTCCCTCTCCCATAGGGAGAGGGTTGGGGTGAGGGGTTCCGCCGTAAGAGGATAACCACGAACTCCGTAAACCCCCACCCTACCCTCCCCCTCAGGGGGAGGGGATTGGAAGGTCGATTTCGATACAATAGGTTCCCACGCGGAAGTTGAAAAAAGAACCAAACCGGCTTTCCCATACATGGCTTATGCGATAAATTCATCGCTTCCTCCGAACCGGACAGGACGATTCGCTATTGTCTCCGCCAGGCCGCCGGCCGCACCAGCCGGCCCCCCTTCCTTCTCCGCGCCTCCGCGCGAACCGACCTTCTTTTTTTGCGCGCGGAGAAGAAATGGCCCCGCCCCATCGCGAAGCGCGGGGATCGGGCAGGCTCTCGGCAACCCTCAACTTCCTCAACTTATTTTTGCGCAGGGGCGGACTTTTTTTCGCCTTGTGGAAGCGGAAACTTCGGAAACTTCCGCGCGCCGGCGAGGATGGCTTGCCGCGCCCCCCTGCACCCCCTAAGCCCGTCGACGGGCCACGCCGCCCCAACGCGGTGCGGGCTCTCTGCGAGGAGAGTCGTAAATGAATGTGATCAAGCCGGACGCGCTTCCCGCGCGCCCTTATTTCTCTTCCGGCCCCTGCGCGAAGCCGCCGGGCTGGGCCCCCGAAAAGCTGGCCACCGCTTCGCTGGGACGGTCGCACCGCGCCAGGCTGGGCAAGGCGCGGCTTCAGCGCGCAATCGATCTGATGCGCGAGCTGCTTCGGCTGCCGGAGACGCACCGGATCGGCATCGTCCCCGGCTCCGACACCGGCGCCTACGAGATGGCAATGTGGACGATGCTGGGCGCCCGGCCGGTGACCTGCCTCGCCTGGGAGAGCTTCGGGGAAGGCTGGGTGACCGATGCGGTCAGGCAGCTGAAGCTCGAGCCGAAGGTGATCCGCGCGGATTACGGGCAGCTTCCCGATCTGTCGCAGGTCGATTGGTCGGACGACGTCCTCTTTACCTGGAACGGCACGACCTCGGGCGTCCGCGTGCCCGACGGGGAGTGGATCGCGCAGGACCGCGAGGGCCTCAGCTTCGCCGACGCGACCAGCGCGGTCTTCGCTTACGAGCTGCCTTGGGACCGAATCGATGTCGCGACCTTCTCCTGGCAGAAGGTGCTCGGCGGCGAGGGCGGCCACGGAGTGCTGATCCTCGGCCCGCGCGCGGTCGAGCGGCTGGAGACCTACACGCCGTCCTGGCCGCTGCCGAAGATCTTCCGGCTCACGACGAAGGGCGCGCTGAGCGAGGGCGTGTTCAAGGGGGAGACGATCAACACCCCCTCGATGCTCGCCGTCGAGGACGCGATCTGGGCGATGGAATGGGCAGTGGAAGTCGGCGGCGCGGAGGGCCTGTTGGCACGGACCGAGGCCAATGCCGCCGCGCTGGACCGGATCGTCGAGGCTCGGCCCTGGCTCGGCCATCTCGCCGCCGATCCCGCCCGCCGCTCGAAGACCAGCGTCTGCCTGACCGTCGAGGGCGCCGACGAAGCGTTCATCAAGCGGATGGCCGCTTCGCTGGAGCACGAAGGCGCGGCCTACGACATCGCCGGCTATCGCGACGCCCCGCCCGGCCTTCGCATCTGGTGCGGGGCGACGGTCGAGACCGCCGACATCGAAGCGCTCGGCCCCTGGCTCGATTGGGCCTTCGAGGAGGCGCGATCGACCTGACCCGTCATTCCCGCGAAAGCGGGAATCCAGACGGACTCATTGCCTCCCGCCGACTCAAACTGGATTCCCGCTTTCGCGGGAATGACGAAGGAACGACAATGCCCAAAGTGCTCATCTCCGATCCCATGGACCCCAAAGCCGCCGAGATATTCCGAGCGAGCGGGATCGAGGTGGACGAGAAGCCCGGCCTATCGAAGGACGAGCTGAAGGCGATCGTCGGCGATTATGACGGCCTCGCCATCCGCTCGGCGACCAGGGTCACCGCCGACCTGCTCTCCGCGGCGCCGAACCTCAAGGTCGTCGGCCGCGCCGGGATCGGAGTCGACAATGTCGACATCCCGGCGGCGACGGCGCGCGGCGTGGTGGTGATGAACACGCCGTTCGGCAATTCGATCACCACCGCCGAGCATGCGGTCGCCTTGATGTTCGCGCTCGCCCGCGAGCTTCCGGCGGCCGACAGCTCGACTCAGGCCGGCAAGTGGGAAAAGAACCGCTTCATGGGGGTCGAGCTGACCTCGAAGACGCTCGGCCTGATCGGCTGCGGCAATATCGGCTCGATCGTCGCCGACCGCGCGCTCGGCCTCAGGATGAAGGTGGTCGCCTACGATCCCTTTCTCACCCCGGAGCGCGCCGTCGAGCTTGGAGTCGAGAAGGTCGAGCTCGACGCATTGCTCGCCCGCGCCGACTTCATCACCCTGCACACGCCGCTGACCGACCAGACCCGCAACATCCTTTCCGCCGAGAATCTGGCGAAGACCAGGAAGGGCGTGAGGATCGTCAACTGCGCGCGCGGCGGGCTGATCGACGAAGCCGCGCTCAAGGCGGCGCTCGACAGCGGCCATGTCGCGGGCGCCGCGCTCGACGTATTCGTCGAGGAGCCGGCGAAGGAAAACCCCTTGTTCGGCGCGCCCGGCCTGGTGGCGACGCCGCACCTCGGCGCCTCGACCACCGAGGCGCAGGTCAACGTCGCGATCCAGGTCGCCGAGCAGATGTCGGACTTCCTGATCCGCGGCGGGGTCACCAACGCGCTCAACATGCCCTCGCTGACCGCCGAGGAGGCGCCGAGGCTTCGCCCCTATATGGAGCTGGCCGAGAAGCTCGGATCGCTGATCGGCCAGATCGAGGGGACCCGAATCACCGGAGTCTCGGTCGAGGTCGAGGGCGCCGCGGCCCAGCTCAACCAGAAACCGGTCACCGGCGCGGTCCTCGCCGGGCTGATGAAGGTCTATTCCGACACGGTGAACATGGTCAACGCGCCCTGGCTCGCCAAGGAGCGCGGGCTCGACCTGCGCGAGATCCGCCACGACCGCGAGGGCGATTATCACACGCTGGTTCGCGTGACCGTCGACACGCCGGCCGGTCCGCGCTCGGTCGCCGGCACACTGTTCGGCAATTCGGCGCCGCGCCTCGTCGACATGTTCGGAATCGCGATCGAGGCGGAGCTTGGTGGGGAGATGATCTTCATCGTGAACTTAGACGCGCCGGGCTTCATCGGCCGGCTCGGCACCGCGCTCGGCGAGGAAGGCGTCAACATCGGCACCTTCCACCTCGGCCGGCGCGAGGCCGGCGGCGAGGCGGTCGCTCTGGTTTCGGTCGACGGCCATATCGCGCCCGGGGTGGTCGAACGGCTGGCGGCCATTTCCGGCGTCAAGCGGGTCAAGCCGCTGCGCTTCTGATTGGGAACGCTTGCGAACCTGGTGTATTGGAGAGGAGATGCGCCTTTTTCTGCCGCTCGCCGCCCTGCTTCTCGCCGCGCCCGCTCCGGCGCAGCGCGAGCCCGAATGGCGCGCCGCGAGCGAATATGACGTGCTTCTGCGCGCCTGGGCCTACGAGCCGCGGCTGATCCGCCTGCCCGCGGGCGAGCCGGTGCGGCTCCGCTTCGTCAACAACAGCCGAGCGACGATGGCCTTCACCGCGCCGCGCTTCTTCCGCGCCGCCCGGCTGCGCGAGCGCGACCGCGACGTCGCGGCGCGAGGGGGCTTCCGGCTCGCCCCGGGCGAGCGCCGTTCGGTCCTGCTCGTCCCCGCAGCCGGCCGCTACGACGCGCTGAGCTCCAACCTCGTCCACCGAGCGCTCGGAATGCGCGCCGAGATCCGGGTCGAATGAGCCCTTGAATTTCGGCTAGTGTATTATTAGATTAATACACAAGGAGGCTCACGCCATGACGAAAGGTTTGAAGATCCCGAAGACGGTCGCCGGCGTCAAGCTGCCCAAGAAGGTGCGCAAGCGGGCGAAGAAGGCGATCAAGATGGGCGCGAGCCCGGTCGTTCGCGAGATCGCGGCGGCCGCGATCGGCGCCGCCGCGGGAAAGGCGGCCGGCACGGGCGGCTCCGCGCGCCGTTCGGAAGGCGGCGGGAGAGCGCGAATCCACTTCGAGGGCGGCGAGATCGGCGAGGCGTTCCGCAGCGCCGCGGTCGCCGGCCTCCAGCGCTTCCTGGAGGGCTTCGAGGAAGGGCTTCGCGGAATGAAGGGCCGCGACGAGGGCGGGAAGAAGTCTAGCCGGCGCTCGGCCTGACCGTGAAGCCGCGTTCGCGCACCCTCGGCCCGCCGCGCAGCTGCCCGCGTATGGCGCCGTTCGGGTGTTCGGAATCGTGGACGTTGAGATAGAAGCTGTGCCCGCGATAGCCGATCTCATGCGCCAGAGCGGGGTCGACCGTCGCGCAGCCCTGGCTGTGCCCCGCAGCGTCGGGAGTCGTCAGCGGCACGACGACGGGCCCGGCCGCGCCCGCCTCGCCGCGGTGGATATGCGCCGCGGTCGCCGGCCCGATGGCCCGCGCGTAGACGTTCCAGCAGACCTCGCCGCTGCGCGGATTGACCCTGACCTGGGCGGTGCCGTTGCCGTCGGGATCGCCGGGGCCGGGCACTTCCTGGATTCCGGTCAGCGAAACCTGAAGCTCGGCATTCTCGTTCTGCGGCCGGCTCGCGCAGCCGGCGGCGAGCAGGACGGTCCCCGCGAGCAGCAAAACCCTCATCCCGTTTCCCCTCGTCATTCCCCGGCACTCCAGCGCGTCAGCAGCGTGTTGGCAATGGCAAAAGGCGGCGGTGCGCCGAAACGCGCGTCCGGCTCGCCGGCCAGCGCGGCCTCGACCTCGGCCCGGCTGGCCCAGAAGGCGTCCTCGAGCTCCGTCGTGTCGAGGCGGATGTCATCGGCTTCGGCACGCGCGATGCAGGCGATCATCAGCGATCCGGGGAACGGCCAGGGCTGGCTCGCGACGTAGCGTACCTCGGAGACCGGGACGCCGGCCTCCTCCATCAGCTCGCGCGCCACCGCCTCCTCGATCGATTCGCCCGGCTCGACGAAGCCGGCGAGCGCCGAATAGCGGCCGGCCGGATATTGGTGCTGGCGGGCGAGCAGAACGCGACCCTGATGCTCGGCAAGCATGATCACCACCGGATCGACCCGGGGAAAATGCTCGGCGCCGCAGGCGCCGCACTTGCGCCCCCAGCCGGCGCGATGATGAAGCGTCGCGCCCCCGCAAATGCCGCAGAAACGATGCCGGCCGTGCCATTCGTTGAGGCTTCGCGCCGCGCCCCAGATCGCTGCGTCCCTCGGGCTCATCATCGACAGCAGGCGAAACACGCCCCAGGCGCGCTGCCCGATCGGCGCCTCGCGCAGCAACGGCGCGAACAAGGGCGCGCCCTCGTCGAGCCCGAGGAACAGCAGCTCCCCCTCCTCGAGCGGCCCCCAGGCCAGCCGCCCCTCCTCGTCGAGCACCGGATCGAGCTCGGCCAGCCTCAGCAGCCGTGCGTCGCCGTCGGCCATCAGCTGCGCCATCCGCTCGGCGTCCAGCCGCAGATGATCGGCGCGGTCGAGCCCGGCGCCCGTGAAGCCCGGAGCGCTCATGCTGCCGCCTCGCGCCAAGCGACGCCGCGGCGGGCGAGCTTGGCGAACAAGGTCGGCAGCCCGGCCTCGCCGATGCGCTCGACCGGCCACCAGATTCCCCCTTCGCCAGCGTCGGCGCGTGCGCATTTGAGGCGCATGGTGAGCGAGAAATGGGTGAAGACGTGATCCACCGCCCCGGCGTCGCGCCATTCCGCGTCCGACGGCGCGTCGGTCGGCAGAGCGAGCATTCCGCCGAGCAGGCCCTTTGCCGGCCGCCGCACCAGCAGCACCTCGCCCTCGCGCTCGAGCCAGTAAGCCGTGCCTTCGCGCTTCGGCCTGGCCGCCTTCGCGGCCTTCAGCGGATAGCGCGCGGGATCGCCTTCCGCATAAGCCGCACACCAATCCTGCACCGGGCAGCGGCCGCAATCGGGGTTGCGCGGCGTGCAGATGGCCGAGCCCAGGTCCATCATCGCCTGGGCGAAGTCGCCCGCGCCTTCCTGCGGGGTCAGTGCGTCGGCCAGCGCGCGGATTTCGGCCCGCGCGGGCGGGAGCGGCTGCTTCACAGCGTACAGCCGCGCGACGACCCGCTCGACATTGCCGTCGACCGCCACCGCGCGCCGGCCGTAGGCGATCGCGGCGATCGCGGCGGCGGTGTAGACGCCGATGCCGGGAAGCTTGCGAAGCGCCGCCTCGTCCTCCGGGAAGCGCCCGCCATGCTCGCTCGCGACGATCCTGGCGCAGGCGAGCAGGTTGCGCGCCCGGGCGTAATAGCCGAGCCCCGCCCAGGCGGTCATCACCTCGCCGTCTTCCGCCGCGGCAAGCGCCTCAATCGTCGGCCAGCGGCGGGTGAAGTCTTCGAAATAAGGCTTAACCGCCGCGACCGTGGTCTGCTGCAGCATCACCTCCGAAAGCCACACGCGATAGGGATCGGGCGCGGCGCCGCCTTCGGCGCGCCAGGGAAGCCGCCGCTTATCCACAGCATACCAACACAAAAGAGCGCGCGAGGCATTGGCGGGCATGGGCGGCCTATGCCATGCTCGCGGCCAAGGTGGAAAGTGGCGTGACCAAAGCGGGCGGGACTGGGAAGAAGGCGGCTGTCGTGGCGCCGCGCTCGAAGCGCGTCCGCCCCGTCTCGGACCTGCTCGGGCAGGCCGGCGGAGCGGCCTTCCGCAAGTTCGGCTTCGTCCAATCCTCGATCGTCAGCCGCTGGAGGGAGATCGTCGGAGTGCGCTACGCCGCCGTCTCCTCGCCCGAATCGATCCGATTCCCCCCCGGCCGCAAGAGCGGCGGCACTTTGACGCTCGTCGTCGAGGGTGCTCATGCGCCGATGATGCAGCACGTCACTCCGGCCATCGTCGAGCGGGTCAACACTTTCTTCGGCTATCCGGCGGTCGATCGCATCGCCTTCCGGCAAGGCATCGTTCAGGCGGCGCGGGCGAAGCCCCGTCCGGCGCCGCCGTCGCTGCGCCCGATCCCCGCCGATCTCGGCGATTCGCTGCGCGAGGTGGCCGATCCCGAGCTTCGCGCCTGCCTCGAATCGCTTGCGCGCGGGCTTATCGAGGGCGATGGAACGCCGGTGGTCACGACGATCCCGGTCGTCGGCAAGATTGGTGGAGGCAAGAAGCTATGAAAGCTGCATTTTCCCTTGGCGCCGCGATGTTTGCGCTCGCCCTCGCCGGCTGCGGCGGCGGCAATGATTCGAGCCAGGCCAACCTCTCGTCCGCGTCTGGCGCCAACGCCGCGCCGCTGCAGCAGATCGCCGCGCCGAACAATGGCGACTGGACCGAGACGGTGACGATGACCGATCGCGGCGGCTTCCTGATGGGCAATCCCAATGCGCCGGTTAAGCTGCTCGAATATGCCTCGATCACCTGCCCTCACTGCGCCGAGTTCAGCGAACAGGGCGGCGCGGCCCTGCGCGACACCTATGTCCGCTCGGGGCAGGTCAGCTGGGAATACCGGCCCTACATGATCTTCCCGACCGATCCGGGCATCTTCATGCTTCTTCGCTGCCTCGGCCCGCAGCCCTTCTTCCACGTCTCCGAGCAGCTCTATGCCGACCAGCGCAACTGGGCCACCCGGCTGCAGAGCATGCCCGACGAACAGGCCCAGGCGCTGCAGGGCATGCCGCCGCCGCAGCAGGCCGCGGCGCTGATCCGGGCCACCGGGCTCGACGCCTTCTTCCGCCAGCGCGGTATGCCCGAGGCGCGGATGAACGCCTGCCTCGCCGATCAATCCAACCTCCAGCAGCTCGGCGAGATCACCCGGCGCGCGACTCAGGAGGACAATGTTCAGGGAACGCCTTCCTTCTTCATCAACGGCGAGAAGACCGAAGCCGGCACCTGGGCCCAGCTCGAGCCGCTGCTGCGCAACGCGGTGGGAGGCTGAGCCATGAAGCTGCACGCTGTCATCGCCATCGCGGCCGCGGCCGCTACCGTCGCCCTTCCGGCCGCTGCCCTCGCCCAGGATCGAATCGGGCCGGGTTTCGGGGGGGCTCGTCCTCGCGGCCCGCAAGGTCACGACTGGCGCACCACCGCCGAGCGCACGCCGGAAGGCGGCTTTCGCATCGGCAATCCGAATGCGCGGGTGAAGGTGGTCGAATATTTCTCGACCACCTGTCCGCACTGCGCGACCTTCGCGCACGAGAGCGCGGACGTCCTCATCGGCGATTATGTCCGCAGCGGCCGAGTCAGCCTCGAATATCGCAATTACTATCTGAACGGCGTCGACATCGCCGCGGCGCTGCTCAGCCGCTGCGCCCAGCCGCGCCAATATTTCGAGATGAGCCACGCCTTGCTCGGCACTCAGCCGCAGTGGATGGGCCGGGTCAACGCGATCACCCCGGCGCAGCGGACCGAGCTCCAGGCGCTGCCGCCGCTCGAAGTGGCCAGGCGGCTGATCTCGATGCTCGGCCTCGACGCGATCGGCCAGCGCTACGGGATTACGCCGCAGGTGCGCGCGCAGTGCCTGACTCAGGCCAATCTCGACCAGCTCGACGCCCTGCACAGCGCGGGCGGAACGGCCGGAGTCACGGGCACGCCGACCTTCTTCGTCAACGGCCGGTTGGTGCAGGAGAACAACTGGGCTGGGATTCAGCCGCTGCTGCGCGCGCAGTAGCGGCTAGGCGGGGGGGCGGTCAGAGCAAGGTGCAGGTCAAGAGACTCAAGCTTTCCGGCTTCAAGAGCTTCGTCGAGCCTGCCGAGCTTTGCGTCGAGGAGGGGCTGACCGGAGTCGTCGGCCCCAATGGCTGCGGCAAATCCAACGTGCTCGAGGCGATCCGCTGGGTGATGGGCGAAAGCTCGCCCAAGTCGATGCGCGGCGCCGGCATGGACGACGTCATCTTCGCGGGCACGGCGCTGAGGCCCGCGCGCGACTTCGCCGAGGTCAGCCTGCTGGTCGAGCGCGGAAGCCACGACATCGGGGGCGACGGTTCGATCGGCGCGGGCGAAGTCGAGATCACCCGCCGGATCGAGCGCGGCGCGGGCTCGGCCTATCGAGTCAACGGCCGCGACGTTCGCCAGAAGGACGTCGCCCTCCTCTTCGCCGACGCGGCGACCGGCGCGCACAGCCCGGCGCTGGTCAGCCAGGGCAAGATCAGCGCGGTGATCGCCGCCAAGCCGACCGAGCGGCGGCTGATGCTCGAGGAGGCGGCGGGCATCGCGGGCCTGCACGTCCGCCGCAAGGACGCCGAGCAGAAGCTTCGCGCGACCGAGGCCAATCTGGTGCGCCTCGACGAGATCCTCGCCGACATGGAGATGCGCGGGCTCGCGCTGAGGCGCCAGGCCAAGGCCGCCGAGCGCTACCGCAAGCTTTCCGACCAGATCCGAGTGGCCGAGGCGCGGCTGATCTTCGCCCGCTGGCGCGAGGCCGCCGAGGCGGCCGAAGCCGCGCGCGCGGAAGCGGAGACCGCGGAGAAGGCGGTGGCCCTCGCCGCCGAGGCGCAGCGCGCCGCCGCCGCCTACCAGAACCAGGCCGCGACCGACCTCGCCGACAAGCGCCGGGCCGCCGAGGCGGCGCGTGAGCGCGCGTCCGAGCTCGGCCACAAGCTCGCCGCGCTCCGCGCCGAGCGCGACGGAGTCCAGCGCCGGATCGCCGAGCTCGAGGAGCGCCGCCGAACGCTCGCCGCAGACCGGGCGCGCGAAGAGGCGTTGCGGCAGGACGCCGCCGCCGCCATCGGCAGGCTCGAGCAGGAATTGAGCGACATCGCCCGGCGCCTCGCCGCCGCCGAGGAGGCAAGGGGAACGATCGACATCCGCTCCGTCGAGCGGGAGGACGAGGCGCGCGCCGCCGAAGCGGCGCTCGGCCAGGCCCGCGCCGTCCAGGCCGCCGAGCAGGCCGAGGAGCGGGTTGCCCGGGCGGCTTTGGAAGCGGCCCGGGCGAAGCGCGACCGCGCCGAGGCGGAGGCCGCTCGAATCGCGGAGCAGATGTCGGGCCTCGGCGACGATTCCGGTCCGCTGCGCACGCTGAGCGAGGCGCGCTCCAGGCGCGAGGCGGCGGAAGCCGCGCTCCGTGCCGCCGGGGAGGCGATCGCCAGGGCCGAAGCGGAGCGCCAGCAGGCGGCGGCGGCGCGCGACTCCGCGGAGAGCGAGGCCGCCTCGGCGCGCGCCGCGCTGGCCGCCGTCCAGTCCGAGCGGGAGGCCTTGATCAAAGCGGTCGAGACGTCGGGCGGCGACCGGGCGATCAATCATATCAAGGCCGCCCCGGGCTATGAGCGCGCGCTCGCCGCGGCGCTGGGCGAGGATCTCGACGCGGCGCTGACCGGCGACGGGCCGCGCCGCTGGGCCGGCGCCGAGCCGCTTCCCGGTGATCCCGCGCTCCCATCCGGAACCCAGTCGCTCGCCGATCATGTCGAGGCGCCGGCTGCCCTGCTCCGCCGCCTTCGGCAGATCGCGGTGGCGGACGACGATGACGGGCGGTCGCTGGCCGTTGGCCAGCGGCTCGTCACGCCGGGCGGCAAGCTTCGCCGGTGGGACGGCTATGTCGCAACGGGAATGGGCGCCGCCGCCGCCGAGCGGCTGATCCGGGTCAACCGGCTGGCCGAGATCGAGACCGCGCTTCCGGGCGCCTCCGCGGCGGTCGACAGCGCCGAGACGGCCGCCGCCGAAGCGCGAACGGCGATGCAGGCCGCGCGCGATGCCGCCGAAGCGGCGCGGCGGGCCGAGGCCGAGGCCGGCGCGGCGATCCGCGAGGCGGGGCGCGCCGAGGATAGCGCCGCGGTCGAGCTGGAACGGCTCGAGCTGAAGCGCACGGGCCTAAGCGAGCGCGCCGATCTCGCCGCCGCCGACCTCGCCGACGCCGGCAAGAGCCTCGATCAGGCCGAGGCCGTCGCCGCCGCTCTGCCCGACGCCGCAGCGACCGAGGCGAAGGTTGCCGAGCTTCGCGCTCATGCCGAGCAGGCGCAGGCCGCTCTCGCCGAAATCCGCGCCGAGGCGGCGACCCATGCGCGCGCCGTCAGCGCCGACAAGCAGCGGGCCGACGCGGCGAGGCTGGAGCAGGCCGATTGGCGCGCCCGGGCCGGCGACGCCGACAAACGCCATCAGGAATTCGGCCGCCGAACCGCCGAGGCCGAGACGGAGGCGAAGGCGCTCGCCGAGGCTCCGGAGGATTTCGAGCGCAAGATCGCTGCGCTCACCGACGAAGCTTCCGCCGCGGCCGAGGCGGCCCGCGCCGCCGCCGCCCATGAGCGCGCCGGCGAGGATTCGTTGCGCGTCGCCGAGGGCCGCCTGGCCGAGGCCGGCGAGGCTCAGGCCGCGGCCCGCGAAGCGCGCGCCGGGGCCGTCGCTCGCGCCGAGGCGCAGGACTCACGCCGCGTCGAGATGGCCCGGATCTCGGGCGAGAAGTTCGAATGCCCGCCGCCGCTGCTTCCGGAGAAGGCCGGCTTCAGGGAGGACGAGATCCAGGGCGTCGCCGAGGAATCGGCGCGGCTGGAACGGCAGTCGCTGGAGCGCGAGCGGATCGGCCCGGTCAACCTCGTCGCGGAGAGCGAGCTTGGCGAGCTCGAGGAAAGCCGCCTCGCCAGCCAGGCCGAGCGCGAGGAGCTGGGCCAGGCGATCCACCGGCTGCGCGGCTCGATCGGAAGCCTCAACCGCGAGGGCCGCGCCCGCCTGCTGACCGCCTTCCAGGAGGTGGACCGCCACTTCCGGAGCCTGTTCACCACTTTATTCGAGGGCGGCCAGGCGCATCTGGAACTGGTCGAATCCGACGATCCGCTCGAGGCGGGCCTCGAGATCATGGCCCAGCCGCCGGGCAAGCGCCTCTCCGCTCTGACCCTTCTCTCCGGCGGCGAGCAGGCGCTGACCGCGGTCGCCCTGATCTTCGCCCTCTTCCTCACCAACCCGGCCCCGATCTGCGTCCTGGACGAGGTCGATGCGCCGCTGGACGACGCGAACATCGAGCGCTTCTGCGACCTGCTCGACCGGATGACGGGGGAGACGGACACGCGCTATCTGATCGTCACCCACAACGCGGTGACGATGAGCCGAATGCACCGCCTGTTCGGCGTCACGATGATCGAGAAGGGCGTCTCGCGGCTGGTCAGCGTCGATCTCGGCGGAGCGGAGCGCCTGCTGGCGGCGGAATAATGCGAGTCATCCCGGCGAAGGGGCACCCCGCAAAGTACTACTTTGCGGGGACCCCGAAGGCCGGGACCCAGGAACGCTGAGAGGCGATAATTGGCACGGTTGCCCGAAACGCGCGCGGTGGTGTTCATGGGTCCCGGCCTTCGCCGGGATGACTCGGGGGCTTGGAAATGACAATCCGTTTCGTCCCGCCTTACCCGGCGCGCGGCGCGAGCCCCGTACCCGTCTGGCGCGGGTTCATGGGGGAGCGCGCCCGCACCGCGGTCTACGGCTGGTCGGAGCAGGCGTTCACCGAGCCTTTTCTCCGCCGGCGGGTGTTCGGACACAATGTCCTCATCCCGCTGACCCCGGCCGCGATCGAACGCGTGCTGCTCGACAACGCGGCCAATTACGTGAAGCCCGATCTGGTCAAGAAATTGCTCAAGCCGACGATCGGCCGCGGCCTCCTGTCCTCGGACGGCGCTCTGTGGCGCGACCAGCGCAAGATCGTGGCCGCGAATTTCGCCCCGGCGGCGATCGAGGCGCTCGTTCCCGTCTTCGCCGGCGCGGCACGGCGGGCGATGGCGGGATGGAGCGGCGCCGAGGACATGGCCGCCCAGGCGACCCAGACGACGATGCGGATCATCTCCGACGCGCTGTTCGCGGGGGATCCCCGCCTCACCACACAGGCGGCGATGGACCATATCACGGCCGCGCTCGACGGCGTGAGCGAGGCCCGGCTGCAAATATTGCTCGGCCTGCCGCTCATGCCCTGGAGCCTTCGCGGCCGGCGGGCGCACAAAGGCCAGGTCTACCTGCGCGAGACTTTGACGCAGGTGGTCCGCGACCGCCTTCCGGACGGCGGCCCGGACGATTTCCTCGGCCGCCTGATCCGCGCGCTCCACGGCAAGTTCGCGGGCGAGGAGGCGCTGGCGCTCGCCGTCGACAATGCCGCCACCTTCTATCTCGCCGGTCACGAGACCACCGCCAACGCGATCACCTGGACGCTCTACCTGCTGTCGGAGCAACCCGAGCTGCAGTCCGAGGCGGCGGCGGAAGCGCGGGCCGCGCTGGCGGCGGGCGAGGAGGATGCCGAGTTGCCCGAGCGGCTCCCGCTGCTTCGCCGAGTCCTCGAGGAATCGATGCGACTCTATCCGCCGGTGCCGCGCTTCGACCGGCAGGCGGCGCAGGACGACGCGCTGGACGGCCAACCCGTGGGCGCCGGCGACATCGTCTCGATCTGGCCATGGCTGATCCACCGCCACCGGGCGCTGTGGGAGGACGCCGATATCTTCGATCCCGAAAGGATGCGGCCCGAGACCAAAGCCGCCCGCCACCGCTTCCAGTATATCCCCTTCGGCGGCGGGCCGCGCCTGTGCGTCGGAATGCGCTTCGCCACCGCCGAGGCGCTGACCGTGCTTGCGCATTGGCTCGGCAACTGGTCGTTCGCGCCCGCGCCGGGCCGCGAGGTCCGCGCCTCCGGCATGGTCACGCTCAGGCCGGCGGGCGGCCTGCCGCTGATGCTGGGGCCGCGCTAGCGTCCGCGAGAGGGTCGCCATTGGCAGGCGGATGGCTTATCCTGGCTCCCGGATGAGCCGGTTCCCCCGCCGGACGGCGCCGCTTCGGCGGTGCGAAGAGGAGACCTAATCGTTGACGAACTTGGACCCGGCGCGGCGCAAGGCCGCCGAGCTGATCAGCAAGAACAGGCTCACGTCTCCGCCGGTCGATGCCGAGCGGATCGCCCGCCTCGAGAAAGTCAGCGTGCTCTACGCCGGCCTCAATGACGAAGTGAAGGACAAGGTGTCCGCTTATGCGGAGCCGAACCGCGTCATTTACGTCAACCGCGACCAGCCTCCCGAGCACAAAAATTATGCGATCGCGCATGAGCTGGGCCATTTGCTGCTCCACCCCAGCTATGTGGAATCGAGCAAATATCAGCTGTTGCTGCGAAACACGTTCGTCGGCGCCGGCAAATCGAACGAGGAGAAGGAAGCCGAAGCCTTCGCCGCCGAGCTGCTCGTGCCGAGGAAGCTGCTCGACAGGTTCAGGAGCAAGGATCCCGAAAGCCTCGCCTCGCTGTTCGTCGCGCCGATCGAGGTGATCCGCGCCCAATTGGGGCCGCCGCTGTCGTGAGCATCAGCCGCACCGACGTCCAGGCGCTGGCGCCGTCGCCAACCGACGAGACCAAGGACCAGGCCATCGCCGATGCGGTGGTCGATGCGGCACGGCAAGAGGTGGAAACCGGCGGGCGGAAGGGCTTCTTCGACCTGCGGAACCGATGGTCGAGCGCGATCATCGTGTGGATCAGCATCCTGATCATGTTCAACGCCGCGCTGACCGTGCTGGTCGGGCTCGGAGGCCTCGATTTTCGCGAATATCACTGGTTCATCACGGCGGTCACCGTGGAAACCTTCCTCCAGATCGTGGCGCTCGGAGCGATAGCCGTGCGCTTCCTCTTCTCAAGCGGGGATACGCCGCCTGCGCCCTGATCGGCGCGCGGCCTATTCCGCCGCCGCAGGCACGAGCTTGCCCGCCTTTCGCTTCCTCGCCAGCGCCGCGCGCCAGCCGCGGCTGCGCAGCCACATGACGATTCCGGTGATCGAGAGCGCCGCCGGAACGATCCCGCCCACGAAGATCACGATCTGCCACACCGCCCCCATGCCGGTGCCGTCGTGCAGCCGGCGCATCAGCCGGGCGTTGGTCTCGGGCCGCGGCGGACGGGGCGGCGTGACCGCCCCGGTGGAGTCGTCGACCGCGACCTCCGCCGGCCCACCGGGACGGGCATAAGCGATCTTCCATGTGGGCTGCTGGTCGGTCGGCCAGGTGATGCCGGTGAGAGCGCCCGTCGCATGGCGCCGGCTCGCGGCGAGCGCGGAATCGACGGTGGTGGCCGTCTGCTCGAGCGGCAGCGCCCGGCCGGCGCGGGCGCGGTCGCCCTGGGCCCCGCTTCTGGGCTGGCTGGCTTCGAAGGCGCCGAACACGGAGGGGAAGGAGATCCAGAAGCCGGTAAAGCTGAGCATCGCCAGCGGCAGCAGCACCCAGAAACCGAGCAGATGGTGGATGTTGGCGTTGGTCGAATTCTGCCGCCGCCAGCGAAAGCCGCGGCTGACGCTGCCGGTCGCCGGCCACCACAGCCAGATGCCGGTGAGGCACGAGCAGAACATGAACACCCCGACCCAGCCGACGATCGTCCGCCCCCAGCCCGGCACCATCAGGCTTCCATGAAGCATGTGGAAGACTCGGACGAGCCCGGCGTTCGACGAGGCTTTGTCGAGCACCCGCGCCGTGCCGGGATCGAGCCAGACGCTGGTGCGCGCGGGCGGCCCGCCGCCTGCGCCCGGAGCGGAGGCGCGGGTCGCCGAGACGACGACCGGCCCGCCTCCATGCTCGGGATAACGGATCGAGGCGATGCGCTCGCCGGGCGCCAGAGCCGCCTGCGCCGCCGAGGCGTAGGCGCCCGGATCGCGCGCCGGCGTGGGGCTCGACACGAGATAGCGTTGCGGGTTGATCGCCTCGTCGAGCCAGTCGTGCCAGACCAAGGCGGAGCCGGTCAGCGAGACCGGGATGATCAGCACCGCGAGCAGCAGGCCGATCCACTTGTGGACCTGAAGCCAAAACCCACGCAGGCGAAGAATCGTCGATTGGGCCACGAAAAGTCCTTCGGAAGTTTCGCCAAACCTAAAAGCTAATGCGAATGGGTTGCAACGGCTGGATTGTCGCAGAATGTCTCCGCCGTCTCAGCTGTCCGCCCACCGCCGCAGCAAATTGTGATAAATGCCGGTGAGGCGGATCACCTCGCGGTCGTCATGGCCGCGCTCGGCACCCAGCGCCTGGATCGACCGGTCGAGATCGAAGAGAAGCGTGCGCGCTGCGTCGTCGCGGACCATCGACTGGATCCAGAAGAAGCTTGCGATCCGCGCGCCCTTCGTCACCGGCTCGACCCGGTGAAGGCTCGACGCGGGATAGAGGAGCAGGTGGCCGGCCGGCAGCTTCGTGGCGTGGACGCCCAGATTGTCCTCGACCACCAGCTCGCCGCCTTCATAGGCCTCCGGATCCTCGAGGAAGAGCGTCGCCGAAAGGTCGCTTCGGACGCGGAACTCGCTTCGCGCGTGGATGCGGACGGCATTGTCGACATGAGTCCCGAACGCCTCGCCGCGCTCGTAGCGGTTGAACAGGGGCGGAAAGATCTTGAGCGGCAGCGCGGCAGCGATGAACAAGGGCGAGCGGCCCAGCGCCTCGAGCACGATCCGCCCGGCCTCCTTCGCGGCCGGGGAATCCTCGGCGATCTGCCGGTTGTTCTTGGCCAGCGCCGATTGGTGGCCCGAGGTCGCGTTGCCGTCGATCCACTCCCCCGCGTCGACGATCGAGCGCACCCGGGCCACGCCCTCGGCATCGAGCAGATCGGGAATGGCGAGCATCATGGGCGGACGCGACCTTTCATTCAATCATCGTCACTCCCGCGAAAGCGGGAGTCCAGCTTCTTTCGCTCGCGCGACCGGGAGGCAGGCTGGATTCCCGCTTTCGCGGGAATGACGGCGGGGGCATCAGAAGCTGTAGAACAGGCTGAGCACCGCCGAGCGCGCCTCGCCGGGCGCCGCCCAGCCGCCGGTGATCACGCCGCTCGTCGCGTTCACATTGTTGCGGACGTTGGTGAAATAGCGCTCGCCGGTGACGTTGGTGACGTTGAGCTGCGCCGTCAGGCCCTGGCGGATCTCGTAGGAGAGGAACAGGCGGTGGGTGAGCCAGTCGTCGGTCAGATATTGGGTCCGCTGGAGCAATGTGCGCTGATAGGTGGCGACGGCGCCCTGATAGGTGAAGCCGTAGCCGACCTGAAGCCCGAACGGCGCCCGCCAGGTGGTGAACAGGCTGGCGGAATGCGCCGGCGTCTGGATCAGGCGGTCGCCGGCCTGCGGATCGGGCAGCGCCGCGCTGTTGAGGCAGGACGGCCCCGGATTGGCGAGGCAGAAATCGGAGACGCTCTGAAGTACCTTTGAGCGAAGATAGGTGTAATTGGCGAAGACCGACCAGGCACGGGTGACGTTGCCGCTGGCCCCGAGCGCGATCCCGTCGACCCGCGAGCGGCCGTCGACGAGCTGGACCGCCGGATTGACCGGGTCGCCTGAAGGCACGCGGAAGTTGCTGCGCTCGTTGCGGAACAGGGCCGCGGTCAGCTGTAGCCGCCGATTGAACAGCTCCGCCTTGCCGCCGATCTCGTAATTCACCGCGGTCTCCGGAGCGACGTCGCAGAAATTGACCAGCGTGGCCCCGGAGCCCGAGGTGCAGCCGAGCCGCACCGTCGCCGACGAAGGCGTGCGGGCATTGCCGAAGGCGACGTAGAGGCTGGTGGCGCGGGTGGGCTTGAAGACGGCGCCGAACCGATAGGAGAACAAAGTTTCCTCGCTGACCTGCGGCGCCAGATCGGCCGCGCCCGGCATTGCCGCCCCGGGCGGATAAGCGGGGAGAAGGACGTTGACGAACCGCCCCCGAGCCCGCTCCAGCCGGACGCCGCCGTTGAGCTCGAACATCGTGCCGATCTCGAGCGTGTCGAACGCATAGGCCGCAGCGTCGCTGCTCTCGCTGCGCTGGCGCGCGGTGACCGTGTAGTTGATCGGGCCGGCATAGATCGCCGCGGGATTGGAGATGCTGTCGATCGGCAGCGGAGTGAAGGCGGAGCCGTCGGCGTTGCGGGCCAATTCGGCCGTCTCGATCCCGTAATCCTCCCGGCTGAGCGACGCGCCGACGACCATCGTGTTGCGCAGCCGGCCTGCCTCGCCGGCGGTCCAGCTGAGGTCGGTCTGGTTGTGGATCAGGCTGTTCGATTGGTCGCGCACGCGGCCGCGCGGGCCCGACGGACGGTAGAAGCCGGGGGCGAGGCCGGCCGGGCAAGCGGCGCCCGCAGTCGCGTTCGGGCCGGCCGGGACGGGCTGGAGGCCGGTACCGGTGAGGCACCATGTGCCTTCCGCCGAGCTGGTCTGGCTATACTGATCGACCTGTTGCCAGCGGGTGAGGTTGCGCAAGAGCAGGCTGTCGCTGAACTCGTGGCGGAAGGTGGCGGTGATCCGGTCGACCGTGATCCGCTGTGTGTCGAGATTGCGATAGCCGAAATAGTCGCTGTCATGCGCCTCCGGCAGCGGCCCATCGTTCACCTGATTGAGGAAATAGGGGACTCCGTAGAAGGGAATATTGTCGTCCTCCTGATGGACCCAGGCGAGCGTCAGGCTGGTCGGCGAGCCGATGCCGAAGGTGATCGCCGGAGCGACGCCCCAGCGCCGATACGCCTCGAAATCACGGCCCGGAATGTCGTTGCGGTGCCACATGGCGTTGAGCCGCACGGCGACGAACTCGCTGAGGCGCTGGTTGGTATCGAGAGTGCCGCGATAATAATCGTCGGTGCCGATCGCGGCCGAGAGGATGGTCAGGTCGTCGCCCTGAGGCACCTTGGAGACCATGTTGATCGTGCCGCCGACGCTTCCCGATCCGTTGAACACCGAATTGGCGCCGTTGTAGATCTCGATCTGCTGCAGGTTGAAGGGGTCGGTTCGGCTGTATTGGGCGGAATCGCGCACGCCGTCCTGGGTGATGTCGTTGCTCGCGCTGTAGCCGCGCAGGTTGATCGAATCGCCATAGCCGCCGCCCCCTTCCCCGGCGCCGAAGGTGATTCCGGGGATGGTCGAGAGCGCGTCGCGCAGGGTCAGCAGATTCTGCCGCCGCAGCGTCTGGTCGGAGATCACCGTGACCGTCTGGGGTGTGTCGAGCAGGTCGCTGGTCGCCTTGGGCGATTCGAGCTCGCGTTGCTCGCGCGTGCCGGTGACGACGATGGCCTCGTCGGTGCGCTGGGCGACTCCGCTCTGGGTGTCGGCGGCGACCGGGACGACGTCCGACGCGAGCGCGGGCGAGGAGAAAAAGCCGACGCAGCCGAGCGCGAGAAAGACGGGCGCGCTGGCGGCGGGAGGGCGGGACGGCATTCGAAAACCCCTGGCTGGCTCCGCCGGCATTCCGGTCGGCACACCGGCTATTGCAATTCATTCTCAATAGTGTCAATTCAATTGCGAAGCGGTCGCATCTAGCTTCTGTGTCGTCATGGCTTTCGCGGGCTTGCGTTTTGAGGCCGAAGCGCCGCCCATTCGTTCCTGCGCAGGCGAAGGAAGGGACGAGGGATGACGATCGACGGGCGCGAGTACCAAGCAGCCTTGAGCAAGGTACCCGCGGTCACGCTGGGCTTCTGGATCGTCAAGATCCTGGCGACGACGCTCGGCGAGACGGGCGGCGACAGCGTCTCGATGAGCTGGCTCGGCGAGACGACGCCCGAAGCCGGCCAGGCGGGCCTCAACGGCTATCTGGTCGGCACCGCGATCTTTCTCGCCATCTTCCTCGCCCTCGCCGCCTGGCAGATCCGCACGCGGCGCTTCCACCCCCTTATCTATTGGGCGACGATCATCGCCTCGACCACCGCGGGAACGACGATGGCCGATTTCGCCACGCGCTCGCTGGGGATCGGCTATGCCGGCGGATCGGCGCTGCTTCTGGCGCTGGTGCTCGCCTCGCTGGCCTCGTGGAAGCTGGCGACCGGCACCATCCGGGTCGAAAGCGTCAGCACGCCCGGGAGCGAAGCCTTCTACTGGCTGACCATCACCTTCTCGCAGACGCTCGGCACCGCGCTCGGCGACTGGGTGGCCGACACGAACGGGCTCGGCTTCGGCGGCGGAGCGCTCTTCTTCGGCGCGCTGCTGGCGGTGCTCGCCGGCCTCTATTTCTGGACCGGCGTCAATCGCGTCTTCCTGTTCTGGGCCGCCTTCATCCTGACGCGGCCGCTGGGAGCGACGGTCGGCGACCTTCTCGACAAGCCGCTTGACGACGGCGGTCTCGGCGTCAGCCGGCCGCTGGCGACGGCAGCCCTCGCCGTCGCGATCCTGCTCCTCGTTCTCATCATCCCCCAGCGGGCGGGAACGCATCCCGGTGCGGAGCGCCGCGCATGATCCCCTGGCGCCGGCTCCTGTCGGTCGATCGCGCGCTGCTGCTGGCGCTGGTGCTGATCGCCGCGGCCCTGTTCACCTTCTTCAAGCTCGCCTCCGAGGTCGGCGAAGGCGAGACGATGGCGCTGGACGGAGCGATCCTGCTTTGGCTGCGCACATCGGCGAACCCGGCGATCCCGGCCGGCCCGCACTGGCTGACCGAGGCGATGACCGAGACGACCGCGTTCGGCAGCGTCACGGGCCTGCTCCTGGTGATGTCCGCGGTGATCGGCTTTCTGCTCATCTCGCGCCGCCACCGCACCGCTTTGTTCGTCCTCCTCGCCACCGGCGGCGGCACCACGGCCGCCAAGCTTCTCAAGCTCCTCTACGACCGCCCGAGGCCGGGCCTCGTCCCCCATCTCGTCGACGTCAGCACGGCCAGCTTCCCGAGCGGGCATTCGGCGGATTCGGCGATCGTCTATTTGACCATCGCCGCCTTGCTCGCGCGCACCGTCCCGCAGCGGGCGCTGCGTCTCTACATACTCGGGGCGGCGGGGCTGCTGGTCCTGCTGATCGGCGTCTCGCGCGTCTATCTCGGCGTTCACTGGCCCAGCGACGTCGTCGCCGGCTGGGCGTTCGGCGCGGCCTGGGCCCTGGGTTGCTCCCTCGCTTATTCCCGCCTTTGGGCGCGGCAGGGCCTGGCGGAGGTGGAAAAGCGCTAGATAATAGTTGTCTTGAGCTCATTCCGCTCATCCTGAGGAGCCGCTGAGCGAAGTCGAAGCGGCGTCTCGAAGGACGGTCCTTCGAGACGGGCCCTCGACAAGCTCGGTCCCTCCTCAGGATGAGCGGCTCATTATGAGCTGGTCAGACCCTAAACCCCCTGCATGAATCCGGCGCAAGACTCGATCGTGCCGCCGCGATAGCCGCGCATCAGCGCTTCCTGCCGCTGGGCCGAGGTGCCGTGGGTGAAGCTTTCGGGAACGACCACGCCCTGGTTGGCGCGCTGGAGCGTGTCGTCGCCGATCGCGGCCGCGGCGCGCATCCCTTCCTCGATGTCGCCCGGCTCCATCGCGCCGCGCTCGCGGGCGGCCCACACTCCGGCATAGCAATCGGCCTGGAGCTCCATCCGCACCTGAAGCGCGTTCGATTCGCTCTCGCCCATCGCCGATTGCGCCTGGCGGATCCGCCCCTCGGTGCCGATCAGGGTCTGGACGTGGTGGCCGACCTCATGGGCGATGACATAGGCCTGGGCGAAATCGCCGGGCGCCCCATACTGCCGGGAAAGCTCGTCGAAAAAGGCGGTGTCGAGATAGATGCGCTGGTCGGCCGGGCAGTAGAACGGTCCCATCGCCGATTGCGCCGCACCGCAGCCGGAGCGCCCGCCGCCGGTATAGACCACCATCCGCGGCGCTTCGTAACGCTGCCCCGCGGCGCTGAACAGCTCGCCCCAGCGCTGTTCGGTCGAGCCGAGCACCTGGCAGGCGAAATGGGTCGTCGAATCCGAGGCGCAGACGCTCGAGGCCGGCTGCCCGGCTTGGCCCTGCCCGTTCGGCGACACCGCCTGCTGGCCGCCGCCGGTGAGGCTTCCGAGCCCGCCGAACAGGGCCATGACGATGACCAGGACGATCACCCCGCCGATGCCGAACCGGCTGGCGACGAGCGAGAAGATCAGGCCCGCGCCGGCGCCACCCAGGCCGCCGCCGCCGAAGCTCTGGCCGCGCTGGCTCTCCACATTGTCGCTCGTCCCGCGATCACCGAACCGCATGCCTCGATCCTCCTCGTTACATCGCCGAACCTTTGAGCGCGCGCCGGGTTGCATTCAACCGGCTTCGGCGTTCAAAGGACCGGCTCAACCTGAAAGGCGGTTCATGTTTCTCAAAGGCAAAACAGCGCTCGTCACCGGCTCCACCTCCGGCATCGGCCTGGCCATCGCCCGGGCGCTGAAGGCGGAGGGCGCCCGCGTGATCCTCAACGGCTTCGGCGACCCGGACGAGATCGCCCGGCTCCAGGAGGAGCTCGGCGCGGCTTATAGCAACGCCGATCTGACCCGCCCCGAGGCGATCGAGGCGATGATGGCCGAAGCCGGCGCGGTCGACATCCTCGTCAACAATGCCGGCATGCAGCACGTCGCCCCGATCGACGAATTCCCGCCGGAAAAGTGGGACCTGATCCTGGCCCTCAACCTCTCCGCCGCCTTTCACACCATCCGCCTCGCGCTTCCGGGGATGAAGGCCAGGGGCTGGGGCCGGATCATCAACACCGCCTCGGCCCACAGCCTCGTCGCCAGCCCGAACAAGGCGCCCTATGTCGCCTCCAAGCACGCCATTGCCGGCCTCACCAAATCGGTCGCGCTCGAGGCCGCGCGCACCGGCGTTACCGTCAACTGCATCAGCCCCGGCTACGTCTGGACGACGCTGGTCGAGAACCAGATTCCGGACACGATGCGCACCCGCGGCCTCACGCGCGACCAGGTGATCGACGACGTCCTTCTCGCAGCCCAGCCGACCAAGCAGTTCGTCACCCCCGAGCAGGTCGCCGCGCTCGCCCTCTTCCTCTGCCGCGACGACGCTTCGGCGATCACCGGCGCCAATCTCTCCATGGACGGCGGCTGGACGGCGCAATAAGCTCGCCCGATGCGGCTCCCGCCCCTTGCTGTCCTCCTGGCGCTCGCCGCCTGCACCACCTCGCACGAGGTCGTCGCTCCGGCGACCGCCGAGCAGCCGAGCGAGAATTGGCGCGCCCGGGTGACCGATGCGGATCTCGCCCGCATCAGGCATTGGCGCAACGCCTGGGTCGACGCGCTCGCCAAGGCGCGCGCCGCCGGCCATGGGGAGGAGATCGCCCGCGAAGGCGCGTTGCTCGATCCCGACGCGGCCCTGACGGGCGCCGCTCTGGCGCCGGGCAATTACCGCTGCCGGACGATCAAGCTCGGCGGCAAGGCCCCCGCCAACGCCGATTTCGCCGCTTTCCCCGCCGATCGCTGCCGGGTCGGGCTGGACCGCGGCCGGCTCCATTTCGCGCGGCTCGACGGTCCGCAGCGCCCGATCGGCGCGCTCTTCCCGGACAATGCGCGCCGGCAGATCTTCCTCGGCACGCTCCAGCTCGGCGACGAGCGCCTCTCGCTTCGCTACAGCCGCGACGACGAGCGCGACATGGCCGGAATCGTCGAGCGCGTCGGGGACAATCGCTGGCGGCTCGTCCTGCCCTATCCCCATTTCGAATCCCTGCTCGACGTGATCGAGCTCACCCCCGAGCGATGAGGCCTTCCCTATGCGACGCAAGATCTTCGCCGCCATGCTCTTGGCCTGCGCCATGAGCGCCCCGGTCTCCGCCCAGGACCTCAGGCAGGCGATCGCCGGCGACATGGGCGACCTGATGACCCTTTACCGCGATCTTCACGCCCATCCCGAACTGTCGATGCAGGAGACCCGAAGCGCCGCGCGGATGGCCGCGGAGGCGCGCCGCGCCGGCTTCACCGTCACCACCGGGGTCGGCGGCACCGGAGTCGTCGCGGTGATGGAGAACGGCCCCGGCCCGGTCCTGCTGCTGCGCGCCGACATGGACGCTCTGCCGGTCGAGGAGCAGACCGGCCTTCCTTTCGCCAGCCGCGTTCGGGGCACCAGCCTCACCGGCGTGGAGAGCGGCGTGATGCACGCCTGCGGCCACGACACGCACATGACGACCTGGGTCGGCACCGCCCGGCGGATGGCGGCGATGCGGTCTTTATGGTCGGGGACTTTGGTGATGATCGCCCAGCCGGGCGAGGAGATCGGCGCCGGCGCCAGGGCGATGCTCGACGACGGCCTGTTCACCCGCTTCCCGCACCCGACCCACGCCATCGCCTTCCACGATTCGGCGAGCCTCCCGGCGGGAATCATCGGCTATTCGCTCGGCCCGGCGCTGGCCAACGTCGATTCGGTCGACATCGACGTTCGCGGAGTCGGCGGCCACGGCGCCTATCCGCACACCACCCGCGATCCCATCGTCCTCGCCAGCCGGATCGTCACCACCTTGCAAACCCTGGTTAGCCGCGAGATCAACCCGCTCGACAGCGCAGTCGTCACCGTTGGAAGCTTCCATTCCGGCACCAAGCACAACATCATCTCCGACGACGCGCGGCTCCAGCTGACCGTGCGCAGCTTCACTCCGGAGGTCCGCCGCCAGTTGCTCGAAGGGATTGCGCGAATCGCCCGCGGGGAGGCGCTCGCCGCCGGAGTCCCTGAGGACCGGATGCCCGTGGTCACCGTCGTCGAGGCCCAGTACACGCCCGCGACGGTCAACACCGAGGCGCTCACTCAAAGCACCGCCGCGCGCTTTCGCGAGCATTTCGGCGAGGCCCGCGTGCAGCAGGCCCAGCCGGTCATGGGCGGCGAGGATTTCTCGCGCTACCACATCGCCGATCCGCGCATCGAGAGCCTGATCTTCTGGGTCGGCGGCGTTCCCCAGGCGCGCTGGGACGCCGTCCACGGCGACGTCACGCAGCTCCCCTCGCTCCACAGCCCCTTCTGGGCGCCCGAGGCCGAGACCGTGATCGCCACCGCCACCGAGGCGATGACGGTGGCGGCGATGGGCGTGCTCGGGCGGCATTAGGCGGATCGTTCAAGCCTAGCCGTCATTGCGAGGAGCGCAGCGACGAAGCAATCCAGTGGACCTCCAAGTCCGCACTGGATTGCTTCGCTACGCTCGCAATGACGACTTCACCTTGGCCCGGCCTCGATGTGGCGCGGCACCGGTGCGCGCCGGCCTTCCTCTTGTGAATCCGCAAGGATCGTGGCTTATTCGCGCCGAATAACGGGGGAGACGCCATGGCCGCGGAGGAAGGTGCGCCGGTAAGCGGGCGGGATCGCCTGACCGAGCTCGACATCATCCGCGGGCTCGCCTTGTTCGGCGTGCTCTGGATGAACCTGTTCGGCCATATCGGCCTCGTCATTCCGGAGGAGCACATGTCGACGCTGGCGAGCGCGCCGGTCGACAAGTGGGTCACCTTCTTCACCACCTGGCTCGCCGCGGGCAAGGCGCAGGCCCTGTTCTCCTTCCTGTTCGGGCTCGGCTTCGCGCTGTTCCTCGAGCGCGCCGAGGGACGCGGAGCCAACGGCAATCTGCTCTACGTTCGGCGACTGGGCTTCCTGCTCGTGCTCGGCTTCGCCCATTTGTGGCTTTTGTGGATCGGCGACATCCTCAATGCCTATGCGATGATGGGGTTCGTGCTGATGCTCACCCGGCGCTGGCCCGGGTGGCTCCTGCTCGGCACCGGGCTGGCGCTGACCCTGCTCGGCACCGTCGCGCTTCGCTTCGTCGTCGAGCACACCATCTCCGCGCCGGGCGCGCCGCCGCCCTGGGCTGCGATCCAGGATGCCGGCGCCCTGCGCCGCTTCGCCTTGTTCCAGGGCAGCGATTACGCCGCTTATGTGCGCGAGCTGTTCCACGCCTCCTGGGCCGAGCTTTACGGCCAGCCGATCGGGATCGTGTTCCTCGCCTGGATCCTGGGGCGGTTCATGATCGGATCGTGGATCTACCGCCAGGGCTGGATGCAGGACACGGAGCGATATTCGGCGGGCTTTCGCAAATGGGCCCCGATCCTGCTTGTCGCCGGGCTTCTGATCGCGCTGGTTGGGCCGGCGCTGAACCTTGCGGGCATCAAGGCCCCTCCGCCTTGGTATTACGGGACGCAGCTGCTCGGCCGCCTGGCGCAATTCATTCTTCCGCTCGGCTATGCGGCGGGGATCGTCGTTCTCTGCCGGCAGGAGCGCTGGCGCGAACGGCTGTCGGGGCTCGGCGCGGTCGGGCAAATGGCGCTGACCAACTATCTGATGCAGAGCCTGCTCTACATGTTCCTGCTTTACGGCTTCGGCTTCGGCCTTCTGCCATGGCTCGGTTCCACCCTGGCGCTGATCGTGGCCTTGGTCTTCTTCGCGTTGCAGATCGCGTTCAGCCGCTGGTGGCTGGCGCGCTGTCGCTTCGGTCCGGTCGAATGGCTGTGGCGCTCCGCGACCTACGGCCGCTGGCAGGAATTGCGGCGTCCGGGCACGGAGACGGCGGCGCTGACCGCCTGAATCATGCTCAGTGCACCGCGGCCTCGGCGCCCCACACCGCGCGCAGCCGGGCGTCGCGGCCGCAGCCGCGGCGGTAGAGGCCGTAGCTGACCGCGTTCCGCCGCGCATAATCCTGGTGATAGGCCTCGGCCGGATAGAAAGGCGCCGCGGCGCGGACCGGAGTGACCACATGGCCACGCAGGATCCGGTTCGCCTCGGCCACCGCCGCCTCCGCCGCCCGCCGCTGCGCCGGATTGAGCGCGAAGATCGCCGTGCGGTAATTCGGCCCCTGGTCGCAGAACTGCCCGTCGGGGTCGGTCGGATCGATCGTCCGCAGGAAGCGCCGGACGAGCTGGCCGTAGCCGATCCGCGCCGGATCGAACGTCACCCGCACCGCCTCCACATGCCCGGTGCCGCCGCGCACGACCTGCTCGTAGCTGGGATTGGTGACGGTCCCGCCGGCAAAGCCCGAAACCGCTTCGATCACGCCCGGCACATGCTCGATGTCGCTCTCCGCCGACCAGAAGCAGCCGCCGGCGAACAGCGCAGTTTCGGTGTGGGAAGGGCGCGGGCGTTGCGCGGCCGCATCGGTGTCCGCACCCTGGCCGCATGCGGCAGCGGCGAGCGTCAGAGCAACAAGAACGCGCCTCTTCATAATGCGTCGAGCCTCGCGACCTGATCGGCCGTCAGCTCCAAGGTAAGGACGCCCAGCAATTCCTCAAGCTGCGCCGCGGAAGTCGCGCTGGCGATCGGGGCGGTGACTCCGGGCTGAGCGGCGAGCCAGGCGAGCGCCACCTGCGCCGGAGTCGCGCCGGTTTGGGCGGCGACCTCGTCGAGCGCGGCGAGGACGGCGAAGCCGCGTTCGTTCAAATAGGCGTCCATCCGCGGGCCGCGGACGCTCTTCGCCTTGTCGGCCGCGGAGCGGTATTTGCCGGTGAGGAAGCCCGAGGCGAGTCCGAAATAGGGCAGAACGCCGAGGCCGCGCTCGATGCAGACCTGCTGAAGCGGCCCCTCGAAGGAATCGCGGACCATCAGATTATATTCGGGCTGAAGCACCTCGTAGCGCGCCAGCCCCGCCCTTTCGGAGAGGTCGAGAGCCTCGGCGAGCCGCGCGGCGCTGTAATTGGACGCGCCGAGCGCCCGAACCTTGCCGGCCTTCACCAGCCGGTCGAACGCGCCCAGCGTCTCCTCGAGCGGAGTCTCTTCGTCGTCCTTGTGGGCGTAATAAAGGTCGATCCGCTCGACCCCGAGCCGGCGAAGCGATCCTTCGCAGGCGCGCTCGATCTCGGCGGCCGAGAGGCCGGCGTCGAAGCCGACCTTGGTAGCGATCGTCACGCCTTTGCTGCCGCCGCGCCGCCTCAGCCATTCGCCCAGAAGAGTCTCGGATTCGCCGCCGACATGGCCGGGCACCCATTTCGAATAGACGTCGGCCGTGTCGATCATCGTCCCTCCGGCATCGGCGAAGCGGTCGAGGATTCGATAGGCGTCCTCGCCCTTGGCGGTGAAGCCGAACACGTTGCCGCCGAGCACGAGGCGCGGCGTTTCCAGGCCGCTGCCGCCGAGGGGTCTCAAATCCATTTGTCGCGTCCCTTTTCCCTGAGCGCCTCGACGACCTCCTTGACCCGCTGACTCTGCGCCTTGGGAACGATCAGCACCGAGTCTGCGGTTGCCACGATGACCAGGTCCTCGACTCCGATCGCAGCGACCAGCGGCCCTTCCGAGCGGATCAGGCAGCCGCTCGCGCCGAGCGCGACGACGTCGCCGGACAGCGCATTGCCCTCGGCGTCGCTGGCGGAAACCTCCATCAGCGCCTCCCAGCTGCCGACGTCGGACCAGCCCACCGCGACGGGAGCCACGGCGACCTTCCCGGCCTTCTCCATCACCGCATAGTCGATGGAGATTGCGGGGGAGCGGGCGAAAGCCGCCTCCTCCGGATAGATTCGCGCGCCCTCGCGCCGGGCACCGTCCATCGCCGCCCGCGCGGCGCTGGCGATATCCGGCGCGTGCGCCTCCAGCGCCTCCAGATAGGCCCCGGCGCGCATCAGGAAGATGCCACCGTTCCAGTCGTGCCGGCCGCTTTCGACATAAGCCTCGGCGGTCGCAGCGTCGGGCTTCTCGACGAACCGCGCGGCCTGGTGGACGCCCGCGCCCAGCGCCGCTCCGCGCTCGATATAGCCGTAGCCGGTCTCCGCCCGTTCGGGCTTCATCCCGAAGGTGACGATCCAGCCTTCCCGCGCGAACGGAGCCGCCCGCTCGGCCGCCGCGCGAAAGCCGGCGGCGTCGGCGATCAGATGGTCGCTGGGGAGGATCAGCAGCAAATCGTCGGGCGCGGCGGCCAGCGCGGCGAGCGCGATCGCCGGAGCGGTGTTGCGCGCGGCGGGCTCGAGGATCAGGCTGCCGAGCGCCGGCAGCGCGCCTTCGATCGCGTCCGCCTGGCTCGTCCCGGCCACCACCCAGGGGGCGGCGAACAGGCCTGGATCGGCGACGCGCTCGGCGGTCATGCCGAGCATCGAACCCGCACCGGTGAGATCCAGCATTTGCTTGGGCTGCCCGGCGCGCGACAGGGGCCACAGGCGCGTGCCCGAGCCGCCGGAAAGGATGACGGGGATGATCGGCTTCATCCGCCGTTCCTAACCGTCTGCATCGCCGCCGCGAAGCCCCCTTGGAACAGGACGCGAGTTCAAGCGCTTACCTGGTTGATGCCGATCTTTTTCGCCTCCCCCGCCCGCGCCGCGGCCGATCCCGCCGGGCTGATCCTCACCGCTGCTCAGGCCGCGGCCCAGCGCTCGGCGTCGTGGAGAAAAATCCGCAAATGAGGCGCCGTGCCGGAAGATCGCGGCTCGGCTTGATCGCCGCGGCCGCCTTGGCGGTGGTCGTCGCGGTCTCCGCCCTGATGTCGTTCGACCGCTACCGCACGCCCCCCGCCGCGCCCCCGTCCGCGCTTGAGCATGTTGCCGAGAAGAACCGTCGGGCGGCGATCGTCGCCGCCGCCAGGCAGCGCGCCGAAGCCGCCGCGGCCACCAACGCCACCGAGGCGCTCGTCCAAGCCAATCTCGAAGCCGGGCGCTAGCGCCGCTCGAACAGCCAGACCCGGATCGCGCTCGCGAGGTTGGGCGGGTCGCTCTGCCCGATCCGCTCGGCATCGATCCGGGCGACGAGCGCGTTCAGCGGCAGCCCGTCCGCCTCCGCCGCCGCACACAGCGCCTCCCAGAAAACCGGCTCCAGGCTGATCGAGGTCGCGTGCCCCGCGATCATGATCGAGCGCTTCACCGGCCCCATCAATCCTCCCCCGGCACCAGGGCGCTCAATACATATGCTGCCCGCCGTTGATGCTCAGCGTCGAGCCCGTCACGAAGCCGCCATCCTCGGCGCAGAGGAAGGTGACGCCGCGCGCGATCTCCTCGGCCTTGCCGAGACGGCCGACGGGGATCCTGGCGACGATCTTCTCGAGCACCTCCGGCGGAACGGCGGCGACCATGTCGGTGTCGATATAGCCCGGAGCGATCGCGTTGACGGTGATCCCGGCCCGCGCGCCCTCCTGCGCGAGCGCCTTGGTGAAGCCGTGAATGCCGGACTTGGCCGCGGCGTAATTGACCTGGCCGTATTGCCCGGCCTGGCCGTTGATCGAGCCGATGTTGACGATGCGGCCGTATTTGCGCTCGTTCATGCCGTTCCACACCGCTTTCGCCATGTTGAAGCAGCCGCCCAGATTGACGTCGATGACCTCGTCCCAGGCGGTGCGGTCCATCCGCTTCATCGTCCCGTCGCGGGTGATCCCGGCATTGTTGACGAGGATGTCGACCGGCCCCAATTCGCCTTCGACCTGGGCCACGCCGGCGATGCAGGCGTCGAGGTCGGAAACGTCCCACTTATAGGCCTTGATGCCCGTGCGGTCGGTGAACTGGCGCGCTCTTTCCTCGTTGCCGGCATAATTGGCGGCGACGGTGACGCCCTGGTCGCGAAGGGCGATGCTGATCGCCTCGCCAATGCCCCTCGATCCGCCGGTGACGATTGCGACGCGTGCCATGCTCCACTCCTGCCGTTTTCGTTGTGCAAAGGCCCTTATTGCGGGGGGAGCCAACCTTCAAGCTCGCGCCCGATCACCGTACGAAGCATCGCCATTCCCGGCGCCGAGTCGTTGAGGCAGGGCAGATAGGCGAAATCGCTGCCCCCGGCGGCGGCGAACGAGTCGCGCCCGCGAATCGCCAGCTCCTCCAGCGTCTCGAGACAATCGGCGGCGAAGCCCGGGGCGAAGATGGCCACTTTCGTCACCCCCTGGCCGGGCAATTCCTCGAGCATCCGGTCTGTCGCCGGTTCAAGCCATTTCGCGCGGCCGAAGCGGGACTGAAAGGCAAGCCTGAGCGGCCGCCCCAGCGCCTTCTCCAGCAAGGCCGCGGTGCGCAGGCACTGGTCGTAATAGGGATCGCCCAGCGCTCGGGTGCGCTCCGGCATTCCGTGGAAGCTGGCGACGATCGCCTGCGGCTCGAAATCGAGTGCGGCCAATGCGCCCTCGAGGCTGTCCTTCAGCGCGCCGATATAGTCCGGACCCTCGCAATAAGGCGGCAGCGTGCGCACCGCCGGCAGCAGGCGCTTGGCGGAGAGATGGGCGAAGGCGGAGTCGAGCACCGTCGCGGTCGTCGCAGCGCAATATTGCGGGTAGAGCGGAGCGATCAGGATCCGCCCGCACCCCTCAGCCATCAGCGCGTCGATCCGCTCCCCGATCGCCGGGGTCCCATAGCGCATCGCATGGTCGACGATCGCGTCCGGCCCGAACGCGCCGGCCAGCGCCTTGGCCTGCCGAGCGGTGATCGCCGCGAGCGGCGAGCCCTCCTCGGTCCACACCTCGCGATAAGCGCGCGCCGACTTGCGCGGCCTCGTGGTCAGGACCAGCCCGCGAAGGATCGGCTGCCACAGGATTTGCGGGATCTCGACGACTCGCCGGTCGGAGAGGAACTGCTTCAAATAGCGCCGAACCGCGGCCGGCTCCGGCGCGTCGGGCGTGCCGAGATTGACCAGCAGGATTCCGATCCGGCTCATCCATGCCCCCCGACGACGATCGGCAGGGTCCGCGCGCGCTGCCCGCTGAGCGAGAAATAGGCGTTGGCCACCCCCGGCGCCGCGGTCGGCACCGCAAGCTCGGTCACCCCGCCCGGCTCCTCGTCGCTGTCGACCAGCTCGACGGTGACGTCCGGCGAGTCGCGCAAGACGGGCAGGCCGTAGGCGCCGATCGTCTGCGCGGCGGGTTGGCCGGCGACGATCTCCAGCTTCTTTCCGATCGCCGCGGAAATGCCGTGGATCAGCCCGCCTTCGATCTGCTGCTTGACGATCTCGGGGTTGATCGCCCGCCCGCAATCGACCGCGCAGACCGCGCGCACGACGCGCAGCCTTTGCTCGCGGGTCACCTCGACCTCGACCAGGGTGGCGATATAGGACCCGAACGCGGCGTGGCAGGCGATCCCCATCCCGCTTCCCCGGCCGCCGCCGTCCCAGCCGCCGATTGAGGTCGCGGTGGCGAGGACCCGGGCGAGCCGCGGATTGCCCTCCAGCATCTGCATCCGGAACGACAGCGGCTCCATCCCCGCCGCTCGGCAGATCTCGTCGATGAAGCATTCGGTGAAGAAGCCGGTGTAGCTGTGCGCGCCCCCACGCCAATAGCCCGTGGCAATGCCGATATCGGCCGGGACATGGTCTACCGCCACATTGGGGATCGCATAAGGCGGCGCCGCGCCGGCCACCGCCGCGCCGTCCGGCCGGACCAGCAGGCCGCTCGCGCCGAGCCGCCCGGCGACCTCGCTGCTCGTCGCGGGCGCCGCGATCCGCGCCTGCCAGGAATGGATCCGCCCCTGCGCCACCCAGGCCGTCATCTGCGCCGCGGCGGCGGGGCGGCAGCGGTCGTTCGCGATCTCCTGGATTCGCGGCCAGGTGAGCTGGACCGGGCGCTGGAGGCGCAGCGCGAAGATCGCCGCCTGCTCGATCGCATCGGTCTCCAGCTTGCGCCCGTAACCGCCGCCGGCGGGCATCGAATAGATCACGACCTGGTCCTCGGCGAAACCGACGGCGCGCGCCGCGGCCGAACGGGCGAGGCCCGGCGCCTGGGTCGGCGCCCAGACTTCGAGCCGGTCGCCGGTGATCCGCGCGGTCGCCGTCAGCGGCTCGATCGGCGCCGAAGGGGCGAGCGGCACTTCGTAGCGCGCATTGATCGGGCTCGCGCCTTCGAACGGACCGTCGACGTTGCCACTGGCGACGATCCGGTCGGCGCTTCCGGATTCGAGCGCGGCGGCCAGTGCCGCGGAAATGCTCGCATTGGTCGCCGCCCCGCCTGGATGGTGGAAGCGGGGGCGCATCGCGTTGAGCGCGCGCCCCGCGGCCCACCAGTTGGTCGCCGCGACTCCGATCCATGCCGGATTTTCGAGGATCGCCAGCACGCCCGGCACCTGGCGGCCGGCGGCCCGGTCGAAGCCCGCGAGCGTGCTTCCGGCCGGCCCGCCGCGCACCGCCGCATGAACCATGCCGGGCAGCCTGACGTCGCCGGCGAAGCGTGCCGAGCCGTCGATCTTGGAAGGGGCGTCGAGCCGAGGCAGTGCCGCGCCGGCCAGCCGGTTCGCCTCGCCGCCGCGGATCGGCAGGTCGTCGGGCAGCTCCAGCCCCGCCGCTTCCTCGGCCAAAGCGGCGAACGGGATTCGGTCCCGTCCCCGCCAGACGAAGCCGTCATGGGTGTCGAGATCCTCCCAGCCGGCACCCCAGCGCCGCGCCGCCGCCATGCTGAGCAGGGCCCGGGCCCCCGCTCCCGCCTCTCGCATCGGCTCTTCGAACGCGCGGAGCGAGGTCGATCCGCCGGTCATCATCAGCGCGTTCCGCCGGGCGAAATCCTGCGCTGCCCAGCGGGCGATGCCGTGGAGGAAGCCGGGCAGGGCGCTGTCGTCCGCCGCCTCGTCGGCGAGCAGCCCATTGGCGTAGAGCGGCGAAAGCGGCGCCGGCTCGACCGAGACTGTGCGCCAGTCGGCGCCGAGCTCGTCGGCGAGCACCTGCGGCAGTGTCGTCCACACGCCCTGGCCGAGCTCGGTCTGCGGCACGGCGACGACGACGCGGCCGTCACTGCCGATCTTGAGGAAGGCGTTGAACAAGGTCTCGCCCGGCGCCGCGCGCCAGTTCGGCCGGTAGGTCCGCGGCCACAGGCGCCAGGCGACGACGAGGCCGATCCCCGCCCCGCCGCCGATCAGCAGCGTGCGGCGGCTGATCCCTCTGGTCTCGTCCACAGCGCGCGCCATCGCGAGCGTTGATAATGGGGCGTGAGGCAAGGGGCTAGCCTTCAGAGCCGTCATTGCGAGGAGCGTAGCGACGCGGCAATCCAGTGCAGTCTGGATTACTTCGCTCCGCTCGCAATGACGGTGTGTGCTTGATTCCTCACTCCATCTTGGGCAGGGCGCGGCCATGGCCGCACGGATCTACCAGCGCTCCAAGAATGCGATGCAATCGGGCAAGGCGCGCGTCGGCCAGTGGGTCCTCGAATTCGAATCCGCCCGCGCCAAGAGGCCCGATCCGCTGACCGGCTGGTCGGGCGGCGCCGAGACGGTCGAGCAGGTCGTCCTCACCTTCCCGACGCTCGAGGCGGCCCAGGCCTATGCGATCCGTGAAGGCATCGACGCCCATGTCATCCCCGCCGCACAGCCCAAGCTCAAGCTCCAGGCCTACGCGGACAATTTCCGCTGATCCTTCCCTCCCTTGCAGGGAGGGGTGTCACGCCAGCAGTTCGCCACCCAACAATAGCAGCAGTTTCACGTCGATCGCGCAGCCCTCGGCGCGCTTCATCGCGACGAACGCCGGCACCTCGCCGAGCGGCACGCGGTGGACGACGATATCCTCGCCTTCGACTCCCCCGCCCTCGCCGATGCGCTCCAGCCCCTCGGCGCGGACCAGGGTGAAGCCTTCGGAGAGCATTCCCGGCGAGGAAAAATAACGCCCGAGATCGACTATCTGCCGCGCCCGATAGCCGGTCTCCTCCTCGAGCTCGCGGATCGCGGCCGCCTCGGGATTCTCGCCCTCGGCATCGTCACCGACGAGGCCGGCGGGCAGCTCGAGGCAGTTACAGCCCAAGGCGGCGCGATGCTGCTCGACGAGGATCACGTCCCCCCCGTCGATGGCGAGGATGACCGCCGCCTGGATGCCGCGCGTGCGCGAGACATATTCCCATTTGCCGCGACGCTTCGCGGCGATGAAGCGGCCTTCCCAGACCGTTTCTTCGGGCTCGTCCTCGCCGTGGCTCACAACTCGACCAGCCGGTCCGGCAGCTCGTTGGGATTGTCGCTCTTGGGGGGCAATATCCCCGCGAGCACCGCCCCGATCCGCTCGATCGCCCGGGCCATGCCCTCGCCCGGCCGCCCGGCCTTGATCTCGTCCACCAGCGCGGCCATCGCCTCGCCCCAGGCCTCGGCGCCGACCTCGTCGGTGACCGCCTTGTCGGCGACGATCTCGGCGCGGCGCTCGGCGAGGCTGACGTAGAGCAAAACGCCGGTCCGCCCCCGCGTCCTCAGCTCGCATGAGGTGCGGAACAACTCAATCGCCCGGCGGCGCACCCGCCGGCTTCGAGTCGCGCCCGGAGTCAGCGCCATGCGCAGCGGCTGGTAGGCGAGGATCAGCCGAACGATCAGGAATGCGCCGGCGAGCTTGGCGAACAGATAGAGCATCACCGTGCCTCGGCTCAGCTCCCAGTCCCACCCCAGCAGCATCGCCGCCGACCAGTCGATCCATTGCTGGGGTACGGCCGCGAGCGCCGCGGGCACGAGCAGCATCGCCAGCACCGCATAATGGAGAGCGACGTCGTGATAGGCGTCGGAGCGCGCCGCGACGACCGGAACGATTTCGCCGTCGGTGATCCGTTCCGCCGCGGTCACCGCCGCGGTGACGATGTCGTGGTCCTCCCTTGAGAGCCGCATCACCATCCTCCCGAAGCGCCGCCGCCGCCGAACGATCCCCCGCCACCCGAAAAGCCGCCGCCTCCGCCGCCCCACGAGCTTCCGCCGCCGCTGCCCCAAGAGCTGCCGCTGCCCCAGTTGCTGGAGCCGCCGCCGAGCCCAGGGCCCCAGATGATCACCGGCCCGCGCCGGCCACGCCCGTATCTGCGCCCGCGGCCCCTTCGGCGGGCGAACATCGACATGAGGATGAAGCCGGCCACGACCAGCCAGAAGATGATCGTGATGATCGTGCCGCCGTCGTCGTTCCGGCTCGCGGCCGTCGCGGCCCGCGCGCGCGCCTCGGCGGCCTCGGGCGGCGCCTGGAGCTGCTGGATGATCGCGTCGGCGCCGGCGTTGATCCCGCCCGGATAGTCGTCGGCGCGGAACCGGGGCCTCATCTGCTCGCGGATGATCTGGTCCGACAAGGCGTCGGTCAGGATGCCTTCGAGCCCGTAGCCCACCTCGATCCGGATCTTGTGCTCGCTCACGGCGACGATGAGCAGCGCGCCGTTGTTCGCGCCGCGCCGGCCGATCCCCCAGCGGCGGCCGAGCCGGTAGCCGTAATCGGCGATGTCATAGCCTTCCAGGCTCGGGACGGTGACGACGACGAGCTGGCGCGATGATGCCTGCTCGAGCGCCGCCAGCTTGTTCGTCAGCTCCGCTTCCTGCTGCGGGTTGAGCAGGTCCGCCTGATCGACGACGCGCCCGGTCAACTGCGGGAAGCTCTGCGCCGCCGCGGGGGCGGCGAGGAGGAAGGCGGCGAGCAGCAGGAAGGAGCGGATCAAGGCCCGTCCGCCGTTACTGGCGGTTGCCGAAATTGACCGTCGGGGCGACCTCGGCGCCCGGAGTCACCGCCTGGTAGGGCACCATCGGCTGAGAGCCGTAGATCACCCGCGCACCGATCACGGAGGGGAAGGTGCGGATCTCGGTATTATAGGATCGCACCGCCTCGTTATAGTCGCGGATGGCGACGTTGATCCGGTTCTCGGTGCCTTCGAGCTGGCTCATCAGGGTCTGGAAATTCTCCTGGCTCTGGAGGTTCGGATAGGCCTCCTGCAGCCGCTGCAGCGGGATGATCGCCGCCGAGAGGCGGCTCTGCGCCTCGGAGAAGCGCGCCATCGCGGCGGGGTCGGAAAGCTGCTCGGGGCTCACCGTTATCCGGGTCGCGTTCGCCCGCGCCTCGGTGACTCCGGTGAGGATCGCCTGTTCCGAAGCCGCCGCCGCCCGGGTGGTCTCGACCAAATTCGGGATGAGGTTCGCGCGGCGCTGGAACGAGGCCTGCACGTCGGCCCATCTGGCCTTGGCGTTCTCCTCGGCGGTGGGGATCGAGTTGACTCCGCACGCGGCCAGGAACAGGACCACGGGCATCAGCATGGCGAGGAGGACGCGGTTACGGCTGCGGTGCATCTTTGAGCCCCTCCCTTCTAATCGGGCGAATAGCGACGTAAGCATTCTCTTTCGGCTCCGCAACGGGGAGGGCGTCATGCTTGGGGAATTCAGGGATTTCATCGCGCGCGGCAACGTGCTCGATCTCGCGGTGGCGGTGATCATCGGCGCCGCCTTCGCGACCATCACCACCTCGCTGACCGAGGACGTGATCATGCCGCTCGTCGGCGCGGCGTTCGGCGGGCTCGATTTCTCGAGCTACTTCATGCTGCTCGGCCCGGTCCCCGAAGGCTATGCGGGCGCGCCGACCGACTATGCCGCGCTGAAGGCCGCCGGAGCGCCGGTGCTCGGCTGGGGCCAGTTCGTCACGGTGGTGATCAACTTCCTGATCCTCGCCTTCGTCATCTTCCTGATCGTCCGCTCGGCCAACAAGCTGAACCGGAAGGCCGAGGAGGCGCCGGCCGCGGATCCGGCCGAGGTCGCCCTCCTGCGCGAGATCAGGGACGAGCTCCGAAAGCGCTGAACGGCGCGGTCACTTCACATTAAGCCGCAATTCCCTATATAAGGCGGTGCCGGGCTTGCCCGGCTATGGCGATAAATTGTGCCGTGTAATAGATGCAGCGGACCCGGGGGCAGTACCCGGCGGCTCCACCAAAAGCTGAGTCCGCAGTGGCGGCACGCTTCATGCGTGTCGGCTACGCGGGTTCTTCTTCTGACGGGGCCGAACCAGGATCGACGTGTATTGAAAGACGGTATTTTTGCCCGGCCTGAATGCGCCGTAAAACCGTTCACAACCACAAGTGCCAACGACAACGAGGCGCTCGCGATTGCCGCGTAACCAAAGTCCTCACGGACTAGGTTATTAGGACAAAAGCGCGGTTCGGGCCGCACCGGGCAACAGAAGCGGATTCCAGCGGCTTGGAGGGTGCCGGGCAACAGAAACCCTCCACTTCCCTTCAAAGACTCGCGCCGGGCAACAGAATGAACAGGTCGCGGCGCCTTGCGCGCGGCTTTCAACGTCCGGGGGACGTTGAAACCTGTTCATCCCCACTTCTCCCAATCCGGCGGAACCTGTTACCCTCCCCGCGATTGATTCCGCGTTTCGTCAGGGAGAGACTTGCATGATCCGCCCCCTCCTCCTCGCCGCCTGCGCCATCGCCGCGCTCGCCGCCTGCTCGCCCAAAGCCGACGATTCGGTCGCCAATTCCTTCGATCGCACCGAGAAGGCGATCGAGAACACCGCCGACACGCTCGAGGCGGAGACCGAAAACGCCACCCGCGCCGCCTCCGACGCGCTCGAGCGCGAGGCGGGCGAGTTCGCCAACCGCGCCGACGCGATCGAGAACGCGGCGACAAACGCGAAGTGAAACGCAATGCCGAGCGCAAGGGGGCGTTTGCGCAGCAAACGTCAACTTGCGCGTAGAGACATTTCGCGTCCGGACGGCGCCGGAGCGAGCGGTCTAGGCCGCGCTGCGAGAGGCGACCGACGTCACGGGACAATGGTCCCGTGGCGCCCTTTCCTTGCTTCCTTCCCCTTCGCCTTCCTTTTCTCCCGCCGTTCCAGCTGCGCCAGCAACTGCTCGAGCGCCGCCGCTGTCTCGCCCTCCGTCGCCCGGGTCGGCGCGCGCCCGGGAAGCCGGCCGGGCCGCGGCAGATAATGCTTGTGCATGTAGAGCAGGTGAAGCGCCTGGTGCGCGTCCATATGCGCGATCGCCGGCGCCGGCGGCGCGGCCGCCCCGGCCGGCGGCAATTCGGGCGATGCGAAGAGGTTGGCGCCGGCCTCGAGCAGCGCCGTCTCCAGCGCCAGGCACCCTTCCGAGAGCGCCTCGTCCCAGCGCCGCTCGAAGGCGGGCCAGCGCTTGCGATGGGCGTAGGCGGAGGCCGCCGTCATGCCGATTTCGGCGCAGGCCGCCTTGACGTTGCAGGTCGCCGCCAGCACCGCCAGAAACCGGTCCTCGATCCGCGCCGTCCACTGCTTCAGCCGCGCCCGCGCCACCTGAGTCCGCCGCCCATTGGTCCCCTTGACGACCAGCTCCTCCCCATCGAGATGCCCCCATCCGCGCGGCGGCTTTCGTCCACTGTGCTCCGCACTCGATGCGGAGCGTTGCGAGAGAGAGGCACGCGCCTCCGCAACGGCCGCGCGCACATCGGCATCGAACGCGGGATCGCTGGAGCGGTGCAGCTGCACCCACGACCGCGAAACCTTGGCGCGCTCGGCGGCGATGGTCTGGTTGCCGGTTTCGGCGAGGGCCTTCAGGAAGGCGGCGCGGCGCTGTGGGCTGGTCCTGCGGGACATGTGGCCTCCGAATGAGAACAAACGAAGATCATTCATATATGCAGGTCGGCGGTTGTAGACAGCACAAAATGCCGAGCACAGCGCAGCCGACGCGGAGCGGCGCTGACACCAGCGCGAAGATACAATTTGAGCTCGGCCGGCGTGCGGCGAAGCCGACGCGTTCGACGTCACGAATTCAGTCCATGACGGCTTCCTTCGGCTCTCAATATGCGGGCACGCTCGAAAGCGGCACTTCAAGCGGCTGGGCTTGCCTCTCCTTTCTGGCGAGCTAGGTAATTGTAGTAGAACAGCGATTTTATCAGGTGATGTAAACGGTGCATTTCCCGGTAAGTGATGAGCAGTCGCCGCACGAATTCCAAGAAGTAGATTTCCTCCCCCTGCGCCTGCTCCATGCCTTCCTTCTTTGGGTAGTAGGTAACTAGCTGCGTAATCTCGTCGTACTCAGTCTTATAGTGCGCAATAGCATTACGAAGGCGGTTGCTCATGGAGCCTTCCAGTACGTCATACCAAGAGTCATCGATCCAATCCTGCTTCTGCCCAAAAGCCACGTCCGCAAACGCATGAAGATCGGCTGGCGCAAGGTTCTTCCCGTTAGCGTTCAGTTTGGGCTTGAACGTATCAGCGTCGCCGCGCTTCAACACGTTATTAAGCCCGGCCACCAAAACGAGCTGACGCGAGATAATCTCCGAGATGTCCTTGTAGAGATCCTTATAGTCTTGAAACTCCTTGGCCGAGACTCGCATCGGAATGGGGTTGGCCGAATAATCTTCGTCGAAATCGAGAAACAAAGCAGGCCGGATCGCGAGTTCTGCATCGAGCATCTTGGGATAAATCTCCAAGACATCGAGTTGCAGGTTTTTCAAAAAACCGCCCGCTAGCAAATCGCCGACAAAGGCGTCGAGTTTCGCCTGATGCGTTTCCGCTGCCTCACAAATAATGTCGTAATACGATTGTGCTGCCTCAAAGCTTTGATGGGGATATTCATAGGCAATCATCATATGCGCGATGAGGAGATAGAGCGCGGCGTTGATATCCTGAGGAAGGTCGGATTTAACCTTAATTCCGAAGGTGCGCTCGATATTGAGCTTGAACGGGACAAATTTCTCTTTCGCGTATAGCTTCAGCAGGGTCTGGAAATACCGGGCTTTATCCATCTCGGCGTCAAGGTGCCGGAGCCTCATGGAATGCAGGCTCATGTCCTTAAAGCTGATCCGCTGCGACGCGCGCATGAAGGGCGTCATGCCCATCTGATAAGGCTCGAAAGAAACGGGAAAATCGAGGTGGAGATCGACGAAATTGGTTTCAGCGTCGAACGGCATCCTGTCCTTGGTTCGCGTGGCTCCCGTAATCGTGGGGATTGTACCAGCCTTCGGGCCCCCGATGACAATATCAATCGGTGAGCCGCAGGTTTGGCACGCGAAGCGTACCGGCTGGACGGCGCGATTGGACATGCCGAACCGAACGTTCGTGTTTTCGCCGCATGTGTCGCAACGGAGGGTGAAATTGACGTTCATCGGCGGGCTTCACACCTTTGCTCCGGCGTAATATCTAGCGCGGCGAACCGTTGGAACACATGTCGCCACAAACAAGGAAACGCCGCCACCGCTCGCGGGGTTTCTCGTTTCAGTCGAGTTAGAAGGGCCACTTTAGTCGCCGCAATTAGCCGCGGTCGCCGGTCAGAGCCAGTCGTCTAGCGCCGGCTTGACCGGGCTTGGTCGTGGCGATCGGGCTAGAGGCGGAATTGTCCCGTCGGGCATCATGAAGTGCTTTTCGAAGGCGGTGATGAGAGTATGCTCTCCGGTTTCCCAGCATGCTTGTGACACCTCCTTCGGGCCGCGCAGTGCGATGCCGTAGCGGGTCTCCTTGAGTTGGCCTTTGGCCTTCTCGAATAGCGCGAGCGCGTCCTCGCTGATTGGGGCCGTAGTCCAAAATTCGAAGGTAATCGGCAGATGCTTCCAATCGGGATGCTCCCGGATGGCCTTATAGGCGATCGGCACATTGTGCTGGAGCCAGCGTTGAAACAGCTCGTCAGGGATGGTCGCCCTCGGGCTGTATCCCTTACACTCGATCGCCGTGACCGAATGGTTCGCACGTATCGCGAGCACATCGACTTCGGCTTGGCCCCTATCCGGCACCTTGAATATCCGGTTCATCCAGATATCCCCGAGCCCGTTTCGCTTAGCGGCGTCGGCTACCATATATTCAAATAGAGTGCCGCGAAGCTGGTAGGCCGCGCCTTCGATCTTGCCAAGCGTGCTAAATAGTTCTTCGAGTTTTTCGGCATCGAATAGCGAATAGGCCGCATTGACCAGGACGCTGGTAAGCTCGCGAAGGGCGTCCGCTATCTCGGTGCCAAACAACGAAGCCGGCGTAGCTGCGATGATACCGTGCTTGCGGAGCGCAGCGAAGGCGTCGTTGTCGAAGCGTTCGGCTACGAGAATCTGCAGGCAGAAGCCAACATTGCGCAGGGCGCGCAGCGTTATGCACTTGCGGATGAATGGCATGACGCCCGCCAAGGTCATGCGCGCGGTCAGGTTGACGTCGCAGACGACAAACCCCGGCTTAGTTTCACCCTCCCTTGTGAACCGGACCATCGGCCCGAGATAAGAGGGGGCGCTCAGGTCCCACGCATGGGTGCCGACGTGCGGTAGCGGAATGTCCGAGCGCGTGGCGACCAAGTTGTAGCTTGCGATACCAAGCTTGCGGAGCCAGTCTCGGACCGCTGCGAGGAGGATGTTCTCGGTGATGAGGCGCGCGCGCATTTGGACGCTGTGTGTCGCGTAGAATTCATCCTCCTGCACGAGTGCCACGCAGTCACCCAGCACGGGCACGACAATCGTTTTGACGAGGCCCGCTTCACCCAAGCGCTGGAGGATCGTTTCCGGTGAAAGGTGTTTGAGTTGGCGCATGGGCGCGCCGCAAACGATTGGAAATTGGCGGGCGGGCACCATGCCGTCGCATTGCCGCAGCGCCGCGATCGCGTAACCCAACGCCGAGTTGTTCTTCATCAGCGCATCGGCGAGATTTTTCCAATAGGCCGGTGAGCCAAACTGCTCCTCAAGATACATAAATCGTGCATTACGTGGGAAGGACACGCCGGCGAGCCGTCGTACATTCCCACAAGCGCGTGAGAGCCGCTTTCGCGCCGTAGCTGGGGCGATCTTGGCGTGCCTCGACAGATGCGCAGCGACATCGCTCGACAGCGCGGGCCCTCGCATCTTGAGAATGTTTTCAACGAGATCGGCCAAGGTGAAAACCCATTGTCACACTGCGCTATTAATAACCATTGTCACACTGCGCTATTAATAACATGAGTACATGTACCCCTGCATCTCTTTTTTGGGATCAGAGAATACCTTTGAAATCGTTTGGCAATTTGACGCGTGAAACAGCGAGACAGGGTAAGCTGGTCACAGTCCCCGGTCACACTGCCCGTCCGTCGGGGGAAATTGTTGAGTACTAGAAATGACGCCATTGACCGCTGGTGGCGAACTGCCGCCAAACGAAAGGCCCCGCGATCGCTCGCGGGGCCTTCCTTGTTTCAGCCGTCGGGTACCCGTCAAAAATGAGAGGGGCGCGGCATCCCCCCGGATGCCGCTTTGGATCCGCTCTCATCACTTCGATGGGATCAGTCGTCATCCCGCGTCAAAAACGCCGGGGCAAACCCCGGCTCGGGCCCGTTCCGATCATCCTGAGCCTGCCTGCCCCGGCGCAGGCCGGGGTCGAAGGACGCCGCCGCGCATGTCTAACCACGGGGCAATCTCGCCAAGCCGAGGAACACCATCATCGCCCGGTTGAGCTGCCCCATGTCCGCAGGCGAAAGGCGCCCGAGCCGCTCGCGAAGCTTGCCGCGTGGAAGGGTGGTGATCTTGTCGGCCATGGCCCAACTGGGATGGCGCAGGCCGTTGCTCGCGTCGGGTTCGATCGGCGGACGGAATTCGGCGGGGCCGATGTCGGTTGTGGTGAGCGCGCAGACGGTGATCGAGGCGGTTTCGGAAAAGCTGTCGTCCTGGACAATCACCACCGGCCGCGGCTTGCGCGCATAATCGGGCCCGCCCGCCGCACTCCAGACTTCACCCCGTTTCAAGACGCTACGAGGCCTCGTCGTCCCAGAATTCGGAGATCGAATCGACGAAGGCCTGGTCGTCGGCCTCGGTCGGGCTGTTGGCGGCGGCCAGCGATTGCCGCTTCGCCTCGGCCTGGAATTCGGGCGAATTCATGTCCGGCACCCAGAACTGGACGAGCTTCATCCCCTTGGCCCGCATCCGGGCGCGGTGATCGCGAACCTTGTCGCGGGACGATGCGGCGCCGGTCGCCATGTCACTCTCCTCGGTTACATGTAACCTAGAAAATGGCGGCCCTTATGTCAAGGAAAAGGCCCCGCGAATTGCTCGCGGGGCCTTTTCCTTGTCTTCAATCATGGGTACCCGTCAAAGTACCCACTTCGATGGGATCAATCGTCATCCCGCGTCAAAAACGCCGGCGCGAACTCGGGCTCCGGCCCGTTGTCGCCGCCGCCGTGCTCGGGGCGCGGGGCGCGGTCGCCACGGCTTTCGCCGCCGCGGCCTTCGCCGCCGCCCTCGCGACGCGGACCGCGGTCGCGGTCGCGGCCGCCACCGCCGCCGCCATCGCGCCGCGGGCCACGGCCGCGGTCGCCGCCGCCGCCGTCACGGCGCGGGCCGCGATCGCCGCGCGGGCCGCGGTCGCCGCCGCCTTCGCGCGGGGGACGGGTGTCCTCCAGCTCCGCGCCGGTTTCCTGGTCGACGACGCGCATCGACAGGCGGACCTTGCCGCGCGGGTCGATCTCGAGGACCTTGACCTTGACCTCCTGGCCCTCGCTCAGGGCGTCGCGAACGTTCTCGACGCGCTCGTTCCTGATCTCCGAGACGTGGACGAGGCCGTCCTTGCCGCCCATGAAGTTCACGAAGGCGCCGAAATCGACGATGTTGACGACCTTGCCGTCGTAGATCTTGCCGACCTCGGCCTCCTCGACGATCCCGGCGATCCACTTGCGGGCCGCCTCGATCTGCGAAAGGTCGGACGACGAGATCTTGATCACGCCCTCGTCGTCGATGTCGACCTTGGCGCCGGTCTCCGCGACGATCTCGCGGATCACCTTGCCGCCGGTGCCGATGACGTCGCGGATCTTCGCCTTGTCGATCTGCATCGTCTCGATCCGCGGCGCGTGGGCCGAAAGCTCTTCGCGCGTATGGTCGAGCGCCTTGGCCATCTCGCCGAGGATGTGGGTGCGTCCCTCCTTCGCCTGGGCGAGCGCGGCCTTCATGATCTCCTCGGTGATCCCGGCGATCTTGATGTCCATCTGCATCGTGGTGATGCCCTCGGACGTGCCGGCGACCTTGAAGTCCATGTCGCCGAGATGATCCTCGTCGCCGAGGATGTCGCTGATCACCGCGAAATCCTTGCCTTCGAGGATCAGGCCCATCGCGATTCCGCCGACCGGACGGGTGAGCGGAACGCCCGCGTCCATCATGCTCAAGGATCCGCCGCAGACCGTGGCCATCGACGAGGAGCCGTTGCTCTCGGTGATGTCGGAGAGGATCCGGATCGTGTACGGGAACTCGTCATGCGTCGGGAGCACGCCTTTGAGCGCGCGCCACGCGAGCTTGCCGTGCCCGACCTCGCGCCGCCCCGGGGCGCCGAAGCGGCCCACTTCGCCGACCGAATAAGGCGGGAAGTTGTAGTGGAGCATGAAGCGCTCGTAGGAGAGGCCGGTCAGGCCGTCGATCATCTGCTCGGATTCCTTGGTGCCGAGCGTGGTGGTGCAGATCGACTGGGTCTCGCCGCGCGTGAACAGGGCCGAGCCGTGGGTGCGGGGAAGGAAGCCGACCACCGCCTCGATCGGGCGGATCTGGGTCGTCGTTCGGCCGTCGATCCTCTTGCCTTCCTTGAGGATGGCGGTGCGGACGATCTCGGCCTCGAGCTTCTTGACGAGCTTCATCGCCGCCATCTGGTCCTGCGGCGCTGAGTCGGCGAAGGCGGCCTTGGCCTTGGCGCGGGCCTCGTTCAGGGCGTTCGAGCGCTGCGACTTGTCGGTCAGCTTGTAGGCCGCGGCGATGTCCTTGCCGATCAGGTCCTTGAGCTTCTTCTTGGCGTCGCTGAGGTCGGCCTGCTCGGCCATGTCCCAGGGATCCTTGGCCGCCTTCTCGGCGAGCTTGATGATCGCCTCGATCACCTTCCTGCACTCGCGGTGGGCGAACATGACGGCGCCGAGCATGACGTCCTCGGAAAGCTCCTTGGCCTCCGATTCGACCATCATCACCGCGTCGTGGGTGCCGGCGACGACGAGGTCGAGCTGGCCTTCCCTGACCTGGTCCATGCTCGGGTTGAGCTGATACTCGCCTTGGCTGTAGCCGACTCGCGCCGCGGCGATCGGGCCCATGAAGGGAACGCCCGAAATGGTCAGCGCCGCCGAAGCCGCGATCATCGCCACGATGTCGCTCTCGGTCTCCCCGTCATAGGAGAGCACCTGAGCGATCACGTTGATCTCGTTGTAAAACCCCTCCGGAAACAACGGCCGAATCGGCCGGTCGATCAGGCGGCTCGTGAGAGTCTCCTTCTCGGTGGCGCCGCGCTCGCGCTTGAAGAAGCCGCCCGGGATTCGCCCGGCGGCCGAGAATTTCTCCTGATAGTGAACGGTCAGCGGGAAGAAATCCTGTCCTTCCTTGACGCTCTTGGCGGCGGTCACCGCGCAGAGAACGACCGTCTCGCCGTAGGTCGCGAGAACCGCGCCATCGGCCTGGCGGGCAACTCGGCCCGTTTCGAGAGTGAGGGTCTTGCCGCCCCACTCGATTTCAACTTTCTTCATGTCAAACATCTGATTTCCTTAAACTCCCGCGCGCCCTATGCGGCGGGGGCCTCTATTGCGGGCTCCATGGCCCGCGTCTTCTCGGACCCCTATGGTCCGTCCCCGCCGCCCGCCGAATTGCAGGCGCCGGATATGCGAAGCGGCCCCTCTAGGGCCGCTTCTGGTTACTTGCGAAGGCCGAGCTTCGCGATGAGTGCGGTGTAGCGCTCGCTGTCCTCGCGCTTCAGATAATCGAGCAGCGAACGACGCTTGTTGACGAGCATCAGAAGGCCGCGCCGGGAGTGATTGTCCTTGGCGTGCGTCTTGAAATGCTCGGTGAGGTTGGTGATCCGCTCGGTGAGGATCGCGACCTGCACCTCGGGAGAACCGGTGTCGCCCTTCGACTGGGCGTTGTCCTTGATGATCTTCTGCTTGCGCTCGGCTGTCACCGACATCGTCAATTCCTTTCGAAAGTCACAGGTTGAAGCCGCGCACCACGCGAAGCATTCCTTCGCTGAGCTCGACAAGCGCGACCGGTCTTTCCTGGTCGATCGCGAGGTGGAGCCCCGGCTGTGCGGCGATCCCGATCAAAACGCGCCCCTGGCGGAGCGCCCCTGCCTGATCGGGCGTGACGGGTAGAGCCGGGATGTCGTCCAGCCCCGCCGTCAGCGGCAGGAGGTGTTGTTCAAGGGTGCGGCCCTTAGAGGCCTCAGCCAATTTGTCCAGCGAAATCGCGGAATCGAGGCCGAACGGGCCGGCCCTCGTCCGCCGCAACATGGTAACGTGGCCGACGCTTTCCAAGGCCCGGGCGATGTCGCGGGCAAGCGAGCGGATGTAGGTACCCTTGGAGACCCGGGCGACGAGGGTGACGCATTCCTCCCCGGAACGGGAAGGGGGACCATGCGCAGCATGGTGGAGGGGCCGGGTCCTTGCCATGCTCGCCGTCCTCGCGACCCCACCACCACCGGCTTCGCCTGCGGTCCCGCTCCCCGTTCCGGGGAGGATTTCGAGGTCGCGGATCGTGACCCTTCGGCTCGCCAGTACCACCTCTTCGCCCGCCCGCGCCAGATCGTAGGCGCGTTTCCCATCCACCTTCAGCGCGGAGAAAGCCGGCGGAACCTGCTCGACGGCGCCGGTGAAGCGGGGCAGCACCGCTTCGATCTCGGCCCGCGTCGGGCGCTTGTCGGAGGTCGCGACCACGACGCCCTCTCGGTCCAGCGTATCGGTCTCCTCGCCGAAGCGGATGGTGAATTCGTAAACCTTGTCGGCGTCGAGCATCCGGCCGGAAAGCTTGGTCGCTTCGCCGAGCGCGATCGGAAGGACACCGCTGGCCAGCGGATCGAGGGTCCCACCATGGCCGACCTTTACCCTGGAATAGCAGCCCTCGCGAAGCGCGCGCTTGACCGCGCCGACCACCTGCGTGGAGCCGGCCCCGACGGGCTTGTCGATGATGATCCAGCCGTGCACGTCGCCGCTTACCGGCGCGTGCTGGTCCTATCGGCTCTGGGCGCGAGCTCCTCGGGAAGCAGGCCTCTGATCTGGGGGATTGGCGGGTGCTGCGGCGCGGGCGGCACCTCGACCCGGCCGGCCGCGATGAGCGCGAATGCGGTGAAAAGCGGACTGACCATGAAAAACCTCCCCGAGCCTCAGGTGGATATGGGGACAGGTTTTTCGGCTTCAATAAGCTGCGCTTCGCGGGCGATGGCGAGGCGCAGCTGCTCGCCCTCCACTTCGGCGATCCGCTCCATGAAATGGCGGCGGCAGAGCGAGATGTAGCGGTCGTTGCCGCCGATCTCGATCGACTTGCCCTGGCTGACCGCGCGCCCCCCGGCATCGACGCGCAGGTTCATCGTCGCCTTGCGCCCGCACTCGCACACCGCCTTGAGCTCGACCAGGGTGTCGGCGAGCGCGAGCAGGTGGGCGCTGCCTTCGAACAGATTGGCTTGGAAATCGGTCCTGAGGCCATAAGCGAGCACGGGAATGTCGAGCTCGTCGCAGATCGAGGCGAGCTGGACGACCTGGGCCCGGGTCAGGAACTGCGCCTCGTCGAGCAGCAGGCAGTGGAGCTTGCGCTTCTTGAGCTCCTCCTCGACCTCGGCGCGGATGTCGGTCTCGCGATCGAACAGATTGCCGCCGATCTGAAGGCCGATGCGCGAGGCGATCACGCCTTGCGCGATCCGGTCGTCGATCGCCGCGGTGTAGAGCATCGTGTGCATGCCGCGTTCGCGATAGTTGAAATCCGCCTGAAGCAGGGTCGTCGATTTGCCGGCGTTCATCGACGCATAATAGAAATAGAGCTTGGCCACGCGCGGCAGCTTAGCGCGCCAGCGCCGGTTGGGAAGCCTGGGCTAGGGCCGGTAGCCCGGAGGCGCCTCCGAATCGGTCACGCTCGCGACCTGACAGCGCCATCCCTGGGCGCGAACCGCGCTGTAGCGGTCGAAATCGCCGTTCGGCGCAGCCTCGAAGCGCACGTTGGAGCGCTGGGCGAGGCGGGGACATTCGGCCTGCAGCCTGGCGTAATACCAGCGGCCGGTGTCGGCCTGGATGTAGAGGCCGCGAACGCCGTCGGGGCGCCAGTCGAGGAAATGGCCCATGCGCGGCACGCGAGTTTCGCGCGGCGCATCGGCGGCCGACGGGCCGGCCACGGCCGGGGCGGCGCCGATCAGGGCCGCGGCGATCAAGGTCTGTTTGAGCATCCCGATCCTCCCATTGTTCGCGCGCGCCTGTGCCCGCGCGCGCATGAACGGCTGATGAGCGGGTCTAGCCCAGGCCGGCGAGCCACGCCATCAGGGCGATCACCCATTGCACAGGCGGCACGACCAGGCGCGCGACGATGTCCGCCTCGGGCGCCATCCAGGGCACGATCACCAGGAGAAAGATCAGCAGCGGAAAGCCGAACCGGCCCAGCCGCCTGTAGCGCAGGGCCAGCGATCTCGGCAGCAGGCCTTCGACCACATGGCCGCCGTCGAAGGGCGGGATCGGCAGAAGGTTGAAGACGGCTAGAAACACGTTGATCAGCAGAAAATTGATCAGGTTCGTCTCGAGGAAGATCCAGCCGATCCCCTCCACCGGAGCGATCCACCGCAGCAATGCCAGGGCGAAGGCCGCGACCGAAGCGAGGAGCAGGTTCATCCCCGGCCCAGCGAGCGCGACGAGCATCATGTGCAGCCTTGGCCTGCGCATCCGGCGGGCCACAACCGGCACCGGCTTCGCCCACCCGAACACCGGCGCGCCGCTCACCGCGAGCACCAGCGGAAGGATGACGGTGCCGACCGGATCGACATGACGCACCGGATTGAGGCTGAGGCGCCCTTTTCGCTTTGCCGTGGGATCGCCGAACGCAAGCGCGGCCCAGCCGTGCGAGACTTCGTGAAGCACGATCGCGAAGACCAGCGGAACGATCCACGTCGCCGCGTGGAACAGGACATGGTCAGGGGCGATCGCGGCCATTTTCCCATTCCCCCGCCAGGATCGAAAACAGCACGGTGTCGCGGACGTGGCCGGTCCAGGTGATCCGGTCGGCGCGGAGCACGCCTTCGCGCACCGCGCCGAGCTTGGCCATCGCCGCCTGGCTTCGCCCGTTGCGCGAATCGACCTTGAACTCGATCCGCCGAAAGCCGCACCCAACCGCCCGGCGGATCATCAGGTCCTTGACCCGGCGGTTGAAGCCGGTGCCGCGCATCTTGGGCACGTAATAGGTATTGCCGATCTCCAACGCCCTGCGCTCGGCATCGACGTTGATGTAGCAGCTCATGCCGACCAGCGCGCCGTCCGAGAGGATCGCGAAACGGCGCCAGCGCTCGAGGCCCATGACCTTGTCGAAGGTCTCGTCGAAATGGTCGGGATCCCAGGATGTGGCGTAGATCGGCCAGATTTCCGGATCCTCGGCGCAGGCGGCTCTCAACGCGTCGCGGTGCGTTTCGACGAGCGGCTCAAGCCGTATCTCACCGGCCGCCATCGCGTCGCCAAGCTCGATCACCGGATCCAGGTGTCCCCGATGCCCACCACGCGCCAGCCGCCTTCGCTGCGCTGCAGAGCATAGATGCCGCCATTGCCGCAGATCGGCCCGCAGGCGAAATCGACCGCGACGAAGGCGGTGTCGCCGACGATGGCGGGGATTGAAAGGCTAAGCTGCGCGCAATCGTCGTTCGGCCGCTGGAGCCGGAGCGGGGCCGGGACCATCGCCGCATCGACCTGCCTTAGGCTGACGGCGACCGCATTTTCGGCCTCGGCGCGGCGAGCGTCGAGCTGGGCCGCCAGGTCCGGCGCGAGCGCGGCCGGCAGCGGCACCGGCTCCTGCCGCGGCTCGCGGCGGCGCTGGCGGCGCTCGCCGGGCTCGGGCTGGGGCCGGACGGGCCGCAGCACCGCGGGAACGGGCGGCTCGTGCCACTGGAAGCGAATGCGGACCGCCCGGTCCGGCGCCATCCCGTCCTCCTCGCCGGGAGCGGGCGGCAGGCCGGCGAGCGGCGCCGCGACGCAGGTCTGGGCCCCGCTTTCGGGGCCGCGCGCCCTGGCTTCCTGGGCCAGTACTGCGGAGATCACCGCGCGCGCGTCGTCAGCGGATTGCGCGGAAAGCGGTGCTGCGAGCATGGCCGCGGCGAGGAACAGGACCCTAATCCGCATCGCGTTCCAGGTCCCGCGCCACTTCGGGCGCGCGCAGCAGCTTGTCGATATGGCTTCCCTCGTCGAAGCTCTCGTCGAGCAGGAATTTCAGCTTCGCGGCATATTTGGTGTTCACCCGTCGCGCGACCTCGCTCTGGAGGTAGGCGGTGTGGGTCCTGAGCGCCTTGAGCACTTCTTGCGCATTCGAGCCCAGGAGGGGCATGACGAAGGCGGTGGCGTGCCTGAGGTCCGGCGACATGCGCACCTCGCTGACCGAGACCATGTGGCTCGCCAGCGTCTCGTCATGGACGTCGCCGCGCATCAGGATGTCGGACAAAGCATGGCGCACCTGCTCGCCGACGCGGAGCAGCCGGACCGAACGGCCTTCGGGGGTTTCGGTTTGACGCGCCATTTCCACTCCCTCTCCCCTCTGGGGAGAGGGCCGGGGAGAGGGGGAGTCCCCAGCCGATCAATCTTAAGGAGACTGCCCCTCTCCCTTCGCGGCTTCGCCGCTCTTTCCTCTCCCCAAAGGGGCGGAGGGTATTACAGCGTGCGCTCCCGCTCTTCCACCTCGTAGGTCTCGAGGAAGTCGCCCGCCTTGATGTCGGTATGGCCTTCGAAGGTCACGCCGCATTCGAGGCCGGCGCGAACCTCGGCCACGTCGTCCTTGAACCGGCGAAGCGAGGCGATCGAGCCGTTGTAGACGATCACGTCGTCGCGGGTGATTCGGGCCTTGAGCGCCTTGCGGATGAAGCCCTCGGTGACCAGGAGCCCGGCCGCCTTTCCGTGCTTGCCCGCCGAGAAGACCTCGCGGACCTCGGCGCGGCCGACGACGTTCTCGATCATCAGCGGACCAAGCTCGCCGGCCATCGCCGCCTTCACCGCGTCGGTCAGATCGTAGATGACGTCGTAATATTGCATGGCGACGCCCTGCCGCTCGGCAATCTCGCGCGCCTTGGCGTTGGCGCGGACGTTGAAGCCGATGATCGGCGCGCCGGAAGCGCCCGCCAGAGTGACGTCGCTTTCGGTAATTCCGCCGACGCCGGCGTGGAGCACGCGGGCCTTGATGTCCTCGTTGGAGATCTTGTTGACCGCGTTGACGATCGCCTCGACCGAGCCCTGAACGTCGCCCTTGATGACCAGCGGGAACTCGACCGCCTGCTTCTCCTTGAGCGCCGAGAACATCGTGTCGAAGCTGGCCGGCGCGTTGGTGGTGCGCCGGGTGTCGATCACGCTCTGGCGGTAGGCGGCGACCTCGCGGGCGCGCGCCTCGTTCTCGACGACGCTGAGCACGTCGCCGGCGGAGGGCACGCCCGAAAGGCCGAGCACCTCGACCGGGAAGCTCGGACCGGCCGTCTTCACCTGGCGGCCGTGATCGTCGATCATCGCCCGGACCTTGCCCGAGATCGGCCCGGCGACGAAGATGTCGCCGACCTTGAGCGTGCCGCGCTGGATGAGCACGGTGGCGAGCGGGCCGCGGCCCTTGTCGAGCTTGGCCTCGACCACCGCGCCTTCGGCGGGGCGGTCGGGATTGGCCTTGAGCTCGAGCAATTCGGCCTGGAGCGCGATCGCCTCGAGCAGCTTGTCGAGATTGGTCTTCTTCAGCGCCGAGACCTCGACGTCCTGAACGTCGCCGGACATCTCCTCAACGATCACCTCGTGCTGGAGCAGCTCCTCGCGGACCTTCTGGGCGTTGGCGCCGGGCTTATCCATCTTGTTGATCGCCACGATCATCGGCACGCCGGCCGCCTTGGTATGGTTGATCGCCTCGATCGTCTGCGGCCTCAGGCCGTCGTCCGCAGCCACCACCAGGATGACGATGTCGGTGACGTTGGCGCCGCGCGCCCGCATCTCGGTGAAGGCCTCGTGGCCCGGCGTGTCGAGGAAGGTGATCTTCGACTTGTCGGGCAGGCCCACCTGATAGGCGCCGATATGCTGGGTGATTCCGCCGGCCTCGCCCGAGACGACGTTGGCGCCGCGGATCGCGTCGAGCAGGCTCGTCTTGCCGTGGTCGACGTGGCCCATGATCGTGACCACCGGCGGACGCGATTGCAGAGTCTCGGCCGCGTCCACGTCCTCTTCGTGCTGGATATCGACGTCGGCCTCGCTGACGCGCTTGATGTTGTGGCCGAACTCGGTGACCAGCAGCTCCGCCGTGTCCTGGTCGATGACCTCGTTGACGGTGACCGGCATGCCCATCTTGAACAGCGACTTGACCAGGTCGGCGGCGCGCTCGGCCATCCGGTTGGCGAGCTCGCCGACGGCGATCGCCTCGGGCACCACCACGTCGCGGACCTGCTTGGCCGACGGGCCGGTCTGCATGTGGGCGCGCTTTTCCTTCTCTCGCGAGCGCTTGAGCGCGGCGAGGCTGCGTGCGCGGGCGTCGCCGTCCTCGCCGAGCGCCCGGCTGACGGTGAGCTTGCCGCGCTCGCGGCGGTGCTCCTCGCGGCCGCGGGTCGGGCGCGCGGGCTCTGGGCGCTTGGCGGGAACGTGGCCGTGGCCGTGGCGCGGACGGGGACGATCGTCGTCCTCCTCGGCCGCGGCCGGCGCGGCCGGTGCCGGTTGCGGCTCCGCGGCCTTGCGCGCTTCCTCCTCGGCGGCGAGACGAGCGGCCTCGGCGGCGTCTTCCTCGGCCTTGCGATTGTCCTCGGCGCGGCGCTTTTCCTCGTCGGTCTGCGCCTTGGCCTGCTTGTCCTCGCGGCGACGCGCGTCCTCGAGCGCCTGCATGCGCTGCTCTTCGGCCTCCCGCATCAGGCGCGCCGAACGCTCCTGCGCGGTCTCGCTGCTGGCGGGACGCGGCGCGGGCTTCGGCGCGGGTGCCGGCTCGGGAGCGCGCGCGACCGGGGCCGGCGCCTCGACGGGTTCCGGCTTCGGCGCTTCCGCCTCGCCCGGACGGCCGAGGATGCGGCGCTTCTTGACCTCGACGACGACGGTGTTCGAGCGGCCGTGGCTGAAGCTCTGCTTCACCTTGCCGGTCTCGACCGTGCGCTTGAGGCCCAGCGGCGCGCGGGCACCCAGCTTCGGCTTGTCAGTCGTATCGCTCACTCAAAATCCTTCTTTTCATCCAAAGCCGCAGCATCCGGCGCTTCCGCCGACGCGGCACTTAGCCCAACCTCACGTCCGATAAAAGCGCGCCACCGGCCGAGCGCGTGGCCGACACGCGCCGCCGCGGCCCGATCGATGATGGCGATATGTACCACATTCTCGCGACCGAGGGCCAATGACAATATGGCCCTCGTCGCCGGCAAAACCAGCCCCTGACGGCCGCTGCCTTCCTCTTCGAGGCCGACCCGCCAGGCCTGATCGAGCTTGCGCCGCCCTTCTTCCCGCGCATCCTCGGCGTGGAGCAGCAGCTCGACCTGGCCCCGGCGCGCCGCGACTTCGATCTTCTCGGCGCCGAGGATGAGGTACCCGGCGCGCGCTTCGAGGCCGAGCCGGTCGAGCGCGGACTGGCGCAGCGCCGCCTCGGTCCGTTCGCCGAGATCCTCCGGAATGGCGAGCGCGCCCGTCTTGAACGCCCGCGACAAGGCGCCGCGCAACTTGCCCTTGGCCTGAGCCGTATCGAGCGTCGGACGGTCGACCCCGATCCACGCGCCCCGGCCCGGCGCACGGGCGCGCACGTCGGGCGCGATCTCGCCGTTCGGGCCGAGCGCGAGGCGCACCAGTTCGTCCCGCGAAGCCTTGCGGCCGCTCAGGATGCAGGTGCGCTCGGGGCTGTGGGGTTCAGCCTTATCCAAGGCCACCTCCCGCCGTTCGTGTCGAGCGAAGTCGAGACATCCTGTCGAGCGAAGCGAGATGAAGAGCCTCGGCTTCGCTCGGCTGGGTCCCTCGACCTCGCTCGGGACGAACGGAATTAGGATTCCGCTCTAGCGTCTCATTGGGGAGTTTCCGCATTCGCGTCCTCCCCGGACTTCTCGTCCTCGTCCTCGAACCAATGGGCGCGAGCGGCCATGATGATCTCGTTGCCCTGCTCGTCACTGAGGCCGTAGTCGGCGAGCACGCCGCCCTTGTCCTCGGTTCGGTTGCTCTCGCGCTGGCGGCGCTGCTCGGGGCGCTTCTTCTGCACCAGCTCGTCGGTGGCGAGGTCGGCGAGGTCGTCGAGCGTCTTGATCCCGGCCTTGCCCAAAGTGACCAGCATCGCCTCGGTGAGATAGGGCATCTCGGCCAGCTCGTCGGAGACGCCGAGCGCGCGGCGCTCCTCGCGGGCCGCCTCCTCCTGGCGCTGCAGCGCTTCCTGGGCGCGGTTCTGAAGCTCGGTGGCGAGCTCGTCGTCGAAGCCCTCGATGCCCGAAAGCTCGTCGAGCTCGACATAGGCGACCTCTTCCAGCGCGCCGAAGCCCTCGGCAACGAGCAACTGGGCCAGAGTCTCGTCGACGTCGAGCTCCTTCTGGAACAGCTCGGAGCGCTCGACGAACTCGCGCTGGCGCTTCTCGCTCGAATCCGCCTCGGTCATGATGTCAATCGCCGAGCCGGTCAGCTGGCTGGCGAGGCGCACGTTCTGGCCGCGGCGGCCGATGGCGAGACTGAGCTGGTCGTCGGGGACGACCACCTCGATCCGGCTCTCCTCTTCGTCGATGACGACGCGCGCGACCGTGGCCGGCTGAAGCGCGTTGACGACGAAGGTGGCGAGGTCCTCGGACCAGGGGATGATGTCGATCTTCTCGCCCTGAAGCTCCTGGACGACGGCCTGGACCCGGCTGCCCTTCATTCCGACGCAGGCGCCGACCGGATCGATCGAGCTGTCGTGGCTGAGCACGCCGATCTTGGCGCGGCTGCCCGGATCGCGGGCCGCGGCCTTGATCTCGATGATGCCGTCGTAAATCTCCGGGACCTCCTGAGCGAACAGCTTCTTCATGAAGTCCGGATGGGCTCGGGAGAGGAAGATCTGGGGCCCGCGATTCTCGCGGCGGACGTTGGAGATGATCGAGCGGGTGCGGTCGCCGACGCGAAGCACCTCGCGCGGGATCTGCTGGTCGCGGCGGATGACGCCCTCGGCGCGGCCGAGATCGACGACGACGTGGCCAAACTCGACGCGCTTGACGACTCCGGTGATGATCTCTCCGGCCCGCTCCTTGAATTCCTCATATTGCCGCTCGCGCTCGGCATCGCGGACCTTCTGGAAGATGACCTGCTTGGCGGCCTGGGCGGCGATCCGTCCGAACTCGATCGGCGGCAGCGGATCGACGATATAATCGCCGACCACCGCTCCGGGCTGAAGCTTCTGGCTGTCCTCGAGGCTGACCTGCTTGAAATAGTCCTCGACCTCCTCGACCACTTCGACGACCCGCCACAGGCGAAGGTCGCCCGAGGTCGGGTCGAGCTTGGCGCGGATGTCGTTCTCGGCGCCGTAGCGGGCACGGGCGGCGCGCTGGATCGCATCCTCCATAGCCTCGATCACGATCATCCGGTCGATCAGCTTCTCGCGCGCGACGGCGTCGGCGATGGCGATCAGCTCGGCCTTGTTGGCGGAGACGGCGCCGGGCGCTGCGGGTGCTTCGGTAGCCATATCGGTCAATCCTGTCCTTCTGTGTCTTCGATCTGTTCGATAGTGTCGGCACCGTCCGCGCTGAGCGGGGCGGTCGCCGCGATGAGCCTGTCGGTCAAGATCAGCTTGGCCGAATGAATGGAGTCGAGCGGCAGGCGGGTCTCGCCCGCGCCCGGAACGTCGATCAGCACGTCGTCGCCCGCGATGCCGAGCAACGCGCCCGAAAGCTGCTTCCTGCCGTTCACCTTCTCGGCCAGGCCGATCCGCGCCTCATGGCCCTTCCAGTCCTCATAGTCCTGGCGCCGGGTCAGTGGCCGGTCGATTCCGGGCGAGGAGACTTCGAGCCGATAATCCTCGGAGAGGTGCTCATGCCGCTCGGCGATGCGCCGGTGCAGTCGTTCGCAATCCTCGATCGTCAGCTGGCGCGTGTCGGGGCGCTCGGCCATGATCTGGATCGTCGGGTCGGACGTGCCACCGGTCATCTTGACGCGCACGAGCGCGAGCCCCTCGGCTTCCACCTCGGGCGCAATCAACCGCGTCAATTCGGCGATGTCCGCCATCCGATCTCCAAAACCAAAGCCTTCCCGCCGCCGGCCCCGTCTCCGGGACCGACCTCAACGTCTGACGATGTCGAGAAAGGCAGGGGCTATATAGGAGGCAGTGGAGGGAGGGGCAAGCCGTATCGGCAAGCGGCTTCGGTGGGCATCGCAGCGCCCGCCGCCGATTTCGTTATCGTCTGGGCGCCGCCACGTTGACGGGGGAGCTGGCCTTCAGTTCCTCCAGTCCGCGAACGCTGGCGCGGGCCCAGTGGCGGAAGAGTTGCTCGAAGTCCGCCCGGTTGCTGACGCTGGTGCGCAGGGCCGCCATGTTGTCTCCGGCAAGGCGCTGATCAAAGGCGCGGCCGAGCAGCGCTCCGCTCAGCGAATCGCGCGCTTCGATCACCAGGGTCGCTTCGCCCGCCTCGACCGAATAGCTGCGCGTGCGGCCCGCGCTCATCTGGTCCGGCGCCGCGACGTAGAGGTTGAGGACGCCGGTCCTGAGCCGAAGCACGTCCGGACCTGGCTGGGTCACCACTTCGTAGCCGGCGTTGCGATAGGCGTCGGCGAAGATCTGGCCGAAGCCGGTGCGGAACTGATCGGCCGCGCGCTGGACGGCTTCGTCGCCGATACGGCGGCCTGTGCCGACCGTCCGGTTGTAGTTGCGCACGAAGTTGCGCCGGAATGCGACCTCGGTCGGATCGAGCATCACCTTCGTATAGGCGCGGAAGTCGACGTCGGGCAGCAGGTAGAGCACGTCGGCGCGTGCGCCCTCGATCTTCGTCAGCCCCTCTATCGTTTCCGGGTCCTGGGCCGCGAGGGGGGTCATTGCCAGCAGGCCGGCGGAGATGGAAAGCAGGAGGAGCTTCATTCCACGGCTATAGCGCCCCAAGCGCCGCCGCTCCCTAGGGGCTTTCCCCGGCTTGCGCAGCGAATCACCCCCAAGCGGTGGTGGCGCGGACGTGAAGCGAGCTTCGTCCGCTGGCATGGACTGCGCGATCCGGCCGCGTTGAATACGATAGCGCCCGAGGCTAGAGCTGCGCCCATGTCCTTGCTTCGCCTCGCTTTCGTGCCGCTCCTTCTTGGCGCCTGCAGCAGTGGAGACGCCGTCGTCCAGGCGCAAACGGCGGACCGTCCTTTTCTCGTCGAGGACGTCGCCCGTTTCAACGAGCCGTGGGCGATGACCTTCCTTCCCGACGGCTCGGCCCTGGTAACCGAGAGGCGCGGCCGATTGCTGCTGTGGCGCCGGGACCGCACGGCAATTGCGGTGGCCGGCGTTCCGGCGGTCTCCTACGGCGGCCAGGGCGGCCTCGGCGACGTCGTCCTTCATCCCGGCTTTGCGGCCAATCGCATCGTCTATCTGAGCTTCGTCGAGGCCGGCGAGAACGGAATCCGCGGCGCGGCCGTCGGCCGGGGGCGCCTCACGTTCGAGGGCGGCGAAGCGCGGCTCTACGGTTTCGCGGTGATCTGGCGCCAGCAGCCGAAGGTCGAGGGCGGCGGCCATTTCTCGCATCGCATCGCCTTCGGGCCGGACGGCCTGCTCTACATCAGCTCGGGCGAGCGGCAGAAATTCGATCCGGCGCAGGACATGGCCGCCAATCTCGGCAAGGTCGTGCGCCTCAACGACGACGGCAGCCCTGCCGCGGGCAATCCTTTCGCCGGCCGCGGCGGAGTCACCGACCAGATCTGGACGCTTGGCCACCGCAACCTGCTCGGGTTGGCCTTCGCACCCGACGGCAACCTCTGGGAGGTCGAGATGGGGCCCCAAGGCGGCGACGAGCTCAACCTGATCCAGCGGGGACGCAATTACGGCTGGCCGCGCGCCTCCAACGGCAGCCATTACGACAATCGCGACATTCCCAATCACACCCCGGGCGACGGTTTCGAGCCGCCGAAAGTCTGGTGGAACCCGTCAATCTCCCCGTCGAGCCTGATGATCTACAGCGGCGCGATGTTCCCCGCGTGGCGCGGCGACGCGCTGATCGGCGCGCTCTCGGGCGAGGCGCTGATCCGCGTCGACATCGACGGCACGAGCGCGCGCAAGGCCGATCAGTGGGCCATGGCCGCGCGCATCCGCGAGGTCGAGCAGGCGGCGGACGGCTCGGTCTACCTGTTGACCGACGGCGACAGCGGCGGGCGGATGCTGAGGCTGACACCGCGCCGGTGAAGCGCGCCTATTTCAGGCCGCGATAGGTAACCCAGGCGTAAGCGATCACGGCCGCGGCAAGCAAAAGCGAGATCAGCACCATCGCACGGCTCTTGCGGCCGCTGACGATCTGATAAGTGCCGTTCGCCGCTGCGACCGCCCCGAAGGCGAGGATCGCCCAGAACAGCGTCAGCACCATTTGCGCCTGTTCCGGCTTGGCCTCGAAGGTCGATCCGTCGACCTCCTCCCCGGCGTGGAGAAGCGCTGGCGTCATGTTCCAGGTGATCGCGCCCATCAGGCCGAGCAGAAGCACGCCGCAGAGCAGCAGAAGGACGCCGCGCATGCGGATGTTCCGCGAGCTTCGCATCACCCACCCGCATCGGGGGCATTTCGCGACATTGCCTTCGGCCGTCGCATTGCAGACCGGTGACAGGCAGGTGCTGATGTCGGCCATGATCCCCTCCGCTCCGAAGCGGAGGCTACACCCTTCGGTAGCGAAAATACCAGACCTCGCGGCCCTCGCGCCGGGCCTTGGCCTCGTAGCGGGTCTCGGGCCAGCCGCCCGGACGCGTCAGAAAATCCTTCGCGCTCTCAGCGAGCCATTCGAAGTCGCTGCGCCGGTTCATGATCATCATCGCCCAGCGGCAATAAGTGCGGTCGTCGGTGCCGAGGCGGAATTCGCCGCCCGGTTCGAGCTTGGCGGCGATCAGGTCGAGCGGACCGTGATTGATCATGCGCCGCTTGGCGTGGCGCGCCTTGGGCCAGGGATCGGGGTGGAGCAGGTAGACGAAGCGCAGCGAGGCGTCGGGCACTCTCTCCAACACTTCGAGCGCGTCGCCCATGTGCAGCCGTACATTGCCAAGCGCCTTGTCGCGAATGTGCATCAAGGCGCCGGCGACGCCGTTGAGGAAGGGCTCCGCGCCGATGAAGCCGTGATCGGGAAGCAGGTCGGCGCGATAGGCGAGATGCTCGCCCGCGCCGAAGCCGATTTCGAAGTGCAGAGGGCGGGCATCGCCGAACAGGGTCCGGGAGTCGAGCGGGCCTTCCTCCGGCACGCTGAGCCGGGGCAGCAGGCGCTCGACCAAGTCGCTCTGGCCGGCGCGCAGCGGCCGTCCCTTGGAGCGGCCGTAGAGGCGGCGGATGGCAGCGGGATCGTTCATAATGCGGGGCCTGCTATCCTGCTTTGACACGAGTCAGCAAGCGACACATCGACGTCCCGTTTGCATTTTCATATGAAACATGCTCATATAAAAATGCAAAGGAGAAGCCAGATGAAGATAGTTCAGCTTGAATGCGAGGACGGGAAGCACATTGAGATTTTGGAAGCCGTGAAGGGCTTGAGCCGAAACGCTAAGGTATTTCAGATTGAAAAGGTGCCCGACTTGCCAAGCGCAGAAAGGGAGTTCGAGGACCGCGCTCAAGCGATCGCAAAATGGATCAGGCCGCGCTCGAACCAGCCTATGCGCCTCGAAACACTTGAGTTCGTTTTGAACGGGGGTAACACGTGGTTCGATCAGAATGGTGAGTCTGATCCGGCGTTACGCAATGCGACCGGCGCACTTTCAAAAGCGCTGCGCAAGTTTGCTCCCTGGCAGGAGTCGCCCTTGGAGATCCTCTGCGATAGGCAGCGAGTGATGGTGTCAAACGGTCCTTTCAAGGGTCGTTATCAAGGCACTCGCTATTCGCCGACGCCTCTCGGGAGGCGTGTTCGGGACATCCTGACGGAGTGGGGTGTGCTCCGGCACCGAGCGAAGGCCAAAAAGTAGAGTCAGGGACTTCCGAACAGGCCCTTGTGCGCCTCGCGCAACGCCGCCTTTTGAACCTTGCCCATCGCGTTCCTAGGCAGCGCGTCAGCGAAGAGAATATGGCGGGGCCGCTTGAAGCGGGCGAGATCGGCGATTCCGGCGAGGATCGCAGCTTCGTCGAGCGAAGGGTCCGTCCGGGTCACCACCGCGACGACCGCTTCGCCGAGATCGGGATGGGGCACGCCGATCACCGCGCTTTCGCCGACGCCGGCAAGCGCGTCGATCGCCAGCTCGATCTCCTTGGGATAGATATTGAGCCCGCCGGCGATGATCAGATCCTTGGCGCGGCCGACGATCGAGACTCGCCCGTCCTGCGCCATCGTCGCCATGTCGCCGGTGACGAACCAGCCGCCCGGCCGCATCTCCTCGGCCGTCGTCTCCGGCTGGCGCCAATAGCCCCTGAACAGATTGGGGCCGCGTATCTGAAGCACCTCATCGACGATGCGCGCCTCGACGCCCGGGAGAGGATAGCCTACCGTGCCGGGAATGCGCTCGCCTTCATAGGGGTTGGAGCAGATCATCCCGGCCTCGGTCATGCCGTAGCGTTCGAGAATGCGGTGGCCGGTCCGCGTTTCGAATTCGCGGAAGGTCGCATCGAGCAGGGGCGCCGAACCGCTGACGAACAGGCGCATGTTCGCCGCGGCCTCCCGGGTCAGGAGCGGACTGGCGAGCAGCCGCGTGTAGAAGGTGGGGACGCCCATCAGGATCGTGGCGCGGGCCATGTCGTCGATCACCGCGTCGGACTCGAAGGCCGAGTGCCAGAGCATCGCCGAGCCGTTGAGCAGCGCGCCATGAAGCGCCACGAACAGGCCGTGGACGTGATAGATGGGAAGCGCGTGGATCAGCACGTCGCCCGCCTGCCAACGCCAGGCATCCTTCAGCACCAGAGCGTTCGACGCGAGATTGTCGTGGGAGAGCATCGCCCCCTTGGAGCGCCCGGTCGTTCCCGAGGTGTAGAGGATCGCCGCGAGGTCGTCCGGTCCGCGCGGGACCGTCTCGAATTCGGCGGCCTCGCCTTCGAGATCGTCAAGGGCGCGGTGGCCGGACGCGAAGACCAAAGCCGGTTCGGAGTCCTCGACGAACCAAGCCAACTCGACGGCTGTATAGGCGGTGTTGAGCGGGACGTAGACCAGCCCGGCCTTGAGGCTGGCCAGATAGAGCAGGGCGCTTTCGACCGACTTTTCCGCCTGGACGAGGATTCGCTCCCCGGGCCGAGCGCCAAGCCGAGCCAGCGCCGCGGCATAGCCGCCGACCGCACGGTCCAGCTCGGCATAGGTCAGCCGAATCCGGTCGCCTTCGATGAAGGCCGGCCTGTCCCCCGCCGCCTCGGCGGCCGCGGAAAACAGGCCGTAGAGATTCCCGGTCAGACCGCCGCCTTCAGCCGATCGACCAGGTCGGTCTTCTCCCAGCTGAACAGATCGCCTTCGGCCTTGCGCCCGAAATGGCCGTAGGCCGCGGTCTTCTGGTAGATCGGCTTGTTGAGCCCGAGATGGGTGCGGATGCCCTTGGGCGTCAAGCGGACCAAGGTCGGCAGCACGGCCTCCAGCTTCTCCGCGGTGGCGCCGTTGAGCTCGGTGCCGTGAAGATCGACGTAAAGCGACAGCGGCTCGGCCACTCCGATCGCGTAGCTGAGCTGGATCGTGCAGCGCTTGGCGAGGCCCGCGGCGACGACGTTCTTGGCGAGGTAGCGGGTAACGTAGGCGGCCGAGCGGTCCACCTTGGTCGGATCCTTGCCGCTGAACGCGCCCCCGCCGTGCGGCGCCGCGCCGCCATAGGTGTCGACGATGATCTTGCGCCCGGTGAGGCCCGCGTCGCCGTCCGGCCCGCCGATCTCGAAGCTGCCGGTCGGATTGATATGATACTGGGTGTCGTTCGAGAGCAAGTCGGCCGGGATGACGTCTGCGACGACGCCTTTCACATAGGCGTGGAGCTCGGCCTCCTTGTCGCCCTGGTCGTAGCCCTTGGCGTGCTGGGTCGAGACGACCACCACGGTGGCGGCGACCGGCTTGCCGCCCTCGAACTTCAGGGTCACCTGGCTCTTGGCGTCGGGCTCCAGGAACGGGGCCGCGCCCGAATGGCGGTCGGCGGCCATGCGCTCGAGGATCTTGTGGCTGTAATAGAGCGTGGCCGGCATCAGGTCCGGAGTCTCGTCGCAGGCGAAGCCGAACATGATCCCCTGATCGCCGGCGCCCTCGTCCTTGTTGCCCTTCTCGTCGACGCCCTGCGCGATATGCTCCGACTGGCCGTGGAGGTTGTTCTCGAAGCGGAAGCTCTCCCAGTGGAAGCCCGATTGCTCGTAGCCGATCCGCTTGACCGTCGCTCGGACGGTCCGCTCGATCTCCTCCTCGGCGCCGGGAGCCCAGCGATCGTTCTCGTAGACGCCCTTGCAGCGGATCTCGCCGGCCAGCACGACGAGCTGGGTCGTGGTCAGAGTCTCGCAGGCGATGCGCGCCTCGGGATCCTTGGACAGGAACAGATCGACGATGGCGTCGGAAATCTGGTCGCTGACCTTGTCGGGATGGCCCTCGGACACCGATTCGGACGTGAAGAGATAATTGCTGCGCATTGCTGGGCTCGGTCCTTCGTGAAGGGGAATTGCGGATATAAAGATATCTTTATGTGCGGTGCGCGCTAGCGCCTTTTGCGCTCCACTGCAATCGCCGCTGCGACGAGCAGCAGAGCGAAAGCAAAGCAGAGGAGGTTGCCGAACCGCGCGAACGGCGTCGGGGGCGCGGCCAGCGGCAGGCGCGCGTCGATCGCGCCCGCCTGGCCGAGTGCGAGGCTGTGGAGGAGGCGCCCCTGCGCGTCGATCACGGCGGAAATGCCGGTCGGCGTCGCCCGGAGCACCGGCAGCCCCTCCTCGATCGCTCTGAGGCGCGCCTGGGCGAGGTGCTGGGGCGGGCCCCAGGCGCCGAACCAGGCATCGTTCGACGGATTGAAGATGAAGTCCGGCCGGTGTGCCTGATCGACGACGTTTCCGGAGAAGATCATTTCATAGCAGATTTGGATTCCAGCGCGGCCGAAGACGCCGAGATCGAGCGTGCGCGGCCCCGGGCCGTCGCGGAAATCGAGATCGCCCGGGGCAAGCCGCGACAGCCCGATCGCCGAGAGGATCGGCCGCATCGGCAAATATTCGCCATAGGGAACGAGGTGCGCCTTGTCGTAGCGCCCGCGCAGCTCGCTGCCGGGAGTCAACACGTAGAGGCTGTTATAGGCCGCCGCCGCATGGCCGTCCGGCCCGAAGACCGGCTCGACTCCGCCGAGCAGCAGCAGGTCGCGCGGACCGAGCAGCGCGGCGAGGCGCTGTCGCGCGCCCGGTTCGACGGAGAGGAAATCGGGAGTCGCCGCTTCCGGCCAGAGCAGCAGCCGCGGCTCGGGGCCGGGGCGGCCCGAAAGGCTCGCCTGCCGCCGGAAATTTTCCTCCTCGTAGCCCGGCTCCCACTTGTTCTGCTGGCCGATATTGGGCTGAACGATTCGGATCGCCGCGCCGCGCTCGCCCGACGGCGCTGCGTTCAGCGCCCAGGCGAGGCCGGAGCCGGCGAAGATCGCGAGGACCAGCCAGCAGGCCGCCTTCTTGCCGCCGAGATTGCCCAGCGCGAGGCGCAGCGCGCCCGCCGCGAGAACCGCCACGGCGGAAAGGCCGTAGGTTCCGATCATCGGCGCCAGCCAGGATGCGCCGGTGGGAAGAAGGGCGACTCCGACCGGATTCCAGGCGAAGCCGGTGAACAAGGTGCCGCGCAGCCATTCGGTGACGATCCAGGCCGCGGCGAGGACTAGGACCAGCTTGGGCGCGCTCCCTCTTCCCCAACGCCAGGCGAGGCCGGCCGCCGCCGCGGGATAGACGGCGAGGTAGAGCGAGAGCAGCACCACCGCGAGCCAGCCGAGCCAGGCCGGCATCGCCGCCTGATAGGTGAAGGCGGTGGCGATCCAGTTGAGCCCCAGCGCGAACTGCCCGGCTCCGAACCACCATCCCCGCGCGAGCGCGGAGCGCAGCGAGGGCGCCTCGCCGACCAGCCAGAGAAAGGCGGCGAAGGCGGCGAGCGTCAGCGGCCACAGGCCCAGCGGAGCGAAGCCGAGCGCCGAGACGAGGCCCGCGAGGAGGGAGAGCAGAAGGGCCTTCATTTTCGCGGCGCTACCGAGGCGCCGCCGGGACCGTCAAGCGCGCTCGCGGACGGAGAATAAGTTGAGGAAGTTGAGGCTTGCCAACAGTCGGTTACGGGCCGGGCCGAAGCAGGGCCGCCCGCGGGGCGCACGGCCGCGGAAACGGGGGCCAAGCCCAGCGACAAGCAGGCGGGCGATTCGAGCGGGGAGTTCATCCGGCAGGATAGAACATAAGCGGTATGCTGTAGGGAAGGCTTTTTTGAGGTGCCGCGTTCGAATCATTCTCTCGCTCATCCTTGAGGAGGGACTGAGCCTGTCCTTCGATACGCGTCTTCGACAAGCTCAGCCGCTACTCAGGATGAGGACATGGTTGATGTGGCGCTCTTGCTCCAACCATTGACCGCCGCCAGCGCCGGCGGCTAACGGCGCGCTTTCCCCGAAAGCCGGAGCCGTTCATGCCTGAGACCCGCCTCGATGTCCTGTGCATCGGCAACGCCATCGTCGACATCATCGCCGAGGCGACCGACGCCTTTCTCGACTCCGAGGGGCTGACCAAGGGCATGATGCGGCTGATCGACGCCGACGAGGCGGTTCGGCTCTACGACCATATGGGGCCGGCACGCGAGGTCAGCGGCGGATCGGCGGGCAATACCGCCGCCGGAATCGCCGCCCTCGGCGGGCGGGCGGGCTTCGTCGGCCAGGTCGCGCCCGACCAGCTCGGCGAATTCTACATCCACGACCTCACCGCCACCGGCGTCGAGTTCACCACGGCGCCCGCCGATTTCGGCGTTCCGACGGCGCGATCGATGGTCCTGGTGACCCCGGACGGGCACCGCACGATGAACACCTTCCTCGGCGCCGCCCAGCATCTGCCGGTCGAGGCGCTCGACGAGGCCCAGATCGAAGGCGCCGCGGCGATCTACCTCGAAGGCTATCTGTGGGATCCGCAGACTCCGCGCTACGCGATGGTCAAGGCGATCGACGTCGCCCGCCGGGCGGGGCGCAAGGTCGCCTTCACCCTTTCCGACACCTTCTGCATCGACCGCCACCGCGACGGCTTCAACGGCCTGATCGACGGCGGCAAGATCGACATCCTGTTCGCCAACGAGGCCGAGATCCAGGCGCTGGCCGGCGTGCCGCATTTCGAGAGCGCCGTTTCGTCGGTGCAGGACAAGGTCGAGACCCTGGTCGTCACCCGCAGCGAGAAGGGCGCGATCGCCGTCCAGCGCGGGGTGCGCGCCGAAGTCGCCGCCGAACCAGTCGCGGCGGTGGTCGACACGACCGGCGCCGGCGACCTGTTCGCCGCCGGCTTCCTCGCCGGCCAGGCGCAGGGCCGCGGCCTGCAGGAGAGCCTCCGCCTGGGCGCGATCGCCGCGGCCGAGGTGATCTCCCATTATGGCGCCCGGCCGGAAGCGGATCTCAAGGCGCTGGCGGCGGCGCGGTTCGGCTAAGGCGTTATCGGGCGCGTCTGAATTGGCTCGTCATTGCGAGCGTAGCGAAGCAATCCAGCGCGGCGCCTCCGCACTCTGGATTGCTTCGTCGCTTCGCTCCTCGCAATGACGATCAGCCCGATCTGCTTAATTCCTCACCCAGGCGGCGGCGGAACGCGCGGCTGCTCCGGAGGAGCGGGCGCCGGCGAGGGCACGTCGATGTCGGGGCCGGGCGGCGCGACTTCCGGCTGGGGTTGGGTCGGTTGCGCCGGCGCGGGCGAAGGTGGGTTCGTTGCCATGAGCCGCCAACGAAAAAGGGGAGCCGAAGCTCCCCTTTCCCGAATTCCGGATCGATGACCCCTTACGGCCGGACGGTCGGCTCGCCCGAAGCGTCGGTCGGCGCGTCCTCCGGGAAGATCGGCAAATCGCCGTCCGCGGCGACCGCGCGGCCCTTGTGCACTTCGGAATTGTGCATCCCGTAGACGAAGTAGAGGAGGATCATCGCCAGCGTGTACCACAGGAAGATCATCAGCACGTATCCGGGAACGGTCGTGATCAGCCAAAGGCAGGAGGCGATGCCCAGGATCGGAACCACCGGATAGAGCGGGACCCGATAGCCGCGCGGGATTTCCGGATGGGTCTTGCGAAGCCACATGACCGAAAGGCAGACGACCGCGAAGGCGGCGAGCGTTCCGACCGAGGTCATGTCGCCGAGGCTGTTGATGTCGAAGAAGCCGGCGGCGAAGGCGACGATGATCCCGACCAGCAGGGTGTTGATCCAGGGCGTGCGGAACTTCGGGTGGACCCGGGCGAACACCTTGGGGAGCAGGCCGTCGCGGGCCATGGTGTAGAAGATTCGGGTCTGGCCGTACATCAGCACGAGGATCACCGAGGTCAGGCCGATGATCGCGCCGACCTTCACGGTCTTGGCGAACCACGCCCATTGCGGCCCGAAGGCGTCGACCGCCACCGCCACCGGATCGGGCACGTTCAGGCTCTGGTAGGGGACGATCATGGTCAGGACGATCGACACCAGGATGTAGATGACGGTGCAGGCGACGAGGCTGCCGATGATCCCGAACGGCATGTCCTTGCCCGGATCCTTGGCCTCCTGGCCGGCCGTCGAGACCGCCTCGAAGCCGATATAGGCGAAGAAGACGATCGAAGCGGCGCGAAGGATTCCGCTCCAGCCGAACTCACCGTCCCTGCCGGTGGGCTCGGGAATGAACGGGTCCCAGTTCGGCGTGTAATGGGGCAGATTCGAAAGGATGATGAAGCCGCCGACGAGGATGAAGGCGACCAGCACCGTGACCTTGATGGCCACGATGGCGTTGTTGAACTTCGCGCTTTCCGAGACGCCGATGCAGAGCAGCATGGCGAGCGCGGCGCAGACCAGAAAGGCGGGCAGGTTGAAGACGAAGACCACCGGAGCGCCGTTGACCAGCACGTCGACGCCGTCCTGCTGAAGATGATGGCCCGCGGGCCCGGTGAGCGCCGCGGGGATGTGGATTCCGATGTCGCCCAGCAGGCTCACCATATAGCCCGACCAGCCGACCGCGACGACCGAGGCTGCGAGCCCATATTCGAGCAGCAGCAGGGCGCCCATGATCCACGCGGCGAACTCGCCGATCGTCGCATAGCTGTAGGTATAGGCCGATCCTGAGACCGGCAGGGTCGAGGCCAGCTCGGCATAGCACAGGCCGGCGAAGGCGCAGACGATTCCGGCGATGGCGTAGGAGATTAGGACGGCCGGCCCGGCGTGGAGCGCCGCGGCGTTGCCGGTGCGCACGAAAATGCCCGCGCCGATGATGCAGCCGATGCCGAGGAAGACCAGGTTCCACGGGCCGAGCGACCGCTTGAGCTCACTCGTCCGCGTCTCTTCCTGGACCAACGCGACGCTCTTGCGCGCGAGAATTCGCGCAAGAAAGCCGCTGGGTGCTGCCGTTGCCATTCACTGTCCCCTTGGTTCCGCTTTTTGCGTTGTGCGGCGGAGCCTAGCCTCTAATTCGCCGTGGGCAAGCCCTCATCGGCGGGCGTCGCGACCAGCAGGTAGAGCGGCCCTTCGCGCTTCAGCTCGACCACGTCGAGGCCGCTAGCGGCGCACAAGGCGAGGACTTGGCGGCGGGTCGAAAGGGTGATCGCCCAGCCCTTGCGCTTCCACCACAGCCAGCGCGCCGGAATGCGCCAGGCCCACAGGCAGGGGAAGGACGCGACGATCGGCCCGCGCGACAGCGCGGCCAGTCGGCGCAGCATCTCCTCTTGCGCCTCGACATAGTCGAAGAAGCCCATCGCCACGACCGCGTCGAACCCCTCGGCCGGTGCGAAGCTCAGAACGTCGCCCTCGACGAAGTCACAACGGCCCCCGACGGCGGCCGCGTCAGCCAGCGTTCGCGCCATGGCCAGCATCCGGGGAGAGAGATCGAGCCCGACGATCCGCGCAGCGCCGCGCCGCGCCAGTTCGACGCAATAGCGGCCCGAGCCGCAGCCTGCGTCGAGGATCGCCTTGCCCGCGACCGGCTCCAGCCGGTCGAGCGCGAAGGCGAGCCGATCGTGGATATTGCGCCGGGTAAGTCGATCCCAGGCGCGGCGCGCAGCATTCTTGCGGCGCGAATAGATGCCGTCGAAATCCGCCGCTTTGGCATCGAACAGGCGGGCCATCAGTTCGGGCGAGTTCATGCGCCCACCGCCTCCGAGATGGTTCCGAAGCGGAACGTCCGGCAGAGCCGCTCGAACTTTGCCGCCGAGCCGGCGAGTGCATGATAGTGGCGGAGCCTGAGCGGCCAGGGCGCGGCGATCCGCGGTTGCCCGGGATCGAGCTCCCACGGGTGGAAATAGAAGACGATCCGCTCCCCGCGCCCCTCCAGCCGGCGGAACATCCGCTCGAGCAGCAACCAGGGCAAGGTGCGAAAATAGACTCCCCCGGCGCAGGGCAGGTTGAGCGATCCGAGCGGGAAGGTCGAGATCGGCACCTCGATCAGACCCGGCGCGGCGAGATGCGGCAGCCGCGGCGCGCGGGCGATGCCGTAGCGCGGATTGTGGACCGGGTGGATGCTGGAATCGTAGCTGAAGCCGAGCGCCTTGAGTATCTCGAGCGCCCAAAGCGACCGCTTGGTGATCGAGAAGCAGGGCGCCCGATAGCCGCGCGGGGCCACCCCGGTGGCCGCCTCAAGCGCCGCGACCGAACGGCGCACGTCCGCCTCGAACTCGGTCGGGCTCTGGGCATAGACCATGCGGTGCTCGCTGCCGTGGCTGGCTATTTCGTGGCCGGCGCGGTGGATTTCGGCGATCAGGCCGGGCTCGCGCTCGGCGACCGGGCCGAGCACGAAGAAGGTCGCCCGTGTGCCGGTGCGCTCGAAAATGTCGAGCATTTTGCGGGTCGAGGCAAGGATGCGGTGGTCGTAGGCCGGCCAGTTCGCGGGATCGGGATCGAGGCTGTGATACCAGTCCTCGACGTCGATCGACATGGCGTGGGTGATCGGTCCGGTCTCGCCGGCGGCCGGAAGCGCGGGCCTCATGCCGCCGGCTCTCCCGCCGCCAGCCGCTGAGCCGCGCGCTTCAGCACGCGGCCGCGGAAGGCGCCGGTCGAAAGCAGGCTGAGGCTCTGATCGATATTGTGGTCGCAGTGACAATGGCCGTCGACGATCCGGCGATAGAGAGCGCGCGCCTTGGGGCTGCGGACCAGCGCGTTCACATCGTAATCGAAATCGCGCACATTGCCCATCCGCCAGGCGCCCATCTTGCCGAGATTGGGATAGCCGAGCTTCTCGCACGGATAGACGTCGCCGGCGGGCGACATGACGACGCGGATCTTGCCCGAGGTGCAGCGCTTCACGTAGCGCGGCGCCTGGAAATAGTCGGCGCTGCGCTCGCGCGTCGCCTCGCGGAAGCTGGCGAGGACCGGATTCTGCCGGTTCCAGCGTCGGAAGTAATAAGCGTTCATCTCGCGGAAGCGCGCGATGTCGAGCGCGGGAGCGTAATCGCCATGGGTGCGGACCAGCTGGAAGCTGAAATCCTCGACCCCGACATCGTCGTGGAGGAAATCGATCAGCGTCTCGAAATTGTGCTGGTTGTGCTCGTTGAACGTGGCGAGCGCGACCACGGTGATCTGCGGGAAACGAACGGAAAGGTTCAGCGCCGCGTCGATCGAGCGCCGCCAGCGCGCGAAGCTGCCCTCGAGCTGGGTGAAGCGATCCATCTCTACCGGATCGGCCGAGTTGATCGAGAAATGGAGGCGCAGATTGCCGCGGCCATGCTCGCCGAAATGCGTCATGCCCGCCAGAATGCGGTCGGTGAACCAGCCGTTGGTCGGCACGCAGACGACGCCTGCGCGCCATTCGTTGGAGACGCGCACCGCCAGCTCACCGAGGTCGGCGCGGGTGAAAGGTTCGCCGCCGCCGAGATGGACTCGCTGCATCGCCGGGATATGCGCCGACATCCGGCTGATTTCCTCGACGCTGAGATGGGGCTGCTTTCGATTCAGCGCGTCGTTCACGAAGCAGTGCCTGCACTTCATGTTGCAGATGTCGGTGGTGAAATAGGTCAGCTCGGTCAGCCGGTGCTCCAGCACCAGCGGCGGCACGTGCTTCAGCAGCTCAAGCATTGGCCCGGCCCTCCACCGCCGCTCCCGGACGGCGGGCGGCGAAGCGCTGGCTGTGCGCCTCGAGCAGGATATAGCGCAAGCTGTCCCTGCCCCCGAGGAAGGCGAGCTTGAACAGCAGATTATAGACCAGATAGACGAGCCAGCGCGCGGGCAGGCGGGTGTAGAGCGCCTTGAGCGCGGCGCGCCGCGCGAGCGGATCGCGGCTGAGCAGATCGCCGGCGCGGCCGCGCGGATAGAGGCCGGCGGCGCGCGCCTCCGCCTCCAGCCGGGCGTAGCGGAGGCGGCGCGCCAGCCAATCGTCCACGCCCTTGCTGAACTGATGATGCTCGAGCGCAGCCTGCAGTCGCCCCGATCGGCCGTCGAAGCGGAGCCGCTCGTGGACCGCGCCCTCGTAGCGGACCTTGCCGGGCCGCATCAGGCGGGCGATCCAGAAGTCGCTCGTGATGTTGCGCCGCACCCAGCGCCCATCCATGAACACCTTGCGCCGGACGAGGAAGACGTCGGCGGCGACTGCCGCGCCGCGCCGGGCGATCTCAGTTACCTCGACCGCCAGCTGTGGCTCGACCACCTCGTCCGCGTCGACCACCAGCACCCAGGAATGGCGGAAGCCGAGCTGGTGCAGCCCATGGTTTCGCTGGCCGCTGAAATCGTCGAACCGCCGCTCGAACACTCGCACGTTGGGAAAAGCACTGGCGATCGCGACCGTTCGGTCCCGGCTCAGCGAATCGAGTATGACCACGTCGTCGCACCAGCGCACCGATTCGAGGCAGCGAGCGATGTTGACCTCTTCATCGCGGGTCAGGACGAAGACGGAGACGCCGGCGGCGCCGGACTGCGCCCGCGCCGCGTCCGGCGGCGGCGCGAGACCTGCAACACTCGGCGGCGGGTTCAGCATCGCCCCAGATCATTACGCCCGCGCGGCGGGAGCCGCAATTGGCCAAGTCAGTCACCGCGCGAGCATCGGCCCCAGTCCCCGCCCACCGAAGAGATGGACGTGAAGGTGGGGCACTTCCTGGCCCGAATGCGGGCCGACATTGGCCAGCAGCCGGTAGCCCGGCGCGACCAGCCCGGAGTCGCGGGCGACCTTTCCGACGGCGCGGACGAAGCCCGCGATCTCCGCCTCGCTGCCGCGCTCGGAGAAATCGTCCCACGAGACGTAGGGGCCCTTGGGGATGACGAGGATGTGGACCGGCGCATGAGGATTGATGTCGTGGAAGGCGAGCGCGAATTCGTCCTCGTAGACCCTCTTCGCCGGAATCTCCCGGCGCAGGATTCGGGCGAAGATGTTGCTCTCGTCATAGGGCAAGGTGGCGTCGATCGGCATGGCATTCTCCTGCGCGGGAGCGTAAAACGCCACCCCTAGGGGTGCGCAACCCGCTTGACCCCCTTATCCACAGCGCTACCAGATCGACCAAGATGAGCGAAGAGACGCCAGACAGCCTGATTCCCTACGACGAGATCGTGCAGGAAGCGTTGCGCGCCGTCGTCGGAAGGGTGCTGGGCGAGGTCGAGGCGACCGGATGCCTGCCGGGCGAGCACCATTTCTACATCACCTTCAAGACCGGCGCCGCGGGAGTCGACATCCCGAGGCACCTGACCGAGCGCTTCCCGGACGAGATGACGATCGTCATCCAGAACCGCTTCTGGGATTTGAAGGTGCGCGACGACGGCTTCGAGGTCGGCCTGAGCTTCAACCAGGCCCCCGCTCGGCTCGCCATTCCCTTCTCGGCGATCACCGGCTTCGTCGACCCGGCGGTCAACTTCGCGCTTCAGTTCCAGGCCCAGGGCGACGAGACCGACCTCGACGAGCACGAGCGGGCCGAGAACGATCCGCCCGCGGCCGAGCCGATCGAAGACGGCTCCAACGTCGTCTCGGTGGATTTCAGCCGCAAGAAATAGTAGCGCCGCCTCGTCGCGGATTCCCCACGACGCGTTCACGAGCAGGAATGACATGACGGCTGGCGGCATCCGTACGGAAAGCGATTCTTTCGGCGAGATCGAGGTCCCGAGCGACGCTTATTGGGGCGCGCAGACCCAGCGATCGATCGAGAATTTCCCGTTCGGCCCTCGCGAGCGGATGCCGACCGAGATCGTCCACGCTTTGGGCTTCGTCAAGCAGGCCGCGGCCCGTGTGAATGCGCGCGACGGAGCACTGGACGCGAGCCTCGGCGAGGCGATCCAGCAGGCCGCCGGCGAGGTCGCTCGCGGCGAGCATGACGACCAGTTCCCGCTGGTCATCTGGCAGACCGGATCCGGCACTCAATCGAACATGAACGCCAACGAGGTGATCGCCGGGCGGGCCAACGAGATCCTGACCGGCCAGCGCGGGGGCAAGTCGCCCGTCCACCCCAACGACCACGTCAACCAGGCGCAATCGTCGAACGACAGCTTCCCGACCGCGATGCACGTCGCCGCGGCGCGGGCGGTCGATGCTCGGCTGCTGCCCGCGCTGCACACGATCCTTCGAACGCTCAAGGGCCAGGCGGAAAGCTGGGACCGGATCGTCAAGATCGGCCGAACCCATTTGCAGGACGCGACTCCGCTGACTCTCGGCCAGGAGTTTTCGGGCTATGCCTGGCAGATCGAATCCGGGATCGCCCGGGTCGAGGCGGTGCTGCCTCGGCTCCACCAGCTCGCCCAGGGCGGGACCGCTGTCGGCACCGGAATCAACGCGCCGAAGGGCTTCGGCGAGCGCTTCGCGGCCGAGATCGCGCAGCTGACCCGCCTCCCGTTCGAGACCGCGCCGAACAAGTTCGAGGCGCTCGCCGCCCACGACACTTTGGTCGAGCTGTCGGGCGCGCTCAACGTGCTCGCCGTCTCGCTTTCCAAGATCGCCAACGACATCCGGCTGCTCGGCTCGGGCCCGCGCTGCGGCATCGGGGAGCTCAAGCTGCCCGAAAACGAGCCGGGAAGTTCGATCATGCCCGGCAAGGTCAATCCGACGCAGTGCGAGAGCCTGACGATGGTGGCCGCGCAGGTGATGGGCAACCATGTCGCGATCACGATCGGCGGCCTCCAGGGCCACATGGAGCTCAACGTCTTCAAGCCGCTGATCGGCGCCAATGTGATCCGCTCGATCAACCTGCTGGCCGACGGAATGGAAAGCTTCACCGCGCGCTGCCTCGAGGGGATGGAGCCGGACGAGCGGCGAATCTCCGAGCTGATGGGCAAGTCGCTGATGCTGGTGACCGCGCTGGCGCCGGAGATCGGCTACGACAATGCCGCGGCGATCGCCAAGCATGCCCACAAGAACGGGCTGACCCTGAAGGAGGCCGGAGTGGCGCTCGGCCTCGTCGACGAGGAGACGTTCGGCCGCGTGGTGAAGCCCGAGACGATGCTCGGGCGCTAGCGGTCGCGCGCAGTCTTAACCTCCTTTTGACTTCGGGCGCCGTTGGCCCGAAACCCACGCACTGAGGAGACGACGAGATGAGCAACCGCGCCTGGCACCTGATGTCGCGCCCGCAGGGCATGCCCACGATGGACGAATTCGCCCTCAAGGAGGCCCCGCTTCCGGAGCTTCAGGACGGCTGGATCCGGGTCGAGAACAAGTGGCTTTCGGTCGATCCCTACATGCGCGGGCGGATGAACGACGTGAAGAGCTACGTCCCGCCCTTCCAGATCGGCGAGCCGATGCAGGGCGGCGCGGTCGGGAAGGTGGCCGAGAGCCGCTCGCCCAATTTCAGCGTCGGCGACACCGTCTTCCACATGGCCGGCTGGCGCGAGCAGGCGGCGGGGCCCGCCGAGGCGTTCAACAAGGCGCCGCCGCTGCCGGTCGAGGACCATCAGTGGCTCGGCAATCTCGGCCTGACCGGCGGCACCGCCTATTTCGGCCTGCTCCGGGCGGCGAGCGCCAAGGAGGGCGACACGGTGTTCGTCTCCGCGGCGGCGGGAGCGGTCGGCTCCGCCGTGGTCCAGATCGCCAAGGCTAAAGGGATGACAGTGATCGGCGCTGCGGGCGGCGCGGAGAAGTGCGAATGGGTGCGCTCGCTCGGCGCGGACGCCGCGCTCGACTACAAATCCGGGCCGATCGTGAAGCTGCTCATGGAAGCCGCGCCCAAGGGCATCGACGTTTATTTCGACAATGTCGGCGGCGATCATCTCGACGCCGCCTTCGCCGCCGCGCGGCAGAATGCGCGCTTCGCGATCTGCGGGATGATCGAGAATTACAATGCCGGGGCGCCGATGAGCTTTCGCTACATCATGCGCGTGATCGCGGCCCGGATCCGCGTTCAGGGCTTCATCTACACCGACTATCTCTCGGAAATGGGCGAGTTCTACCGCGAGATGGGCGGCTGGATCGCGAACGGACAGGTGACCTCGCGCGAAACGATCCACGACGGCATCGAAGCCATGCCCGAGGCCTTTCTCGGCCTGTTCAGCGGCGGCAACATGGGCAAGATGCTGGTGCGTCTCTAGACCCCTAGGGGTTTGTACTGGTTTTTCTCGGATTGCGCGCCGCCGATCGTGCGAAAACTTGGCCTAGGCCGTTGACAGGCGCAGAAATTAAGTCCTGATAAAGACATGTCGCCTATCTGCGTCGTGTTCTTCTTGCGGGGCCGCTCAATGTCCATGTTCTCCGACCGGAATATATTGATCTGTTCCGGAACTATCGCCGCCTTTTCCATGCTCTTGGGCCTCGCCTCCCAATTCGTTCAGACCCCATGGCCCGAATATTATCCGGCCTATGCGCTGATGGGCGGCGGGGCGCTGCTCCTCCTCCTCACGCTGGTGGCGGCGCGCGATCCGCGCATGCTCTCGCCGCTGCGTTACCTGCTGCTGTCCCTGCTCGCTCTCTTGCTGGTCGCGGCCCTGCTCGCCCTCAAGCCGATCCGCTGGACGCTCCCGCACGGGCAATTCGTCTCGCTCGAAGGTGGGGACGAAGCCTTGGCTTAGGGTACCGGCTTCGATTGGCATGGGCGGTCTTCCATTGAGTAAAGAGTCCTCCCTTGCTCGGGATCACCCCGCCGGCGCGCCGAGCACCCGGTCCCAATTGTAATAGAGCTCCCAAGCGAGCAACGCGGCCGGCAGCGCGTAATGGAGCCATTTCGTGCGCACCGCGGCGAGCAGGACATATAGGCCGAGCGTCAAGAGCACCGGCAGCCGCGCCCAGAGCGGGGCCCCCGCGGCGAAATACAGCCCATGGGCGAAATAGTCCGCCTGGAACACCGCGAACAAGGTCCACAGGCTTCGCCGGTTGCGCTCATAGAAGGCGCCGAGGTCGCAATCGGCCGGCGGGTCTTCGGGCAGGCAGCTCGCGCCGAGCATGTAGAGGACCATCAGCCCGGCGAACAGCGAGAGGTAGAAGGGGAAGACGAGTACAAGGCCGACGTCCTTGATCCGCCAATAGGTGAACCACATGCGCACGACGACCACGGTCACCAGCGCCGCCGACAGCAGCACCCGCCCGTCCCAGCGGACGGTGCCGGCGTTGCGGACCAATCGGTGAAAATCGGTCGCGATCTCGCTTAGCGTCAGTCCGATGAGCACCGACAGCAGCGCCAGCGCATATTCGAATCCGGTCATGCCAGCCCCCTCATCGGGCCAAGGCTAGCCGAAAAAGCCCGCTTCGCAACAGATTGGGGGGGCTTGGCGATGGGCGCCGCCGCCAGCCTAAGCCCGCGCGGCCCGCTCTCCGATCCGGCGCAGATCCTCGACGAAGCGCTGGTAATGCGCCTCCCGGTCGTCCCGAACGCGAAGCAGAAAGCTGGGATGGACGGTGACCCAGGCCTCGCCGCCTTCGGCCAGGGCATGGCCGCGCCCGCGCAGCGCCGAGATCGTCACCACCTTGCCGAAAAGCGAGCGCGCCGCGGTGGCGCCGAGAGCGACCGTGAGCGGCGGGCGGATCAGCGCCAGCTCCTGCTCCAGCCACCAGCGGCAGGCGGCGATCTCGCCGCCGTTCGGCTTGTCGTGGATCCGCCGCTTGCCGCGCCGAACGAACTTGAAATGCTTGACCGCGTTGGTGACGTAGGTCCGCTTGCGGTCGATCCCGGCCTCTTCGATCGCCTTGTCGAACAGCTGCCCCGCGGGCCCGACGAAGGGCCGGCCCGCCAAATCCTCCTGGTCGCCCGGCTGCTCGCCGACGAACATGATCCGAGCGTCGAGCGCCCCCTCGCCGAACACGGTTTGCGTTCCGCATTTGTAGAGATCGCAGCGCGTACAGCCGCTCGCCTCGTCGCGAAGCGCCTCCCACGCCTTCATGGTATTCGATCCTGCCATCGTCGGGTCCAACGCAGCGGCGTCCGGCTTTCTCCCGGCGGAACCGGGCGAATCGCGGATCGTTACGCCTATGCCAGACCGGTTGCCGATTGAGAGAGACGCGCCGGGGCGAGAACGGAGCCCTCCAGCAGCCCATCCCCCGGCTTCTGGAGGGCTTCTCATCCGGCCCGCCTCGTTCGGAAGCCGGCATCGGCGCGCGCCGACGAGGCCGAACGGGCGTTGCGGCATGACCTCCACCGATGCGTCGAGCGATCCGCGGGCCGAATGCCGGATCGAAATCGCGCTGCGAAGCGCCGGGGAGGCCGGCACCGGATTGGCAAGGCCGAACGGGCAGAGACCGCCGAGCGGAACTAAGGCGCGAAGCGGGGCGGCTCGGCTTCGGCGAGGAGGAGCGAGAACCATTCTTTTTCGTCAACCCACTCCTCGATCACGCCCCAGCCGGCGGCGCGGAGCATCAGGCGGCTGTCGCGATGGCCGTATTTGTGGCTGTTCTCGGTGTGGATCGTGGCGCCTTGCGCGAACGAGAAAGGCTGCCCGGCGACCGTGAAGGAAACCTCGCACACCGCCTCGAGGTGCATCTCGATCCGGCTCAGCGGATCGTTCCATATCGCGCGGTGGCGGAAGGCGTCGACCGGTATGTCGCCGCCGAGTTCCGCATTGATCCGGTGAAGCAGGTTGAGGTTGAACGCCGCAGTCACGCCCGCCGGGTCATCATAGGCGCGAAGCAATATGTCGACATCCTTGATCCGGTCCATGCCGATCAGCAGGCGCGCGCCGTCACCCAGCGTCTCCTTCATCGCCCGAAGGAGATCGACCGCGCTTCGGGCGACGAAATTGCCGATCGTCGATCCCGGGAAGAAGCCGAGGCGCGGCAAGCCGGCGATCTGCGGCGGAAGCGTCAGGGGCTTGGTGAAATCGGCCTCGACCGGGTGGACCGCGATCGCTGGAAATTCGGCGGCGAGCGCGTCGGCGGATTCGCGCAGGAAATCGCCACTGATGTCGATCGGCACATAGGCCGCGGGCCGGATCGCGCGGAGCAGGATGGGAGTCTTGGCCGAGGAGCCCGAGCCGAACTCGACCACCGCCGCGCCCTTGGCCGAGAGGCGGGCGAAGTCGGCACTGTGCCGCTCCAGCATCGCCGTTTCGGTCCGGGTGGGATAATATTCCGCGAGCCGGGTGATCTGCTCGAACAATTCCGACCCGCGACGGTCGTAGAGCCAGCGCGCGGGCACCGCCGGAACCGGCGCCGCGAGCCCGGCCAGCACGTCGGCCCTGAACGCGGGATCAGGAGTCACGCGCCAGCCGAAGGCCGGAGAACATCCACCGCTGATGGGGATAGTAGAAGTTGCGGTAGCTGGCGCGAAGGTGGCCGCGCGGGGTGGCGCAGCAGCCGCCCCGGAGCACCATCTGCGAGCACATGAACTTGCCGTTATACTCGCCGACCGCGCCCTCGGCGGGGCGGAAGCCGGGATAGGGGAGATAGGCGCTTCGGGTCCATTCCCAGACGTTGCCGAACAGCCCGCCGTCGCGGGCGCTCGGGCGGACCGGGCCGGCTTCGTCGAGCTGGTTGCCGCCATTGGGGTCCTGCGAGGCGGCGGCGTGCTCCCATTCCGCCTCCGTCGGCAGCCGCGCCCCGGCCCAGCGGGCGAAGGCGTCCGCCTCGTAGTAGGAGACATGGCAGACCGGCTCGGCAAGATCGATCGGCCGAAGCCCGTCGAGGCCGAAGCGCTCGCCTTCGCCGACCCAGTAGAGCGGGGCGGCGATTGCGTTCTCCTGCACCCAAGCCCATCCGTCGGACAGCCAGAGCAGCGGATCGGCGTAGCCGCCATCCTCGGTGAAGGCGCGCCACTCGGCGTTGGTCACCGGCCGGTCGGCCAGCGCGAAGGGCTCGAGCCACACCTTGTGGCGCGGCCGCTCGCAATCGAAGGCGAAGCCGGCGCCATCATGGCCGATCTCGACCAGGCCTCCCGGATGGTCGATCCATTCATGCTCCCCGAGGGCCGAGGCAGGCGCGCGGGGCGGCGCTGCGTCCCACACCGGCGGATGGAGCGGATTCTCGAAGAACGTGGCGGTGAGGTCCATCAGCATCAGCTCCTGATGCTGCTGCTCGTGGTTGAGGCCGAGCTCGACGAGGTCGGCTGGCAGACCGTCGATCGCGTTCAGCATCGCCGCATCGACCGCCTCGCGCCATGCCCGGATTTCGTCGAGCGAAGGCCGGCTCAGCATTCCTCGGCGCGGCCGGGCGTGGCGCTCGCCTTCCCCCTCGTAATAGGAGTTGAAGAGATAGGCCCAGCGTTCGTCGTGCACGCGGTGGCCAGGAACGTGGTCGCGCAGCAGGAAGGTCTCGAAAAACCATGTCGTGTGCGCGAGGTGCCACTTGGCCGGTGAGGCGTCGGGATTTGGCTGGATCGTTGCGTCGGCGTCGGAGAGCGGTGCGGCGATGTCGAGGCTCAGCTGCCGCACCGCACGAAACCGCTCGGACAACGAAGTCGCCTCAGGCCGAGCGCGTCGCTCCGGGCTGCCAGAGTACATCCCCGCCCTCCTCTCTCGCCGCCCAACGTGCAAGAACGAACAAATGGTCCGACAGGCGGTTGATATAGGTGAGCGCGACCGGGTTCAACGCGCCCGCGGCGGCCACGGCCGAGCGCTCCGCGCGCCTGGCCACCGCTCGGGCGAGGTGCAGCTGCGCCGCCGCCGGCCCGCCGCCGGGCAGGATGAAGCTCCTCAGCGGCTCGAGATCCTCGTTCATCCGGTCGATCTCGCGCTCTAGCCGCTCGACCTGGCCGGGCTCGATCCGCAGCGCGCCCTCGATTCCCGCGGGCGTGGCGAGGTCCGCCCCGAGATCGAACAATTCGTTCTGGATCCGGCCGAGCATTGCCTTGGCGTCGTCGTTCCTCGTCGCGAGCAGGGCGGCGCCGATCGCGCAATTGGCCTCGTCCACGTCGCCGATCGCTGCGAGGCGCGGATCGGCCTTAGAGACCCGCGAGCCGTCGACGAGCCCGGTCTCCCCGGAATCGCCGGTGCGGGTGTAGATCTTGTTGAGCCGGACCAGCGCGGCGCTCCTAGCTGCTGGCCATCAGCAGGAGAAGGACGGCAAGGCCGATGGCGATCGCCTGGAAGAGGATTCGCTTCTGCATCAGCTGCTGCGAGCGCTCGCCAGTGAAATCCTTCTGCTGCGCCATTCCGATCACCCCCTTGACGAGGATGAACAAGGTGGCGCCGGCGAAGAAGACCAGCAGGAGGACGATCGGCCACTTCATGCCGGCCTTCTAGCTCCGCGCGAGCGAATATCCAGCCGGCAATTCGCCGCGGCGCAGCGCTTCGACGAGCGCCACGGGATCCGCCCCCGCCTCCCTGAGCGCCGCCAGCGTCGGCGGATTGTGGCGCTTGGCGAGGCGCTCGCCGGCCGCGTCGGCGAGAAGCGCATGGTGGTGATAGGCCGGCGTCGGCAGGCCGAGCAGGGCCTGGAGCAGGCGGTGGATGTCGGTGCAGGCGTAGAGGTCGCGCCCGCGGACGATGTCGGTGACTCCCTGGTCCGCGTCGTCGACCGTGACCGCGAGATGATAGCTCGCCGGAGCGTCCTTGCGGGCGAGAACGACGTCGCCGAAGCGGCCGGGCTCGGCCTGGACCTCGGTGTGGCCGTCCATCCAGTAGAGCGGGCCCGCGCGCGCCGCGGCCTCGGCAACGTCGAGGCGCCAGGCGTGCGGCACGGCGAGATCGGGCTTTGCCAGCCCGCGGCAGGTCCCCGGATAGGCTGGCGCGCCCTCCGGCCCCTGCGGCGCCGACGCGCTCGCGGCGATGTCGGCGCGGGTGCAGAAGCAGGGATAGACGAGGCCCTCGGCCTTGAGCCGGTCGAGGGCGGCGGCGTAGAGCGCGAGGCGCTCCGACTGGTAGATCATCTCCCCGTCCCATTCGAGGCCGAGCCAGAGCAGGTCCTCCAGGATCCCGTCGATATGCTCGGCGCGCGAACGGCCCGGATCGATGTCCTCGATCCTCAGCAGGAACGATCCTTCCCGCTCGCGCGCATAATCGTGCGCGAGCAGCGCCGAATAAGCGTGACCCAGATGCAACCGTCCGGTGGGACTTGGCGCAAATCGGGTGACCGGCTGCATGAGGAGTCTTGACCGCGAGTCGCTGCTTATGGTGTCATGACGGCGTCACCCGGCTCGGCGAGCCGGTGGCGGGACTGGAGAGGACGGCCGGGAAGCCCATTCTTCCGTTTCTGGGTGCGACAGGTTCGGGACGGCGTTTTTCGGATGTTCTTTCGAAAAACGGGAGCTTTGCGGCCTTGTACCATCCCGACCTTCTCCGAAACCCCGAAGGCTGCCCAGCCCTCGTGCTCAACGCCGACTACACGCCGCTGAGTTACTACCCGCTGAGCCTGTGGCCGTGGCAGACCGCCGTCAAGGCGGTCTTTTTGGAGCGGGTGGACATCGTCGCCGCCTATGAGCGCGAGGTTCATTCCCCGAGCCTCGCGATGCGGCTGCCGAGCGTCATCGCGCTTCGCCAATATGTCCGCCCCTCCGAGCATCCGGCCTTCACCCGGTTCAACCTGTTCCTTCGCGACCGCTTCCAGTGCCAATATTGCGGCGACCTGAGGGAGCTGACCTTCGATCACGTCGTCCCGCGCGCCCAGGGCGGGCGGACGACCTGGGAGAATGTCGCCACCGCCTGCGCCCCCTGCAACTTGCGCAAGGGCGGCCGAACGCCGCAGCAGGCGCACATGCACATCCACCGCCGCCCGTTCCGGCCGACCAGCTGGCAATTGCAGGAGCACGGCCGCTCCTTCCCGCCCAATTACCTCCACGAGAGCTGGCGCGACTATCTCTACTGGGACATCGAGCTGGAGGCCTGAGGGCTCAGCTCTTGATCCAGTGCCGCCAGTAGAACCAGGCGAAGACGACGATCCCGACCGCGACGCAGAAAATGGCCACCGCCCAGAACGAAGCCGGATGGTGCGCATAGGGTATGCCTTCGACGTTCATTCCAAGCAGGCCGGTGATGAAGGTCAGCGGCAGGAAGATGAAGGCGACGATCGAGATGTAGAGCGAGCGCTGGTCGATCTCCTCGGCGCGAAGGTCGGTGATCTGCTCGTGGAGCAGGGCCGCCCGCTCGCGCACCGCCTCCAGCTCCTCGGCCATGCGGGCGAAGCGGTCGGCGGCCTCGATGATGTGCAGCCGGTCGTCCTCGGCCAGCCAGTCGAAGTCGAGCTCGGCGAGCATTCGAAGCGCGTCGCGGTCGGGCGCGACGAAGCGGCGAAAGCCGATCGCCTGTGAGCGTACCTTGGTGATCGTCCGGCGGAGGCGGTAGAGCTGGGACGATTCGAGGTCGCTTTCGGCGTCGTCGAGCGCGTCGCCGAGCGCAGCGACCTCGGGATCGAGCTGGGTGCTGATCGCCCAGGCGAAGGCCGCGACGAGATCGCCGGAATCGTGGATCCGCCGGCCGTTCATCTTGGCGAGGACCGTGTCGGTCGCGGCCAGCCGGCGGCGGCTGACCGTCGTCACCTTGTGGGCGGTGACCCACATGCGGATCGAGACGAGCCGGTCCGAATCGTTGGGATCGAGATCGCCGGGACCGCGCAGGTTGAGGATCGCGCCGTGATCCATCCGGTCGCAGCGCGGCCTGGTCTCGGTCGCCACGAGCGCGCCCGCGGCGACGTCGGGAATCTCGGCCGATCCGCGAAGGAAGGCGAGATCCTCCTCGTCGCGCCCTTCGAGGTGGAGCCAGAGGAAGCCCGGCCCCGCATAGGAATCGGCCTCCTCGATGGTCAGGCGGCGGACCTCTCCGTCCGCGATGAGCAGCGCCCCTTCCATCAGCGCTCCGCCAGGAAGACGCGGACGGCGGCCGCCAGGTCATCGCGTTGCAGGGCAAGTGCCAGATTGGCGATGACGAAGCCCTTGCTGTCGCCGCAATCGTGCCGCTCGCCGTCGAATGTCACGCCGTGGAACGGCTGCTTGCCGACCAAGGCGGCCATTCCGTCGGTGAGCTGGATCTCGCCCCCCGCCCCCTGCCCGATCGTTTCCAGGATCGGCATGATCTCCGGCTGCAAAATGTAGCGGCCGACGACTCCGAGGGTGGACGGCGCCTCTTCGGGCTTCGGCTTCTCGACCAGCCCCCTGACCTCGGTCAGCGATCCATCCTGCGCACCCGGCGTGATGATTCCGTAGCTCGCGGTCCGCTCGCGCGGCACGTCCTGCGCGCAGACGATGTTGCCGCCGACCTTGTTATAGGCCTCGACCATCTGCGCCAGGCAGCCGGGCTTTCCGACCATGAGGTCGTCGGGCAGCAACACGGCGAACGGCTCGTCGCCGACGATCTCCCGGGCGCACCAGACGGCGTGGCCGAGGCCGAGCGGCTGCTGCTGGCGCACCGAGACGATCGCGCCGGGGGGGAAACGCGTTCCGGCGAGCGCATCGAGCGGCTTGCCGCGCCCGGTCATCACCGCCTCGAGCTCGTAAGATATGTCGAAATGATCCTCGAGCGCGTCCTTGCCGCGGCCGGTGACGAAGATCATCTGCTCGATCCCGGCCTCGCGCGCCTCCTCGACCGCATATTGGATCAGCGGGCGGTCGACGACCGTCAGCATCTCCTTGGGGATTGCCTTGGTCGCCGGCAGGAAGCGCGTCCCAAGGCCCGCGACGGGAAAGACGGCCTTGCGAACGGGCTTCATTGGGGCTTGTCGCCGGAGGTGTTGGAATCGGTAGGAATGTCGGCGGGCGGCAGGTTGAAGCGGTCGTCCTCCCGCTCCTCGGACCGGCGCAACAATTCGTCGACCCGGCCCGGGCGAGCGACGGGCGGCGGGGCGAGCAGCTCGTCGGTGGTCATCGCCTGGCTGGCCATGGCCGGCGCCGGCGGCATCGCCTGGCCCTCGGCCGGCCGCAGCGGCTCGCGAATGCCGCAGCCGGCAAGCGCGAGAGCCAAAGCGACGAGCGCGATCCGCTTCATTCCTTCATCCCCAGCACTCTCTTCGCCGTCTCGATCCGCTTCTTCACCTGGGCGGGCGCGGTGCCGCCGTGGCTGGTCCGGCTTCTAACCGAGGCCTCGGGCGAAAGCACATCGAAAACAGCGGGCTGGATACGTTCGTCGACGCCCTTCAGAGCCTCGAACGGCAGCGCCCAGAGCGGAACGCCCGCTTCGTCGGCGAGGCGCACGGCCCGGCCCGTAATGTGGTGCGCCTCGCGGAACGGCACATCGGCCTCGCGCACGAGCCAGTCGGCGAGGTCGGTGGCGGTGGCGTGGCCGGCCTCGGCCGCGGCGCGCATCCTTTCCGCGTCGAACGTGCTGCTTTCGACCATTCCCGCCATCGCCGCGATCGACAGGCCGAGAAGGTCGTGCGCCTCGAACACCGGCTGCTTGTCGTCCTGCATGTCCTTCGAATAAGCGAGGGGAAGGCCCTTCATCGTCATCACCAGCGAGACCATCGCGCCGGCGATCCGTCCCGAATGTCCCCGGACCAGCTCGGCGGCGTCGGGATTGCGCTTCTGCGGCATGATCGACGAGCCGGTCGAGAAGGCGTCGGAGAGCGTTACGAAGCCGAACGGCTGGCTCGCCCAGAGCACGAACTCCTCGGCCAGCCGCGAGAGGTGCAGGGCGCATTGGGTCGCGGCCATCAGATAGTCGATCGCGAAGTCGCGGTCGGAGACGCTGTCGAGCGAATTGGCGGTCGGCCTCTCGAAGCCGAGCGCCAGAGCGGTCGCCTCGCGGTCGATCGGAAAGCCGGTGCCGGCGAGCGCCGCGGCGCCGAGCGGGCATTCGTTCATCCGCGCACGGGCGTCGGCGAAGCGCGAGCGGTCGCGCCGCACCATCTCGTAATAGGCCATCAGGTGATGGCCGAGCGTCACCGGCTGGGCGGTCTGCAGGTGCGTGAAGCCGGGCATCACGCTGGCGGCATGCTCCTCCGCGCGCATGACCAGCGCGCGCTGCAGCGCCGCCAATCCCTCGTCCGCCTCGTCGATCGCCCGGCGAACCCACAGGCGGAAATCGGTCGCCACCTGGTCGTTGCGCGAGCGCGCCGTGTGAAGCCGTCCGGCCGCGGGGCCGATCAGTTCGGCGAGCCGCGCCTCGACATGCATGTGGATGTCCTCGAGCGCGGCATCCTCGGTCACGCCTCCGGCCTCATATTCGTCCTCGATCTTGTCGAGCCCCTCCTCGATCGCGTCGGCATCCTCCTGCGCGACGATGCCCTGAGCGGCGAGCATGGCGACGTGGACCCGGCTGGCCTCGATATCCTCGCGCCACAATCGCTTGTCGAAGCCGATCGAGGCATTTATCTCGCGCATCAGCGCGGAAGGCCCCTCGGCGAACCGCCCGCCCCACATGGCGTTGGAGTGCTGATCCTTGCGGCTCGTAATCGCCCGTCTCCCCGGCCTCATCCCGGCCGCTCTGTGCGCCCTCGCGCTGGCTGGATGCGATAGGCAAAACGCCCCGGCCCCGCAAGGCAAGGCGCCGGAGGCGGCAGCGGCGGCGAGCGCCAACGCCGCGGCGCCGGCGGAGCCCGCCCCGAGCGGCCGGCTCGACCGTTCGCACCGCGGCACTGCGGCGCCCGACCAGGTCTTCGAGGACGGCGAAGGGCGGCCGATCCGCCTCTCGGCGTTCCGCGGCCGGCCGATGCTGGTCAACTTCTGGGCGACATGGTGCGGCCCCTGCATCGTCGAAATGCCGTCGCTCGAAGCGCTTGCCGCGCGCGAAACCGGCAATCTCGCGATTCTCACCGTCAGCGAAGACCTCAATGGCCGGCAGCAGGTGACGGACTTCTTCGCCGAGCACGCTTTCCAGCATATCGAGCCCTATCTCGACGGCGAGAACCGGCTGATGGCCGCGCTCCGGGTCGACACCCTGCCGACGACGATCCTGTTCGACGCCGAGGGCCGCGAGGTGTGGCGGATGACCGGAGCGGCCGACTGGCTGGGCGCCGACGCCGCCGCGCTGCTGCGCGAGGCCGGGGGCGGCTGAGCCCGCGATGCTCTTCGCCAAGCGCCTGCGCCAGGGCATCAAGGACGGGCGGATCACCTGCACCGTCCGCATCTGGCGAGGCCCGCGAGTCAAGGCCGGCGGCGTCTATCCGATGGAGGAGGGCCACGTCCTCGTCGAATCGATCCGGCCCATCGCGATCGAGGACGTCACCGGCGATCTGGCGCGGCGCTCGGGCTTCCTCGGAGTCGTCGACCTGCTCAAGACCGCCAGGCACGGCAGCGGCACGAACGTCTACCTGGTCGAGTTTCAATACATTCCGCCGGGATGAGTCACCCCGGCGAAGGCCGGGGCCATGAACCGGTGGTAGGAATGAAGCGAAGACGCGATTGCGCGCCCTCAGGACGACGGTGTTCATGGGTCCCGGCCTTCGCCGGAATGACTCCTTATGAGCTGGAAAAGCCGCCCGTCGATCGCCGCCAGCCCCGCCGCGATCAGCGCCATGCCGAGGAAGTGGCGCGGCTCGAGCCGTTCGCCGAGGAACAGCGCGCCCAAGAGGATCGCGGTGACCGGGATGAGGAAGGTGACCAGCAGCGAGTTGGTCGCTCCGGCCGAGGCGAGCAGGCGGAAGTAGAGGATGTAGGCGAGGCTGGTGCAGACGAGCGCCAGAGCGATCAAGGCCGCCCAGGCTTCGGGCGCCGGCGCGGGCGTCAGCCAGGGCGGCTCGAAGATCAGCACCAGCGGCAACATGACGATCGCCGAGGCGGTGAGCTGGCCGGTCGAGACCGCCACCGGCGGCACGCCTATGCGGCGGAAGCGCCGCGCCCACACTCCCGCCAAAGCGTAGCAGAGCGTCGCGGCCAAGCAGGCCGCTTGCGCGAGCGCGCCGCGGCCGACCTCGCCGAGCAGGTCGCCGCCGAGCATCAGCGCGACTCCGCCGAAGCCGAGCAGCACGCCCGCGATCTTGCCGGGCGTCGCTTTCTCGTCGGCGGTGAAGAGATGGGCGGCGAGCACGCCCCAGATCGGAGTCGTCGCGTTGAGGATCGAGGCGAGCCCGCCGTCGATCGCCTCCTGCGCCCAGGCGAACAGGACGAAGGGGACGACGTTGTTGAGCAAGGCCAGCACGAGGAAGGCGAGCGCCGCGCCCGGCGGCATCGGCAGAGGCTGGCGGCGGGCGAGCAGGAAGGCCCAGAGGAAGGCGGCGGCGAGCGCGACGCGGATCAGCACCAGAGTGAGCGGCCGGGTGGTCGGAAGCGCGATCTCGATGAAGAAGAACGACCCGCCCCAGATGACGGAGAGCAGCAGAAGGGTCGCCCAATCCTGGCGGTTCATGGCCTGATTCACTTGCATGGCAGCGCCATACCGGAACGCCGGCCCACGGCGTCACGAAACATGCGGCCAAAGCGATTGGCGCAGCTGTTTCTCAAACACCATGCTGTTCCCCGGCAAAGGCCGGGGTCCAGGCCCGGCGCTCGCCCGGCTTGGGCGAGATAGTCTTGCGAAAAGCCTTCGGCTCCTGGGCCCCCGGCCTTAGGTCCCATCAAAGTACTACTTTGATGGGGGCCCTTTCGCCGGGGAACGATCCAAGCGAAGAATGCCTCTATCTCCCTCTCCCAGGGGCGAGAGCTTATCCGCGAAAGCTCCTGCTCCGTTCGGGCTGAGCTTGTCGATGCCCTCTCCTTCTTTCTCCTCGTTGAAGAAAGGAAGGCCCCCTTCGACGACGCCTGCGGCGTCGCTCGGGACAGGCTTCGACAGGCTCAGGGCGAACGGTCGGGAACGCCCTAGTCCCGCAGCAGCTCGTTGATCCCCGTCTTCCACCGCGTCTGGGCATCCACCCTCTTCACGATCACCGCGCAGGCGAGGCCCGGGCCGCCGTCCTTGCCGGGAAGCGTTCCGGGGACGACGACCGAATAGGCCGGGACTCGCCCGTACATCACCTCGCCGGTGGAGCGGTCGACGATCTTGGTCGAGGCGCCGAGGAAGACTCCCATCGAGATCACCGCGCCCTGCTCGACGACCACCCCTTCGGCGACCTCGGAGCGGGCGCCGATGAAGCAATCGTCCTCGACGATCACCGGCCCGGCCTGAAGCGGCTCGAGCACGCCGCCGATGCCGGTGCCGCCCGAAATGTGGACGTTTTTGCCGATCTGCGCGCAGCTGCCCACCGTCGCCCAGGTATCGACCATCGTTCCCTCGCCGACATGGGCGCCGATATTGACGAAGCTCGGCATCAGCACCGCGCCGGGCGCGACGAAGGCGCCGCGTCGGACGATCGCGCCGGGCACTGCGCGAAAGCCCGCGGCGGCGAAATCGTCGCCGCTCCAGCCGGCGAATTTGGACGGCACCTTGTCCCACCAGCAGGCGCCGCCGGGGCCGCCCGAAATCGCTTCCATCGGATTGAGCCGGAAGGAGAGCAGGACGGCCTTCTTCAGCCACTGGTTGACCAGCCAGGCCCCGTCAGGCCCCTCCTCGGCGACGCGCGCCGCGCCGGAATCGAGCAGGCCAAGCGCCTCCTCGACGGCTTCCCGGACCTCGGGGCCGAGCCGGTCGCGATCCTCCCAGGCGGCGTCGATCACCCGCTGCAAATCGCCCGTCATTCCACGTCCTCTCCCAGCACCGTGCCGAGCCAGCCGGCGATGTCGGCCGTCCTGTAGTCGACAAAATCGGGCTCGGCGAGGTCCGGCCCCTGCTCGGAGCCGTTGTCGACCCAAAGCGTGGTCATTCCTATCGCCTTGGCGGGCGCGAGGTTGCGGACCATGTCGTCGGCGAACAGGGCGCGCGCCGGATCGATGGCATGCCGTTCGCAGATCGCTTCATAGCCCGAGGGATCGGGCTTCGGCACATAGTTCATGGCGTGGATGTCGTGCATCCCGTCGAAGGCGTTGGCGAGGCCCAGCCGATCGAGCACGCGGCGGGCATAATCCTCGGATGCGTTGGTGAAGACGAACTTGCGCCCCGGCAGCCGGTCGAGCGCGGAGACCAGAGCCGGGTCGGCGGAGAGCCGCGCGAGATCCACGTCGTGGACGAAATCGAGGAAGTGGTGCGGATCGACCCCGTGATCGGCCATCAGCCCGGCGAGGGTGGTGCCGTGGGCGTGGAAGAATCCCTTCTGGATGCGCCGCGCCTCGGCGGCGTCGACGCCGAGCAGGCGCTGGATATAGGCGCCCATCTTGACGTCGATCAGCTCGAACAGGTTGCAATCGTGCGGATAGAGGCTGTTGTCGAGATCGAAGATCCAGGCTTCGACATGGGCGAGTCCGGGGGTCATGGGCGCCGCCCTAGTCGACTGAGGGTCGAGTCAAAAGGCGGCCTGAGCCGCGAAAGGTCCCAATGTTCGCAGTCACCATGGTTTCTCGCCGCGCGATGCCTGCCCATCGGGCAACCAGATCGATCAGAGCCCCCTTCAGTCCGTTTCCGCTATGTTCATCGCCTGCCAGAAGACATAAGATTTCCTATTCCGCAAGCCCTTCGTCGCCGAGCGGATGCAGGAAGAGCACGTGGAGGTCGCGCGTGGGCCGCCAGTTTCGGTGGCGCACCTCGAACCGGGTCGGGCTTATCCGGCGGACGCCCTGCCCGCAGAAGCTGACCCGGACGTTCGGATCGCCCTTGTCGACGACGAGGCGGAAATCGCCGATCGGCGAGCGCCAGTTGGCGCCGGTGACGAGGATGTAGCTCAGCCAATCCTCGGCGAGCGACGGGGTTCCGCCGTGGCGCTCCGCGTTGCGCGCGATCGCCGCGAGGAGCTCCTCGTCGACGCAATAGCGGGCGATCGCCTCGCGCTCATAGTCGCTGTCGCGCAGGTTCGGACCGTAAAGGCCGGTGCCGACCGTGCCGCCGAGGCCGGGCCGGTAGCGATGCTCGACAACCAGGCTGCGCCCCGGCGGGAAAGTCTGCTCCCAGTGCCAGGTTTCGCGGATCGTCCAGAGCGGCTGGGCGCTTCGCCGCGACAGGCCGGGATCGGCGAAGAGCCGGACCAGGCCGAGGCGCTCGAGCCGGTCCTGATCGGCCGGGGCGAGAGCGGCGAGCGCGCTCCAGATGCGGTCGCCCCCGCGCCCTTCGATCGGGATCCCGAGCCGGGTCAGCAGCGCCGTATGGTCGACTCCGCCGAGGACTGCGCGGCGCTCGACCCGCATCGCGACCTCGCGGCCGGCGACGCGCGTCTGGAAGTCGCCCGGCCAGGCGACGTCTCCGTCTTCGTCCTCGGCCAGCTGCTGGTCGGGCATCGGGAAGGCGACGGTGACCCGAACCGGCGCGCGCGTGCGGTTGCGGAAGACGTAGCGCACGCGGACTTCGAGCCGGGAGACGTAGAGATCCTCCGACAGCATATCGATCGCGTCATTGGGAACGAGGACGAGCCCGCCCGCGGCGGTCACCGCGACGCTGTCATTGGCCAGAGCGGGCGCGGCGAGGGCCAGAGCGAGCAGGATCGGGACGCGGTTCATGGCCTCAGAGTGCCGTGCCGGAGCCGGAATGAAAAGGGCGACAAAAAAGGCGCGGGAATCCCCGCGCCTTCCTTGCCTCTAAGCGAGAAGGTTCAGGCCTCGGCGGGCAGAGCGCCCTTGGCCTGGGCGATGATCGCCTTGAACGCCTCGCCCTCGTGCATCGCGATGTCGGCGAGGACCTTGCGGTCCAGATCGACTCCGGCGAGCTTGAGGCCGTGCATGAAGCGGCCGTAGGTCAGCCCCTCGGCACGGACCGCGGCGTTGATGCGCTGGATCCACAGCGCCCGGAACGAGCGCTTCTTCACCTTGCGGTCGCGATAGGCATATTGCCCGGCCTTCTCGACGGCCTGGCGGGCGATCCGGATCGTGTTCTTGCGGCGGCCGTAATAGCCCTTCGCCGATTCGAGGATCCGCTTGTGCTTGGCGCGCGTGGTGACGCCGCGCTTGATGCGTGCCATGTCTCAGTACTCCCTTATCTCAGGCCGTAGGGCGCCCAGAGCTTCACGCGCGCCGTATCGGCGTCGGCGAGCACGTCGGTGCCGCGGTTCTGGCGGATGTACTTGGCGTTGTGGCTGATCAGGCGGTGGCGCTTGCCGGCGACGCCGTGCTTCACCTTACCCGTCGCCGTGAGCTTGAAGCGCTTCTTCACGCCGCTCTTGGTCTTCAGTTTGGGCATTTTCGTCTCCTTTTGCCGCACGTCGGCGGACGTCTTTGAACAGCCACGGCAGCCCTTTTGGCCGGGCGGTTCGGTTTTTCCAGACTCTGGAAGAGCGGGGCCTATATGGGGAGGAGGCGGAAAAGGCAAGCCGTCGGGCGCCTCAGTGGGCGGCATTGCCTTCAGGGGGCGCCTCCCCATAGACTTCCCGCAGACAGACCTCCTGGACCCCCTGCACCTTCGCGGTGATCGCATCCTCGCTTTCGCCATACGCAATGCCGCTCGACCGGATGCGTTGCTCCGAGCAGGAGCACAGGCGTTGCAGAACCCGTGTCTGCCCGGCGTCCGGCGCGCGCGTGCGCCGGCAGTCCGCGGCGAACTGGCGCGCGACATGCTCGCGGAAGGCTTCATCCCTCGACCCAGGCTGAGCGCCGGCGCCATCGCAGGCGATGAGCGCGGGCGACAGAAGAAGAAGCGGGATCCAGCGCATCAGTCGAACAGGCTCGATACCGAGCTTTCGTCGGCGATCCGCCGGATCGCCTCCGCAAGGAGAGGAGCGATGGTCAGCAGGCGGATCTTGGGAGTCGCGTCGGCCGCGTCGTAGGCGGCGATCGTGTCGGTGATGACCAGTTCGGAAAGCACCGAAGTGTCGACCCGCGCCGCGGCTGCGCCCGAGAGGACGCCGTGAGTGCAATAGGCGACGACGTCCTCCGCTCCGCCCTCCTTGAGCGCGGCGGCGGCGTTGCAGAGCGTGCCGGCGCTGTCGACGATGTCGTCGATCAGGATGCAGAAGCGGCCCGAAACGTCGCCGATGATGTTCATCACCTCGGATTCGCCGGCCCGTTCGCGCCTCTTGTCGACGATCGCCAGCGGCGCGTTGTCGAGCCGCTTGGCCAGGGCTCGGGCGCGAACGACGCCGCCGACGTCCGGGGAGACGACGGTGATCGCGCGCCCCTTGAAGCGCGCCTTGATGTCCTCGGCCATGGCCGGCGCGCCGAACAGATTGTCGGTCGGGATGTCGAAGAAGCCCTGGATCTGGCCGGCGTGGAGATCGACCGAAAGGACCCGGTTGGCGCCGGCGACGGTGATCAAATTGGCGACCAGCTTGGCCGAGATCGGCGTGCGCGGCCCCGGCTTCCTGTCCTGCCGCGCATAGCCGAAATAGGGGAGGACGGCGGTGATCCTCTTGGCCGAGGCGCGCCTCAGCGCGTCGATCGAGATCAAGAGCTCCATCAGATTGTCGTTGGCCGGGTAGGAGGTCGACTGAACAACGAATACGTCCTCGCCGCGGACATTCTCATTGATCTCGACGAAAATTTCCTCGTCGGCGAAGCGCCGGACGCTGGCCTCGGTGATCGGGATTTCGAGATATTGCGCGATCGCCTGGGCGAGCGGCAGGTTCGAATTTCCCGTCATCAGCTTCATGGCCCTTCTCTGGAGAGCCGGGCGGGCGAAGGCAAGAGCCGTTGCCGGAGTTGCGTGCCATCGTCTAAGGCGCGAGTGGCCGCCCACCCATTTCGCTCATCCTGAGGAGGACCGAGCGAAGGCGAAGGCCCGTCTCGAAGGATCCTTCGCGACGCCGTTTCGACAAGCTCAACGGCTCCTCAGGATGAGCGGAGAAGGCATGGATCCCTTATGAGCGTCGTCACCCGCTTCGCCCCCTCGCCGACCGGCCGGCTCCACGTCGGCAACATCCGCACCGCGCTTCACAACTGGCTGTGGGCGCGAAAGGCGGGGGGCAAGTTCATCCTTCGGCTCGACGATACCGATCAGGCACGGAGCGAAGAGGCGTTCGTGGCGGCGATCCGCGAGGATCTTGCCTGGCTCGGGCTCGATCCCGACGAAGAGGACCGCCAGTCGGACCGGTTCGGCCGCTACGAGGCCGCGCTGGAGCGATTGCACGCGGCGGGGCGGGTCTATCCGGCCTACGAGACGGCGCAGGAGCTCGAGCTCAGGCGCAAGGTCCAGCTCGGGCGAGGCCTGCCGCCGGTCTACGACCGCGCCGCGCTCGCGCTGGGCGAGGCGGACCGGGCGGGGCTCGAGGCCGAGGGACGGCGGCCGCACTGGCGGTTCAAGCTCGAGCATCAAACGCCGATCGAGTGGCACGACCTGATCCGCGGCCATCAGCATCTCGATCCCGCCCTGCTCTCGGACCCCGTGGTGCGGCGCGAGGACGGAAGCTGGCTCTACATGCTGCCCAGCGTCGTCGACGATATCGACATGGGAGTGACCCATGTCGTGCGCGGCGAGGACCATGTCACCAACACCGGCTTGCAGATCCAGATGTTCGAGGCGCTGGGCCCCGCGCCTCCCGCCTTCGCCCACGAAGCGCTGCTGGTCGGGTCCGAGGGCAAGCTTTCCAAGCGGCTCGGTTCGTTGGGCGTGGAGGCGATGAAGGAGGCGGGGATCGAGCCGCTCGCGCTTGTCGCCAAGCTGGCGCGGATCGGCACCTCGCTCCCCGTCGAGGCGGTGGCGGGGGTGGCGCCGCTGATCGAGACGTTCGACTTCGCCACCTTCGGCCGCGCGCCGGCGCGGTTCGACATGGAGGAGCTTGCCGGGCTCAACGCGCGGATCGTCCACCAGCTGCCGTTCGCGGCGGTCGCGGACCGGCTGCCCGAGGGGATGACCGAGGGCGACTGGGCGGCGATCCGGCCGAATCTGCGCAGCGTCGCGGAGGCCGCGGACTGGTGGGAAATCCTGCACGGCCATGTCGCCGCGCCCGCCGCCGAGGAAGACCGCGCCTTTCTCGCGCTCGCCGCGAGCGTCGCCGGCGAAGTCGACTGGTCGGATGCGCCCTGGGCGGCGCTCACCGCGCGGCTCAAGGCCGAGCGCAGCGGCCGGGCGCTGTTCCACCCGCTCCGGCGGGCGCTGACGGGCCGCGACAGCGGACCGGAAATGGCCGTGCTACTGCCGCTGATCGGCCGCGACGAAGCGGTCTCCCGGTTGAGAGCGGCGGGCGCCATTAATGGTATAGTATAACATGACGAGATAATGTATCATCCTCGGGAGCCGGCCCGAATCGGCCGGGCCGGCGGAAAGGATGAGGAGAATCGTCATGACCGAAGCCGGGTTCTTCGCGCAAAAGAGAAACAGCCCCAGCTCGCTCGCCCTGGTGATCGCGCTCCACGCGGGATTGATCGCCGCCGTGGTGATGATCAAGTCGCCGCAATTCACGCGCCTGGTCGATCCGCCGCTTGTGGTCGATTCCATCGAGATCCCGCCCGATCCGATCGTCGATCCGCCGCCGCCGCGGCACCGCACCGAACAGCCGGTGTCGCGCATCGACCAGGTGGAGCGGGTGATCGAGACGAATACCAATGCCGGCACGGTGGTCGACACCGGTCAGCATCCGACCGAGCTGGCCGAGAACACGGGGACCGGCGACAGAATCCTGCCTCCGCCGCCTCCGCTCCCCTTCCGCCGCGCCGCCGAGCTCGACCCGCGCTATGCAAGCGAGCTCCAGCCGCCTTATCCGGCGACGGAGCAGCGGGCCGAGCGGGAGGGCTTCGTCCGGGTGCGCGTGACGATCGGGCCGGACGGCCGGGTCGTCGCGATCGAGCGGCTATCGGCGACCAGCGACGCCTTCTGGCGGGTCACCGAGCAGCACGCGCGCCACCACTGGCGCTTCCGCCCGGCGACGCTCGACGGCCGCCCGGTGGAGGACAGCAAGGTGATGACTCTCAACTTCCGGCTGGTCGACCTCTAGATAGGTCTAGCCGCCGCAGTGGACGTCGCCGGAGCCCGCCTTGCTGATCGTGCAACGCGCCGGCCCGGCGACGTTGACGTCGCCCGAGCCGCGGATCTCCACCGCGGCGGTGCGGGTGGCGCGGATGTTGATTCCGCCCGAGCCGACGATGCTGAGAGTCGCGTCGCCCACCTCCAGAGCACCGAGATCGATGTCGCCCGAGCCGGCGATCGAGGCCATGGCGCTTTCGGCGCGGCCGGCGCCGCGAATGCCGCCCGATCCGGCGATCGAGAAGTTCGCCTGGCCGACCGCCAGAGTGCCGATCTCCATGTCGCCCGAGCCGCCGATCTGCCCGCTGAAGCTTGGCCCCTGGACGCGGTCGATCCGCATGTCGCCGGAGCCGCCGATCTGGGCGCCGGCAAGGCTCGGAACGGTGACGTGGATCGTGACCGGGCGGTGGTTGCGGAACGAGAACCAGTGGGATGAGCCCTCGCGATAGCCGATGCGCAGCTGGCCGTCCTGAACGGCCACCTCCAGCCGCTGGATCAGCTCGGCGTCGCCCTCGGCATGGACCGACGGGGCTCCGCCGACCGCGACGATGACGTTCGGCGAGCCGCCCAGCGCAATGCGGTCGAACGCGCCGACCTGGAAGTCGCGTTGCGCGGTCGGCCGGGTCTCCTCGGCATTGCCGCCGGCGTGGCAGGCGCTGGCGATCATTGCCGCGCCGATGATCAGTGGAGCCCGCATTCTATCCTCCCTAGCTGTATTATGATGCTAATACAGAAGAGCGGCGCAGGCGGCAACAAAAAAGGGCGGCCCGCGCGCGGACCGCCCCTTTTGCCTCGGCGCAATGCGCCGGTTCAGGCCTCGATCTTCACCTTGTGGTGAACGACCGCGGCCTTGTTGAGGATGTCGAGCAGCTTCTCGAGCGCGGCGCGCTCGTCGATCTCCTCCATCGCGCCCAATTCGCGCGCGAGGCGGGTCGAGGCGGCCTCGAAGATCTGCCGCTCGGAATAGCTCTGCTCGGGCGCGTCGTCGGGGCGGAACAGGTCGCGGACCACCTCGGCGATCGACACCAGGTCGCCCGAGTTGATCTTCGCTTCATATTCTTGGGCGCGGCGCGACCACATGGTGCGCTTCACCTTCGGCTTGCCCTTCAGGGTGGTCAGAGCCTCCTGCATCGTCTTGTCGGACGAAAGCTTGCGCATGCCGACGCTTTCCGCCTTGTTGGTCGGAACGCGCAGAGTCATCTTCTCCTTTTCGAAGCGGAGCACATAAAGCTCCAGCGCCATGCCCGCGATGTCCGTGCTCTGAAGCTCGATCACGCGGCCAACGCCGTGCTTGGGGTAAACGACATAATCGCCAACGTCGAAGCTCAACGCTTTCGTTGCCATCAATTGAGACCTTCCCATGGAAATGGCCGCCATTACCGGTGTAAACCCGCATCCGCCCCAAAAGACGCAGTTTAAGATTCCGGCTGTGCGGCAATTCTTACGTTGATCACCGTGTGCGGATGCGAAGGCAGCCGCTTCGATGGCAGGCCATATATCAGGAAATCGGCCGGAAATCTACCCTTGCGGCAAGTTAGGATCGGCCGCGCCGCGCATCGAGGCTCCACGGCCCCGGTCCGGCCGCGGCGAGGTAGAGAAACACGAAGCAATAGAGGATCGCCGCGTCGCCCATATTGTTGACCGGGAAGAAGCCCCGCGGCGCATGCGCCATCCAATAGGCCACGGCCATCACGCCCGAGGCGACGAAGGCCGCGGGCCGCGTGAACAGGCCGATCGCGATCAGCAGGCCGCAGAGGAATTCGAAGATTCCGGCATAAGCGGGCATCGAATTGAGCGCGAGGCCGCTCCCGGCATATTGGCCGGCCGGGAAGCTCAGGAACTTCTGCGTTCCGTGCTCCAGGAACAGCAGGCCGGAGACGATCCGCAGCAGGCTCAGCGCCATCGGGGCGAAGGACGAGGCCCGCGGGGCCATCAGTCGCCCTCGCCCGGCGTCGCCGAGAAATATTTGTCGAACTTGCCGTCCTCGCCCTTATGCTCGTCGGCGTCGGCGGGACTGTCCTTCTTGCGCGTGATGTTGGGCCATTCGGCCGAATAGGTTGCGTTGACCTCCAGCCATTTCTCGAGCCCGCTCTCGGTATCGGGCAGGATCGCCTCCGCCGGGCATTCCGGCTCGCACACGCCGCAATCGATGCACTCGCTGGGATTGATGACGAGCATGTTCTCGCCCTCGTAGAAGCAGTCCACGGGGCAGACCTCGACGCAGTCCATATATTTGCAGCGGATGCAGGCATCGGTGACGACGTAGGTCATAAGCGCATGTCTCTCCTGAAGCGCTTTCCCTAGGCTGCGCCGGCTTCGCTCGTCAATTCGCAATAGAGGGCGCGCGCCTCGGCCGGCGGGCCGCGGCGGAGCGGCAGCGCCTCGATCCTCAGCACCCGGACCTCGCCCCGCCGGGCGAAGGTGAGGACGTCGCCGATCCGGACGGGGGCATGGGCCTTGTCGACGGCGCGGCCGTTGAGGCGAAGATGCCCCTCCCCGGCGAGCGATTGGGCGAGCGCGCGGGTCTTCACGATCCGCGCGAACCAGAGGAACTTGTCGAGCCTGAGGTGATCAGCCATCGAGCAAGGATAACGTCGCAGGGTCGCGCTCGGCCCCGTAAAAGGTGTCGATAACCGCGGCGAAGGGTGCGCCGTCGCCGGCCACCGCCTCGAACAGGGTCATCGAAGAGCGCAGCTTGAGCGCATCGACCGGGCCGAGGATCGATTCCGCGCTCGCGCCCCGATGAGGCAGCAGCGCCGCCGCGCATTCGTGCAGCCGGCCTCCCAGCAGCGGATGAGCGAGATAGGCCCGCGCCTCGCCCGCCGAGGCGATGCCGTAGAAGCGCGCCGTCTCGCTGCGGCCGAGCCCGGCGAGCTGGGGGAAGACGAACCACATCCAGTGGCTGCGCTTGCGGCCGCGCCGAAGCTCGTCGAGCGCCTGCTCGCAAATCCCTTCCTGCGCCGCGACGAACCGGTCGAGATCGAAGCTCATCGAATCCTGACCGGCGCCGGATCGGGCCGCTCGCCCTCCTCGCGCGCCCTGGCGAGCCGCGCGCCCTCGACGGCGAGGAGATCGAACAATCGCTCGGGGTCCTGCCAGCGCAGCCCCGCTGCGAAAGCCTCCGCCCCTTCCGCAACGACCAGTTCGCGAGTCCCCGCCGCGACCGCGTCGACAATCCGGCGCGCGCATTCGGCGGGCTCCATGCCGGCCTCGATATTGGCGTCGGACTCGCCGCGCGCGGAGCCGTCGGCCTGGAGCGCGTTGGCGGCGACGTTCGTACGCACCGAGCCGGGCAGCACGGTCGTCACCTTGATCCCGTAGGCAGCCTCGACCTCGGCCCTCAGGGAGTCGCAATAACCGATCAGGCCGTGCTTGGCCGCGGCATAGCCGGTTCGAAGCACAGGCCCGATCCGCCCCGCCACCGAGCTGATCGCGACGATATGGCCGGCCCTGCGCCCGGCCATCAGCGGCAGGACGAGCTGGGTCAGCCAGATCGGCGCCAGCAGGTCGGTCTCGAGCAGCGTTCGATACACTTCGGGCGCCGTGTCGACGGCGAGGCTGCGCTGGCTGATCCCGGCATTGTTGACGAGGATGTCGATCCCGCCGCGCCAGCCCCAGGCGGTCTCGACCGCGCCGGGCAGCGCCGCCCAGTCGGTCGCCTCGAACGGGAGCACGAGCCTGTCGCCGGCGATTGCTTCGAGCGCCTCACGCCGACGGCCGGAGAGGACCAGTGCCGCGCCTTCCGCCGCGAATGCCGCGGCAACTGCCGCGCCAATGCCTGACGAGGCGCCCGTGATCCAGACCGTGTGCCGCGCGAACCGGATGGTTCGGTCTCCCGTCGCCCCGAGCTTGCCGATCCTCTACTTATTGCCGTTGAAGGCGGCGAACGACAAGCGATGACCAACGCAGCGCTTGGCGGGCGCTACGCCATGAGGTGTCGACTGGCGATCGCGATCCCATGCTTGGAGCGATAACTTTCGTTTCAACTTCTCAGGCATAGGCTTCTGCTGTAGAAAACGATCGGACTCGCTCGAGGGTAAGTGCCATGAAACGGTCACTCCTGCTTTTCATGACTATTGCCGCCACCATAGCTTCGTCTGCGGAAATAGGTGCGCAGAACTCTGCTTGCTCCGGCCGAAGTCCTCTTGCGCACTTCGTCGATAAGCAGATCGACCGGCCCATATTCCTGATGAACGATACGTTGCTGTTCAGGACTGGCAATATCGAGCTCGACATTGACGGGTCGCCGCGAGCCTACGGCGTCCAGGATCAGGGCACAGAAAATATTTGCAATGGCTTAGGACCCCTGGAGCCGCCGCGCTGCCGAGGTCGAAACCGCGGAGAATGCGCGAGCTTCTGCAAGGCCGCTTTTAGAAGCTGGGACGGACAGACCGAACATCTCGGCCGTGTGATGTGCAGCATCGGGCTCGGCGGGTCCGGGTGCGGCACCCCAAATGTGAGGCTCCAGCCCGCGCCGGCGCAAGATTGGTTCGTTAGTGAAACGTCGGTTCACCCGGCACCATCCGGGCCTCGTCCGGCGGACTGGGCCAGGCGACAGGAGGGGCAACTGGATTCTCTCCAGATACCTTATTTCGTAATCCCCGGAGCATTTCGGCATTTGCCTTGGGATGCCACGCCCGGCGACGTCGGCCTCGTCGTTGATGCGCAAGGCCATTCGTTTGCCTTCATCATCGGTGACGGTGGTGGCCATCTCGACGAAGGCTCCGCGGCGCTGTTGGCCAGGATACGCGGCGTTTCGCAGCTTCCTACCCAGCCGGAAACCAACGCCTTCGGGCGATCGGTCGAACGACTCCACGGTGCAGTGGCCGGCGACTACAGCGTCGCCATCTTCCGTCACAGCGGGCGCAGCCTGCCGAACCAGCCGACGATGCTCACGCTGACCGCCGCGGAATTGCCCGCATTCATCGAGCGCGTCGCCGCCGAACGGCTGCGGCCGTTCGGGAGCGCGTCGGCCATTCGCGCCTGCGCCCGCTAGCGGGTCAGCCGCGCCTCCGCTGCCGGGCGCGCCATTCGCGCACCGCCGCGAGCGTGTTGGCCACGTGGTTGCGATAATCGAGATCCGAATAAGCGTAGATGATGTGCCCGTCGGGCGCGATGACGAAGGATGTGCGGTTGGTCATCGGCTGGCCGGGACGCAGAAGCACGTCATAGGCGCGGATCGTCGTCGCAGTGGCGGTGGCGACCGGGAAGGCGTTTCGGCAGGCCTCGACCGAGAAGCGCCGAAGCGTGTCGTAATCGTCGGCGGACAGGCCGATCACGCGCGCGCCGAGCTGGCGGAATTCGAGCGCCGCCTCGGAAAAGGCATGCGCCTCGAGCGTGCAACCCTGGGTGAAGGAGCGCGGATAGAAATAGAGCACGACCGGGCCGTGGCGCAGCTGCTCGCGCAGGTGCAGCTGGAACGGACGGCCGGCAAGCGCGCCGGATGTGGTGAAATCGGGAGCGGCGGTGCCGACGGCGAGGGCGGCGAGCCCCGCGGCGGGAAGAAGGGCGAGGGAAAGCGCGGCAAGAGCGGAACCGAAACGCATGGCGGAAAACTCCCTGGCTGGATGCGGCGGCACGATAGGCGCAAAGGCCGGATGTCGCCAGCCGCCATTGGCGGTCGCCGGCGGCAGTGCTAGTCTGCCTCTGGCCCTTCGGCTGGGGAGAGTGGACATGCGTATCGCCTTAATCGGCTTGGCTCTGGCAGGCGCGGTAGCCGTCTCCCCGGGGCACTCGGCCCAGCCGCGCGCGGCGGCTTCCTGCCACCTTTCGCTCCCGGCATCGCCCGACTCCGAGACCTTCGCCGGCGCCGGCCACAGCGGCGCCGCCGCTTCGGCGCAGCAGACCGGCGCCCTCTTTGCTTCCGCCGCCTCGCATCTGTGCGCCTCGGGAGTCGTCCGCCCCGCCAACCTCGCACGCTACCGCCGGCTGCTGGTGCGCAACGCCGAGGGCGCCAACGAGCCCAACATCTACGACGATGCCGAGGAGCAGCCGGGCGCCCTCATCATCGAGTTCGCCTTCGCCGGAGGCCCGCCGCCGACTCAGGAGGCGGTCGAGGCCGCGCTGCGTTGCTGGCGCAACCCGGGCGCCGCCGGCTGCAGCGCAGAGGATGTGGGGCCGTAGGTCGATACTCCGTCGGAACTTCGCGCTGGCCGGATTCCCGCCCGACATTCTCAGAGTCACCCCGGCGAAGGCCGGGGCCCATGAACCGAAGCCGTTGTGAGCAGGCCGCGGCGACATCGCCTCTACCTCGAAGGCGGCGTTCATGGGTCCCGGCCTTCGCCGGGATGACTCTCCTGGTTGGCCGGACGCTTTTCCAATTGCGCCAAGGCCTCATGGGCGCCGCACGCCGGTGAAGCGGCGGTCGACGCTCATCACCTTGAGCGCACCTTCCATCCGATCGCCGCTCACATGGCCTTCGATCCGGTAGGGTACGAGCATCCGGCTGCCGCGCAGGACGAAGCCATTGCCCTCGATGCTGCCATTCGCCGTCACGCTGCCCTGGCCGTGAATTTGGCCACGCAGGGCCGAACCCTGCCGGCGCAGCACGAAATATCCGCGCCGTTCGGGGCCATGCCGCGTCTGCCAGGTCAGATCCCATATGCCGTCGAAGCGCGGCGCTGGTGCCTGCGCGGCGCCGGCGGCCGCGATCATCCCGAGGCAGAGGCCCATGCCAAGCGCGCGGATCATGGCACGAAGGATAGTGCAGGCTTGGCCGCCCGGACAAGCTTGATCGCTTGATCACGAATGCCGCGAGCGGCTACCCCGGAGCGATGGATCCCGGCCCCGCCGTCTCGACCATCGCTCACCAGATCCAGCTGGCCGTCGCGCCGGTCTTCCTGCTTGCCGGCATCGGCTCGATCCTCAACGTTCTCGCCGGGCGGCTGGCGCGGGTGGTCGAGCGCGCGCGCATGCTCGAGCGCGACTTCGCCTCGTTCGACGAGGAGACGCGGGCCGCGGCAACGGCCGAGCTGAGGCTGCTCGACCAGCGGATGACGGTGGTCAACCTCTCGCTCTCCGCCTGCACCGCGGCGGCCCTGTTCGTCTGCGTCACCGTCGCCCTGATGTTCACCGGAAGCCTTGCCGACGCGGCCTTCGGCCGGCCCGTCGCCTGGCTGTTCGTGCTGACGATGCTGCTGCTGATCCTCGGCCTGATCCTGTTCCTGTGGGAGGTGCGGCTCGCCGTCCGATCGCTCCGCGTGCGGCGCGCGCTGATGCCTCACCGCCGCGGCTGAACGTCGCTCTTTCCCGCGATCTGAAGCGCGTCGCTTTCAGCCTCGGTGAGCTCCGCTCCCTGACCATGGAACGCGGCGGCGAGCTGCGCCGGGCTGACCGCGCCCTCCCAGCGGGCGACGACGATCGTCGCCACCGCATTGCCGATGAAGTTGGTGAGGCTTCGGCATTCGCTCATGAACCGGTCGACGCCGAGGATCAAAGCCATGCCGGCGACGGGGATGGCGGGCAGCACCGAAAGGGTGGCGGCGAGGACGATGAAGCCCGAGCCGGTCACCCCGGCGGCGCCCTTGGAGGAGAGGATGGCGACGGCCATCAGCAGCAATTGATCGCCGAGCGACAAGTCGATCCCGCAGGCTTGGGCGATGAACAAGGCGGCAAGCGACATGTAGATGTTGGTGCCGTCGAGGTTGAACGAATAGCCGGCGGGGACGACCAGGCCGACGATCGGCTTGGGGCAGCCGGCGCGCTCGAGCTTCTCCATCAGGAGCGGTAGCGCGCTTTCGGAGGAGGAGGTGCCAAGCACGAGCAGAAGCTCGTCCTTGATGTAGCCGACCAGCGCGAAGATCGAGAAACCGGCGGCTCGGGCGATCAGGCCGAGCACGACGATCACGAACAGCAGCGCCGTCGCGTAGAAGGTGGCGACCAGGGCGGCCAGGTTGGCGAGCGTGCCGATTCCGTATTGCCCGATGGTGAAGGCCATCGCGCCGAATGCGCCGATCGGCGCCGCGTACATCAGGATGTGGACGATCCTGAAGACGACCGCGGTCAGCGTCCGCAGCAGGTCGAGCAGCCGATCGCCGGCCGCGCCCAGCTGCGCGAGGGCGATTCCGAACAGGATGGCGACGAGCAGGACCTGGAGGATCTCGCCGCCGGTGAGCGCGCTGGCCAGCGTGTCGGGTATGATGTGGAGAAGGAAACCGGTGACGCTCTGTTCGTGCGCCTGGCTGACATAGGTCGAGACCGAGGCCGGGTTCAGGCCGGCCGGAGCGACGTTCAGTCCCGCCCCGGGCCGGACGAGGTTGGCGACAATCAGGCCGACCGCCAGCGCGAAGGTGGAGACGGCGAGGAAATAGCCCATCGCCTTGGCGCCGACGCGCCCGAAGGCTTTCAGATCGGCCATTCCGGCGATTCCGGTGACGACGGTGAGGAAGATGACCGGGGTGATGATCATCTTGACCAGCTTGATGAAGCCGTCGCCGAGCGGCTTCATCGCCCGCCCGGTCTCCGGCGAGAGCCAGCCGAGCAGGGCGCCGGCGGCGATCGCGACCAGCACCCAGAAATAGAGCGTGCGCCAGAACGGCCGCGCGGGCTTCGCCATCGTCCCCTCCCCGGCGCTCTTCGGCGGCGCCCCGGGCGAAACCCTAGTGGCACGCGCGGCGGCTGTCAGGTTGAACTTTGCGGCGGTTATGCGCTTTGTGCGCGCATGGATGAGAATGGAGGGCAGGCGGCCCAGCTGGCGCGGGTGGCGCTGATCGTCTCGGCGATGGCGCTCGCGCTGGCGATCCTCGGCCTGTTCCTGCCGATCAGCTAGAGGCTTGCGCCGGGCGCAGGTCGGCCAGGAAGGCCGTGACCAGGCAGGCGATGCCGGCGACGGGGCCGAGCGCGATCATCATCGGCGCGACCTCGGCGAGGCGTATCAGCAACAGGCGGGCCATGGCTCAACGGCTCTCGGCCAGCAAGGCGGTGGCGAGATAGATGACGATCGCGACCGGCCCGAGAAGGAGCAGGGTGGCGGCGATCGCGCCGACGCGGATCACCAGCGGGTCCCAGCCGGTGGTGCGGGCGAGGCCGGCGCAGACTCCGAGGGCCTTAGCGTTGCTCTTGTCGAGGGCGTAGCTGCTGTTCATCGTTTCAAGTCCGAATGAGTGGGTGTGGAGGGTCCCGCAGGACCGGGTCCGGTCCGGTCAATCAGATGACCGGAACCGGGCCGATCGCGGCGGAAAGGAACAGGCTCGAAGCGACCAGCGCGCCGACGAGCGAGAAAGCCAGCGTCTGCAGGCTGTGGATGGAAAGGGTCATTTCTTGTCTCCTTTGGTCGACCTCGGGACCATCCCGGGGTCATGCCAAAAGATATGCATCCGCCGTGCCAAGTGCGGAAAACGGCGAAAATTCGCCGTTTCCGGTGCATCGCCCGATGAACCTTGGATTTACGAGTCCCAACTCACGGCAAATTGCGCCAAGAATTGGCGTCCGATTGCGAACGATGGCGGGCTTTGACCGATCAGGCCGCGGGCGGCGCGGGCTCGCTCGCTCCGACGGGCTCGACGACAGTCGGCGCTGTCTTGACCAGATGGTTGCCGATAAGGCCGCCGAGCAGCGGCGCGGCGACGGTAACCGCCTGCATCCATGCTGCTATCGGAAATGGCATCACACCGAGTCCTGCGAGGATCGCGTAGACGATTGTCACCGTCCAGGCAGGCCACGCTTGGCGGGAGATAAGCTTGGCGAGCGCGGCCCCAGCGAGCGTGCCGCCGAAGATGGCGACGAGCAGGCCGATCTTCGGTCCGGCAGGCATGTTCAGCACCAATTCGACCACTTGACGACTGTTGTAGAGGTTCACGTCATGCGGAACCGAATAGGTGGCGCCGACCGCCACTATGCCGATCAGGATCAGAACGAGATAGCCGGCGATCAGGCCGGCGACGATCCCGAGAACAGCGCGCATCAATCCCTCCCCCATTGGTTCCCGTAGCTATAGGTCGGCGCTCAGCTTCCGACAACCGTTCCGCCGTTGGGGTGGAGTACCTGCCCGGACATGTAGCTTGAATCCTCGCAGGCGAGGAACAGGAACGCGGGAGCGACCTCGTTCGGCTGACCCGGCCGGCCCATCGGCGTGTCCTTGCCGAAATCCTTCATCTTCTCCGGCGTCGAGCCTCCGAACGGATTGAGCGGGGTCCAGATCGGCCCTGGGGCGACTGCGTTGACTCGGATTCCCTCGCCGACCAGATTTTCCGAGAGCGAGCGGGTGAAGGCGGTGATCGCGCCCTTGGTCGCCGAGTAATCGAGCAGCTCCTTCGATCCCTGATACATGGTGATCGAGGTGCAGTTGACGATCGCCGACCCTTTTTTGAGGTGCGGGCGAACGGCCTGGGTCAGGAAGAACATCGAGAAGATGTTGGTCTGGAAGGTCCGCTTCAGCTGCTTTTCGCTGATGTCGGTGATGTCCTTGTCGGGATGCTGCTCGCCGGCATTGTTGACGAGGATGTCGAGCCCCCCGAGCTTCTCGACGACCTCCTTCACCGCGCGGTCGCAAAAATCCTTGTCGCCGAGATCGCCGGCGATGGTCACCGCCTTGCGCCCTTCGGCCTCGACGATCCGCTTCGTCTTCGCGGCGTCGTCATGCTCGCACAGATAGAGGATGGCAACGTCGGCGCCCTCGCGCGCGAACAGAGCGGCGACCGCGCGGCCGATGCCGCTGTCGGCGCCGGTGACCAGCGCCACCTTGCCCGCCAGGCGCCCGGAGCCGGGATAGCGCGGCTCCCAATCCGGCTTGGGCTCGAGCTCGCTTTCGTGACCGGGAAGATCGCCTTCCCGAACCATTTCGACAATTTCCGTTTCGGCTCCGCTCATCGCGTTTTTCCTTCGCATCGGTAGTCGAAGGGAAAAACCGCTTGGTCGAAAGGGCGTTCCCAGCCATGAGCGCCGCGCGCACCACGCCTCGTTAGGCTCGCGTTCATCTTACATGCTACAAATGTAGCGGGCTCAACCGGGGGTCACGAATGTCCACGCCTGTCTTTCACGCGCGCCGTCACCTGCTCCTGGTGGCGCTGCTGAGCTCGACATCGGCCGCCTTCGCCCAGAATGCGGACGCGCCACCTCCCGCGGGCGAGACCGCGCCGGCGAGCGGCACGCGGACCTACACGCCGGCGGACTTCGCCCGCTTCAACCCGCGCAACGCACTCGACATGCTGAGCAACGTGCCCGGCTTCGCCATCGACGAGGCGGACACCGAACGGCGCGGCCTTGGGCAGGCGACCGGCAACGTGCTGATCAACGGCGAGCGCTTCTCCGGCAAATCGACCGACATCTTCACCGAGCTTCGCCGGATCAGCGCCGCCAACGTCGCGCGGATCGAGGTCGTCGACGGCTCGACGCTGAACATTCCCGGCCTCAGCGGGCAGGTCGCCAACGTGATCACGCTCTCGCGCGGCCTTTCCGGCAACTATATCTGGCGGCCCCAGATCCGCGCCCACCGCACCCCGGCGCGGCTGACCAGCGGCGAAGTCTCGCTGAACGGATCGCTGAGCGGCACGGACTATACGCTCAGCCTGCGCAACGACAGTTTCCGCAACGGCAATGCGGGGCCGGAGCTGGTCACCAACCCCGCCGGCGACATCCTCGACGTTCGCGACGAGGTGCTCGGCGTGAACGGCGAGCGGGTGCGGCTCAGCGGAACGCTCCACCGCGCCTTCGGCAACGACACCGTGCTCAACCTCAACATGCTGTTCGGGATTTCGCCGCAGGACCTCGAGGAGATTTCGCTGCGCTCCGGCCCCGGCCAGCCGGACCGCAACCGCAACCTGGTCGAGCGCAACCGCCAGCACAATTTCGAGCTTGGCGGCGATTACGAGCTCGGCCTGATCGGCGGGCGGCTGAAGCTGATCGGAGTGACCCGCGGAACCCATACCGACTTCAGGCAGACGCTGATCCAGACGTTCGCCGATGCGACGCCGGCCGAAGGCCAGCGCTTCACCCAGCTCGCCGACGAGAGCGAGACGATCGGGCGCGGCGAGTTTCGCTGGCGCGGCGGCGGCGCCGACTGGCAGGTGAGCCTGGAAGGCGTGCTCAACCGGCTCGACGTCGTCAACGCGCTCTACACGCGAGACTCCGGCGGCGACTTCATCAACGTGCCCTTCCCGGATTCGGCGGCGACGGTCGAGGAACAGCGGGCCGAGATCGGCCTCACCTACGGCCGGCCGCTGTCTCCCAAGCTGAGCCTGCAAGCCTCGCTGGGCGGGGAATATTCGCAGCTTAGCCAGAGCGGGCCGAACGGGCTCAGCCGAACCTTCTACCGGCCCAAGGGCTATCTCAACCTCGCCTGGCGCCCGCGCGCCGGGCTCGACGTCAGCGCCCGCATCGAGCGCGTCGTCGGCCAGCTCAACTTCTTCGATTTCGTCGCCTCGGGCAACGTCAGCTCCGGAACGCAGAACGCCGGCAACGCCAATCTCGTGCCGCCGCAGAGCTGGGACGCACGCATCGAGGCGACCCGCAACCTTGGGCGCTGGGGCACGGCGACCGCGAGGATCTACGGGCGGCTGATCAGCGACATCGTCGACATCATTCCGGTGGGCGGCGGCCAATCGCCGGGCAATTTGGAGGGGACGGCCACGGTGCTTGGCGTGCAATGGACCAGCACGTTCAACCTCGATCCGATCGGGGTGCCCGGCGCCAAGATCGACATGAACCTGCAATTCCAGCAGAGCCGGCTTACCGATCCACTGACCGGCGAGCGCCGGCCGATCAACGAGAATACGACCCGGCAGATCGACATCAGCTTCCGCCACGATATCCCGCGTACCGACTGGGCCTATGGCGGCGGCTTCTTCCAATATCGGCAGGCGCCGCTCTACCGGCTCGACCAGCGCTGGCACTTCCTCGACACGCCGGGGAGCCTCGGCGCCTTCGTCGAGCACAAGGACGTATTCGGGCTGACCGTTCGCGCGGCGGTCGACAACCTCCTCGACACCAACGAGAGCTTCACGCGCACGTTCTACAACGGCCTCAGGACCAACGGCCCGCTGGCCACCGAGGCGCGGGACCGCTTCTACGGCCCGATCTTCAGCCTGACGATTACCGGGACGATCTAGCGTCGGCGAAGCGCTGCGGCCGTGCGGGGGCCGGCTCCGGCAAAAGCACGTCGCGGCCCCGAACCTGGGCCGGCACGGCGCCGGCCGGGCGGCACTGGGCGACAACCGAGGGATAAGCGAGGTCCACGTAGCGCTCGAGCACGCTCGCGGTGGCGGCGGCGCAGGCGGCCTCGCTGGCGTAGCGCGGTTCGGCGATCTGGACTTCCTGGCAGGAAGCATCGCCTTCGCCGCAGCCGAGTATCGCGATCAGGTAGAGCGCCGGTCCCATGAGCGCTCAATGCTTGAGCCCATCGCACGTTCCACTCGTTTCACCGCCGATTTGGGGATGGGGCCCAGCGCCCCTATCTACGACAGGATGGCCGAGGACGAGGATCAGACGGAAACGAAGGCCGAGCCCGGCTTCGCCGCGCTGAGGCGCTTCCTCCCTTATCTATGGCCAGCGGGCGAGCCGGCGCTGCGAGCGCGCGTCGTCTTCTCGCTGCTGCTGGTCGTCGTCTCGATCTGCATCACCACGCTGGTCATGCCGCTCGCTTACGGCGCGGCGATCAACCGGATGACCGCCGGAATGGAGCCCGCGGCGGCGATCGCCATAGCGCTGGTCGCGGCCTATGCGGCGGCCCGCTTCGGCGGAGTCCTCCTCGACAATATGCGCAACGGCATCTTCGAGCGGGTCGGGCAGGATGCCACGCGGCGGCTCGCTGAGACGACCTTCCGCCACCTCCACGATCTCTCGCTTCGCTTCCACCTCGAGCGGCGCACCGGAGCGGTCACCAAGATCGTCGAGCGCGGCACCAAGAGCATCGACATGATGCTCTATTTCCTGCTGTTCAACATCGCGCCGACGGTGCTTCAGCTGACCATCGTCCTGGCGATGTTCTGGATCAAGTTCGGCCTCGGCCTCGTCGTCGCCACCTGCGTGATGGTCGCCGCCTATATCCGCTACACGCGGATGGTCACCGACTGGCGGACCAAGCTTCGCGCCAGGATGAACGATCTCGACACCGGCGCGGTGGCGCGCGCGGTCGACAGCCTGCTCAATTACGAGACGGTCAAATATTTCGGCGCCGAGGATCGCGAGGCGCAGCGCTACGGCCGGGCGGTGCGGCGCTACGCCGACGCGGCGGTGAAGAACGAGACCAGCCTCGCCTGGCTCAACGTCGGCCAATCGCTGATCACCAACGTGATGATGGCCGGAGCGATGGGCTTCGTGGTCTGGGGCTGGAGCAAGGGCCGCTTCACCACAGGCGACGTGGTGGTGGTCAACACGTTGCTCGCCCAGCTCTTCCGCCCGCTCGACCTGCTCGGAATGGTCTACCGCACGATCCGCCAGGGCCTGATCGACATGGACGCGATGTTCGCGCTGATCGACACGCCGGCGGAGGTGGTGGACGTGCCGGGGGCGCCCGCGCTCTCCGTCGCCGCCGGCCATGTCCGCTTCGAGGATGTGCATTTCGGCTACGATCCCGGGCGCGAGATCTTGAAGGGCATCGACCTCGAGGTGAAGCCGGGGACGATGACCGCGGTCGTCGGGCCGTCGGGCGCGGGCAAGTCCACCCTCTCGCGCCTGCTGTTCCGCTTCTACGAGCCCATGTCGGGCCGGATCACGATCGACGGGCAGGATATTTCCAAGGTCACCCAGGCGAGCCTGCGCGCCGCGCTCGGCATCGTTCCTCAGGACACCGTGCTGTTCAACGACACGATCGGCTACAATATCGGCTACGGCCGCGAAGGCGCGGGCGAGGCCGAGATCGAGGCGGCCGCCAAGGGCGCGGCGATCCACGATTTCGTGATGAGCCTGCCGAAGCGCTACGAGGCGATGGTCGGCGAGCGCGGGCTCAAGCTTTCGGGCGGCGAGAAGCAGCGCGTGGCGATCGCCCGCACCTTGCTCAAGGACCCGCCGATCCTGATCCTGGACGAGGCCACCAGCGCGCTCGACAGCCGCACCGAGGCGGCGATCCAGGAAACCTTGCAGGGCGTCGCCGCGCGGCGCACCTCGATCGTCATCGCCCATCGCCTGTCGACCGTGGTCGATGCCGATCAGATCGTCGTGCTCAGCGAGGGCCAGGTCGCCGAGCGCGGCACCCACGCCCAGCTGCTCCGCCGCGGCGGCCTCTACGCCGACATGTGGACGCGCCAGCAAAGCGAGCGCGAGGAAGAGGAAGCGCAGGCCGCGGCCGAATAGTCAGCAGGGCCTCGAGAATCCCGCCACGTCGGTCCTGACCGTGCGGCCCTCGATCGGCTGGACCGGGCGGATGTTGCCGTGAGGAAAGATGTTTTTGAACCGCGCCATTTGTGCGCCGCTGAACGTGATCCGGTCGGCAAGCACGATCCAGTTGACGCCGGTGGTGAAGGGCGGCGTCGTCAGAGAGCCAAGGTAGCGGAATGTCCGCGGCCGCTCGAGCCAAGGGCGAAGCACGTGGCCGAGCGGATCGGCGGAATGGATCGTCACCGACATGTCACGCCCGCTGGGCATTGCGGCGAGCAGTGGATCGAACTCGGCACTGGCGGCGCCTTCGTCGACGAGCCGGGCGACGACCGCCAACGATCCGTCGGCCGCCTCGAAGACATAATGGATTTCCATCGCGGCGACCGCGCCGTCGATCCTGTGCTCGGCGGGCGTGTGGAAATGATATTGGCGCAGCTCGTAGCTCTTGCCGTCGAGCTCGAGCGTTCCGGCGGGTGGATCGGCGCTGACCCGGATCGTCGCCTCGTGGTCGGGCGAACCGGTGTTGCGCCACACCTCCGTGACCGGCGAACGCCGGGCGAGGACGAGGGGCGGCAGCGCCGCGACGCAGCTATGGGCCCGGTCGATGTCGATCGGCGACTGCGGCCCGGACGCTTCGTGGCTCTGCGCCGAGGCGGCCGGTGCGGCCAGGACCGCGATCAGCAACCCAAGAGCGACGTGCGGGCGAGACTGGCGCATTCCCCGACCTCCTCGATCGAGGCGTAGGCCGCGGCGGCAAGGACCGCTATCGGGGACAGACCCTAGATCAGGCGCAGGTCAGCCGAACCTGCCGGGCGGGCTTGTCGAACACGAGGCTCGAGCAGCGCGCGAGGAAATCCGCGCCGATCGAAATCCGATCGCGGTCGCTGTTGCGGTGGCGGTCGGCGGTGACGACGATCTCGTCGGGATCGCCGCCCTCCTCGCGGATCGAGCCGGCATTGCCGAAATCCGACGTGCGAACGCCAAGCGCGCCGATCGACAGCGGGCCGATCTCAAGCGGACGGCCGAGACGTAAAGTCCTCACCGGGCGGGCGATGCCGAAGGCGATCTCGACCTGCTCGGTTTCGCCGGCGACGCGGGCATCGTGCGAAGCGGCCAGGCGCACGCCCGCTCCGGCCGAAGCGAGCGTGCGCGGATGATGGGGGTTGAAGCCGATCCGAAGCGGCGCGCCGCCAAGATCGATCACCGCATAGCTATGGCCCCAGCCGCCGAGCAGCCCGCCTTCGTCGGCCAGCGGAAGCGCGACGGTGCGCTCGCCCGGCAGCGAAGGCCGCAGCTGGAAACGGATCACGCGCTGGGGCAATCCTCCGGGGCCGATCACACCGTCGGCGGCCTCGGTATAGTCGATCCGGGTCCAGCCAATCCGCCGCCGCCGAATCTCGCCGCCCTCGCCGACGCCGATCCGCCCGATCGCCGTGACTCCGTCGACCTGCCGGGGCCCGACCAGGAGAGCGAAGGCGAAGGGACCGGGGTTGAGCCCGGCCTGGTTGGCCCATCGCGTGGAGAGCAGAGGCAGAGCCGGCACCGCAGGATCGATCCGCAGCCGGCCCGGCACGCCGTTGACCGTCGCCGGCACGATGCCGTCCGGAGCGACCACCAGCTCCTGCTCGGGCCGACGCGCCCCAAGCAACAGAATTGCCAAGGCAAAGACTATCGAGCGCCGTCCGATCATCGCCAGATCTCCCACCAATGCGCCCCGCGAAAAGCTGGCGTGCGATTGCGGCGGGATTGGGGCGGAAAGGCTTGATCATCCTTGCGAATAGGGCTTTCTGAAGAGCGCAAGGGAGGGAAGAGACATGCGGTTCGGCCTCGCCATCATCGCGGCAACCAGCTTTGCCTGTTACGCGCCGGCCTTCGCGCAAGCGGATTCGATCGTCGCGCTCACCCCGGGCCAGTCGGCCGTGCTGACCGTGGCCGGGAAGGGCGAGGCCCGCGTCGTTCAACGCGGGCGGGGTGAATGGACGCCGCACGACCTCGCCGCTGCGCGCCATCTCGTCGGCCGGCCGATCCCGGATGCGCCGGTGCCGGAGGCGTCGCCGCTGCCGAGCGCGCCTGCAAGCGCCCCGCCGCCACCGGTGGCGCGCGACGCGGTCCATCTGCGCTTCATGAGCATCGCCGGGCGGCACTCGCTGTTGATCGTCGAGAATGGCTACGGGGCGGCGCTGCTCTACCGGGCGCGGATGACCCGCGACGGCCAGACGCGGCCCACAGACGTGTGCGTCGTGCTGCCATCCAATCGCAGCTACGAGCACTGGCCCCACCCGATCGACCGCCTCGAATTGACCGATTTCGCGCTTGTCCCCTGGAATGAAGGCGATCCGGCGACCTGCGAATAGTTGTTCTATATGTGTTCCGAACTATAATGTGCCGATGCGACTCGACTTTGCCTCGCCCGGCGGCTTTGGAGGCGCGGTGACATCGCCCCTCCAGATCCTTCGCAACACGTTCGGCTTTTCGGATTTCCGCGGCGTCCAGGAAGACGTCATCGCGCGGGTGATGGCCGCTCGGCGCACGCTCGCCGTAATGCCGACCGGGGCCGGCAAATCGCTCTGCTACCAGGTTCCTGCGCTGGCGCTCGACGGGATTGTGCTGGTCGTCTCGCCGCTGATCGCCTTGATGCACGACCAGATCCGCGCCGCCGAGGCGTTCGGGCTTCGTGCCGCTTCGCTGACCTCGGCCGACGCCAATCGCGGCGAGACGATCGAGCGCCTGAAGCGCGGGGAGCTCGAGCTGCTCTACGTCGCGCCGGAGCGGGCGACGGGGGGCGCTTTCCGCGAGCTGATCGGTCAGGTGAAGCTGGCGCTGATCGCGATCGACGAGGCCCATTGCGTGTCCGAATGGGGGCACGATTTCCGGCCCGACTACCGCCTGCTGCTGCCGCTGCTCGACGCCTTCCCGGACGTGCCGCGGCTTGCGCTGACCGCAACCGCCGACGAGCGCACGCAAGCCGACATCCTCGTCCAGCTCGGAATCCCGGAGGACGGCCTGATCGTCGCCGGCTTCGACCGGCCGAACATCCGCTATCACGTGCGGCCGCGCGACGGGGTCGCGGCCCAGCTCAAGGCGCTGCTCGCCGACCAGCCGGGGGCCGGAATCGTTTACGTGCAGAGCCGGGACAAGGCGGAGAAACTCGCCGAGCAGCTCGCCGCCACGGGACGGCCGGCGCTGCCTTACCATGCCGGGCTCGAGCCGCAGATCCGCGCGCGCAACCAGGCGGCGTTCGTGTCGTCCGAGGACATGGTGATGGTCGCCACCGTCGCCTTCGGCATGGGCATCGACAAGCCCGACGTCCGCTTCGTCGCCCATGCCGGAATCCCGAAATCGATCGAGTCCTATTATCAGGAGACCGGCCGCGCCGGCCGCGACGGCGAGCCGGCCGAGGCCTGGCTGTTCTGGGGCGCCGAGGATTTCTCCCGCGCCCGGCGGCGGATCGAGACCGAGATCGAGGAGGGGCGGCGCGGCGGCGAGCGCGAGCGGCTCAACGCGCTCGCCGCTTTGGTCGAGAGCGCCGGGTGCCGGCGCGCCATCCTTCTGCGCCATTTCGGCGAGGATCCGCCGGGGACTTGCGGCAATTGCGACAATTGCCTGAGCCCGCCGCAGGCGATCGACGCGACGACGACCGCGCGGAAGCTGCTTTCCGCCGCCTTCCGAACCGAGATGCGCTTCGGCCTCGGCCACCTCACTGACGTGCTCGCCGGGCGCGAGACCGACAAAGTGCTGGGCTTCGGCCATCACCGGCTGAGTGTGTTCGGAATCGCCGACGAGGGCGAGCTGGCGCTGGTCAAGCCGGTCTCCCGCGCCCTGCTTGCCCGCGATGCGCTGCGCGCCGACGATTATGGCGGCCTTTCCTTCGGTCCCGCCGCCAGGCCGATCCTCAAGGGCCTGGAGACGGTCGAGGTCGTGCTGCCGCCGAAGCGGTCGCGGCGACGCGACCGCACGGCCAGGGACTATCCGCACGATCCGCTGTTCGAGGCGCTGCGCGCCCGGCGCCGCGAGCTGGCGGCCGAGGCGGGCGTGCCGCCCTACGTCATCTTCCACGACAGCACCTTGCGCGAGATGGCCGAATTGAAGCCGACCACGCTCCACGCTCTGTCGCGAGTCTCCGGCGTCGGCGCGGCCAAGCTGGAGCGCTACGGCAACGCCTTCGTCGAGGTCGTCGCCGGCTGGGAGGGCTGAGCCCGGGCCGACCCCATATACGGATTTCCTGCTGGCCGGTTGGGGCCGGGACCCATGAACGCGGCGTGTGAGGATGGGACGAAGTCGCCGCCGCGCTCCCTCGACCGCTTCGGCTCATGGGCCCCGGCTTGCGCCGGGGTGACTCTCTTGGGCTCGCGCGCACCGTTTCCAAATCGGGTGCGGGCGCTCGCACAGGCTTGCGCGCAAGCGCCCTTCGGACAATGAAGCCCGCATGGGCGAGGTGAAGCTGCACCCGAGTTGGCTGGAGCCGCTCAAAGGCGAGTTCGACAGCGATTACATGCGCGCGCTTCGGCGCTGGCTGGTCGGCGAGAAGCAGGCGGGCAAGCGCATCTTCCCGGCCGGCGGCGAGTGGTTCCGGGCGCTCGACCTGACTCCGCTGGAAGAGGTGCGGGTCGTCATCCTGGGGCAGGATCCCTATCACGGGCCGGGCCAGGCCCACGGCCTGTGCTTCTCGGTCCGCGAGGGCGTCCGAACGCCGCCGAGCCTGGTCAACATCTACAAGGAGCTGGAGAGCGACCTCGGCATCGCGCCCGCGCGGCACGGCTTCCTCGAACATTGGGCGCGGCAGGGCGTGCTTTTGCTCAACGCGGTGCTGACGGTGGAAATGGGCCGCGCCGCATCCCACCAGGGGCAGGGCTGGGAGCGTTTCACCGACGCGGTGATCCGGCTGGTCAACGCAAAGGAAGAGCCGGTCGTGTTCATGCTCTGGGGCAGCCACGCGCAGAAGAAGGCGGCGTTCGTCGACAGCATCGAGAAAGGCGGGCGGCATCTGGTGCTGAAGGCCCCGCATCCGAGCCCCCTTTCGGCCTATAGCGGCTTCTTCGGCTGCCGCCATTTTTCGAAAGCCAATGCCTTCCTCGAGAGCCGGGGGCTGGCGCCGATCGACTGGGCCCTTCCCGCCTGCGCCTGATGGTCCCATCGTCGTCATTGCGAGCGAAGCGAAGCAATCTAGTGCGGCGTCGGCGCTCACTGGATTGCTTCGTCGCTGCGCTCCTCGCAATGACGGTTCAAGCGAAGGAGACCGCGCTCTACACTGCACGCTATGATTCGCACCGTCCTTCCGCTCGCCCTCCTCGCCCTCGCCGCGTGCGGCGGCGAAGCGCCCAACCAGAGTATCGCCAACGCGGCCGCCGGACACGAGGCGGTCCGGGCGCCGCTGGGCGATAGCGTGAGGGTGAGGCTCGAAACGGAAGCCGGGCCGATCACGCTGGAGCTCGATCACGCCCACGCCCCGGTCACGGTCGAGAATTTCGTCCGCTACGTCGACGAGCATCGCTTCGACGGCACCACCTTCTACCGCGCGGCGCGCACCCGGGGCTTCGAGGAGCGCGGCTTCATCCAGGGCGGCATCCGCCGCAACTACCGCCGGATGCTTCCGCCGATCGCTCACGAGCCGACCAGCCACACCGGAATCCGCCACGGGCCGGGCACCATCTCCATGGCGCGTTCCGAGCCAGGCATGGCGATGGGCGAGTTCTTCATCACCACCGACGCGATGCCTCAGATGGACGCGCACGGATCGGATCAGGGCTTCGCCGCCTTCGGTCATGTCACCGAGGGGATGGAGGCGGTTCGCCGGATTCTCGCCGCGCCGACGATTCCTAATGCCGGGAGCGGCGCGATGCGCGGGCAGATGATCGCGGCGCCGGTCGCGATCCGGACCGCGCGCCGCCTTCCCTGAACCCGCGCCGCCCTTTGCTCGTTATGGCGGCGAAGGAGAGGGACATGGCCGACAGGACGCTCGCCGAGATCGCGGAGAAGATGCGCGACCTGGATTTCTGCATGCTTTCCACCCGCACCGAAAGCGGCGCCATCGCCTCGCGGCCGATGAGCAACAACCGCGAGGTCGATTATGACGGGGACAGCTGGTTCTTCACCTGCGACGACACGCGCATGGTCGAAGAGATCGCCGCGAACCCGCAGGTCGGCCTGGCCTATCAAGGCAAGGCGGGGATGCTCGGGCTTCGCCCCTTCTTCCTCGCCGTCGAGGGCCGGGCGACGCTGATCCGCGACAAGGGGCAGTTCGCCGAGCATTGGACGAAGGGGCTCGACCTCTGGTTCGAGCGAGGGATCGACACCCCGGGCCTGGTGCTGATCAAGGTCCATGGCGAGCGGGCGCATTATTGGGACGGCGGCGATGCGGGCGAGCTGCTGCTCGAGCGCGGGGCGTTCGTCGGCGGCCCCTGACGCGCCACGGTCGCGCGCTTCTGGCGCGCCGTCTCCTCCGAAGCTATTGAGCGAGGAGGGAGCAGAGCCATGGAAGACCCATCCGAGCTGATCGACGCGAAGATCGCTTCGCTGGGCGATTGGCGCGGCGAGACGCTGGCGCGGCTGCGCGCGCTGATCCGCGAGGCCGATCCGGAGGTGGTCGAGGCGGTGAAGTGGCGCAAGCCCTCCAACCCGGGCGGCGTTCCGGTGTGGGAGCATGACGGAATCCTCTGCACGGGCGAGACCTACAAGGACAAGGTCAAGCTGACCTTCGCCCACGGCGCGGTGCTCGACGATCCGGCGGGCCTGTTCAACGCCAGCCTGGACGGCGGCACGCGGCGGGCGATCGACGTGAAAGAGGGCGAGGCGGTCGACGGGGAGGCATTGAAAGCCCTGGTCCGGGCGGCGGCGGCGCTCAACACGGCGCGGGCGGCGGGGCTCCGGTAAAGGGCCGGTAAGCTTAGGTCGAACCTAGCAGTCGCCCCATTGCCCCGCCCTCCAATTGAGGCGTATCCCCAACCCCACCTCACACCGCGCTCGGGGGAAACGCGCCGATGCTGATTGCCATCCTCGTCCCGCTCGGGCTCGGCATCCTGCTCTACGGCTTCGCGCTCGGCCGCGCCGCGCTCGCCAAGCGCGCCACCCCCACCGCGGAGGCGCTCGCGCTCGGCGCAATCGTCAGCTTCTTCGACACGCTCGGGATCGGCTGCTTCGCGCCGACCACGGCATGGCTTCGCTTCCGCAAGATGGTGCCCGACCGGCTGATCCCGCCGACTTTGCTCGTGGGCCTGACCGCTCAGGCGATGGTCCAGTCGATCATCTATATGAGCATCGTCGAGGTCGATTGGGTGCTGCTGGTCGGCTGCATCATCGCCAACGTGCTCGGCGGGCTGCTCGGCGCGCCTTTGGTGGTCAGGGCGCGGGTGTGGATCGTGCAGCTGGTCGTCGCCGTCGGCCTGGTGCTCGCCGCCGGCGCCTATGCGATGACCAATCTCGACCTGATCCCGGCGGGCGGCACGGCGACCGGAGTGTCGCCGCTGCTGACGGTCATCGCAATCGTGGTCAATTTCGTGCTCGGCGTGCTGATGAACTTCGGGGTCGGCAATTACGCGCCGATGATGGTGATGTTCGGCCTGATGGGCATGAACCCGCGCTCCAGCTTCCCGGTGATGGCGACCGGCGCCTCGCTGATGGGCGTCGGGGCGAGCGTCAAGCATATCGGCATCGGCCAGGTCGACCTTCGGGTCTGCCTCGGCCTCGCCATCGGCGGCATTCCGGCGGTGCTGGTGGCGGCGTTCATCGTCAAGGAGATGCCGGTTTTCTGGCTGCGCTGGATGGTGATCGCCGTGGTGCTCTACACGGCGAGCGTGCTGATCATCGCCGCGGTGAAGGGACGGCGCGAGCACAAGGCCGAGGGGGCCACGGCCGCGGTCGCTTTGCCATGACCGACACGCAGGCGCTCAACCGCGACTTCGCTAAATACGACCAGGTGACCAAGGCGCACACCTATCGCCTGGCCGAGCATGAGGGCGACGCGTTCGACGAGGATTACGAGATCGCGACGCTCGATCTCGGCGCGTATCTGCGCGGCGATGCGGCGGACAAGGCGCGCTTCGCCGAGGCGTTCGGCGCGGCGCTCAAGGAAATCGGCTTCGCGGTGCTGACCGGGCACGGCGTCGATCCCGCGCTCTACGAGGCGATGGAGGAAAGAATCCTCGACCTCTTCACCGCGACTCCGCTCGAGGAGAAGATGCGCTTCCGCGCCGCGCGGCACGGCTCGGTCAGCCAGGGCTATTTTCCGATTGAGGAGACCAGCGAGATCCATCCGGATCTGGTCGAGGGCTGGGTCTGGTGCCGGCGCGCGTTCGACATTGCGCAGCCGCGCGACGCGCCGTTCCGGGCGGAGGATTATTGGCCGAGCGCCGACCTCGAGCCCGGCATCCGCCCGCTGGTCCTCGCCCACGAAGCGCTGTTCAAGCCGATCGCCCAGGCCATGCTCCAGGGGCTCGGCTGCGATCCGCACCTGCTCGACGACAGGCTGGACGGAACCAATTTCGGGCTTCGCTTCAACTATTATCCGCCGCTCACCGAGGATCAGGACCGCTCCGGGGCCGGACGGTTGCTCGGCCATGAGGATGTCGACCTGTTCACCCTCCTTCCGGCCTCGCGGATGGAGGGGCTTCAGGTGTGGAACCACCGCACGGGCAAGTGGGTGCGGCTGAACGCGCCGCCGGGATCGATCGTCATCAACACCGGCGATTACATGCAGCGCCTCTCCAACGACCTCTACCCCTCGACCACCCACCGCGTCGGCAAGCCGCGCGACGGATCGCACCGGGCGCTGGCGCGCGTCTCCTTCCCGATGGCCGTCTATCTGTGGGAGGATGAGCTGCTCGAGGTTCTGCCTGGCCTCGGGACGCCCAAATACCCACCGGTCAAGGCGATCGCCTTCCACACCGCGAGCACGGCCAAATTCTACGGCGACGATTATGCCGTGAGCGAGGCCTGATTGGCCGCGCGATTTGCGTGAGCCTTTGGCGCGGAAAGCCGTTATGCCTGCGCGGATCACCAGAACGAAGGACCGATGAGATGGCCAAGGGACAGAAGAAATCGAACAAGGAAGTCCGCAAGCCCAAGGCGGAGAAGCCCAAGACGAACGCTTCGCAGCCGACGATGAAGGGCCTGGTCAAGGACGCGAGCCGCTAAGCGGGGCGGCGCGGCGATCGCCGTGCGCATCCTGGTCGACGCCGACGCCTGCCCTGTAAAGGACGAGGTCTACCGGGTCGCCTGGCGCCACGAAGTGCCGGTGGCGGTGGTCAGCAACAGCCGGCTGCGCGTGCCCGATCATCCGCTGATCGACCGGGTCGTCGTCTCGGACGGCTTCGACGCGGCCGACGACTGGATCGCCGAGGCCGCCGACGCGCGCGCCGTGGTGATCACCGCCGACATCCTTCTCGCCGACCGCTGCCTCAAGGCCGGCGCGGTGGTAATCGGCCCGGCCGGAAAGCCGTTCACTACCGCCTCGATCGGCGCGGCGATCGCCACCCGGGCGATCATGGCCGATCTGCGCGCCGGGGCCCTGGGCGAGGGGATCGGCGGTCCGCCGCCCTTCGCCAAAGCGGACCGCTCGCGCTTCCTCCAGGCGCTGGACGAGGCGCTGGTGAAGCTCACGCGCGGATGACCTGCCGCTGATTCATCGTTGATTCTCGCGTCGGGCGGAACCTTTAACCTTGATCTAGGTTAATAGCCGTCAAGCCGGGAAGATTGCGTGGTCAAGCGGGACAAGGAAAGCGAGAAGCTCGCGGAGCTCCGCGAGTCGATCAAGGCCGGCCTCGCCAAGTCGAGGCGGCTGGTTGCACGCTCGCGGGAATTGTTCGGCGCCGCCGCCCAGGGCGAAGGCGAGCCTCCGGCGATCAAGACCGAGCCGAACGCGCCCAACCGCAGCCGCCGCTAGGGCGCGGGAACCTCGCGCGCCCGCGCGGGTTCCTTGCCACGCACCCCCTTGGCAGGACCAACGTCATGAACTCAAAGACTTCAGGGCCCCGCCGCGCCCTTCTCGCCCTCGGCTCGGCGGCGATCCTCGCGCTGGCGGCCTGCGCCACGCCGACCCCCTATCAGCCGCTCACCGGCTCGGCCGGCGGCTATGCCAGCCAGCGGATCGAGGCCAACCGCTACCGCGTCTTCTTCGCCGGCAACAGCCTCACCTCGCGCGAGCGGGTCGAGAACTATCTGCTCTACCGCGCCGCCGAGCTGACGCTCGAGAACGGCTTCGACAGTTTCACCATCGTCGACCACGCGACCGACCGCAACGTCGAGACCCGGGTCTATCCCGATCCGTTCCCGACTGGACCCTATGGCTATTGGCGCCCGTCCTGGCGCTATTATGGCGGGCCTTACGGCTGGCGCGCCTGGGATCCCTGGTACGGCGGCCCGTTCTGGGCCAATTCCGTCGACATCAGCACCGTCCAGCGCTTCGAGGCGAATGCCGAGATCGTGCTGCAGCGCGGCGCGCCTCAGGGCAACCGGAGCTTCGATGCCCGGCAGGTGATCCAGAATCTGGGTCCGACGATCGAAGTTCCCCGCTAGGCTCCAGATATAGCGCGACCATGATTCACGTTTCAGGCCGATTCAGCCTGAAACGATCATGGTCTAGCGATCGAGCGTTTCGGCGAAGCGCTGGTTGCCCACGAAACCGAGCCGGGTGACTCGTGCGCGGGCGATCTCGCCGAGCACCTCGTCGACCCGCTCGTAGCGCGCCTCGCCGTCGGCATCGAGTTGCAGCACGGGCCGCGACGGATCGGCCCGAAATGCCGCCAGCCGCGCTCCGAGCTCGTTCGCCCCCAGCGGATCGCCGTCCCAGGCCAGCGCGCCGGTGGGAGCGATCGCCAGCACATGGACAGGCGGCGGCGCGGCGCCCGGCCCGGGAACCGGCAGATCCAAAGGCACTTTGTGGTTGCTGAGCGGGATGGCGACGATCACCATGATCAGGATTACGAGCATCATGTCGATCAGCGGCGTAGTGTTGATCGCCGCGATCGGGGCGAAGCTCGATTGCGGCGGAATGTAGCTTGTCGCGCGGCGCCTCGGGGATCGTGCCATTTCCTCAGCTCCTCCATCGAATGATTGGATGCTATATTATATCATCGCTTTCGTGAAGAGCCTATCATGGATCGCAAGGAAATCTGTTGCAGGACGCGCGTTTGAGGGCGAGGAAGGTGGAGATGAGCCGAGCCTTCGTGAAGGAAGACAGCGACGCACCCGAGCCGGGCCCGCCGGAGCGGCCGGTCAGCACGTTGCCGAACTGGGTGACGCCGCGCGGAATGCGGTTGATCGACGCCGAAATCGACCGCCTCGAGGCCGCCCTCGCCGCCGGACAGGACGCCGCCGACGAGGCCGTCCTTCGCCGCGATCTGCGCTATTGGACCCAGCGCCGCGCCTCCGCCGATCCCGTGCCGCACAATCCCGATCCCGCGGCGGCGGGCTTCGGCGCCAAGGTCACGATCCGCCGGGGCGGCGCCGTCCAGGTGCTGGAGATCGTCGGCGAGGACGAGGCGGATCCCGCGCAGGGACGGCTTTCCTGGACCTCGCCGCTCGCCCGCGCCCTCGACGGGGCGCTGCCGGGCGAAACGGTCGAGCTCGACGGCGGAGCCATTATCGAGCTGCTTTCGGTCGGGCCGGGCGACAGAGGCTAAAATGCCCTCGAGCGTGATTCGCAAGGCGCATTACGACCCGGACCGGCAGATCCTCGACATCGTCTTCACCACCGGCCGGCGCTATCTCTATCGCGACGTTCCGCAATCCAGGGCCGACGGATTCCAGGCCGCGTTCAGCAAGGGCCGTTACTTCAACGCGCACATTCGCGATGCCTATCCATTCACCGAGGTCGGTTGAGGGACCACCGGTGGCCGGCATCCCAGCGAAATGCGGTGGCCGCGGGCGGCCCCCTTTCCCCCGCCGCCCCGACGGGCTAGAGCAAGGCCTTCCCCGGGGGACCGCTGATGGGCGGTTGAGAGGCGCGGCGAACCGCGCGACCCGCTGAACCTGATCCGGCTGACACCGGCGTAGGGAGGGAGCGCCCCTGAGCGACGTCGAAGGGCCGTATTCCCTCCGCATAGGAGAGTGACAATGGCCGACGCCCCTGCCCGCACCGAACTCAAGGTCACCAGCGGCCCGATCCGCGGGAGCCGCAAGATTCACGTCGGCCCGCTCAAGGTGGCGATGCGCGAGATCGACCTCGAGTCGTCCTCGGGCGAGCCGCCCCTGCGCGTCTACGATTGCTCCGGCCCCTATACCGACCCCGAAGCGCGGATCGACATCATGGCCGGCCTCCCCGAGCTTCGCCGCGACTGGATCCGCGGCCGAGGCGACGTCGAGGAGGTCGACCAGCGCGAGGTCCGCCCGGAGGACAACGGCCAACTCGGCCCCGACCGCTCGGGCGGAGTCCAGCCCTTCCCCAACATCCGCCGCAAAGTCCTGCGGGCCCGCCCCGGCGCCAACGTCAGCCAGATGCACTACGCCCGCAAAGGCATCATCACGCCGGAGATGGAATATGTCGCGGTCCGCGAGAATCTGGGCCGCGAGCAACTCGCCGCGCAGGCCCGCGACGGCCAAGACTTTGGGGCGAGCATCCCCGACTACGTCACCCCCGAATTCGTCCGCGACGAGGTCGCCCGGGGCCGCGCGATCATCCCCTCCAACATCAACCACCCGGAGAGCGAACCGATGGCGATCGGCCGCAACTTCCTGGTCAAGATCAACGCCAATATCGGCAACAGCGCCGTCGCGAGCGACGTCGCGGCCGAGGTCGACAAGATGGTCTGGTCGATCCGCTGGGGCGCCGACACGGTCATGGACCTCTCCACAGGCCGCAACATCCACGACACGCGCGAATGGATCATCCGCAACAGCCCCGTCCCGATCGGCACCGTCCCCATCTACCAGGCGCTCGAAAAGGTCGGCGGGGTCGCTGAGGACCTCACCTGGGAAATCTACCGCGACACATTGATCGAGCAGGCCGAGCAGGGCGTCGACTATTTCACCATCCACGCCGGAGTCCGCCTCCCCTACATCCCGATGACGGCGAAGCGCGTCACCGGCATCGTCAGCCGCGGCGGCTCGATCATGGCGAAATGGTGCCTCTCCCACCACAAGGAGAGCTTCCTCTACACGCGTTTCGAAGAGATTTGCGAGATCATGAAGGCCTACGACATCGCCTTCAGCCTCGGCGACGGCCTGCGTCCCGGCTCGATCGCCGACGCCAACGACGAAGCCCAGTTCGCCGAGCTCGCCACGCTGGGCGAGCTCACCCAGATCGCCTGGAAGCACGACGTCCAGGTGATGATCGAAGGCCCCGGCCACGTGCCGATGCACAAGATCAAGGCGAACATGGACAAGCAGCTCGAGGCCTGCGGCGAGGCGCCCTTCTACACATTGGGGCCCCTCACCACCGACATCGCGCCGGGCTACGACCACATCACCAGCGCCATCGGCGCCGCGATGATCGGCTGGTTCGGCACGGCGATGCTCTGCTACGTCACCCCCAAGGAGCACCTCGGCCTCCCCGACCGCGACGACGTCAAGGTGGGCGTCGTCACCTACAAGCTCGCCGCCCACGCGGCCGATTTGGCGAAAGGCCACCCGGCGGCAAGGATGCGCGACGACGCGCTCTCGAGGGCAAGGTTCGAATTCCGCTGGCGCGACCAGTTCCATTTGTCCTTGGACCCGGACACCGCCGAACAATATCACGACCAGACCCTCCCCGCCGAAGGCGCCAAGACCGCCCACTTCTGCTCAATGTGCGGCCCCAAATTCTGCTCGATGAAGATCACGCAGGAGGTGCGCGACTTCGCGGCGAAGCAGAACCAGTCGGCGGACTCGTTCCTCGCGGCGACCCCCCTCCCGGAGGCGGAAGCCGAGGCCGGCATGGCCGAGATGAGCAAGGTGTTCAGGGAAACCGGAGGCGAGCTCTATGTCGGGGCTGACGGGCGCGAGCACGATTAATCGACGGCGCAAAATATCGAAATGATCGGTGTCGTTGCGGGGGGTTCCCGGCCTCGAGAACAACAGTGACGCCATTCGCGAGAGCCTGGCTGCCGCAAAGGAATTCAGGCCCGCCCCGTCGCCCGCGCGGCGGCGAGCGTGTCGGTATATTGCTGGAAGCGCGCGACCTTGCCGTCCTCGATCCGCCAGACATGGGCGAGCTGTGCGTCGAGTGCGCGGCCGGTGGCGCGGTGGGCGCCCCGGTAGCGGCCGAGGACGACGACCGTATCCCCGGCGTCGAGATATTCCTCGGGCAGAGCGGCGAAGCCGTCCCATTCGGTGCCGAGCCGGGCGAACACGCCGGAGAGGATCGCCTCGGGCCCGCGATAAGGATTGTTGTCGGCATAGGGGAAGTTCTCGGCCTCGTTCCACTCGATGTCCGGGTTCATCCGGCCGACCACGCCGGCCACGTTGCCGGCCGCGAACGCGTCGTAGATGCCGCGGACCAAAGCGACGTTCTCCTCCGACATGGCGATTCTCCCCTTCCCGTGAACCCTTGGAGGATGCCCGCCGGAGCGGCGGCGCACAAGGTCCGCCGCCGCCATAACTTCGCCCGATTGCGGAGCGACTGAGGAGGCGGCTCGAGGAGAGGCGCATATGGCGGTTGCATTCTGGCTGGCGCTCCAGGCGGCGTCCCCGCCTGCCCCGCAGGCCGGGGCAGCGCCGATCGACTTCGATCTCGCGAATGTCGAGCGGCCCCATTACGACGTCGGCGGTCCGATCACCCTTCGGCCCTGCGACCGGGGCGACGGCAGCGCGATCGTCGTCTGCGGCCGCCGCGCGGCCGGCGACTATCCGATGGCCGAATGGGATCGGATCTTCCCCCCCCAGGGGCCGCTCCGGGCGCAGAGGGGGATCGGCGGCGGCACCGTCGCGTCGCTCGACGCCGAGACCGTCGTGCTCGACCGGGGCGCCGTCGCCAACCGAATCATGTTCACCTTCAGGATCCCGTTCTGAGCCCCGCCCGGGGCTTAGGGGCAAACCCTTGCGCCACCCTAAGCACATCACCCGATAGGCCGCGCCGGCCTGCGCGCCCACCAGTGCGCCGACCGCAACCCGCCTTCGAGGAGTCGTGCCATGAGAGTATCCCACGCTTTGCCGCTGCTGGCCCTCGCCGGCGCCCTCGCCTTCGCCTCGGCGCCCGCCGCCGCCGGCCTCGCCAAGGCCGACTCGATCGCCAAGCAACGCGGCGGCGGCGGCCGCAGCGCGAGCACTGCCGGCCGAAGCGCCAACACCGCCAACCGCAACACCAATGCGAACCGCAACACCAACGCCAGCCGCAGCACGACGAACGCGAACCGGAACACCAACCGCAACACCAATGTGAACAACACCAACGTCAACGTGAACCGCAACGTCAACGTCAACGCGAACGGCAACGGCAACTACCGTTACGGCGACGGCGACATCGACCGCCGTCCGGTGCGCAACGCCATGGCCTTCGGCGCCCTGGTCCGCGCCCTTCCGGGCGGCTGCCCGCCGGCGGTGATGGTCGGCGGCGCGAGCTATTATCATTGCGGAAGCAGCTGGTACCAATCGCAGGCCGGCCAATATGTGGTGGTCGCCCCGCCGCAATGAGGCGCGGGCGAAGCGCCGAAGATGACGAAGATGACACCTGTCATCGGCGACGACCTTGCCCGGAAGGCTGAAAAGTTGAGGATGTCGAGGGTTGCCGAGAGGGGCGCCCTCTTCTCCCGATAAAGGCCCAGGCGACGGCGCTCCCGCCGCGCAGGCCGAGGCTCCGCCGATGGCGGGGCTTTCGGCTTGTGCGATCATGCCGTTCCCGGCCTGAGGCGCCGGGGAGAAAAAGCGCGATCGGCCGTGCTTCTCCGGATTCCCCCGGACTTCCCGCAATCGCCGCGAAGGCGTAGACTGCGCCGGCCGGCAGAGGCTGCACGCTTCCGGCAGGGGATGGGACCCGCTCCCTGCGGCGCGCCCTCGTCCTTCGTGCTCCGTCGTTCCCATGACGCGAAAGGCCTCATGCCATGCGCCCGACCCGCAGCTTCATTCTCCCCGCCGCCGCTTTCGCCTCGCTGGCTTTGGCCGGCGGCGCCGCGCAGGCTCAGCGCGCCTATCCGAACGTCGCCACGCCGCGCGTATCGGGAACGCCGATGCCGATGGACCCCGCCTGGGCCTTCGCCTTCGATCCATTGCTCGAGGACCCGATGTGGAGCAGCCTCGACGCCGATCCGGTGCTCGGAATGCCGACCATGCCGGCCGACCCGCGCGAGGCGGCGCGGGTGGCCGATTCGATGCGGCGCCGGATGACCGAGCTTCGCCGAATGGGCGCCCCCGGCGCGCCGTTCACCGGCGACCCGGCGTGGGGCGAGCTTTCCATCGACTCGGGCGCACCCGGCTTTGCCGGGGTGGGCGGGCCGGGGGCGGGAGCGGCGGCCGGATCGGCGACCGCTTATTCCTACAGCTCCCACACGGACGAGACCGGCTGCACCCGCTCGACCGAAACCGCGCAGACCTGGCCGGGGCCGGCGCCGAGCGTCGTTACGCGCGCCGAGGGGTGCGCGGGGGCGCCTGCGGGTCCGGCGCGCCCGGAGCCTGATGGGGATGAGCCGGAGGGCGGGAATTAGGTTTTGTGCTGCCGTGATTGACCGGAAGGTCCGCCACGCCACCATCGTGGCGTGACGTCGATCGGGTCCGGCTTCGTCGGCCCGTCGGCCGGCCGATCGCGTCCCTTTGGGACCGGCGCGCTGCTGCGCTGCGCGCCTCGCTCCGGCGCGAATGGTCCCAATGTTCGCACTGGCCATGGGGCCTCCGCTTCTACTCCGATACCACGTCCCCGAGCGCGTCGAGCAAAGCCGGAAAGCTCTCCCTCGCCTCGGCCTGAGGATCGCCGGAATCCCCCTTGCGAAGCTCCCACGGGGCGGCGAAGCGGCGTGGATCGAGGCGGGCGAGCAGCCACATCAGCAGCTTGTCGCTCGGCACGCGCTTCTCGGCGACCAGATTGCCCTCCTGCCAGACCTGCTCGGTGCGGCCATGGATGGCGCGATCGAAGGCGATGGCGGAGAGCCGCCCCACCGCCAGCTGGTCCGCCGTGTCCCAGCCCGCGGCGAAGGCGGGAGAGCGGGCGCGCAGGCGGTAGGCCGAGCGCGCGGTGAGACGCGCGGCTGCGGCGGCGAGGTGGACCGAGCCGGTCTCGGCGAGGGTGACGAGGAACAGGCGTTGCCGCTCGGCGCTCCAGCCGGCGAGGCGCTTGCGGCTGTCCTCCAGCGGGACTCCGTCGAAGGGGGTGGCGGGGATTGGCGGCTCGACGGGCGCTTCGTGGTGGCGCTCGCTGTCCACGGCGGATGCGGGCGCCGGAGGTAATAAATCAGTAGGCCAGGCTTCCTCCCGCTCGGTCAGCGGCACCAGCGAGAGGCGCGGCCCGCCCTCCTCGTCCGCGGCCTCGGCCACCGCCTCCTCGCGGCCGCTCGCCGCGGCCCAGGCGTCGTACTCCTCGGGGGTCCAGTCTCGTGCACCGTGCTTCATGGGAATTGCTCCTTCGAGTCGCGAAAAGGAGCGAACCATTTATCTCATTCAGGGGGCTGTCGGGAAATGAAAACGTGGAAGTTTTTGTTTTCTTTGAGGGATTTAGCGAATCCGAATCCTACAAAATCCGGCCCGACTCGGGTGAGGAAACGGGTCTCAGGCGATGGTGTCAAAATGCTTTGTCGCCGTAATTCCGATGACGATGACGAGGACGATGCGGACGAACCGGAGGGCGGGAATGCCGCTGTATCGCCGCTGGAGCGGTGCGGCCGATTGCATGGCAGGAGCCAGCGTGTAGGCTTGCCCCATGCGATCGATATTGCCTGTCCTGACAGCTCTTTGCGCTGCTTCCACCGCTGCTCTTGCCGGCCCCTTCCCCCCAACGGCCCTGCTTTCGATCGGGTATCGCGAAGCGCGGCTGGCCGATTTCGAAGGGACGCCGGGCCAGGCGCAGCGGCGAGCGGCGCCCGACGGGCTCCTTTCACTGACTGCCGATTTGAACGGCGACGGCCGGGACGACGAGGTTCGGATTCTGCTCAATCAGGAGCGGCAACTGGCCTATGTCGCGGCCGCGATCGTGACCGAAAAGCTCGACACCTATGTCTTGCGGCGCGTGCCACTCGACGAGGCGGCGGACATCGGCCTGCGCGACGCCCCGCCCCGTTTAGACGGGCGCCACGGCGTTACCATTTTCTCGCTGAGCAGCGGGCGCGCTGAAACGCTGTATCTCGCCGGCGAAGAGTTCGAGGCGACGGGCGCAAATTAGTGCGCTGTCACCGGAATTCCGTAATTCGATCAAAGGCGAGCTCGAAGCCCGGATCGCGGAACAAGGGCAGGCAGAAGGGATAGAGCGCGCCGTTCGGCACCTTCGCCTCGTCGATCGAGACGCGCTTGAGGTAGGGCGGTGGGAGCGAGGGTGTGCTTGTGGGCGCGGGACACGCTTTGCCTCCGGATCAGTGCAGTGTCACCGAAATGCCCGGAATTGCCTAGTCTCCTAGGTTGGCGCTCATCCCGAGTTTCTTTAGTTGCGTCAGAAACTTTGTCGGTCTCTCGATCTGAGATTTCTTAGCCTCGATCCAAGCCTTGGAAAACTCAAGGACGCATCCGCCCAGTGGAATTGCCAGTGCCGCGGCGGCAGCCACCGACAGGGGAGCTCCAGCAACAGCGGCCGCTATACCCCCCGCAGACGTGGCAAGGATGCTGCGGTTCGTGAACGCGACAGACAATGTCTTCTGGGTAGTTTCAAATCCCCAAAGTTTGCTGGCTTTTTCCTGCCGATCAACAAGTTGCCCCAATTTATCACTAATATAGGCAGGACTCTTTCCAGAGAGATCATCCTGAAAAAATAGCCGAAGATCTCTCAATGCAGATCTCGATTTATTATCTTTGCGAAACTCAATGATCTGATCCCAAGTCAGTTTTTGCGAATCAACCAACGCCAAGTTGCTCAAGCTCATCGCAAAAAGTGCTTCATCGCTTCTGTTGTCGGAGCTATCGCTTTCAACCAAAAAGCTCTCAGAGACCCATTCCGGGGCTTTCCCAAATCCCGCCTGTCGAAAGATTGCGTCCTGAAGGTTAGAAAGATGCGTTAGCCAGCCATCAACATCGGCTGAAATGGCACTGTATGAAAAATCAAAATTGAACTCTCGCCTCATAGCCTCCGCGATTGGCTCATTCAAAGTGTCAAACTCTTCTGGGGATGAAGGCGGGTTGCTCTTTGAAAGCCCAATTATCAATGCCGCAGATTCTAGCAATCCGACTCGGTAGGCCCGCCTCTGAGCCTTTTTATCCTTAGGTAAAAGACTGGCAATAACGTCTTTATCTGGAGCGCCCGCATTCATAGGAACGCAGCCATCACCACTCACATCACCTTTAGACACGTGCGCGAGAGCAAACACCAAGACATCATTCGGGAAAACTTCGTCAAAGAATAACGCAGCCTCTTTTGAAGACCCTCGGCTTATGATCTTTCGCATGCTGCGTGGCGCTCAGTGTCGTGGATGACGCGAAAGTTTGTGTCTCATAATTGAATGTTTTCCGCCATGGTAACGTCTGGCTTTTTACTCCGCCGCCACCCCGGCCCGCGTGAACATATCATCCCCATCCGCCTTCGCCACCTCGCCCCCGCCGTCGTTCGCCGCCTTGGCGTTCTGCCGCTTGTCGAAGCTGTCCCAGACCTCGCCCCAATTGCCCCTTGTCGCGGCCTTGGAATATTCCGTCGCGCGCTGCTCGAAGAAATTGGCGTGCTCGACTCCGTTCAGCAGCGGCGCGAGCCAGGGGAGGGGGTGCTCGTCGATCATGTAGATCGGGGAGAAGCCCAATTGGCCGAGCCGCCAGTCGGCGATGTAGCGGATGTATTTCTTGATCTCCTTGGGCGTCATTCCGGGGACCGGGCCCTGCTCGAACGCCAGGTCGATGAACGCGTCCTCGAGCCTGACGGTGCGCTGGCAGACATCGAGGATGTCGTCGCGGACCGACTTGGTCAGGCAATCGCGCTCCTTGACGAAGGCGTGGAACAGGCGGGTGATGCCCTCGCAGTGGAGGCTCTCGTCGCGCACGGACCAGCTGACGATCTGGCCCATGCCCTTCATCTTGTTGAAGCGCGGGAAGTTCATCAGCATGGCGAAGCTGGCGAAGAGCTGGAGCCCCTCGGTGAAGCCGCCGAACATGGCCAGGGTCTTGGCGATGTCCTCGTCGGTGTCGACCCCGAAGGTGGCGAGATAATCGTGCTTGTCCTTCATCTCCTTATATTGAAGGAACATGCCATATTCGCTCTCGGGCATGCCGATCGTGTCGAGCAGGTGCGAATAAGCGGCGATGTGCACCGTCTCCATGTTGGAGAAGGCGGCGAGCATCATCTTGATCTCGGTCGGCTTGAACACGCGGCCGTATTTCTCGTGGTAGCAATCCTGCACCTCGACGTCCGCCTGGGTGAAGAAGCGGAAGATCTGGGTCAGCAGATTGCGCTCGTGATCGGTCAGCTTCTGCGCCCAATCGCGGCAATCCTCGCCGAGCGGCACCTCCTCCGGCATCCAGTGGATCTGCTGCTGGCGCTTCCAGAAATCGAACGCCCAGGGATATTCGAAGGGCTTGTACTGCTTGCGGGCTTGAAGGAGGGGCATCAGTCAGACTCCAACCGGAGGTTGTCATTTCCTCCCTCCCCCTTGTGGGGAGGGCTGGGGTGGGGGTGCGCGCCGCGAGGCGCGCGCGGGGCTTTGCCCCGCACCCCCCTCTCCAACCTCTCCCCCACAAGGGGGGAGAGGCTTTCAGGCGCTGCGGCGGCGATCACGGTTAGAACGCCGTCGAGATTCTCAAGCACCTCGTTGTTCCAGAAGCGAAGCACGCGATAGCCTTCGCCTTCCAGGAATTTGGTGCGCGCGGCGTCATAATCCAGCGCCTCGCAATGCTGGCCGCCGTCGACCTCGATCGCCAGCCTGGCGCCGTGCGAGGCGAAATCCGCATAATAGGGCCCGAACGGAACCTGATGCCGGAAATAAGCCGGGCGAAAGCATTCGCGCAGGCCGTTCCACAACACCCGCTCCGCTTCGGTCATCTCGCGCCTCAGCGTTCGCGCGCGCGCCAGCGTGGAGCGCTTGAGATGGGGCGTCGTCCTCAGCCTCACGAGCCCCCCAGCGCCACGCGGCAGAGCGGCGTCAGGCAGAGGCCCGCGAACAGCAAGGCGAAGGCGAGCGAGACGAGCGCGTAGCGGCGGCCGTCGCGGCCCATCGCATATTGGGGCGTGCCGCGGCCGTAGCCGCGGTGACGAAGCCAGATCGAAAGCTGCCACAGGCCGTAAAGGCCGGCGAGAAGAGCGGCGATCGCGAGCAAGTGGCCGAAGGTGATGCTCATAGCTCCTCCTCGCGGATGATCCGGTGGGTGCCGGGGACGCTCGTCTCGCGGACCGTGCGGGTGCGGTAGACCACCTTGGTGCTCTTGCGCGCGCCGACTCCGAACACGGCGATGCCGAGGAAATAGCCGAAATCGTACCAGCCGCCCTCGTTCGGCACGGCATAAACCGCGACCTCGGGCACGAACAGGCTGATCACCCAGGCGACCGGGAAGACGAAGCCGTGCCAGAGGCCGAGCAGGAAGCCCGGCGCTCCCGGCGCGACCGCGGCCGCGCTCTGGGTCGCGCAGGCGGCCAGCGGCAGGACGCCGAGCGGGGCGAGCGCGCGAAGGCTATGCATGGCGATCAAGCCGGCGGGAGGACTCTGCGCCCTCCCGCCGGCTCCCCCCACCGAGGGGTCCGGTCATTGGCACGCCAGGCACTCGTCATAGTCCGTGCTCTCGACGTTGATCTCGCGAAGCTCGGGCGTGTTGTCGGCCTCGACTCCGCCGGCGAAGCCCGCGCGCTGGACGCTCTTCGAGCGCAGATAATAGAGGCTTTTGATGCCGAGCTCCCAGGCGCGATAGTGGAGCATCAAGAGGTCCCACTTGTCGACGTCGGCCGGGATGAACAGGTTCAGCGACTGGGCCTGGTCGATATAGGGCGTGCGGTCCGCGGCGAGCTCGATCAGCCAGCGCTGGTCGATCTCGAAGCTGGTCTTGAACACGTCCTTTTCTTCCTGGCTCAGGAAATCGAGGTGCTGGACCGATCCGCCGCGCTCGAGGATCGTCGACCAGATGCCCTCGCTGTTCTTGGACTTCTCGGAAAGCAGCCGCTCGAGGTGCGGGTTGCGGATCGAGGTCGAGCCCGACAGCGTCTTGTGGGTGTAGATGTTGGCCGGGATCGGCTCGATGCAGGCCGAGGTGCCGCCGGCGATGATCGAGATCGAGGCGGTCGGAGCGATCGCCATCTTGCAGCTGAAGCGCTCCATCACGCCCTGATCGGCCGCGTCGGGGCACGGCCCGCGCTCCTGGGCGAGCATCATCGAGGCCTCGTCCACCTGCTGGCGGATATGCTTGAAGATCTTCATGTTCCACGATTTGGCCATGGCCCCTTCGAACGGCAGGCCGCGGGCCTGGAGGAAGGAGTGGAAGCCCATCACGCCGAGGCCGACGCTGCGCTCGCGCGCCGCGCTGTACTTGGCCCGCGCCATCTCGTCGGGCGCGCGGTCGATATAGTCCTGAAGCACGTTGTCGAGGAAGCGCATCACGTCCTCGATGAACATCTTCTCGCCGTTCCACTCGTCCCACGTGTCGAGGTTGAGCGAGGAGAGGCAGCAGACCGCGGTGCGGTCCTGGCCGTGCTGGTCCTTGCCGGTGGGAAGGGTGATCTCCGAGCACAGGTTCGAGGTGGTGACCTTGAGGCCGACCTCGCGCTGGTGCCGGGGCATCGAGCGGTTCACCTGGTCGATGAATATGATGTAGGGCTCGCCGGTCGCGAGGCGGGTCTCGACCAGCTTCTGGAAGAGGGCGCGGGCGTCGACGCTGCCGCGCTCGGTGCCGTCCTTGGGGCTTTGCAGGATCCACTCGGTCCCGTCGCGCACGGCCTCCATGAAGGCGTCGGTGATCAGCACGCCGTGGTGGAGGTTGAGCGCCTTGCGGTTGAAATCGCCCGACGGCTTCCTGATCTCGAGAAACTCCTCGATCTCCGGGTGCGAGATGTCGAGATAGCAGGCGGCCGAGCCGCGGCGGAGCGAGCCCTGGCTGATCGCCAGCGTGAGGCTGTCCATGACGCGCACGAACGGGATGATCCCGCTGGTCTTGCCGTTGAGGCCGACCGCCTCGCCGATTCCGCGCACATTGCCCCAATAGGTGCCGATGCCGCCGCCGCGCGCGGCGAGCCAGACATTCTCGTTCCAGGTGCCGACAATCCCTTCGAGGCTGTCGTCGACGCTGTTGAGGTAGCAGGAGATCGGAAGGCCCCGCCCGGTGCCGCCGTTCGACAGCACGGGGGTAGCGGGCATGAACCACAGCTTCGAAATGTAATCGTAGAGCCGCTGGGCGTGCGCGGCATCGTCCGCGTAAGCCGAGGCGACCCGGACGAACAGGTCCTGGAAGCTCTCGCCCGGGAGCAGATAGCGGTCCTGAAGCGTGTCCTTGCCGAAATCGGTCAGCAGCGAATCGCGCGCGTGGTCGATCTGGACGTCGAACGTCTGCGGCTTGATCGATCGCGAATCGGTCGCCGCCTTCGCGTCCTTTCTCTTCGGCGGCACTTCCGCCACCGTCGCCACGTCGCTCGCGCTCACCTCGCTGCTGCCGGACAGATCCATTTCGAGTCCCTCGTTCCTAATTCGTTCTATATAGGCTCAACGCCCGTCTTAGGCGAATCCGAAGGGGAGCGGTGGGCTAATTTCGGCTTGTCCCCGATATCCACAGAGACTCGGCCTCTCCCTCCGCGGCCAAGGACCGGCGGCAGGGCATCCCCACAACCTTTAGCGTTTCCCCCTGTGAAGCGCCACTACCCATTGTGCCTCATCTACAATGGGATGCAATATGATAAATGCGCGGCAAAGCCTCGTTTCGTCGCATAAATCGGCTGCGACGAGACGAGTCGCGAACCGAGGCGAGGCGGCGGAAATTGGGGCCGGCGCCTCGCGACGCCGGCCCCTTCCCTCGATACGCGACCCGAGGGAATCGGTGAGAAAGAATGGAGGTGAGCCCGGGGCGCTAAGGGACGCCAACCGGGCTCGCGGTGCCTTTGCCAGCCGGCGCTTGGCGGCATGCTGAACGCCTCGTTATCCGCGGTTCACCTTTGATTTTCCTCCGGTTGCGATTCGGGGCCGGGGGGTCCATTGGGAGGCGATGCTTTCTCAACGCACGCGGTACACAATCCGGGCGCTCCTCCACCTGGCCGACCGCTACGGGGAGGGGCCGGTGCAGCTCGGCGAGATCGCCCAGGCGCAGAATTTGCCGCCCAAGTTCCTCACCGTCATCCTCTCGCAGATGCGCCGCGCCGGCCTGATCGAGACGATGCGCGGGCGCGAGGGCGGCTATTGGCTTGCCCGCCCGCCGGCCGAGATCACCTATGGCGAGATCGTTCGGCTGACTCGCGGCTCGCTCGGCCTTTTGCCCTGCGCCAGCCGGCTCGCCTACGAGCAGTGCAAGAACTGCATCTCGGAGGACAAGTGCCGGCTCCACCGGGCGATGCTGAAGGTGCGCGACGAGACCGCGCGGATCCTCGACGGGCTCAGCCTCGCCGATCCGGTGGCGATCGAGGCGGCCGGCGAGCGGGAGACCGCGTGACCGCGGTGGCGATCGTCGGCGGCGGGGCCGCGGGCGCGCTCCAGGCGCTTCACCTCAAGGCCGCAGGCCTTTCGGACGTCGTGCTGATCGAGCGGGCGATGATCCCGGGCAGGGGCGTCGCTTATTCGACCCGGCGGGCCGAGCATCTGCTCAACGTCCCCGCCCGGCGGATGAGCGCGCTGGCCGGCGATCTCGACCATTTCAGCCGATGGTATGCCGAAAGGGCCGGCGGGACCGACGAGGATTTCGCGCCTCGGATGATCTACGGCGACTATATCGCCGGCCTGCTCTACGAGGCGGAAATTCCGACGATCGAAGGAGAGGCCGTCGACATCGCGGAGGGCGCGGCGATCCTCGCCGACGGCAGGCGGATCCCCGCCGACCGATACGTGCTCGCCCCGGGCAATTTCAAGCCGGCGACTCCGCCGGGGATCGATCCGGAAGCGCTCGGGCCGCTGTGGGTCGCCGATCCGTGGGCCGAGGGCATCGCCGAAGGCCTCGGCGAAGGCGACATCGTCCTGCTGCTGGGCACCGGATTGACCGCAGTCGATGTCGCGCTGACGCTGGAGGCGCTCGGCTTTCCGGGGCGAATCGTGGCCTTGTCGCGCCGCGGCCTCGCGCCCCGCGCCCACGGCCCGCGCGAGCCGGTGGTGGCGCCGGTCGAGGCGCTGGAGCCGTCTTGCACCAAGATGCTTCGGCGGGTGCGCAGGCGTAGTGCGGAGGTCGGCTGGCGAAGCGCGGTTCACGAGCTTCGCACCGTGACCCAGGATTTGTGGGTGGCGGCGAGCGAGGGGGAGAAAAGCCGCTTCCTTCGTCACCTGCGCGCCTGGTGGGACGTCCACCGCCACAAGATCGCCCCCGCGGTCGGCGAGACGCTCGAGACGATGCAGAGCGCGGCGCGGCTTTCGGTGGCCGCCGGCCGGATCGTCTCGATCGAGCGCGAGGAGGATCATGCACTGGTGCGGTTCCGGGCGCGAGGCAGCGACGCGGTGGAGGCGATGCGGGTTGCCAGGATCGTCAATTGCACCGGGCCCGAGCTCGATATCGTCCGCTCGGGCGAGCCGCTTCTTCTGAACCTGCTCGCCGCGGGCCGGATCCGGCCGGATCCGCTCAAGGTCGGAGTCGAGGTCGATCTCGATTGCCGGGCGGTCGGCGCGGACGGCGCCAGCGCCGACGATCTCTATGTGATCGGCCCGCTGACCCGAGGCACCTTCTGGGAGAGCGTGGCGGTGCCGGATATTCGGACGCAGGCGGTGAAGGTTGCGGGGCGGATTGCGGCCAAGCCGTCATTGCGAGCGTAGCGAAGCAATCCAGCACGGCACGTCCGCCCTCTGGATTGCTTCGTCGCTGCGCTCCTCGCAATGACGAGGAAGAGGTCAAATCACGATCCTGAACAGCGCGCCGCCCCCCGGACGGTCCGCCACGCTGATCGAGCCGCGGTGGGCGAGGACGACCTGGCGGGCGAGGCTTAGGCCGACTCCGGTCCCTTCCTGCCGGGTGGTGAAGAAGGGAAGGAAGATGTCCTGCCTGAGGCCTTCGGGGACTCCGGGGCCGTTGTCGGCCACCTCGATCTGCACCTTCTCCGATCGGGTGCGCTCGAAGCCGATCCAGACATGCGGCTCTTCGCTGTGGGCGCGCGCGGCTTGGGCGGCGTTGCGGATCAGGTTGATCAGCACCTGGCTCATCAGGTCGGGATCGGCATCGAGGGTGAGAGTCTCGTCGATCGTCAGGGTGAGGCCGATTCCCTGGGCGCGGTCGCTGGCGCGGAACAGCGCCTCGAGCTCGCGGCCCCAGGCGGCGACGTCGATCGCGCGCATCCGGATTTCGGGCGCCCGGCTGATCTGGCGGTAGCTTTCGACGAAGTGCATCACCCCGTCGGCGCGGCGGGCCAGGGTCTCGACCGCGGTCCGGGCATCGGAGACCGCGGCGTCCTCCCCGCGATCGGCCGTGCGCATCAGGTCGAGCGCGCTGTGGGCGAGGCTGGTGACCGGAGTCATCGAGTTCATGATCTCGTGGGTGAGGACCCGGATCAGATCCGACTGGGCGGCGATCTCGATCGCGTTCAGCTCGCCCTGGATGGGCTGGACGGCGACGACCCGGACCAGCCCGCCCAAGCGGTGGACGATCGCCGCGCCGACCAGCATCGTCTGCGGAACGCCGTCGCTGAGCAGCGGAACGAGCCGCGGCCGGCCGACCGCTCCGCCGGCGAGCGCCCTGGCGAAGGCATCGCCATATTCGCGGAAATCCTCGACGCGGACGCCCTTGTGGCGAATGAGGAGGCGCCGCGCGGCCTTGTTGGCGAGCTCGACCTTGCCCTCCGCGTCGACCGTGAGAAGGGCGGTCGGCGCATCGTCGAGCACCGCCTCGTAGAAGCGGTTGGCGTCGATCAATTTGTGGCGCTCGTCGCGAAGCTTCCGGATCGCCTCGTCGAGCGTTCCGGAAAGCTCGCGAAAGCCGCTGCCCTGGCCGCGATGCGAGAAGCCCTGGCTGAAATCGCCGAACTTCACCGCATCGATGAAGCGGGAAAGCTCCATGTTGGTGCGCTGGACGTGGCGCCAGAGCAGGGCCGCAGCGCCCGCGACGAAGGCAGCGGCAACGAGCCGCGCAGCGCCGAGATCCGGCCGCCCCAAAGCGGCGGCGAAGACGAACGCGGTGACGACGAGCAGCGCCAGCCGCCACATCAGCCCGAGAACGAAGCGCTGGCCGAAGATGGTCATGCGCTCAAATCCTCCCCTCGATTTCGAGGGGAGGGGGACCATGCGCAGGATGGTGGGGGGGCCTCTTGCGGTGAAAGAACCCCCTCCACCGCACTTCGTGCGGTCCCCCTCCCCTGCAAATGCAGGGGAGGATCAGGGAGCGTCCAGCGGGTCACAACCCATGCTTCTCCATCCGCCGGTAGAGCGAGGCTCGGGTGAGGCCGAGCTCGGCTGCGGCGAGGCTGATATTGTAGCTGTGCTTCTTCAGCGCTTCCTCGACCAGCTGCTTTTCGGCGCGGTCGAGGTTGAGATCGTCGCGCGGCGGGGCGACCGGCGCCGGGACCGGCGCGGAGCGCGACGGGGCGAGGCCCCGCGAGAGCGAGAAATCCTCCCTGGAGAAGGCCTCGCCGTCGGAAAGGATCACGGCCCGCTCGCAGGCGTGGCGAAGCGCGCGGACGTTTCCGGGCCAATCATAAGCTTCCAGAGCGGCGGCGACGTCGGCGGGCAGATCGCGCGAGGGCTTGCCGTATTTCTTCGCATATTGGCCGATGAAGTGCCCGGCGAGCTCTGCGATGTCCTCGCGCCGCTCGCGCAAGGGGGGCAGGTCGATCTCGACCGTGTTGAGCCGGAACAGCAGGTCCTGACGGAAGCGGCTCTCGCTGGCGAGCTGCTCCGGCGGGCAATTGGTCGCGGCGATGACCCGAACGTCGATCGGCACCGGCTTGTTGGCGCCGACGGGGACCACCTGGCGCTGCTCCAGAGCGGTCAAGAGCTTGGGCTGGAGGTGGAGCGGGAGATTGCCGATCTCGTCGAGGAACAATGTCCCCTTGTCGGCCGCCTGCATCCGCCCGATCCGGTCGGCGCGGGCGTCGGTGAAGGCGCCCTTCACATGGCCGAACAGCTCGCTTTCGAACAAATTCTCGGCGACCGCGCCCAGATCGACCGAGACCAGCAGGTGATCGCAGCGGCGCGAGCGGCGGTGAAGCTCGCGCGCGACCAGCTCCTTGCCGGTGCCGTTCTCGCCGAGGATGAGGACGTTGGCGTCGGTCGGCCCGGCCCGCTCGATCAGCGACCAGACCCTGGCCATGGCCGGCGAGTTGCCGAGCAGAGGCGCCTCGCCGCCGGCGGCGGGAGCGACCACGGCCGCGGTGCGCCTGCGCTCGGTCACCGCCTCCTCGCGCGAGGTTCGCAGAGCCGCGGCAGTGCGCACCGTGGCGAGCAACCGCTCGTTCGACCAGGGCTTGGAGACGAAGTCGGTCGCGCCGCGCTTCATCGCGTCCACCGCGACTCCGATCCCCGCATGGGCGGTGATCATCACCACCACCGCGTGCGGATCGCGCGCGAGGATCTCGGACAGCCAGTGGAAGCCCTCCGCCGCGTTGGTCGCGCCGCGGCCGAAATTGGCGTCGAGGAGGATCACGTCCGGAAGCTCGCGCTCCATCGCGGCGAGCGCCTCGTTCGGATCCTGGAATGCGGCGACGTCGGCGAAGAGATCGCGCAGCAACAGGCGCGCGGACAGGAGGATGTCCGGATCGTCGTCGATGATGATGCAGCGCCGGAAGCGCTTCGTCTGGTCGGTCACCGGGGAGCCCTCCCTGTGTTCGATAACGGACAATCAAATATCGTGCCAGTGTCCGCCCGCGAACGCCCCGGCCGCCATCGGGGCGAACCCCTATTTCGGGAAAATGGCGGATTTCTGCCGCTTTCGGCGGTTGGCACGGCTCATGCTCCCTTTCCGGCACAGGGGCTCATCCGAGTTCAGGGAGACAGGAAGATGGACAAGTTCGAAGCGTTCGCATTCGCCTTCGGGTTCGTCGCGACGGGGGTGCTGACCCTCATCGCCTCGGTGCCGCTTGCGTAAGCGCGCCAAGGTGTGCGGTGGCGGACAGGCGATGTCCGGTTCCGGACAGTCTTCCGCCACCCAGCCTTGCCAGCACCGCCGAAATCAATGAGCGTCGTACGCATGCCGAAAAATGAAGCGCCCGTCAGCGGCGGCCAGATGGACCGCGTCGTCGTCAAGAAGGGCCTGCCGACCAAGGCCAAGATCGCTCTGGGCGTAGTTGCCGCGATCCTGCTACTCGCCCTCTTCTACTGGTTCTCGCCAAGCGCCAACAGCCAGACCGTCCCCGCCGCGCGGCTCACGATCTCGACTGTGACGCAGGGGCGGTTCGACGATTTCCTGCCGCTTCGCGCGCGGGTCGAACCGCTGCTCACCGTCTTCCTCGACGCGGTCGAGGGCGGGCGGGTCGAGCGCGTCGTCGTCGAGGACGGAACGATGGTTCAGCAGGGCCAGCTGCTCGCCGTGCTCACCAATCCGGAGCTGCAGCTGAACGTTCTCGCCCGCCAGACCGAGGTCACCCAGCAGCTCAACTCGATGCGCAGCCAGGAGCTGGCGCTGAACCAGACCCGGCTCGCCAACGAGCGCGCCCGGATCGAGGCCGATCTCGCCACCGGGACGGCGCGGCGGCAATACGAGATGCAGCGCCCGCTCGCGGCGCGCGGCTTCGTCTCCGGCCGCCAGTTCGCCGACAGCCGCGACACTTATGAGGCGAACCGCCACCGCTCCGAAGTGGTGCGCCGCCAGCAGAGCGAGGACGAGCGGCTGCAATCGAGCCAGCTGGCCGAATTGCGCTCCTCGACCAGCGCCATGAACCAGAGCCTCGAAATCGCCCGCGAAAGCCTCGACGCGCTCAACCTGCGCGCTCCGGTCGCCGGGCAGCTGACCTCGTTCAACATCCAGATCGGCCAGTCGCTCCAGCGCGGCGAGCGGCTCGGCCAGATCGACAGCGCCGGCCACAACAAGCTTCGCGCCCAGGTCGACGAATTCTATCTCGGCCGGGTCGCCGTAAACCAGGTCGCCGACGGCGAGGTCGCCGGCCGCCACTACCGGATGCGGGTCAGCAAAATCTATCCGCAGGTGCGCAACGGCGCGTTCGAGATCGACCTCCAGTTCGTCGGCGCGGAGCCCGCCGACCTGCAGCGCGGCCAGACCATCCAGGTCCGCCTCGTCCTCGGCGCTCCGAGCCAGGCGCGGATGATCCCCAACGGCAGCTTCTACAACGACACCGGCGGCGCCTGGGTATTCGTCGTCGCGCCCGACGGCGGCTCGGCCGTACGCCGCAACGTCCGCCTGGGCCGGCGCAACAACGATTTCATCGAGGTGCTCGAAGGGCTCGATCCCGGCGAGCGGGTCATCACCTCGCCTTATACGGGTTTCGTCGAGCGGGATCGCCTCTCGATCAGTGGGCAATGAAGGGAATCGAACATGCTGAACATGCGTGAAGTCTCGCGGGTCTACCGCACCGACACGGTGGAGACGACCGCCCTCGACGGCATCTTCCTCGACGTCGCGGACGGCGAGTTCGTCGCGATCATGGGGCCGTCGGGCTGCGGCAAATCGACCCTGCTGAACGTGATCGGGATGCTCGATTCGCCGACCAGCGGCTCCTACATCTTCAACGGCACCGAGGTCGCCGGCCTTTCCGAATCCAAGCTCGCGGACTTCCGCAAGCGAAACATCGGCTTCATCTTCCAGTCGTTCAATCTCGTCGACGAGCTTTCCGTCCGCGAGAATATCGAGCTCGCTTTGCTCTACCACAATGTCCCCGCGGCGGAGCGGCGCAGCCGGGTCGACGAGGTGATGGACAAGGTGGGTATCGCCCACCGCGCCAAGCACCGCCCGTCGCAACTCTCCGGCGGACAGCAGCAGCGCGTCGCCGTCGCCCGGGCCCTTGTCGCCGCGCCCAAGCTGATCCTCGCCGACGAGCCGACCGGCAACCTCGACACCGCCCATGGCGAGGAGGTGATGAAGATGCTCCAGGCATTGAACGCCGAGGGCTCGACCATCGTCATGGTCACCCACTCGCCGAGCCACGCCGATTATGCCGGCCGGGTGGTCAACATGCTCGACGGGCGGATCCTGGTCGAGCACCGAAGGGCGGCGTGAACAACCTTCCTCTCCCCTCTTGGGGAGAGGGTCGGGGAGAGGGGCAGGACTACGACACCCCCTCTCCCGTCGCCGCTAACGCGGCTCTTCCCTCTCCCCGGAGGGGAGAGGTATTGGAAAGAGGACACGAGCCAATGTGGCGCAATTACATGACGGTCGGCGTGAGGGCCCTGATCAAGAACAGGACCTACGCCTTCATCAACATCTTCGGCCTAGCGATCGGCCTCGCCGCCTGCCTGATGCTGCTCCTCTACGTCCGCTATGAGACGAGCTACGACGAGTGGCTCCCCAATGCGGAGAACACTTACCAGTTCCAGACCCACTACAAGTCCAAGCAGACCGGCGAGGAAGGCGATCTGCAGATGGCCGCCTACGTCTCCGGACAGCGGCTGAAGGCCGATTTCCCGCAGGTCGACAGGATGGTCTACGCGCTCGGCGCCGAGCCGGTGATCAAGCGCGCCAGCGACGTTCTTCCCACCGAGAATGCGCTGCTCGTGGACAATCTGTTTTTCGACGTGCTCCAGTTTCCGCTCGCCCAAGGCGATCCCCGCACCGCGCTGGCGCAGACCAATTCGGTCGTCCTGACGCAGAGCGAGGCGCGCCGGGTCTTCGGCACCGAGAACGTGCTCGGCCGGACCCTGACGATGATCTCGCGCGGCTACACGATCGATTATCGGGTCACCGGAGTCGCCCGCGATCTTCCGCGCAACAGCCATGTGCGCTTCACCATCGTCGCCCGGATCGATTTCAACCGCTGGTTCGCCGACAATCCGCAATTCATGACCTGCTGGGGATGCCAGTCGGGCTGGGTCTATTTCACCCTGCGCCCCGGCGCCGATCCGGCGGCGATCCAGGCCCAGCTTCCAGCCTGGGAGCGGCGCAACATCCCGACCCAGAATTTCGGCCAGCTGCGCTACAATGACGGCGACGAGGAGGATTGGCGCCTCGTCAACGTCCGCGACGTCCACCTCGGCATCGCCCAGGACGGAACGATGAAGCCGGGCAACGACCGGCAGACGATCGTCACCTTCACGATCATCGCCTTCCTCATCCTCGGCATGGCCTGCGTCAACTTCACCAACCTCGCAACCGCGCGGGCCAGTCAGCGCGCCCGCGAGGTGGCGCTGCGCAAGGTGCTCGGCGCCAACCGCCAGCAGCTGATCACCCAGTTCCTCGCCGAATCCGTGCTGATCGCGGCGATCGCCATGGTCCTCGCGCTGGCGCTGGTCGAGCTGCTTCTGCCGCCGCTCTCCCACTTCCTCGATGCCGATCTCGCAATGCACTATTTCGGCTGGGACGGCATGCTGCTGCCGATCGTGGTGCTGACCCTCCTCGTCGGAGCGGCGGGCGGAGTCTATCCGGCCTTCTACCTCAGCCGCTTCCAGCCGGCCGTGGTCCTCAAAGCCAACAAGTCTTCGGCCGAGGCGCAGGGCTCGGGGATCCTCAGGAACGTGCTCGTCGTCGCCCAGTTCGCGGTGTCGATCGGCCTGATCATCTGCACCGCCGTGGTCTACGCGCAGACCGTCTACGCCCGAACGGTCGATCCCGGCTACCACCGCGACGGCCTGATCCAGATCGAGAATCTCGGCCGCCGCCAGCTGGAGACGCGGGCCGATTCGATCGCCGAGGAGATGTCTCACGTTCCGGGCGTCATCTCGGTCGGCCGCTCCGGAATCGGAGTCGCCACCGACAACAACAACAATACCGGAGTGCAGGTGCCCGGCCAGCCGGAACCGGCGAATATCGGCAATTACTCGGTCGACGTCGGGTTCATGCCGACGATGGGCATCCAGCTCGTCGCCGGACGCATGTTCGACGAAAACCGCCCCGGCGACGATTCGACCATGCCCTACCCCTCGACTCCCGAGCAGCAGCGGGCAATGGCCGCGCGCGGAATCAACGTCGTCATCAACGAGCTCGCCGCCCACCGCATGGGATTCCGCAACCCCGCGGACGCGGTCGGCAAGACGGTGGGGGTCAGTTATTTCGAGGAGGAGATCGGGCTGGTTCCGACCCACATCATCGGGGTCGTTCGGGATTCGCGCTTCCGCTCGATCCGAGAGCCGATCGATCCGATCCTGTTCCGGCTCGACCGCACCTTCGCCGGAACCCTGCTCGTCCGCTACGATGCGCGCGACCCGGCCGGCGCCCGGCGCAACGTCGAGGAGGCGTGGAAGAGGCTCGCTCCGGACGTGCCCTATGACGGCGTGTTCAGCGAGGACAAGATCGCCGAGCTCTACACGATCGAGCAGGCGCGGGCGAAGGTGTTCGCCGGCTTCGCGATCCTCGCCGTGATCGTCGCCTGCCTCGGCCTGTTCGGCCTTGCCGCCTTCACCGCCGAGCGCAGGACGAAGGAGATCGGGATCCGCAAGGTGCTCGGCGCGCGCACCCGCGACATCATCCGCCTGCTCGCCTGGCAATTCTCGAAGCCGGTGATCATCGCCAACCTGATCGCCTGGCCGGTGGCCTGGTGGGCGATGCGCAGCTGGCTGAACACGTTCGACGCGCGAATCGACCTCGGGCCGACTCCGTTCCTGCTCGCCGGCCTGCTCGCGCTGGTCATCGCCATCGGGACCATTGCCGGCCACGCCTTCAAGGTGGCGCGGGCCAACCCGATCCTCGCGCTTCGCTACGAGTAGAAAAGCAAGACCGATCATGGCCTTCGTCGAAGCCAGCGGGCGTTCTGTCGAAAGAGAAGGGGATGGGCGGCGCAGGGCCGTCATCCCCGCCAGGTGGGATGATATGTGATGGATTCGACCTTCATTCTTGCCGCCACTTCGCTTGGGATCGCAGCGATGGTCTGCATCGCCGCCGGCCGCGCCTGGCGCGGCTGGCTCGACCTCAAGCGGCTCGAGCTGGCGGCGAAAGGCGACGACCCGGCGGAGACCGAGGAGATCGGGACCCGGATCGAGCTGGCGTCGGTGCGCGAACGGCTGAAGAAGCTGGAGGCGATCGCCAGCGGCGTCGAGCTTTAGCTTTTGCGGGCGCCCGCCTCCCCGCTATGAGGCGGGAATGGGCAAGCAGAAGGCAGCGATCGGGCTCGGCTCGCGGCTGGTGATCGGCGGCATCGCCGGCTTCGTCGCGACGATGGCGATGACCTCGGCGATGAAGCGGCTCCACGCGAAGCTTCCTGCCAAGGAACGCTACCCGCTCCCGCCGCGCGAGATTGTCGACCAGGCCCTGGCGCCGCCCGCGGCAATCTCCCCCGACCTCACGCTCGCCGCGCACTTCGCCTATGGCGCGGGCTGCGGCGCTCTGATCGCCGCCGCCAACCCGCGCCTTGGCAAGCTCGGCGGTGCGCTCGCCGGCGGCGGCGTCTGGCTGGCGAGCTATATGGGCTGGATCCCGGCGCTGGCGGTGCTCAAGCCCGCGACCCGCCACCCGCTTCGCCGCGACGCGCTGATGATCGGAGTCCACTTCGTCTGGGGCTCGTCGATGGCGGGAGCGATGCACGAGCTCACCATCGCCCGGGACACGATCTTCGGCGCCGGGCCGGACAAGGACTCGGCCGCGTGATCGCCCCGCTGCTCACTCTCGCAGCCGCCGCCGCAGCGGCGCCCGCGGGGCTTCCCGGCGTGTGGGAAGGGACGATCGGCGACCTGCCGGTCCGCGCCTGCTTCACCGGGCGGGAAAGCTATACGTTCGGCGCTTATTATTATCTTTCCAGGCGCCAGCTGATCGCGCTGAACGAGGTGGAGGGAAGCGCGAGCGCCTTTTACGAAGGCAATGGAGGGCTCGCCGCCCAGCCTCGCTGGCTGATCGAGAACGCCGCGGGCGACCGGCTGGCCGGACGCTGGACCGGAGGGGCGCGAACGCTGCCGGTGCGGCTGCGGCGAGTCGCCCGGCAGGAGGGCGAGGACAGCCCGTGCGGCAGCATGGCCTTTCACCAGCCGCGCCTCGAAGGCGTGCATGTCGCCCGCACCCGCGCCTCCGCCGAGGGCGTGGTCTACACCAAGCTTGCGCTCGACCATGGCGGGCGCTTCGACGTCACGGTCGAAAGCTTCGCGCTGGACGGCGACGGCGCGGCGATCCGCCAGATCAACGCCGCGCTCGCCCGCGGCTTCGCCGGCGACCCGCCGGAATGGCTGGGATGCATCCAGGATTCGCTTTCCGACGGCGGGTTCGAGGGTAGCTTCGCGGAGATTCTCGCCCCGGCGATGGTGTCGCGCCGCTGGCTGAGCGTGTCCCACCATTGGGACGGCTTTTGCGGCGGGGCCCATCCGGATTCGAGCAACACCTACCGCCTGTTCGATCTGGAAAGCGGGCGGGAAGCCGATCTCTACGACTGGCTGAACGCGCGCGCGGTCCGGCGCGAGGGGCCGCGCGGGACGGGCGAGGAAAGCAAGACGCTGACCCCGGCGCTGCGCGCGGCGATCCTCGCCGGCTGGCGAGCGGAGGCGAGCGAATGCGAGGAGGTGGTCCGGGATTCGGACTATTGGAACATCGGCCTCACCCGCCAGGGGATCACCTTCTCCCCCTCGCTGCCGCACGTCGTGCAGGCCTGCGAGGAGGATTTCACCATGTCCTTCGCGCGTCTCCAGCCCTTCCTGAGCGCCGAGGGCGCGGCGAACGCGAGGGCGCTTCAGGCCGAGCCCGCACGCCCGGCGAACAATTAGTGTCGGCTAATAATTAGCTGGGAGTCCGACCGGGCTGTTCCCCGGCGAAGGCCGGGGTCCAGGAGCCGGAGGCTTTCATTGCGCCGAGCCCGGCGAGCGCCGGGCCTGGGCCCCGGCCTTCGCCGGGGAACAGTCAGGCTCTAGTCGACGTGCGGGCTCACCGCGGGCGGGTCGCTCGCCGGGAAGCTCTCGTCCGAGGCCTGGTCGACCTTCTCCCAATCCTTGGGCGGATCGCGCATCGCCTCGGGCCCCGCCGAGCGCGCCGCGCCCGTGTGGCCGACCGGGCCGGGGGCCGCCTTGCCCCTGCCGAGCGCGGGCGCGGGACGTTCCCCCTCGCCTCCCGGGCCCCACCAGCGGCGGCCGAAGACGACCGCCGCGAAGCCCGCGAGGGCGGCGCCCGCTCCGGCGACGATGGTACGGTTGCGAGACCATGCCATGGTTCAGGCCCCTTCGTGCTGGAGGGTCGCGGGCTGAGCCGGGGGCAGGCCGCTCGTCTCGGCCTGCTGCATCAGCTCGGCCTTGCGCGCCGCAAGCTGCTCGCCCAGCGCCTCGAGGTCGATCTCAGCCGCGCGGGTCTGCTGAAACAGGTTGTCGCGCTGCTTCTCCTCTTCCTTGACGTGGTGCTCGATCAGCTCCTGGAGCACCTTGACCTTGGCGTCGTAGAACTCCTCGTCGGGATCCGCCGCCTCGAGCTCGTTGACCAGGGTCTTGGCGCTGTCATGCTCGACCCACGCCTCGTCGAGCGCGTCTTCCTCGACCTTGCCGCGGATCGCCGGATAATAGATTTCCTCCTCGATCATCGTATGCACCTTGAGCTCGGTGCAGATCTGCTTGACCAGCTTCTGCTTGGCCGAGGCTCCGCTGGCATTCTCGAATGCGGCGAACAGCTCCTCGACCTTGCGATGATCTTCGGCGAGCAGCTGAAGACCGTCGCGGGGTTGCGTTTCTGCGGCCATTCTCGTTCTCCTTGATTGCGCCATCGGAACAACCGGACCATTGGGCCGGTTCCCGCCCTAGGGAATGATGAGGATAAGAATCTTTGAGCGAAACGGAGACCCTCTCGCCAGTCCTCCCCGACGCGCTCGAGCAGGCCACGAGGCGGCTGCTCGCCAAGGCCTGCGAGCGCGATCTGGTGCTGGCCACCGCGGAAAGCTGCACCGGGGGAATGCTCGCCTCGCTGCTGACCGACGTTCAGGGCGTCGCCCACGCCTTCGACCGCGGATTCGTCACCTACAGCGCGGAATCGAAGACCGAATTGATCGGCGTCCCGGCCAAGCTGATCGCGGAGAAAGGCGCGGTTTCCAAAGAGGTCGCGGTGGCGATGGCCGAGGGCGCGCTGGAGCGCTCGCGCGCCCATATCGCGCTGGCGATCACCGGCTTCGCCGACAGCGGCGACGAGCCCGGCCTCGTCCACTTCGCTTGCGCGCGCCAGGGCCGTATAACCGCGCATCGCGAGGCCCATTTCGGCGCGATCGGCCGCGGCGCGGTGCGCGTCGCCGCTTTGGGCGTGGCGGTCGAGATGATGACGGAGATGCTCTAGATGGCGAAGAACCCGGCCTTCGGCGCGATCCACCGCCACGGCTTCGTCCGCACCGCCTCGGCCAGCCCGCGCGCCTCGGCCGGCGATGTCGCCTTCAACGTCGAGGAGACGATCAAGGTCGCCCGCGAGGCGGATTCGCGCGGCATAGACCTCGCCGTCTTTCCCGAGCTCAACCTTTCGTCCTACGCGGTCGACGACCTGTTCCTTCAGGACGCCTTCCTCGACGCCGTCGAGGCGGGCATCGCCCGGCTCGCGGCGGAGACGGCCGCGCTTAAGACCGTGCTCGTCGTCGGGGCGCCCATTCGCCGCAACGGGCGCCTCTACAATTGCGGGCTGGCGATCGCGCGCGGCGTGATCCTGGGCGCAGTGCCCAAATCCTACCTTCCCAATTACCGCGAATATTATGAGAAGCGCTGGTTCGCTTCCGGGACGGGGCTGGAGGGGCTGAAGATCGTGCTCGCGGGGCAGAACGTGCCGTTCGGCACCGACCTGATCTTCGCCGCCGAAGACCTGGCCGACTTCGTCTTCCACATCGAGATTTGCGAAGATTATTGGGCGCCGCTGCCGCCTTCGACCATGGGCGCGATGGCCGGCGCGCTGATCCTCACCAATCTCTCCGCCTCGAACATCACCATCGGCAAGGCCGACGAGCGCAAATTGCTCTGCGCCAGCCATTCCAGCCGCTGCGTCGCGGCCTACGTCTTTTCCGCTTCGGGACCGGGGGAGAGCACCACCGACCTCGCCTGGGACGGGCAGGGCTCGATCCACGAAATGGGCGAGCTGCTCGCCGAGACCGGCCGGTTCGACTGGGAATCGGAGCTTGCCGTCGCCGATATCGATGTCCAGCGCCTGAGGCTCGAGCGGATGCGCAACGGCACGTTCAACGACAGCGCCCGAGCCGCCGGCCATCCCGAAACGCGCTTCCGCCGGGTTGCCTTCGCGCGTGAGCCTGAAATCGCCGACATCGGCTTCGAGCGGACGCTGCGCCGCTTCCCCTACGTCCCCAACCGGCCTGACCAGCTCGATCAGGATTGCTACGAGGCGTTCAACATCCAGGTGCAGGGCCTCGCGCGCCGCTTCAAGGCGACCAGCGGCACGCACCTCATCATCGGCGTCTCGGGCGGGCTCGATTCGACCCACGCGCTGATCGTCGCGGCCAAGGCCTGCGACATGCTTGGGGCTCCGCGCTCGACGATCCTCGGCTACACCATGCCGGGCTTCGCCACCGGCGAGGAAACCAAGGGCAATGCCTGGAAGCTGATGAACGCGCTCGGCATTGCGGCTGAGGAGATCGACATCAAGCCGGCCGCCCGGCAGATGCTCGCCGACATGGGCCATCCCTTCGCCAAGGGCGAGGCGGTCTACGACGTGACCTTCGAGAACGTCCAGGCTGGCCTTCGCACCGACTATCTCTTCCGCCTCGCCGGCCATCATGGCGGCTTCGTCGTCGGCACCGGCGATTTGAGCGAGATTGCCTTGGGCTGGTCGACCTACGGGGTCGGCGACCAGATGAGCCATTACGGCGTCAATGCCGGCGTGCCCAAGACGCTGATGCAATATCTCGTCCGCTGGGCGATCGGCTCGGGCCAGTTCGATGACGACACCAACGCCATCCTCCAGGCCATCCTCGACACCAAGATCAGCCCAGAGCTCGTCCCCGCCGACGAGAAGGGCGGGATTCAATCGACCGAGGACCGGATCGGCCCCTACGAGCTGCACGATTTCTTCCTCTTCCACATCCTTCGCCACGGCCTGCCGCCGTCGAAGGTCGCCTTCCTCGCCTGGCAGGCGTGGAAGGATTCGGGCGAAGGCGGCTGGCCGGCCGGCTATCCGGACTCGCTCAAGCGCGAATACGACCTCGCCACGATCCGCAAATGGCTCGAGGTGTTCCTCTTCCGCTTCTTCCAGCTCAGCCAGTACAAGCGCAGCTGCATCCCCAACTCGCCCAAGGTCTCGGCCGGCGGCGCATTGAGCCCCCGCGGCGACTGGCGGGCGCCGAGCGACGGCAATGCCGACCCATGGCTCGAGGAACTCAGGCAAGCATTCGAGGAGTGAGCATGTTTCGAGAAGCGATAGCGGCGACCCTCTTGGTTGCCGCCACGGCCACCATCGCCCAGCAGCCGCAAATCTCGGCCCAAGAGCGGGCGCGGCTACAGCGGCTGGGGGCGGCGCTGGCGGCCTGCCACGGCAATATCGTCCGCCGCGACGCGCCGGGCCGGTTCACCAGCGCCCAGATCGTCGATCGCGCGCTTGCCGGCTGCGCCAGCCGCGAGGCTGCGATCCGCGCCGCGCTCGTCCAGCATGTCGGCGCCGCGCGGGCGGCCCAGGCGATGCAGCAGCAGCGCACCCACTGGCGGCAGGGCATCGCCGGCATGGTGGCGCGGGCGCGCGCCCACCGCTCCTAGCTTCTTGCCCGTATTGGCGGAATAGTGCACCACCTCCGGGTTTCCTGACCCCGATTCCACCCGGAGTGCTCCCAGATGATCCGCAGCTTCGCCGCGCTTTCGCTTCTGCTCGTCTCGACCACGGCGCTGGCCCAGCGGCCGGCGCGCGACGCCGATGCGTGGGACGTCAACGCGCCGCCGGGCGCGCGTCTGAGGCAGGTGCCGATCAACGTCGATGAGGGCACGTGGATGAACGTCGACGTCAGCCCCGACGGGCGGACGATCGCGTTCGACCTGCTCGGCGACATCTACACGATGCCGATCGGCGGCGGCACGCCGACGCGGATCACGTCCGGCCTCGCCTTCGACATGCAGCCGCGCTTCTCGCCCGACGGGCGGCTGATCGCCTTCACCTCCGACCGCGGCGGCGGCGACAATATCTGGGTGATGAACACGGACGGATCGGGCGCGCGGGCGATCACGCGCGAGACCTTCCGCCTCTTGAACGCGCCGACCTGGAGCGCCGACGGCCAGTATATCGCCGCGCGCAAGCATTTCACCACCCAGCGTTCGCTCGGCACCGGCGAGATCTGGCTCTACCACGTCTCGGGCGTCGGCGACGGCGTGCCTTTGGTCGAGCGGCCCAACCAGCGCTTCCAGAAGGAGCTCGGCGAGCCCACCTTCTCGCCCGACGGCCAAGCCATCTATTTCAGCCGCAACACCACGCCCGGCGACGTCTTCGAATATGCCCAGGATTCGAACCAGGAAGTGTTCGCGATCGAGCGCTACGACATGGCGAGCGGCGAGCGCACCAGGATCGCCGGCGGGCCCGGCGGCGCGGTCCGCCCGACGCCCTCGCCCGACGGCCGCTACCTCGCCTACGTCCACCGCACCGGCGGCCATTCGCGCCTGTTCGTGCGCGATCTCGTCTCCGGCGAGGAGCAGCAGGTCTATGCCGATCTCGACCTCGATCTTCAGGAGACCTGGGCGGTCCACGGAGTCTATCCGGATATGGACTGGACCCCGGATTCGAACAGCATAATCTTCTGGGCCGGCGGCAAGATCCGCCGGGTCAACCGCGACGGAACCGGCGCCGCCGAAATCCCCTTCCGGATCAGCGACACCCGGGTCGTCGTCGATCCGCCGCGCCCGCTGATCGAGGTCGCTCCGCCGACGGTGACGACGCGTATGCCGCGCTTCGCCTCGCTCTCTCCGGACGGCCGCCGGATCGTGTTCGAGACTCTCGGGCGCCTCTACGTCCGCGACGTTGCGGGCTCGGGCGCGCCGCGGCCGCTGACCGCGCAGGACGGCGACTTCCAGCTCTTTCCGAGCTGGTCGCGCGACGGCAGCCGGATCGTGTTCGTCTCCTGGAACGACCAGCGGCTCGGCGAAATCCGCACCGTCTCCGCCGACGGCGGCAATCTGCGCACGATCACCCAGAATCCGGGCCATTACCGCCGCCCGCGCTTCTCCCCCGACGGCCAGATAATCGTCTACGAGGCCAGCGGCAGCGGCGGCCTGACCTCCAACCGCTGGTCCGACTCGACCGGCATCTTCCGCGTGCCGGCCAATGGCGGCGCGTCGACCCGGATCCTCGCCGAGGGCGGCAATCCGCAATTCGGCGCGGCTTCGGACCGGCTGTTCGTCGAGGTCAGCGAGCAGCAGAAGCAGAAGCTGATCAGCGTCGACCTGAGCGGCGGCGCTCGGCGCGAGCACGCCCAGGGCGAGATGGTGACCGAGTACGAGCTGTCGCCCGACGGCCGCACCCTCGCCTATCGCGAGGATTACAATCTGTTCGTCACGCCCTTCCCGGGCGCGGCCCATGCGCTCGACGTCAGCGCGCGCGGATCGCAGCTGCCGGTGACCCGGGTGACGGCCAATGGCGGCAATTATCCGGCCTGGACCGCGAACGGACGCCTGTCGTGGAGCCTCGGGCCGACGCTCTACGGCGCCAATGTGGCTGACATGCTGCGCAGCGCTCCCGGCGGCGGCGCCTATGCGCCGCCGGCCTCGGGAATTTCGCTGTCGATGACCGTCCCCGCGGACGTCCCGCAGGGCCTCACCGCCTTGGTCGGCGCCCGGATCGTGACCATGTCCAACCAGGACGGCGGGATCATCGACGACGGCGTGATCCTGATCGACGGCAACCGCATCCGCGCGGTCGGCCCGCGCGGCCAGGTGGCGATCCCCGCCGGAGCGCGGACGGTCGACGTCAGCGGCAAGACGATCATCCCGGGCCTGATCGACGGCCACGCGCACGGGCCGCAGGGCGAGGACGACCTCATCCCCCAGCAGAACTGGTCGGCCATGTCGCACCTCGCCATGGGCGTCACGACCGTCCACGACCCGTCGAGCACCGCTTCGGAAATCTTCCCGTCGTCGGAGATGCAGCGCGCCGGGATCATCGTCGCCCCGCGCACCTTCTCCTCGGCGGAGATCGTCTACGGCGCCCGCTCGCCGGGCCGCTACGCGCTGATCGACAATTACGGCGACGCGCTGGCCCACGTCCGCCGCCTTCGGCTCGAGGGCGCGCATTCCATCAAGAACTACAACCAGCCGCGCCGCAACCAGCGCCAGCAGGTGGTCGCCGCCGCGCGCGCCGAGAACATCCTCGTCGTGCCGGAGGGCGGATCGCTGTTCCAGATGGACATCACGCTGATCCAGGACGGCAATTCGACGCTGGAGCACAACATACCGCAGCAGCGGCTCTACGAAGACGTGGTTAGTCTCTTCTCGCAGACCCAGGTCGGCTATTCGCCGACCCTCATCGTCTCCTACGGAGGCCTCGCCGGCGATCCCTATTGGACCCAGGCGACTCCGGTGTGGAGCCATCCCCTGCTGACCCGCCACACCCCTCCGGCCGAGCTCGCCGCGCGCGTTCGGGCGACGACCGCTCCGGCCGACCAGTTCGCAGACCAGTACAATGCCCGCGAATCGCGCCGGCTCAACCAGCGCGGCGTTCTCGTCGGAATCGGCGGGCACGGGCAGCAGCCGGGAATCGGCGACCATTGGGAGCTTTGGAGCCACGTCCGCGGCGGCGCCACGCCGATCGAGGCGCTTCGCCACGGAACGATCGATCCGGCGCGGATGTACGGCTTCACCGACATCGGCAGCCTCGAGCCCGGCAAGCTCGCCGACCTCGTCATCCTCGACGCCGATCCCACGCAGGACATCCGCAATTCGGACCATATCAACCAGGTGATGCTCAACGGCAGGCTCTACGACGCCGCGACGCTCAACGAGACGGTCACCGGCAATAGGGTGCGCCAGCCCTATTTCTGGGAGCGCGACGGCGGCGGCACTGGGGCGAATCCGGTGACCATCGGGCGGGATGCGGATTGAGGCCAAGGAGTCACCCCGGCGAAAGCCGGGGCCCATGAACCGAAGCGGCGGAAAGGATGGCTGACGGCGTCGCCACAGTTTCAGACCATCGTGTTCATGGGTCCCGGCTTTCGCCGGGATGACTCCCAGTGCACCCCGCACTCTCCCGGCCGGCTTCGGTAGCATTTGAGTAAGCCTTTGCTGTCACTGTCCAATCTTCAGCGCTTCCGGGGGGAGACGCAGGTTGGCTTTGCAGTTGCACGAAGAGTTCGTCGAACAGCGCGCGGTTCCCCGCCACGAGGGGATCGTGGAGCATGGGGTGCTGGTCTTCCGCGGCGCGGAATACCCGGTCCCGGTGATCAACATCTCCACCCGCGGGGCGATGATCGAAAGCGCGATCGAGCCGCGGCTCGGCGAGAGCGTGATGATCCGCTTCGAAGGCTGCAGCCCGATCTACGCCTTCGTCCGCTGGATGCGCGATGGAAGGCTAGGGCTCAACTTCGGCTGCGAGATGATCCTCGGCGAGGCCCATTGAACGCCTAGGATGCAAGGTCTAGGGCCTCCGGCAAGGAGGCGCCTGTGATCGATCTCTACACCTCGCCGACGCCCAACGGCTACAAGATCACGATCCTGATGGAGGAGCTGGGCCTCCCCTACGCGGTCCACGCGATCGACCTTTCCAGCGGCGCGCAGAAGGAGCCCTGGTTCACCGAGATCAACCCCAACGGCCGGATCCCGGCGATCGTCGATCGCGGCAATGGCGACTTCCCGGTGTTCGAGAGCGGGGCGATCATGATCTACCTCGCCGAGCGCGCCGGCGCCCTGCTCCCGCACGACGAGAAGGATCGAAGCCGCGTGATCCAGTGGCTGATGTTCCAGATGGGCGGTCTCGGCCCGATGATGGGCCAGGCCAACGTCTTCTCGCGCTACTTCCCCGAAATCATCCCGGCGGCGATCGAGCGCTACCGGCGCGAGAGCCGGCGCTTGCTGGAGGTGCTCGACCACCGCCTGTCGGGCCACGAATATCTCGCCGGCGACTATTCGATCGCCGACATCGCCAATTTCTGCTGGGCGCAGACCCACGACTGGCCGGGAGTGTCGATCGAGGGCCTCCCGCACCTCCAGCGCTGGATCGACCTGATCGCCGTCCGCCCCGCCGTCCAGCGCGGGCTCCAGATTCCGCCGCGCCCGCAAGACGCCGAAGCGCTGGTCGAGAAGGCCAGGACGATGCTCGCCTGAAGGACGATTCCATGAACGAGATGACCGGCATTTCCGCCCAGCCCGCTTATTCCGACGGGGTCGCGGCCTTGCTGAAGCGCAGGCCGCAATTGTTCATCGACGGTGCCTGGGTCGATTCGAGCCACGGCGCAACGATCGCGGTCTACGACCCCTCGACGGGCCGCGAGATCGCGCGGATCGTCGATGCCTCCGACGCGGATTGCGACCGGGCGGTGGCGGCGGCGCGCGCCGCGTTCGACGACGGCCGCTGGTCCGGCCTTCCGCCGGCGAAGCGCGAGCGGGCGATCATGCGGCTCGCCGATCTGATCGAGGCCAACATGGCCGAGCTCGCCGAGCTGGAATCGATCGACAACGGCAAGCCGAAGATCGCGTCGGGCGGCTACGATCTGCCGAGGTGCGTCGAGACCCTGCGCTACTGCGCCGGCTGGGCGACGCGGATTTCGGGCGAGCATGTCGAGCCCGCTTCCTTCCCCACCGGATCGGTCCACGCCTATGTCCGGCGCGAGCCGGTCGGCGTTTGCGTTCAGATCGTGCCGTGGAACTTCCCGCTGATGATGGCCGTGCAGAAGATCGGCCCGGCGCTGGCGGCGGGCTGCACTTTGGTCCTCAAGCCGGCCGAGCAGACGCCGCTGACCGCGCTCCGCCTCGCCGATCTGGTGGCCGAGGCGGGCATTCCGGCGGGCGTGTTCAACCTCGTCACCGGCATGGGCGAGACGGCGGGCGACCGGCTGGTGCGCTCGCCCGACGTCGACAAAATCGCCTTCACCGGATCGACCGAGGTTGGCAAGATCATCAACCGCGCCGCGACCGACACTCTGAAGCGAGTCACGCTCGAGCTCGGCGGCAAATCGCCGGTGATCGTCCTGCCCGACGTGGACGTGGCGGGGGCCGCGGCCGGCGCCGCCCGCTCGATCTTCGCCAATTCGGGCCAGGTGTGCATCGCCGGCTCGCGGCTCTACGCGCACCGCGACATTTTCGACGCCCTGATCGAGGGGGTCGCGAAGGCGGCGGCCCAGTTCAAGGTCGGCCCAAGCCTCGCCCCCGACACGATCATGGGGCCGCTCGTCTCGACCGAGCAGCAGGAGCGGGTGATGGATTATATCGAACAGGGCAGGAAGGCCGGCGCCTCGGTCTTCCACGGCGGCGACGCGCCGGGGAGCGAGGGCTATTTCGTCAATCCGACGATCCTCGTCGACGTGAAGCCGGAGATGAGCGTGGTTCGCGAGGAGATTTTCGGGCCGGTGCTCGCCGCCCAGCGCTACGACGACCTCGACGAGGTCGCCAAGGCGGCCAACGACACCAGCTACGGCCTCGCCGCCTCGATCTGGACCCGCGACGTCTCGGCGATGCACAGGCTCGCCGCCAGGCTTCGCGCCGGAATGGTGTGGGGCAACGCCCCCTCGCTCGCCGACGTCACCCTGCCCTTCGGCGGCTACAAGCAATCGGGCTTCGGCCGCGAAAGCGGGCGCTACGGGATCGAGGCCTATACCGAGCTCAAGACGGTGGCGATCGCGCTCTGAGGTGGCGATCGCGCTCTGAGCACGCCCCTTCCGTCACCCTGAACTTGTTTCAGCATGACGGCTGAGGACAGCCAAGCCTTGATCCCCTAGCCCGGCCCCGCTTATGGCTGCGACGGGGCGACGGACAAGAAGGAACCACCATGCGCGTGACCCGCCCCCTGCTCGGCCTTGCCGCCCTCGGCCTCGCCGCGACATCCGCGGCGCAGAACGCCCCGCCGCAGCCCAGCCCACAGCCGGGCCTGTCCGGGCTCGAGAATACGGTCGGCGAGCTGCGCGACGAGCAGCCCGCAGCCGCGCCGCCCTCGCGTGAAGCGGAGCCTCCCGCGGTGCCCGTGCCGACGATGCCGGCGCCGGCCGCTCCGGAACGGGCCGCTCCGGCGACACCTGCGCCGCGCGCCCGGCCCGCCTTCGTCGAGCCGCTGAGCCCGGAGCAGCGGGCGACGCTCGACGCCGCCGTGCGGCGCGGCCGGCTTCTGGGGGCGATCGCCCGCGCCGGGATCCTCGCCACCCAGGACATGCTGAGCAGGGTCTCCGACCCCGCGGGCGCCGGCATATCGGGCTGGCTCGCCGAGGCCGAAGGCAATGCCGTCACGGTCACCTTCTATGCCGACGGCGACGGCGGAGCGCCGCCGGCCGCGGTCTACAAGGTCACCATCCTCGGCGGGCGGCCGACGGCGCGCGAGGTCTTCCTCGCCGGCAACCATCCGCCGCTGACTGGCCACCTCGCCCGAATGGCGGCGGCGCGCCGGGCCACCGAGGGGCTCGATCACCGCGCCTGCGGCGGCCAGGATTTCAACGTGCTCGTCGTTCCGCCCTCGGCTCCGGACGCGCCGATCGACGTCTACCAGATCAGCCCGCAGACCAGCCGGGGCCACTTTCCGATCGGCGGCCATTTCAAATCGACCATCGCCGCCGACGGCAGCGTCGTCGCCTCGCGCGGCTTCACCAATGCCTGCCTCGACGTCGCCGCGGCGGAGCCCGCCGCCGGGCAACAGCCCGCGCCGATCGCGGTCAACCACCTGCTCGATCCGCTGCCCACCGAGATTCACGTCTTCCTGGCGATCTGGATCGGCCATCCGCTGGCCGTCGTCGCGGGCGATCCCCAGCGCCTGTTCGCGGTTACTCCAGAGGGGATCGGAGAGGTTCCGCGCTGATTTTTGCGCGCGCGCCATCTTGCGAAGAATCCGGAGAAAACATAGCTATAGCATAACATAGATGAGCGATCCGCTCGTCGATGGCCGTTACCAGTGGTGAAAAGCAGGGGCGGTGGAATTGGCTGGCGCGTTACAACGACATCTGGAAGCGTTCACCCGGCTTTCGGAGCAGGACCGCGCGTTGCTGGATGCGTTGGTCCGCAACAACATCCGGCAGGCCGGGGCGCGGCGCGACCTCATCCGCGAAGGCGAGCGGCCGCGCGGCGTGATCGTCATCGTCGAGGGCTGGGCCTCCTGCTACAAGCAGCTGCCGGACGGACGGCGCCAGATCGTCTCCTTCCTCGTCCCCGGCGATCTCGGCGACGCGAACGTCTTCATCCTTCGCGAAATGGATCATTCGATCGGCGCGATCACCGACCTCGTCTATGCCGAGATCCCGCCCGCCGAATTCGAGGCGGCGATGGCCCAGAGCCCGCAGATCGCCCGTGCCATCTGGTGGCACGAGCTGGTCACCGCCAGCATCCACCGCGAGTGGACGACCAATGTCGGCCAGCGTACGGCCTATGAGCGGATCGCGCACCTTTTGTGCGAAGTGGTCGTCAAGCTCGAGGCGGTCGGGCTCGCCGCGGAGGGAAGCTGCTTCCTGCCGCTGACCCAGTCCGACCTCGCCGAGGCCACCGGCCTCACCTCGGTTCACGTCAACCGGACGCTTCAGGAATTGCGCCGCGACGGCCTGATCTCCCTCCAGAGCCGCCGCCTCACGATCCCAGATTTCGCCTCTCTGGCGCGCGCCGGGGGCTTCAACCGCGCCTATCTGCACCTCGAACGCGAAGCGGCCTGAGGGAGCGATCCGGCGCGTGCCGCGTTCCCTTCCCCGAGCCGCGGCAACGAAAGCGCGATGATCGAAGCCTTTCTCATGAAATTGCGGGCTCGGGACGACGTCTCGGCCGAGGAGGAGCGCGCGCTTCGCGCGGCGATCGGCGAGGTCCGCGAAATCGGCCCCGACAAGACGATCATCCGCGCCGGCGACGAGATCAGCGAGAGCACCCTGCTGATCGAGGGGCTGCTCTGCCGCTACAAGGACCTGCGCGACGGACAGCGGCAGATCATGGAGCTCCACGTGCCCGGCGATTTCGCCGACCTCCACAGCCTCACGCTGAAGCGGCTCGACCACAATGTGATGACCCTGACTCGCTGCCGCCTGGCGATGGCGCCGCACGAGGGCCTGCGCAAGATCACCGCCGATTACCCCCACCTCACCCGCGTCCTGTGGTTTTCGACCAACCTCGACGCCGCGATCCACCGCGAATGGATGCTCTCGCTCGGCCGCCGCTCGGCGCTGTCGCGCACGGCGCATTTCTTCTGCGAGATGCGCATCCGCCTGGGCCTGGTCGGCCTCGCCGACGACGACGGCTATCCGCTCAACCTGACCCAGGTCGACCTCGCCGAGTGCCTCGGCCTGACGTCCGTTCACATCAACCGCACGCTGAAGGAGCTGCGCGAGCGCCGTCTCGTCGAGTTCCGCGGCGGGCGGGTTTCCATTCACGATCTCGCGGGGCTGGAGCGCGTGGCCGAATTCGATCCCGCCTATCTCCATCTCGAGCGGCGGGGCCGGTAAGGAGTCGCGGAAGGCACGATGCCCCATTACTACTTCCACGTTCACAACAGCATCGGCTTCGTCGAGGACGAGGAAGGCCGCGATCTGCCCGACCGGGACGTCGCCCGCCAGGAGGCGATCAAGGGCATTCGCTCGATCCTCAGCGAGGATGTGCTCGGCGGATTCATCGATCTGGCCGGCCGGATCGAGGTGGTCGAGGAAGGCAGCGGCGATCCCGCGCTGACCGTGCCGTTCGACGAGGCGGTGGACGTTCGGACGTAGATCGGATTCGCTTATGCTGAACCGCTCATCCTGAGGAGGGACTGAGCTTGGCGAAGGCCCGTCTCGAAGGACCGTCCTTCGAGACGCCGTTTCGACAAGCTCAACGGCTCCTCAGGATGAGCGCAGCGGGGGAGTCAGATCTGTTCAGTGCGCCGGCACGATCACCACCGCGTCCGCGAACGGGAGCGAGTGGACGATCGCGCCCCCCTCATTCTCCACGTCCAACCGCATGTTGAAGGGGATTCGTCCCTCGAGCGCTTCGGCGCTGAGGATCGAGCGTGCGGCGACCAACGTCTTGGCGACGATCGCCGCGATGTCGGGCAGCTCGCAGCCTTCCGGATCGAGAAGGATGTCCTCGCCGTCGCGGAGGTGAAAGAAATAATGGGCCATGCGCTTCCTCGCGTGCCAGGCGGGAGCGCAAAATCGGTCTCTCAGCCGCCGAGGCCTGGAAATCCCGCTCGGCGATGCCGCCTCATAAACCCAAATCCGTGATCGCTCAACGGTTTATGATGCAGATTGGCTACGCGAAACCATCATAGGATAAGATTGTCGCGCGAAAATGTGTTAAGGATGTAAAATCGTCGGGCGGATATTCCGGGCTCCGACGGCTGAGAGACCCCCTTGCTCGCGCTCCCGCCCTCGCTCGATGCGGAGATGCGCCATTACCACCGATCCAACATTGAGGCTGATGCTGCGCAAGTTCGAGCGCCGGGCCTCCCTCGACGAGGGGGACCGCCAGGCCCTGCTCGATCTTCCGCACAGGGTCCAGACCGTCGAGCCCGCGAGCTACATCCTTCGCGAGGGCGACCGGCCCGACCGCGCCTGCCTGATCCTTTCCGGCTTCGCCTATCGCCACAAGGTGACGGTCGACGGTTCGCGGCAGATCGTCAGCGTCCATGTCCCGGGCGATTTCGTCGATCTCGAAGGCGCATTGCTCAACGTCGCCGATCACAACGTCCAGGCGCTGACCCGCTGCGAGCTGGCCTTCGTTCCGCGCGACGCCCTGCGCGCCTTGATCCTCACCCATCCGAGAGTCGCCATGGCGATGTGGATCGATACCCTGATCGACAGCTCGATCTTCCGCGAATGGGTGGTCAATGTCGGCCGCCGCGACGCCCGCTCGCGAATCGCCCACCTGCTGTGCGAGTTCGCCCGGCGGATGGAGGTGGCGGGCCTCGCCGACGAATATCGCTACGAGCTGCCGATGACCCAGGAGCAGATCGCCGATTGCACCGGCCTCACCCCGGTCCACGTCAACCGGGTGCTCAAGACGCTCGACCGCGAGGGGCTGATCCGGCGCGACCGCCGCTTCGTCGCCATCCCCGATTGGGGGGCGCTCCGCCAGGTCGCCGGCTTCAGCGAAATCTACCTCCACCTCGACCAGGTCCAGCGCGACATCGCCCGGCCAAGCTGAGCCCGGCCCGTCATTGCGAGCGGAGCGAAGCAATCCAGTGCTGGGCCCGAGGTCCGCTGGATTGCTTCGGCCCCCGGCTTTCGCCGGGGTCCTCGCAATGACGGCGGGCGCCCGCAAAATCGCAAGAACGATCAAGCGTTTCGTCAAAAAGCGCTTGCCAAAAGCGCGGCCAGCCGGAACGGAGCGGCGGGGACTCAATTCGGGAGCGGCGGGGCAATCCCCGTCACGCCGCATGGGAGAATCGTTCATGAATCGCAATCGCTTGAAGCTGGCCGCGGCGCTCCTGCTCGCGGCCGCCGCGCCGGTGTTGGCGCAGGGCTCCACCAACGCCGCGCAGCGGCCGAGCGCCGCCTCGCGCTACGCGCCCTGGGGCGTCGACCTTTCCGCGCGCGATCCTTCGATCAAGCCCGGCGACGATTTCTGGCGCTACGCCAACAACACCTGGTTCCAGGGCAACCCGATCCCCGCCGACCGCTCCGCGTGGGGCGTCGGCACCGTATTGTCCGAGGACGTCGAGGCGCAGCTTCGCGACATCGTCGAGACCGCCAATCGCGGCACCGACCCGACCAGCCGCCAGGTCGCCGCGATGTACGCCAGCTACATGGACGAGGCGGGGATCGAGCAGCGCGGCGCGGCGGTTCTCCGCCCCTATCTCGACCAGATCGCGGCCGCCCAGACCCGCGACGACCTTCTGCGGCTGTTCGCCAAGCCCGGCTTCCCCTCGCCGGTCGGAGTCGGAATCACCCCCGATCCGGCCGATCCGACCCATTATGTCGTCGGCGCCGGCCAGGGCGGGCTCGGCATGCCGAACCGCGATTATTACCTGCGCGAGGGCGCCCAGTTCGACGCCTATCGCGCCGCCTACCGCAATTATGTAATCACCATGCAGCGGCTCGCCGGAATCCCCGATCCGGAAGCCAAGGCCGACGCGATCATCGCGCTCGAGCGGCGGATCGCAGAGGCGCACTGGACGCCGGAGCGCAACCGCGACGTCACCCAGTCGATCAACCCGATGACTCCGGCCCAGCTCCAGGAGCTCGCGCCGCAGTTCAACTGGCCCGTCACTCTCGCCTCTCAAGGGCTCACCAACGTCCAGAAGATTATCGTTCGCCAGCCTTCGGCGATTCAGGCCGAGGGCCAGCTGTTCGCCGAAGTGCCGCTGCAGACCTGGAAGGACTGGCTCGCCTTCCACTTCATCCGCAGCTACGCGCAATATCTGCCGCGCGCGTTCGACGAGGCCGATTTCGAATTCTATTCGCACACCCTGCGCGGGCAGGAGCGGCAGCGCGATCGCTGGAAGCGCGGCCTGGGCGTGCTCAACGGAGCGCTCGGCGAGGCGGTCGGCAAAATCTATGTCGAGCGCCACTTCCCCGACACCAGCCGCCAGCAGATGACCGAGCTGGTCGGCGATCTTCGCGCCGCGCTAGGCGATCGCCTGCGCGCCAACAGCTGGATGGACGAGGCGACCCGCACCGCCGCCATTGCCAAGCTCGACGCCTTCGATCCCAGAATCGGCAATCCGGTGCGCTGGATCGATTATTCCTCGATCCGGATCGATCCGCACGACCTGCTCGGTAACGTATTGCGGGCGTCCGAATTCCAGTGGAATTTGCAGCTCTCGCGCTATCCGAACCCGGTCGACCGTTCGCTGTGGGCGATGACTCCGCAGACGATCAACGCCTATTACAGCCCGCTCACCAACCAGATCACCTTCCCGGCCGCGATCCTGCAGCCGCCTTATTTCAATCCGACGGCCGACCCGGCGGTCAATTACGGCGCGATCGGCGCGGTGATCGGCCACGAAATCGGCCACGGATTCGACGATCAGGGCAGCCGCTTCGACCCCCAGGGGCGCCTGCGCAACTGGTGGTCGGACGCCGCCCGCGCGCGCTTCACCGAGCTGACCCGCCGCTTCGGCGAGCAGTACAACCAGTTCGAGGTGGCCGGCCAGCACGTCAACGGGCAGCTGACCATGGGCGAGAATATCGGCGATCTGGGCGGGCTCGAAATGGCCTATGCCGCCTACCAGCGCTACCAGGCGCGGCACGGCCGGGCGCCGGTGATCGACGGCCTGACCGGCGATCAGCGCTTCTTCCTCGCCTTCGCCCAGGCCTGGCGCAACAACGTCCGCGAGGGCGCGCTTCGCCAGCAGGTGCTGACCGATCCGCACAGCCCGCCGCAATTCCGGGTCAACGGAGTCGTTCGCAACGTCGACGCTTGGTACCGGGCGTTTAACGTCCAGCCCGGCGACCAGCTCTATCTCCCGCCCGAGCAGCGGGTGCACATCTGGTAGCCGCCCGCGAATCGCGACCTTTCGAAAGGGGCCGGGAAACCGGCCCCTTTGTTTTTGTCCGGCGCATCGCCCTTCCGTCGATCCGCGGCGGCGGTTGATCGAAGGGCGCGGCGGTTCGCCTAAGCGCGGTGCGCCTCCGCCGAAACGGAAATGAATCTCCCGGCGGCCGCGGCGAAGAAGGCTTCACCGTTCAACGCCAATCAAAGGGAAACCGCCATGACCATCAAGTCCAAGACCCTCCTGATCGCCGCCGCCGTCGCTTCCATCGCCACCGGCACCGCCGCCGCCGCCCAGGGCCGCGACGTCACCATCCTCGCCCCGACGCTCCCCTCCGATGTGCTGGTGCAGGTGGTCCGCTACGGCGATCTCAACCTGTCGAGCCCGGCCGGCCAGGCCCGCCTCGAGGACCGCGTGCGCAGCGCCGTCGACAATGTCTGCCCGGCGGGCTTCGCGATCGACCTCAACGCCGCTTCGCAGTCCAGCGCCTGCAAGATCGCCGCCTATGGCGACGCCCGCAGCCAGATGGACCAGGCGATCGCCCGGGCCCGCTCCGGCCAGCTCGCCTCGGCCGGCGGCGCCCTGCGCATCGCCGCGCGCCGCTAAGCTTCCCCCCGTCCCCCGGGGCCGGGCGGGCGTTCCCTTCGGGGAGCGCCCGCCTTTTTCATTCCCGCTCGCGCAGGAGGGCCGAAAGAGTCCAGCCGTCGCGGCCCCGCCCCCGGCCGTTGACCGCCTCGTCCAGATACCAGCGCCCGCCGTCGCGCACGAAGAAGAAGCGCGTCGAATCCGCGCGGTCGATGTTGGTCCAGTGCGCCTCGATCACCCGGTGATCGGGGCCGAAATCATATTGGACGAAGCTGACGCGCGATATCGACCAATCCTGAGCGTTGACCCACCAATCGAAATCGAGCGCTCCCACCAGATCGTCGTGGCCGCGCTGCCATGAATCGTAGGATTCGAACAAAGCGCGCAGGCGATCCGAATAGGCGTAGGACGAATCGGGCGGCGGCGAATCCGGATGAGCGCGATAAGCTTCGTAAACCTGCGCCACGAAGGCGCGCGGATCCTCGACGCCGGGTTGCGGGGCCGCGAATGCGGCGAGCATCAGAGCCGCCAGAATCAGAAAGAGCTTGCCCATCGCATTCCTCCCCGGCGCGCAATGAGCGCGAGCGGGAGGCTGATTGCAAGCACCTCGTCATCGCGAGCGAAGCGAAGCGATCCAGTGCGGCATCACCGCTCCACTGGATTGCTTCGTCGCTTCACTCCTCGCAATGACGGATCGGGCGGTCAGTCGTTCTCTTCCTCGGCGAACAATTCGGTCGCGACGTCGGCATTGGCGGAAAGGCGCACCTGATCGCCATCGACCGCTGCGACGAGGCCGAGCGAGATGTAATGATGGTGGCCCTCGTGGCTGCCCTGGCCGCTGTCGGCCTTGGTCAGCTTGATCCGGTCGCCATCGACCTTGTCGACCGTGCCGACGCGGACGCCGTCGGCGCCGATCACTTCCATATGCTCGCGAATGTCGTCCCTGGCAGCCATGGCGCTTCTCCTTATCGAAACTGGGTGTGCCTGCTGAACCGCCCGGACGGGCCGACTGTTCCGGCTTGATCGCGCCGCCCTTTCCGGCGAACCATCGCGCCAACGCAACATGGGGTCACGATCATGCGCCGCTTCGCCGCTCTCGCCGTCCTTTTCGCCACCGCCGCGGCGGCCCAGCCCGGCGCCTGGCGGCCCGCCCCCGTCACCGGGGCGACCGAGCCGTCCGAGGTCGTCGCGCATTCGGCGGCGACAGACTGGCGGCCGGTGGATCCCGAGAATCTGCTGGTGATGGAGCTGGCCGACGGGGCCAAGGTCTATATCGAGTTGGCGCCGGATTTCGCGCCGGTCCACGTCGCCAACATCCGCCGCTACGCCCGCGGCGGCTGGTGGAACGGAGCGACGATCTACCGGGTGCAGGACAATTATGTGACGCAGTGGGGCAATGGCGATGCCAGCGTGCCGCTGCCCCAGGGCGTGGTGGCCCGGCCCCCGGCCGAATATGAGCGCGGCAGCGAAGGCCTCGCCATCCGCCCGCTCGGCTTTCCCGACAGCTACGCACCGGCGGCCGGCCACGTTAACGGCTGGCCGGTCGCCTACGATCCGGAGCGCTCCAGCGCCTGGCTCACCCATTGCTATGCCAGCGTCGGCGTCGGCCGAGACCTGGCGCCCGACACCGGCACGGGCGGCGAGCTCTACGCGGTGATCGGCCACGCTCCGCGCCCGCTCGACCGCAACATCGCCAATGTCGGGCGGGTGATCGAGGGCATGGCCGCCCTCGCCGCCCGCCAGCGGGGCACCGGCAATCTCGGCTTCTACCAGGCCGAGCGCGGAGAGACTCCGGTCCCGATCCGGTCGGTGCGCGTGGCCGCGGACATGCCGGCCGCGGAGCGCCCGCAATTCGAGGCGATGCGCACAGACACGGAAACCTTTTCCGCTTACGTCCGCGGCCGGGCCAACCGGGGCGGGGCCTTCTTCAATGTGCCGGCGGGCGGCGTCGACATCTGCAACGTCAACGTGCCGGTCCGGCGGCGGCCTAGCGCAGCACCATCCGGTCGCCGCTGATCTCCACGGTGCCGACGCGCTCGAGATAGGATTGGCCGAGCAGCGAGACCTGCAGCTGGTCGGCCACCGCGGCGCGCACGTCGCGCGCCTCGAGCGGGCCGATCGCCACCCGGTCGATCGTCACCGGGATCACCTCGATCACACCGCCCGCCCCGCGCGCCGAGGCGCGTGTCGAGGGCAAGGCGATGCCGGCCCGGCGCGCGTCGGCGCCGGTCAGGGCGACGACCGAGGCGCCGGTATCGACGAGGAAGCGGACCGAGGCTCCGTTGACCTGGGCGTCGACGTAGAAATGGCCGTCCGCGGCGCGGAGAATCTCGCGCCGGGCATAACCATTGCCCGCCCTGGGCGCGGGCGCCGGGGCGGCCGGCTGGAGCGCCCCCCGAGGCTCGGCCTCGGGCGCTTCGCCGGACAGGTTCGGCGCGATCAGCGCGACGCCGAGCGCGGCGACTCCGAGCCAGAGCAGATTGCTTCCCGCGGACATAGCCCGCTCATAGCGCCTGGCCGGCCAATGCCCGGTTAACGCGGGCGAAAAGACGGCGCCCGCCGGATATTATCCGACGGGCGCCAACGCCTCTCCTGGCTGATTGGCACTTCGAGCGCAGGCGGGGCGCGCTTCCGCCGCCATTGGCCGGGCAGCGGAGAGGGATTCCTGCCTGATCAGGCCGCGTGCGATTCCGGGATATACCGGCGGCGCACGGTGCGAACGATCTGCCCGCCGGCGACCAGAGGCGCGCTCTCGAGCGGCAGCGCAGTGCCGCAGAAGGCGCATTCGGCCATCATCCGGCCGATATACCAGTGCGTACGCCCGCAACCCGGGCAATGGTTCGTCTGATCGTCGCGATAGCAGATGTGATACCCGCGCATCGCCACCGGGGGGACGAGGCTCCCGCCCCGCGCTTCCAGAACATTCGTCGCCATTACATCGGCTCCTTCCAAACCCACTTGCGCGCATCAACGCCGGTCGTCGGGAGGAAGTTGCAATGGAAAGGACGGCGCGCGCATTTTGCCGCGGCTGCCCTTCCCGATTTCGCAAGCCGGTCGAACGGCTTATTCGGACTGCGGAGCCCCGCTCGGAGCCGCTGCCGTCTCTGCCGGAGCGCCCGCGGGCGCTTCGCCCGGCGTGGTCTGCGATGCCGCGACCGGAGCCGCGCCGCCGACCGGAATCATCGTGATGTGTAGCGGATTGGGACGAAGATCGTTGAGCGAGCCGTTGCTCGCGTCGACCACGCCGCCGACGATCCCGCCGAAGATGGCGTTGCCGGCGAGCGCGGTGCCGCCGCCGGCGCGCATGCGGCTGTGCACCTCGGCTTCGGCCGGCTGGTAGCCGTCCATCGTCGCGGTGACGACGAAGTCGTCCTTGCGCTTCAGCCGCAAGGCCGCAGCGGTCTTTACCGAAACTTTGTCAATTTATCCGACAGTGCCGGCATGTCGGAGAGGCTTACACCCAGGCTGCGGCGGGCAGGCCGGCGATGATCCGGCTGTTCAAGCATTATGTGCCCTTCGCGGTCCTGCTGCTGGGAGCGATCGACTTCGCCTTGCTCCTGTTCGGCGCGGAGGCCGGGTGGGCGCTTCGTTTCTGGCAGGTTTCGGGGACGTTCGACCTGCAATCCGCGCCGCTTCCCAGCATGATCGCCTTCGCCGCGGCGCTCCAGACGGCGATGGTCGCCGTCGGAGTCTACGGGATCGAGGCGATCCGATCGGTGCGCTTCGCGACGGCGCGTCTGCTCGTCGCGGTCGCGCTCGGCATTTTGCTGCTTTCGGTTCTTTTCTTTCTTTTTCCGCCGGTCAGCTTCTGGCGATCGAGCCTGCTCTACGCGACGGCCTTCGCGCTGCTGGGGATGATCGCCGTGCGCACGGCGCTTCGCGACACGCTCGGCAGCGAGCGGTTCAAGCGGCGGGTGATGGTGCTTGGAACGGGCGTGCGCGCCAAGCGGATCGAGGCCCTGGCGGCGCGGACCGGCGCGGGCTTCGCGGTGGTCGGCGTAGTCGACATGAACGACAGCGCAGGTCTCCCCGCCCAGGCGCTCCGCCTCAGCGCGGGCGAGCTGGTCCTCGCTCTGGAGGAGCGGCGCAATGCCCTGCCGCTCGGCGATCTGCTCAAGATCAAGACGACCGGGGTCCAGGTCCACGATTTCTCTTCGTTCATCGAACGCGAGACCGGCCGCGTCGACCTCGACAGCCTCAACCCTTCCTGGCTGATCTTCTCCGACGGCTTCTCGGCCGGGCGGCGCCTGTCGACCATCGCCAAGCGGCTGTTCGACGTCGTGGCCAGCGGGCTTCTGCTCGTGCTCACCTTGCCGCTCGTCGCGCTGACGGCGCTCGCGGTGAAGATCGAGAGCGTCGGCCCGGCCTTCTTCCGCCAGCGCCGCGTGGGCCTCTACGGCCAGCCGTTCGACGTCATCAAGCTGCGCTCGATGCGCGAGGACGCCGAAGTGGGCGGCAAGGCCGTCTGGGCGCAGAAGGACGATCCCAGGGTCACCCGGGTCGGGCGAATCATCCGCAAGCTTCGAATCGACGAGCTGCCCCAGGCCTGGTCGGTGCTGAAGGGGGACATGAGCTTCGTCGGGCCCCGCCCCGAGCGGCCCCAGTTCGTCGCCGACCTCGAGGCGCGGCTGCCTTATTATGCCGAGCGCCATGTGGTGAAGCCCGGCATCACCGGCTGGGCGCAGATCAACTATCCCTATGGCGCGAGCGTCGAGGATGCGCGCGAGAAGCTCGAGTTCGACCTTTATTACGCCAAGAATTACTCGCCCTTCCTCGATCTCCTGATCCTGCTCCAGACCGCGCGCGTCGTGATCTGGCCGGAGGGCGCGCGATGACCGGCTTCGTCGCCCTGTGGAGCCATTTGCTCGCCGCGGCGCTCTACGGCGCGCTGGCCGTCTATCAGCTGCGCCGCTGGCACGGCGATCCGCTGAGCCGCCCGCTCGTCACCGCCTTCGCGGCCATGGCGGTGTGGACGATATTCCTCGCTCTGCTCGGCCCCTACACCTATCTCGCCCAGCTCGCCGAGAGCGGCCGAAACCTCGCCTTCCTGGCCTTCATGTACGGCCTGCTCACGGCCGCCGAAGACCATCGCGGGCAGCGGGCGGTCAAGGGGCTGTTCGCCGCCGTGGCCGCAGTCGTGGGCCTTCAAATCGTGGTCGGCGGAGTGATGCCCGAATTCGAGCGCGCGCCGCTGATCTTCGAGATGCTGGCTTCGTCGAGCCAGGCCATCGGGCTGATCATCGCCGCCGGAGCGCTCGTACTCGTCCACAATCTTTACGGCCAGGCGGCCCCCGGCTCGCGGCCGGCGCTGAGCCTGGCGATGCTCGCGCTGGCGGGCATGTGGGCCTACGATCTCCACCTCTACACCATCGCCTTCTTCTCCCGCTCGCCGGCCGGCGACCTCTTCGCGCTTCGCGGCATCGTCCTTTCCGCCCTCGCGGCTTTGTTCGCGATGGCCGCGCGCAACGCTACCTGGAAAATCCAGATTTCCCGCGCCGCGACCTTCCAGTCGGTCTCGCTGATCGCCATCCTCGTCTACCTCGTCGCGATGATGCTCGCCGCCCGGGCGATGGAGATCGTCGGCGGAGATTGGGTCCGGATCGGCCAGGTCGGGGTGGTCTTCGTCACCACGCTGACGGCGCTCGTTCTCCTTCCTTCGGCCAAGCTTCGGGCCTGGACCCGGGTCGTGCTGCTCAAGCATCTGTTCGAGCATCGCTACGATTACCGCCAGGAATGGCTGCGCTTCACCGACACGGTCGGGCGCCAGAGCGGCGCGAGCCTCGAGGAACGCGCGGTCAAGGCGATCGCGGACATTGCGGGCGCGCCGGCCGGGCTGCTGATCGCCTGCGACGAGGGCTATCGCCTGTCGAGCGCGGGCAGCTGGAACTGGACCCAGCCGGTCGCGACCGCGGAAGACGCCGAGCCGCTGCTGCGTCACATCGAGAAGAGCGGCTACGTCCTGGAATTCGAGTCCATCCGCGGCGGCTGGCTCGCCCACGGCGAATTGCGCGTGCCGGTTCCCGCCTGGCTCGCCGGAATCGAGAGCGCATGGGCCGGCGTTCCGCTGATCCACGGCGGGCGGCTCGCCGGGCTCGTCATCCTCGCCTGCCCCGCCGTGCGCCGGGCGCTCGACTGGGAGGATTTCGACCTGTTCCGCAACGCCGGAATCCAGGCGGCCTCCTACATCGCCGAGGCGCGAAGCCAGCAGGCGCTCGCCGACGCCCGGCGCTTCGACGAGTTCAATCGCCGATTCGCCTTCATCCTCCACGACATCAAGAATCTCGTCAGCCAACTGAGCCTCGTCGCCCGCAACGCAGAGCGGCACGCGGAGAACCCCGAATTCCGCGCGGACATGATCGCCACGCTGCAAAGCTCCGTCAGGAAGATGAACGACATGCTCGCCCGTTTGTCCCCGGGCGCGGCCCGCGGCGCGGAGCCCGCCCGGCCGGTTGCCGTCCGCCCCTTGATCGAGGCGATCGCCGCGGCGAAGAGCCGGCTCCATCCGGTCCGCTTCGCCGGCGAATCGGAGCTGATCGCTCTGACCGACGCGGCCGCGCTCGAACAGGCGATCGGTCATCTCGTGCAGAACGGGATCGAAGCCAGCCCGGCCGGGGAGCCGGTCGAGATCCGGCTCTACGAGAGCGGCGGCGATGTCGCCATCGACATCGTCGACCGCGGCCACGGGATGTCTCCCGCCTTCGTCCGCGACCGGCTGTTCCAGCCGTTCGTGTCGACCAAGGAATCGGGCTTCGGAATCGGCGCCTTCGAGGCCCGCGAGCTGATCCACGCGATGGGCGGCCGCCTCGACGTCGAGAGCGCCGAGCAGCACGGCACCTGCTTCACCCTCTATCTTCCGGCGGCCGAGGATCGGGCCGCCTTTGTCTATGAACGGATGCGCGCATGAATGCCCCGATCGACCCCAAAAGCTTCAAGCCAAAGCTGCTGATCGTCGAGGACGACGAGGGGCTGCAGCGCCAGTTGCGCTGGGCCTATGACGATTACGAGGTGCTCGTCGCCTCCGACAGGAACGCGGCGATCGAGCTGATCCGCTCGGCCGAGCCTGCGGTGGTCACGCTCGACCTCGGCCTGCCGCCCGATCCGGACGGAGTCTCGGAAGGCTTCGCTGCGCTCGAGACGATCCTGACCCTGAAGCCGGAGACCAAGGTGATCGTCGCCTCGGGCCACGGCGCTCGGGAAAGCGCTCTTCGGGCGATCGCATCGGGCGCCTATGATTTCTACCACAAGCCGGTCGACATCGATCAGCTCGGGCTGATCGTGAAGCGCGCCTTCCAGCTTCACGGGCTGGAGGACGAGAACCGCCGGCTTGAAAGCCGGGTCGGCGACGACCGCACCGTGCTCGGCTCGATGGTCACCGCTGCGCCGGAGATGGTGAAGGTCGCGCGGACGATCGAGCGCGTGGCCGGCACCGACGTCTCGGTCATGCTGCTCGGCGCCTCGGGCACCGGCAAGGAGCTGCTCGCCCAGGGCGTCCACCGCACCAGCCGCCGCCGCGCGGGAGGCTTCGTCGCGATCAACTGCGCGGCGATTCCCGAAAACCTGCTCGAGGCCGAATTGTTCGGCTACGAAAAGGGCGCGTTCACCGGGGCGATCAAGACGACCGAGGGAAAGATCGAGCTCGCCCATGGCGGCACCCTGTTCCTCGACGAGGTCGGCGACATCCCGCTGCCCTTGCAGGTCAAGCTGCTTCGCTTCCTCCAGGAGCGGGTGATCGAGCGTATCGGCGGCCGGCGGACGATTCCGGTCGACACGCGGATCGTCTGCGCCACCCACCAGAATCTGGAGGAGATGATCCGCGCCGGGACGTTCCGGGAGGACCTATACTACCGGCTCGCCGAAATCGTGGTGCGGATCCCGTCGCTCGCCGAGCGGCACGGCGACGCCGCCCTGCTCGCCAAGCATTTCCTGTCGCGCTTCGCCCGCGAGATGAACCCGCAGGTGAAAGGCTTCGCGCCCGGGGCGCTGGCGGCGATCGAGACCTGGGCCTGGCCCGGCAATGTGCGCGAGCTCGAGAACCGGCTCAAGCGCGCGGTGATCATGGCCGAGGGCAAGCTGATCACGGCCGAGGATCTCGATCTCGCGGCGCCGGACGGCGAGACTCTGCCGGTCAACCTCAAGGCCGCGCGCGAATGCGCCGACCGCCAGGTGATCCGCAAGGCGCTGGCCCAGGCCGACGGCAACATCTCCGCCGCCGCCAAGCTGCTCGGCATCAGCCGGCCCACCCTCTACGACCTCCTCAAGCAATATGGGCTGCAGGGGTAAGCGGGATGACCTGGCGCCTTCGCCCCACCGAGTCATCCCGGCGAAAGCCGGGACCCACGAACACCGCCTTCATCGATCAGGCGAAGGCGCCTTCGCGTTCGTTCTCCTGCCTTCGTTCATGGGTCCCGGCCTCCGCCGGGATGACTCCTCTGTTGGTCGCGCTGGCCTTGCTCGCCGCCTGCTCCGGCAAAAGCGGAGACGCCTATCAGCGCGGCCTCGCGGCGTTCAACGCGGGCGACGTGCGCACCGCCCGGGTCGAGTTCCTCAACGCGATCGAGGCCGATCCCGGCAATCGCGCGGCGCGGATCATGCAGGCGCAGGTCGATCTCGCGCTGGGCGACGGAATCGCCGCCGAATCCGAGGTGACGCGGGCGCGCCAGGCCGGCGCCCCGGTCGGCGAGACCGCCCATCTCCTCGCCCATGCCAAGCTGCTCCAGGGCGACGCCCAGGCCGCGCTGACGGAGACCCCGCTCGCGGCGCCCGCGCACCAGGCCTATGCCGCGCGAATCGAGGGCCGCGCCTACATGGCGGCCGGCGACGACGACAATGCTCGCGGGGCATTCGACCGCGCTCTCGCGCTCGCACCCAACGACAGCGACGTCTGGGCGGACATCGCCCGCTTCCGGCGCGGCAGCGGCGATCTCGCCGGCGCCCTCGAGGCGGCCGACCGCGCCGTCGCCGCGCGCCCGTCAAACGTCGAGGCGCTGGTGCTCCACGGCACCCTGACGCGCAGCCAATATGGCCTTGCCGCGGCAATCCCCTGGTTCGACCAGGCCCTTTCGGTCGACCATGGCAATGTCGAGGCCTTGCTCGCGCGCGCCGCGACTCTCGGCGATCTCGGGCGGATGAGCGAGATGCTGGCCGACGCCCGCGCGGTCCACCGGCTGACCGGGGGCCACCGCACCGCTTATTATCTGGAGGCGGTGCTCGCCGCGCGCGCACGCAACTTCCAGCTCGCCAAGAGCCTGTGGGCCCGCACCGGCGGCGAGTTCGACACTATTCCCGCCGGCCGGCTGCTGCTTTCGGCGATCGACTTCGAGACCGGCAACGAGGAGCAGGCGGCGCGCCGCCTCATCGCCTTGGTGAACGAGCAGCCGCGCAACCGCCGGGCGCGCCGCCTGCTTGCGGCCGCCCAGTGGCGGATGGGAGATTCGCAAAGCGTGGCGAACACGCTCCGCCCGATCGCCGACATGCCGGACGCGGACAGCTACAGCCTTTCGCTGATGGGCCGGGCGATGACCCGGCTCGGCGACAACCAGGCCGGAGCGCTCTATCTCGCCCGCGCGGCGCGGCCGCAGCCCGGCTCGCTCGCCTCGCTCGAAACGCTGAGCGAGGGCGAGTTCGCCGCCGTGCGCTCGGCGGCCCTCGAAAACCCGACGAACGGCCCCGCCCAGGTGCGCCTGATCGCCGCGCTCCTCGCGCGGCGCGATATCGGCGAGGCGGTCAGCCGCGCCCGGCACCTGCGGGACGCCAATCCCGGCGTGCCCGAAGTCCACATCCTGCTCGGCGACGCGCTCGGCATCGGCGGGAATTTCGAAGAGGCCGCGCAGGCGTATCGGCTCGCGGCCAATCTGGCCTTCACCGAGAATGTCGCCTTGCGGCTGATCGACGCGCTCGAGCGCTCCGGGCAGATCGACGCGGCGGACAACGTACTGAACCTGTTCGTCGAGCAGAATCCGCGCAGCGTCGCCGGCCTCATCCTGCTCGGCGGGCGGGCGATGCAGCGGCAGGACTGGGCCTTCGCGATCAATGTCTACGAGAGCCTTCGCCGGCGGATCGGCGACAACGACGCGACGATCCTCAACAACCTCGCCTGGGCCTATGCGGAAAGCGGCGAGGCGGTTCGCGGGGTCCCGCTCGCCCGGCGCGCCTGGGCGCTCGACCGCGACAATCCGGCAACGGCCGACACGCTCGGCTGGCTCCTGTTCAAGAACGGCCACCGCGCCGAAGGCCTTGCGCTCCTGCAACGCGCGGCGCGCGGCGCCCCGAGCGACGCGGACGTGCAGCGGCGCTTGTCGCAGGCGCGCGCCGGCTAGCGCAGAGCCGCCCGGTCCAGATTGAGCTCGGTCAGCGGTATCACGGTCACGTTCGGCTGGGTGCGGCGAAGCGCTTCGAGGAACTTCGACGAGTCGCCGACGATGACGATCGTCGCGCCTTCCGGCCGAAGCAGGTCGGCGGCCACGCCCTGCGCCCCGGCCGGAGTCACCGCCAGAACCGAGGCCTGGTAGCGCAGGATCTCGGCCGGATCGACGCCGCGGATGACGTAGGAGCTGACCAGCTGGGCAAGGCCCGAGGTCGTCTCCACGTCGCGTCCGAAATCGCCGGTCAGCGAGGCGCGCCGGGCGTTCAGCTCGGCCGCCGGCACCGGCTCCGCGCCGAGCCGGCGCATCTCGCCGAGTATGAGCCCGAGCACCTCCGCCGCCGCGTCGTTGCGGGTCTGGGTCGAGGCGACGAACGGCCCGGCCTCCCGACGTGCGTCGATGCTGCTGCCGGAGCCGTAGGAAAGGCCCCGGCGGATCCGGATCTCCTGGTTGAGCCGGGCGCTGTAGCCTCCGCCGAGCACGGCGTTGACGACTAAAGCGCGGTAGAAGCGCGGGTCGCGCCTGGCGATGCCGTCGCGGGCGACGGCCACCGCCGCCTGGCCTGCGCCGGGCATGTCGACGACCAGCACGCCGGTGCGCGGCGCGGGGCGCGGCGAAGAGACGTGCGCCGCCGGCGCCCCACCGGAGCGCCAGCCGCCGAAATGAAGCTCGGCCAGGCGCAGCGCCTCGGCGGGCGCGATGTCGCCGGCGAAGACCAAGGTGGCGTTGTCCGGCCGCCACTGGGCGCGGTAGGCGGCCTCGATGTCGGCGCGGGTGATCGCCGCGAGCGAGGCTTCGGTGCCGCCTGCCGGATGGCCGTAATCGGAAAGGCCGTAGAGCGCCCGAGCGGTCGCCATGCCGGCGAGATCGCCCGGATCGCGCATCACGACTCGCACCGCGTCGGCGGCGATCGCCCGCTGCCGCTCGAGCTCCTCGGCGGGCAAGGTCGCGTTGCGCGCGACGTCGGCCATCAGGGCGGTTGCGCGGTCGGCATTGGCGGTGCGCACGGTGAGGCCGAGCGATGAGCCGTCCCAGCCGGCGCCGCCGCCGAGCGAAGAGCCGAGCGCCTCGACCTGGGCGTCGATCTCGGTCGCCGAGCGGCTCGCCGTGCCCTCGGTCATCACCGACGCGGCGAGCGAGGCGGTGCCGGCCCGGCCTTCCGAATCGCGAGACGCGCCGCCTGGGGCGACGAGCGAGATGGTCACCAGCGGCAGCGAACGGCTGGGGACGGTGATCACTGTCAGCCCGTTGGCGAGACGCTGGGTGACCGGCGCGGGAACCGCGGGAGCCACGTCCGGCGCGGGTGCCGGAGGCGCCGCGCGCTCGGCTTCGGGGGCGGGCTGAACGACCGCGATATGCTCGGGCCGGCTCAGCGGCGCCGCCTGGACGGTGGCCGCGGTGGCGATGGCGTCGCCGCGGGCGGTGCCGCGCGATTCCTCGGGCAAATAGCGAAGGGAGGCGCTGCGCTCGTCGCGAAGCCAGGTCCGCGCCGCGCGCTGGATGTCGGCGGGGGTGACCGCCGCGATCTGCGCCAGACGGCGGTCCGCCGCAGCGGCGTCGCCCTCGACGATCACCGCCTCGGCGATCGCCGAGGCCTGGCCGTCGGCCGTCTCGCGCTCGCGGATCGCGGCGGTGAGCAGCTCGTTCTTGGCCTCCGTGAGCTCGGCTTCGGTGACCGGCGTGTCGCGGAAGCGGGCGACCTCGCGGCGCAGCGCCGCCTCGCCATCCTCGGCCGTCCGGCCGCTGGCGAGAATGGCGTAGACCGCGATATTGCCGCGCCCCTGCTTCGAATCGACATAGGAGCTGGCCTGGGAAGCGACCTGGTCCCGGTAGACGAGGCTCTGGTGCAGCCGCGAGCTTTCGCCGGTGGACAGAATGCCGTCGAGCACCTCGATCGCAGCCGAATCCGGATGCGCCGCTGGCGGGACGGGATAGGAAATCATCACCGCGGGAAGCGGGGTGTTCGCCTCGTAGACCGTATAATGGCGCGCCTGGGTCCGCACCGGCTCCTCGGCCGTCACGCGCGGGATCGTCCCCGCCGGCCGGGCGATCGGGGCGAAATAGCGGTCGACCCAGCGGTCGAGCTCGGCCTGATCGAAATTGCCGGCGACGACGAGCACGGCATTGTCGGGCCGGTAGTAGGTGGCGTGAAAGGCGCGCACGTCGTCGATCGTCGCCGCGTCGAGATCCTCGATCGACCCGATTCCGGGCCGGCCGTAGGGCAACACATCGTAGCTGATCTGCGGGAAATAGAGGTAGAACATCTTGCCGTAGGGCTGGGCGAGGACGCGGCTGCGATATTCCTCCTTCACCACGTCGCGCTCGGAGGCGAAGTAGCTCTGCTCGACGACGAGGCTGCCCATCCGCTCGGCCTCGGCCCAGAGAAGCCGCTCGAGATGGTTGGCCGGGACGACCTCGTAATAATTGGTGTAGTCGTCGTTGGTCGAGGCGTTGTTGAAGCCGCCGACATCCTCGGTCAGCCGGTCGAACTGCTCGGGCACGAGGTTCCGGCTGGCCTTGAACATCATGTGCTCGAACAGGTGGGCGAAGCCCGAGCGCCCGCGCGGATCGTCGCGCGAGCCGACGTCGTACCAGACCTGCACCGAGACCTGCGAGCTCGCTGGATCGCGGACCGAATAGACGCGAAGCCCGTTGGGCAAGGTGCGGCTGACATAGCGAAGGGCGGGCACCGACGTGGAGTCTTCGGCCAGCGCCGGCGCGGCCAGGCCAAGCAGCACGACCAGCGCCGCGCGGAACATCATCTTCATTTCAAACGCCTCCCGAGCCCGCCGCATTGCTGGGCCGGGGCGCGGGCGGCGTCAAGCTTGCAGCGCCTCGGCCATCTCCGCGAGCTCCAGCCAGCGGATCTCGGCGGCGTCCTTCTCCGCCCGGGCCTTGTCGATCGCCTCGGTGAGCTGTGCGAAGCGGCCGGGATCGCGGGCGTAGAGATCGGGATCGGACAGGATGTCCTCGTCGCGGGCGATCTCCGCCTCGAGCGCGTCGATCCGCGCCGGCAAGAGGTCGTAGTCGCGCTGGTCCTTGTAGGTGAGCTTGGTCGGCTTGCGCTCGTCCCGCGCCGCCGCCCTGGGCGACGCGACCTTGGGGTTGTGGACGTGCGGGCGCCTTTTGCGTTCCCAATCCTCGTAGCCGCCGGCGACGATGTCGACCTTGCCCGACCCGTCGAGCCCGAGCGTGATGGTCACCGTCCGGTCGAGGAAGTCGCGGTCGTGGCTGACGATCAGCACCGTGCCGTCATAATCGGCGATCACCTCCTGAAGCAGGTCGAGCGTCTCCATGTCGAGGTCGTTGGTCGGCTCGTCGAGCACGAGGAGGTTGGAGGCCCGGGCGAATTCGCGCGCCAGGAGCAGCCGCGAGCGCTCCCCGCCCGAAAGCGAGCCGATTTTCGCGTCGACCAAAGTCGGCTCGAACAGGAACTCCTTGAGATAGCCCTGGACGTGCTTCTTCGTGCCCCGAACCTCGATCCAGTCGCCGCCATCGGCCAGCACGTCGCGAACGCTCTTGGCGGGATCCAGCAATCGCCGCTGCTGGTCGATCATGATCCCCGAGAGCGTCTTCGCCCGCGTGACCCGGCCCTCGTCGGGCGCGATGTCGCCGGTGAGCAATTTGAGCAGGGTCGTCTTGCCGGTGCCGTTGGCCCCGACGACGCCGATCCGGTCGCCGCGCTGGATGCGCAGCGAGAAATCCTTGACGATCGTGCGGTCGCCGAAGCGCTTCACGACATGATCGGCCTCGATCACCATCTTGGTGCGGACCTCGTCATTGGCGAGGCCGAGCTTCGCCGTCCCTGCAGGCCCCAGCATCGCCGCCCGCGCCGCGCGCATCTCTCCCAATTTGGCCAGCCGCCCCTGGTTGCGCTTGCGCCGCGCGGTGACCCCGCGCTGCAGCCAGTGAAGCTCGAGCTTCAGCTTCGCGTCGAGCTTGTCCGCCGCCCGCGCCTCCTCGGCATAGACCGCCTCCGTCCACGCCTCGAAGCCGCCATAGCCGACCTCGGCGCGGCGGATCTGGCCGCGGTCGAGCCAGAGCGACGAGCGCGTGAGGCGCTTGAGGAACGTGCGGTCGTGGCTGATGACGATGAACGCGCCGGTGTAGCGCGACAGCCAGTCCTCCAGCCATTCGATGCCGGCGAGATCGAGATGGTTGGTCGGCTCGTCGAGCAGAAGCACGTCGGGATCGGCCGCGATCGCCCGCGCGATCGCCGCCCGGCGCCGCTCTCCCCCCGAGGCCGTCGCCGCCTCGCGGCCGAGGTCGAGCCCGATCTGGTCGGCGATCGCCTCGACCTCGTGCAAAGCCGCGCCGCCCGCCAGCGCAAAGTCGCGCAAGGTCGGACAAGCGGCAACGTCCGGATCCTGCTCCAGCAGCACCACCCTGGTGCCGGGCTGGATCGTGCGGCGGCCCTCGTCGGTCTCGATCATGTCGGCCAGGCATTTGAGCAGGGTGGTCTTGCCCGCCCCGTTGCGGCCGATCAAAGCCAGCCGGTCGCGCGCGCCGACAAAGATGTCGAGTCCGCGAAACAGCCAGCCCGATCCCTGGATCAGGCCGAGATTTTCGTAAGCGAGGACGGGGGCTGCCATGATGCGGGCGATCTAGGGACGAAGAGACGCCGCGTCACTAGCCTCCAACCCGACCAGCTTGAATCGTTCCCCGGCGAAGGCCGGGGCCCAGGAGCCGGAGGCTTTTCCGCGAGGCTTTCGCGTACGAAACCCGGCGAGCGCCGGGCCTGGACCCCGGCCTTCGCCGGGGAACAGCATGTGCGACCCCAGTCGAGTTCCACTCCGGCCTCAGATCTCGCGCCCCTGCGGAAGAAGGGACATCAGAACTCAACCCAAACGCCGACGCCGCTTCACCAGCCACACCAGGCCGCCCTCGACGACGAGAAGGACTGCGACCGCGCAGATCGTCGCGACGAAGGGGTTCCAGCCGAAAGCGTGAAGGCCGTAGCCCAGGGTGATGAAGCCGCCGACCCAGATCAGGCTCCCAGCCAACACCGCCAGGGCGAAGGTCCCCAGCGGCAGCGCCAGTATGCCCGCTGGCAAAGAGAGATAGACGCGGACCACCGGGACGGTCTGGCCGATGAAGGTCGCGACGAAGGCGTTGCGGCTGTAGCGCCGGGCGAGCGACAGATAGAGATCTTCCTTGAGCCACACATAGCGGCCGTAGCGCTTGACCATCCGGTGAGTCCGCTCCTCTCCGAGCGCGAAGCCCAGCCCGTACCAGCACACCGCTCCGAGCGTCGAGCCGAGGGTGGTCACGACGATCAGCAAAGGCAGGTCGATCGGCCGCTGCGCCAGCGCGCCGCCGAGGAAGATGAACAGGCCATAGGAGGGCACCACGGGCACAAGTCGCTCGAGCAGTGCGAGCACGGCGGCGCCGATCATCCCGTAGGCAAGGATATCGAGGATCGGGACGAGGTCGGACATTCGGACCCGCGGGCTGGAGTGAGACGCTGGCCTATGCCTAGCACAGGCAGCCTATGCAAAAACATAACGCCAGGTTTTTCTTGTGGATTCCCCCGCTCGGCCGCTTACCGCCGGTCTGACTTCTTATGCCTCGTCGAAGCGGAAGAACAGCGGGTCGCTCCGGCGCGGGTATAGCAAGGCGCTGACGATCATCCGCGGATTCCGCCAAATCACCCATCAGGACGGTAGGCGGCGCCCACCAATTCCATTAGCATCCAAACGTCAAAGCGAAGGGGAACGGACATGCCGGTAATCGGAATGGGCGGCTATTTCTTCCGGGCGAAGGATCCGCCGAAGCTGAAGGCCTGGTATCGTGAGCATCTCGGCGTCGGGGGAGGGTGCGGCACGGACGAGAAGGGCGAGTCGAACGAGTGGGTCTGGCACACAGGGGCCGGGCCGATGGTGTTCGAGCCGTTCAAGCAGGACAGCGATTATTTCGCGGCCGACCGGACCGCGATGATCAACCTTCGCGTGAGCGATCTCGACGGCCTGCTCGCCGGTCTGCGCGCGGCGGACATCGCGATCGAGCGCGAGGAGACCATGGAAGGCGTCGGGCGCTTCGCCCGAATCCACGATCCGGAAGGCAATCCGATCGAATTGTGGGAGCCGGAGGGCTGAGGGACGGGGCCGCCCCGCCCGGGGTGGCGATGCCGTTTCGCGGGGGCGGGAGCTTAACGAACCCCCGCGCGCGCATTCATGGCCTATTCAATGCGTTGGGCCTATCCGCTTGCTTATCCTTACGGAAACGTCGAGTTCGTGAACGTGATGCGTTGGTTGACCCTGCTTGGCCTTTTGTCCGCCCCCGCGGCGGGGCAGAATACGCGCGGACTGAGCCGGGAGCAGAACCACGCCTATCGCGCCATGCAGCAGGGCCAGATCCTCTCGCTGCCCGAGATCCGCGCCCGAATCCATGTGCCGAACGCCGAATATATCGGCGCCGAGATGCTCGGGCCCACCGTCTATCGGCTCAAATATATGCGCGGGGCCAACGTCATCTGGATCGACGTCGACGCGGCCACCGGGCGGATCGTCGCCCGTTTCGGCATGTGACTCTTGGCGCTGGCGTCACGCGGCTGCTATTCCCATATCAGATACGAAACAATCTGCCGTCCGCGGGGGTTCAGCGGCACGGTAAAGCGCGAAGGGAATTCGAATGCGTGTCCTGATCGTCGAGGACGAACCGAATCTGGGCCGCCAGCTGCGCGCGACTCTGGAAGGCGCCGGCTATGCGATCGATCTCGCCACCGACGGCGAGGACGGCCATTATCTCGGCTCGACCGAGACCTATGACGCCATCATCCTCGATCTCGGCCTTCCCGAGGTCGACGGCCTGACCGTGCTCGACCGCTGGCGCAAGGAGGGGATCAAGGTTCCCGTCCTCGTGCTCACCGCGCGCGACAGCTGGTCGGACAAGGTCGCCGGATTGGACGCCGGCGCCGACGATTATCTCGCCAAGCCCTTCCAGACCGAGGAGCTGATCGCCCGGCTGCGCGCGCTCATCCGCCGCGCCTCGGGCAACGCCTCCTCGGAGCTCACCGCCGGCGACGTCCGCCTCGACACCCGCTCGGGCAAGGTCACGCTCGACGGCGAGCCGGTGAAGCTCACCGCCCAGGAGTATAAATTGCTCTCCTACCTGATGCACCACAAGGGCAAGGTGGTCAGCCGCACCGAGCTGATCGAGCATATCTACGATCAGGATTTCGACCGCGATTCGAACACGATCGAGGTGTTCGTCACCCGCATCCGCAAGAAGCTCGGCCCCGACGTCATCACCACCATCCGCGGCCTCGGCTACAGCCTCGAGGATCCGCGCGCTTAAGGGGCGCGGCCGATGAAGCTGCCGCGCCTTTTTTCCCGCCGGACCGCCGATCGGCCGGCCAGGCGGCGCTCAGGCTCGCTGACCCAGCGGATGATCGTCATCTCGACGGTCTGGATCGCGGTCCTGCTCGGCCTCGGCGGGTTTGGCCTCGACCGGGTGCTGACCGCGGCGATCACCAGCAATTTCGACGCCCAGCTCGATTATGTGCTGACCGCAATGATCTCCTCTTCCGAGATCGGCCCCGAAGGCGAGGTCCTGTTCAACCGCGCGCCCGCCGACCAGCGCTTCCTCGAAGCCTATTCGGGCCTCTATTTCCAGATCACCGGCGAAGGCTTCGAGCCCTATCTCTCCCGATCCTTGTGGGACCGGCGGCTCGTCGTTCAACCGCACAGCGACACCGAAGTGCACTTCTACGACAGCGACGAATTTCCGTCCGAACGGCTGCGCGTGATCGAGCGCGACGTTCGCCTTCCGGGCTCGCCCGTGAAGTGGCGCTTCCAGGTCGCGCAGAATCGCGACGTGATCGACCAGCAGATCGGAATCCTCAGGCGGACGATGGTCCGCTCGTTCGGGATTCTCGGCCTCGGCTTGATCGTTCTGGTCGCGCTTCAGGCGATTTACGGCCTGTGGCCGCTGCGCCGCGTGCGCCGGGCGATCGCGGCCATCCGGTCCGGGCAGAAATCGCGGATCGAGGAGCGGCTGCCGCGCGAGATCGAGCCGCTGACCGAGGAGCTGAACGTGCTTCTCGCCCATAACGAGACCCAGGCGGAGGAGGCGCGGCGGCACGCCGGCAATCTCGCCCACGCGCTCAAGACGCCGCTGACGGTGATCACCAACGCCGCAACCGCGCGAAGCCCCGATCTCGCCGACACGGTCTGCCGCGAGGCGACGACGATGCGCCGGCAGATTGACCATCACCTCGCCCGCGCCCGGGCGATCGGGCGGCGCGCCTCGGCCCACGCGCGGGCGCCCGTCTGGGAGTCGCTGGAGGCGGTCGAGCGCGCGGTCTCTCGACTCTACGGGCACGTCACCATCGACCTCGTCGGCGATCGCGGCGCGATGGTCCGGATCGAGCGCCAGGACCTCGACGAAATGCTCGGCAATCTGATCGAGAACGCGGCCAAATATGGCGGCGGACGGGTGTTCGTCACCGTCGCGACGACTCCCGACTGCGTCGAGATCGAGGTCGAGGACGACGGCCGCGGTATTCCGGAGGCCGAGCGGGAGCCGATTTTCGACCGCGGCGCCCGCCTCGACACCGGCAAGCCCGGCACCGGCCTCGGCCTGGCCATCGTCCGCGACGTCGCCCAGATCTACGGCGGTTCGATCCATCTCGAGGAGAGCGAGGATCTGGGCGGCCTCCTGGCGCGGCTGAGGCTCCCGCTGGCGCCGTGATCGTTGCAATGATCGTCAGTAAGACGTATCTTACCCTGATGAACGCACAGACCAAAATGTCGGCCAAGGGCCAGGTCGTCATCCCCAAAGCGGTGCGGGACCGGCTTCAGTGGGATGCGGGCGCCGAGTTGGAGGTCATCGAAACCGCCAGCGGCGTCCTGCTGCGCCGGCCGGAGAGGAAGCGCGAGCGCATCACCATAGAGGAGTTCAGGAAACGCGTCCCTCCTTATAACGGGCCTCGCATCTCGCTCGATGACATGGAGGACGCCGTTCTGGAGGAGGCGGCGGCGCGCTATCGCGCCAAGACGTCGCGCGGAAAGTGAAGGCAGTCGACGCCAACGTCATTCTCCGCTTCCTCCTGTTGGATGATGCGGTGCAAAGCCCCTTGGCCGAAAAATGCATAAAGCAGGGCGTCTTCGTCTCGGACGGAGTCCTTATGGAAACCGAGTGGGCGCTGAGGCGACGCTCCGGGTGGGACCGAAGGCAAGTCAATGATGCGCTCGCGGCGCTGCTGGCGTTGGACATGGTCGCGGTGGCGCAACCCGAGCGTCTCGCCTGGGCACTTGACCGGCATGGTCGTGGGGCCGATTGGGCCGACATGCTTCATCTGATTGCGGCTCGCGGCAATGATTCCTTTGTGACCTTCGACACTGGAATTCCAAAAGAGGCCGGCATCCAGTCGCCAGTGCCCGTAGAGCTGTTGAAATGAGCGCCACGATCCACCCGATCGGCGCCGCCCGGGCGCCGTCGCTCGAGCCGATGGTTCAGCTGGTCGCCGCCGACCTCAATCACGTCAATGCCGTGATCCTCGATCGGATGCAGAGCGAGGTCGCGCTGATTCCGGAGCTGGCCGGGCACCTCATCGCCGGCGGCGGCAAGCGGATGCGGCCGATGCTGACTCTGGCCTGCGCGCGGCTGCTCGATTATCCGGGCGCCCGCCACCACAAGCTCGCCGCGGCGGTCGAGTTCATCCATACCGCGACCCTGCTCCACGACGACGTCGTCGACGGCTCGGGCCTCCGTCGCGGGCGGCGCACCGCCAACATCATTTGGGGCAATCCGGCCTCCGTCCTGGTCGGCGACTTCCTGTTCTCGCGAAGCTTCGAGCTGATGGTCGAGGACGGCAGCCTCAAGGTGCTCAAGATCCTCAGCCGGGCCTCGAGCGTGATCGCCGAGGGCGAGGTCAGCCAGCTCACCGCCCAGCGGCGGATCGAGACGAGCGAGGACCAGTATCTTTCGATCATCGCGGCCAAGACCGCGGCTCTGTTCGCCGCCGCCTGCCGGATCGCGGCGGTGGTCGCCGAGCGTGGCGAGGCCGACGAGCTGTCGCTCGACGCCTATGGCCGCAATCTCGGAATCGCCTTTCAGCTGGTCGACGACGCGATCGACTATGCCTCCGATGCCGAGACCATGGGCAAGGGCGTCGGAGACGATTTTCGCGACGGCAAGGTAACGCTGCCGGTGATCCTCGCCTTCGCGCGCGGCACCGGCGCCGAGCGCGCCTTCTGGCGCGACGCGATGAGCGGCGCTCGCGCGAGCGACTCCGACCTGGTCGAGGCGATCCGCCTCCTGAGGACCAGCGGCGCGCTGGACGACACGATCGAGCGGGCCCGGATGTTCGGCCAGCGGGCGATCGACGCGCTCGCCTCCTTCCCCGCGGGGCGCGCGCGGTCGGCGCTCGCCGAGGCGGTCGAATTCGCGATCGCCCGCGCTTATTGATGGCCATGCGCCGGCCGCGGAAAGGCGATCTCGACCGAATCGGCCCGTTCCATCCCTATCTGGTCTACGCGGCGATCCTCGCGCTCGACCTCCTCGGCCTGCTGCTGATCCTGGCCGTGCTGGCCTGGGCCGGCGACCGGGCCGAGGACTTGATCTGGCCCGGCGGCAGCGAGTGGATCGACTTCTAGGCCTTCCCATCGAAGCGGTGCTGCCGGCGCTGCGCGACTCGCTCCGCAAGGGCAGCAACGCCGTGCTCGTCGCCCCGCCCGGCGCTGGCAAGACCACTGCGGTCGCCCCCGCCTTGCTCGGCGAGCCGTGGTGCGCCGGAGAAATCCTGCTCCTCTCGCCGCGCCGCCTGGCCGCGCGCGCGGCCGCCGAGCGAATGGCCGAGCTCGCCGGCGAGAAGCCCGGCGGGACGATCGGCTACGCGACCCGTCTCGACACGAGGCGCTCCGCCCGCACGCGGATCACCGTGCTGACCGAAGGCATCTTCCTCAAGCGCGTCCAGGACGATCCGGAGCTCCGCGGCATATCCGCCGTGCTGTTCGACGAGGTGCACGAGCGGAGCCTCGACAGCGACTTCGGCCTCGCTTTGGCGCTCGATGCCCAGGCGGGCCTTCGCCCCGATCTGCGCCTCGTCGCCATGTCGGCGACGCTCGACGGAGCGCGCTTCGCTGCGTTGATGGGCGGCGCCCCGGCGATCGAGAGCGAAGGCCGGGCGCATCCGATCGCGCTGATTCATCTCGGCCGAGCGGCGGAGCGGCGGATCGAGGACGAGATGGCCGGTGCGATCCGCCGCGCGCTCGGCGAGACCGAGGGCGGCGTTCTCGCCTTTCTTCCCGGAGTGGCCGAGATCGAGCGCACGGCCGAACGTCTCGGCGCGCTCCCGTCCGGGGTCGCGCTGCATCGCCTGCACGGCTCGCTCGATCCCGCCGAGCAGCGCGCGGCGATCGCCCCGGCGCCGGCCGGCGTGCGCAAGCTGGTCCTCGCCACCTCGATCGCCGAGACCAGCCTGACGCTCGACGGAGTCCGGGTGGTGGTCGATTCGGGGCTTGCGCGACGGCCGCGCTACGCCCGATCGGCTGGGCTGACCCGGCTGGTGACCGAGCGCGCGAGCCAGGCGGCGGTCGCGCAGCGCGCCGGCCGCGCCGGCCGCCAGGGGCCAGGCGCCGTCTATCGGCTGTGGGAGGAAGCGGCGACTCAGAGCCTGCCCCGCTTCGATCCCCCCGAAATCCTCGAGGCGGACCTCTCGGCCCTGCTGCTCGATTGCGCGATCTGGGGCGTTGCCGACCCGCGCGCTCTGGCCTGGCTCGATCCGCCGCCGGTCGCAGCGCTCGACGAGGCGCGCAAGCGGCTGACGGCGCTCGGCGCGCTTGAGGACGGCCGGGCAACCACCCACGGCCGCGCCATCGCCGCCCTGCCCCTGCCGCCGCGGCTGGCGCACATGCTGATCGAGGCGGCGCAGCGGGGCTGGGCCGAGACCGCCGCCGAGGTCGCGGTGCTGCTTTCCGAGCGCGGGCTCGGCGGGCAGGACGCGGATCTGGAGCTCAGGCTCCGGCGCTGGCGGGGGGAGAAGGGGCAAAGGGCGGTGGCGGCGCGAGGGTTGGCCAAGCGCTGGCGCTCCCTCCTTCGTGCTCCGGCGAAGGCCGGAGCGCCGGCCGATAATCCCGCCACGCTCCGGCCTTCGCCGGAGCACGATGTGGGGGCGTGCATTGCATTGGCGTTTCCGGACAGATTGGCCAAGCGCCGCGATTCCACCGGCGCGGACTGGATCAGCGTCGGCGGCCGAGCGTTCCGGCTCGATCCCGCCTCGCCGCTCGCGCGCGAAGCCTGGCTGGCAGTGGCCGAGGTCGCCGGAGCCGCCGGCGGTGCGCGCATCCTCTCTGCGTCCGCGATCGACCAGGCTACGGTGGAGGCTCTGTTCGCGGATCGGATCGCGACCGGAACCGAGGTGCGCTTCGATCCGGCGAGCGGCGGCGTTCGCGCCTCCCACGGGCGGCGGCTGGGCGCGGTGCTGCTGTCCGGCGGCCAGGACAGCCGGGCGGATCCCGAGGCGATCGAGACGGCGCTGCTCGAGGGGGTGCGCGAGCACGGACTGCGCTTGCTGCCGTGGAGCGAGGCCGCGATATCCCTGCGCCGCCGTGCCGCCTTCGCTCGACGGATCAATCCTTCTCTCCCCGATTTCTCCGACGAGGCGCTGCTGGCCACGCTCGATCAATGGTTGCCGCCTTTGCTCGCCGGCAAGCGCCGTCTCGAGGACGTGGCGGTGGACTTGCCGCTCGGCTGGAGCGAGCGCCGGGCGATCGACCGTCTCGCGCCGAGCCATTTCGAGACCCCTGCCGGCAGCCGCCACCAAATCGACTATGAGGCCGAGGCGGGGCCGACGGCGACCGTTCGGGTGCAGGCGCTGTTCGGTCTCGATAGCCATCCCAAAGCGGGCGACGTGCCGCTGGTGCTCGCGCTTACGTCCCCGGCGGGCCGCCCGATCCAGACGACCCGCGATTTGCCCGGCTTCTGGCGCGGCAGCTGGGCGGCGGTGGCGAAGGAGATGCGCGGGCGCTACCCCAAGCATCCCTGGCCCGACGATCCCGCCGCCGCCGATCCGACGCTCAAGACGAAGAAAGCAATGGCGCGTTCAGGAAAGGCGGGACAACAAGGTTGAGTGCTTCGCCTCGCTCTTCTCGCCGTTTTGGTCGCGGCCCCAGTGCCGGCGGCGGCGCAGGAGGAGTTGGCCGGGCGCCGCTCGGAGCTCACCGTCTACGGCGCCGATGCCTGCCCGGCCTCGTCCGACGACGAGATCGTGGTCTGCCACCGCCGCCCCGAGGAGGAACGCTACCGCATTCCCGCGCCGCTTCGCCGGAGCAGCCGCAACCCGGAGCACGCATGGGGCAGCCGGGTCGAAACGCTCGACGAGGTCTCGCGCGCCACGCGGCCCGGCAGCTGCTCGCCGGTCGGCAGCTTCGGCCAGACCGGCTGCCGCGAGCAAATGCTCCGCGAATGGTACGTGAGCCGCCGGCGCGGCAGCTGATATCGTCGTCAAGTCGCTGAATTCATTGCTGCTACAAATTTAGCAATTCCGATCAATCCCTTTTCCGTCTTAGTGATATAATACAGTTCGCGTGCGGTTGCGAGGGGGCCGGCGCACGTGAAACGTCACTTGAGAAGAGGATGGTCATGCGTAAGATATTGATCGGCAGTCTCGCTTTCGCGCTGCTTCCGGCCGCCGTGCCGGCCCGGGCCGGGACGGCGAGCCCGAACGCCGCCGGCGCTTCGCCCCCAACGTCCCAGCAAGCGCCCGCTCGCGAGGCGGCGCCCGATCCCAACCGCCAGGTTTGCGTGACGGAGCGGCTGAGCGGGTCGCGCATGCCGCGGCGCGTCTGCCGGACGGCGCGCGAATGGGAATTGCTTCAGAACGACGGTTCCGAGGACCGTTGACCGATCGCCTCACGGCAGGGTGAGGCGCCGGGAGGGGTGGATCCGCAACCGCCCCTCCCGGATATTTCTATCCGCTCAGCGATCGTTGGTGGGGTGGCCGACCAGCGCCTTGACGAGGTCCAGCGCCCGGTCGGCGTGGCTGCGCAGCTCCTCGCGCGAATAGCCGGCTCTCGCCCGGCCCGACAGCTCGTAATGGTTGGCGACGAGGATCATCGCCAGCGTCCGAGGATCGACGGTGGCGGGGATTTCGCCATCCTCGGCGCCTTTCTCGATTCGGCGCAGGAAGGCGCGCTCGAGCGACTCCATCGATCCGCGAACCACCGCTGAAATCTCCGGGCATTCCGAAGCTTCGGGCATCGCCGTCGACATCATGAAGCAGCCGCTTCCGTCGCCCTTGCCGCGCAGGAACTTGTCGATCGAGCGCTCGGTCACCTCGTAGAGCGATTCGAACAGGCCGGGCATCGCAAAGGCGGCGGCGAACTCGGCGCGCACCTCGGCGAGGTAATTGTCGAGCGCCGCGAGATAGAGCGCCTTCTTGTCCCCGAACGCGCCGTAAAGGCTCGGCTTGTGAAGGCCCGTGGCCGCCGAGAGCTGGTCCATCGAAGTGCCGGTGAAGCCGTATTTCCAGAACGTGTCGCGCACCCGCTGCAGCACCTCGTCGGTGTTGAAGCTGCGCGGCCGTCCCCGGGGCGGGGCGCTTCGTTCGGCGGCTTTCTGTACCATACGTTAAATAATCCTTGCGGCCCGCATTTGTATACTATACGGTATGGTATATAAATAGCAGAAGGAGGTTGCAATGACCAGATCGATTTTTCTCACGGCGCTGCCGCTCGCGGCCGCCCTGGCATCGGTCCCGGCGGCAGCGGTTTCGGACTCCGACGGCCGCGCCGTCGCGCAGTGCCGGGCGGAGCTGCTCGGCCGGTTCGACGAAGGCGCGATCCGTTCGTACCGGATCGGCGAGATCGCCGGGTCCGCGCGAAGCACGCGGGTCACCTTCTACGTCGATGCGGACCGGCGCTACAGGTTCGAATGCGCCGCGGACCGGGCCGGGCGGATCGTCGCCGCCTCGTTCGATCCCGCGCGCGGAAACGACCGCCAGCTCGCCGCCGGCAACCGCTGACAACCCGCGGCGGCTGGGCGCCTTAGGCGCTCAGCCGTTGCTGGAGGCCGTGGACCAGCTCGCTGGCCTTCTCGAAGTTCATCGGCCGGCCGAACAGATAGCCCTGGATCTGGTGGCAGCCGAGCTCGCGCATGCGGGTGAAATCGTCGGCGGTCTCCACGCCCTCCGCGGTGACCGTCATCCGGAAGCTCTTGGCGAGTTGGACGATCGACTGGATGATCGCCACAGTTTCCTTGTTGTCGGCGGATTCGCGGACGAAGCTGCCGTCGATCTTGAGCTTGTGGAAGACGGCCTTGTTGAGATAGCCGAGCGAGGAATAGCCGGTCCCGAAATCGTCGAGCGCAATTCCGACGCCCAAGGCGCGGAGCCGCTTCAGCACGTCGACCGCGTTGGCCGAATCGCCGAGGAAGATCGATTCCGTCACTTCGAGCTCGAGCCGGTCGGGCTTCAGCCGGTATTTGCGCACCGCCTCGTGGATCGTGTTCGGCAAGGCCGGGTAGATGAGCTGCTTGGCCGACACGTTGATCGCCACCGAGACGTGGTCCGGCCAGCTCGAAGCGGCGCGGCAGGCCTCCTCGACCACCCATTCGCCGAGCTCCATGATCAGGCCCGATTCCTCGGCGAGCGGGATGAACATGTTGGGCGGCACGATTCCGCGGGTCGGATGGTGCCAGCGGATCAGCGCCTCGAAGCCGGTCAGGCTCTGGTCGGCGGCGCTGATCAGCGGCTGGTAGAGCAGGCGGAACTGCTTGGCCTTGATTCCGGCGCGCATGTCCTGCTCGAGCCGGATACGGTCCTCGGCCTCGCTTTGCATGTCGGCGTTGAACATGCAGCAGGTGCCGCGGCCCTGGTTCTTCGCCTGGTAGAGCGCGAGATCGGCCTTCTGGATCAAATCGTCGACGCTCTGGCCGTCCACCGGCCCGAACGCGCAGCCGATCGAGACGCCGATGCGGATCTCCGCCTTGTCGATGTGGAAGGGCTCGGCGATCGCCGCGATCAGGCGGTCGGCCAAGGTTTCCACCAGGCGGCGGCTGGCGGCGTCCTTGATGACGATGGCGAACTCGTCGCCGCCCATCCGGCCGACATGGCCGATCCCGCCCGCTTCCTTGACCAGCCGCTGGGCGACGCTCTTGAGCACGATGTCGCCCTTGGGATGGCCGAACGTGTCGTTGACCGGCTTGAAGCCGTCGAGATCGAGGAACATGATCGCGCACGGCGCCTCGCCTTCGGCGGAGCCCGACAGCGCCTCGCCGAGAAGCTGGCGCACGCGGCCGCGATTGGGCAGGCCCGAGAGCACGTCCATGTTGGCGAGGTTGGTCAGCCGCTCCTGGGTGCGGCGGACGTCGGTCACGTCCTGGCCGACTCCGCGAAAGCCCTGGAAGGTGCCGGCCATGTCGACGATCGGATCGCCCGACAGGCTGATCCAGCGCGAGCCGCGGCGGGTCTGGAGCTCCATCTCGAGATTGGCGAAGGGCTGGCGGGAAAGGAGGATCCGGCCCAGAGCGCTGGTTCCGCCGAGCGAGGCGGGCAGCGAATGGCCGATCATCTGCGTGCTCGATCGGCCGAGAAGGGCGGTCATCCGGGTGGAGATGTAGACCACCCTGTTCTCGGCATCGACCTGCCACAGCCAGCCGACCCCGCGATGCTCGTACTCGTTGAGCAGGAGGCGGATCGATTCCGCCTGGGCGCGGGCGCGGGCGAGCACCTTGAGCTGGCCGAAGATCCAGCGGGTCAGCCGGGCGATCCCGAAGGCGCTCGTGCCGGCGACCAGCATGAAGGCGAGCGCGAGCTTGGGCTCGAGGGTCCAGCTTCCGAAATAATAAGCGAGGCAGAAGGCGCCGACCAGAGTGGCGATCCAGGCCAAAGCCGCGGCCGGCAAGGCGGCGAGCGCGACGGCCGCGCCCATCATCGCCGCCATCGCCCCGCCGATGACCACCTGCACATGCGCGGGCTGGGTGGCGAAGGCGTAGGTGGGAAGGGACGACCACAGGCCGGCAAGCCCGACCGCTTCGCCGATCGCGAACCATCGCGCGCCGGGCTTGGCCGTGCGGCTGTTGCCCCAGGCGGCGATTTCCAGCGCCCGGCGGCACGAGGCCCAGTTGACGAAGGCCACCAGCGCCGCCCAGCAAACGATCAGCTTGAGATCGACCGAGCGGTACATCGCCCAGGCGGTGAGCAGCGCCGCGGCCACGGCCGAAACGGCGAAGAAGGGGGCGAACAGGGCGCGCGCCTCGACCTGCCCGTTGCGCAGGTGGGTGTCGCGCAGCTGCTCGTTGTCGAGGTCGAGGGCGACCGAATCCGTCGCCTCCAACTCATGGTCGGCCGCTGGCAGCTCCGGATCCGGGGAAACAGGCGCGTGGTACATTGAAATCCATCGGCTCGAGAGGTGTGGAATCTCCCTAATCCGATAGGCTTGATGGAAGGTTAAATTCGGCGCGGAAATCGCCCTTCGTTTCCGCCCCTAAAACATTCGTGAAACAAGGTCTTTCTTAGCCTTAACGGCCGAACAGGCGGTCGATCGGCCCTTGGCTCACGCTGTGATAGGTCGGCCGGGCGCGCGCATAGATCCGCTCGGCGATCGGCCGGCCCCACCCTCCTTGGCGGACCAGCGTCTGATACAGCGGCTGGACGAACTTGCGCCGCCCCTGGCCGAGCAGAAACCGCTCCGCGGCCGGGATCGCGGGCTCGTAGCGATTGCCGAGCGCGAGCTGAAGCCAGGCGAAAAGCACCTCGCTGTTGCCGCTTTCCGAGAGATGGAAAGCGTCATCCATCTCCGCCAGGCGCGCCGCCGGAAGCTGGCGGGGCAGGGCCTTGAGGAAGCGGACTCGCTCCGCCCAGTTCCAGGCGGCATAAGGCACGGCGCGCGCAGCTCCGCCGGCGTTGAACGCGCTCGCCGCGGCATCGACCGCGGCGAAAGCCGCGGGATCGGGCCGGGCCGCATTTTCGGGAAGGCCGGGCTGATAGACCCAGCGGTCGAGATCGAGCCGCCGCTCCAGCGCAGAGTCGCCGCGGATCAGGTTGGCGCGCAGATCGGCGAGGAAGCGCGCCGAAGTCATCGGCTCGAAGGCGTGGCGGTCGAAATAGGAGCGGAGATAGGAATCCCATCGCTCCCGCCCGACGGTCCGTTCCAGCGTGCGCAGGAAGATCGATCCCTTGTCGTAGACGATGCCGCTGCTGCCGCCGTCGGGATCCTCGTCCGGCGCGTGGAGGGCCGTCGCCGGAGAGGTCGGGCCGAGCTCGCGCAGGGCGGCCTGCATCTCGTCCCACGAAAGCGATTCCTCCTGGCCGGCGCGGGCGCGGCCGTAGAGCGCCTCCATGATCCGGTTCTCGAAATAGGAGGTGAAGCCTTCGTTCAGCCAGGAATCGGGCCAGACCGCGTTGGTGACGAGATTGCCCGACCAGCTGTGCGCCAGCTCGTGCGCGACCAGAGCGACGAGGCTCCGGTCGCCGGCGATGAAGGTCGGCGTCAGGAAGGTGAGCGTCGGATTCTCCATACCACCATAGGGGAAGGAGGGCGGCAGAACGATCACGTCGTAGCGGCCCCAGCGATAGGGGCCGTAGAGCCGCTCCGCCGCCTCGACCATGCGCTCGGTGTCGACCAGCTCGGCCGCGGCCCGGTCGAGCATCGCCGGCTCGGTCCACACGCCCGTGCGCGGCCCGAGCGCGCGGAAAGCGATGTCGCCGGCCGCGATCGCGATCAGATAGGGGGCGACCGGATGAGTCATCCGGAATCGATAGGCGCGGCGGCCGCGGCCCGCCGGCTCGCCCTCCGGAGTCAGCCGTTCGCCGGACATCACCACCTTCAACGGCTCGGGAGCGGTGATCCGCGCTTCCCAGGTCTGGCGGATGCCGGGGCTGTCCTGAGTCGGGATCCAGCTTCGGTTGAGGATCGCCTGTCCCTGGCTGAACAGATAGGGATGGCGGCGCCCGGCGGTCTGCTCCGGAGTCAGCCATTGCAGCGCTTCGGCCCCGGGGGCGGAGCGATAGCGAATGACGATCCGCCGCGCCGCTCCGATCTCCACGGTCAGCGGCTGCCCCCGCCGCGCGTCGCCGGCGCCCAGCGCGTGGTGCAGCGCCCGGCCGCGCTGATCGGCGATCCCCTGAATCTCCAGCCCTTTGGAATCGAGGACGATCTCCCGCGCGCCGGGCGCGGCGGCGATATCGAGCGTTGCGGTGCCCGCCATGCGATGCGCCTCGAAATCGGCGTCGAGGTCGAGCGCGACATGGGTGACCCGCGCCACCTCGGGCCTCGCGAAGCTCGCCGAGTCCCGAGCCTCCGGCGTTGTCAGGATCGGCGCCACCTGGCGCGCCGGCGGCGTCGCGGGGCTCATGGCTCCGCATAGAACCAGCAGGGCGGCGAAGGCAAAAACACGCATCGAAGGGCTCCGGAGACGGGAGGGTGCGGACCTGGGCTGTATCGACACGCTCCCTCTCCCATGGGGAGAGGGCTGGGGTGAGGGGTTCGGGCGTGGTCGAACAATCACCGACGCCGTAAACCCCCACCCTACCCTCCCCCTCAGGGGGAGGGATTAGACAGCCGAATATCGATACGACCTAGCCCAAACGCCCTCCCGCGCAAGTCTTTCCGGTCACCGCGTCCCGCCCAGCAGATTGGCCTGCCAGAACAGCAACCCGACCCAGAATTGATAATCCTGGTTCTCCTTCTTGGCGAAGCCGTGGCCCTCGTTCTGGCCGATCAGATGCCAGGCCGGGCGTCCCGCGGCGCGGACCGCGGCGACCATCTGGTCGGCCTCGGACTGCGGAACGCGCGGATCGTTGGCGCCGGTCACCACCATCAGCGGGATTCGAAGCTCGGAGACCCGGCTCAGCGGGCTGATCCGGGTCAGCGCCGCGCGCTGGGCCGGATCGCGCTCGTCGCCATATTCGACCCGGCGAAGGTCGCGGCGATAGGCCTGCGTGTTTTCGAGGAACGTGACCCAGTTCGAAATGGCGACGACGCAATTGGCGGCGCGAAGCCGGTCGCCGAAGCGGATCGCCGAGGCGTAGCACATATAGCCGCCATAGGAGCCGCCGGTGACCGCGAAGCGGCTCCGGTCGAGCGCCGGATCGGCCTGCAGAAGGTCGAGGAAGGCGCCGATGTCCTTGACCGAATTCTCCCTCAGCGCCGGGCCGTTGTCGAGGCTGACGAAGCGCTTGCCGTAGCCGGTCGAGCCGCGCACGTTGGGGTAGAAGACGGCGATTCCGAGCTCGTTGATCAGATAGTTGTTGCGGCCGAGGAAGCCCGGGCGCGACTGGCCCTCGGGGCCGCCGTGGATGTTGACGATCAGCGGCCGGCGGCCCGGGAAGCGCGCGGGATCGGGCCGGTAGAGGAAGCCCGAAATCCGCTCGCCGTCGAAGCTGCGCGCCTGCACCAGCTCGGGCTCGACATTGCGCTCCGGATCGAGCCCGCCGGTCTCGCTTCTGGTCCAGCGGGTCACCGCGAGCGTCTGCGGATCGACCGAATAGGCGTCCGAAGGGCTTCGCGCCGAGCTCAGGCTGAAGCCGATCGCGCCCCAGGGAGCGATTTCGAGGCCGCCGATCGTCCCGGCCGGTAGCGCGCCGACGAGCCGGGCGCGCCGGGTCGCGGTGTCGAGCAGCCGAAGCCGGCTGATCCCGGCCTCGTTGGTGGTGAAGGCGATCAGGCGCCCGTCGGGGGAGATGTCGAAATTCTCGACGTCCCAGTCGATGTCGCCCACGACGGCGGTGAACCGGCCGGTCGCCGGGTCGATCGTGCCCAGGCGCTGGAAATCGGAGCCCTCGTCGGAGGTGACCCACAGCGTCCCGTCGCGCGCGAAGCCCGCGCCGCCATAGGCGATATCGCGAGCGGGATCGCCGATCGGCGTCATGACGCCGCTCGCGACGTCCATCAGATAGAGATTCGATTTGGTGACGGAGATATAGTTGAAGACCGCCGCCCGCCTTCCGTCCGGAGCGAAATCGGCGATCTGCCAGCCGCCGCCATGGACCTCCGCGACGAGGCGGTTGGTCGCCGGATCGCGCGGGTCGATCACGTAGAGATCGGAATCGGCGCCGTTGCGGCGGGTCGAGCTGTAGCCGATCCAGCGCCCGTCATGGCTCCAGGCGCCCATCTCGTTGCGGCTGCGGCCGTCGGTGAGCAGCCTCAGCTGGCCGTTCTGAAGCGTGTAGAGCTGGAAGAATTCGCTCCCGCCGACATCCTTCTGCACCGCGAGCACGTCGCCGGCGGGCGACCAGCTGCCGCCGACCGGCTCGGCCTCGAAGCTCAATTGCTCGCGCGCGCCCATCGGCATCGCGACCCGGTGAAGCTGGGCGGTGCTGCCGAACCGCGTGGTGATCAGCATCGAACGGTCGCTCGGGCTCCAGCCGGAAAAGCCGGCGGTGCGGTATTCCATATAAGGCCGGGTGCGCGCGGCGAGCTCGGCCGGGACGGGAGGAATGCCGTCCGCGGTCAGCGCCGCCGGCTTTTCCACGGCCGGAGGGGCGGCGGCCTGCTGGCCCAGGGCCGCTCCCAGCGGAGTCAACAAAAGAGCTGCGGCGAGCCTGAAACGCATGGAAATTCCTCTCCCGATGGTTATTCGGTTGATAGGGGGCGTGCGCAGCGCCCGCAATGGCCGGAGCGTTCGGATTGATCACCCAATATGGAGCGCTGCCCTACCGGATCGACGAGGAGGGGCGGATCGAGATCCTGCTCATCACGTCGAAGGAGCGGATGCGCTGGGTGATCCCCAAGGGCAATCCGATCCCCTTCTTCCTCAACTACGAATGCGCCGCGCGCGAAGCGTTCGAGGAGGCCGGCGTGGAAGGCAAGATCGCCGTCAATTCGATCGGCGCCTTCCGCTACGACAAGAGGCGTGGCGGCCGCGCGGCCCGCGCCAGCGTCACCGTCTTCCCTTTGCTCGTCACCCGCGAGGCGCATCGCTGGCCCGAGCGCGGCCAGCGCGTCCTTCGCTGGTTCAAGCCGCAAGACGCGGCCGACGCGGTCGAGGAGCCGGAGCTCAAGGCGCTGATCCGGTCGTTCAGCGCGGAAGAGGGTCACTATCCGCGCGCCTCACTGGTTGTTATGGGCGTCAACCGATTCTCCTGGGGGTACAGGATGCTGAGCTTCATCCGAACGATCATGCCGAAGGAGGACCGCTTCTTCGACATGTTCGAGCGCCACGCGCATATTCTCGTCGCCGGGGCCGACGCCCTGGCCAAGATGGTCTCCGGCAACGAGCCGATCGCCGAGGCCTGCAAGCATATCGCGGCGCACGAAAATGCCGCCGACGAGGTCACTCGCGACGTGCTCGTCGCGGTGCGCCGCTCGTTCATCACCCCCTTCGACCGGAGCGCGATCACCGCGCTCGCCTCCTCGATGGACGATGCGATCGACGAGATGTGGCAGACGGCCAAGGCGGTCACGCTCTACGAGGTCGAAAGCTTCGAGCCGCAGATGCGCGAGATGAGCGACGCCGCGGTGGAGGCCGCCCGGCTGGTGCTGGAGGCGGTCCCCTTGATGCGCAACATCGGCAAGAATGCCGGCCGGCTTCACGAGATCACCGAGTCGATCGTCCATCTCGAGGGCAAGGCCGACGGCCTCTACAGCGCCGGATTGAAGGCGCTGTTCCAGCAGCACGGCGCCGAGCGGCCGATGGCCTTCTTCGTCGGCCGCGAGGTCTACCGCCATCTCGAGCGCGTGCTCGACGGCTTCGAGGACGTCGCCGACGAGATCCAGGGCATCGTGATCGACCACGCCTGATGGACGGGACGCTCGCCTTCCCGCTGCTGGTCGCGCTGATCGGCGTCGCCTTGCTGTTCGATTTCCTGAACGGCCTTCACGACGCCGCCAATTCGATCGCCACCGTGGTCTCGACCCGAGTCCTGTCTCCGCAGCTCGCCGTCGCCTGGGCCGCCTTCTTCAACTTCATCGCCTTCCTCTTCTTCGGCCTCCACGTCGCCGAGACGATCGGCAAGGGAATCATCGAGGCCGACATCGTCACGCCCGGAGTGATCTTCGCGGCCCTGATCGGCGCGATCTTCTGGAACGTCATGACCTGGCTGCTCGGCATTCCCTCCTCGTCGAGCCACGCCTTGATCGGCGGACTGCTCGGCGCGGGAGTGACCAAGGCGGGCGTCGGCGCGGTCGTCTGGTCCGGGGTGATCAAGACGACGCTCGGTATCTTCATGGCCCCGATATTGGGAATGGTCACCGCCGTCCTGCTGATGACCATCGTCGCCTGGCTGTTCCGGCGGATGGCGGCGAACCGCGCCGACCGAGTCTTCCGCCGCACCCAGCTGTTCACTTCGGCGCTCTACTCGCTCGGCCACGGCGGCAACGATGCGCAGAAGACGATGGGGATCATCGCCGTCCTGCTCTACTCGCAGGGCCTGCTGCAGGGCGAGTTCCACGTGCCTCCCTGGGTGGTGATCGCCTGCCAGGCGGCGATGGGCCTCGGCACCTTGATGGGCGGCTGGCGGATCGTCCACACGATGGGCTCCAAGATCACCCGAATCACCCCGCGCGAGGGCGCCTGCGCCGAGTTCGGCGGCTCGATCATGCTGTTCGGAGCGACCTGGCTCGGAATCCCCGTCTCGACCACCCACACCATCACCGGCTGCATCATGGGCGTCGGCGCGGCGCGGCGGGTCTCGGCGGTGCGCTGGGGAGTCGCCGGCAACATCATCATCGCCTGGTTCATCACCATTCCCGCGGCAGCGGCGATCGCGGCCCTGACCTTCTGGCTGACCGAGGTCTTCTAGGGCCTCAGCACTCCACCACGTTGACCGCGAGCCCGCCGAGGCTGGTCTCCTTGTAGCGCTCGTTCATGTCGAGGCCGGTCTTGCGCATCGTCTCGATCACCTGGTCGAGGCTGACGCGGTGAGAGCCGTCGCCGACCAAAGCGAGGCGCGAGGCCTCGATCGCCTTGACCGCGCCGACCGCGTTGCGCTCGATGCACGGCACCTGGACGAGCCCGCCGACCGGGTCGCAGGTGAGGCCGAGATTGTGCTCCATGCCGATCTCCGCCGCATTCTCGACCTGTCCGGGCGTGCCGCCGAGCGCGGCGGTGAGCCCTGCGGCGGCCATCGAGCAGGCCACTCCGACCTCGCCCTGGCAGCCCACCTCGGCGCCGGAAATGGACGCGTTTTCCTTGAACAGCGAGCCGATCGCCGCGGCGGTGAGCAGAAAGATCCGCGTGCCCTCGTCGGTCGCGCGCGGGGTGAAGCGCTGGTAGTAGCGAAGCACCGCCGGCACGATCCCGGCGGCGCCGTTGGTCGGCGCGGTGACGACCTTGCCGCCGGCTGCATTCTCCTCGTTGACCGCCAGCGCCCACAAATTGACCCAGTCGATCACCGTCAGCGGGTCCTGCAGTGCGCGCTCTGCCCGCTCCGTCAGCAGCTTGTGCAGCCCCGGGGCGCGCCGCTTGACGCCGAGGCCGCCCGGCAGGATTCCGGCTTGGCCGATACCGCGGTCGATGCAGGCGGACATTGCGGCGGAGATTTCGTCGAGCCGGGCGTCGATCTCCGTGTCGCTCATCCCGGCCCGCTCGTTGGCGCGGGCGACGTCGGCGATGCTCATGGCGCGCTCGGCGGCGAAGGCCAGCAGCTGCTCGGCCGAGCTGAACCGGCAGGGCACGTCCCACGCCCCTTCCGGCGGCGCGTTGCGCGCGACCGCGGCCTCGTCGACCACGGCCCCTCCGCCGACCGAATAGGAGATCCTGCTGTCCAGCACGGCACCCTCGCTGTCGCGGGCCGTGAAGCGCATGCCGTTCGAATGGTGAGGCAGGCGCTCGCGCTGGAGGAAGCGGACGTCGGCGGCCTCGTCGAAGGCGATGTCGCGGGTTCCGCCGAGCTTCAGGCGGCCGCTGTCGCGGATCCCGCGCACCGTCTCGTCCGCCGCGTCGGGATCGATCCGGTCCGGCCGATGGCCCGTAAACCCGAGCAGGATCGCCCGGTCGGTAGCGTGGCCCTTGCCGGTCAGCGCCAGCGAGCCGTAGAGATCGACCTCGACCCGCGCCGTCCGCTCGATCAGGCCCGCGTCACGCAGCCCCTCGACAAAGCGGCAGGCAGCGGTCATCGGGCCCATCGTGTGCGAGCTTGAAGGACCGACCCCGATCTTGAAGAGGTCGAAGACGCTGCAGACCAAGATTTCTCTCCTGTGGGCGGCAAATGGGCCTGTGGCGCGCGCATGGCAAGCGTGAGCGCGCCCTTCGTCCTGATCGACGACGCGCGCCCGGGCGGCCGCACGCGCCTCTTTTCCGGTCTCGAGGACGTGGTCGAAACCCGCGACTTCGCGCGGGTGCGCGATTGCCTGCGGAGCCTGCGCGGCAAGAGCGCGGCGGGGTTCATCACCTATGAGGCCGGCCATGCGCTCGAGGACAAGCTCGCGCCGCTCCGCCGCCCGCCGTCGGACGAGGCGCCGCCCCTGCTGTGGTTCGGCCTGTTCGAACGCGAGGAAGCGATCGATCCCGAGTCCTTCCTGCCCGATGGGGCCGGCGCCTGGGCCGGCGCGGCCCGCCCTTTGATCAGCAATGCGGAATATCGGACGGCCTTCGCCGCGGTGAAGACCCATATCGAGGCGGGCGACGTCTACCAGGCCAATCTCACCTTCGCCGCCGAGGTGCCGTTCGCCGGCCATCCGCTGGCGCTCTATGCGGCGCTGAGAGAACGCGCGCGGGCCGGCTACGGCGCGATCGCCTTCACCGGGGCCCACTGGATCCTCAGCCTCTCGCCCGAATTGTTCTTCACGCTCGATGAAGGCCGCCTCACCGCCAGGCCGATGAAGGGCACCGCGCCTGCGGGCGCGGACGTCGAGGCGTTCCGCGCCGATCCCAAGCAGCGCGCCGAGAATCTGATGATCGTCGACCTTCTGCGCAACGATCTTTCGCGCGTTGCCCGGCCCGGCACGGTCGCGGTGCCCGAGCTGTTCGCGGTCGAGACCTATCCGACCATCCTTCAGATGACCTCGACGGTGACCGCCGCGCTCGCCGACGGCCTCGGCCCGGTCGACGTGATCGAGACGATCTTTCCTTGCGGCTCGATCACCGGCGCGCCCAAGATCCGCGCGATGGAGGTGATCGGCGCGCTCGAGGCGGCGCCGCGCTCGGTCTATTGCGGAGCGATCGGCGCCCTCGGCGCGGATGGATCGGGCGCGTTCAATGTTGCCATTCGCACCTTGGTGCTGAAGGAGGGCGATCGCACCGCGAGGATCGGACTCGGCTCGGGAATCGTTGCGGACAGCGTTGCGGACGACGAGTGGCGCGAGTGCCTGGCGAAAGGATTGTTCGTGGCGACGACGCGCACTTTCGACCTGATCGAGACGATGCGCTTCGATCCACGCGAGGGCATCGCCCATCTCGACCGCCACCTCGCGCGGATGAAGGCGAGCGCCGACGCGCTCGGCTTCCGCTTCGACCGGCACGAGGCGCGCAACGACCTTCAGGCCGCCTCCTTCCGCGCGGCGCCCGGGCGCATCCGGCTGGCGCTTTCGCGTAGCGGCGCGCTGTCTATCGAGCTCAGTCCTCTAGGCGATCCTCCGGCCGAGCCGATCGAGGTCGCGCTCGTGCCCCTGCCGGTGTCGCCCGACGATTTCCGCCTTCGCCACAAGACGAGCGACCGCGCTTTCTACGATTCCGCACGCGATGCAGCGGGCACGTTCGAGGTGGCGTTCACCGATGGCGAGGGCTTCCTGACCGAGGGGAGCTTCACCAGCCTGTTCGTCGAGCGCGACGGCGCGCTGCTGACGCCGTCGCTGGCGCGCGGCCTGCTGCCCGGCGTGCTTCGCGGGGCGCTGATCGACGAAGGGCGCGCGCGCGAGGCGGACCTGGTTCCGGCGGACCTCGCCGAAGGCTTCCTCATCGGCAACGCGCTGCGCGGCCTCGTTCGCGCCCGGTTAAGGTCGTGAGCGCCAGAAAGCGCCGATGAACATGAATCGACGCGCGTTCCTGGCCTCGGGCGCCGCGGCCATGGCCGTGGCCGTCGCCGCCACCTTGCCCGGCCGGGGCGCCGAGGCCCAGGCCGGGCGTTTTCCCGTCCGCCTGACCGATGCCGAGTGGCGCCGGCGCCTCAGCCCGCGCCAATATGCGGTCCTTCGTCAGGCGGCGACCGAGCGGGCGGGATCGAGCGCTCTCAACGCCGAGCACCGCCGCGGCACCTTCCGCTGCGCCGGCTGCGCCCATCCGCTCTTCTCCTCGACGACCAAATTCGACAGCGGCACCGGCTGGCCGAGCTTCTTCCGGCCGCTCGCCGGAGCGGTCGTCACCCGCGAGGATCGCGGGCTCGGCATGGCCCGCACCGAAGTGCTCTGCGCCCGCTGCGGCGGCCATCTCGGCCACGTCTTCAACGACGGCCCGCGCCCGACCGGCCTGCGCTACTGCATGAACGGCGATGCTATGATCTTCAGCGCGGCGTAGCGAAAATCCTCCCCGGAACGGGGAGGGTAACCGTCCGAAGGACGGTGGAGGGCTCGACAGACTCCGAGCCGGCCCCACCACCACGGCGCTTCGCGCCGCGGTCCCCCTCCCCGTTCCGGGGAGGAATATTCAAGCCGCGATCGGGAATCTCAACAGCCGGTCCTGCACCGGCACCAAGGCCTGCGCGCCGGTGCCCACGGCCCGAACGATCTCCGGATGATGGGCGTCGAGCCCCCCGGTAAGCGACCCGAATGCGGGAAGGATCAGCTTGGTCGCGGTGGCGACGAAGCAGCGGCGCGAGACCTGGCGGCCGCGATGCGTGATCCTGAGCTTAGGATGGAAATGGCCGCTCAACTCCGGGCGGGTCTCGGAAGGCTCCGCCTCGTGCCGAAGCACCAGTCCGTCGACCTCCGCCTCCTCGACGAGCGCGCCGCCACAATGGTCGACGAAACCCGAGTCGTGATTGCCGACGATCCAGGTCCAGCGAGTCGTCGAGGTGAGCGCGATCAGAGAGCGTCGCGCATCCCCGGGCAGGCGATCGCAGCCTTCGCGGTCGTGGAAGCTGTCGCCGAGGCACCAGATTTCCTCGGCCGCGGTCGCCGCGACGATCAGCGACAGATCGGCCAGCGTCGCCGCCGAATCGTAGGGCGGAAGCATCTGCCCTCCTTTGGCGAACCAGCTCGCTTTCTCGAGATGGAGGTCGGCGACGAGCAAAGCCCGGCGCGCCGGCCAGAAGAGCGCGCCCTGGGACAGCGCCATCAATTCGTGGCCACAGAACGAAAAGCGAACCATCGGCCGGCTATAAGGCCGCTCCGGCGCCGGTTTCAAGCGTTCAGAAGTGCAGGGTGATGAGCGAGAGGAAGGACGAAGCGTCCGCCCGGGTGGTCCAGAAGAGCAGGCCGCCGGCAAGGAAACCCTGGCCTACCAGCGCGAACGGGCTTTGCAGCTTCTTCCAGAACCTGGTCACGTCTTTCCTCGCTCTTCATCCGGTCCGCCCTCGGGCGGCCGGCTCCTTATCGGGCACGCTGCGCGGCGCACCTCGTGAATTCGACCATCGCGGCCTGAAGATAAACAGACTGTGAATCGGTTCGACGAGACGCGCGATTCGCACGACGAGGGGCCGGCGCCGAACGAATCCGGCGCCGGAACCAGGTTTACGCGGCGGTCGCCAGCTCGCCTTCCTTTTCGTTGCGATCGGACGAAGCCTCGATCGTCGCCGGCTGGGCGCCGCCGATGTCGATCTTGCGCGGCTTCATCGCCTCGGGCACCTCGCGCTGCAACTCGATCCGCAGCAGGCCGTCGGCGAGGTCGGCGCCGGTTACCTGGACGAAATCGGCGAGCTCGAAGCGCCGCTCGAACGCCCGGGTGGCGATGCCGATGTGCAGGTAATTGCCGTCGCGGCCCCGCTCCTCGGACTTGCGGCCGCTGATCGTCAGCATGTTCTGGTGGGCGACGATCTCGATCTCGTCGCGCTTGAACCCGGCTACGGCGAGGGTGATCCGGTAGCTGTCGTCACCGAGCTTTTCGATGTCGAACGGCGGATAATTGTCCTGCTCGGCGCGGCTCGAATCCTCGAGGAAGTCGAACAGGCGGTCGAAGCCGACGGTGGAGCGCCGGTAGGGGGTGAAGTCATAGCCTCTCATCTCATGTCCTCCTTAAAGCGACATTTGCGATGGGCCGCCGCGAAGGGCCGGCCCCTCGGGTGAATGACCGGAAGCCGAAGCCTTCCGGCCGAGCGGAAATTTAGGAAGGGCAGAAGGCGGTTCAAGAGGTTGGCGGTTCAAGGGGATTGCTCTCAATTCAGAGTCATTCCGGCGAAAGCCGGAACCTATGAACACGGTATTGGCGGTAGAGCCGCTGACCTTCGCGAACCCTCAAAAAAGGCTCCGGTTCATGGGCCCCGGCCTCCGCCGGGGTGACTCTTTTGGTTTTCTCCGGCGCCCAGCCTAGATGTCAGCGCGTCGCGCCAGCCTGGACCTGGCGCATCACCCGCAGCAGATTGCCGCCCATCACCTTGGCGATGTCGGCCTCGCTCAGACCCTCGCGGCGCAGCCGGGCGCTGATCCGGGGGAGGGAGGCGATGTCTTCCATGCCGATCACCCCGCCGCCGCCGTCCCAGTCCGCGCCGAGCCCGACATGGTCGACTCCCATCACCCGGATCGCGTGCAGCATCGAGCGCATGTAGGCGTCGAAATCGGCGGTGGTGTAGGGGCGCCGGGCGTTCAGCGCGGCGAGATCGGCGGTGAGCCGGCGGCGCTGCGCGGCGTCGAGATTGCCCCACTCCTTCTGCCGGTCCTGAAGCGCCTCGCGCTCGTCGGACAGGTCGTTCTCCACCAGGAACACGCTGTTGATCATCATCAGCCCGCCGGCCTCGGCGAGCCGCCGCATCCTTGCATCGTCGAGATTGCGGCGATGTTCGTGGATCGCCCGCGGGCCGGAATGGGAGAGGATGATCGGCACCCGGGAGAGCGCCAGCATCTGATCGAACGTCTCGTCCGAGCTGTGGCTGCCGTCGATAATCATCCCCAGCCGGTTCATCTCCGCGACCCATTGCCGCCCGAGCGGCGAAAGGCCGTGCCAGCGCGCCTCGCCGGTGGCGCTGTCGGCGAGCTGGTTGGTGCGGCTGTGAACCGGCCCGGCCATGCGCACGCCGAGCCGGTAGAAGGTGGTGAGAAGCGACAGATCCTCGCCGAGCGGCCAGCTGTTCTCGATGCTCTGGAACGCGAAGTGGCGCCCCTGCGCGACGAGGCGCTCGGCCTCGTCCGGAGTCGTCGCGAGGCCGATCCGGCCGGCATTGGCGGCCATGGTGCGTTGGATCGCCATCGCCCGCATCAGCGCCGCGTCGCGCGCCTCGGCATAGCCTTCGCTCGTCAGCGCCCCCTGCGGCGTGTAAATGACGAAGAAGCCGCCATCGAGGCCCCCCGAGTCCATCCGCGGCAGATCGATCTGGCTGTTGTCCTCCTCGTAGCGATGCCTTTGAGCGAAATCCCAGCCGCGCACTTCGAAATAGGTCGGCGTGTCGAGATGCGTGTCGATAACCATCATCCGCTGGTGAGCGGCGCGGTCGGCGGCGCTGATGTCTGGCTGCTGCGCCGAGGCGGGAATGGCGAGGAGCATGGCGAAAGCGGGGAATGACAGCATGCGCATAAGTTCGGCTCCGGCTAGCGAGCCCGACCCTAAGGCTTCGCGAGCAGCCGGTCGAGGTCCCGCCGCAAGGCCTCCGCGCTATGATCGAGCACCTGCTGCAGCAGTGCGGATTTGAGCTCGCCGATCGTGCCCTGAGGAGCGCCGCAGTCGTTGCAGCGAATCGGATCGGCGTCCGAGGGCTCGCCGGCCGGCGGAAGGCTGTAATTGGCGCTGCCGCAGGCTTCGCAGTGGATTTCGACCGAAACGTCCATCTCGCGACTCCCGAAGCCCAAAGAACCCTCAAGGGCCGGTCCGGCCATGGCAGACTCGAACCCGCCCGACAATGTGGACGCGCGCGCCGCCTTATGTTAGGCCAGCGCCCGACTGTCTAATTCTTGGCTGTGGGGATCATCGGGTGGCAAAGCCTTCTTGGGCCAGCTTTTTTTCGCGTAGCGCCAGCTCAAGCCTGGAGCATGTGTGGGATTCCCTCTGGAGTGAGTGGACCGCGAGCCTGCCCCAGCGGCAAGCCGGCATCCGCCTCGTCCAGTTCGCCGCGCAGGGCGCCCAGCCCTCCGTCGAGGCGCTGATTCGCGGCGAATCGGTCCAGCCGCTGTTCCTGACGCTCGACCGTCCGTCCCTTTCGATGTTCATCCCGGTCCCGTCGGTCGCCGACGATCTGCGCGAAGACTCGGCGCGCAGCGACCATGCCGCGACGCTTTCGGCCGATACCCCGCTCGACGCGCCAGGCCTCGATGCGCCGCAACGGAGCGGCACGGTCTCGTTCGCCGGGGGCGCGACGGCGACGTTCGGCGCGCAAAGCCAGATCATCGCCGATCCGGCGGCCAATTTCGCGGTCCTGTACAGCGAGGACTTCCAGTCGGCGCTGGTCATGAACACGCTCAACAAGACTCTGCTCGAGGGCGGACCCGGCAATTTCCCGGAACTGAGCCGCGGGCCGGACGACGTGCTCGAGCTGACCGGCGATTTTTCCGCCGGCTTCGCGCTGCCGTCCCAGCCCGGCGACATCGATGCCGTCCTTCTTAGCCCCGGGCACGACTACAATTTGATTTCGAGCGACGACAATGTCGGCGCCGGCGAGACGATGACGATCAACGGCGTGCCGCTCGGCGCCGGCAATCAGGTGATCTTCGACGGCAGCGCCGAGACCGACGGAAGCTTCGTCTTCCTGGGCGGCCAGGCCGGCGACACGTTCATCGGCGGAGCCGGCGACGACCAGATACTGGGCTTGGGCGGCGCCGATACGCTGGCCGGCGGCGGCGGCGCGGACACGTTCGTCTACTTCGGCGCCAGCCAGTCGACCGGGGATCATTACGACACGCTGGGCGATTTCAACGCTTCCGAGGATCGGATCGACCTCCCCGGCTCGGTCGCCGGCTTCGGCGCGCCGGTCACCAGCGGCGCTCTCTCGCATGCGAGCTTCGGCGCCGATCTTTCCGGCGCCATGGCCGGTCTCGGCGCCGCAAACGCGGCCTGGTTCACCCCGGACAGCGGCGATCTCGCCGGAACGATCTTCCTCGTCGTCGACGCCAACGGAATCGCCGGCTACCAGGAAGGCGAGGATTACGTCTTCGCCGTCGGCGGCTCTCCGCTCGCGGACCTCACCGGCCACACCGACATCTTCGTCTAAAGCCGGTCTACCCGCATCGCGATCTCGGCGAGGCTTTCCGCCTCGATCAGCAGGCTGTCGTCGACCGTTCCGGTCGCGGTCCGCTCGCGGCCGATGATCACCAGCACCGGCACGGCCATCGGCGACACGCGGTCGAGCGCGACGTGGACCATCGTCCCCTGCGCGCGGTCGAGCAGCGAGGCGAGGCGGCCGACGTCGGTCATCCGGGTCCGCGCGTCGTTCCACGCGGCCTTGAGCAGCAGATGGTCCGGCTCATAGCGGCGCAGCACGTCGTATATGAGGTCGGTCGAGAAGCTGACCTGGCGGCCCGACTTGCGCTTTCCCGGATGGTGCCGCTCGACCAGTCCGCCGATCACTGCCACCTCGCGGAAGGCGCGCTTCAAGAGGCTCGAATTCTGAACCCATTCGACGAATTCGTGCTCGAGAATGTCCGACGAGAAGAGGGCGGCGGGATCGGGGATCGGATCGAGCCCGTAGCAGGCGAGCGCATAATCGTTGGACACGAAACCGAGCGGCCTAAGCCCCGCGCTCTCCATCCGCCGCGTGATCAGCATGCCGAGAGACTGGTGCGCGTTCCAGCCTTCGAAGCTGTAGGCGACCATGTAGTGGCGATGCTCGTGGGGGAAGGTTTCGACCAGAAGCTCATCCGGAGCCGGTAGCTTCGAGCGGTAATCCTGGACCTGCAGCCAATCGCGCACGTCGTCCGGGAAGCGCGGCCATTGCTCGCGGTCGTGGAGGAAGTGGCGGACCCGCTCGGCGAGGTTGGTGCTCATCGCCATTCGCGCGCCGAGATAGGTGGGGATTCGCGCGGACTTGGACGAGGCGCGAACGATCAGGTCCATTCCGTCGATCCGCTCAACCTCGAGCACCAGGCCGGCGAAGAAGAAAGTGTCGCCAGGAGAAAGCGTGGCGGCGAAATTGTCCTCGACCGTGCCGAGCTTTCGCCCGCCCTTGAAGCGCACGTCGTAGAGCGGGACGTCGACGATGATGCCGGCGTTCATCCGGTGCTGCTGGACAAACCGCGGGTGGCTTACCCGCCATGTTCCGTCAGCTTCCCGAGTCAATCGCCGGAACTTGTCGTAGGCGCGCAGGGAATAGCCGCCGCTTTCGATGAACGAGAGCACCTGGCCGAACAGCTCCTCCGACAGCCCGGCATAAGGCGCGGCGCCGCGCACTTCGTCGAGCATCGCCGCCTCTCCGAATGGCGCGGCGCAGGCGCAGGCCATGACGTGCTGGGCGAGCACGTCGAGCGCTCCGGGGCGGAACAGCTCGGCGTCGAGCTCGCCCTCGTCGATCGCGTCGAGGGCGGCGCGCGCCTCGAGATATTCGAAGCGGTTGCCGGGCACGAGGATCGCCTGCGAAGGCTCGTCGAGCCGGTGGTTGGCGCGCCCGATCCGCTGGAGCAGGCGAGACGAGCCCTTGGGGGCGCCCATCTGGATGACGAGATCGACGTCGCCCCAGTCGACTCCGAGATCGAGGCTGGCGGTGCAGACCAGGCCGCGCAGCCGCCCGGAGGCGACCGCCGCCTCGACCTTGCGCCGAGCCTCGATCGACAGCGAGCCGTGATGGATGCCGATCGGCAGGGTCCGCTCGTTGACCGCCCAGAGGTCCTGAAAGATCAGCTCGGCGAGGCTTCGCGTGTTGCAGAAGATGAGGCTGGTCTTGTGCCGCTCGATCTCCTTCATCACCTGCTGCGCCGCCCAGCGGCCGCTATGGCCGGACCAGGGGATCTTCTCGTCCTCGGGCAGCATGATCGCGATCTCGGCCTCGGCGCCGGGATCGCCGCGGACCAGATCGACCATCTCCGGGTCGCCGTGCGGCGCGAGCCAGCCCTGGAACGCCTCGGGATCGGCAACCGTGGCCGAGAGGCCGACCCGCCTGAGGTTCGGCGCGATTGCCTGGAGGCGCGACAGCGAAAGGCTGAGAAGATCGCCGCGCTTGCCCGTCGCGAAGGCGTGGATTTCGTCGACGACGACGCAGGACAACGACTCGAACAAGGTGAAGCTGTCGGGATGGCTGAGCAGCAGGCTCAGCGATTCCGGCGTGGTCAGAAGGATCTGGGGCGGCCGAACGCGCTGGCGCGCCTTGCGGTCGGCGGGCGTGTCGCCGGTCCGGGTCTCGACCCGGATCGGCAGGCCCATCTCGGCGATCGGCGTCAGCAGGTTGCGCTGCACGTCCACCGCCAGCGCCTTGAGCGGCGAGATGTAGAGCGTGTGCAGCCCGTCGGTCGGGGCCTCGATCAACTCGGCAAGCGTCGGCAGGAAGCCGGCCAGAGTCTTGCCCGCCCCGGTCGGCGCGACGAGCAAGGCGCTCCGCCCGGCCCGCGCCGCTTCGAGCATCTCGCGCTGGTGCCGCCGAACCTCCCAGCCCTTGGCGGAGAACCAGTCGGTAATAACATTCGGCAGAAGCTGGGAACCGTCGGGCATCGAAGCCATATAGCTTCCATGCCCCGTCTCGGTTCCTGGGTGAAGCCTTTCCCCGAAGGCATGTACGTGAAGCCGGCCGACGCGTGGATCGATCCCTCGCAGCCCAAGCCGCGGGCGCTGGTCACTCACGGCCACGGCGATCATGCGCGCGGCGGCCACGGCCAGGTCTTCGCCACCGCCGAGACGCTGGCGATCATGGAATGCCGCTACGGGCCTCAGCAAGGCACGGAGGTCGCTTATGGCGAGACGATTCGCCTCGGCGAGGTGGACGTCTCCTTCGTCCCCGCCGGCCACGTCCTCGGCTCCGCCCAGATCGTGCTCGAGCATTCGGGCGAAAAGATCGTCGTCTCCGGCGACTACAAGCGCCGGCCGGATCCGACCTGCGCCCCGTTCGAGCCGGTCCCCTGCGACGTGTTCGTCACCGAGGCGACGTTCGGCCTTCCGGTCTTCCGCCATCCCGCGACGGGCGGCGAGGTCGACCGGCTGCTCCAGCGGCTGCACGACAATCCGGACCGCTGCATCCTCGTCGGCGCCTATGCGCTGGGCAAGGCGCAGCGGCTGATCGCCGAGCTGCGCTGCCGCGGCCATCACGATCCGATCTACATCCACGGCGCCCTGGAGCGTTTGTGCGAGCTCTACATGCGGTTCGGCGTGCCGCTGGGCGAGCTTCGCCCCGCCACGGGCGCGTCAAAGGAGGAGCTGCGCGGCAAGATCGTGCTGGCGCCGCCGGGCTGCCTCAACGACCGCTGGTCGCGCCGCCTGCCCGATCCGATCACCGCCATGGCCTCGGGCTGGATGCGCGTTCGCCAGCGCGCCCGCCAGCGCCTCGTCGAGATGCCGCTGATCGTCTCCGACCATGCCGATTGGGACGAGCTGACCCAGACCATCCAGGAGCTTGCCCCGCGCGAGGTGTGGATCACCCACGGCCGCGAGGAAGCGCTGATGCACTGGTGCATGACCCGCCAGATCAAGGCCCGGGAGCTCAACCTCGTCGGCTATGAGGACGAGGACGATTGATCGCCGCAGGGTGGCAGTCGTAGAGCATTGTCGCTTGGCCGGAACCGCCTCTTCGTCATTGCGAGCGTAGCGAAGCAATCCAGTGCGGCCTCTGAGTCCCGCTGGATTGCTTCGTCGCTACGCTCCTCGCAATGACGGCCCAACGGACGCGCCCAGCTTGGGCATGCCGCGCGGCTGTAAGGCCGATGAGCGAACGTCAGGCGAACTGTAGCAATAGCGCCAGCGCCAGGGCGGCAATCACCAGCAGGCCCCAGCGCACCTGACGCTCGAGCTCCATGCTCTCGGTGCGCGAGACGACGATCGCGCTGAGCGGCATCAGCACAAAGGCGAGACCGGCCGAGAACAATATCCCCATCCAGATGCTGGCGGTCATCGCCGCGGCGATCGCCAGCGCGGCCCAGGCCAGGCAGAAGATCAGCGGCTCGGCGTGAAGCCGCGGCATCAATGGCCCGCCTGCGGCCCGCGCTCGACGCCGGAGAGCGCCAGCTGCTCGTCGATTTGCGCCACGAGCCGGTCGAGCCCCGCCTGGTCCTTCGCCTCGGCCCGCGCGACGAGCACGTCCTGGGTGTTGGAGGCGCGAAGAAGCCACCAGCCGTCGTCGGTGTTGACCCGTGCGCCGTCGGTGCGGTTGACCTCCGCGCCGGACGCGGCGAGCCGATCGAGCACTTCATCGACCACCGCGAACTTGCGGGTCTCGTCGACCTGGAAACGCATCTCCGGCGTGTTCACCAGCGCCGGCATGGCCGATCTGAGCGCGGTCAGCGAGCCGCCGAGCCTGCTCACCGCGCGGATCAGCCGCACCGCGGCGTAGAGCGCGTCGTCGAAGCCGTAATAATCGTGGGCGAAGAAGATGTGCCCGCTCATCTCGCCGGCGAGCGGAGCGCCGGTCTCCTTCATCTTCGACTTGATCAGGCTGTGCCCGGTCTTCCACATGAGCGGCGTTCCGCCGAGCTCGGCGATCCGGTCGTAGAGCGCCTGGCTCGCCTTGACGTCGGCGATGATCGTCGCGCCCGGCACGTCGGCCAGCACGGGCTCGGCGAGGATCGAAAGCAGCTGGTCTCCCCAGACCACCCGCCCCTCGCCGTCGACCGCCCCGATCCGGTCGCCGTCGCCGTCGAAGGCAATGCCGAAATCGAGGTTCTTTTCGGCGACCAGCCGCTTGAGGTCGGCGAGATTGGCCTCCTCGGTCGGATCTGGATGGTGGTGGGGAAAGCGGCTGTCGACTTCCGTGTAGAGCAGATGATGCTCGCCCGGCAGCTTGGCGGCGAGCTTCTCCAGCGCCGGCCCGGCCGCGCCGTTGCCGGCGTCCCAGCCGATCCGGAAGGCGCCGCCGTCGAAGCCCTGGACGAGCCGGTCGACGTAGAGGTCGAGCATTTCGGCGTCGCTCACCGTGCCCGTGCCTTCATCCCAGTCCGCGTCCAGCGCATCGCGGCCGAGCTGCTGGATCGCCTCGCCGTAGAAGGGCCGGCCGCGGATCACCATCTTGAAGCCGTTATAATCGGCCGGGTTGTGGCTGCCGGTGATCATGATCCCGCCGTCCACCTCGAGCACGGCCTCGGCGAAGTAGAGCATCGGCGTCGGCCCCAGCCCGATCCGCACGACATCGGCGCCGCTCTCGGTGAGGCCGCGGACCAGCGCTTGCTCGAGCATCGGCGAGCTTTCGCGCCCGTCGCGCCCCACCGCGACCCGAGCGCCGCCGCTACGGCGCACGAGCGTTCCGAAGCCGCGGCCGATCGCGTAGGCGTCGGCCTCCCCAAGCGTCTTTCCGACGATTCCGCGAATGTCGTATTCGCGCAGCGAGCTGGCGTGGAATTGGTGGCTCATTTCGTCCTTATCGTTTCTTGAGTTCGCCGAGCAGCGCATCGCGCGCCGCATTGACTCGGGTGGCGAGGCCCTGCGACCCGCCCGCGTCCGGATGGACCTTGGCGATCAGCCGGCGGTGCGCCGCCCGGATGTCGTCGGAGCTCGCCCCTTCGGTCAATCCAAGCAAAGTGCGCGCCTCGGCGGGGCGCATCGGCGCGCTTTGCACCGTCTGCCGCCGCCACCAGAGATAGACGAGGCCCGCGAGGACCAGGCCGACGATCAGCTTGCCCATCACCCGGCCATCGCCTGGCGGGGCGCCTCGTCGCCCGGCTCCGGCAAGGCGAATCCGGCGACCATCTCGCGCAGCTCCTGGCGCGCCGCGATATGCGACATGGCGACGTCCTCGATCTCGTTGAGGTCGAGCAGGGTCAGCCCTTTCGGGAACAGCTCGCGGTAGATGACCCGCTCGCCGAGGCCGGGGATGATTCGAAAACCGACCCGGCGCGACAATTCGCCCAGAGCCTCGCCGACCCGGCGCTTGTTGCGCGCCTCGATATGCTGGACCCGGTTGCGCAGGACGACCCAATCGACGCTCGCGCCGTGGGCCTTGGCGCGCTGCGTGCGGCTGTTCCAGACCAGCTCGGCGTAGAAGCTCGGCCGCCGCACGCGGTAGGTCTCGGCGTCGACCTCGCCGATCAGGTCGAGATCGACGAAGCTGTCGTTGATCGGGGTGACCAAAGTGTCCGCGCGGATCATCGCCGCCCGGCTATGCGCGTCGTCGCGTCCCGGCGTGTCGATCACCACGAACTCGGCGCCGCCGGCGATCCGCTCGATCACCGCCTCGAGCGGCTCTCCCGCCTCCGGATCGAACGTCGCGTGGACCGGCATCGGCAGGTCCACGTTCTGCCGCCGCATCGTCGCTGCGCGGTTGTCGAGATAGCGGCCAAGGGTGCGCTGGCGGGTGTCGAGATCGAGCGCGGCGACCTTCCTGCCCTGCGCGGCGAGCGCCACCGCGGCGTGAACCGCGGTGGTCGACTTGCCGGTGCCGCCCTTCTCGTTGGCGAAAGTGATGAAATGCGGCACGCTTCGGGCTACTCCGGACACTTGATCTTGCGGGTCGCGAGCCGCTACCAGCCCGCCTCCTTCCTCTATCGGAGGCCCTCCGGCCGTGCAAATCATCCGTGAGCCGGAGGCGCTCGAAAAGGCCCTGGCGGAGCTGCGCGAGGGCGGCGCGAGGATCGGCTTCGTGCCGACCATGGGCGCGCTCCACGCCGGCCATATGGCCCTGGTGGCCGAAGCGCGCGCGCGGGCCGACCACGTCGTCGCCTCGATCTTCGTCAATCCGACCCAATTCGCCCAGGGCGAGGATCTCGACGTCTATCCCCGGCGCGAGGCCGGCGATGCGGCGATGCTCGAGGCGGAAGGGGTGGCGATCCTCTGGGCTCCGGACGTTTCGACCATGTATCCCGACGGCCCCGCCGCCTCGCTTCGCGCGGGTAGCGCCGGCGAGGGCCTCGACGGCGACGCCCGGCCCGGTCATTTCGACGGCGTGGCGACGGTGGTCGCTCGCCTGTTCGGGCAGGTGCGTCCCGACGTCGCCCTGTTCGGCGAGAAGGATTATCAGCAGCTCGCCGTGATCCGGCAAATGGTCGCCGAACAGGGCCTGCCGATCGAGATCGCCGGCGTTCCGACCCAGCGCGACGCCGACGGCCTCGCCCTCTCCTCGCGCAACGCCTATCTGACACCCGACGAGCGCCGCTCCGCCCGCGCCTTGCCGCGCGCGCTGGGTGACTCCGCCCGGGCGATCAAGGGCGGCGCCGCGGTCGCCGAGGCGCTCGACCGGGCCCGCCAGCGCCTCGCGGAGGCCGGCTTCGATCCGGTAGATTATGTCGCCCTGTGCGACGCCGAGACTTTGCGGCCGCTCGACCGCCTCGATCGCCCGGCGCGGCTGCTCGCGGCGGCGCGGATCGGCAATACGCGGCTGATCGACAATCTGCCGGTCAGCCCCGATTGAGATCGTAACCGCGGCGTTAACCATTTGTTGACGCGCGCTGCCCCAGACAGTGCTCCTGACACGCAGCCTTCAAAAAAGGGGCACGACGTTATGGGGCACAGTCTGAAATCCGCCGCCTTCCTGGCCGAAAGCCGGATGATCGAAGCCGCGGCCGGCGACGTCAAAGCGCTCTACGAGCTCGGCATCGCCTATTCGACCGGAACCGGCGGAGTCACCGTCGACCTGATCGAAGCCCACAAATGGTTCAACCTCGCGGCGCTCAAGGGCAGCACGCTCGCCCAGGAATGCCGCGCCGAAATCGCCGAGGACATGACCGCCTGCGAGATCGCCGAAGCGCAGCGCCAAGCCCGCGCCTGGCTCGGCGCCATCGCCGGCCAGCGCCGCGCCGCCTGATCTTTCGAGTCATCCCGGCGAAGGGGCACCCCGCAAAGTACTACTTTGCGGGGACCCCGAAGGCCGGGACCCATGAACACCGCGGCATGTTCGCGAGCGCAGCCGTTCGTCCCACTTTCGATCTCTTCGGTTCATGGGCCCCGGCCCCTTCGACTGCCTGCCAAGGCAGGCGCTCAGGACATGCTTCGCCGGGGTGACTCAATGGTTGGTCGATGCCGCCCCCGCCGCCTGCTGCGGGGCCCCTTCCCGATAGCGCTCGAACCAGGCGAGGATCGCGCCGGCCTTGGCGCCGCTCTGCGAAGGCCGCGCGGCGATGCTTCCGTGGCTCGCGCCGGGCACCTTCACCAAAGCCGTCGGCACGCCGCGAAGCTGAAGCGCCGTATAATATTGCTCGGCTTCGCTGACCGGCGTTCTGTAATCCTCGCTTCCGACCACCACCAAGGTCGGGGTCTGCACGTTGCCGACGAGCGACAAAGGCGAGCGCGCCCAGAAGCCTTGCGGATCTTCCCACGGATAATTGCCGAACCAGTAGCGCGAGAAGAAGGGCGGCGAATCGCTGGTCAGAACGAAGCTCGCCCAGTCGATCACCGGCTTCTGGGTCGCCGCGGCGCGGAAGCGGTTGGTCTTGCCGACGATCCAGGCGGTGAGCACCCCGCCCCCGGAGCCGCCGGTGACGAACAGATGGTCCGGGTCGGCGAAGCCCTGGGCGATCGCCGAGTCGACCGCGCTCATCAAATCGTCGTAATCCTGGCCGGGATAAGCGTGGTGGATGAGGTTGGCGAAAGCCTCGCCATAGGAGGTCGATCCCCGCGGGTTGACCGAGAGCACGGCATAGCCGGCCGCCGCGTAGAGCTGGTCGTCGGTCGAGAAATGCGGGCCGTAGGCGGCGAACGGCCCGCCGTGAATCTCGAGGATCAACGGGTAACGCTGCCCCTGCACGTAGTTGGGCGGAAGCGTGATCCAGGCGTCGATCGGCCTTTGATCGGCCGAAGAGGTGACGGCGATGTGGCGCACCTCGCCCAGCCGCTTGTTGTCGAGCAGCTCGCCGTTGAGGCGGGTGAGCTGCCGCCGGGTGGCGCCGCGAACGATCACCACGTCGCTCGGCCGAGTCGCGCTTCCCGCGGAGATCGCCAGCGATCCGTCGCGCGCGACGCTGAAGCTTCCGCCGGTATAGGGCCGGTCGAAGTCGGAGCCGCTGAGACCTTCGGCGACCGTGCGCACCGAGCCGTCGAGGCCGACCCGCGCGACCTTCGTCTCGCCGCGGTCGTCATACTGGACGTAGATCGCGCGCCCGTCCGCGGACCAGGCGGGAGAGCCGACGCTTCGATCGAGCGATGAAGTGAGCGCGCGCGGGTTCGACCCGTCCGCGTTCATCACGTAGAGGACAGCATTGTCGTAGCCGCGATGCTCGCGGTCGTCGAAGCCGGTATAGGCGATCAGCCGCCCGTCGGGCGACACGGCCGGCTCGGCGTCCGGCCCGACCCGGCTGGTCAGCGCCCTGATCTCGTTCGAGGCGACGTCGAGCGCGTAGATCTCGGTGTTGACCGCCTCGCGCTCCCAATCCGCCGAGCGGTTGCCGCTGAACAGGATCGTCCGCCCGTCCGGGGTCCACGAGATCGGGCCGCCGTCATTATAGGGTCCGTAGGAAAGCTGGCGCGGCGCGCCCCCTTCCGAAGAGACGAGGAACAGCTGGTCGTATCCGGCGTGCAGATAGCCCTGGCCGTCGAAACGGTAGGTGACGGCGGTGATCACCTGCAGCGGATCGGCCCATTGCGCCCCTTCCGGCCGCGCCGGCGGCGGCGCGCCGAGCCGGGCGCCGTCGTCGGGGACGAACATCGCATAGGCGATCCGGCGCCCGTCGGGCGACCAGGCGATGCTCGAAGGCGCCTCGGGAAGGCCGGTGATCCGCACCGATTCGCCCGACGCCATCCAGCGTACGAACATCTGCGATCGCCCGCCCTCGCCGGCAGCGATGTAGGCGAGGCGGGTGGAATCGGGAGACCAGCGCGGCTGACTCGCCCCCGATGCGAGCGACACCTGGTCGCCGGTCCGGGTGTCGATCAGCCAGATCGAGGGGCGGAAGCGGTCGGTCATGATGTCGCCCGAGCGGCGGACATAGGCGATCCAGCGCCCGTCCGGGCTGATCTGCGGATTGGCCGCGGCCTCGAGGTCGAACAGGTCGCGCGCGGTGAAATTGCGCTCGGGACCGGTGGGCACCTCCGCGGGGGCCAGAGCCGGCACGGCCAGAAGGATCGCCCAAGCCCAGAGATAGTCCCGCATCGCCCGCCACTCCCCTGAGGAAACGGCGATCATATCGGCTTCCTTGTCCGCCGCCACCCCGTCATTGCGAGCTGCGAAGCGGCGCGGCAATCCAGCGGGCGTCTGCGCCGTACTGGATTGCTTCGCTTCGCTCGCAATGACGGCGGGGGATTCATGCCCGGCGGAAGGGGGTCATTTCATCGAGCGCGGCGATCTCCCGCGCCACCGCGCGCCGCTCGGCCTCGAGGAAGCCGGCCACCGCGTCGCGAAGGCGCACGTCGCGGATATAATGGGCCGACCAGGTCGGCACCGGCCGGTAGCCGCGGGCGAGCTTGTGCTGCCCCTGCGCGCCGGCCTCCACGCGGGCGAGGCCGCGGACGATCGCCACGTCGATCGCCTGATAATAGCAAAGCTCGAAATGGAGGTTGGGGACCTCCTCGACGCAGCCCCAATAGCGTCCGTAAAGCACGTCGGCGCCGATCAGGTTGAGCGCTCCGGCGATCGGGCTCCCCTCGCGAAGCGCGAGGATCAGGAGCACCCGCTCTCCGAGCCGCTCCCCCAATAACGAGAAGAACCGGCGCGTCAGATAGGGCTGGCCCCATTTGCGCGCGCCGGTGTCCTGGTAGAAGGCCCAGAATATGTCCCAATGCGCCTCGGTCAGCCCGGCGCCGGTTAGATGGACGATGTCGAGGCCTTCGATCGCGGTGGCCCGCTCCTTGCGGATCTGCTTTCGCTTGCGCGAGGAAAGCTCGCCGAGGAAATCGTCGAACGAGCCGAAGCCCTGGTTGAGCCAGTGATACTGGCTGTCGGCGCGGATCAGCCAGCCGGCCTGCTCGAACAGGGAGACCTCCTCCGGCGCAATGAACGTCGCGTGGGCGGAGGAGAGGCGGTTGGAATCGACCACTTGCTCGGCCGCGCCGATCAGCGCCGGAGCAAGCCGCGCCTCGCGCGCCAGCAGTCGGCGGCCGGGCACGGGCGTGAACGGCACCGCGATCTGAAGCTTGGGATAATAATGCCCGCCGGCCCGCTCATAGGCGTCGGCCCAGCCATGATCGAACACATATTCGCCGAGCGAATGGCTCTTCACATAAGCCGGCATCACCGCCGCCGGCCGCGCGTCGGTGCCGTCGATCGAGATCGGCAGCGGCTGCCACCCGGTCTCCGCCGCCGCGCTCCCCGAATCCTCCAGCGCGGAGAGAAAGGCGTGGCTGAGGAACGGATCGTCCGCTCCGGCGCAGCGGTCCCAATCCGCCGCTTCGAAAGCCGCCACGCCGTCGCGCAACCGGGCGAAGACGGGCTCGCCGCTCATCCCGGCAATGCCTCGTAGATTATCTGGTCAGCATGCCGCGCGGCCCGCGCGCGGTCGTCCGCGCTGCGCACTGTCCAGGTCAGCACCGGCAGGCCCCTGGCGGAGGCGGAGGGAAGATCGCGAATGTCATAAGCGAGGAAATCGGGATTCGACCACCAGCGCGCAAGACGCCGCTTGAGGCGGCCGCGCGACGGCTTGCCGTTCTCCGTGACCACCAGGCCGCGCAGAACGTCCGGGTGGTGGCGCGCGAACCAATGGCCGACACGGGGGTTGAACGACATCACGGCGACCGGTCCTCCATAGGAGCGCAGGACACCGGCGACCCAATAGCAGAGCTGGTGATAGAGCGGCCTGCCGCTCTTGATCTCGATCAGCAGCGGGGCGCGTCCTGCGATGAGGTTCAGCGCTTCTTCGAGGGTGGGAATCGTCTCGTCCGAATTCTTCAGCCGAATCCGCTGCAATTCCCCGGCCACGAGACCGCAAATCGGACCGACGTCGCCGGTGAGCCGATCAAGGGTGGAGTCGTGGAAAACGATCGCTTCGCCGTCCGCGCTGGCCTGCACGTCGAGCTCGATCCCATGGTCCGCGGCGATCGCCGCCTCGAAGGCGGCGCGGCTGTTCTCGATGCGCCCGGGCCCGTGCAGGCCGCGATGCGCGAAGGGCTTCGCGATCAGGCTTTGGAGCCTAGCCTGCCTTGACGGCGACGATGGCATCGATCTCGACGGCAGCGCCGAGCGGGAGGACCGGGACTCCGACGGCGCTGCGCGCATGCCGCCCGGCCTCGCCGAACACCCGCTCCATCAGCTCGGAGGCGCCGTTGGCGACCTTGGGCTGGTCGGTGAAGCCGGCATCGGAGGCGACGAACGCCCCCAGCTTGACGATTCGCTCGACCCGGTCGAGCGATCCGAGCGCCTTCTTGATCTGGGCGATCAGCATCACCGCGCAGCGCTTCGCCGCTTCCTGGCCCTGCTCGAGCCCCTGGTCGAGGCCGAGCGTTCCGGTGATCAGCGAGCCGTCCTCGCGGAACGGCAGCTGGCCGGAAATGTAGAGCAATCCGGCGATCTCGACCGCCGGAACATAAGCGGCGACGGGGGCGGCGGGCTCCGGCAGGCGGATGTCGAGCTCGGCGAGGCGGTTGGAAACGGCGTCGGTCATCGCGCCGCTAAGCACCGCCGGCGCGCGTGCGTCAAGGCGTCGTGGCCGGCGTCGCGGCCGGAGCCGCGGCGGCCCCGGCCTCCGGAACGACGATCAGCTTGAACGCCCGCCCCGGCACCAGGAAGGCGCGCGCCGCCGCCTGCAGGTCCGCGGGTGTCATCGCTCCATAGTCCGAAAGCTGGCTCGAGATCATCGCCGGGACCCGCGGGTCGGTCTGGAGGCGCGTCAGGTTTGCGACCCACCAGGCATTGCCGGTGCGCTGGCGGCTTATCGTGTCGATCAGCGGCCGCCGCGCGCGCTCCATCTCGTCGGCCCCGATCGGATGGTCGCGAAGGTCCGCGGCGATGCTTTCGGCGTCGCGCAGGAAGCCGGCCAAAGCCTCCGGCCGCGCCTCGATCCGGCCGCTGAACACGCCGTAGCCCGGATAGGCTTCCGAGGCATTGTGCGAAGCCTGCGGGCTGTAGGTCGTGCCCTGCTCCTCGCGGATCTTCTGGATCAGGCGAAGCTGGAAGACCGAGGAGAGCAGGTTGAGAGTCCGCGCCTGCCTGGGGCTGTCGAAGAAACCCTGGGTGGGCCAGGCGATATAGGCGAGGCCTTGGTCGGCGCGCCCCCGGTGGGTCAGGCGGATCGGCTCGGGCGTCGGGCTCGGGAAGCGAATCGCGGGCACGCTCGGGGTGGCATCGGGGCGCGGCGGCAGAGCGCCGAACGTCGCCGCCGTCTGCCGGATCGCCTCCTCGATATCGACGTCGCCGACGATCACCACCTCGATCGGCGAATGGGCGAGCGCGTCGGCGAGGACCGTGCGCGCGTCGTCGATGCTCATCGCCGCCATCTGCTCGCGGGTCGGGGTCGCCCAGCGCCGGTCGCCATTGTGGAGCAGCACCGCCGCCTCGCGCGAGAAGACGCCGCTCGGGGTCGAGGCGAGCTGATCGTGGATCGAGCCCGAAAGCGAGCGCACCCGGTTCCAGCCGGTCGGGCGCCAGGCGGGGTCGGTCATATAGGCCGCGAGCACCTGCATCTGCACGGCGAGGTCGCCCGGCCGCGTGACTCCGCTCAGCAGGTAATCGTCCTCGTCGATCGAAAGCTGGCTGGCGTAGACGTGATCGTTGAGCGCCTCCTGCATGTCCTCGAAGTCGATCCGGCCGAGACCGCCGGCCTGGTAGCCGGGATAGAGGCCCCAGGCCGGGGACGGCCGGTTGGCGGGCATGGCGAGCTGGCCTTCGCCGAAGCGCACCTGGACCATCACCTGGTTGGCCGCGAAATCGGTCTTCTTGACGGTCAGGCGAACGCCGTTGGCGAAGCGCACCATGGTGGCGTCGATCTCGCCGGGCATCGTCCGGCGCTCGGCCACCCGGCCGGGGGCTCCGAAGCTGGTATAGGGCCAGGCCTGCGCCTGGCGGGTCGTTCCCGCGGCGACGGGAACCGCGCGGGCCGCCTGGTAGGCGGCGAGCAACGCGCCGTCGGCGCCCTCGACCGGCGCGGGCGAGGTCATGTAGAGCACCGGTTCCCCGGCGAAGATCGTCCGGGCCGATTGGTTGACGCGCGCCACGGTCATCGCCGGAACCGCCGCCTCGAACAGGCGCAGGCTTTCCGCCGGGGTGGTGAAGACGTTGCCGATGTCCACCGTCGACACCAGCCCTTCGGCGAGCGCCGGCGAGAGCCGGGTCGAGGCGCCCGCCACCTGGGCGTTGAGGGCGGTTCGGAACAGGACGATCTCCCGGTCGAGCTCGGCCTGGCTGACTCCGTGCTCCAGGAGCCTGCGCTGCTCCGCCTCGATCACGTTAAGGGCGGGCCGCCATTCGCCGGGCTGAACCACGGCGGAAATCTGCGTGATCTCGGCGCTTTCCTCGACCTCGCTTCGCGCCGCCTGCGCGCCGACATAGGGCGCGGGGCTGACGTTGGCGGCGATCCGCTCCAGCCGGCGGTTGAGGATCTGGAGCGCCAGAGAATCGGCGAGATGCTCGGCGCGGCGAGCGCTCGTGTCGGGCCTCAAGTCGGGCGGGCGGACCCAGCTCGTCTCGACCCGCGCCGTTCCGCCGGGCTCGACCATCAGCCGCGCTTCGGTCCGCCGTGGCGCCACCGTGCCGAGATCGGAGTCGCGCCCCGCGGTCCCGCGGCCGCGCCAGTCGCCGAACTTGGCGCGGATGCGCGCCTCCATCGCATCGACGTCGACGTCGCCGACGACGATCAGCGTCGCCCGCTCGGGCCGGTAATAAGCGTCGTAGAAAGCCTGGAAGCGGTCGCGCTGCGCCTGGGAGATCACCTCCGGAGTGCCGATCGGGATTCGCTGCGGAACGCGCTGGCCGCGCAGCAGGTAACCGATCTCGTCGACGAAGATGCGGTAGGCGGGGGAGGCGCGGGTGCGCTCTTCGGACTGGATGATTCCGCGCTCGCGGTCGATCGCCGCCGGCGCGAAGGTCGCCTCGCTCGCCACTTCGCGAAGAAGGAACAAACCCTCGTCGAGCTTGGCCGCGTCGCTCTCGGGCAGGTCGAGCTTATAGACGGTCTGGGTAAATTCGGTGGAGGCGTTGGTGTCCGCGCCGAAACGCAGGCCGAGCCGCTCGAGCCGCCGGACGAACTCGCCCTCGGCCACGTGCGTGGTTCCGTTGAACGCCATATGCTCGATGAAATGGGCGAGGCCGCGCTGGTCGTCCTGCTCCTGCAGCGAGCCGGCGTCGATCCTCAGGCGCAACGAGGTCTGACCCGGCGGAGTCGTGTTGCGGCGGATCGCGAAGCGCATGCCATTGGGAAGCTGGCCAAAGCGCACGTCCGGATCGGCCTGCAGGTCGCTCTTGGCCTGCGGCCAGGGCTCCGCGGCCGCAGGCGGCTGGGCGTGGATCTGCACGGCGAGCGCAAGCCCCGCGGCCAGGGCGAACAGGGGAGTGCGCAGGTTCATCGGGCTGATCTTTCGTGCGGTTCGGCGAGCCTCTCGGCTACGGAAAAATGCGAGGAACTTCAAGTATTTCGATTGACGGTGAAGCCGGCGAAGCTCTGGCTGACGGGCATCAGCTCGATCGTGTTGATGTTGAGGTGCGGGGGCAGGGTGGCGATCCAGTGGATCGTTCCGGCGATGTCCTCGGCGGTCATCGGGTCCATGTCGGCGTAGAGCGCGTCGGAGGCCGCCTTGTCGCCTCCGGTGCGCACGATCGTGAACTCGGTCTCCGCCATTCCCGGCTCGATCGAGGTCACGCGGACGCCGGTCCCGGCGAGGTCGCAACGAAGGTCGAGCGAGAATTGGCGGACGAAGGCCTTGCTTCCGCCATAGACCGCGCCGCCGCGATAGGGATAGGTCGCAGCGACCGAGCTCAGATTGATGATCGATCCCTTGCGGGCGATGATTCCGGGCAGCAGCGCGCGGGTCAGCGCGACGAGGCCGGTGACGTTGGTCTCGATCACCGTCTCCAGCGATGGAAAGTCGGTGTCCTGAAGCGGCGCCATGGCCGAGGCGAGCCCGGCATTGTTGAGCAGCAGGTCGACCGCGCCGGCCTGCGTCCCCGCGGCTTCGAGCGCGGCGAAATCGCGCATGTCTAGCATGAGCGGCGTGAAGCAATCGCCGAGCTCGGCGACCAGCGCCTCGAGCCTGTCCTCGCGCCGCCCGGTGCCGATCACACGCCAGCCGCCCTGCGCGAACAGCCGGGCCGCCGCCGCCCCGAAGCCGGCGGTCGCGCCGGTGATGAAGGCCGTCTTCGTCATTCGCTCTCTCCATTGAGCCGCGCCCTTATCCAGGGCAGCGCGCTTTCCCAATCGTCGATCCGCGCGTGGGCGTGCGGTGCGGGCGGTGTCGCCGCGGCGATCCGCGCCTCGGCGATCATGTGCAGCCGCCAGACGTCCGGCGCGTGCTTCGCGACCGATTCGTGGTGTGGCGCGAGATCGTCGACGAACACCGTCGCGCTCGGCCGCATCTTCTCGACCAGCTCCAGCACCGGCCGCCCCTTGCCGCCCTGGTTGCAGAGCACGCGGTGGCGGATGTCGAATCGCTCGAGCTGGGCGACGCGGTTGGCGTGATATTGGTCGCCGATATTGGTGAGGATGACGATGTCCGCCTCGGCGCTGATCGCCCGCAACGCATCGAGCGCCCCGGCGACGAGTTGCTGGCGGTGCATCTCGCGGTCGAAGAAGATGGAGAGCAGGGGCCACACCTGCTCCGCCGGCACCCGGCGGCCTTTCGCGTCCTTGAGCGCCCCGCCGAAGGCCGGCACGTCGAGCGAGAATGTCAGGCCGTGCGCCTCCGCCACCCATTCGGCGAAATGCGGCGCGAAGTGGAGCAGCACGTCGTCGCAATCGGAGATGAGAAGCGGCCGGCTCATGCGTCGAGCGCCTCGCGTGCCGCGACCAGCCGCGCCGGGGAGACTCCGAGTTCGTCGGCGCAGGCGATGAGGTCAGGCTCGTGCCCTTCGAGGAACCTCAGCACCGCGGCGAGGAAGGCGCGCTCCTCCAGTCGCTCCCGAAGGCCCGCGACGGTCATTCCGGTCAGCGCCAGAAGCCTTTGCGCGCGCGAATCGTCGCTCAGCGTCCAGCCGAGCGCGCCCAGCGCGAGCGCCTCATCGTCATTTGTCTCATCCCGTCGCATCGCTTACACCGGCGCGCGTGGGACAAAAAATCCTGGTTGTCGAGGACAACGAGCTCAATCTGAGGCTGTTTTGCGACCTGCTTCGAGCGCACGGCTACGAGGCGGAGCCCGTGCGCGACGGCCGCGAGGCGATCGAGCGCGCCCGCGCCTTCGCCCCCGATCTCGTCGTCATGGACATCCAGATGCCGCACATTTCGGGTCTCGAGCTGATCGAGCGGATGAAGGGCGACGAGGAACTTCGCCGCCCGCCGATCATGGCCGTCACCGCCTACGCCGCCAAAGGCGACGAGGAGCGAATCCGCGACGCGGGCGCCGAGGGCTATGTCTCCAAGCCGATCTCGGTGCTAAAGTTCGTCGAGGCGGTGCGCGCACTGCTCGACGCCGCTGCGGCGCGGGCGGCGGAGGCGGCGGAGCCGGAGGAACGGGAGACGGCCGAGGAGATCGCAACTGACGCTCCGGAAACGCAAGAAGCGGCCGAACCCGAAGGCGAGGCCGCTCCTGAACCGTTCCCCGGCGAAGGCCGGGGTCCAGGCGCCGAAGGCGAAGGGGTGGAAGAGGTGGATCCCGGCCTTCGCCGGGATGACGCAGGACCTAAGGGCGGAACGCCCTAAGGCCCGCCGTCACTTGATCTTGGCTTCCTTGAACTCGACGTGCTTGCGCGCGACGGGATCGTATTTGCGGAAGGTCATCTTCTCGGTGATGTTCCGCGGATTCTTCTTGGTCACGTAGAAGAAGCCGGTGTCGGCGGTGCTGACGAGCTTGATCTTGACCGTGGTCGGCTTGGCCATGACAGCCTCTCTGAAAAAATAAGGGTGCGAAAAAATAAAGCGGCGCTTTCCGCCGCCTCGTGCGCGTGGCCCTCTGCCCCGCGCCGCCGATTCTGTCAAGACCGGCGCACCTTAACCATCCGGTAACCATAAAGGCGCATCCCTCTCCCGCAGAGACTAAGGCTGATGGGGTGAGCCATGCAGGCGGATCGTGACGGAATGCTGGTTGTGCGGGCCGAGCTTTGCGACCGGCTCGACAGCCTTCAGCGTTCAGCGGCGAGGATGAACGGGCGCGATTTCTCGCGGCGCATCGCCACAATCCGCACCATGGCCGCCGCCTACGGGCTGATGCCGGTCGTCTGCGTCTGCGACGCGCTCGACCGGACGGTGCGCGCCCAGCCGCGTCACTGCCCGGCCGCGCTCTATTTCGAGCGGCTTCGCGACGCGATCGGCTGCGAGCGGAGCGACGAGGCGGCGAGCGAGGCCCTGCTCGCCTCGGTCTCGATCCGCCTCAGCGCCTGACCCCAACCGGCGTGGAGGCCCTCCTCACAAGCTTCGTCGCCGCCTTCCTCGCGGAATGGGGCGACCGCACCCAGCTCATCGTCGCCCTCCTCGCCGCCACCACCCGCCGCCCTCTGCAGGTTTTCCTCGGCCTCGCTTTCGCCGCCCTGCTCAGCAATGCGGTGGCCGCGGCCGCCGGAATCTGGGTCGCCGAAACCCTGACCATCCGCGCGATGACGATGATGACCGCGCTCGCGCTCCTCGTCGCGGGCATTTCCGGCCTGATCCCGAAAAAGGCGAAGGAAAGCGCCGCCCCGCGCTGGGCGCTGCCCGCCGCCTTCATCCTCTGCCTCGCCGCCGAGATGGGCGACCGCACCCAGTTCCTCACCTTCGCTCTGGCCGGCCGCTACGACAGCGCGCCCCTTGCCGCCGCCGGGGCCACCGCCGGGATGCTTGCCGCCTGCCTGCCCGCATTGGCGCTTGGCGAGCGCTTCCGGGAAGTCCTGCCTCTGCGCGCGATCCGCTATTCCGGCGCGGCCTTGTTCCTGGTCACGGGCTTCATCGTCGCGGTCAAGGCGCTGCAGATCGCCTGACCGGCTTCGCTTGACAGCGAACTGCTTGGCGCCTCCTTCGTTGCATTGCCATGCGCGATTTCTCGCAGCTCCTTGATGCGCTCGTTTACACCCGCTCGCGCAACGGGAAGCTCAAGCTCATCGGCGACTATCTGCGCCGAACGCCCGATCCCGACCGCGGCTACGCGCTTGCGGCGCTGACCGGCGAGCTCAACCTCCCCGCCGTGAAGCCCGCCGCGATCCGCGCCATCGCCGAGGAGCGGGTCGATCCCGTGCTTCTGCACATGAGCCGGGACTATGTCGGGGACATGGCGGAGACCGTGTCGCTGCTCTGGCCGAAGCGGGAGAGCGAGACGGCCGAGCTCGACGACGGCACGCTGAGGCTGTCGAACGTGGTCGAGCGGCTCGCCTCGCTGGGCCGGGCCGAGGCGCCGGGCGCGCTCGCTTCGATGCTCGACCATCTCGATGCCTCGGGCCGCTTCGCCCTGCTCAAGCTCGCCACCGGGGCGCTACGCATCGGCATCTCCGCCCGGCTCGCCAAGGTGGCGCTGGCCGAGGCGTTCGGGCTCGACGTCGATGCAGTGGAGGAGGTCTGGCACGGCATCGGCCCGCCTTATGCGGCGATCTTCGACTGGGCCGAGGGCCGCGCCGGCCAGCCGACGGCGAAGGACGTGCCGGTTTTCCGCCCGTTCATGCTCGCCCATCCGCTCGATGAGGCGCGAGTTTCGATGGACGACTATCTCGCGGAGTGGAAATGGGACGGGATACGCGTCCAGCTCGTTCACGCCGGCGGCGAGACGCGGCTCTACAGCCGCGCCGGCGACGACATTACCGGAAGCTTCCCCGACGTCGCCGAGGCCTTCGCCGAGCCGGGCGTGCTCGACGGCGAACTGCTGGTGAAGGGCGCGTTTCAGGGCGGCGAGGCGGCGAGCTTCAACGCGCTCCAGCAAAGGCTCGGGCGCAAGGCCGTTTCCGCAAAGATGCTCGGCGACTATCCGGCCTTCGTCCGGCTTTACGACATCTTGTTCGACGGCGCGGAGGATTTGCGGGCGCTGCCGCTGGTCGAGCGAAGGCCGAGGCTGGAAGCGTTCGCCGCCCGGCTCGATCCGGAGCGTTTCGACGTTTCGGCGCTGATCGGGGCGGAGAGCTTCGAGGCGCTGGAGGAAATCCGTGCGGGCGCCCGCGACGCCTCGATCGAGGGCGTCATGCTCAAGCGCCGCGACAGCCCCTATGTCGGCGGCCGCAAGACGGGCCTGTGGTACAAATGGAAGCGCGATCCGCTCGTCGCCGATTGCGTGCTGATGTACGCGGCGCGCGGCAGCGGCAAGCGCTCGTCCTACTATTCCGATTACACGTTCGGTTGCTGGACCGGGGAGGGCGGCGGCGAGCTGCTGCCGGTGGGCAAGGCCTATTTCGGCTTCACCGACGAGGAGCTGAAATGGCTCGACCGCTTCGTGCGCAACCACACGATCGGCCGCTTCGGCCCGGTGCGCGAGGTGGAGAAGACGCTGGTTCTCGAAGTCGCCTTCGACTCGATCCACCTGTCCAAGCGTCACAAATCCGGCCTCGCCATGCGCTTCCCGCGAATCTCGCGAATCCGGACGGACAAGCCGGCGGCGGAGGCCGACACGATCGAGACGCTAAAGCGGATGGTGACGTCATGAGCCCGCAAAGCCCTCTCCCATGGGGAGAGGGTTGGGTGAGGGGATCGGGATTCCGTGAGTGCGTGCCGACGCCGCAGCCCCTAACCCCAGCCCTCTCCCCATGGGAGAGAGAGCTATGTCAGTGCGCGAACGGAGATTTGGTCAGACCGTCGGCCGCCGGTGCGGCTGGGCCAGTTGCCGGCCGATCGCTCTGAAATCCCGGCCCCCGGCCTGCATGGCATCGCCGCAGCGGCGCAGCAGCGAATCGCGCTCCGAGGTCCGCGGCGCGGCGAGCCCGGCCGGGTCGAAGCCCGGCGCTGCCGCGTCGATCCGGCCGAGGAAATATTGCGCCGCCACCCGGCCGAGGGACCGGACCCGGGGGTCGTCCTCCTCGGCGAGCTGGGCCATCAGGCCGAAGCACCTCTGGTCGAGCGCCGTTGCGGCGTCTGCGGCCGGTGCGGAGGGCGAGGCGGCTGCGAGAACAACCGCGATGAGCACGCTTTCCATGCCGTTCTTGGTAAACGGCAAAGGTGGACGGCTCCTCGCCGGAATTGGTTTACGGCGCGCTAAGCATGAAAAAGGCGGCGGCGCCCAGACCATGATCGTCTCAGGCCGATCGGCCTGAGGCGTGAATCATGGTCTCGCTATATCTGGAGCCTGATTCACGCCTCAAGTGAACCGCGGAATAGCGGTTCACTTAAGACGATCAGGCTCTTGGCGCCGCCGCCCGATTCAACCGGCAACCTGTGGTTACTGGATCGGGACCAGGTTGACCGCCGCGGTCTTGCCGCGCCGGTCGACCTCGAGCTCGAATTCGATCCGGTCGCCCTCGTTGAGCGAGATCATTCCGGCGCGCTCGACCGCCGAGATGTGGACGAACGCGTCGGGCTGGCCGTCGTCGCGGGTGATGAAGCCGAAGCCCTTCGTCGCGTTGAAGAACTTGACCGTTCCCGAAGCCTTCTCGCCGGTCAGCTCGCGCTGCGGCCCGCGCTCGCGCGGAGGCCCGCGGTCCTCGACCGGGAGCGGATCGCCCTCGATCTTGAGGTCCGTCGCCGAAACTCGTCCGCCGCGATCGACGAGGGTGAATTCGAGCGGCTGGCCTTCGGCGAGGCCGGTCAGGCCCGCCTGCTCGACAGCGCTGATGTGCACGAACACGTCCTCGCCGCCATCGTCGCGGACGATGAAGCCGAAGCCTTTCTGGCCGTTGAAGAACTTCACGACGCCCTTGGCCTCGCCGACGACCTGCGGGGGCATGCCTCCGCCACCGCCGCCGCCGCCGCGGAACCCGCCGCCGCCACCGCCGCCGAAGCCGCCGCCACCGCCGCCGCGGTAGCCACCGCCGCCGCCGCCGCCGAAGCGATCACCGCCGCCGCCATAACCGCCGCCGCCGCCAAAGCGGTCGCCGCCGCCAAAGCCGCCTCGTTCCTGTCCGCCGCTGAAATTGTCGTCGCCGAAGCCGTCGCGCTTGTCTCTGCCGCGCCCGCCGCGCTCGCCGCGGCGCCCTTTATCGAAACCCATCTCGTTCAGTTACTTTCGTACGCCCGTCCCCTGTCTAAAACCACCGCGCCGGGCAAAGCGCGCAACGGCCTTCGCGCCGTCTGTCGGCGCGCTGGCGACTCACATAGCGGAAAAAATCGAGCCCCGCGAGCGCTTTTGGCTGTGGATTGTTTTGCCGCGATTGCCCCGGCGCCGCCCTTCGTGCCATGCGCTTCCGACGCCATGAACAGGGAGCACCCATGATCGACGCCCTTGCCATTTTCGCCCACCCCGAAGCCTGGGTCGCGCTCGCCACCCTGGTCGTGCTCGAAGTGGTGCTCGGAATCGACAACCTGATCTTCGTCTCGATCCTGTCGAACAAGCTGCCCGAAAAGATGCGGGCCAAGGCGCGCCGGCTGGGCATCGGCCTGGCCCTGGTCATGCGCCTCGTCCTCCTTTCGGGAATCGCCTGGCTGGTCGGGCTGACCGCGCCGGTGTTCGATCTCGGAATCACCGGGCCGATCGGCGCGCACGGGGAGCCGGGCTTCGAGACCGCCTTTTCCTGGCGCGACCTGATCCTGATGGCCGGCGGGCTGTTCCTGATCTGGAAGGCGACCAAGGAGATCCATCACAACGTCTCGCCCGGCCCCGAGGACGACCTGTTCGACACGTCGCGCAAGACGATGGGCTTCAGCGCGGCGATCGTCCAGATCCTCGCGCTCGATCTCGTCTTCTCGATCGATTCGATCCTCACCGCCGTTGGAATGACCGAGCATCTGCCGATCATGATCGCCGCCGTTCTGATCGCGGTCGGGGTGATGATGCTCGCCGCCAATCCCGTCGCCGACTTCATCAATCGCAACCCGACGGTGGTCATGCTCGCGCTCGGATTCCTGTTGATGATCGGCACCGTGCTGATCGCCGACGGCTTCGGCATCCACGTGCCCAAGGGCTATATCTACGCCGCGATGGCCTTCTCCGCGGTGGTCGAGGGCCTCAACATGTGGGCGCGCCGGGCGAGGGAGCGGAGGCGAAGCCATTGAGCGTTAAGGCCCCAGCGCCTATGCGGTCCCCATGACCGTTCATTTCCACGAAGAGGACCTGCCCGAAGGCGTGCTCGCCCCGGGCGCCGTCGCCGTCGACACCGAGACGATGGGCCTTCAGCTCGGCCGCGACCGGCTCTGCGTGGTCCAGATCTCCGACGGAAGCGGCGACGAGCATCTCGTCCGCTTCGGCCCCGGCAGCGCCTATGACGCGCCGGTCCTGAAGGCCGTGCTCGCCGATCCGGCGCGGCTCAAACTCTACCATTTCGCCCGCTTCGATCTCGCCTCGATCCGCGCCTATCTCGGCGTGATGGCCGCGCCTTGCTATTGCACCAAGACGGCCTCGCGCCTGATCCGCACCTATACCGACCGGCACGGGCTCAAGGACCTCGTCAAGGAGGTGCTCGGCCAGGAAATTTCCAAGCAGCAGCAGAGCTCCGACTGGGGCGCGCCGGAGCTTAGCGACGCCCAGAAGGACTATGCCGCGTCCGACGTCCGCTATCTGCACGCGCTCAGGGAGAAGCTCGACGAGCGCCTCGCGCGCGAGGGCCGCACCCAGATCGCCCAGGCCTGCTTCGATTTCCTGCCCCACCGCGCCCTGCTCGATCTGGCCGGCTGGGCCGAGCAGGACATCTTCGCCCATGTCTAGGCTCGCCGAGGCGGAGCGGCGGGAAAAGCGCCGCTGGGCGGTCCCGGGCGGCAGCCACGACAAGGTGGTCAAGGCGCTGAAGCTCGGCCTTCCGGCCCTGATCGGCGTGATTCTCGCCTTCCTCTTCTTCTCTCCGCTGGAGGACAAGCAGGAGGTCAGCTTCCTGCTCAAGAAGGAAGAGGTCGAAAAGGCGCCCGAGCGACTGCGGGTCGCCGCCGCCCAGTACCGCGGCCAGGACGATTCCGGCCGCCCCTTCGTTCTCAACGCGCGCTCGGCGCTTCAGGAGCGGTCGTCGAACCCGGTGGTCGAGATCGCCGACATGAACGCCCAGATCCAGCTCGACACCGGCCCGGCGCGGCTCGAGGCCGGGCATGCGCGCTACAATATGGACAGCGATCACGTGCAGGTCGTCGGGCCGATCCGGCTGACCGCCGCCGACGGCTACCGGATGGGCACCCACGATGTGGACGTCGACCTTCGCCGCCAGCAGCTCGTCAGCCGCGGCCGGGTCCAGGGACAGATGCCGATGGGCCAGTTCAGCGCCGACCAGCTGCAGGTGAACCTGCCCGACCGGCGAGTCGTCCTCAACGGGCGCGCGCGCTTGCATATTGTCCAGGGGGGCCTCAGATCGGGACGATGAAACGCCTACTCGCTCTTATCCCCTTGCTCGCCGTAGCGCCCGCTCTCGGCCAGAGCGGCTCCGCCCTCAAGGGCCACGACAGCGCCGCGCCGGTCGACGTCGGCGCCGACCGGATCGAAGTGCAGGATCGGGCCAATCGCGCCATCTTCTCGGGCAACGTGCAGGCCCGCCAGGGCAATATGACCTTGAGCTCGTCGCGGCTGACCGTGGTCTACGCCAATGGCGACGACGTCCAGATCCAGCGGCTCGAGGCGACCGGCGGCGTCACCTTGCGCACGCCGACTGAGACGGCGCGGAGCCAATATGCGATCTACGATCTCCCGCGCGGAATCGTGACGATGATCGGGGGGGTCAATCTCGACCAGGGCTCGAACCACGTCCAGGGCGGCCGCCTCGTGCTCGATCTCGACACGCACCGGGCGGTGCTCGACGGCGGCGGCCGGGTCACGGGGCGCTTCACCGTGCCGCGGCGCCAGGGCAACTGACCGCCGAAAACCGTCCATGCACAAAGCTTGCCAGTTGTGAGCCCGCGCCCGATCGCCTAACGAGGCCAAGGGGATAGCCACACGCCATGAACGAGACCCTTGCCATCGAATTGCCCGATCCGCACGAGGCGGCGGGCGAGCTCGACCATGGCCTGTCGGTCGTGTCGATCGCCAAGTCCTACGACAAGAAGGCGGTGCTGACCGACGTCTCATTGGGCGTCGACCGCGGCGAGGTGCTCGGCCTGCTGGGGCCCAACGGGGCCGGCAAGACGACGTGCTTCTATTCGATCATGGGGCTGGTGAAGCCGGATTCTGGCCGAATCCTGCTCGACGGCCAGGACATTACCGGCCTCCCCATGTATCGCCGCGCGATCCTCGGCCTCGGTTACCTGCCGCAGGAGACCTCGATCTTCCGCGGCCTCACCGTCAGCCAGAACATCATGGCCGTGCTCGAGGTCGCCGAGCCCGACCGAAGGGCCCGCGAGGAGAGGCTCGAGCAATTGCTCGCCGAATTCCACATCGAGCGGCTTCGCGACGCCCCTGCAATGGCTCTTTCGGGCGGCGAGCGGCGGCGCTGCGAGATCGCCCGGGCGCTTGCCGCCAATCCCTCGATCATGCTTCTCGACGAGCCGTTCGCCGGCATCGACCCGATCTCGATCTCCGACATCCGCGACCTCATCGTCCAGCTCAAGACCCGCAACATCGGCGTGCTGATCACCGATCACAATGTCCGCGAGACTCTCGACATCGTCGACCGCGCCTGCATCATCTACGGTGGCCAGGTCCTCTTCGCCGGAAGCCCCGAGGCGCTCGTCGCCGACGAGAATGTCCGCCGCCTCTACCTCGGCGAGAGCTTCGAGCTGTGAGCCGGTCAACCCGTCCTTCGTCATTCCCGCGAAAGCGGGAATTCAGCTTCTTGTGCGAGCCGGAGGAAGTAAGCTGGACCCCCGCTTCCGCGGGGGTGGCGGGGTAGGGATCATGGCCCTCGGTCCGCGCCTCGACCTCAGGCAATCCCAGTCGCTGGTGATGACTCCGCAGCTGCAGCAGGCGATCCGCCTGCTCGCGCTCAGCAACCTCGAGGTCGAGACGTTCATCGCCGAGGAGATCGAGAAGAACCCGCTGCTCGAGGCCGGGGCGGTCGAAAGCGAGCCGGCGCCGGAATCCGCCGCGGAGGGCGAGGATTTCGATGCCGAGCCGGCGCTCCCCGAGATCGATTCGGGGGGCGGCGACTCGGCGCTCGACATCGACGCCAACAGCGAGGACTTTCACCAGGACAGCGCGGCCGATACCATGCAGGGGCCGTCGGGGGGGCTCGGCCTCAACGACATCGGCGGCGGCGGCGGGTTCGAGGACGGCCCGGATTTCGACAGCTTCGAGGGCGCGCAGCTTTCGCTTCACGACCACCTCAAGCGCCAGGCCGGCGAGCTTCTTTCGGGCGCCGATCTGATCGTCGCCCATCACCTGATCGACCAGATCGAGGCGACCGGCTACCTGCTCGTTCCCTTGCTCGATATCGCCCAACGCCTCGGCCACCCCCATAGCGAGGTCGAGCGCGTGCTTGGCGTCGTCCAGACCTTCGATCCCGCGGGCATCGGCGCGCGCAGCCTTGCCGAATGCCTCGCGCTCCAGGCCAGGGATGCCAATCGCTACGATCCGGCGATGGCGCGGCTGATCGACAATCTCGATTATCTCGCGAAGGGCAATGTCGCCGCGCTGAAGCGAATCTGCGGAGTCGACGACGAGGACATGGCGGACATGATCCGCGAGCTTCGCGCCTACGATCCCAAGCCCGGCTGCCGGTTCATGACCGCAGACCGGGTCAACACGATCGTCCCCGACGTAATCGTCACGCGCCGCGGCGGCGGCTGGGGGGTCGAGCTCAACAGCGCCACGCTTCCGCGCCTGCTCGTCAACCGCAGCTATTATAACGAGCTCTCGTCCGGCCCGCAGGACCGCCAGTCCAAGGCGTGGCTCAACGAATGCCTGCAAAGCGCCAACTGGCTGATGAAGGCGCTCGACCAGCGCGCCCGGACGATCGTCAAGGTGGCGAGCGAGATCGTGACGCAACAGGAGGGCTTCTTCCGCCACGGCGTCTCGCAGCTGAAGCCGCTGACGCTGCGGGCTATCGCCGAGACCGTCGGAATGCACGAATCGACGATCAGCCGGGTCACTTCGAACAAATATCTGTCGTGCGACCGCGGCCTCTACGAGCTCAAATATTTCTTCACCAGCGGCATCCAGAGCAACGACGGCGGCGACGCGGCTTCCTCGGAAGCGGTGAAGAGCCGAATCAAGGCGCTGATCTCGGCCGAGGATGCCGACCGTATCCTCTCCGATGACCAGCTCGTCGAGATGCTGAGGCAGGAGGGATTCGACATCGCCCGGCGCACGGTTGCCAAATATCGCGAGGCGATCGGCTTCGGCTCGTCGGTCCAGCGCCGCCGGCAGAAGGCGCTCGGACGCGCCGCTTGAGCCGGCAAGCGAAAAAGAGTAACGGTGCCGGAACATAAGATGCGTCCGCGAATTGTGCGTGCGGGTGTCTTACGCAACATCCGGGGTGTCCGGGCTTGGCTTGGGCGCCCTCTTTTTGAGAGGGGATACATATGAAGGTCATCGTCACGATCGCCGCGGCCGCCGGTTTCATCGCGCTCGGCGCGTGCAACCAGAGCCCGACCGAGAACAAGGCCGACGCCATCGAGGCGAACGCCGAGAACGCTGCGGACGTCATCGAAGCGAACGCTTCCAATACCTCCGAAGCCATCACGGACAACGCGGAAAACGCCGCCGAAGCCACCCGTAACGCCGGCGAGAATGCTGCCGACGCGGTGCGCAACAGCGACAATCATTAATCCGCTCGACGGATGAAGGAGAGGGCGTCCCCGCGGGGGCGCCCTTTTCTCGTTCCGGGCACCCGCGGCGTCATTTTTCATGATCACGCTTCCTGGCGCGACGGTCTAGGCACGCATGTGCAGACGCGGGGGTGGATTCGCGCCCGCCCCTGTGCTTAGGCCCGGCCCATGAACATTCACGAATATCAGGCGAAGGATTTGCTCGCCAGGTTCGGCGTCCCGGTCCCCGCCGGCTTCGCCGCAATGAGCGTCGAGGAGGCCGTCGCCGCGGCCGGGAAGCTCCCCGGCCCGCTCTATGTGGTCAAGGCGCAGATTCATGCCGGCGGGCGCGGCAAGGGCAAGTTCAAGGAGCTCGGCCCCGAAGCCAAGGGCGGCGTTCGCCTCGCGCGCACCGCCGACGAGGTCCGCGCCGCTGCGGCCGACATGCTCGGCAACACTCTGGTGACGGTCCAGACCGGGCCGCAGGGCAAGCAGGTTAATCGCCTCTACGTCACCGACGGAGTCGACATCGACAAGGAATTCTACCTCGCGCTTCTGGTCGACCGGAAGACGGGACGGATCGCCTTCGTCGCCTCGACCGAGGGCGGCATGAACATCGAGGATGTCGCCCACGAGACTCCGGAGAAGATCCACAGCTTCTCGGTCGATCCGGCGACCGGCTTCATGCCGCATCACGGCCGCGCGGTCGCCCACGCCCTGGGCCTTTCCGGCGACCTCGCCAGGCAGGCGCAGACGGTGGCGAAGCTGCTGTTCGACGCCTTCATCGGCACCGACGCCGCGCAGATCGAGATCAACCCGCTCGCCGTCACCGACGACGGCAAGCTGCTCGTGCTCGACGCCAAGGTCGGCTTCGATTCCAACGCCGAGTTCCGCCACTCCGATCTCGAAGCGCTGCGCGACGAGAGCGAGGAGGATCCGATGGAGCTGGAGGCGTCGAAATTCGACCTCGCCTACATCAAGCTCGATGGCAATATCGGCTGCATGGTCAACGGCGCTGGCCTCGCCATGGCGACGATGGACATCATCAAGCTGAACGGCGCCTTCCCGGCCAATTTCTGCGACGTCGGCGGCGGCGCCTCGAAGGAGAAGGTGACCGCGGCGTTCAAGATCATCCTCTCCGATCCCGCGGTCGAGGGCATCCTGGTCAACATCTTCGGCGGAATCATGCGCTGCGACATCATCGCCGAGGGAATCGTCGCCGCCGCGCGCGAGATCGACATCCAGGTGCCGCTGGTGGTCCGCCTCGAGGGCACCAACGTCGAAGAGGGCAAGCGAATCCTCGCCGACAGCGGCCTGGCGATCGTCCCGGCGGAGGATTTGGGGGATGCGGCGCGGAAGATCGTCGCCGAAGTGAAGGGCACGGTGACGGCGTAACAACCTTCCCCCTTGTGGGGGAAGGATACGAAGCCTTAGCGAGCGAAGCGAGCTTAGGCGAAGTTGGATGAGGGGTGGCGACGCGAAGCGTCGCGCGCTCGCTTGGGCGAGCGCACCCCTCACCCCGCTCACGCTTCGCGTGAGTCGCCCTCTCCCACAAGGGGAGAGGGTCGAAGAGAAGGATTGAAGCGATGAAGCTGCTGGTCGCCGTCAAGCGGGTGATCGATTTCAACGTCAAGCCGCGGGTCAAGGCCGACGGCACGGGAGTCGATCTCGCCAACGTCAAGATGAGCATGAACCCGTTCGACGAAATTGCCGTCGAGGAGGCGATCCGCCTGAAGGAGAAGGGCGTCGCCACCGAGATCGTCGCCGTCTCGATCGGCCCGGCCAAGGCGCAGGAGACTTTGCGCACCGCGCTCGCGATGGGCGCCGACCGGGCGATCCTGATCCAGACCGACGACGAGGTCGAGCCGCTTAGCGTCGCCAAGCTGCTGGCGAAGGTTGCCGAGGAGGAACAGCCCGGCCTGGTCATCCTCGGCAAGCAGGCGATCGACGACGATTCGAACCAGACCGGCCAGATGCTCGCCGCCCTGCTCGGCTGGCCGCAGGGCACCTTCGCCTCCAAGGTCGAGATCGCGGGCGACAAGGTCGACGTCACCCGCGAGGTCGACGGCGGGCTGGAGACGGTGAAGCTCAGCGTGCCGGCGGTGGTCACCACCGACCTCAGGCTCAACGAGCCGCGCTACGCCTCGCTGCCCAACATCATGAAGGCCAAATCCAAGCCGCTGGCGACCAAGACGCCCGCGGATTTCGGCGTCGATACGAATCCGCGCCTGGCCACGCTGAAGGTCGAGGAGCCGTCGAAGCGGCAGGCCGGCGTCAAGGTCGCGTCCGTCGAAGAACTGATCGGCAAGCTGAAGACTCTGGGAGTGGTGGCATGAGCGTCGCGCTGGTTCTGGTCGAGCACGAAGACGGGGCGATCAGGGACGCCACCCTGGCCGCCGTCACCGCCGCCTCGCAGCTCGGCGAGGTTCACGCGCTGGTCGCCGGGCAGGGCGTCGGCGCCGTCGCCGAGGCCGCCGCCAAGATCGCCGGCGTGACCAGGGTCCATGTCGCCGACGGCGCCCCTTACGCCCACCAGCTGGCCGAGAATGTCGCCCCGGTCGCCGCCGCTTTGGTGCGCGACCATTGCGACTATTTCGTCGCCGCCGCCACCACGACGGGCAAGAACGTCGCTCCGCGCGTCGCCGCCCTGCTCGACGTCATGCAGATCAGCGAGATCCTCTCCGTCGAAGGGCCGGACACGTTCACCCGGCCGATCTACGCCGGCAACGCGATCGCCACGGTTAGATCGTCCGACTCCAAGAAGGTGATCACCGTTCGCGGCACGGCGTTCGAGAAGGCCGAGAAAGAGGGCGGCAACGGCGTCGTCGAGCCCTTTGCGGGCGGCGGCGATTCGGGCCTGTCCTCGTTCGTCGGCGCAGAGCTCAGCAAGTCCGAGCGGCCCGAGCTTACGAGCGCCAAGATCATCGTCTCGGGCGGCCGCGCCTTCGGCTCCTCGGAGCAGTTCCACGCGCTTCTCGATCCGCTCGCCGACAAGCTCAAGGCCGGAGTGGGCGCCAGCCGCGCGGCGGTCGACGCCGGCTACGCGCCGAACGACTATCAGGTCGGCCAGACCGGCAAGATCGTCGCCCCCGAAGTCTATATCGCGATCGGCATTTCGGGCGCGATCCAGCACCTCGCGGGCATGAAGGATTCGAAGGTCATCGTGGCCATCAATAAGGACGAGGACGCCCCGATCTTCCAGGTCGCCGACGTCGGCCTGGTCGGCGACCTGTTCAAGATCGTCCCGGAGCTGACGGAGAAACTCTAGCGCCGGCCGGGCTGCGGCATCGGCCAGATCCGGAACGCGGCCCAGTCAACGGTATCGAGTCGGCAGGCCGGCGACGCAGCGATCGCGATCACCGGGGCCCGCGGCACGGCGATTCCGACCCGATTGGCCCAATTCTGCAGACGCTCCGAGACCACCGGAATGAAGCGCGGGAAGCTCGGGCCGGTCGCGCCGCGATAATGATAATAGGTGGGGCCGATGGCGGCCGTCTCCTCGGTGAAGCGTTCGCGCAAATAGCCTTGGGTGAGCGCGTTCGTCGCGACCAGGGTGCAGCTTCCCCTTCGTGCCACGACATGATCGAACAGATGGTGCGCCACCACGGCCGTGCGAAAGCCCCGCGCGGTCAGCGCCGCCGCCATGTCCCGCGCCAGCCGCGCGGCGTCCGGCTCCCCGATCCTCCCGACGCCGATCAGCTTCGGTGTAATCGTGAGGCCGATCAACACGGCGAAGACAAGGCTAAGCCGGAGCGCGCGCGACACGATAGAGCCCAACGCCGATCACTGCGCCGGTCAGGATCAGGCTTGCCCAGGCGGCCAATTGGCGGCCGCCGCCCTCATGCAGATAATGATAATGTTCGGGCCACAGGCCGAGCGCCGCCAGACGGCCGGTATTGGCGAGGATCGTCGCAGCGATCGCGGCGGCCGCGACCGGCACCAGCCGGCGCGACAGCGGGATATCGAGCAGCTGGGTGAGCACGACGAGAAGCAGCAGGGCGATCGAGACATTCGCCAGTGACGAGCAGCCTCCAGCAACGATGAACGTCGCGCTGCCGTCGTACGAGCGAAACACATTGCCTGCGGTCGGAAGCCCCGTTCCGGCGCCGATGATTACCGCCTCGAGTCGCGTGATCTCCGGCCCAAGCAGGTTGATGCAGGCAGGCCCCCAGAGCAATGGCCCGGTGGCGGCCAGCGCGATCAGCGCCAACTTGCGCAGCGGGGTTCGCGGCTCCGTCGTCCGCAGCAAATAGAGCGCCGTGGAGAACAGGGCGACCGATGCAGCGGCCACCACCGGGAGCAAGCAACAGATCAACAGCAGCGCAGCGACATATTTGTCGGCTCGGCGCAGTGGTGCGGCGACGCCGTCGCCCAGCGCGCTCTTGATGATCGCATAGAGAGCGAACCAAAGAACCGCGTCCACGCCGAGCAGCGAGAAAAGCGCAGTCTCATAGCCTGTCGCCAGAGCGCCGGATATGCGCGCCGCTAGACCGTTGAGCAAAGCGAGGGCCAGCAGGAGCGCGAACAGGTCGGTGCGGGCGGGCCAGCCGCCGCGCACATCGGCAACGTTCGACGTCACGTCGCGACGCGGATCAGCGGCGGGCGATCCGCCTCTTGAGGTAGAGATAGCCAGTTCCGATCAAAGCCATCGCGCCCATTCCGACCCCCGCCTCCGGGGCCGGGACCGGGATCCCGGCGATTGCCGGGGCTGCGCCAAGGCAGATGCCGGCGGCGAACGCAGCGGCGAAAAGCGCAGTGTGTCTGGCCATCGAAATCCTCCCGATCAGGCGGCGCACGTGCCGGTTCAGATTGAAGGCTAGAGCCGGACGGGCTACTTGGCAAGCGGGAGGGCCGGGCGTGCAGGAAGCGAACCAACTCGAGCGTCTGGGCATGCTGCTCGCCGGCAACCTTGCCATCGCCTATGTCGGTTTTTTCGTCGCCTTCGCGGGGCTGGAGGCCGCGTTCAGCAAGGGGCGCGATCCGGGATCCTCGGCGCACGGCCGGCTGATCGTCAATTTCAGCCTGCCAATCGCATCGGGGCTGATCGCGCTGATCATTCCCTTCGGAGTCACCACGTCGGCCTATTTCGCCGAGCAGCGGCAATGGGGATTGTTCCATCAGATCGATGCGCCGGCGCTGATCGTACTGATCGCGGCGATGCTGTCGCGGACCGGCCTCGGCTATCTGGTGCACAGGCTGAGCCATGCCGTCCCTTGGCTGTGGCGACTCCACAAGGTTCACCATTGCGATCCGCACGTCGATATCTCGCTCAGCCTGCGCCATCATCCGCTTGAGCTGCTCCCCGGACTATTGGTCTTCTCGGCAGGCACCCTGCTGCTCGGCTTGCCGGTATGGTCGGTCGCCCTGGTCGAGGCGGTGTTGATCGCGGCCGGCTATTCGGATCATCTCGATGTCCGCCTGCCGCCGCGCGCGGCGCAATGGCTTCGCCTCCTGTTCGTGACCCCCGAGGTCCACCACCTCCATCATTCCGCCGAGCGCGCGCAGACCGACAGCAATTTCGGCAGCCTGTTGATCTGCTGGGATCGGCTGTTCACGACCTATCGCGAGCCAGGGTCTGAAATCGTTCATCGCTACGGCCTCGACGAGATCGACGCCGGCGATGCCAACAGCCTGTGGGCCCAGCTGGCACTGCCCTTTGTCCGCGCCGCCGGAGCGGCCCGGCGAGTCCCGGCGTTGACCGGGACGCAGAGCACCGCCCGAAACGCGTCCGAGACCAGGACGAGGACGAGCATGTGGCGCTTATCGGAATCCCGCCAGGAACGATGCGACGTTGGTGCCGAGCGCGTCGACGGCATAGCCGCCTTCCATGACGATCAGGCTCTGCTTACCGAGCGATGCGATACGGCGCCCGACGGCGCGATAATCCCCCGTCTCCAACCGGAAGTGTGAAATCGGATCGCCGGAGAAGGTGTCGGCGCCGTAGGAGATGACGAGCAGATCCGCCGCGAAGGCGTCGATCCGTGCCAGCGCCCGCTCGAGGGCCGGGATATAGGCGCCGAGATCGGTCCCGCGGGGCAGCGGCAGGTTGAGCGTCGCGCCTTGCCCGTCGCCCTCGCCGCTTTCGTCGGCATGGCCCCAGAAATAGGGGTAATCCATCACGGGATCGGCGTGGATCGAGACGAACAGCACGTCGCCGCGATCGTAGAAAATGTCCTGCGTGCCGTTGCCGTGGTGATAGTCGATGTCGAGGATCGCCACCCGCCTGCCGGACTTTACCGCGGCCTCGGCGGCGATCGCGGCGTTGTTCAGGTAGCAATAGCCGCCGAGATAGTCGGCCCCGGCATGGTGGCCGGGCGGACGGCAGAGCGCGAACGCCGGCCCCTCGCCGTCGAGCACGGCATCCAGCGCGGTGAGCGCCGTCTGCACCGACCAATAGGCGCCCTCCCAAGTCCCGGCCGCGATCGGGCTCGATGCGTCGAAGCTGTAGAGGCCGAGCCTGGCGTCGATCCGGTTCAGGTCGAGCGGCCGGCGGCGGACGACGGGCCAGGCATAGCCGCCGGCATCGCCCTCTCGCCCGGCCGCCCGCCAGTCGCGGTGCGCCGATCGCAGGAACGCGAGATAGGCCTCGCCGTGCACGGCGCGCAGCGGCGCCTCGCCATGGTCGCGGGCCGGCTCGGTCCCGCCGAGCGCGGCGCGGATCGATTCGGCGCGCGCCGGAGTCTCGGCGAACGGCACGAAGCCGCCATTGTGCAGCTCCAGCGTCGGCGCGTGGGCGGACTGTCGCAAGTCGAAAAAGCATCGCATCAGCCCCGGTCCTTGCCGAATATTGCGGCGACGGCGTCCCTATTCATGCGTCCCCTATTCTCCTCTTGCCAATCCGCCGGACGTTGGTCCATTTTGAACTCCGAATCGAGGGTGGGTTTCGGAACTTGCTTTTTACGCTGCTCGACGCCGGGGATATGATCCTTCGCGAACTGATCCTGTTCGCCGCCGTCGGCTTCCTTTTTCTCGGCGTTAGCGACCTCGGCGTCGATCTTCTCTATCTCGCCCTCCGGCTGAAGAGGTTCGTCCTGGGCGGCGGACCGCAATCCGCTGCCACGCCCCCGACCGCGATGCAACCGGGCCGAATCGCCGTGTTCATTCCGGCATGGGACGAATCGGAGGTGATCGCGCCCATGCTCGACCACGCGCAGCGGGCGTTCGGGGACTCGGACTATCGCCTCTACGTCGGCTGCTACCCGAACGATCCGGCGACGATCGCGGCGGTGCGTTCGGCGGCCGGGCCGAAGGTTCGGCTGGTCGTCACGCCGTCGCCGGGACCGACCACCAAGGCCGATTGCCTCAACGCCATGTGGTCGCGGATGCGCGCGGACGAGCGCGACGAGCGCGTGCGCTTCAAGGCGGTCGTGCTCCACGATGCCGAGGATGTGGTGCACGCCGACGAGCTTGGCCTGTTCGACGCGCTGATCGAGCAGTTCGACCTCGTCCAGCTTCCGGTGCTTCCGCTGGTCGACCAGAGGTCGCGCTGGATCGCCGGGCATTATATCGACGAGTTCGCCGAAGCGCATGGCAAGGAGATGGTCGTTCGCGAGGCGCTGGGGGCAAGCATCCCTGCGGCGGGCGTCGGCTGCGCCATTTCGCGCCGGGTGCTCGATGCGCTTTCGCGGCGCTACGGCCTTCCCTTCGACCCCGGCAGCCTGACCGAGGATTACGAGCTCGGCCTAAGGCTGCGGGCCGCCGGCTACCCGGCCGCGTTCGTCCGGTTGCCGGGTGGCACGGGCCGCGCGGTCGTCGCCACGCGCGAATATTTCCCAGGCACGATCCACGCCGCGGTGACGCAGAAGGCGCGATGGATGGCAGGGATCGCGCTGGCCGGCTGGGACCGGCTCGGCTGGGAGGGCGGACCGGCCGAATTCTGGATGCGGCTGCGCGACCGGCAGTCGGTGTTCGCCGCGCTGCTGCTCTTCACCGGCTATTTGGCTCTGATCCTGGGCCCGGCGCTGGCGTTGGCGGGGTGGAGCGTGGGCCGCCCGGCCGAGCCTTTTTCCCGGCCAATGCTGGTCCTGCTGGCCACGAACTCGGTTCTGCTGCTGTGGCGGCTGGCCATGCGCTTCGCCTTCGTCGCCGCGGCCTATGGCTGGCGCGAGGGCTTCCGCGCGCTGCCGCGGACCGTGACCGGAAACATCATCGCGATGATGGCGGCGAGACGAGCGGCCGGCAATTATCTGACGATGGTGCGGACCGGGCGGCCAACGGCGTGGGACAAGACGGCGCACGCTTTTCCGGGTCCGGGGCAGGGCGAATGAGGCGCGCCGCGCCGTTCCGCTTTCTTGGCATGCTGCTTGGCGGCTGGGTCGTTGTCCGCGCGGCCTTTCTTTCCCTTGCTCCCGGTTCCTCGCTGGCCTTCGGAGTGCCGGCGGCGGCGATGGCGCAGCGGCCGCCGCCCGATCGTGCGGTGACCGCCATCGCCCAGCGGGAATGGATTTCGCCGGGAATGGCGAGTCCAACCCCTTCCGCTCCGCCTGTCTCACGCGGGCCTGCCTCACCGATCGTCGCCATGGCCGGGGCGGGCGAGCCCGCTTTCGCCCCAATGCCCCTCGAACCCGTCGTCGCCACGGAGCCGCCGCGAGCGGCCGGGATCGGCCCGGCTGCCGCAATGGCCGCTCCGCCTCCCGCTCGCCCGAGCCGTTGGAGCGGATCGGCCTGGTTGCTGGCGCGCGGCGATATCGGGCAGCCTTCGCTCGCGCCCGGCGGAACGCTCGGCGGCAGCCAGGCGGGCGGGCGGCTGACATACGGTCTCGGCCGGCACTGGTCGCTGAGCGCGCGGGCCTATCTCCCGCTGCGCCGTCCGGAGGGAGCGGAGGCTGCCGCCGGTGTCGATTGGCGTCCTTTCGCCTCCATACCCGTGTCGTTGCTCGCCGAACGGAGACAGGCGATTGGAGACGAAGGGCAATCCGCTTTCTCGATCACCTTTTATGGCGGCTTCTCCCACGCCGTCGGCAAGCTCTTCCGCATCGATGGCTATGCGCAGGCCGGTATCGTCGGCCTGCGCTCGCGCGACGGGTTCGTCGATGGCTCGGCTCGCGCCGTCGCGACGCTCGGCCGGCTGGAGGCGGGCGGCGGCGCCTGGGGCGCGGCCCAGCCCGGCGCCGCTCGGCTCGATGTCGGCCCGAGCCTGTCCTACCGGCTCCCCGTTTCGAACAGCGCGATACGAATCGAGGCCGATTGGCGCTTTCGAATCGCCGGCGACGCGCGGCCCGCCTCCGGCCCGGCCTTGGTCATCGCCACCGATTTCTGAGCCGGGAAGCCGAACCTTTGTCGCCTTCCGCGCCTTCCGCGCGGGTGCATTCGCGGTTAGGGTCCGCCGGCAATGGACATTTACCTGCCGATCGCGGGCCTTTCGGTGAACGCGCTGGTCATCGTCGGCCTCGGCGGGCTGGTCGGCCTGCTGACCGGAATGGTCGGGGTCGGCGGCGGCTTTCTCACCACGCCGATCCTGATCTTCTACGGAATCCCGCCCGCGGTGGCCGTGGCCTCGGCGACGACTCAGATCACCGGCACCAGCATCTCAGGGGTGCTTGCCCACCGCCGGCGGCGCGGGGTCGACGTTCAGATGGGGGCTGTGATCATCGCCGGCGGCGTGCTGGGATCGATCCTCGGCGGCTTCATCTTCCGTCTGCTGCAAAATTCCGGCCAGATCGATACCGTCATCTCGGTCCTCTACGTCCTTCTGCTCAGCGCGGTCGGGCTGATGATGGCCAAGGAAGCCGCGACCGCGCTCGACATATTGAAGCCGTCGGCCCGCGCTCTGGCCCGCCCGGCGAAGCGCCACAATCCGATCATTGCCGCGCTTCCGATGCGCTGGCGCTTCTACCGCTCCGGCCTTTACATCTCGCCGCTCGCCCCGCTTGGGCTCGGCTTCATCTCCGGCCTGCTCACCGTCCTGCTCGGCATCGGCGGCGGCTTCATCATGGTCCCGGCGATGATCTATTTGCTCGGCATGTCGGCGCAGGTCGTGGTCGGCACCTCGCTGCTCCAGATCCTGTTCGTCACCGCGGTCACCACCCTGGTCCACGCCACCACCACCCGTTCGGTCGATATCGTGCTCGCCGGCCTGCTTCTGCTGGGATCGGTGATCGGCGCGCAATATGGCGCGCGCTTCGCCCAGAAGATGAAGCCGGAGCTTCTGCGCATGATCCTGGCGATCGTCGTTCTCGGAGTCGCGTTCCGAATGGCGCTCCAGCTCGGTTACCGCCCAGAGGAAATCTACACGGTCCAGATGCTGTGAGGCGCCCGAAGGTCCTGCTCCTCGCGTTGATCGCGCCGCTGGCGCTCGGCCAGGCGGAGCCGCGGCTCGTGCCCGACGTGTCGCAGCGCAACGTCGAGATCCGCTACAGCTTCTCGGGCGCGGAGCTGCTGCTGTTCGGCGCCATCCTCTATCCGGGCGGCCGCACGCCGCAGGCGACCCCCGACATCGCCGTGGTTCTGAAGGGGCCGCTGGAGCGGATCGTGCTGCGCGAGAAGCAGAAGGTCGCCGGCATCTGGATGAACGTGGAACGGGTGCGGTTCCGCTCGGCCCCCGCTTTCTACGCCGTGGCCTCCTCGCGCCCGCTGTCCCGGCTGGTCGACGAGAGGACCGCGGCGATCTACGAGCTCGGCCTCGACAACCTCCAGCTTTCGCCCGGCGGCGGCGCTTCCCCCGACACTCTGCGCCGCTTCGAGCAGGGCCTGATCGATCTCAGGCGGCGCAACCAGCTCTACGCCGAATATCCGCGTGGCGTGGAGATCAGCGAGGGCGTGCTCTACCGCGCCCGCATCGCCATTCCCGCCCGGGTTCCGGTGGGCACCTATTCCGCCGAGACCTTCCTGATCCGCGACGGAAGGGTGATCGCCGGCGCGGCGCGCGAGATCCGGATCGAGAAGCTGGGCTTCGAAGGCTTCATCGCCCAGGCCGCCGAGCGCTGGTCGCTGACCTACGGAATCGTCGCCGTGTCCCTCTCGCTGCTGCTGGGCTGGGCGGCCAGCGCGTTTTTCCAGCGCCGCTACGGATAAGCGCGTGTTCTCGTTGTCAAACTCTTGTTTACCCTATTCCATTAGGACGGGCGGCTGGACCAGCTGCAAGGCCCTTTATGACCGACGGAATCAACCTTCACAGCTTTCCCGCCAACGAGGGCGGCACCGGCAACATCCAGCCGGCCGCTCGTGGCAAAAGGCCGCTGGTCGCCAGTCATGAGGCGATCGGACAGGTCGTCGAGGTGGGCGGGAGCGGCGCTCAGGTCGAGATCATCGGACGCCGGCTCGTCGAGCTCGCCGACGATCCCGATCCGAGCATCGCCATGTCCGGCCAGGTCGGCAGCCAGATCAAGATCGCGTCGGGCCGCCGCTGGCTTCTCGCCAACGTTCGCCGGCTGCGGGTGATCGACGCCGAGGCCGGAAGGGTCAGCGCGGAGATCGACTTCCTCGGCGAGGGCGACGAAGATTCGGCGTCTGGCAAGCTCGCCAATTTCAAGCGCGGAATCACCTCCTATCCGATCCCCGGAAGCAAGGCCTATCCGGTCGCCGCCGAGGATCTGAAGCAGATGTTCGCCGCCGACGAGCGCGCGCATATCGAGATCGGCACCGTCTATCCGACCAAGGACGTTCGCGGCGCGCTCTATATCGACGCCCTGCTCGGCAAGCATTTCGCGCTCCTGGGATCGACCGGCACCGGCAAGTCGACCGCGGCCGCGCTCATCATGCACCGGATCTGCGATCAATCGCCCGAGGGCCATATCGTGATGATCGATCCGCACGGCGAATATTCGGCCGCGTTCAAGGGTCATGGCGAGCTGTTCAACGTCGACAATCTCGCAATGCCCTACTGGCTGATGAACTTCGAGGAGCATTGCGAGGTCTTCGTCACCTCGCAGGGCGCCGACCGCCAGCAGGACATGGACATCCTCGCCAAGTGCCTCCTCCAGGCGCGGGCCAAGAACCGGGCGGCCGAGGGGCTTTCCAAGCTCACCGTCGATTCGCCGATCCCTTACGCCTTGTCGGACCTGACGACGGCGATCACCCATGAAATGGGCCTGCTCAACAAGGCGACCGACACCGCGCCCTTCATGCGTCTCAGGGGCAAGATCGACGAGCTCAAGTCCGATCCGCGCTACCAGTTCATGTTCTCCGGAATGCTGGTGGCGGATTCGATGGGATCGTTCGTGTCCAAGATCTTCCGCCTGCCCGCCAAGGGCCGCCCGATCTCGATCATCGACGTCTCGGGCGTGCCATCCGACATCGTCTCCGTCGTCGTCGCGATAATCTCGCGCCTCGTCTTCGATTACGCGATCTGGTCGCGAAGCGAGGCGCAGCGGCCGGTCCTCCTCATCTGCGAGGAGGCGCACCGCTACATCCCGTCGGACAAGACCTCGACCGGCCAGGCGGTGCGCAAGATCCTCGAGCGGATCGCCAAGGAGGGCCGCAAATACGGCGTTTCGCTCGGTCTGATCACCCAGCGCCCGTCGGATCTGGCCGAGGGCGTGCTTTCGCAATGCGGCACGATCATCGCCATGCGCCTCAACAACGACCGCGACCAGGCGTTCGTGAAGTCGGCGATGCCGGAAGGCTCGCGCGGGTTCCTCGACGTCATCCCGGCGCTTCGCAACCGCGAGTGCATCGTGTGCGGCGAGGGCGTCTCGATCCCGATCCGGGTCGCGTTCGACGATCTCGAGCGCGACCGCTGCCCGGCCTCGTCCGATCCGATGTTCTCGCATCTGTGGAAACAGACCGGCGAGGAAGAGGCGATGGTCTCCCGAGTCGTCAAGCGCTGGCGCGCCCAGGGGCGCTAGAGTCGGATTCGCTTGCTCTGAATCTCTTCGCCCGTTCGGGCTGAGCCTGTCGAAGCCCTCTTCTTCTCTGCTCCAAAAGAAGGAAAGCCCTTCGACAGGCTCAGGGCGAACGGAGTGGGTTTTCATCCTGCCGGATCAGACCCTACGCTCCCTTATTTTCGAAACTCAGCGGGCGGCGCGGCTCGCACCGGCGCCGCCGCTCGCCTGTTGCGCACCGCCGAGCGGCGTTCCGAGCAGGCTGCGCAGGCGGCTGCGGAAGCTGGCGAGCGCGGTGCCGCTCAGCTGGGCGCGTCCGACGAAGCGGACCGAGCGCGGATTGACCGTCGCTCCATTGCGATAGGTCTCGAAATGGAGGTGCGGGCCGGTCGATAGCCCGCTCGTTCCGATATAGCCGATCACCTGGCCCTGGCGGACGTGCGCGCCGGGCTGCACAGCGATTCGGCTCATGTGGGAATAAGAGGTGGAAAGGCCGCTCGCGTGGTTGAGCCGGACCTGCCGGCCGTAGCCGCCCGCCCAGCCTGCCCGAGCGACGCTGCCGTCGGCCACCGCCAGGATCGGCGTGCCATAGCTCGCCCGCATGTCGATTCCGCGGTGCATCCGCGCATAGCCGAGGATGGGGTGCATCCGAAGGCCGTAGTTGGACGTGATCGGGCCAGGCACCGGCTGGGTCATGCCGCCGCTCTGGCGGCCGACGCCGGAGGCTTCGAACCACTGGCTTCGGCCGTCGCTTTCCCATTGCATCAATTGCAGGTCGCGCCCGCTGGCCCGCTTGAGGCCGGCATAAAGGAGCGGCCCGGTCTCGACCTCGCCCGTCGCCGCCCGGCGATGCTCGATGATGATGTCGAACTTGTCGCCGGAGCCGATCCCGCCGGGCACGCTGAGCTGGGTGCTGAGCGCGCGAATATAGGCTTCGACCGCTCGGGCGGGGACGCCGGCCGCGCGCGCCGAGCGATAGAGGCTCGGTCCGACCAGCCCCTGGATGCGCAGCGGCGTATCGTCGACCGCGATCGGGATCCGGGTGAGCTTGAGCGCGCCGTCGGCGCGGGCCAGCTCGACGCGCATATCGAAGCGGGCGCGGAAGGTGAGCTTTTCGAGCGGGCGCGCAACGCTGCGGTTCGGCCGGCGGCCAAGCGTCAGGTCCATCGTCGTGCCGGCGCGGATGTCGGAGAGCGGGACGACGCCGCCGATCAGCGAAGCCACCTGTGCCGCCTCCGCGGAGCCGATCCCGGCGCGCTCGAGCACGCTGGCGAAGCCGTCGCCGCGGCCCAAGGTGGCGCGAAGGTCGACGATCGGCCGTTCCGGGCTCTCGGCAAGCGTCTCCACGGCATCGGTCGGAGCCATTCGGCGGCCGGTGTCGGCTCCGTAGGCGAGCGGAGCGATGGCGATCGCCCGCGACTCCTCGAACTGCAGGTCGGCGAGCGGCGGCGGCGAGCGGCCCCACAGCGGCTGCACACCGGCGCCGAGCGACCAGGCGCCGTAGCAGAGCGCGAAGCAGGTGGCGAAGCCGCGCAGCCAGGTGCGCGAGCCGATCCGCTGGCCGAGATCGACGACGAGATCGAACCGGCCCGTGCGCGTTCGGATATCGTCGAGCCTTTGGCCGAAAGGCTGGCGCGGCGCCGGGCGGCCGAAGGGGCCGTCCAGGGCTAGCGCGGCCGTGCCGCTGCCCGATCCCGCGCCGATATCGCCGATCTGATACAAGGCGTTCGCCCCTCGCGCGCCGCTGATGTTCCCCCCGCCGCGCGTTCGCCCGGCAGGTGGCGAGGGTTGTGAAGAAAACAGGTTAAAGTCAAATTACGGATTCGGGTGCGACACGCTTCCTGCGGCGAAGCGACGAAGCCGCCGGATGAGCCGAGCCGGCGCCACAACACGCGGAAATGCTTGTGCTTTGCCTTCGGGCTAACGATCTTGCGCGCATGAACGCCGAGCTCAAGGCCGTCCTCGGCCCCACCAATACCGGCAAGACCCACCTCGCGGTCGAGCGGATGTGCGGCCATTCCTCCGGAATGATCGGCTTTCCGCTGCGCCTGCTCGCGCGCGAGGTCTACGACCGCGTGGTCAAGCTAAAGGGCGCGAACCAGGTCGCCCTGATCACCGGCGAGGAGAAGATCCTGCCGAAGGACGCGCGCTGGCTGCTCTGCACCGCCGAGAGCATGCCCGCGGATCGCGACGTCGCGTTCGTCGCGATCGACGAGGCCCAGCTCGGCGCCGACCCGGAGCGCGGCCATGTCTTCACCGACCGCATGCTCCATGCGCGCGGGCGCGAGGAAACCATGATTCTCGGCTCGGAAAGCCTGAAGCCGATGGTTCGCGCCTTGCTGCCCAAGGCCGAGATCACCACGCGGCCGCGTTTCTCCACCTTGTCCTATGTAGGCCCGGCCAAGCTCTCGCGGCTGCCGCCGCGCTCGGCGATCGTCGCCTTCTCGGCCGAGCAGGTCTACGCGGTCGCCGAGATGCTTCGGCGGATGCGCGGCGGCGCCGCGGTGGTCATGGGCGCGCTCTCTCCCCGCACCCGCAACGCCCAGGTGGCGATGTATCAGGCGGGCGAGGTCGATTATCTCGTCGCCACCGACGCGATCGGCATGGGCCTCAACATGGACGTCGACCATGTCGCCTTCGCCGGACTCTCCAAGTTCGACGGCAACCGGCGCCGGCGGCTGACCCCGGCGGAGATGGCGCAGATCGCCGGGCGCGCCGGCCGCCACCAGCGCGACGGCACGTTCGGCTCCCTGACGCTGGAGGGCGATGCCCTAGCCGAATTCCGCCCGGAAGAAATCGAGCGGATCGAGGAGCATCGTTTCGAGCCGCTCGAATTCCTCTACTGGCGCGAGAGCAAGCTGGATTTCGCCAGCGTCGGGGCATTGATCAAATCGCTCGAGCGGAGGCCGGTGCGGCGCGAGGTGCGCGCGGCTCCTGAGGCGATCGACCTCGCCGTGCTGAAGGTGCTTGCCGGCGACAGTGACGTCATGACGCTCGCCACGACGCCTCACCTCGTCGAACGGCTCTGGGCGGTGTGCGGCCTGCCCGATTTCCGCAAGACCGGCCCGGAGCATCACGCGAGGCTGGTCGGTCGGCTCTTCGCCTATCTCGCCGAGGGCCACGTCCCCCAGGCCTGGTATGCCGAGCAGGTCGCGCGGCTCGACAACGTCCAGGGCGACATCGACACGCTCGCGGACCGAATCGCCGGGATCAGGACCTGGGCCTATATCGCCCACCGCCGGGATTGGCTGGCCGACCCGGAGGGGATGGCGGCGCGGACGATGGCGGTCGAGGAAAAACTGTCCGACGCGCTGCACGAGCGGCTGACCCAGCGCTTCGTCGACCGGCGCACCGCGGTGCTGATGCGCGACGTCGGGCGCAAGGGGGCGGGGGAGTTCCCGGTGGCCATCGATCCCGAAGGCGAGGTGAGTGTCGGCACCTATGCGATCGGGCGGCTCCAGGGCTTCGCCTTCGAGGTGGATCCGGCAGCGCGCCACGCCGACCGCAAGATGCTGCTGGCGACGGCGGAGCGGCGGCTTGGCCACGAATATGAGCGCCGCGCGGGCGCGCTCGTCGCCGACACGGACGAGCATTTCACGCTGCGCACCGACGCCGGCCAGCCGATCGCCATCCTGTGGCGCGGGCACGAGGTGGCGCGGCTCGGCCCCGGCAAGAATCTGCTCTCCCCGCGAGTCCTGCTCGACCGGCGGATCGACCGGGTGTCGGACAAAGGGCGCGAGGCGGTCATCGAGCGGCTCAAGAGCTGGGTGCGCGCCGGCGCGGAGAAGGTGCTCGGGCCGCTCCGCGCCGCCGGCCACGCCGCGCAGGATCCGGCGGCCGCGCCTGCTGTCCGCGCCTTGCTGGCGATGCTGGTTGACGAGGGCGGAATCATCCCGCGCGAGGCCGTCGCCGCGCCGCTCGGAGCGCTCGACCGCGAACAAAGGCGTGCGGTGACCCGGCTCGGCATCCGAATCGGCGCGCTCGACCTGTTCATGCCCGCGGTCCTGAAGCCCGAGGCGCGCCGCTGGCGGGCCGCCTTGCGCGCCGCCGCGGCGGACTCCGCGATGCCGGACATGCCGCCCCATTCGAGCGTCGTCCTGCCGACGCCGGAGGACCGCGCGCTGCTGACTCGGCTCGGCTTCCGAGCGGCGGGGCCGCAGATGATCCGGGTCGACATGGCGGAGCGGATTGCCGCCAAGGCGCACGAGGCGCGGGCAGGCGGGCAAGGCGAGGCGGTCGATCCAGACCTGGTCACCTCGCTCGGCCTTCAACCGGCGGCGGTGGCCAGGCTGATGCGCGACATTGGCTTCCAGCCGACCGAAGAGGCGGCCGGCTGGATCTGGCGCGGCCGGGAGCGTCGCAAGCCGCCTCGCGGCGGGCCGGACAAAGCCTCTCACGCCTTCGCCGCGCTCGCCGCGCTGAAGCGCTGAGATGTTCAGGCGGCTCTCCGATCAGGTGCTCGTCGCGGGCCAGATCGGGCCGGAGGATGTCGCCGAAGCGGCCGCCTGGGGAATCACCGTGATCGTCAACAACCGCCCGGACCGCGAGGAGCCGGGCCAGCCGCTCGATTCCGAGATCGAGGCGGCGGCGCGCGCGGCGGGCCTCGCTTACCACCACATTCCCATCGCCGGCGGAATCGAGTCCGAGGCGGTCGAGCGGATGGCCGGTGTGCTGGACGAGGAGGACACGGTACTCGCCTTCTGCCGCTCCGGCACGCGATCGACCTGGCTTTGGGCCATGGCGGAAGCCAGCCGCGGGGCGAGCGGAGCGGCGTTGATCGCCCAGGCAGCCGCCGCCGGATACGATCTGGAGCCGTTGAGGCCCTATCTTTAGGCGCCCGGACAACTCTGCCCGCTCGTCCTGAGGAGGGACTGAGCTTGGTGAAGGCCCGTCTCGAAGGGTGCATCAGGTCGGATCGTCCCCCGGACGATCCTGAAACATGCCGGGGGCATGTTTCACCTGATCACTCCTTCGAGACGCCGTTTCGACAAGCTCAACGGCTCCTCAGGATGAGCGGGACGGGACTTCAATTATTTGTCGAGTACCCGCCGAGCCCGCGCCAGATCGCCCTCGTCGACCATCAGCCGCACCGGAACGACGCCGAGATCGACTCCGCCCCAATTCATCTCCGCGTCGAACAGGATCGCCGGAATCTCCTCGGCATCGAGGGCGCCTTTGGCGACGTGCGCCTCGAACGAGGTGTAGAAGCGCGCGGCCTCGACCAAAGCCATTACCAGGGCACCACGTCGCCGGCGGCCTGCTCCATCGCCGTCGGCTTGCGCCCCAGCATCGCGTTGCGGTGCGGGAAGCGGCCGAAGCGCTGGACCATGTCGTGATGGAGCCGCGCATATTGCAGCTGCTCGGCATTGCCGAGTGCGGTGAACAGCAGCAGCGAGCGGACCTGGTCGCGCAGATCCTCGCTGTGCTGGAACGGCATGTAGAGGAAGCCGCGGCGATCTGACGTCATGCCGTCGTCATAGTCCCGCTCCACCGCCCCTTTGGCCACTGCGAGCGCGAGCGGATCGGTCGAGAATTGATCGGCGTGGCCGCGAAACATGTTGCGCGGGAATTGATCGAACAGCAGCACCGCCGCCAGCGCCTCGTCGGCCGAGCCGAGGAAATGCTCCGGCACGTTCTCGCGTTGCTGTTCCCGAAGCGCCTCGAAGCGCTTGCGGATATCGGCGTCGAGCTCCGGGCCGCCTTTCCACCAATCGTCCCAGCCGAGCGCGAACCAGAAATCGAGGATCGCGCGGACCTGCGCCTGGTTCACGCCGCGGTTCCGCCCACCGTTATCCCATCGATCAGCAAGGTCGGCTGGCCGACTCCGGCAGGCACCGACTGGCCGCCCTTGCCGCAAACCCCTACGCCCTCATCGAGCGCCATGTCGTTCCCGATCGCCTTGACCCGGGTCAGCACGCTGGGCCCGTCGCCGATCAGGGTCGCGCCCTTGATCGGCGCCCCAAGCCGGCCGTTCTCGATCCGGTAGGCCTCGGTGCACGAGAAGACGAACTTGCCCGAGGTGATGTCGACCTGCCCGCCGCCGAAGCTTTTGGCGTAGATGCCGTTCTTCGCGCGGGAGAGGATCTCGGCGGGATCGTCCGCGCCGCCGAGCATGAAGGTGTTGGTCATCCGCGGCATCGGCGCGTGGGAGAAATTCTCGCGGCGGCCGTTGCCGGTCGGCGCCACGCCCATCAGCCGGGCGTTGAGCCGGTCCTGGATATAGCCTTTGAGGATTCCGTCCTCGATCAGCACGTTGCGCTGGGTCGGCGTGCCCTCGTCGTCGATCGTGAGCGAGCCACGGCGGTCTCCGATCGAGCCGTCGTCGATTACGGTGACGCCTGGCGCGGCGACGCGCTCGCCGATCCGGCCGGAGAAAGCCGACGTGCCCTTGCGGTTGAAATCGCCCTCGAGACCGTGGCCGACCGCCTCGTGCAGCAGAACACCGGGCCAGCCTGGGCCGAGCACGACCGTCATCTCACCCGCCGGTGCGGCGACCGATTCCAGGTTCACCAGGGCCTGGGCGAGCGCCATGTCGATCGCCCGGTTCCAGGCCGCTTCCTCGAACAAAGCATCGTAGAGGTAGCGGCCGCCGAGGCCGTGGGAACCGGTTTCGCGGCGCCCGTTCGCTTCCGCGACGATCTGGACGTTGAGCCGAACCAGCGGACGCACGTCATGCGCGACGAAGCCGTCCGGCCTCACGATGTCGATCACGCTCCACGATCCGGCGAGCGATACCGTCACCTGCGACACGCGCGGGTCGCGCGCCCGCGCCGCGGCGTCGATCTGCTGGCAGAGCGCGACCTTGCGCGCGAACGGGATCAGGCTGAGCGGGTCGGAATCGGTGTAGAGGCTGGCGTTGGTCCGCCGCGGCGGGGCCGGGCGCGCGCCCTTTGCCGGATCGAGCACCGCCATCGTCTCGGCGGCACGGCGGATCGCGGCCTCGCTGAGCTCGTTGGCCTGGGCGAAGGCTGTGGTCTCGCCCGAGACGCCGCGCAGGCCGAAGCCGGCCTGGGTGTTGAAATCGGCGGTCTTCAGCCGCCCGTCGTCGAAGCCGAAGCTCTCCGAGGCGATATATTGCAGGTAGAGCTCGCCGTCGTCGCATCCTTTCAGCGCGTCGGCGGTGAGGCGGAGAGCGGCGTCGGGATCGAGGCCGTCGGGGCGGTAGAGAAAGCGGCGGGGATCGGAGGTCATGCCTGCCATATAGGAAGGCGGAGGACGGAAGTCTAAGCGCCGGGCTCGCTCGGCAGGCTGCCGGCGCTATTCTCTCCGGCGCCGGGGTCGATCCGCTCGTCCGGCGCGCTGTCCGCTACCCCACCCCTCAGGATGAATCTCTTGTCGCAATAGCCGCAGTCGACGAAGCCCTCGGCACCAATCTGAAGCCAGACGCGCGGATGGCCGAGCGCCGGCGAGATTTCGGTGGCGCCATCGCAGGCGATGCGGGTCTTGTCGGTGTAGGCGATTTCAGGCGTGAAGGGATCGGTGGCCATGAAGCCGCCTTAGCGAAGGACAATCTGCTTCGCTAGGCGCGAAAGTGCCGCTATTCCCGCGAGCCATGACCGAAGCCGCGATCGAAATCCGCGATTTGCAGAAGACCTATGCCGGCGGCAAGCGCGCGCTCGACGGCATCATGATCGACGTGCCGCGCGGCGGCATATTCGGCCTGCTGGGCCCGAACGGGGCCGGCAAATCGACCCTGATCAACATCCTCGCCGGGCTGGTCACCAAATCCGGCGGCAGCGCCTCGATCTGGGGCTTCGACATCGACGAGCATCCGCGCAACGCCAAGCGCTCGATCGGCGTCGTGCCGCAGGAGATATTGTTCGATCCCTTCTTCACGCCGAAGGAGGCGCTGGAAATCCAGGCCGGACTCTACGGCATTCCGAAGGCCGACCGGCGGACGATGGAGCTTCTGCGGGCGGTGCGGCTGGAGGACAAGCAGGACGCCTATGCGCGCACGCTCTCCGGCGGCATGAAGCGCCGCCTGCTGGTCGCGAAGGCGATGGTCCACTCGCCGCCGATCCTGGTGCTCGACGAGCCGACCGCCGGGGTCGACGTCGAGCTTCGCCAGCAGCTGTGGGATTATGTCCGCTCGCTCCACGCGCAGGGCGTGACCATCGTCCTCACCACCCATTATCTCGAGGAGGCGGAGCAGCTCTGCGACCGGATCGCGATCATCAATCACGGCAAGCTGATCGCCAACGAGACCACGCGGACGCTGGTCGGGATGGCCCAGGAGAAGGTGGTCGAGGTCGTGGTCGACCGGGATCTCACCGCGGCGCCCGACGCAATCTGTTTCGACAAGGTCGAGTTCAATGGAGAGCGCACGCTGACCATCACCTACCGCAAGGACCGGGTCAACGCCGGCGAGGTGCTCGCCGCGCTGCAGCGGGAAGGACTCGGCATCGTCGATGTATCCACCCGCGAGGCTGACCTCGAGGACGTGTTCCTCAATCTTACCCGGACGGAGGCGGCTTGAGCGACCAGAGCTGCCCGTTATGCGGCGCGGGCGCGGCGAAGAGCAAAGGCCAGCCGCCTGCGCTTTGCAGCGATTGCGTTGGCCGCGCCCTCGCATTGAACGGCCGACCCATCTATTTCCGGAGTCCCTGGGAGGCCGACGGATATGAGGCGGTTTATGCCGACACTGGCGAGCCCTATTTCGACCATGCCTGTATCGTTCGAGGGGTGCTTTGCCGGGCGGAGGCGCGTCTCGGCCGCATTGTGATCCGTCCGACTGGAAATGGCCTGTGAGTGCGCGCGATTACGACGTCCTCATCGTCGGCGCCGGCGCGGCCGGGCTGACGGCGGCGCTGAACCTCGCCCAGCGATTCAGGGTCGCGGTCCTCCTCAAGGGCGAGGGCGCAACCGGCTGGGCGCAGGGCGGGATCGCGGCGGTTCTGGAGCCCGGCGACACGTTCGAGGCGCATGTCGAGGACACGATGATCGCCGGCGCGGGCCTCAACAACCGCGACACGGTCGAGTTCGTCGTCGGGAATGCGCCGGCGGCGATCGCCCGGCTCGCGGAGCTGGGCGTGCCCTTCACCGGCGACAGCGACGGCGAGGGCTGGCACCTGACGCGCGAAGGCGGCCACAGCCACCGCCGGATCGTCCATGTCGACGACGCGACCGGCTGGGCGGTCCAGCAAGCGCTGGAGAAGGCCGCTGCGGCCAATCCGAACATCACGATCGTCCCCGAAATGGTCGCGATCGACCTCGTCACCAGCCGCAACGGCCAGCGTTACTCGGGCGACGGCCACGTCTGGGGCGCCTATGCGCTCAACAAGGCGACCGGCAAGGTCGAGACCTTCACCGCGCGGGCGACGATCCTCGCCACGGGGGGCGCCGGCCGGGTCTACCTGTTCTCGACCGCCCCGCGCGGGGCGACGGGGGACGGCATCGCCATGGCCTGGCGGGCGGGCGCCAGAGTTTCCAACATGGAATTCATGCAATTCCACCCCACCTGCCTCTACAATCTGGAGGTCAAGAACTTCCTGATCACCGAGGCGGTGCGCGGCGAGGGCGGGCAGCTCAAGATTCCCGCAACCGGCCATCGTTTCATGCCCGATTTCGACGAGCGCGCCGAGCTCGCTCCGCGCGACGTCGTCGCCCGGGCGATCGACCATGAGATCAAGCGGCTCGGCCTCGACTACGTCCATCTCGACATCAGCCACCGCGACCCGGACTTCGTGAAGGGCCACTTCCCGAACATCCACGAGAAATTGCTCGGCCTCGGCATCGACATGACCAGGGAGCCGATCCCCGTCGTCCCGGCGCAGCACTACACCTGCGGCGGCGTGGTCATCGACCTCGACGGGCGGACGGACCTTCCCGGCCTCTACGCGGTCGGCGAGGTCAGCCAGTCCGGCCTTCACGGCGCCAACCGGCTCGCTTCCAACTCGCTGCTCGAATGCTTCGTCTTCGGCGACGCGGCCGCTACGCACATCACCACCAATTGGGACGACCTGCTTCCGCCGCCGCCGATCCGCGCCTGGGATGAGAGCCGCGTCACCCATTCCGACGAGGAGGTGGTGATCAAGCAGAACTGGACCGAGATCCGCCGCTTCATGTGGAATTACGTCGGCATCGTTCGCACCACCAAGCGTCTGGAGCGCGCCAGGCGCCGGATCGCGCTGCTGACCGAGGAAATCGAGGATTATTACGGCCATTTCCGGGTCACCCCGGACCTGATCGAGCTTCGCAACCTCCTTCAAAGCGCCGAGCTGATCGTCCGCTCCGCCCTCCACCGCAAGGAGAGCCGGGGGCTTCATTACACGCTGGATTATCCGAAGACGCTGGCCAGGGCGGTGGACACGATTCTAGCGCCCTAGAAAGTCCGCGAGCGCCGCGCGAAACCGCGCCGGCTGATCGAGCATCACCATATGGCCGCTGCCGTCGATCCGGACGAGCCGCGCGTTGCGGGCGCTGGAATAGGCGCGGGCGAACTGGCGGTCGATGGCGGCGCGGGACCGCGCGTCGGGCGAGGCGTAGGCAACCGTCAGCGGGATACGGATTCTCGCCAGCTCCGCGGTGAGATCGGTGACCGCCAGCTCCTGCGCCGCCCGGCCGACCACTTCAGTGTCGCTTCGTCCGACCGTGCCCGGCGGGCTGAACGCACCCATCAGATTGGCGAAAAGCCGGCGGCCGCCTTGCGAGTCCAGCATCTGGGCGAGCGGGCCGAAGTCGCTCGCGGTGCCGCCGAGCAGGCCCGCGGGCTGCGGCAACATGTCGACCACCATCACCTTGCCGGCCAGCGCCGGATTGCGCGCGGCGATCATCAGCGCCAGCGTGCCGCCCATCGAATGGCCGACGATCGCTGGGCGCGCGAGGTGCCGATCGGCGATGTAGCGGGCGATCTCTTCCGCGAGCGGAGCGACGATCGCGCCCGTGCGGTTGCCGCGCGCCGGCTCCCCGGCGAAGCCGGCCACCTGGATCAGGTGATAGCGATAGCCGGGCATGGCGGCGACCGTGCCGCGCCACACCTCGCGCCCCGAGGTAAGGCCCGGGATCAGGATCACGTCCGGCCCGCGGCCGACGACTTCGACCGAGAAGCGGGTCGGCTGGAAGCGTTGCGCGTCGGCGGGCGCCCCAAGGAGCGTGAAGGCTAGCGCGGCGAGAATGAAGCTTCGGCGTTTCATCCCCCGCCTCCTATTGCCATATGTTTGAACGCCACCTTTCCAAATACCCTCTCCCATGGGGAGAGGGCAGGGTGAGGGGTTCGGACCTTCGAGATTATTCACTGCCGCCAATCCCCTCACCCCAACCCTCTCCCCATGGGAGAGGGAGTAGGTTAGAGATCGCCCCTATGCCTTCCCCGCATCTCTACCTCGTCGACGGATCGAGCTATATTTTCCGCGCCTTCCACGTCCTGCCCGGGCTCACCAACAAGTTCGGGCTCAACGTCGGAGCGGTCTACGGCTACACGACGATGCTGTGGAAGCTCGCCGGCGACCTCGAGAAGGAGGACGGGCCGACTCATCTCGCCGTCATCCTCGACGCCTCCGAGAGCACGTTCCGCAACAAGATGTACGACCAGTACAAGGCGAACCGGCCGCCGCCGCCGCCGGAGCTGGTGCCTCAATTTCCCTTGATCCGCGACGCCACTCGCGCCTTCTCCATTCCGTGCATCGAGGAGGAGGGGCTGGAGGCCGACGACATCATCGCCTGCTACGTGAAGGCGGCCCGCGAGCGGGGATGGGACGTGACGATCGTCTCCTCCGACAAGGACCTGATGCAGCTGATCGAGCCCGGCGTCGACATGCTGGACACCATGCGGGACCGGCGTATCGGCACCGATCAGGTGGTCGAGAAGTTCGACGTTCCGCCAGCCAAATTGGGCGACGTCCTCGCCCTCATGGGCGACAGCGTCGACAATATTCCGGGCGTGCCCGGAATCGGGCCGAAGACGGCATCGAAGCTGATCAACGAGTTTGGCGACCTCGATGCCGTGCTCGCCGCCGCGCCGTCTATGAAACCTTCGAAGATGCGGGACAATCTGATCGAGCATGAGGACAAGGCACGGTTGTCGCGCGAGCTGGTCAGGCTGATCTGCGACTCGCCGCTGCCCGAGCCGCTCGACGAGCTTGCGCTGAAGGGGATTCCCGAGGAGCCGCTGCGCGAGTTTCTCGAGCATCACGGCTTCCGCACCCTGCTCACCCGGCTCGGCGCGCAGGGCCAGGCGGCAAGCGCCCCGGTCGCCGACGAGACGACCACCCAGCGCGAGGTGAGGCCGGAGCCCAGGATCGACCGCTCGCTCTATGAAACGGTGACGACCGAGGGGGCGCTGGACGATTGGATCGCCGCGGCGCGCGAAAGGGGCTTGGTCGCGTTCGACACAGAGACCGACGGGCGCGACTGCGTCTCCGCCAAGCTGGTCGGAATCAGCCTCGCCACGGATTGCAACAAGGCCTGCTACATTCCTCTCGAGCATGGCGGCGACGATATGTTCGCCGAGCGGCCGGACCAATTGCCGTCGGAGCTGGTGCTCGCCAAGCTGAAGCCGCTGCTCGAGGACCCGGCGGTGCTCAAGATCGGGCACAATTTGAAGTTCGACTGGGTCGTGCTGAACAGGCGCGGCATTTCGGTCGCGCCCTATGACGATACGTTGGTGATGAGCTTCAACCTCGACGCGGGCGGGCTCAACTCCCATTCGCTCGACGATCTCGCGAAGAAGCATCTCGACCACGTCTGCATCGCCTTCAAGGAGCTGTGCGGGACGGGGCAGAAGCAGATCACCTTCAACCGAGTCCAGCTCGACCGGGCGACCGAATATGCGGCCGAGGATGCCGACGTCGCGCTTCGCCTGTGGCTGCGCTTCAAGGCGCGGATGCCGTTCGAGCGGGTGACCCGGGTCTACGAGCTGGTCGACCGGCCGATGGTGGCGGTCGTCGGCGCGATGGAGCGGGACGGGGTCAAGGTCGACCGCGAGGTGCTGAAGAGCCTCTCGGCCGAGTTCAACGTCCAGATCGCCGCTCTGGAGGAGCGGATCTGCGGCGAGGCCGGCTGCAAGTTCACCATCGGCTCGCCCCAGCAGCTCGGCGACATCTTGTTCAACCAGATGGGGCTCTCCGGCGGCCGCAAGGGCAAGTCGGGAGTCTATTCGACCGACCAGAACGAGCTCGAGCGGCTGGAGCGCGAGGGCGTGCCGATCGCCCGGCTCGTGCTCGAATGGCGCCAGCTGACCAAGCTCAAATCCACCTACACCGACGCGCTGCAGGAGCAGATCAACCGCGACACTGGACGGGTCCACACCAGCTACAGCCTGTCGGGCGCGCAGACCGGGCGGCTGGCCTCGACCGACCCGAACTTGATGAATATCCCCATACGCACGGAGATCGGCCGGCGCATCCGCGACGCCTTCATCGCCGAGCCCGGCCACGTCATGCTCTCCGCCGACTACAGCCAGATCGAGCTTCGCCTCGCCGCCCATATCTGCGACGTTCCGGCGCTGAGGGCGGCGTTCGAGGCGGGCGAGGACATCCACAACCGCACCGCTCAGGAATTGTTCGGCACCGTCGACCGCGACACGCGCGCGCGCGCGAAGACCATCAACTTCGCTATACTTTACGGCATCTCCCGCTGGGGCCTCGCCCAGCGGCTCGAGCTGACGCCGGACGAGGCGCAAGCGATGATCGATCGCTATTTCGAGCGCTTCCCCGGCATCCGCGCCTATATCGGCGACACGCTGACCCACGCCCGCGAAACCGGCTTCACCACCACCCTGTTCGGCCGCAAGACGCACTTCCCGCGGCTCAAGTCGAACGTCCAGCACGAGCGCCAGGGCGCGGAGCGGGCGGCGATCAACGCCCCGATCCAGGGTACCGCGGCCGACATCATCAAGCGGGCGATGGCGCGGATGGGGCCGGCCCTCGCCGCCGAGGGCCTCGGCGGCACGCGCATGCTGATGCAGGTCCATGACGAATTGGTGTTCGAAGTGCCCGAAGCCGAGGTGGAGAGCGCCACGACCGTGATCCGGCGGGTCATGGAGAGCGCGGCGGAGCCTGCGGTTCGGCTCAACGTCCCGCTCGGCGTCGAGATCGGCACCGGCGCGAACTGGGGCGCCGCGCATTGAGCGAAGCGACTGCCCGCCCAGACGACGATATCGCAGCGCTCGCCAAGGGGGGGCGGACCAACTTTTTCGGCTTCCTTCTGCGGCTCGCGGCGCGCATCCCGTTCCTGTTCATCGCCGGGCGCCTCTACGGGCCTGAGCTGCTCGGGCGCTTCGCTTATGCGGTGATCGTCGCCGAGCTTGCGGCGCAGCTCGCCACGCTCGGGCTGAAGCGCGGCCTCGCCCAGCAGCTGTCGACCACCGACCAGCCCCATGCCTGCGTCGTCGCCGACGGGCTGCTCGCCGCCTTCATCGCCTCGGCCATCGCCAGCGTGATCCTGATGCTCTTTCCCCAGGCGATGTTCCCCGCCGGCGACATCAGGGGCGCGGAGTGGCTGCTGCCCCTGGTCATCTTCGGCATCGCCGGCGCCGACGTGGCGCTCGCCGCATTGGCCTACCGCCATGACGTCGCCTCGACCGTCCACGTCCGCGCCCTCGTCGAGCCCTGGGTGATCAGCATCGCCGCCGGCGTGCTTCACTACACCCTCTTCTGGCGCGACGGCCTGATCCTCTCCTACGCAGTCTCGGTCGTCGCCGGGCTCGGCGCCGCCTTGTGGCGGCTGTTCCGAAGCTACGGGGTCGCTTACGGCTGGAAGCCGAACCCCGCGGCGGTCAACGCGGTCGCCCGGCGCAACATCCCGCTCGCCGCTGCGGACGCGATCGAATGGGGCTCGCGCCGGCTCGACATCGCCATCCTCGGCCTGTTCGTCGCCCCTTATTATGTCGGCCTCTATTATGTGGCGCAGCAGGTCGCCTCGATGCCGCAAAAGCTGAAGACCAGCTTCGATCCCATCCTAGCGCCGGTCATCACCCAGAAGCTGGCCGAGGGGGACAAGCCGGCGGTGGCCCGCCAGGTGCGCCAGGTGGGCTTCTGGATCATCGCCGCGCAGGCGGCGATCGCGCTCGCGCTCGGAATACCGGGCGAGGCGGTGATGGGCCTGGTCGGCCCGCAATTCGTCGGCGGTACGGCCGCGCTCGGCTTCCTGCTCGCCGCCGAGGTCATCGCCGCGACCGCCGCCGTATCGGAGGCCGCGCTCGTCTACGTCGCCCGGCACCGCAATTTGATGATCTCGGCGCTGATGATCGGCGCCCAGGCCGTGCTGACGGTGTCGATCATCCTTGCCATGCGCGCGCTCCACTGGTCCGAGGCCTATCAGACGGCCGGGGCCGCGCTCGCTCTGGCGCTTGCGCTCGGCTTGGCCTCGGTCCTCAAGGCACGGCTGCTCTGCCGGCTGCTCGGCGCGCCGGTCCAGGGCTGGCGCTGGTCGCTGATCTGGGCTGCGGCGGCGGCGACCGTGGTCGGCTTCGTCGCCATCCAGCTGCCGGAATGGATGGAGCTCGGCCTCGGCGCTCCGGCGATCCTCTTCGCCTTCGGGCTGGTCGTCTGGTACCGCGGCTTCACCCAGGAGGACCGCGCCCTGTTCCGCAAGCAGGGGCCGGAGGAGCCCAGCCTGCCGACGAGGGACCTGCCGACGCCCTAGTGGCGGAAGTGCCGCATTCCCGTGAAAACCATCGCCAATCCCGCTTCGTCGGCGGCGGCGATCACCTCCTCGTCCCTGATCGAGCCCCCGGGCTGGATCACCGCCGTCGCCCCCGCCTCGACCGCCGCGAGCAGACCGTCGGCGAAAGGGAAGAAGGCGTCCGAGGCCACCGCCGAGCCGATCGTGCGAGGCTCGCCCCAGCCGGCCTTCTCGGCGGCGTCTTTCGCCTTCCACGCGGCGATTCGCGCGGATTCGAGGCGGTTCATCTGCCCCGCGCCGATCCCCGCCGTCGCCCCGTCCTTGGCGTAGACGATCGCGTTCGACTTGACGTGCTTCGCGACGGTCCAGGCGAACAGGCAGTCGGCCAGCTCGCGCTCGGTCGGCGCGCGTCTGGTCACCACCTTGAGGTCCGAGGCCTGGACGCGGCTATTGTCGCGCGACTGGACCAGCCAGCCGCCGGTGATCGAGCGCACCGCAAGCCCGCCGCGCGCCGGATCCGGCAGCGCGCCGGTCAGCAGCAGACGGAGATTCTTCTTCGCCGCGAATACCGCTCTCGCCGCTTCGTCCGCATCAGGGGCGACGACGACCTCGGTGAAGATCGCCGCGATCGCTTCGGCCGTCTGACCGTCGAGCGGGCGGTTGACCGCGATGATCCCGCCAAAGGCCGAGACCGTGTCGCAGGCGAAGGCGGCGGCATAGGCCTCGGCGAGCGTGCCCGCGGTCGCCACGCCGCAGGGATTGGCGTGCTTGACGATGACGCAGGTCGGATCGGCGTCGCGAAATTCGGAGACCAGCTCGAGCGCCGCGTCCGCGTCGGCCAGATTGTTGAAGCTGAGCGCCTTGCCCTGGACCTGCTCGGCCTGCCCGATGCCCTGGCTGTGCGGCCCGGCAGGCGCGTAAAAGGCGGCTTTCTGGTGCGGGTTCTCGCCGTAGCGTAGTTCATCGCCGCGCTCGAGGATCAGCGGCAGGGTCTCGGGGAAGAGCTGCCCCTGGTCGGCGAAGCCGAACCAGCTGGCGATCATCGAATCATACGTGGCAGTGGCGGAAAAAGCCTTTGCGGCTAGGCGCTTGCGAAGTTCGAGCGACGTCTTGCCGCCGTTCTGGTCGAGCGCGGCGATCAGCGCGCCATAATCGGCGGGATCGGTGACGATCGCCACATATTCATGATTCTTCGCCGCCGAGCGGACCATCGAGGGGCCGCCAATATCGATATTCTCGATGATCTCGGCCCGCTCCGCGCCCCTCATCACCGTCTGAAGGAACGGGTAGAGATTGACCACGACGAGATCGATCGCGCCGATGCCGTGCGCGGCCATCGCCGCTGCATGCTCGGGATCGTCGCGGACGGCGAGCAGGCCGCCATGGACCATCGGGTGGAGCGTCTTGACCCGTCCGTCCATCATCTCTGGAAAGCCGGTGAGATCGGAAACGTCGCGAACCACCAGCCCGGCGTCGCGGAGCGCCTTCGCCGTCCCGCCGGTGGAGATCAGCTCGACGCCGTGGCGCGCCAGCGCCTGGCCCAACTCCCCGAGCCCCGCTTTGTCCGACACGGACAGCAAGGCGCGCGCGATCTTCACGTCCGACATCTCGATCCTTCAACCCGTTCGTTTCAGGAGGCCCGCTTGAGCTCCCAGGAGATGGTCATGCCTTCGGCCGGCGATTCCCCGGTGATCACCAGCTGGAGGGTCGCGTGCGGGCGCGCCACGCCGTCGATCCACAAGCTGTCCTCGGCCTGGAGCTGGCCGCCGCGGCAGCGGAACTGCCAGACGCCGCCCTTCAGCCTCAGCAGCGCGCCCTGGCCGTCGGCGGTGGAGGTAACCTCGATCGCCGGCGCGAGATGGAATCTCACCGCGAAGGGGATCGGCCCCGAATGGCGGCGGCGGCGGGCGGCGAACAGCCGGTCCTCGCCGCTGAGGTGCCGACCGTCGCTGGAGAGGTTGAGCCGGCGCTCGTGGATCAGGCCGTAGCGGCGCACATAACCGTCATGGCTCGCCTCGATCCGGGCGAGGCCGCCGGTCTCGTCGCGCACGAGCTCGACCTCGCCGACACCCTTGCCCAGCGAGCCGTCGTCGTGGATCGCCGTCGAGTTGCGGTCGCCGAGAGTCAGCGTCGAATGGGCCGCGGTGGTGCGCAGCGCATGAACCAGGCCCGGCGGCAGCGCGCCGTGGGATTCGCCGGCGCCGCCGCAATTGACGATCAGCCGGTCCCCCCCGTCGCTGAGCTCGAAGGCCAGGGTCGAGGCGCAGGCGCCCTTGAGCGCGCGCGGCGGCGGCGGGGGCGCTGCGTCGAGCACCAGCACCGTCGTCCTGGCCTGGACGCGCTGATAGCCCCAGCCGCGGGCCTGCCGCAGCGGCGCGGCGTCCATTCCCGCACCCTCCGCCGCGGCGATCACTCGCCGCCGGCTGGCCATATGGCCGCTCTGCCAGCTCGACAGCGCTTCGTCGCCCAGAGTCACCGAAAGCAGCGCGCCGACCGCCGCGACCAGGGCTTCGGTCAGCCATTCGGGCGTGTCGCGCCGGGCGGCGGCATAGGCGGCACGGAGCTGGCTCAATATCTCCACCGCGGCGAGCTGCTCGGTCGGCGAGCGGCTTACGAGACCGCCATCGTCGTGGAACGCGGCACCGATCGCTCGGGCGAGCCCCGCCTCGCCGGTCTTCAGGCGCCCGGGGCCGCCCTGCACGACGAGCGCCGCGGCGATCACCCCGCTCCAGGCGGCGATCCGCGCCAGGCCCGGCGGTCCCTTGTCGGCACTGCGCTCGAGGTGCCGAGCGCCGCGGGCGAGCGTGTAGAGAAGGCTCGATCGGTAGACGAGGTCGGAGCTCGAGAGGATGTAGGGCGCATAGGCGGTCCAGAAGAGGACGCGGCGCCCCCACAAATCGGCGCGCCAGGCCGGTTCGCTGATCTGCTCGGCGAAGGCGGCCAGCCACTTGCGCGCGATCCCTTCGGCGATCTTGGCGCCGCGCTCCCGGGTCGCCGCGGCGGAAAGATCGCGCAACCAGGCGAAGCTGTGCAGATAGGCGGTGAAATCCTCGGGCAGGCCGATCGTCGCGAAATCGAGCTCGGCGATCGGCACCTCGGTGCCGTTGTGCGAGAAGCGCCCGGCAAGCAGCGCCTCGCCCGCCGCCTTGTCGCCGGCGATCGGGTCTTTGGGCACCGCGATCAGCTTCAGCGGCACTCGGCCCCGCAGGCGCATCTTGTGCAGCGGAGTCCGCCAGGCGAGGCGGTGGAGGCGGTGGTTGAGCCGCTCGAACAGCGAGAGGCCGCGGTCGTCGCCGACCCGGATCAGCCTCTTGCCCGGTTCGATCTCCCCTGCGCCCGTATCGCTCTCCACCCGCGCGTGGCGGCTCACCCTCTCAAACTCCTGATATTGTCCGCATAGGCTTGCGGACCGCCGCGGAACGTCGCCGTCCCCGCGACCAGCACGTCGGCTCCGGCGTCGATCGCGCGCCGCGCGTTGGACTGGTCGATACCGCCGTCGACCTCGAGGTCTATCGCCCGGCCGCTCGCGTCGATCCGCTTGCGGATCGCTTCGATCTTCTTCAGCTGGCTGTCGATGAAGCTCTGCCCGCCGAAGCCCGGATTGACGCTCATCACCAGCACGAGATCGACCTCGTCGAGCACGTAATCGAGCGCCTTGGCCGGAGTCGCCGGATTGAGCGAGACTCCGGCGCGCTTGCCCAGCGCCTTGATCTTCTGGACCGTTCGATGGAGGTGCGGTCCCGCCTCCGGATGAACGGTGATGATGTCCGCCCCGGCCTCGGCGAAGGCCTCGATGAAGGGGTCGACCGGCGAGATCATCAGGTGGACGTCGAGCGGCTTTTGCGTGTGCGGCCTCAGAGCCTTCACCACCGCCGGCCCGATCGTCAGGTTCGGCACGAAATGGCCGTCCATCACGTCGACATGGATCCAGTCGGCCCCGGCCGAGTCGATCGCGCGCACCTCCTCGCCCAGCCGCGCGAAATCGGCGGAGAGGATCGAAGGGGAGATGCGAACCGGCTGCTGCACTTCTCTCAGCCTAAATGGCCCCGAGTCGCGGGGCAAGGAAAGCGGCCGACTTATCCCCCTTTATTTCGTGAGAATCGCGCGATGTAGAAGCTGTCCGCCCCGCCCTCGGCCTCGTAGAGACCCGGCAGAAGCCGCTGCTCCTCCTCGATCGCATAATCCGGCCGGGTGTCGAGGAAGTCGGCGGCGACCCGCTCGCCCTCCTCGCGCTCCAGCGAGCAGACCGAATAGACGAGGGCGCCGCCGGGCTTGAGCCAGCCGGCGACGCGTCCCAGCATCGCCTTCTGGGCCTCGGCCAGCTCGGCGATCGCCCGGGGGCGGACGCGGTGGATGACGTCGGGATGGCGGCGGAAGATGCCGGTCGCCGAGCAGGGCGCGTCGAGCAGGATCGCGTCGACTTGCGCGGGCGGCGACCAGCTCATCACATCAGCCGCGACGACCCGCGCCGAAAGACCGGTGCGGGCCAGATTCTCCGAAAGTCGCGCCAGACGACTTTCCGAGATGTCGACCGCGGTCACGTCCCAGCCGGCCGCGGCGAGCTGCATCGTCTTGCCGCCGGGCGCGGCGCACAGGTCGAGCACGCTGCGGCCGCCGCCTTCGCCGAGAAGCCGCGCGGGCATGGCGGCGGAGATGTCCTGGACCCACCACGCACCCTCGCCGAACGCGATCGCCGTTCCGCGCGGAAGGCGGAGGTGACCCGGCATCAGGCTGACGCCTTCCAGCTCTTCGGGAATATCGCCGAACAGATCGATCGGCGGCGGCTCAGCCATCAGCCGCGCCGCGGCCGCGACGACCGGATCACCCCAGGATTCGCGCCAGCGCGTCGCGAGCTGCTCCGGCAGCGTCGGCACTTCGGGAAGCGTCGGCTTCGTCCGCATCACGCCGCTGAACACCCCGTGGACCAGCTTGCGCGGCCCGCCGTCGACCAAAGGCAGCACCGTGGAGATGGCGGCGTGCGGCGGCGTGCCCAGCGCAAGCGCCTGTACGAGGGCGATCCTGAGGGCGAAGCGCGCCTTGGCGTCGTCGGGCAGGCGCTTGTGCGTGGCGGCGTCGATCAGGGCGTCGAGATCCGGCAGCCGGCGCAGAGTCTCGGCGACGATGGCATGGGCGAAGGCGCGGTCGTCGGTGCGCTCCAGGTCCCGCGTTGCGCTGTCCATCGCCGATTCCAGCGGCAGGCCCTTGCGCAGCACGGCGTCCAGCAGACGCAAGGCGGCCCGGCGCGCGGGCGTGCCGGGCGGATCGGGAGGCGTCGTCTGAACCCTGCTCATCGAATTTCGCGCCTCTCCGTCGCCGGGATGTGGTAGCGGACCCAAGTCAATTCAAACGGAAATCCGCAATGGCAGAGCGCCCGCCCCACCTCAAACCGCCGGCCTATCTCTCCAAGAGCCCGCCACTGCCCGATCCCGCCGAGGTTAAGGAAGAGGCGGAGAGCGGCGGGCCGAAGGGGCTGGAGCCGACCCGTTACGGCGACTGGGAGAACAGGGGGATCGCATGGGACTTCTAGGAGGCGTTACGGCTTCGGCGGGACAGTCGGCGGATCGAACCAGCTCGGCTGGGCGCCCAGCAGGGCCGCCGTCGCCGAACGCCTCGTTGGCGATGCGATGTGTAACCGTGGTGAAGTCGCAAACCGATCCGACTTCCGGATACCGGTCCGCGCCGCCGCCCATATGAATGAAAAAGACCTTGAGGGCGCGGCCGTCGCGGGTGGCAATCTCCACGCCCCGCAGCACCATCAGCATCCCGGATCCGATAGTGGGCATGGGATTGTAGCGCACGACCCGCGCTACCCGGAATTCATGTTCGCCCGCCGGCGCCCATGTTGGCTGCGCCGCCACGTGCAAAGCTAGAAACATCGGCAGCATCGTTCAGACGCCCTCGCTCCTCAGCGGCCGCGCCAGCAGCCGCTCGACCGCTTCGTCGACCGACACCTCCTCCTTCAGGAGCGCGGCGACCGCCGCGACGATCGGCATGTCGATCCCGAGCGCGTCGGCGACCCGCTCCAGTACCGGGGCGGTCGAGGCACCTTCCGCAACGGTCCGACGGTCCGCGAGCAGATCGGCCGGGCGGCGGCCTTCGCCTATGCCCTTGCCGAGGCTGAAATTGCGCGAGCTGGTCGAGGAGCAGGTGAGCACGAGATCGCCCAAGCCGGCGAGCCCCGCCAGCGTTTCGGCACGCGCGCCCTTGGCGAGGCCGAAGCGGGTCATTTCGGCGAAGCCGCGTGAGATCAGGGCCGCGCGGGCGTTCTGCCCGAGGCCTTTGCCCTCGACCACGCCGCAGGCGATCGCCAGCACATTCTTGACCGCGCCGCCGATCTCGGCCCCGGCGACGTCGTCCGAGAGATAGGGACGGAAGGCGGGTCGGGCGATCCGCGCGATCAACTCCTCCCCGAGTGCCTCGTCTTCGGCCGCCAGAGTCACGGCCGTGGGCAGCCCCGCCGCGACCTCGTGCGCGAAGGTCGGCCCGGAAAGCACGGCGATCGGAGAACGCGGCTGCGCTTCGCTCGCGACCTCGTGCATGAGAAGGCCGGTCGAATCCTCGATCCCCTTGGCGCAAAGGACGAGCGGCTTGCCGGCAGCATCCATGCCGCCGAGCACCGATCGCAAATGCTGCGCCGGCGCCACGACCAGGAAAGCGTCGCACGCCTCGAGCGCCACGAGATCGCCGGTGGCGCGGATCGTCGGCCCAAGCGGCACGCCTTTGAGAAACGTCTCGTTTTCATGCCTTGCGCTGATCGATTCGACCACTTCCGCTTCGCGCGCCCAGAGCAAGACCTCCTCGCCTCCGGCCGCCGCGACCTGCGCCAGCGCCGTTCCCCAGGCGCCGCCGCCGAGGATTCCAAGCCTCACGCCTTGACCCCCGCGCCGCGCGCCTTCTCGGCCTCCGGATCGAGCGGCCAGCGCGCGCGGGCGGGCGCGTCGAGCCCGTCGACCAAACCGGCGTCGAAGCGCAGCGCACCAGCCCAGGCAATCATCGCCGCATTGTCGGTGCACAGCCACAGCGGCGGCGCGACGAAAGGCAGACCATGGGCCGTCGCGAGATCGGCGAGTGCGGTGCGCACCGCCTGGTTCGCAGCAACGCCGCCGGCGACGACCAAAGCCGTCGCCCCGCCCGCCCGCTCGAGCGCCCGCGCCGTTCGGTCGACGAGGCAGTCCACCACCGCCTGCTGGAACGAGGCGGCGATATCGTCGGCCGCGTAAAGCTCTGCATCGCGCGCTCGAAGCACCGCGCTCTTCAGGCCGGCGAAGGAGAAATGGGGTTCGCCCGATCCGGCCAGCGGCCGCGGCAGCGGTACGGCGGCGGGATTGCCCCGCGCCGCCGCCTGCTCGACCGCCGGCCCGCCCGGAAAGCCGAGGCCGAGCAGCTTCGCGCTCTTGTCGAACGCCTCGCCGGCGGCATCGTCGATCGTCGTCGCCAGACGGCGATAGCGCCCGATCCCTTCGACGAACAGCAATTGGCAATGGCCGCCCGAGACGAGCAGCAGCAGATAGGGGAATTGAAGATCGGGCTCGCTCAGCATCGGCGACAATGCGTGCCCCTCGAGATGATTGACCGCGACCAGCGGCTTTCGGCAAGCCAGCGCGAGCCCCTTGGCCGTCAGAAGGCCGACCATCACGCCGCCGATCAGGCCCGGCCCCGCAGTCGCGGCGATCGCATCGACCTCGGCGAGATCGATCTTCGCTTCCGCAAGCACCTCCTCGATCAGGCGTGGCAGGATCTCGACATGGGCGCGCGCGGCGATCTCCGGCACGACCCCGCCGAACGGCCGGTGCGCCGCTTCCTGCCCGGCGAGGCGGTGGGCGAGGATGCGCCGGTCGGAGGCGACCAGCGCCGCCGCCGTCTCGTCGCAGCTCGATTCGATGCCGAGGATCAGGCTCATCGCGGCCTTCCCTGCCACCTTGAACGCGTCTAGCACAAGCGCGCCATGGCCAGCCCCCTTCGCATCGGCACCCGCGGCTCGCCGCTCGCCCTCGTCCAGGCGCGCCTCGTCGCCGATGCTTTGGCTGCCCAAGGCTTCGACAGCGAGATCGTCCCGATCACCACCTCGGGCGACATCATCCAGGACCGCCCGCTCGCCGAAGTGGGCGGAAAGGCCTTGTGGACCAAGGAGCTCGACGCCTGCCTCGCCGACGGGCGGACCGACCTTTCCGTCCATTCTATGAAGGACGTGGAGACGCTTCGCCCCGCCATCTTCGCCATCGCCGCGATGCTGGAGCGCGCCGACACGAGCGACCGGCTGATCGGCGCCGAAAGCATCGAAGCGCTGCCGCGGGGCGCGCTAGTCGGCACCTCCTCGCCCCGCCGGGCGGCGCAGTTGCTCGCGCGGCGGAGCGACCTTAGGGTCGCGCCCATCCGCGGCAACGTCCAGACGCGCCTCGCCAAGATAGAGCGCGGCGAGTTCGACGCGACCCTGCTCGCCGCGGCGGGCCTCGCGCGTCTCGGCCTCGACCTCGGCGCGCCGCTCGACCTGCTGCCCGCGCCCGCGCAAGGCGCGATCGGGATCGAAATCCTCGCCGAGCGCGGCGACTTGCGCGACTTGCTCGCGGCCATCGATCATCGGCCGACGCACGAGGCGGTCACGGCGGAACGCGCCTTTCTCGCCGCGCTTGGCGGCGACTGCCATTCGGCGGTGGCGGCGCTTGCCTCCGATGTCCTGGTGCGTGCCGAACTTCTGAGCGCGGACGGGCGCGAGGTCAGCGCGGGTGAGGGCGAGCCGGAGGCGCTGGCGCGGCGGCTGCTCGCCGAAGCGAGCCCGGCGTTGCGGGCGATGTTCCACCCGTGAAGGTTCTGATCCTCCGCCCGCAGCCCGGCGCCGGCGAGACCGCGGCGCGGGCCGGGGCGATGGGGCTCGATCCGGTCGTCGCTCCGCTGTTCACGATTCGGCCGATCGCCTGGACGCCGCCCGCTCCCGCCGGCTTCGGCGCGGTCCTGCTGACGAGCGCCAATGCGGCGCGGCTGGCCGGCGGCGGCATGACGCCGTTCCTTTCGCTCCCCTGCTATGCGGTCGGCGAGCGCACCGCCGCCGCCGCGCGCGAGGCCGGGTTCCGCGACATCCGCACCGGCCCCGGAGACGGCGAGGCGCTGTCGCGCATGATCGCCGCCGAGGGCTCAGGCCCCGCCTTCCATCCCTGCGGGCGGGAGCATCGCGCGTTCGACAACGTCCTTTCGCTCCCTGTTTATGCCGCCGACGCGGCCGAACACCTGCCCGACCCGGCGGCCTCGGCGATTGCTCAGGGCGCGATCGCTCTGCTCCATTCGCCGCGCGCCGCCGCCCTCTTCGCCCAGCTCGCCGGTCCGTTGCGCTCAGCGGTCCAGGTCGTCGCGATCAGCCCGGCGGCGGCCGAAGCCGCAGGTGCGGGGTGGCGCTCCCGCCGGGTGGCCGAATCCCCCCGCGATCATGCCTTGCTGGAGCTTGCCGCCAAGCTGTGTCAGGATGCCGCCATATGAGGTGCGTATGAACGGCGATTACGATCCGCTCGACTCTCCCGCCGTCCGGCGCGGCTCCTGGTTTGGGCCGCTGATTCTGCCGCTCGTCGCGTTCCTGCTCGGTCTCGGCGCGATGGGCTATATCCTCGCCCGCTGGGACGCCGCCGCCCGAGTGGTTGGGGTCCAGCCAGCGCCGCCCCCCGCCGCTCTGGCCGCGCCTGTGGCCCCCGCCCCCGCGCAGGCCGTCGCCGCTCCGCCGGCAAGCGGGGCAACGCCCGCGGAAGAGCCCGAACGGATCCTGATCGACCCCGAAGTGGGGCGGCGGGTCTCCGCGCTCGAGCAGCGCATCGCCCAGCTCGACACCCAGTCGCGCGCCGCGGTGGGCAATGCCGACCGCGCCGAGGGCCTGCTGGTCGCCTTCGCCGCGCGCCGCGCGCTGGACCGCGGCGTGGCGCTCGGCTTCCTTGAGGCGCTGCTGCGCGAGCGGTTCGGCGCCAGCCAGCCGCGCGCGGTCGGAATGATCCTTCTCGCCGCGCGCAACCCCATCACGCTGCAGGAGCTGCAGCTCGGCCTTCAGGAGGCCGGCCCCCGGCTCGTCGGAACGCCGCCCGACGCCACCTGGTGGACGGCGATCCAGGCCGAGCTGGGCGCGCTGATTACCGTTCGCCGCCGCGACACGCCTTCGCCCGAGCCCGAGGAAAGGCTGCGCCGGGCGACTCAGCGGCTCGACGCGGGCCAGGTGGACGTCGCGCTCGCCGAGGTTTCGCGGATTCCGGGCAACGCCACGGCGTCCGACTGGATCCGCAAGGCCCGGCTCTACGTGGCCGCCCGTGCCGCGCTCGACACGATCGAGACCGCCGCCCTGCTCGAACCGCGCGCGCCCGCGCCGGTGCCCGCCGCTCCTGCGCCCGCTAGACCTCGATGAGCGCGTAGGGGCGGCCCTCGGCCGCTTCGACCACCATCTGCGCGCAATTGTAGACCGGCGTGCCGCGAGGAGTCGCTCCGGTGAAGGCGCCGCGATGGGCGTGGCCGTGGACGACCGCCGCGACATGATCGAAGCGGTCGACCGCGTCGGCGAGGCGGGAGCAGCCGAGGAATGGGTAGATTTCGAGCGGCTCGCCCTCGAGCGTCCCGGCGATCGGCGAATAATGCATCACCGCCACGTTTCGCTCGGTCTTGAGCGAGCGCAAGGCGTTCTCAAGCTTTCGCGCCTCGTCGAGCGCGGCGTCGACGAACGCCTTGATCGGCGCCTCGCCGAACGCGCCGAGCTCGCCGCGCCCGAACCCGCCGAGGAAGCCCTTCACCCCGGCGAATCCGACGTCCTTGATCACCACCGCCTGCTCGCCGAGCACGGTGACTCCCGCGGCATGGAGGATTCGTGCGACCTCCTCGGGCTGGCCGCACTCGTAATCGTGGTTGCCGAGCACTGCGACGCTGGGAATCGTACAATGGCGCAGGTCCTCGGCCAGGATCTCGGCCTCGCGAGTCTTGCCGAAATTGGTCAGGTCGCCGCACAAGGCGAGCACGTCGGCGACCTCGGAGATCTCCTCGAACATGTCGCGGTAGCGATGCTCGCTGGCCTCGGTGACGTGGAGATCGCCGATCGCCGCCAGCGTCAGCGTCTCAGTGCCGCTCATGCTTTTCCTCGATCCCCTTGCCGACGACGTCGGCGAAGCCCCACTGGGCGATGTCGATGATGTAGTCGCGCGGCGAGAAGAGCCGGCCGCGGCAGACCCGCATCCGCGCCGCGGGCATGTCGGCCTGGGCCTGCAACCGCGAGATCAGCTCGTCGAACAGCCAGCGCGGAATGCACTCCCGTTCGGTCGGATAGATGAAGCGGAAATTGAGCACGTGGATCAGAAGCACCTCCCAATAGAGCTCGAGCGCGCCGAGCAGATGCTCCCAGTCGATCTCGTCATGCTTCTTGAGGATGACGTGCGCGACGTCCGCGCCGTCGTAGCGGTAGCGGTCCTGGAGGAAGAGCTTGGAGAGCACGAACTGGGTCGGCGGCGTGATCCTGACGTTGGTTCCGTAAACCTCGGATTCGTAGGCATGCTCGAACCAATGGTCGGTGATCGGAATGCTCGCCGTCGACATGTTGTAGATCACGTCGAAGAACAACTCCCCCCTCCACACCTTCCCGATCCACCGCTCGTCCTCAATGTCGATGCGGTAGCCGCGCTCCTTGAAGAAGGAGAGGATCTTGGGCGCGTCGGACGGCTTGCAGAAGACGTCGAGATCCTTGGTCGGCCGGGTGATGCCTGTGTAGCAGGACAGGGCATAGGTGCCCGACAGCAGGAACGGCACGCCGGATTCGTCGAGCAGGCGAAGGCTCTCGACGTAGAAGTCGACCGCCTCGGGCGGCGGCTCGAAAGCGGAGGAGTCGAGTGTTGGAAGCTGGGTGCTCATCGCGCGGCTGAACGGGCGGGCTGCCGGGTCGTTCCGCCGCAACTAGTCGTCAGGGAGCCTTCCAGCCTCTCTAGTCGCGCGCCGGCGCACCGGTCGCGAGACGTACTTGGATGCTGCCACATAAAAAGCATTGTCGAAACACGCTTCCCGATTAGGTTGCTCCCGGAAACCGGCGATGACCGGTCGAAACGGGGCCAGAAAAATGACCGGCATAGTATCCGTTCCTGCAACACCCGATGACGTGCGTCGATTTCTCGACGGCAATCGGCGCAAATACGAGCAGGATTTGCAGCGCCTTCAGCTCGTCCTTTCCGGCCTTCGTCGCAAAGAGCGCGCGCTTCGCCACGTCTACAAAATATATAGCAGGGGAGAAGCTCAAGCCGGAGATGAGCTCAAGAGCGCTCGAAAGATACGATTGAAATTCAATGACTTCAATGAAAAGAGGAAGTCCGCTCAGGCATCGTTGTTCGACGTTCCAGACATTGTCGGGTTGAGGATCGTGGTCTCTTATCCGTCCGATATTTCGGCGATCGCCGCCGTCCTTGACAACGCTATCGACCGCAAAGAACTCCTGGCAGTCGCGATGGGCGCCCCAGCGCCTAGCTCCGTAATAACCACGAGATATGGCCGCCCCTTAGAAACAGGCGGATATTTCGCCTGTCACTACAATGTGAGGCTGCCCGGAGTCGGGATCGCCCGCCCCATTTGCGAGATCCAAATCAAGACCCTCCTCCACGATGCGTGGGGCGCGAAGACCCATGATCTGACCTACAAGCCGGCGGGCAGGATCGGCGCCGAGTTGTTGACTAGCTTCGACCTTCTTGGCGCAAGTCTCGCCAATCTTGATCAGCAAAGCGACGCTTTGAAGACCAGCATCGTGCGGAACGCCAGCGTTCGCGAGGCGAAGCGGCGCCGAGTCCAGACCTGCGTGCTGCACGATCTTTCGGCCGGCGTGCTCGACTCCGTGGCTGATGCGGAACTGCGCCTTGAGCTTGTTGGCCTGCACTCGTGCATAGCGGCCATGGACACCGACACGGCAGACGAGGACGCCCAACCGGTGGCGAACCGCCTTCTTCAAGTGTTTGTCGGGCAGGAGGTCGCCTCATCGAGCTTGTTATGCTTCCTCGCAGCCATGCTTCAGCGGGCAACCTACATCGAGCATGCTCAGGAATCGATTTCGGCACGCGAGCAACTGTGCACCGATCCGCTGGACCGCTTGGGAATAAAGTTCGAGGGCTCGCTGGCCGCCTTTGCCGCGGGAGATGTAGGGGAGGCGATCGATATGGCGGAGAATGCCTCGGAGCTAATGAGAGAGCTGCAGGCCAATCGGGCCGCGGTCTCCAATGTCCTGCGATTGGATCGTATCGCAGTCGAAATGAACTCTAATCTCGCTTATTTCCATGCCGACATCATCGGCTCGCATGACGGCGACAAGCGCAACGCGGTGGCGTGCGGTCGGAGTTACATGGAGCGCAGTATCGCGCTCTACCCTTCCATCGGATTTCCAACTCTGGGCATCCACGCCCCCGACGCGGATCTCCGCGCACTGCTTGCGGCCTCACCGATCGCTGCGGAGGCCTTCTTCGCCCTCGACAGCGAAGCCTATGTCGCGATCCAGACCTCGAACAGCGAGGAGCGGCTCCGCTCGGCACGCGAGCGCCTTGGCTTCATTCACAGCCATGTGCCCGCGCAGGTTAAGAGGATCGCAGGGTTGGCCTTGGATTATCATGATTATTGCGCACGCACGCGCCTCGCGGAACTCGAAAGCAGTTCGACACACACCGACTAGAGCTTCTTGGTGCCCCTGGCGTCTTCCCATCCATACGGAATTCGCATTTTCAGTTCCTTCCAATAACATCCTGAATCAACGGCGATTCGAGGTCAAGAGCAATCTACGTTGAGGATCATTTTGTGATGCTGAACGTCGGATTCCAGACCTTATGCAGCGCGTATATTGCCAAAACGTTCCGGTCGGACCTTAGCTGAGCTTCCTATCTCGTTCATTTGACGGTCCAAAATCCGGCCAGCCGACCGGCCCCACGATGGCGGTTCGAACGTTCGGCCCACCTGCTCACCGCAGAAAGCGGCCCTCCCAGAGTTCGACCTCGAGGGTCCGAGAAATGGAGCGGGCGAAGGGATTCGAACCCTCGACCCCAACCTTGGCAAGGTTGTGCTCTACCCCTGAGCTACGCCCGCTCGACTGGCGGAACCGGTAGGGCCCGGTCCGGGTAAGGCGGCGGCTGCTAGCATGGGCTTGATCGCCCCGCAACCCTGTCCCGAGCGAAGTCGAAGGGCCTGTCCTGAGCGAAGTCGAAGGGCCCCGAACGAATGGGGTTGGCAGGACGGGCCGCCTTCCCACATAGGGCCTAAGACAGGCCGTCCTTCGGAGAGTTTAAGTGGCGACATTGGGTTTGAGCGAAGCCGAGCGCGAGGCGGTCGAGAAATTCCGGCGCGATGTCATCGAGCCGAGCATGACGAACCTCGTCATCCTCGATTTCTGGGCCGAATGGTGCGGCCCCTGCAAGCAGCTCGCCCCGCTGCTGGAGAAGGTCGCCGCCGATTATGCGAACCGCGGCGTCACCCTGGTCAAGGTCAACGTCGACGAGGAGAAGCTGATCGCGGCCCAGTTCCGGATCCAGTCCATCCCGACCGTCTACGCCTTCTTCCAGGGCCAGCCGGTCGCCGATCTTTCCTCGGCGCGCACCGAGGGCCAGCTGACCGGCGCTCTCGACCAGATCCTCGCCCAGCTTCCCGTCGCGGGCGAGGCGCAGCAGATCGAGGCCGAGATCGAACCGCTGATCGCGATGGGCGAGCAGGTGCTCGGGGAAGGCGATGCGGAGCGGGCGGCCAATATCTTCCAGCAGATTTTCGAGATGGCGCCCGAGAATCCCGAGGTCGTCTCCGGCCTGGCGCGCGCCCTGATCGGGGCGGGGAAGCCGGACGAAGCGCGTGCGAAGCTCGAGGGCCTGCCTGAGAAGGTGGAGAAGGACCCGGCCATCGCCCGGGCCCGTTCGGCGCTCGCCCTCGCCGAGGCCGCGCCCGCCGGCGAGACGGCCGAGCTCGAAGCGAGGCTCGCCGCGGATCCCGACGATCATCAGGCGCGAATCGATCTCGCCGGCGCTTTGATGGCCGCCGGCGACCGCGATGCGGCGGCGAACCATCTGCTCGAAAGCATCCGGCGCGACCGCGACTGGGATGAAGGGGCGGCACGCAAGAAGCTGCTTCAGATCCTCGAGGCGGTCGGCCTGGAGGATTCCTGGGCGGGCGCTCAGCGGCGCCGGCTGTCGTCGATATTGTTTGGCTGATGGAAGGCAGCCTCCTGCGCATCCCCGTCTTCCCTCTGGCGGGCGCGCTGCTCTTTCCCGGCAGCCAGCTCCCCCTGCACATTTTCGAGCCGCGATACCGCGCGATGATCCGCGACGCGCTGGCGAGCGACCGCCTGATCGGAATGATCCAGCCGAAGCCTGCCCCAAGCGAAGTCGAAGGGGGCGGCGGCGCCCAGCCGGACCTGTTCGACGTCGGCTGCATCGGCCGGATCGGGACCTGCGACGAGCGCGAGGATGGATGTTTCGACATCGTCCTGGAAGGGCTCAGCCGCTTCCGCGTCGCGCGCGAGGCGAAGGTCGACACGCCCTACCGCCAGGTCGATGCCGATCGCGAGCCTTTCGACGAGGAGGGGGACCCGGTTCTGGGCCTCGCCCAGCGCGCCGAGGTGGAGCGCGAGGCGAGGCGCTACGCCGACGCGCTCGGCTACATGATCGAATGGGAGCAGGTCTCCCGGCTCGACGACGAAATGCTGGTCAACGGGATTTCGCAGATCGCCCCGCTCGACGTCGGTTCGAAGCAGGCGTTGCTCGAGGCAACGGACCTCGCCGACCGCGCCGACCTGCTCGTCCAGTTCATGCAGTTCCAGCGCATGGCGCCCGGCGGAGCGGACGGGCCGGAGACGATGCAATAGCCTAATCCTCCTGCATTTGCAGGGGAGGATTAGGATCAGATCGGCAGGCCCCTGAGCAGCAGCGGCAAATCGCCCGATTCGCCGCGCGCCTCGGCCATCAGCCGGTCCTTTAGCGGCCCGATCCGCTGCACCGCGCCCATGCCCAGCCGGCGAAGGGCAGAGGCGGTCTTGCCGGGCACGCCGTAGAGCCGGGTCAGCGAATCCGTCGCCATCGCCACCATCAAGGTGTCGAGGCTGCGCCAGCGCTCGTAGCGGTCGAGCAATTGCGCGTCGCCGAGATCGAGGCCGAGCCGGGCGCCTTCGACAAGCACCTCGGCGAGCGCGGCGGCGTCGCGAAAGCCGAGGTTTAGGCCCTGGCCGGCAATCGGATGGATGCCGTGAGCGGCGTCCCCGACCAGAGCGAGCCGAAGGTCTGTGAGCCGCGCTGCGTGGTGGAAGCCGAGCGGATAGCTCCAGCGGGGCCCGGCCAGCGACACCGTGCCGAGGAAGCCCCCCATTCTCTTCTCGATCTCATGGCTAAGCGCGCGCTCCGGCAGCGCCAGCATCGCGGACGCATCCCGCTTGGAGACCGACCAGACGATCGCCGAGCGGGGGCGTCCGTCCTCGCCCGCCAGCATCGGCAGGATGGCGAACGGCCCGGCGGGATAGAAAATTTCATAGGCGGTCTCGTCATGCGGCCGCTCGTGCGAGACCGTGGCAACGATCGCCACGTGATCGTAGCTCCAGCGGGCGAGCGGCAGGTTGGCGGCCTCGCGCATGGGCGAGTTGCGCCCTTCGGCCGCGACCAGCAGCGGCGCGGTGAGCAGGCGGCCGTCGTCGAGCGCCACGCGAACTCCGTTGCCGTCGCGCACAGTCTCGGCCGGGCGCGCCGGCATAACGAGCTGGATAAGCTCGGCCGCCCGGGCGCTCTCCTGCAGCGCGCCGCGCAGGAGCCGGTTCTCGACCATCACGCCGAGCGGATCGTCGTTCTCCTCGGGCTCGAAGGCGATGCCGCCTGGTGCGAGGCCATCGCTGACTCGGATGGCGCGGATCGCGCAGGTTCGGTCTTCGAGCCGGTCCGCCACGCCGAGCGCCTCCAGCATCCGCCAGGAGGAGCTCGAGACGGCGGTGGCGCGCCCGTCATAGGCTTTGGCGATCTGGGTGGCGGGATCGGCGGGATCCACGACGATCGTCGCCAGCCCATGCCGGTCGAGCGCGAGCGCTAGGCTGAGTCCCACCAGGCCGCCGCCGAGGATGATCACGTCCGCTTGGCTCATTTCCTTCCCCTAGACCGTTTTCCCGAAAACGGTCCAGATCATTCAAAGGAGCGCTTTTCGGCCGCAAAACCGGACCACTTTTGCTGAAAAGCGCTCCGCCGTTGCCCCGCTGCAACGCCAAGCGCTTGACCGGGGAGTCCGAGCGGGCGCATTAAGCCTGTTGGGAACATTTGGGGCACATATCCGATGGCGGCAGCAACCGCGAACAGCGATGGGCCGGGCCGTATCGCGCAGTGGCGCGACGGCACGGTGCGGCTCGTCCGCCGCTCGCGGAGCTTCTTCGGCGGCCTGGCCCTCACGCTTGGCGCTTTGGGCGGCGCCGTCGCCCTGATCACCTACCATCCGAGCGACCCCTCGCTGAACACCGACGCTGCGGGCCCGGTTCAGAATTGGATGGGCGCGATCGGCGCCTGGACTTCCGATTTGATGCTGATGCTGCTCGGGCCGCCGGCGGCGCTGCTGCTGCCGGTGATCCTCGTCATCGGCCTCAGGCTGACGCGTGGGAGCGATGCCGGCCGCTGGCTGCGCGCGCTGGTCGTCACCGCCATCGGAATCGCCCTGATCGGCGCCGGGGCAGGGCTGTTCGCGGGCGGCGCGGTCAACGGCCTGCCCGCGGGCTGGGGCGGCGCGTTCGGCCTCGCGCTGGCCGGTCTGATCGATTGGGGGCTCGCTTTCCTCGGCGACTCCGGGATCGTCGGCCCGTTCAGGATCGCGATCATCGCCATCGCCGCCGCTTGCGGCCTGGCGCTCTGCCTGATCGGCCTCGGCCTCACCGCCGAGGAGCGCCGCTGGCTCAGCACGCGGCGGCTGGCGCGCGAGGCTGCCGACGAAGACGATCCGGCGGCCGTTCCCGAGCGCCCGGCGCGGGCTCCGGTCGTACCGGCGACCCAGCCGCGCGGTCCGGTCATCGCGGATCGCGCGCCCGACGCGGTGCGCCGCCCGTTGCGCGAGCGCCAGCCCTCGCTCGCCCTCGGCGACAGCTACACTCTTCCCTCGGTCGACCTGCTCACGCCGCCGCCGCCGCGGACCAACGTCGTGCTCGACAAGGCGGCGCTCGAGCGCAACGCCCGTCTGCTCGAATCGGTGCTCGACGATTTCTCGGTCAAGGGCGAGATCGTCGAGGTCCGGCCCGGTCCGGTGGTGACGATGTACGAGCTCGAGCCCGCATCGGGCATCAAGGCGAGCCGGGTGATCCAGCTCGCCGACGACATCGCCCGCAACATGTCCGCGCTCTCGGCCCGGGTCGCGACCATTCCGGGCCGGTCGGTGATCGGCATCGAGCTTCCCAACGCCAAGCGCGAGATGGTGAGCTTCTCCGAGCTGGTGTCGAGCCCCGCCTTCGAGGATCAGGTCGCCTCGCTTCCGATCATCCTCGGCAAGAACATCGCCGGCGATCCGGTCGTCGCGGACCTCGCGCCGATGCCTCATTTGCTCGTCGCCGGCACCACCGGTTCGGGCAAGTCGGTCGGCCTCAACGCGATGATCCTCTCGTTGCTCTACCGGCTGACTCCCGAGCAGTGCAAACTGATCCTGATCGACCCCAAGATGCTCGAGCTCAGCGTCTACGACGACATCCCGCACCTCCTCGCTCCGGTCGTCACCGAGCCCGCCAAGGCGATCCGCGCGCTCAAATGGACGGTCGAGCAGATGGAGGAGCGCTACCGGATGATGGCCTCGGTGGGCGTTCGCCAGCTCTCCTCGTTCAACGCCAAGGTGCGCGAGGCGAAGATGAAGGGCCAGCCGCTCGGCCGCCGGGTTCAGACCGGCTACGATCCGGAGACCGGCCAGCCGCGCTACGAGATGGAGGAGCTGGACTACGACGTGCTACCCCAGGTCGTCGTCGTCGTCGACGAGCTCGCCGATTTGATGATGACCGCCGGCAAGGAGGTCGAGTTCCTGATCCAGCGCCTCGCCCAGAAGGCGCGTGCCGCCGGAATCCACCTGATCATGGCCACCCAGCGGCCCTCGGTCGACGTCATCACCGGCGTGATCAAGGCGAACCTTCCGACCCGAATCTCCTTCTCGGTCACCTCGAAGATCGACAGCCGTACGATCCTCGGCGAGCAGGGCGCGGAGCAGCTGCTCGGCCGCGGCGACATGCTCTACATGCCCGGCGGCAAGCAGATCGCCCGGGTCCACGGGCCCTTCGTCTCCGACGAGGAGGTGCGCGCAGTCGCCGATTTCTGGCGCGCCCAGGGCCATCCCGACTACGTCCAGGCGGTGACCGAGGAGCCCGAGGACGGCGGCTATATGTTCGAGGGCCAGCCGGTCGGCGAGGACGATGCCGAAACCCAGCTGTTCCGCCGCGCGATCCAGATCGTCGCCGAGAGCCAGAAGGCGTCGACCTCCTACCTCCAGCGACAGCTGCGCGTCGGCTACAACAACGCCGCGCGCCTGATCGAGCGGATGGAGAAGGAAGGCGTGGTCAGCGCGCCCGATCACGTCGGCCGCCGCGAGGTGCTGGTCGACCCCGAGGGGCGGCCGCTGGTCTGAGGGAACTGCCGGGTTCACTGGACATTCAAGCGGCAAGCGACATATCGCCCGCCATCCCCGCCCGAGAAGGATAGTTCATGCTGCGTCTTCGCGCCCTCGCCCTCGCGACCCTTCCCGCGACCCTCGCCGTCGCCGCGCCGGTCGCGCTCCACGCGCAGGCGGCCCCGGCCGGCCTGGCTCAGGTCCAGGCCCATTTGCGCGCGGTCAACACGATGACCGCCAACTTCAGCCAGAGCGACCGCCAGGGCCGGACCCTCGCGGGCACGCTGACCATCCGCCGTCCAGGCCGCGTCCGCTTCGATTACGGCCGCACCGCCAACATCCTGATCGTCGGCGACGGCAACGCGCTGACCTTCATCGACTATGACGTCGGGCAGCGCCAGCGCTGGCCGATCAACGATTCCCCGCTCTCCGTCCTGCTCAACCCCAATCAGGACCTCGCCCGCTACGCGCATGTGGTGCAGAACGACGCGCAGGTGCTGATGATCGAGGCCCGCGATCCGCGGCGCCGCGAGTTCGGAACGATCAGCATCGCCTTTGCCAAGGTCGCCAGCGCTCCGGCCGGCCTGATGCTCCAGGGGTGGAACATGCGCGACGCGCAGAACCACCTGACGACGGTTCGGCTCTCCAACCAGCGCTTCAACGTGCCGGTCGCCGACAGCGCCTTCACCTACCGCAACCCGACGCGGCGCGGCCCGCGCGGTTAATCCTCGTTCATCGGCGCGACAGGTCGCCGGGCATAGAATCAGCCTGCAATTGCCGGTTGCGGGGCGGGTTTTCCCCCTGTTGCTCGTGTCGCAACCGCGCAATTGACCTCGCGTAGCAACGCTTGGTGGGCCTCCGCTCCACGCCCCCGGAGCGGGGGCCCTTCATGCCTTCGCGCCCTGCCGAATCGACAGCCAAACAACCTGCCGCTAAGCCCGCCGCAATGTCCTCCTCTCTGAAAATCGCCTCATGGAACATCAATTCGGTCCGCGCGCGCGTCGAGATCGTCGAGAAGTTCCTGACCCAGGAGGCGCCCGACATCCTCTGCCTGCAGGAAACCAAGGTCCGCGATTCCGAATTCCCGGAGGGACTGTTCCGCCGCCTCGGCTATGATCAGATCATCATATGCGGCCAGCCGATGCACCACGGCGTCGCCATCGTCTCCAGGTTGCCGATGCGCGAGGACGACCGGCACGACTGGCAGGACAATGGCGAGGCGCGCCATGTCGGCGTGCGCCTCGATTGCGGGATCCGGCTGGAAAACGTCTACATCCCGGCCGGCGGGGACGTTCCGGACCGCGCGGTCAACCCGAAATTCGGCCAGAAGCTCGATTTCATCGGCCGGATGACGCGCTGGTCCGAGGGCGTGCGCTGCCCGACCATCGTCGTCGGCGACTTCAACGTCGCGCCGCTCGAATGCGACGTGTGGAGCCACAAGCAGCTGATCAATGTCGTCAGCCACACGCCGATCGAGGTCGAAGCGCTGACGGGCCTGCAGGCGAGCAACGACTGGGTCGACCTGGGCCGCCACTTCCATCCGGCCCCGCAGCGTCTCCATACCTGGTGGAGCTACCGCTCGCCGGACTGGACGAAGAACGACCGCGGCCGCCGGCTCGACCATATGTGGGCGACCGCCGACGTCGCCGCCCTGGCTTCCGCGCACAAGGTCTACGAACCCTGCCGCAACTGGACGCGGCCGTCCGACCACGTGCCGCTGATGACGGAATTCGCTCTTTGAGCGGCGCGCGGGATGTCGCCCGCGCGATCGACGCGCTCCGGCGCGGCTGGCCGGTGGCGGTCGGCGAAATCTCGTTCCTCGCCGTCGAGACGGCCGACGAGGAAGGCCTTGCCGAATTCGACGGCGACACGCCCTCCGGCCTGCTCATCGCCGGCAATCGCGCCGCGACCCTGAAGCTCACCAACCAGCGCGAAGCTCTGCCGACGGAGCCCGTGCTGATCGTCCGCGCGCCCTGGATCGATCTCGCCGCCGCAATCGCCGTCGCCGATCCGGCGCTCGACCTCGCATACCCGCTCAAGGGCCCGTTCAAGACCGCGCCGCTCTGCTCGCCGCCGACCGCCGAGGCGGCGATGCGCCTTGCCCGCCTCGCCGGCCTGCTCCCCGCGCTGTTCACGCGCCGCGACGCGCCCGCCGAGATGCGCGTCGCGGCGGATGACGTCATGACGTTCGGGTCGGGCGCGGACCTCAGGATCGTCTCGCGTGCCCGCCTGCCCAGCCGCTTCGCCGAGAAGGCCGAGATCGTCGCCTTCCGCTCGGACGGCGACACCGCCGAGCATGTCGCGCTCATCGTCGGCGACCCGGCCGGAGAGCCGCCGCTGGTCCGGGTCCATTCCGAATGCCTCACCGGCGACGCGCTCGGCAGCCTGAAATGCGATTGCGGACCCCAACTGAGCGCCGCGCTCGAGGCCATCGCCGCTTCGGGCTGGGGCATCCTGCTCTACCTCCGCCAGGAAGGCCGGAGCATCGGCCTGGTCAACAAGCTGCGCGCCTATGCGCTGCAGGACCAGGGCTTCGACACGGTCGACGCGAACCTGCGCCTCGGCTTCGCCGACGACGAGCGCGATTTCTCGGTCGCCGCCCGCATGCTCGAGAAACTCGGCCAGCCGCGCATCCGCCTGCTCACCAACAATCCGCGCAAGGCCGAAGCGCTGGAGCGGCTCGGCATCGCCGTCGTCGAACGCGTCCCGCTTAGAATCGGCGAGAGCGAGCACAACCGCGCCTACCTCGCCACCAAGCGTGATCGGAGCGGGCACCAGCTCTAGCGAAGAAGCCGGGCGACCTCATCGAAGTCGTGGGCGATCATGGTTACGCCCAGCCCGCGCAGCCGCTCTTCATGGCCCTCCAGGCAATGACGCCCGGCGACCAGCCCGATCACCGTCGCCCCGCTCGCAAGCGCGCCTTCGACTCCGACCGGCGAATCCTCGATGATCGCGATGCGCTCGATCGGAACGCCCATCGCCGCGGCCGCGTGGAGATAGAGGTCGGGCGCCGGCTTGCCGCGCTCGACATGCTCGCGCCCCGAGAAGATCCTGCCTTCGAAAACCCCGGCGAGACCGAGATGGGCGAGGTGGCTCTCGATCCAGTGGGTAGAGCTCGACGAGCAGATCGCCTTGGGGAGATCGGCGGGCAGGCCCCGGATGAAGGCGACCGCGCCGGCAACCTCCTCCAATCCCTCGGCGATGGCCCGGGCATCCTCTTCGGCGCGGGCGTCGTGAAAGTCGCCCGGCAGGTCGCCGCCGATCCAGCGTTCGATCGCGCCGAGGAAGTCGCGGCCCGCCAGCCCCATGAACTCGCGCATCGAATCCTCGACGCTGGTCGGATAGCCGCGCTCGGTCAGGTAATCGGCGATCTGCTTGTTGCCCGCCCATTCGCTCTCGAGGAGGACGCCGTCGAAATCGAAAATGAGCGCGTCGAATTTCAAGCGTTACGCTCGCCGAACAAAGCCGTGCCGACGCGCACATGGGTCGCGCCGCACATTATGGCGGTCTCGAAATCGGCCGACATGCCCATGGACAGGCCTTTGAGGCCATGACGCCGCGCCAGCTTGGCGAGCAGGGCGAAATAGGGCGCCGCCTCGACGCCCTCGGGCGGGATCGCCATCAGGCCGAGGACGCGCAGCCCTTTCCCCCGGGCCGCATCGAGCAGGCCCGGCAGCTCCGCCACTGTGCAACCGCCCTTTTGCGGCTCGTCGCCGATATTGACCTGGATGAAGCAATCCGGCCCGCGGCCGAGCTTGGCGACCGCCTTGGCCAAGGCTTCCACCAGCGAGGGACGGTCGATCGAGTGGATCGCGTCGAACAAAGCCGCCGCGTCTTCCGCCTTGTTCGATTGGAGCCGGCCGATCAGGTGGAGGCGCAGATCGCCCCGCCGCGCCCTCAGCGCCGGCCACTTCTCCTGGGCCTCCTGGACCCGGTTCTCGCCAAAGACGCTTTGCCCCTCGGCGATGAGCCCCTCGATCGCCTCGGCGCCTTGAGTCTTCGATACGGCGATGAGGGTCACGTCGCCCGCCGGGCGCCCGGCGCGCTGCTCCGCGGCGGCGATCCGGCTCCTGATCTCTTCCAGCGGGGAAAGCGCCATGGCCTATGCTATAGGAAGGGCGATGCGCCCCCGCCACCCTCTGCCGCGCCTCTGGCTGATGACCGACGAACGGCAGGGCGACCGGCTGGCCGACGCGGTCGAGCGCCTGCCCGAGGACGGCGGGATCGTCTTTCGCCATTACGGTCTTATCGAAGTCGCGCGGCGCAACTTGTTCGATGCGGTGCGGGCCGCGCATCCCGGCCTGCTGTTGCTCGCCGGACCGGCCACGCTCGCGGAAAGCTGGGGCGCCGACGGAAGCCACGGCCGAGGCCCTGGGCGCGGCCTGAGGAGCGCCCCCGTCCACAATTATGCGGAGCTACGCGCCGCCGAGCGCGACGGAGCCGCCCTCGTCTTCCTCTCGCCGGTCTATCCCACGCGAAGTCACCCCGACGCGAAGGCGCTCGGCCTCGCCCGCTTCGCCTGGCTCGCCCGCCGAACGCCGCTGCCGGTGATCGCGCTCGGCGGCATGAATCGAAGGCGCGGACGAAGGCTCGCCTCGTTCGGCGCTTACGGCTGGGCGGGAATAGACGCCTGGAGCGCCTGAGGCGCTAGAAGCGGAACGCGGTCCCGACGTAGACGGCCTGGCTGTCGCGGCGGCCGACCGGGGCCAGCGGCTCGAGCCGGTCGCGGGCGATTCGGTAGCGTGCGCCTGCGGTGACGTCGACGTTGCGGGCGATCGAGAAGGCGCCGCCGACGTCGAGCTGATAGGCCTGGTCCTCGGAGAGGATGCGTTGCGTGCCCTCCGCCCGTTCGGCGGCGACCGCGACTCGGCCGGTGATCCGGCGGGTGGCGCGGTAGCTCATGCCGACTTCGGCCGATTCGCGGGTGCCGGCGATCAGGCCGGCATCGGCCTGGGCCACGTCGCCGGTGATGGCGAAGCGCCGCCACCCCAGGGAAACCCCGAGATTGTAGGAGCTCGGCGTGATCGCGGTGACCGCGGAGGCCGAGGTCGGCCCCGCGTCGCGCTGCGCGGCCGCCATGCTGTTCGTCTGGCCGCGGATCGCGACCTGGATGCCGCGCTGGCGCTCGCGCCCCGCGGTCGCCGCCGGGGTCAGGCGGAAATCGCCGCCCAGGCTGGTGCCCCGGCGGGCCAGGGCCGCTGCGAGTCGCGGATCGGAAACGGCCGGCGTGAAGGCGCCGACCGGGCGGCTTGCGCTCGCCACGGCGGCTGGGCGATTACCCTTGGTTCTCTGGGTGGTGGTCGCGAATGCGGGCGCGATGAGCAGCGCCATCGCGATCAGCGATGCGCTTGCCGTCGTGCCTAGGGCCCGCACTTTGTTCAAACGACCTTTCTCCCCTCTTGACCGGGACTTAGTATGAGTCAGTGGCGAATCCCAGCGAAGCCGGTCCTCCCGCACCTGAATCTCTCCCTCTGTTGCAACATTCCCACAATAAGGGTTTCCCCTGAACCGCCGGTTGCCCGGACCCACCCCCGGCGGCGCTCAAGAGGGCGCTTGCCGGGGACGCGGCGATACCTATAACGGCAAGCGCCCCTTTCGTTTCCAAGGATCCCATATGGCTCGCCTAATTTCCCTCGGCCTGGCCGCCGTTGTCGCCGTCTCCCTGCCGGCCTGTTCGTCGCTCGAATTCGGCCGGCCGCGCGGAAGCGCCACGACTTCCGAGCGCAGCGACATCGCCGCCAGCCAGGTGACGACGATCGGCGTCAACGCCTATCTCTGGCGCGCCGCGCTCGACACGCTCTCTTTCGCGCCGTTCGCGCAGACCGATTCCAACGGCGGCGTGATCGTCACCGACTGGTACGTCAACGCCGAAAACCCCTCCGAGCGGGTCAAGCTGACCGCCGTGATCCTCGACCGCGACCTGCGCGCCGACGCGCTTCGGGTCACCGGGGCGCGGCAGACGCTGCAGAACGGCCAGTGGATCGACGCTCCGCTGGCCGCGGCGACCGTCCAGCGGATCGAGGAGATCATCCTCACCAGAGCGCGCGACCTGCGCCGCGCCGCGATCGCGGGCTAGGCAACCGGAGTAAGCGTTCGCGATGGCATCGCGCTTCAATCCTCTCAAAGCCGATGCCCATTGGCAAAAAGTGTGGGACGATGCGGGCAGCTTCCGCGCGTCCGACGCGAGCGATCGTCCCAAGGCCTATATCCTGGAGATGTTCCCCTATCCGTCGGGACGCATCCACATGGGGCACGTCCGCAATTACACGATGGGGGACGTGCTCGCGCGCTATCGGCGAATGAACGGTTTCGAGGTGCTCCACCCGATGGGCTGGGACGCCTTCGGTATGCCGGCCGAAAATGCGGCGATGGAGCGCAAGGTTCATCCGGGCGAATGGACCTGGTCGAACATCGCGACGATGAAGGCGCAGCTGAAGAGGCTCGGCTTCGCGCTCGACTGGAGCCGGGAGATCGCGACCTGCGATCCCGCTTATTACGGGCATGAGCAGGCGCTGTTCGTCGATCTGTTCGAGGCGGGGCTCGTCTATCGCAAGGAAAGCGAGGTCAATTGGGACCCGGTCGATATGACCGTGCTCGCCAACGAACAGGTGATCGACGGACGCGGCTGGCGCTCCGGCGCGCTCGTGGAGCGGCGCAAATTGAGCCAGTGGTTCCTGAAGATCACCGATTTCGCCGAGGAGCTGCTCGACGGCCTGGCGACGCTCGACCAGTGGCCGGACAAGGTCCGGCTGATGCAGGAGAATTGGATCGGCAAGAGCCGGGGCATGAAGTTCCGGTTCGCGGTCGAGCCGGCCGAGCGCGGCGCCATCAAGTCGGTCGAGGTGTTCACCACCCGGCCCGACACGATCTTCGGCGCCAGCTTCGTCGCCGTCTCGCCCGACCACCCGCTCGCGCAGGAATATGCCGCCCGCTCGCCCGAGGTGGCCGCCTTCATCGAACGTTGCAAGCAGGGCGGAACGACGGCGGCCGAGCTGGAGACGGCGGAAAAGCTCGGCCTGGAGATCGGCGAGGCCTATCACCCGCTCGATCCGGATTGGGAGCTGCCGGTCTTCATCGCCAATTTCGTGCTGATGGATTACGGCACCGGAGCCATTTTCGGCGTGCCCGCGCACGACCAGCGCGATTTCGAATTCGCGACCAAATACGGCCTGGAGATCCGGCGCGTGGTTGCGGCGAGCGCCGAGCAGGCAGACAAGCCGGTCGTGGGCGAGGCGGAAAGCGGCGACGGCATTTTGGTCAACTCGCGCTTCCTGGATGGCAGGACCGTGGAGAGCGCCAAGGCGGCGGTGATCGAGCGCGCCGAGGCCGAGGGCTGGGGCGAGGGAACGACGGTCTGGCGGCTGCGCGACTGGGGCGTCTCGCGCCAGCGCTATTGGGGCACGCCGATCCCGATCGTCCACTGCGCGAAATGCGGCGCCGTGCCGGTCCCGAAGCGGCAGCTTCCGGTCGTGTTGCCCGATGACGTCAGCTTCGACATCCCGGGCAACCCGCTGGAGCGCCACCCGATCTGGGCGAAAGTCGCCTGCCCGAGCTGCGGCGGCGAGGCTCGGCGAGAGACCGACACGCTCGATACGTTCGTCGATTCCTCCTGGTATTTCATGCGCTTCGCCAGCCAGCCCGAGGACAGGCCGTTCGACAAGGCCGTCGCCGGGCGCTGGCTTCCGGTCGATCAGTATATCGGGGGCGTCGAGCATGCGATCCTGCATTTGCTCTACGCCCGCTTCTGGACGCGCGCTTTGCAGCGGATCGGGATGATCGACGTGGCCGAACCGTTCCGCGGCCTTTTCACCCAGGGCATGGTCACCCACCGCACCTATCAGGACGAGGCCGGAAACTGGCTTCTGCCCGAGGAAGCCGAGGCGGCGATGCAGGCCGGCAAGGCGGTGACTCCGGGCCGGGTCGAGAAGATGTCTAAGTCCAGGCGCAACACGGTCGATCCCGAGCCGATCGTCGACCAATACGGCGCCGACGCGGTGCGCTGGTTCATGCTGTCCGATTCGCCCCCCGAGCGCGACCTCGAATGGAGCGAGGCGGGGATCGAGGGCGCCTGGCGCTTCATCCAGAGGCTGTGGCGAATTTCCGAAACGCGCGAGGGCGCCGAAGGCGAGGACAAGGCGCTCGATCGCAAGCTCCACCAGACCATCGCCGCAGTCGGCGCGAACATCGAATCGCTCGCCTTCAACAAGGCGGTCGCCAATATCTACGAGCTCGCCAACGCCATCGAAAAGGCGCCCCCCAGCGCCTCGCGAACCGGCGCTGCCGAGGCATTGATCCGCCTCGTCGCGCCGATGGTCCCGCATGTGGCCGAAGAGGCCTGGGCGGCGGCCGGCCGGGTAGGCCTGATCGCCGACGCGCCCTGGCCGAAGGCCGATCCGGCGCTGCTCGTCGAGGACGAGGTGACGATCGCGATCCAGGTCAACGGGAAGCTGCGCGACACGCTGACCGCCCCCAAGGGCGCGCCGAAGGAGGCGCTCGAGGAGATGGCGCTCGGCTCCGAGAAGGTCGCCAGGATCCTCGAGGGCAAGCCGCCGCGCAAGGTGATCGTCGTTCCCGACCGGCTGGTGAACCTCGTCGCGTGAACGGCCGCGCCGCCCTCGCTCTCCTTTTGCTTGCGCTGGCGGGATGCACGCTCCGCCCGCTCTACGCGGGCGGCGCTTCCGGCGCCGTCGTCCAGACGTTGCGCGGCGTGCAGGTGGCGCCCATCGCCGGGCGCGGCGGCTGGCTGGTGCGCACGGCGCTCGAGGACCGGCTCGGGCGCGGCGAAGGCCAACCGGTCTACCGGCTGGAGGTCGAGCTCAGCGACGACATTACCGGCTTCGGCATCCGCTCCGACAATGCCGTGACCCGCGAGCGGCGAACCTTGCGCGCGCGCTACCGGCTGGTCGAGGCCGAACGCGGGACGGTGGTCCTCGACGCCACCGCGGGCTCGGACGCCGGCATCGACGTCGTCTCCAGCGAATATGCCACGGTCGCGGCCGAACAGACCGCGCTCGAGCGGCTGTCGGTCGAGATCGCCGACCAGATCGTCGCCCGGATCGCGCTTTTCGCCCAGCGGGGCGGCGCCGGCGGCCGGTGAAGGCGAACGCCGCCCAGATCGCCAAGGCGCTCAAGGCTCCCGCCGAGACCCGCTTCTTCCTTCTGCACGGGCCGGACGAGGCCGGGAGCCGGGCGATGGTCAAGGCGCTGGCCGCCGCCGTCGGCGCCGATGCCGAGCGGATCGATCTCAGCGGCGCCGATCTCAGGGCCGATCCGGCGCGATTGGCCGATGAGGCCGCCTCCATCTCGATGTTCGGCGGCGCTCGCTGGATCCTCGTCGAACAGGCCGGCGACGAGATCGTCCCGGCGCTGGAGGCGCTGATCGAGGCGCCGGCCGCCGGAAACCCGGTCGCCATCGTCGCCGGCCCGCTCAAGCCCGCCTCGAAGCTGCTCAAGCTCGCTCTGGCCTCGTCCGATGCGCTGGCCCACGCCTCCTACGTCCCCGACGGGGAGCATGCGTGGAAGCTGGTTCCGGAGCTCGCCCGCGTCCAGGGCCTGACCGTGCGCGCCGACGTCGCCCAGCGCATCTTCGATTCGAGCGGCGGCAACCGCGCGATCGCCGAGCAGGAGCTCGCCAAGTTCGCGCTCTATCTCGACGCCTCGCCGGCGGCTCCCGCCACGCTCGACCACGACATCATCGACGCACTCGGCGCCGCCGCGGACGAGGGCGACCTCGGACGGCTGGCCGACAGCGCGATCGGCGGCGACGCGGCGGCGTTGGAGAGCGAGCTTGCGCGGCTGCACACTATGGGGATGGAGGGCGTCACGCTGATCCGCGCCTTGCTCCGAAGAATGGCGCTGCTGGCGCGCCTCCGGGCCGAAGTCGATTCCGGCCGAAGCCCGGGCGCAGTCATGGCGTCATCGGGCAAGTCGATCTTTTTCAAGGAGAAGGACCGGATCGAGGCGCAGCTCAGGCGCTGGCCCTCCGATCTTCTGGCCAAGGCGATCGCCCGCCTCGCCGAGGCCGAGCGGCAGGTGAAGAGCTCCGGCGGAGTCGGCCCGATCGCCGCCGACGTGGAATTGTTCGCCGTCTGCCGACAGGCGGCTCGGCTGCGGTAGAGCCCGTACTCAATTGGCCCGGGCGGTTTTCGTTTGATTCACAGAGTCATCCCGGCGAAGGCGCACCCCGCAAAGTAGTACTTTGCGGGGACCCCGAAGGCCGGGACCCATGAACACGGTCTTCGAGGTGAAGCGCGATCGCCGCCGGGAGCCTCTCGACCACTTCGGTTCATGGGCCCCGGCTTTCGCCGGGGTGACTCCCCCTGAGTTGCAGCGACACCCGACTTCCTGATTGAGTCCGGATCCTAGTTCCGCCGGGCCACGTGCCCCGCACGCGCCCCGACTAAAACTTGTCGCCGGAAAGCCGCTGGCAGATCATGTCGAGCTGGTCGAGGCTCGAATAGGCGAGCGCGACTATGCCTCCCTGCGGGCTGTGCCGGATCGCGACCTTGAGGCCGAGCATGTCGCCGAGCTGCCGCTCTAGCGCGGCAATGTCGGTGTCGCTGCCCTTATATTCGATCGGCGCTTGGCGCGGCTTCTTCGCCTTGCCGGCGCGGGCCAGCTTCTCCGCCTCGCGCACGGAAAGGCCGCGGCGCACGATCTCTTCGGCCAGGGCCTCGGGATTCTTGGCGGTGATCAGTGCGCGCGCATGGCCCATGCTCAGCTGCCCGGTGCCGACCATGATCTGCACGCTGGCAGGAAGATCGAGCAATCTCAACAGGTTGGCGACATGGCTGCGCGACTTGTGGACGATCCGGCCGAGCTCTTCCTGGGTGTGCCCGTAATCCGCGACCAGCCGCTGATAGGCCTGTGCCTCCTCGATCGCGTTGAGGTCCTGGCGCTGGATATTCTCGATCAGCGCGATCTCGAGCGTTTCTTCGTCCGAGAAGTCCCGGACGATCGCCGGAAGCTCGTGCAGCTGCGCCCGCTGGGCGGCCCGCCAGCGGCGTTCGCCGGCGACGATCTGGAAGCGGTGGCCGTGCGGGCGGACGACGATCGGCTGGATCACGCCGCGGGCCTGGATCGATTCGGCGAGCTCGGCGAGCGCCTCTTCCTGGAAGATTCGCCGCGGCTGGCCCGGGTGCGGCTCGATGCTCGCCACCGGGATCATCTGCACCGAACCCTGCGCATTCTCGCCGCCGCGCACGGGCGCCTCCACGGCGACCTCCCCGAGCAGCGAAGAGAGGCCGCGCCCGAGGCCCGAGGGGCGCTTTCTCGCAGGCAGGGGGTCGCTCATGCCGCTTCCTTCTCCTTCTTGGGCAGGCGGGCGATCAGTTCGCGGGCCAGCGCCATATAGGCTTCGGAGCCCGGGCAGCGATGATCGTAGATCAGCGCGGGCACGCCATGGCTCGGCGCTTCGGAGAGCCGGACGTTGCGCGGGATGACCGTGTCGAACACCACCTTGCCGAGACAGGCCCGAACGTCCTCCGCCACCTGTGAGGAAAGGTTGTTGCGCTTGTCGTACATGGTCAGCGCCACTCCAAGGATCGAGAGCTCCGGATTGAACCGTGCGCGGATCCGCTCGACCGTCTGCAGCAACTGGCTAAGCCCTTCGAGCGCGAAGAATTCGGCCTGGAGCGGGACGAGGATCGAATTGGCGGCGATCAGGGCGTTGACCGTGAGAAGGCCGAGCGACGGCGGGCAATCGATCAGGCATACATCCCAGCGCAGGTCGGCCGAGCCGTCCAGCGCGGTGTCCAAACGGTGGGTTCTTCCTTGTAATTCAATGAGTTCGATCTCCGCGCCGGAAAGATCGACGGTTGCCGGGATGACGTCCAGACGGGGGATCGAGGTCGGCACGACCGCCTGCTCGATCGTGCACCGCCCGGTAAGCAATTCGTAGCTCGAGCTGCCGCGCTCGGCTTGGCCGATGCCCATGCCGGTGGAAGCGTTGCCCTGCGGATCGAGATCGATCAGCAGCACTCGGCTTCCCGTCGCTGCCAGCGCAGTCGCGAGGTTGATCGCCGTGGTGGTCTTCCCCACGCCGCCCTTCTGATTGGCAACCGCGATCCGGATCACTTGGGCTTCTTCCTTCCAGCCTTGCGCCGAACGCCCTCGGCAATGATGATCTGCGCGTCGGCATCGGTCACGCTCGGTTCGAGCCGGAAGCTACCCTGCCACGACGGATCGAGCGCCGCCAGTTCGGACTCGGCGTTTATGCCCTTTGGAAGCAGCCAGATGCTCTTATTTGTGGAAAATCCTGTGCCCAACTCGAGCAGGCGGCCCAGCGGCGCGAAGGCGCGAGCGCTGATGACGTCGAACGGACGGGGCGCAATGCGTTCCGCCTTCGCCGCGACCACCTCGACTCGGACGCCCAGCGCTTCGGCGGTTCGGCTCAGGAATCCGGCGCGAAGCCGGCGTTCCTCCACCAAGGTGACGGGTCCTTGATGCAGCAGGGCGGCAATCATGCCCGGAAAGCCCGCCCCGGTGCCCAAATCGAGCCAGGTCGAATCCCGGGCGGGAACGAATCGCAGCAACTGCGCCGAGTCCGCTATGTGCCGAAGCCACATATGGCCAACGCTGGCTCGGGCAACGAGGTTCTGGCGCTCATTTTCCTCCCGCACGAGCGCCGCGAACCGGTCGAGGCGCGCCATTGTTTCACGTGGAACATCCAACGCCGATTCGACCCAGGCGCGAGCCTCTTCTTCGCTCTTCATGCAGCCCGACGCCGTGCATGGACCAATATCGCCGCCAGGGCCGCAGGCGTGACCCCGCGGACGCGCGAAGCCGCCCCAAGAGTGCTCGGCCGCGCGGCGGAAAGCCGCTCGACCATCTCATTGGAAAGGCCGGGTAAGGCCGAATAGTCCAGCTGGGCAGGCAGGCACACCGCATCGTCCGCCCGCACCCGGTCGATCTCGGCCTGCTGGCGCGCGACATAGGGCGCGTAGCGATGGTCCTGAATCGCTTCCTCCAGGAGCTGCGGCGGCACTCCGGCGAGCTCCGGCTCTACAGCGATCAGCGTCTCGGCGCCGGTCTCGGGAGAACGCAGCCTGTCCGCAAGGCGGCCGTTCTCGCGGCTGCGGCAAAGAATATTTTCGACGCGCGTGCGCGCGGCGCGCCACTCATCGAAATGCCTCCTGCGCGTCTGGGAGACGCAACCGGCGGCGATCGCCTTGGGAGTCAGCCTGGCGGGGGCATTGTCGGCGCGGAGGCGCAGCCGGTATTCGGCGCGGGCGGTGAGCATCCGATAAGGTTCGGTGACGCCCTGCAATACGAGATCGTCGACCATCACGCCGATGTAGGAATCCTCGCGATCGAACAGCACCGCCGGACGATCGCCTGCCCGGGCGGCGGCGTTGAGACCGGCCACCAGCCCCTGGGCCGCGGCCTCCTCGTAGCCGGTGGTGCCGTTGATCTGGCCCGCGAGATAGAGACCGTCCACGTCGCGCACGGAAAGGTCGGGCCCCAGAATGCGCGGGTCGACATAGTCATATTCGACCGCGTAGCCCGCCTGCAGGATCTCGGCCTGCTCCAGACCCGCCATCGTTCGGACCATGGCCAGTTGCACATCCTCGGGCAGCGAGGTCGAAATGCCGTTTGGGTAGATGGCCGGATCGTCCAGCCCCTCCGGCTCCAGAAAGACTTGGTGGCCGTCGCGATCGGCGAAGCGGTGAACCTTATCCTCGATCGACGGGCAGTAGCGCGGGCCGACGCCACTAATCTCGCCGGCGAAGAGCGGAGAGCGATCGAGATTGGCGCGGATGATGTCGTGGGTCCGGCTGTTGGTGCGGGTGATCGCGCAAAACAGCTGAGGGAGAACGCGCCCTTCGCTCACCGGGGACATCGTCCAACTCTCGCGGTCCGAGTCCTGCCGCTCTAGGCCCGACCAGTCGATCGTCCGGCCGTCGAGGCGAGGCGGGGTCCCGGTCTTCAGCCGGGCGAGCGGCAGGCCGAGCGCCCGAAGCTGCCCCGCCAGCGCGGTCGCCGCGCGCTCGCCGACGCGTCCTCCCGCGCGCGCGGACATTCCGAAATGGAGCTTGCCGCCGAGGAAAGTGCCGGTCGCCAGAACGACCGCTCGCGCGGAAAGACTTCGGCCGTTGGCCAGCGCGAGGCCCTCGACCCGCCGTCCGCGAAGCTGAAGCGCGGCGGCCTCTCCCTCGACGATCGTCAGGCCGTCCTGGGCATCGAGCAGAGCGTGGATCGCCTCCTTGTAGCGCTTGCGGTCGGCCTGGACTCGCGGACCGCGCACGGCCGCGCCCTTGCTGGCGTTGAGCATCCGATAGTGGATTGCCGCCTGATCGGAGGCGCGGGCGATCAGCCCGTCGAACGCGTCAACCTCGCGGATCAGATGGCCCTTGCCGAGGCCGCCCATTGCCGGGTTGCACGACATGGCGCCGATCTGCGAGCGGCTGAAGCTGACCAGCCCGACCGACGCGCCCATCCGGGCCGCCGCGGCCGCAGCCTCGGTGCCGGCATGGCCTCCGCCGACGACGATGATGTCGAAATCGCACTTCACGACCGCGCCTTAAAAGAAATTGCCGGCGCGATCCACCGCCTGTCGATGTTCCACGTGGAACATTCACTTGCCGATGCAAAACCGTCCAAATAACGCGTCTAACATGTCTTCCACGCCGGCCGCGCCAGTGATCCGATCGGCTGCCGCGCGGGCGCCGCGCAGCCCCTCGGCCGCGATCAACAGGTCGTCGCTGCCCGCATCCGCGATTCCGGCCAGCATGTCTTCCACGGCCGTCCGATGCCGGGCGTTGAGCGCAATCTCCCCTTCCCTCGGAAGCAAGGCCCGCGCTTCCTCGACCAGAACGTCGATCAAACGGTCCAAGCCCTCGCCGGTCGGTGCTGACAACCGAAGTCCCGGCTCGCGCACCGCCGCCCCGAGGTCGGCCTTGGAATGGATCTGAATCGCGTTGACGGGCCTCTCCGCGGGGGGACCAAGCCACAACAGGATGTCGGCGGCCTCGAGCGACAGGCGCGCGCGGTCGATGCCGATGGCCTCGATCGCATCCGCCGGCTCGCGGAGACCGGCCGTGTCGATAAAGAGGAACGCGACCCCACGAATGGCCGCCGGCACTTCGATCACGTCGCGCGTCGTGCCGGGCAAGGCCGTGACTATGGCCGCGTCCCGCGCCACCAACGCATTGAGCAAGCTGGATTTTCCGGCATTCGGCGGCCCGGCGACAACCACCCGGATCCCGTCCTTCAGCCGCTCCGCCGGCGGGCGCGCCAGCCAGTTCGCAAGCTCCTGCCGAAGCGTCCCGAGACGCTCGTCGAAATCGGCGGCGAGCGGACGGACATCGTCCTCGTCGGAAAAGTCGAGCGCCGCCTCGACCTCCGCGGCCAATCCAAGCAGGCGCTCCTGCCAGCGCTGGACCTCCCGGCTAAGCGCTCCCCCCGCAAGCCTCATGGCCGCGCGGCGCTGCGTCTCTGTTTCCGCCTCGAGCAGATCGGCGAGGCCCTCGGCCTCGGCCAAGTCGATTCGCCCATGTTCGAACGCGCGCCGAGTGAACTCTCCCGGGACAGCCTCCCGCAAGCCGGGAATCTCCTTCAGCGCGGCCAGCACGCCCGTCACGACCGCTCGTCCGCCGTGGAGATGGAGCTCGGCGACATCTTCGCCGGTTGCGCTCGCTGGGCCGGGAAAACGAATAATCAGCGCCTTATCAAGAACTTCGCCATTGTGCCTGAGCGTCGCCAGCCGCGTCCTGCGCGGCTCCGGAAGCGCCCCCGCCAAATCGGCGAGCGCTGCATCCGCGCGAGGCCCGCTGATGCGCACAACCGCCACCGCGGCGGGCGGCGCGCCCGAGGACAGGGCGTAGATGGTATCCGCGCTGGTTCCGCAATCGCTCAGCGGTCGCCCTTCGCGCCCGCCTGGCCGAGCATCTGCCGCCACATCGCCATGCCGGCCTCGTTCATCGGCCCCCACGCCTTCATCATCTCGGCCATGCCGTCGGCGGCGGCGCCGTCGACAAGGGCGGCTTTCATTCGCTCGATATAGGCCTCGTGCACGGGCGTAAGATCCGGAAGCCCCAGGAAACGCCGCGCTTCCTCCGGTGTGCAATCGACGTCGACGCTGACTTTCATCGGCTCTCTCCCTCTCGCACCTTTTGGGCTAACGGCTCTATGGCTATAGCCGCCGCTCACGCAAGTGGAGGATCACATGCCCAACATAGCGATCGACACGCTGGGCGGCGACGGCGCGTTCGGCGCCTGGCTGGCCGAGCCTGAAGGAAGCCCGCGCGGCGCCGTGGTCGTCATCCAGGAGATTTTCGGGGTCAACGAGGGCATCCGCCGCAAGTGCGAGCATTGGGCGGCCCTCGGCTATGTCGCGCTGGCGCCCGACCTGTTCTGGCGGCTCGAGCCGGGCGTCGAGCTCGATCCCGACCAGCCCGAGCAGTTTCAGCAGGCGCTCGGCCTGATGCAGAAATTCAATCAGGACAATGGGATAAGAGATATCGAGGCAAGCATTCGAGCGGCTCGGGCGCGGCTGCCCGAAGGCGGCAAAGTGGGCTGCGTCGGCTATTGCCTCGGCGGCCGGCTCGCCTTCATGACGTCAGCGCGAACCGACATCGACGCCTCGGTCGGCTATTATGGAGTCGGCCTCGAGGGGCTGATGAGCGAGAAGCACGCCATCGCCCGCCCGCTCATGCTCCACATCGCCGGCGCCGACCATTTCGTGACTCCCGACAAGCAGGCGATGATCCACGACGGTCTGGACGACCATCCGAAAGTTACCCTCTACGATTATCCGGGCGAGGATCACGGATTCGCCGCCGAGATGGGCAAGAGGCGCAGCGGCAACGCCGCGATGCTCGCCGACAGCCGCACCGAAGCCTTCTTCGCCGAGCATATCGGCTAGATGGAGCGCTACCGCCTTGTCTTTCGCCGCACCGGCGGGCCCGAGGTGATCGATCGCGAGCCGCTCGGTGCGCTCACGCCGGGTCCGGGCGAGGTGCTGATCCGCCACGAGGCGATCGGCCTCAACTTCATCGACACCTACCACCGCTCCGGCCTCTATCCGCTGGCGCTCCCCTCCGGCCTCGGCAGCGAGGCCGCCGGGATCGTCGAGCAGGCCGGCGACAAGAGCGGATTCGCACCGGGAGAGCGGGTCGCCTACGCGCTTGCGCCGCCCGGTGCCTACGCCACGCACCGCCTGATCGCGGCCGAGCGGCTGGTTCGGCTGCCGGACGGCATCGATGCCGAAATCGCCGCAGCCGCGATGCTGAAGGGCTGCACGGCCGAGATGCTGATCGAACGTTGCGCCAAGGTGCAGCCGGGCGACTGGGTCCTGGTCCACGCCGCCGCCGGCGGAGTCGGGTCGATCCTTGTGCCGTGGCTGAAGGCGATCGGCGCCAGCGTGATCGCCCATGCCGGGTCGCAGGAGAAGGCGCGAATCGCCGCCGATCTGGGTGCCGATCACGCCCTTTCCTGTACTTTCGACGAGCTCGCGGCCCAGGTGAAGGCCGTCAGCGCCCACGGCGTCGCCTGCGTCTTCGACGGCATCGGCGCGGCGAGCTGGGCGGCCTCGATGGCTTGCCTGAGACGGCGCGGACTGATGATCAGCTTCGGCAATGCCTCGGGCCCGGTGCCGCCGCTGAGCCCGCTTGAGCTGGCGCGCGGCGGGTCGCTGTTCCTGACCCGGCCGACGCTGGCCGACTATGTCGCCGATCCGGCGGAGTTGCAGGCTTCGGCGGCGCGCCTGTTCGCGATGATCGGATCGGGCGCGGTGCCGATTCGAATCGGCGCCCGCTTCCCGCTCGCCGATGCCGCCGAAGCGCACCGCGCGCTCGAGGCGCGCCAGACCACGGGATCGACCCTGCTGATCCCCTGATCAGATTGGAAGATAGTGGAGCACGCCGACCTCGCGGTCGACGACGCCGTCGTAGATCATCCGCCCGGCGACCCAGACGATGACCGCGAGCCCGATCCAGGCAATCCAGCGGTAGCGATCGATATATTTGGCGATGTAGTTGGCCGCGACGCCCATCAGGGCGACGGACATGATCAGGCCGCCAACGAGCACCCAGGGGTGCTCGCGCGCCGCGCCGGCGACCGCAAGCACGTTGTCGAGACTCATCGACACGTCGGCCAGGGCTACCGCCCAGGCGGCCGCGGCGAAGCTCTTCGCCTTGCGGATGCCGGAACGCTCGTCGCCCTCGATCTCGCCCGCCCCGGACGACTGGCCGTCGTGCCTGAGCTCGCGGAACATCTTCCAGGCGACCCAGAGCAGCAGCAGGCCCCCGGCGAGAATGAGGCCGATGACCTGGAGCAGCTGGGTCACCAGCAGCGCGAACAGGATGCGCAGGACCAGCGCCGCGGCGATGCCGATCAGGATGACCTTCTTGCGCTGAGCGTCGGGGAGGCCGGCGGCGAGCGCTCCGACGACCACCGCATTGTCGCCGGCGAGGACGAGATCGATCAGCAACACCTCGGTGAGAGCGGCGAAACCGCCAGTCGTCAGCAGCGCCGCCAGGTCCATCGAAAGGGTCTCAGATCAACAGGTGCAGGATGCCGTAATGCTCGTCCACCACGCCGTCATAGACCATCCGCAGCGAGACGTAGAGGATCATGAGCAGGCCGCCCCAGGCGATCCAGCGGTAGCGCTGGACGAGCTTGGCGACGAGGTTGGCGGCGAGGCCCATCAGGCTCACCGACAAAGCGAGGCCGATGAACAGGACCGCGGGATGGTCCCGCGCCGTCGCAGCCACCGCCAGCACGTTGTCGAGGCTCATCGACAGATCCGCGAGCGTGACCTGGATCGCCGCTTGGAGGAAGGACTTGCTGCGGGGCGGGCCCTCGATCGCCGGAGTGTCGGGATCGTCGACCGCCCCGGGCGGCGGAGCGTGCCTGAGCTCGCGGTACATGTTGTAGGCGACCCACAGCAGCAGCAGCCCCCCGGCCAGGACCAGGCCCGTGAAATGGAGCAGCCTTGTGGCGATGAGCGCGAAGGCGATTAGGAAGACCAGCGCCATGCCGACGCCGAGCATGATCACCCGCTTGCGCTCTTTCTCGGGAAGCCCAGAGGTCAGCGTGCCCATGATCACGACGTTGTCGCCGGCCATGGTGAGGTCGATCAGCACCACCTGGCCCAGAGTGACAAGGCCGGCGGTGGTGAAAATGTCGGCGAAATTGAACATCGCGCCGCGAGCCCCGCTACTGGTTCATCGAGGCGAAGAAATCCTCGTTGGTCTTGGAATCCTTCATCTTGTCGAGCAGGAACTGCATCGCGTCGACGGTTCCCATCTGCATCAGGATCCGGCGCAGCACCCACATCTTGGAAAGCTTGGCCTGGTCGACGAGCAATTCCTCCTTGCGGGTGCCGGACTTGCCCACGTCGAGCGAGGGGAAGATGCGCTTGTCGCTGACCTTGCGGTCGAGCACGATCTCCGAATTGCCGGTGCCCTTGAACTCCTCGAAGATGACCTCGTCCATCTTGGAGCCGGTGTCGATTAGGGCGGTGGCGATGATCGAGAGCGAGCCGCCCTCCTCGATGTTGCGCGCCGCTCCGAAGAAGCGCTTCGGCCGCTGCAGCGCGTTGGCGTCGACGCCGCCGGTCAGCACCTTGCCCGAGCTCGGCACGACGGTGTTGTAGGCGCGGCCGAGGCGGGTGATGGAATCGAGCAGGATCACGACGTCCTTCTTGTGCTCGACGAGGCGCTTCGCCTTCTCGATCACCATCTCGGCGACCTGGACGTGGCGGCTGGCCGGTTCGTCGAAGGTCGAGGAGATGACCTCGCCCTTCACCGAGCGCTGCATGTCGGTCACTTCCTCGGGCCGCTCGTCGATCAGGAGGACGATCAGGAAGACTTCGGGATGGTTGTCGGTGATCGCCCGTGCGATGTTCTGGAGGAGCACCGTCTTGCCGGTGCGCGGCGGCGCCACGATCAGAGCGCGCTGGCCCTTGCCCTGCGGCGAGATGATGTCGATCACCCGCGCCGACTTGTCCTTGATCGTCGGATCGGCCGAATCGAGCGTCAGCTTCTCGTCCGGGTAGAGCGGCGTCAGATTGTCGAAATTGACCCTGTGGCGGACGGCGTCGGGATCGTCGTAATTGACCTGGGAGACGCGCACGAGGCTGAAATAGCGCTCGCCCTCCTTGGGACCGCGGATCTCGCCTTCGACCGTGTCGCCGGTCCTCAGGCCGAACTTGCGGACCTGATTGGGCGAGACGTAGATATCGTCCGGGCCGGCCAGATAGTTGGAATCGGCCGAGCGCAGGAAGCCGAAGCCGTCCTGCAGAACCTCGATCGTGCCCATGCCCATGATCTCGCCGCCTTGGTCGGCGCGGACCTTGAGGATCGAGAACATCAGCTCCTGCTTGCGCAGCGTCGAGGCGCCTTCGATGCCGAGCTCCTCGGCCATCGCCACCAGCTCCGCCGGGGTCTTTTGCTTGAGATCGTTCAGATGCATTTTGGGAAACTCTTGGAATACGGATTCCGGGCGTCGAAGCTCGGAACGATTGGAAAATGTGGTGCTTGAACACCCGCGCGGACGGCAGGAGCAACGACTGAGGCCGCCCTATGCTCCGCCCTTGGCCGAGTCAAGCAAGCGCAAGGCTCAAAACGGCTTCACGATCACCAGCACGACGATCAGCACGACCGCGATCCCGGGCACCTCGTTCATGATCCTCAGCGCCCGCCCGCTGACGGGGCGAAGGCCCTGCTCCAGCTTCTTGCCGTAATCGATCATCCAGCCGTGATAGCCGGATAAAGCGATCACGATCGCGAACTTGGCGAGGAACCAATATTGGGTCCAGGCCTGGATCGTCCAGGCGAGCAGAAGGCCGAACGTCCAGACGAGGATCATCGCCGGGGTGATGACGATCTTCCTCAGCTTCTTTTCGCGCTCGATCCAGCGCTGCTCCTCGTCCGAGCCGGGGGCCGATTCCTGGTGATAGACGTAGAATCGCGGAAGCATGAACAGTCCCGCGATCCAGAAGATCACGAAGATCAGATGGCCGGCCTTGAGCCATGCGTAGGTCACGATCAGGATCGATCCGACTTGAAAGGTCACCGGCGCACCAAAGCGAGCAGCTGCTCGACGTGGGTGATCGGCGTTTCCTTGATGATTCCGTGGCCGAGGTTGAAGACGTGCGGCCTCCCCGACAAGCTAGATAGGATGCGATCCACCGCGCTTTCAAGCGCAGCGCCGCCGGCGAGCAAGGCGAGTGGGTCGAGATTGCCTTGGACCGGAAGATCCGGCGGCAATTCTCGGGCCGCCCATTCGGGATCGATCGTCTCGTCGAGGCCCAGCGCATCGACGCCGGTCTCGCGCGCATAAGTGGCGAGCTTGGCCCCGGCGCCCTTGGGGAAGCCGATCAGCGGCGTTTCGGGATGGCGCTCCTTGAGCGCCGCGACGATCCGCGCCGTCGGGGCGATCACCCATTGTTCGAACTGCGCGGGGGCAAGGCTTCCGGACCACGAATCGAACAGCTGAACGGCATCGGCGCCGGCGCGGATCTGGCCGGACAGATAGTCGATCGTGACCTCGGCGATGGCCTCGATGATGGCTTCGAAGGCATTCGGATCGGCATAGGCATAGCCGCGCGCTTCGGCTTGGTCGCGGCTTCCCTGTCCCGCCACCATATAGGTCGCGACCGTCCACGGGCTGCCCGCGAAGCCCAGCAAAGTCGTTTCGGGCGCCAGCATCGCCTTGACGTTCTCCACAGTCCGATAAATCGGCTCGAGTCGCCTGGGAACGCGCTCCAGCGCGGTCAGCGCAGAGTCGATCAGCGGCGGTGAAAGGCGCGGTCCTTCGCCCGCCTCGAAGCGCAAATCCTGGCCGATCGCGTGGGGCACGATCAGGATATCGGAAAAAAGGATCGCCCCGTCGAAGCCGAAACGGCGCACCGGCTGGAGCGTGATCTCCGCCGCAGCTTGCGGATCGTATGCCAGCGCGAGGAAGCCCCCCTTTTCCGCCCGCAGCTTCCGATACTCGGGAAGGTAGCGCCCGGCCTGGCGCATCAGCCATATCGGAGGAACGCTTTGTTTTCCGCCCCTTAGGACGTTGAGAAGAGGCTTGGAGATATCGGGCGTCAAGGCGGGAAGCTCCGCTCCCTTATCTATTATATTAGATTCTAAGAGAGTCTGTTGAAGGTGATAGTAGGGAGATGAGCGGGGTTTATTGGCTCCCACGGATTTTGCCAACAGCTTGACGGCGCGAGACTCGCGGGTTTGCGCGGAGTCGCGCGCGCCTTCCCCGCAATTCACAGGCGCCGTGTGGGTTTTTTCCATTGTGCGCGCCGCTGTGGGCGAATCGATGCGCGACTCTGGACCAAAGCTTTCCTTGAGTTTGCCCCGAGCCTTCCGCTAGCGATTTCCCCATATTTTTCCACAGGGGCGCGGGGCGCGTGCAGCAGCTTCACCTGCATCTTCTCTCGGACTCGACCGGCGAGACGCTGGACATGGTCGCCAAGGCCTGTCTCGCCCAGTTCGACGGAGTCGAGGCGCTGCGCCACCTGTGGCCGATGGTGCGCTCCGAGGGCCATCTCGACCGCGTGCTGGACGATGTCGAGACCCGGCCGGGGCTGGTCCTCTACACCGTCGTCAATCCGACGATCAGGCGCGAGCTCGAGCGCAAATGCCGGCAGCGCAAGATCAACGCGGTCTCCGTCCTCGATCCGGTGATCGACGCTCTGGCGGCGGTCAGTGGGGAGGCTGCGAAAGGGCGCGCCGGCCGCCAGCACGCGCTCGACGCCGCTTATTTCGCCCGGGTCGACGCGATCCAGTTCACCATCGCCCATGACGACGGCATCGGATCGGAGAATTGGGAGGAAGCGGACATCGTCCTGGCGGGCGTGTCGCGAACGTCGAAGACACCGACGAGCATCTATCTCGCCAATCGCGGCTACAAGGTGGCGAACATTCCCTTGGTCCCTTCATCGCCGCCCCCCCCGAACCTCTTCCAGCTCAAGCATCCGCTCGTCGTCGGGCTCACGGCCAACCCCGAGCGGCTGATCGCCATCCGGCGCAACCGCCTGCTCTCGCTCAACCAGGCGCCGGAGACCGACTATGTCGACATGGAGGCGGTCAACGCCGAGCTCGCCTTCGCCCGCCGGATGTTCGCCGATCAGGGCTGGCCGGTGATCGACGTCACCCGTCGTTCGATCGAAGAAACCGCGGTGGCGATCATTCGGCTATGCACCGAGCGGCTCGAGGCGTCGCGGGCGTGAGGCTGCTTCTCGCATCGCAGAGCGAAACGCGCCGCAAGATGCTGGAGGCGGCCGGCGTGCCGTTCGAATGCGTCGCGGCGCCGCTCGACGAGGAGGAGGCCAAGGCCGGCCTCGCCGCCGCCGGCTTCGAGCCGCGCGACATGGCGGAGATGCTCGCCGAGATGAAGGCGAAGAGCGTGGTCGCGGCGGCCGATGCGCTGGTGATCGGCGCCGATCAGGTGCTGGAACTCGACGACGGCACGATGCTGAGCAAGCCCGCCTCGCGCGAAGAAGCGCACGAGCAACTGCGGCGCCTCGGCGGCGCTACCCATTATCTGCACAGCGCCGCGGCGATTGCCGAGAATGGCGAGCGGGTCTGGGGCGAAACCGAGAGCGTCGCGCTCGATGTTCGGCCGCTGAGCGAGGCCTTTCTAAAAGCCTATCTGGACGCGGAATATGAAGCGGTCCGCTGGAATGTCGGCGGCTACCGCGTCGAGGGGCCTGGGGCGCAGCTGTTCGATGAGATCGACGGCAGCCACTTCGCCGTCCTCGGTCTGCCGCTGCTTCCGTTGCTCGCCTATCTGCGCGAGCGCGGCGTGCTCAAAAGCTGATGGGCGTCCCTTATGCCGAGGTGATCGGCGATCCGATCGCCCATAGCAAGTCGCCGCTGATTCACAATTTCTGGTTGAAGGCGCTCGGCGTCGAGGGCGATTATCGCGCGACTCGGGTGACGGCGAACGAGTTGGACGATTATCTCGACGCGCGGCGCGCCGACCCGGATTGGCGGGGCTGCAACCTCACCATGCCGCTCAAGCAATGCGTGGTGAACCGGCTGGATACGGTTCATCGCCAAGCGCGACAGATCGGCGCGGTCAACGCGATCGGGCGGGGCGAGGATGGGCGGCTCCACGGCAGAAATACCGACGTTCACGGCGTTGCGCGCTGTCTGGACCACATCGCTTCTTCGGGCCTCACCGCCATCGTGATCGGCGCTGGCGGTGCCGCCAGAGCGGCAGCGTATATCCTGCGCACCTATTCGGCCGCTCACGTCACGGTGATCAACCGCTCGGTCGAACGCGGGCAAGAGCTGTTGCGCGATTTCCACCTCGCTGGCCGGGCCACGGACGAGACCCGGATTGCGGCGGCGGATCTGGTGATCAATGCCGCGCCGCTTTATGCCCCGTTCAGGCTGGACGCCCTGGATCCGGCCGCGGTGGTGTTCGATATGATTTATGATCCGGCCCAAGGAGCCCTGCTGGCCGAAGCCAGGCGCCGCGGATTGCGGGCGGTGGATGGTCTGACCATGCTTGTTCACCAGGCGGCCGAGGCTTTCTCGGTCTTCTTCAAGCGCTATCCGCCAGCCGGGCGAAGCGAGGAGTTGCGGGCCTTGCTGGAATCATGATCGTCCTCGGTCTCACCGGTTCGATCGGCATGGGCAAGTCGACCGTAGCGAAGATGTTCGCGGACGAGGGGGTTTCGGTTTTCGATGCCGATGCGGCGGTGCATCGGCTGCAGGGATCCGAGGGTGCGCTCGTGGCCGAAATCGAGGCCGCTTTTCCAGGGACGACCGGTGACGAGGGGGTCAACCGGACCGCCCTGGCGGAGCGCGTGCTTGGGGAACCCGAAGAGCTGAAGCGGCTGGAGGCCTTGATCCATCCGGCGGTGGCGCGCGAGCGCGAGGCCTTCCTTGCCGCGCATGCCGAGGCTCCGGTGGTCGTGCTCGATATCCCGCTGCTGTTCGAGAAGGGCGCTGCAGAGCTGGTCGACAAGATCGCGGTGGTCTCAGCCGATGCTGAGACTCAGCGCTTACGCACCCTCGCCCGCCCGGGCATGACCGCCGAGAAATTCCTGCGCATCCTCGCCTACCAAATGCCCGACGCGGAAAAGCGCGCGCGTGCCGATTTCGTCATCCCGACCGATTGTTCTCTCGAAGAAACAAGGGCTTCGGTTCGGCGCATCATGGCTTGCCTTGCGGGCCCGGCGGATTCATAGGAACGGGATGCGGGAAATCATCTTCGACACCGAGACCACCGGCCTGAGCCCGGCTGGCGGCGACCGGATGGTCGAGATCGGCTGTGTCGAGCTGTTCAACCGCGTCGAGACCGGCCGTACCTTCCATAGCTATTTCAATCCTTGTCGCCCGATGCCGAGCGAGGCCGAGGCGGTTCATGGCCTTTCCGACCGCTTCCTCTCCGACAAGCCGAACTTTCATGAGCGCTGCGAGGAGCTGCTCGCCTTCATCGGCGAGTCGCCGATGATCGCGCACAATGCGAGCTTCGATTTCGGCTTCATCAACCACGAGCTCAAATCGTGCGGCCGGCCGCTCGTCTGCACCTCGCGGATGGTCGACACGCTGGCCATCGCCCGGCAAAAGTTTCCCGGCGCCAAGCACAGCCTCGACGCGCTTTGCACCCGCTTCGGCGTGGACCGCTCGCAGCGCGTCAAGCATGGCGCTCTGCTCGACGCGCAGCTGCTCGCGCAAGTCTATGTCGAGCTGACCGGCGGCCGCCAGATCGGGCTCACGCTGGTCGCCGAGCTGATCGAGGACGAAAGGATAGAGAAGGTGCCGGGCACGGCTGAAGCCCCCGTCACTTTGACGGTGCGCCCCGCTCGCCCCCACGGCCCGTCCGAGGAAGAACTCGCGCGGCACGCCGCGTTCATGAGCAGGATCGCGGATCCGCTCTGGAACCGGCTGGCCCCGCGCGGTTGACGGCATGGCTGACGCGGGCTTAAGGCCCGCGCCCGTAGCCACATCGGAGAGCGAGATGGACATCCGGGTCTCGGGTCATCAGATCGACACGGGCGAATCACTGCGCGCGCAGGTCGATGAACGGCTGCAGGCCCTCGCCGAGAAGTTTTTCTCGCGCGCCATCTCCGCCCAGGTCACCTTCGGCCGGGGCCCCTACGACCACAGCTTCACCTGCGACATCGTCGCTCACGTTCCCCAGGGCGTCGTTCTCAAGGGCTCGGGCGCCGGAGCGCTCGCGCCGGTCGCCTTCGAGCTCGCGGCAGACCGAATCGAGACACAGCTGCGCCGTTACAAGCGGCGGCTGAAGGATCGCCACGCGCAGAGCGCCCATGCCGAGACCGAGCCCGACGCGGGCTATACGGTCTTCGCGCCGCCTCCGGAGGAGGAGGAGCCGGCGGACAATCCGCCGGTAATCGCCGAGACGAAGGTCGATATTCCCACGGCGAGCGTCTCGGACGCGGTGATGCTGCTCGATCTCAGGAACACCAACGCGCTCCTGTTCCGCAACGGCGGGACGGGCGCCTACAACATGGTCTATCGCCGCGGCGACGGCACGATCGGCTGGGTCGAACCCGCGCGGGCTGGCGCCTAGCGGACCCGTTCCTATATCCATTCCTTCAAAAGGGGGCCGCCGGCTCCCCCACCGGTGCACGAGACGATGACCGACCTTTCCGATCTGATATCCATCCAGGCGATCGACGCCGATCTCGTGGTCGCCAACAAGAAGGCCCTGCTCCAGCAGCTCGGCGCCGCGGCGGCCCGGCAGCTCGGCGTTCCGGCCAAGCAGATCGTCGCCGCCCTGAACGCGCGCGAGAAGCTCGGCTCGACCGGCTTCGGCGCCGGCACCGCCATCCCGCACGGCAAGATCGAAGGGCTCGCCAAGGTGTTCGGCTATTTCGCGCGGCTGACTCCGCCGATCGATTTCCAGGCGGTCGACGGGCTGCCGGTCGACCTCGTCTTCCTCCTGCTGTCGCCGGCCGACGCCGGCGCCGACCATCTAAAGGCGCTGGCCTCGGTCAGCCGCGTGTTCCGCGACCGGGCGACGGTCGCCAAGCTGCGCGGCGCGCGCTCGAGGGACGCGATCTTCGCTCTTCTCGCCGGCGTCGAAGCCCGCGATGCCGCCTGAGGCGGGTGCACCCGCGCATTTCCGAGCGCTCGAATCGCTCTACCGGCACGCGGCGATCAACCGCCTGTTCCAGTCCGAGATCGAGATCGTCGAGGCGGGCTTCGCGCGCATCCGCTTCGACGTCGCCCCGGACACCAATCACGCCGCGGGGGCCGCGCACGGCACGCTCTACTTCAAGATGATGGACGACGCCGCCTTCTACGCCTGCAATTCGATGGTCAGCGACCGCTTCCTCCTGACGACCGCCTTCAACCTCGTCTTCACCCGCCCGCTCAAGCCCGGCCCGATGATCGCCGAAGGTAGATGGGTCAGCGGCCGGCGGCGGGTGTTCGTCGGCGAGGCGCGGCTGGTCTCTGCGGACGGCGAGGAGGCTGCGCGCGGCACGGGCACCTTCATGCGCTCGCACATTCCGCTCAGCAGCCTCGAAGGCTATCGGCCCGGCTGATGACGCGCCTCGCGAGCTCCGTTCTGGCATCCGCCCTGTTGCGGCGTGCGGAACAGTCCGGAGGATTCGGCGCGGTGCTGGCAAAGGGCGATGCGACTGCGGGGGCGATCGCCGTTATTCTCGCCGAAAAGGGCAGAAAAGCGCGCTTTTTGGAGCGAGTCATGCACGCAAACGGGGGCTACGCCTGGCAGTGCACGCGCGAAGATGTTGAAAACGAAGAAGAATTCGAAAAGTTCCTTCAGCGGCGCCAAAAATCGGATCCTGACCTGTGGATTTTGGAACTGGATATCGCATCAGCCGAACGGTTCGCCGCTGAAATGAACGACTCAGGTTGACCCCTTTTCGCGGCCGGGCGAAGGCGTCCCCAGCACTTCGAGCGTAGAGCGGGGGGCGCCCATTCCCTGACGTGAAGGGCTGGGCGGCCACGCGAGACGGGGGGCGATCAGCGGTGGTTGAGTGACCCACCGTGTTCGATCCGCTCACCGCAAAGAACAGAGTTCCAATGCGACGCCTTTCCCGCGCTGCGGCATTGACCGCGGCTGCCCTTACATTTTGCGCCGCCGGCGGCCTTGCCGGCCCGTCGATCGCCTCCCAGGCGGATACCGCCCCGGCGGTCGCTTATACGGCTCACCAGAGCGCCGGTCTCACGGCCCAGAATCTCGGCCTCAACGACCTGACCGATTCGCCTCGCCCCGCAGGGGGCTTCGAAGCTCAGGCCCCGGTCGTTACCCACGCCCTAGCCCCTGCCTTTCCGCAAGCCACCCCCGGGGACGAATCCGACGATCAGGCCTCCGAGCGGAACGGCCGCAGCCTGAGCCAGCTCGTTCAGGATCTCGCCAGCTCGGACGCTTCGGACGAGCAGACCGATTGCCTCGCCCGCGCCGTCTATTGGGAATCGAAGGGCGAGCCGCTCTCCGGCCAGCTGGCCGTCGCCGAGGTGATCATCAACCGCTCCCATTCGGGCCGGTTTGCCTCGACCGTCTGCGGAGTCGTGCGCCAGCGCGGCCAGTTCTCCTTCGTCCACGGCGGCCACATCCCCGCCGCTCCGCAAGCGTCGCGCGACTGGCGCACCGCGGTGGCGATCGCCGAGATCGCGCAGCGCGACCTTGCCGACGGCGGGGCACCCCGCGCCCTGTTCTTCCACGCCCGCCGCGCTCATCCCGGCTGGCGCCTGACCCGGGTCGCCGCGGTGGGAAATCACATCTTCTACCGCTAGCCGGTTTTCACCGTTCCCGTTTCATTCTAGGCTGGCGCATGGCCAGCCTGCCCGATTCGTCCTGCTTCGCCGACGCCCCGCTGATTGCGCGGGACGTCGCGCGAGGCGTCGGCCGGCTGCTTTTCCGCGGCGACAGCTATGCTTTGTGCGAAGTGCCGCTGCCCAATGGGCGGCGCGCGGACATGATGGCGGTCGATCCGGGCGGGAAGCTGACGATCGTCGAGATCAAGGTGTCGCGGGCCGATCTGCTCGGCGACGGCAAATGGACCGACTATCTCGATTATTGCGACTATTTCTTCTGGGCCGTGCCGGTCGGTTTCGACCTGACGCCGTTCGACGGGGATTGCCATGGGCCTGATTGCGCAGGGCTGATCGTGGCCGACCGCTACGACGCCGAGGTCATTCGACCCGCGCCCTGCATCCCGCTCGCGGCCGCGCGCCGCAAGGTCGAAACCCTGCGCTTCGCCCGTCGCGCCGCGCGGCGGCTGGCCGGAAGCCTCGATCCGGGGCTCGGGGGGCTCGACTAGAGTCCGGACTCAATTAGAAAGTCGAAGTGTCGCTGCCAATGCAGGAGTCACCCCGGCGAAAGCCGGGGCCCATGAACCGAAGCGGTCGATGGCTGGCGGCGGCGGTCCCGCTTCACATCGAAGGCCGCGTTCATGGGTCCCGGCTTTCGCCGGGATGACTCTGCAATCAAATGAAACCACCCAGGCTAATCGAGTGCCGACTCTAGCGGGTCGGCCCGGCGGCGTTGGCCGGGCGGCGCTGGGCGGCGGATTGCTCGAGCAGGCGGAGCACTTGCGCCGCGCGCGGATCCTGGCGGGCATAATCGATCGCCGTATTGCCCGACACGTGATCGCTCTGGTTCGGATCGGCCCGAGCCGCGAGCAGCAGGCGCACCATCGCGACGTCCCGAGTCTGCGCGGCGACGATCAGCGGAGTCTCGCCGCGGCGGTTGCCGAGATTCACGTTGGCGCCGCGCGCCAGCAGCTCCTGAGCGCCGTCGGTCCAGCCGATCTGCGCCGCGAGGATCAGCGGAGTCGCGCCGTCGTTATTCGGTGCGTCCGGCCGGGCGCCCCGGCTGAGCAGGAAGGAGAGCCAGGTGAGGTCGCGTCCGCGCACGAGGATGTGGAGCGCGCCCTCCCCGCTGCCCGAATCCCGTGCGTTGACCGCAGTCGAGGATGGATTGGAAAGGATCCGTTCGGTGGTGGCGCCGTCGCGTTCGCGCACCGCCTTGAGGAAGGTATAGCCTTCCGAGAAGCCCTGGGCCGCCAGCGGCGCCGCGATCAGCGCCAGCACGGCGAAGCCGAGCCGCAGCCCGTTGGTCCTGTCCATATTGTCCGTAACCCCGATTTCATTCGACTTTGAGCGCGGACCTTAGCAAAGCACGGCTAAGCCTGTCATGAACGAAAGCATGCCCTTGCGTCTCTTCCTCTTGCCGCTTGCCGCGATGGCGCTCGCGCTGGGAGGCTGCTCCGGGGCGCCGCCCGCGCCGCCGCTCCAGGGCGCGACGATGGGCGGGCCGTTCACGCTCACCGATCAGAACGGTAGGCGAGTCTCGGACTCGGCCTTCGCCGGCAAATATAGACTGGTCTATTTCGGCTACACCTTCTGTCCCGACGTCTGCCCGGTCGACATGCAGGTGGTCGGCGCCGGTCTCCGGCAGTTCGAGGCGGAGGACTCCGCGCGCGCGGCCAGGGTCCAGCCGATCTTCATCACCGTCGATCCGGCGCGCGACACGCCCGCCGTGCTTCGCGCCTTCGTCGCCCATTTCCACCCGCGGCTGATCGGACTCACCGGGAGCGAGGCGGAAATCGCGGAAGCGGCGCGCAGATACCGGGTCTTCTACGAACGGGGCGAGCCCGGCGCCGGCGGGGGCTATATGGTCAATCACACGCGAATGATGGTGCTCTACGGTCCGCAGGGCGAGCCGATCGCGATGATTCCTCACGACCAGGGGCCGGCCGGGGTGGCCGCCGAGCTCGCGCGCTGGGTGCGATGAGGGAGCGCTTCTGGGAATTGCCGCTGGGCGCCCTCGATCGGGCGGAGTGGGAAGCGCTCTGCGACGGCTGCGGCAAGTGCTGCATCCACAAGCTCGAGGACGAGGAGACCAGCGAGCTTCTGCCGACCAACGTCGCCTGCCGGTTGCTCGACCGGCGCAGCTGCCGATGCTCCAACTACCGGCTTCGGCGCGCCTTCGTCCCCGATTGCGTCCGGCTCGACGCCGGCAATGTCGCCGGCATCGACTGGCTGCCCTCGACCTGCGCCTACCGCCTGAGGGCGGAGGGCCAACCGCTATACGAGTGGCACCATCTGATCAGCGGCAGCCGGGAAACGGTGCACGAGGCGGGCATGTCGGTACGCGGCTGGACGGTTTCGGAAGATGAAGCGGGCGATCTCGAACATCACCTCGTCGACCGCCCGCTCTGAGCTGACGCTCAGCGGCGCGCCGCTCGTGCTGCGCGAATCGCCGCGCGCGCGGCGGCTGCGCCTGCGGGTCGATCCGCGCACCGGCGCCGTGACCCTGACCGTTCCCCCGCGCATGTCCCATCGCCGCGCTCTGGCCTGGGCCGAGGGCCATCGCGAGTGGGTCGAGCGCGCGCTCGCGGCGGTGCCGCAATCGGTGCCGCTCGCTCCCGAAAGCATCGTCCCGCTCTACGGACTGCCCCACCGGATCGATTGGGATCCGGAGCGGCCGCGGCGGATAGAGCGCGGCGAAGGGCGGCTGCTCGTCGGCGGGCCGATCGAAGGGGTGCAGGGGAGAATGATCCGCTGGCTCAAGAGCCACGCGCTCGACCTGCTGGGGCGGGAAACGGCCGAATTCGCCCATCTGGCGGGCGTTACCGTGGCCCGTGTCGGGGTGGGGGATCCGGTGTCGCGCTGGGGGAGCTGCTCTGCCGGTGGCGCTATCCGCTACAGCTGGCGGCTGATCCTCGCGCCCGAATTCGTTCGCCGCGCGACCGTCGCGCACGAAGTGGCGCACCGCGTGCACCTCAACCATGGCGCTGCGTTCCACGCCTTGGTCGCCGAGCTGCTCGGCGCCGATCCCGCGCCGGCCCGCGCCTGGCTGAGGCGCGAAGGCGCAGCCCTGCACCGCTACGGAATCAAGTGAGGTAAGGCTCGCGGCGGTCCTGGGGCTCGCTCCGCCGAGGCTCGCGCGGGCGCGGCTCTGGGCGGCGGGGACGGTCGATCGCCCGGTCGAGCCATTCCTGGTCGAGCCGGTCCGGCCGCTCCTCCTTCGGGCGAACGGCTTCGTCGGGCACGTCCGGCGCAGGCTCCTCCTCGGGCGGCGGAGGCGCGGCCTCCACCGGGTTGCCGTCGGCATCGACCAAAGGCTGGTCCTCGGGGGGAGCGTACCAGATTTCGTTGCCGCCCTCGCTCTGCCAGTCGGGCGCCGCCGCCTCTGTGGCGAAAGGCTCGACCGGCCGCCGGGCGACGGCGCGGATCATGAAATCGTGGAAGGCGCGCGCCGGGTTGCGCCCGCCGGCGAGGCCCGGGAGCGCGCGATTGTCGTCGCGGCCGAACCACACGCCCGTGGTCAGACCGCTTGAAAAGCCGATGAACCAGCCGTCCTTGTTCGAGGTCGTGGTCCCGGTCTTGCCCGCCGTCGGCCGGCCGAGATCGGCGGCGCGCCCGGTGCCGTGCAGGACGACGCCCTGGAGCAGGTCGGTCATCTGCGCCGCGACCCATGGCGCCACCAGCACGCGCGATTGATCGTCCTGATGCTGGTAGAGCAAGGTGCCGTCGGCGGTCGTTACCCGCCGAATGCCGTAGGGAGTCACCGCCACGCCCCCTCGGGCGACCGAGGCGTAGGCTCGGGCCATGTCGATCAGCCGCACGGCCGAGGAGCCGAGCGCCATGCTCGGGTTGGTATCGATCCGGCTGGTGATTCCGAAGCGCTGGGCCATGTCGGCGACCGCGCGCGTGCCCACTTCCTGGGCGAGGCGGACCGCCACGGTGTTGATCGAATAAGCGAAGGCGACGCGCATCGGCACGGGGCCGACATGGCGGCCATTGTCGTTGCGCGGGGTCCAGCCGTTGATGGTGATCGGATCGTCGTGGACGATCGTGTCCGGCCGGAAGCCGGCTTCGATCGCGGTCATGTAGACGAACAGCTTGAACGAGGAGCCGGGCTGGCGGATCGCCTGGGTCGCGCGGTTGTAGCTCGAATGGACATAGTCGCGGCCGCCGACCATCGCGCGCACCGCCCCGTCCCGGTCGAGCGAGACCAGGGCGCCCTGCGCGCCCTCCGGAGCGTTGGCGTTGATCGTCGCCATCGCCGTGCGCTGCATGTTCGGATCGAGCGTGGTCCATACGTCGAGCGGTGCGATGCTCTCGTCGATCAGCGTGTCGAGCTGCGGCAGCACCCAGTCGGTGAAGTAGCGCATCTCGTCCTGGCGCTCGACGGTTTGGACGAACTGGACGTCCTCCGGGTGGGCGTCGGCCGCCTCGGCCGGAGTGATCGTCCCGTTCTGCACCATCAGGTCGAGCGACACCGAAGCGCGCCCGCGCGCCGCCTCGCGGTCGGCCGTCGGCGAATAGTTGGAGGGCGCCTTGACGAGGCCGGAGACGATCGCCGCCTCGGCGACGCTCATTTCGGTCGCGCTGTGGCCGAAGAAGCGACGCGAGGCGGCATCGATGCCGTAGGCGCCGCCGCCGAAATAGACGCGGTTGAGGTAGAGCTCGAGGATCTGGTCCTTCGAGAAGCGCCACTCCAGCGCCATGGCGAGGATCGCCTCGCGAAGCTTGCGCGCGAAGCTGCGGTCGTTGTTGAGGAAGATGTTTCGGGCGAGCTGCTGGGTGATGGTCGATCCGCCCTGCCGCCAGCGTCCCTGCTGGAATCGGATCATGAACGCTCGGACGATGCCGATCGGATCGACTCCGACATGGCTTCGGAAGCGCCGGTCCTCGACCGCGACCATCGCGTCGCGCATCACCGGGGGGATTCGGTCGAAGGCAAGCCATTCGCCGAACACCGGCCCCATCGACTGGATGATCGCCCCGTTGGCCGCGCGAACGCGCACCATCTGGCCGAGATTGTCGCGACGGGTCAGCTCGGCATAGCTCGGCAGCTGGCTGACCGCGACCGCGACCGCCACTGCGAGCGCGATCAGCGCCACCACCAGGCCATAGGCCGCGACCTTCAGGCCGGTGACGACGATGCGCCGGAAGCGGGAGCGCTGGGGAGGGGCAGATGCCATCGACGGTCAGGGATAGAGTCGGCGAGTCATGGCGGCAAGCAGAAGCCTTAGGGCCTTAACCGCGGCTTACTTCGCCTCGTCCCGCTTCTCGAAATCCAGAGCGGCCGAGTTGATGCAGTAGCGCAGGCCCTCCGGACCCGGGCCATCGGGAAAGACGTGGCCGAGATGCCCGCCGCATTTGGCGCAGCGCACCTCGGTGCGGACCATTCCGTGGGCGGTATCCTGGTGCAAAGTCACTTTGTCCCGGGCCTCGGGGCCGGTGAAGCTCGGCCAGCCGCTGCCGCTGTCGAACTTGGTGTCGCTGTTGAACAACATCTCCCCACAGGCCGCGCAGCGATACCCGCCCTTCTCGTGATTGTCCCACAGGAGGCCGGCGAAGGCCCGTTCCGTCCCCCCTTCGCGGAGCACGCGATATTGCTCGGGCGACAGGCGCTTGCGCCATTCCTCTTCGGGGAGGTCCATCTTTTCCATGATAGGAATGTGGAGCCGCCCGCCGCCGCGGTCAATCGGGCCACGGGGACTTTCGGGCCCGGCTGTGCTAGGCCCGCGCCATGTCCGAGATCGTGCGCCTCCTTCATCCAGAGCCCGATACGCTCGACGATATGAGCCTGCCGGGCTGGGTCTATCACGACGCCGACTATTTCCGGGTCGAGATGGCGCGGCTGATCCGGCCTTCGTGGCAGATCGTCTGCCATGCGAACGACATTCCCGAAGCCGGGGACTGGCGCACATTGGAGCTTCTGGGCGAAAGCGTGATCGCGATCCGCGGGCAGGACGGGCAGGTTCGCGCCTTCGCCAATGTCTGCCGCCATCGCGGCTCGCGCCTCCTCGACGGCGAAGCCGGCTGCGCGAAGCGGCTGACCTGTCCCTATCACGCCTGGACCTACGCCATCGACGGGCGGCTGGTCGGCGTGCCGATGCGCGAGGATTATCCGGCGCTTGATCCGGCGGCGCTCGGACTCCACCCTGTCGAGATGGAGAGCTGGCACGGCTTCCTCTTCGTCCGGCTCGAGGGCGGCGGGCCGAGCGTTGCGGCGATGATGGCGCCATACGAGGAGGAGGCCGCGCCCTATCGCCTTGAGGAGCTCGAGGCGATCGGACGGATCACCTTGCGCTCGCGCGACGTCAACTGGAAGAACGTCGCCGACAATTATTCGGACGGTCTGCACATCACGGTCGCCCATCCCGGGCTAACCCGGCTGTTCGGCGGCGACTACCGGATCGAGGCAGGCGAGCATGTGGACCGCATGTCGGGCGACCTCGCCGAAAAGCCCTCTGCCAACCTTTCCGAGCGCGCCTATCAGGCGTTCCTGCCTGGCGCGGACAGGCGCTGGCTTTACTACAAGCTGTGGCCCAACGTCGCGATCGACATCTATCCGGACCAGGTCGATTTCATGCACTTCGTGCCGGTCGGGCCGACCGAAACCCTGATCCGCGAGATCAGCTATGCGTTGCCGGACGCCAAAATTCCCGAACAGTGGCGCCGCGAGATGAAGGCGGCGCGCTACCTGAACTGGCGGATCAACCGGCGGGTGAACGCCGAGGACACGGCGCTCATCCGCCGGGTCCAGCAGGGCATGGAGAGCGCCAGCTACACGCCCGGGCCGCTGGGGCGGAGCGAGGTCTGCCTGCGCAGCTTCGCGGGCAAGCTCAGGCGGCTGATCCCGGAGACTCGGGAGCAGTCGCCGCCGGCTCGCTGGGACGCGTGAGTCGCATGATCGCGTAGATCGCGCCGCCGACGACGAGCAGCACCGCGCCCCACTTCAGCGCGTCCTTTCCGGCGCCGGCCAGGGTCCAGACCGAATAGACCGCGCCGAGCAGGGCGATCAGCGCCAATGTGCCCGAGAAGGGAATGGCCCGAACCTGCTGAAGGCGGAGCGCGGTCAGCGAGCAGGCGAGGTAGAGCACCAGGGTCGACGAGGTGGAGAGCAGGATCATGAACTGGAACAGCTCGGCCAGCGAGCTGCTGTAATTGGCGGCGAGCAGCAGCGATGTGCACAGGCTCGACAGGATGTGCGCGCGAACCGGAATGCCGTCACTGGTCGTTCGCGAGAACCAGGCGGGAAAGCCGCCGCTTCGCGCCATCAGCAGCGGCATCTCGCCCTGGAGCATGATGAAGCCGTTGAGCGCGCCGATGCAGCTCACCGCCGCGAACAGGCCGACGAAGAGTGCGAGGCCGTCGCTCCAATAATAGCTGACGAAGAGTGCGATCGGCGCGTTCGACTGGGCGACCTCGCCTTGCGGCAGGAGCATCGCCACCGCCGACGAGACGCTGATGTAGATGAGCCCGACGACGAGTGTGCCGATCATCGTCGCGCGCGGAATGTTGCGGCCGGGATCGCGGACGTTGCGCGCCGCGACCGACGCGCATTCGACGCCGAGCAGCGCCCAGAGAGTCAAAGTCGCGGCGGCGCTGATCGAGCCCAAGCTGAGGTCGCTCCCGCGCAAAGCCGGGGCGGCGTCCTGGCGCCCTTCGGCTAGGATGATCAGAGTGACCGCGATCACCACGATCAGCGGCACCAGCTTGGCGAGGACCGTCACCGTCTGGATTCCGCCGCCGGCGCGCACGCTGACGCAATTGGCGGCGGTCAGTGCCCAGACGATCGAGATCGCGGCAAGGGCGCCGGCGCCGGGCACGCCCGCCAGGCCCGGCGCGAACAGCGAAAGATAACTGACCGCCGCGGCGCCGAGCGCGGCGTTGCCGACGATGATCGAGATCCAGTAGCTCCAGGTGACGACGAAGGCGGGCAGAGCCCCGAACGCGCGCTCGACATAGGCGAAAGGCCCCGGCGCGAGCGGCATTGCGCGTGCGAGGCGGCCGAAGACGTAGGCGAGGCAAAGGGCGCCGGCGATGGTCACGACCCAGCCGAAGAAGCCGTTCCAGCCATAAGGCGCGAGTTGCGCCGGCAGCAGGAAGATGCCCGAGCCGATGAAATTGCCGACGATGAGCGCGAGGGCCAGCCAGAAACCGAGCGCGCGGCCGGCTTGCGGCGATGGATCGTCGGTCATGAATGGCCCCCCCCTCAGGGAGGATTGCGCTCATCGCTCGGGATTAGCAACGACCCGGCGCTTCGCTTGGGAGTCTCGGCGATGCCGAAACTGGTGCGGTCGAGAAGACTCGAACTTCCACGGCCTTTCGGCCACAGCGACCTCAACGCTGCGCGTCTACCAGTTCCGCCACGACCGCACGTCATGCATCCCGGGGACGCCCCGGGCCGGTAGGAGCGGGGCCTCTAGCAGCGGTTTCCCGCCCAAGCAACGCCCTCAGTAGAGGAACATCGGCATGCCCTCGACCCGCATCAGGCGGGCGCGATAGGCTTCGCGATCGTAGAGCGCGCTGACGTCGACCGACTTGGTGCCGTGAAGTAAGGTGTCGATCGGCACGTGATCGTATTTGCCGTCGGACAGTGTCACCATCCGCCCGCCCTCGCCGCGATCGAGCAGCTGGACGGCGAGGCCGCCGAAGGCGAAGCCGACCATGCGGTCCATTGCGTCCGGCTCGCCCGAGCGCATCAGGTAGGCGAGCTCCTGGACGACCACGCCGTCGCCGAGTCTCTCGCGGATCGCGAGTCCGAGCCGCTGGCCGACGCCCGCGTCGGCGCGCTGGGCGGCCGGCTTGGCGATGTCGCCGTCGCCGCCATCGTCGCCGGCGATCCGAGCGCCTTCGGAGATGACGCACATCGCATAATGATGCGGGTTCGACGCCTTGTCCTCGGCGAGCAGCGGCAGCAGGACGCCGAGATCCGCCGGCACCTCGGCGATCACCGTCCGGTCGACCTGGGCGAGGAAGCCTGCCAGCAAGGCCGTCTCGCCGCTGCGCCGGCCGAACAATTCGACCACTCCGATCCGTTCGTGGCTTTCAACCGTGGTGCGGAGCGCGTTGATCGCCTCGACCGAGCGGCTGACGGCGGTCGAGAAGCCGATGCAATAATCGGTGCCGAAGACGTCGTTGTCCATCGTCTTGGGGATGGAGATGACCTTCACGCCCTGCGCCGCCAGGTGGGCCGAGAAGCGCAAGGTCCCATCGCCGCCGAGCGTGATCATCGCGTCGATGCCGAGACGGGAGAGCACCGAGAGAACGTCTCCGGTGCGGTCGCCGCCCGCCTCGGTGCGCGGGTCGCGGCGCGAGGTGTGGAGGATGGTGCCGCCGGCGCGGTCGATTCCGCGCACCGCCTCGCGGGTCAGTGCGGTCGTGTGAGCGGCGAGGCTTTCGGGGTCGGCGGGATCGAGCTTCATCACGCCTTCCCAGCCGCGCCGGAAGCCGGTCACCTCCCAGCCGAGCGCGTCGGCCGAAAGCACGACCGAACGGATGCAGGCGTTGAGCCCTGGCACGTCGCCGCCGCCGGTCAGTATTCCGATCCGCATGGGGACCGTCTATCGGCCGGCGCGATGGACGACAACCGGACTGCTGCAATCGCGGAGGCGAAGCGCATATTGCGGCTCGCCTGGCCGATCATGCTGACCAGCCTCAACTGGACGATGATGCACATCGTCGACGTCGCCGTCGTTGGCCATTACGGGACCGGGGAGTTGGCCGCGCTGGCGGCGAGCCGGACGCTGACCTTCATCGCCATCGTCATGGGCTTTTCCGGGCTTTCCGGGGTTCTGGTCTACGCCTCCCGCGCAGACGGTGCCGGCCGGCTCGCGGAGACGGGCGATATCTTTCGCTCGGGCCTCGCGCTCGGGCTCGTCCTCGGCGTGATGATCTTCGCCGTTCTGGGGCTGTGGGCCTACGATCTTCTCGCCCTGGTCGGCGTCGAGCCGAGCCTGCTCCGGCCGGGCGCGGCGGTCGTTCAGGCGATGGCGCTCGCCTTTCCGGCGCAATTGGTGCTCGCGGCCTCGTCCTACTTCCTCGAAGGAATCAGCCGGCCGCGGCGGGTGATGACCGTCAATCTGTGCATGCTGCCGGTCAACGCCGTGCTGGCCTGGGCGTGGGTCGGCGGGCATCTGGGGCTGCCGGCGCTGGGCGCGGTGGGCGCCGCTTACGCAACCGCCACCACCTCCTGGCTCGGCACCGTCTTCATGCTCGCCTTGATCTGGCTGCTGCCGCGCGCCGGGGAGCGCCGCGTGCGCGATTTCGGACCGGCGGCGCTCCGCCGCGCGCTGAAGGGCGTTCCGGAGCTTGCCTGGTTCGGCCTCGTTCCGGCGATCGGCGCGTCGCTCGAGCTGGCGGGCTTCGCCTGGCTGATGGTGCTCTCCACACGGCTCGGCAACGCGCCCGCGGCCGGCTTCCAGGCGATGCTCTCGCTTCACAACCTCGTCTTCGCGCTGTCGATGGGCTTCGGCTCGGCCGCCGGCGTTCGGGTCGGCAACGCGGTCGGCGCGGGCGAGCGCGATCGGGCGTGGTCGCGAAGCCTGATCGCCGGCGGGCTCGCTTTGGGAACCTTGGGCATCCTGTCCCTCGCGCTCGTCCTGTTCGCTCGAATTCTGGTGCTGCCCTTCTCCGACGATCCCGAGGTGCTGTCGCTCGCCGCCTCGATGCTGGGGATCATGGCCGCCTTCCTCGTCTTCGACGGGCTTCAATATGTGTTCGGCGCGGCCTTGCGCTCATTGGGCGAGCAGGTCTGGGCGGGGCTCAACGGGATCGCCGGCTTCTTCGTCGTCACCGGCGGCCTCGGCTGGCTGCTGGTCGCTCGGGGATGGGGGCCGGACGGGCTCGCTTATGCGGCGGGCCTGGGAATGCTCGCCTGTGCCTCGCTTCAGTTCGGCCGGCTGGCCTTCGTGCTCAGGATATCGGGCCGAAGCTGAGGCTCAAGGTGCGGCCGCCGCGCGGCACGTCCATCTCGGCGCTGTCGAACGGAACGCGGCCGCGCGCCTGAAGCTCGCGCACCGGCGGAGCGATCGACCAGGCGTAAACCACCCGGCCCTGCCCGTCCTTGAGCTCGGCGCGGATCTGCGGGACTCGCTGCACCTCGTCGGTCTGGTTGGCGATCTCGCCATGGACGGCGAGAAGCTCGTTGCCGCTCTCCAGCCGCCGCCGGTCCGCCTGGCCGCGTATGTCGAGGTTGCTGACCGTGCGCACCGGGATGCCGAAGCTCCGGCCGACTCCGGGCAGCCCGAAATATTGGAGCGCGAGCACGGCACCGATCATCAGCGCCGCCGCGACCACCGCGACGATCGTCCAGATCCGTCCCCAGTTGCGCCGGGGCCGCCCCGATTGGGGATAGACGGGCGGCGGCGCCTCGGGAGCGGGCTCGCGCCAGGAGGGCGGGGGCGGCGGCTCCTCCCGCGGCCCCGGCCCAGCGGGGGGAGGCGGCGCAGCCGGAGCGGCGTCCTGGAGGTCCAGCGGGGCGGGATCCTGCACCCAGGAAAAGCGGCAGCTCGCGCAGCGCACCTTGCGGCCGGTCGGCCCGATCGCGCTGTCCGGCACGACGTAGCGGGTCTTGCAGGACGGGCAGGAGAGGATCATTGGCGTCAAGCACTCCGAACGCAGGAAGCGACTCTAAGCACGGTCGGTTCCGTCGTGGCAAGCGCGCCGGAAGGCGCGACAGGCGCGCGAGACGCTTGTTGGGGCGCTGCGGTCATGCCATTGCGGGGCCATGAAGGTGCCGGGGAGGCCGCTCTGAACGCCGGGTCGATCGTCCAGTTCGAAAATGTCGGGCTGCGCTACGGCACCGGCGCCGAGACGCTGTCCGATCTCTCCTTTTCCCTTCGCGAAGGCGGGTTCTACTTCCTCACCGGCCCGTCGGGCGCCGGCAAGACTTCGCTGCTGAAGCTGCTTTATCTCGCGCTCCGGCCGAGCCGCGGGCTGATTCGGCTGTTCGGCGAGGACATCGTCACGATGCCTCGCGGGCGGCTCCCGGGCTTCAGGCGGCGGATCGGCGTGGTCTTCCAGGATTTCCGCCTCGTTCCGCATCTCTCCACTTTCGACAATGTCGCGCTTCCGCTGCGGGTGGCCGGGGTCGAGGACAAGGATTTGGAAAATCCGGTCAACGAGATGCTGGCCTGGGTGGGGCTCGCAGACCGGGCGAGTGCTCGCCCGGCGACCCTGTCGGGCGGAGAGCAGCAGCGCGTCGCCATCGCCCGCGCGGTGATCGGCCGGCCCGAACTGCTGGTCGCCGACGAGCCGACGGGCAACGTCGATCCGGACATGGCGCGGCGCCTGCTCTATCTGTTCGACAGCCTCAACAAGCTCGGCACGACGATCATCGTCGCGACCCACGATCTCCATCTGCTGACCGAGGTGCCGCGTTCGGAGATGCTCCGGCTGGACCGCGGCCAGGTCGCGGACCCCACCGGGGCGCTGCGCCATCCGCCCAAGAGGCCCGAGGCATGAGGGCCGACGCGCGCAAGTTCGGAACGGCCGAAAAGGGTCTGCTTCCCGAAGGCCGGGTGGCCGGGCCGATGCCGTGGGTCATCGCGATCATGATGTTCCTGACCGTTCTCGCCGCGGCGGCGGGGCTCGGCCTCGCCGGCGCCGCCTCGCGCTTCGACGCGCAGATCGGGACCCGGATCACCATCCAGGTCGTCGAAGCCAATCCGGACCTGCGCCGCGCCCAGGCGGCGGCGGCCGCGCGCGCGGTTCAGAACCTTCCCGGAGTCACCGCGGTGCGGCCGGTGCCCGAGACGGAGGTGCAACGGCTGCTCGAGCCCTGGCTCGGGGCGGGCGGGCTCGAGAGCGACATTCCGGTACCGGCACTGATCGACGTCGACATGACTGCAGAGGCCCATCGCTCGCTCGATCGCCTTCGCGGCGCAGTCGCCGCCGCCGCGCCCGCCGCTCGGGTCGACGACAACGGCCAATGGCTGGCGCCGCTCGCCTCGCTGATCGGCGCGCTCAAATGGCTCGCGGTCGGCCTCGTCCTGCTGATGGTCGGAGCGACGGCGGCGACCGTGGTGCTCGCCGCGCGCGCGGCGCTCGACACGCATCGCGGAACGATCGAGATCCTCCATCTCATGGGCGCGACCGACGTCCAGGTCGCGCGGCTGTTCCAGCGGCGGATCGCGCTCGACGCTTTGTTCGGCGGCCTGCTCGGCTTCATCCTCGCGGCGCTGGTCCTGATCGGCATCGGCGAGCGAGTCTCCGCGCTGGGCTCCGAGCTGCTCGGCTCGGCCGCGGTGCCGGCGCCCGCATGGGGCGTTTTGGTCGCTTTGCCGGCTTTCGGCGTTTTCCTCGCCATGCTGGTCGCGCGCCTGACGATTCTCAAAGCCCTGGGGCGGATGCTATGATCCGCTGGCTGTTCCGCCTGATCGCTTTCGGCTTGCTGGTCTATCTGATCGGCTACGCCTTGTTCGCCATCCTTCTCCCCCGCCCGGCGGGCGAGGAACGGACCGAGGCGATCGTCGTCCTCACCGGCGGCTCGGGCCGGCTCGACCGCGGCTTCGAGCTGATGCAACGCGGGCTTTCGCGCCAGATGCTGATCTCCGGCGTCGCCCGCACCGTTCGGCCGGAGGAGCTGGAGGCCGCCTATAGCGTCGATCCGCGCCTTTTCGCCTGTTGCATCACGCTTGGGCGCGAAGCGTTCGATACCCGCTCCAACGCGGACGAGGTCGCCCGCTGGCTCGACCGGCGCCACGTCCGTTCGATCCGGCTGGTTACCAACGATCTTCACATGCGCCGTGCCAAATACGAGCTGCGCAAGCGCGTCGGCGACGAGGTCTCGATCGTTGCCGACGGGGTTCCGACCCAGGCCGATTTCCGGGCGATCTTCGTCGAATATAACAAATATCTGCTCGGCCGGGCCGCCGATCTCGTCGGAATCTAGGGCTTCGGCATGGCGCTCTTGCGCTCGCTCCTCTTCGCTTTGGTCTTCTACGGCTGGACGGTGGTGGCGGTGCTCCTCTCCTTTCCCGTCAGCCTGTTGGGGACTCATGCCCTGCGGTCCTGGGCCCATCTCTGGGCGCGAGCCCACCGCTGGTGTGCGCGCCACATTCTCGGCATCCGCACCCGCGTTGAGGGCGATCCGCCGCGCGGGGCGGTGCTCGTCGCGGTCAAGCATCAATCGATGTACGAGACGCTGGAAATCGTGCTGATGCTCAACGAGCCGGCGATGGTGCTGAAGCGCGAGCTCATCGGCATTCCGCTCTGGGGCTGGGTGGTGCGACGCTATGGCGTCATTCCGGTTGATCGCTCGGCCGGCGCGACGGCGCTCAGGCAGATGATGCGCGCCGCCGAGCAGGCGAGCGCCGAGGGCCGCCCGATCCTGATCTACCCCGAGGGCACACGCGTTCCGCCCGGCGAAACTCCGCCGCTCCAGCCTGGCTTCGCCGGGCTCTACCGCGCACTGAAGCTGCCGGTCGTCCCGGTGGCGCTCGACAGCGGCCGGCTTTCGCCGCGCAACAGCTTCGTCAAGCGGCCGGGAATCGTCACCTTCCGCTTCGGCGAGACGATTCCGCCCGGCCTCAAGCGCGACGAGATCGAATCCCGGGTCCACGCCGCCATCAATGCTTTGGAGACTGGGGCGTGACTCCGGAGCTTGGGATCATCGAAGGCTTTTTCGGCCGCCCCTGGACGTGGGCGCAGCGCGACGAAGCCGTGCGCTTCCTCGGCCCCCACGGCTATCGCTCCTATCTCTACGCGCCCAAGGCCGACGCCTATCTCCGCCGCCGCTGGCAGGAGCCGCACCCGGAGCCCGAGCTGGCGCTGTTGCTCGCGCTGCGCGAGACGTGCCGGCGCGAGGGCGTTCGCTTCGGCATCGGCCTCAGCCCGTTCGAGCTTCACCTCCATCCGGAGCGCGGCTGGCAGGACCGGCTCGCGGCCAAGCTCGCAGCGCTCGCGCACCTGAAGCCCGACGACCTCGCCATCCTGTTCGACGACATGCGCGGCGACGTTCCCGACCTCGCCCAGCGCCAGGCGGCGATCGTTCACTTCGCCGCCGAGCGCAGCGGCGTGAGCCGGATCCTGTGCTGCCCCTCTTATTATTCGGACGATCCGATCCTCGACGTCGCCTTCGGCCAAAGGCCTCCCCTCTATCTCGAGCAGCTCGGCCGCCTGCTCGATCCCGCGATCCGGATCTTCTGGACCGGCGAGGAGGTGTGCAGCCGCGAATTCAGCCCCGGCCACCTCGCGCGAGTCGCCGAGCAGCTTCGGAGAAAGCCCGTGCTGTGGGACAATTACCCGGTCAACGACGGCGCCCGAATGTCGCAGCATCTGCACCTGCGCGCCTTCACCGGCCGCCCGGCCGCGATCGGCGCGCACATTGCGGGGCACGGCGTGAACCCGGCTTCCCAGCCCTTGCTCAGCCGGGTGCCGCTGCTGACTCTGGCCGAAAGCTACGCGCAAGGAGACGCCTATCAATATCGCGCGGCGTTCGACCGCGCGGCCCGAGCGGTGCTCGGCGAGGAGCTTGCCGGGCGCTTGGCGAAGGACGTCCTCACTCTTCAGGACCGCGGGCTCGACCGGCTTGGCGAGCGGCGCGCGGCGCTGCACCTGCGCTATTCGGCCTTCGCCCATCCCGCCGCGCAGGAGATCGTGCAGTGGCTGGACGGCTATTGGAATGTCACCGACGAACTGGTTCAGACGCAGTAGCGAGCCACTCCACCGACTGTCCGTGAGGATGGGTCCAGGCGAGCAGCATATCCTCGCCCGGCCAGGTCCGCAGCCGCAGGCTGAACCGGCCCTCACCCTCATTCTCCTCGTAGCGCAGCCAGGCGAGCGGGGCGCCTGCGCTCGCCGCAGCGCCGACCGCTTCGATATGCCGGGCGATTCGTCCGCGTCGGTCCACGGGGAAGTAATGGTAGGCGACCGAGTGCATCACGACGCGCGCGACGCCGGGCTCGGGCTCCGGCGCGAGCGCGGCCTCGATCCACTCCGCGGCGTCGCCCTGGTCGATCCGCGGCGGCGCGATAGCGGCGATCTCCAGCGCGGACTCGAGGCGGGCGATCCGCTCCGTCTGGTCGGCCCAGACATAGGCGAGCAGCCGCTCGCGTCCGGCGGGCAGCGGAACGGGGTCGAGATCGACGCCCGCGCGGTCCTCGATGGATATCCGCGCGTCGGGCGGGGGCGGGCCCGACCAATCGGGTTTAAGCAACAGCGGCGAGGCCGCGTCGCCCGCCGCGCGGCCGCCGAGGTCGTAGCGATAGCGGTCGAGGTTGAGGTTGAGGCCGGCGCTGGCGCCGAGCTCATAGAGCCGGAGCGGCAGGCCGAACCGGTGAGCGACGACCAGCAGCCCGCTCATCAGCACCGCGGCGCGGCCGACTTCGTTGGTCTGGGGCGGGCCGTCGAGCCAGGCGGCGAGCCTTTCCTCGTCGAGCAGCCGCGACAGCGCGTCCCAGAGCCGATCCGGATGCGGCAGCGGCGCGGGCGGATAGAGCGCCGCCAGGTGGGGCGCCGTGCCGTTCCGGACCAGAAAATGGAGGCCGCCGTAGACCCTAAGCGCGAGCGCGTCGCCGATCGGGGCGGGATTGCCGGGCCACTCCAGGACGCGCCGGCCGATCAGGGTGGTGCGATCGAGCCGCTCTCCCAGCAAGGCGCAGACCAGTCCGGTAAGGGGCGCGAAGAGCGAATCGCAGTAAAAGGCCTGCTGTGCGAAAGCGGCGCGAATGTCCGCTTCGCCCGCCATCAGGCGCGCAAATTCGCCCCGAGCTTTGCAGCGGCGGCGACGATGCGCTCGGAGATGGCCTTGATCTCCTCTTCGGTGAAGCTCTTCTCGCCGGGCTGGAGCGTGACCTCGATCGCCAGCGATTTCCGGCCCTGCGGAACGCCTTGGCCGGTGAAGACGTCGAACAGGCCCACGCCGGCAATCGCCGTCTTGTCCGCGCCGCGCACGGCGCGCAGCAGCTGGTCGGCCGGCAGATCGGCGGTGACGAGGAAGGCGAAGTCGCGCTTCACCGCCTGGAGCGCGGGCGGCGCATAGGCGCTCCGCATATGGCCGGCGCCGCCGCGCTTCTGCGGGATCGCGTCGAGGAAGATTTCCGCCGCGACGACCGGGCCGTCGAGGTCGAACGCCTTGGCGGTCCTGGGATGCAAGGCGCCGAACTCGGCGAGCGCGTTCTTCGGGCCGAGGCACAGGCGGCCGGACTGGCCGGGGTGATAGACTTGGGAGGCCTCGCCCACGACCTGCAGATTGTCGACCGGAGCGCCGGCGGCGGCAAGCAAAGCGAGCGCCTCCGCCTTGGCGTCATAGGCGTCGACCGAACTGCTTTTGCCGCTCCAGTGGCGCGCGGCGCGTGGGCCTGCGAGGACCAGGCCGATCGTCGGCCGCTCGCCCTCATCCAGGTAGCGCCGTCCGATCTCGAACAGGCGCACGCTTTCGGCGCCGCGGGCGATGTTGCGCGCTGCGGCGGCGAGCAGACCGGGCAGGAGCGAAGGGCGCATCGCCTTCATCTCCTCGCTGATCGGATTGGCGAGCAGCCAGGCGGAGCCACCGAAGGGCGCGGCCTCGGCTTCGGAAATGAAGCTCCAGGTGACCGCCTCGTTGAGCCCGCGCGCGGCAGCGGCCCGCCGCGCGTCGCGCTCGACCAGCTGCTCGGCGGTCGCCGTCGGGCGGGCGACGCCGGGCGCGCGCGGCAGCGCGGTCGAAGGGACATTGTCGATGCCCTCGATCCGAACGACCTCCTCGACAAGGTCGGCCGCGCCGTCCACGTCGCGCCGCCAGCTCGGAACCGCGATTTGCCAGACATCGCCCCGAGTCACGGTGAAGCCGAGCCGCTGAAGGATGTCCTGCTGGCGGTCGTCCGGCACGTCGAGGCCGCCGAGGGCGGCGCAGCGGGCGGGATCGTAGGCGATGACCTTGGCCGCTTGCGGAGGCGCGCCGGCGCGGACGACTTGGGACGGCTCGCCGCCCGCCAGATCGATCGCCATCGCCGTCGCCAGCTGCAGCCCATCCTCGAGGAAGGCGGGATCGACGCCGCGCTCGAACCGGCTCCGCGCGTCCGAGAAGAGGGCCAGCTTTTGTCCGGTCAGAGCGATATGCTCGGGATCGAAATAGGCGCATTCGATGAGGATGTCGGCGGTCGCTTCGGTGACTCCGCTATGCTCGCCGCCCATGATCCCGCCGATGTCGTGGACGGCTTCATCGTCGGCGATCACGGTCATCGAGGGATCGAGCCGGTAGCTCTTGCCGTTGAGCGCCAGCACCTCCTCGCCGTCGCGCGCGCGGCGGGCGACGAGCGCGCCTTTCAGGGTCGCCAGGTCGTAGACGTGGAGCGGCCGGCCGTAGGTCAGCATGATGTAGTTGGTGAGATCGACCAGGGCGCTGATCGGCCGCTGTCCGACCGCCTTCAGCCGCCGCTGCAGCCAGTCGGGCGAGGGGCCGTTGCGCACCCCGCGGATGACGCGGCCGTAGAAAGCGGGGCAGCCTTGCGGGTCGTCGGTGCGGATCTCGATCGGACAGGGATAAGTGCCCGCGACCGGCGGCGCCTCGACCGGCTTCAGCGTGCCGAGACCCGCCGCGGCGAGATCGCGGGCGATTCCCTGGACCCCCATCGCGTCCTGCCGGTTGGGGGTGACGGAGACGTCGATCGCCGGGTCGTCGAGCCCGGCCCACTCGGCATAAGCGGCACCGACCGGCGCGTCGACGGGAAGCTCGATGATCCCTTCATGCGCGTCGCCGAGCTCAAGCTCGCGCACCGAGCACATCATTCCGCGGCTCTCGACTCCGCGAATTGCCGCCACCTTCAGCGTCAGGTCGCTGCCCGGCACATAGGCGCCGGGGGCGCCGAACACGCCTTTGAGGCCGGCGCGCGCATTGGGCGCGCCGCAGACGACCTGGATCGTCTCGCCGGTGCCCGCGTCGACCGTGAGCACCTGGAGCTTGTCGGCCTGCGGGTGCGGTGCCGCGGTCAGCACCTCCGCGACGACGAAGGGCGCGAGCTTTTCGGCCGCGTTCTCGACGCCCTCGACCTCGAGGCCGACGCGGGTGAGCGCCGCGACGATTTCGTCCAAAGTCGCATCCGTCTCGAGATGCTCCTTCAGCCACGAAAGGGTGAACTTCATGCGCCGACGCCTCCCGAGAGGGTCGGAACGTCGAGCGCGCCAAAGCCGTAATGCTTCAGCCAGCGAAGGTCGCCGTCGAAGAAGGCGCGCAGGTCGTCCATTCCGTATTTGAGCATCGCCAGCCGGTCGATCCCGCAGCCGAAGGCGAAGCCCTGCCATTCGTCGGGATCGAGCCCGCAATTGGCGAGCACGCGCGGGTGGACCATTCCGGAGCCGAGAAGCTCCATCCAATGGTCGCTGCCGCCGAGCACGCGCCGGCCTTTCTCGATGCGGTAGCCGATATCCACCTCGGCCGAGGGCTCGGTGAAGGGGAAGTAGGACGGTCGCAGCCGAAGGACGATGTCGTCGCGCTCGAAAAAGGCCTTGAGGAAGGTCTCCAGAGTCCATTTGAGATGGCCGAGCGTGATTCCGCGATCGATTACCAGCCCCTCCACCTGATGGAACATCGGCGTGTGGGTCGCATCGCTGTCGGAGCGGTACACGCGGCCCGGCGCGATCAGGTAGAGCGGCGGCTTCTGCGTCTGCATGGCGCGGATCTGCACCGGCGAGGTGTGGGTGCGCAGAAGCATCGGGCGGCCGCTTTCGTCCGCCCGGTCGAAGTAGAAGGTGTCGTGCATCGCCCGCGCCGGATGGCTTTCGGGGATGTTGAGCGCTGTGAAATTGTGCCAGTCGTCCTCGATCTCGGGGCCGGTCGCGACCGAGAAGCCGAGATCGGCGAAGATTTCGGCCAGCTCGTCGAGCACCTGGCTGATCGGATGGACGCTGCCCTCGGCCGAAAGCGCGACCGGCAGCGTCATGTCGATCCGCTCGGTCGCCAGCCGGCGCTCGAGATCGGCCTCCTCAAGCGCGTTCTTCCGCGCCGCAAGCGCCTCGGTCACCGCCTCGCGCAGGCCGTGGATTCGCGGCCCCTCGGCCTGGCGCTCCTCGGGCGACATGGCGCCGAGGGTCTTGAGCAGTCCCGTCACGGCGCCCTGCTTGCCCAGAGCCGCGACTCGCGCCGCCTCGAGCGCCGGCAAATCAGCCGCCGCTTCGATCCGGCCGAGCCAGTCGTCTTTCATAACGTCGAGGTCGCTGCCCATGCCTCGCCCCTAGAGGAGAAAGGGAGCGCATGAAAACCCCCGAGCATTGGGCTAGAGATGGCGCATGAACGCGTGGCCCGTCCTTACCGCCGACGATCGGCCGACGATCGTCGCGCTGCACCTCTTCTCTCAGGTGGTGGGGAAGGTGCCGACGGCGCTGTCGCCATGGCGCAACCATGGCTGGCACCTGACTCTTCACGTGACCCCGCGCGGCCTGATCACCGAGCCGATCCATTCCAAGGCTGGCACGTTCACGCTCGGCTTCGATCTCGTCGATCACGCGCTGGTGCTGGAGGACGCGCAGGGACGCCGGGCAGTCCCGCTGGCGCCGATGTCGGTTGCCGATTTTCACGCCAGGGGACTCGCGATGCTGTTGGAGGCGGGCCACGACGTCCGTATCTACGCCGTTCCCAACGAAGTCGAACCTGCCACTCCCTTCGCTGCCGACCGGGAGCCTCGCGCCTACGATCGGGACACTGCCCGCCGTCTCCACGGCGCCCTGCTCCAGGCGGACCGGGTCTTCCGGCTGTTCCGCTCGTCCTTCCTCGGCAAGGTGAGCCCGGTCCACTTCTTCTGGGGCAGCTTCGATCTCGCCGTCACCCGCTTCTCGGGCCGGAGGGCGCCGCTCCATCCCGGCGGCATTCCCAACCTGCCCGACGACGTGACCCGCGAGGCCTATAGCCACGAAGTGTCCAGCGCCGGCTTCTGGCCCGGCGGAGCGGGCGCTCCGGGCGGGCCGTTCTTCTATTCCTACGCCTATCCGCAGCCCTCCGGCTTCGGGGAGGCCGATGTCGCTCCGGGCGAGGCCCGTTTCGACCCCGCTTTGGGCGAGTTCGTGCTCGACTACGAAGAGGTCCGCGGCGCACCCGACCCCGATTCGGCGCTCCTCGCCTTCCTGGAATCGACCTACGCGGCGGCCGCGGACCTCGCCGGCTGGGACCGCGCGGCGCTCGACTGCGCGCCCGGCCGGCCCGGCGTGCCGCGCCCCGTCTGAGCTATTCGCCGATATAATTTCCGGGCCTGAAGAGATCCTCGATGAAGGCGCGGCCGACTCCGCCCTCGTTGGCGAAGGCCTGGAGCAGCTGGATCGTGCGAAGCGCCGCATCGTCGTAATACCAGTTCGCGTCGGCGAAATTGCAATTCTCGAAGCGCGGCAGGCCGCCGCCGCCATAGCGCAGCTGCGCGCCGTCGAAGGTGCAATCGAAAAAGGCGGTATCGTCCACCCGCACCTGTTCGCCGCCAGTGAAGGTGCGGCCGCGCACGTCTGCCATCGTCGAATTCTCCTTGAAGGTTTGGGCTTAGACGGTGAAGCTCTCGCCGCAGCCGCAGGCGCCCTTGGCGTTGGGATTTTCGAAGACGAATCCGGCAACGAAATCGTCCTCGCGCCAGTCCATCGTCGATCCGACGAGATAGAGGACCGACGCGCCGTCGATATAGAAGGCGCCGCCCGGCGTCTCGATCTTCTCGTCGAACTTCGCCTCCTCGGTGACGTAATCGACCGAGTAAGCGAGGCCCGAACAGCCGCGGCGCGGGGTCGACAGCTTGACCCCGATCGCGCCCTCGGGCGCGCGCGCCATCAATTCGGCGACGCGGGCCTCGGCGGCTGGAGTGAGGGTGACGGCGGCGGGTCGGGCTCTCTGCTGCACCGTCATCTCCCGATGCCCCTCTGATCCGTTCGTGTCGAGCGAAGTCGAGACACCCCTTCGAGCGGCAGCGAGAAAGAGCCTCGGCTTCGCTCGGCGGGGTCCCTCGACTTCGCTCGGGACGAACGGGTTAGGGCGTGCGGTCGCACCATCACAACATCCCCAGTTCAAGCCGGGCCTCGTCGGTCATCTTCTGCGGGTCCCAGGGCGGCTGCCAGACCAATTCGACCTCGGCATCGCCGATGCCCGGCACCGCGCCGACCCGAAGCTCGACCTCGCCGGGCATGGACTCGGCGACGGGGCAGTGCGGCGTGGTCAAAGTCATCTTGATCCGGGCGTGATGCTCGGGAGTGATCTCGACGTCGTAGATCAGCCCGAGATCGTAGATGTTGACCGGGATTTCGGGGTCGTAAATGTCCTTCAGCGCGGCGATCACCTGCTCGTAGAGGTCGCCGCCAGGCTCGGCCGGCGTTGGCTCGGCCGAGGGCGGCGGCCTGGAGAGGAAGCCTTCGAGATAGTCGCGCTTGCGCTCATAGCCCTCGCGCACGTCCTCGACGCGCGCCTTGGGCGGCGGCGCGACGCCTTCGACCTCCTCGACCTCGATCTTGCGTTCCTGCTCCATCACACGATGCTCACCCGAAGATCCTCGTTACCCGTTCGATTCCGCGCACCAGCGCCTCGATGTCGCGCGGCCCGTTATAGACTCCGAAGCTGGCCCGCGCCGTCGCGTCGACCCCCAGCGCGGCCATCAGCGGCTGGGCGCAATGATGGCCGGCGCGGACCGCGACATGCTCCTCGTCCAATATGGTGCCGACGTCGTGCGGATGAACCCCCTCGACCGCGAAGCTGACGATGCCGGCCGAATTCTCGGGGCCGAACAGGCGCACCGAATTGAGGCCGCGCAGGGCGTCGCGCGTCTCGCGGACCAGGGCGGCCTCGTGGGCGCGGATCGAGCCGAGGCCGATGCCGTCGACATAGTCGATCGCCGCGTGCAGGCCGACAACGCCGACGACGTGCGGAGTCCCCGCCTCGAACCGGGCCGGCGGCGGGGCGTAGGTGGTGCGATCGAACGTCACCCTGTCGATCATCGCTCCGCCGCCCTGCCAGGGCGGCATGGCCTCGAGGATCTCCGCGCGCGCCCAGAGCACACCGATGCCCGTGGGGCCGTAGAGCTTGTGGCCGGAGAAGACGTAGAAATCGCAATCGAGATCGCGGACGTCGACCGGCATGCGCGGCACCGCCTGGCAGCCGTCGAGCAGCAGCTTCGCGCCGACCGAATGGGCGATATCCGCGGCGCGCTTCGCGTCGAGCGTGGAGCCGAGCACGTTGGAGACGTGGGCGAGGGCGACCAGCTTGTGCTCGGGCCGGATCATCGCCGCCATCGCGTCGAGGTCGATGCGATGATCGTCGGTCAGTGGAACGACGTCGATCTCCGCTCCCGTCATCTGCCAGGGGACGATGTTGCTGTGGTGCTCGAGCGTCGAGAGCAGAATCCGGTCGCCGGGCTTGAGGTGGTCGCGGCCCCAGCTCTGCGCGACGAGGTTGATCCCCTCGGTCGCGCCGCGGACGAAGACGATCTCCTCCGCCGCGGCGGCGCCGATGAAGCGGGCGACCCGGGCGCGGCTGGCCTCGAAGGCGAGCGTCATCTCCGCCGAGCGCTGATAGACGCCGCGATGGACGGTCGCGTAGGTCTCGCCATAGGCGCGGGCGACCGCGTCGATCACCATTTTGGGCTTCTGCGCGGTCGCCGCGCTGTCGAGATAGGCCCAGCCTTCGGGGATCGCCGGGAAGTCGGCGAGCCAGTCGAGCGGGCGGGTGGAAGCTGCCATGTCCACTTCACCCCTCCCCTTCAGGGGAGGAGACGGGGGTGGGGGATGTGGACGAGACGCCGTGCTGCGTGACAGGCCCCACCCCAACCCCTCCCCTGAAGGGGAGGGGCTTGGCTCCTCCGAACCACTCCTCGGCATCCGCGTAGAATGTCGCGCGCACCTCCTCCTCCCCGATCCGGTCGAGCGCGTCGGCGACGAAGGCGCGGGTCAGGAGGCTCTTCGCTTCGGCGGGCTCGACGCCGCGGCTTTCGAGGTAGAAGAGCGCGCCCCGGTCGAGCTCGCCGACCGTCGCGCCGTGCGCGCATTTGACGTCGTCGGCGAAGATTTCGAGCTCGGGCTTGGCGTTGATTACTGCCGAGCGGGCCAGAAGGAGCCCCTTGAGGCTCTGCTCGGCGTCGGTCTTCTGCGCACCGCGCGCGACCTCGACCCGGGCAGCGACCGAGCAGGCGGAACGGTCGTCCGCCACCGAGCGCCAGACCTGGCGGCTCACGCCGTTCGGCACCGCGTGGCGGATGACGAGGTTGGCATCGTGCCGCTGACGGCCGCGGGCGAGCAGCGCGCCACCGGCCTCGGCATAGGCCTCCTCCCCAGTGAGGAGAATCTCGCCGTCGAGCCTGGTGTCTGCGCCGCCCGCCGCGAGCATGGTCGTCGTCAGGCTCGCGCCCGCGCCCAATTCCGCCTGGTCGGTGAGGCTGACGAAGCCGCTTTCCCCAAGCAGCCGCCGGCTCAGCATCAGCCGGGCGCTCTTGCCGAGGCGGATCGCGGTCAGGCGGTTGGCCCAGCCCTGGCCGACGAAGGTCTCGACCACCGAGCATTGCGCGTCGGCATCGAGCACCATCTCGGCCGCGAGATGGTCGGCGGCGCCTGTCGAGACGTGGACGATCTGGACGAGGCCGGGCGCCGCCTGATCCCGCCCGAGACGCAGCGACCAGCCGCTCTTGCCCGCGAGGCCGCCGAGCGGATGGCGGGTCTCGATGTTGAGCGGGGCGAATTCGACGTCGCCGGAGCGCAGAGCGCCGTCGACGAACAGCAGCCGCACGCCCTTGTCGCAATCGATCCAGGGCAGCGCGTCCGGAACCTTCCCCGAGGGCGCCGCCTCAGCCAGCGCCGGAAGCGCGGAGAGATCGCTCCAGCGCCAGCCTTCCGTGCGGTTCGAGGGAAGGTCGAGGGGCATCAGGCGCGCCCGAACCTGAACGGAAGTTTCCGAAGTTTCCGGTTCCCTGGGGCAAAAAAAGTCACGGACCCGAGCGCGCCGCCAGTCCCTGTTTGCAGGCCTGGGCGACGGTCGCGCATCGGAGCGATGTAAGCACGATTCGGGGCATGTAGGAAAGGGGCCGCAAACTCCTCCCCGGAACGGCGAGGGGGACCGCGACGCGAAGCGGCGTGGTGGTGGGGTCGACGGCGCAAGCGGGCGTGGCAAGGCCCCGACCCCTCCACCATGCTTCGCACGGTCCCCCTTCCCGTTCCGGGGAGGAATTGGAAGGCCGCGCTCACGCAGCGATCTCCCCATAGCCTTCGCGCTCGAGCTCGTGGGCGAGCTCGGCGCCGCCGGAGCGGACGATCCGGCCGCCGGCGAGGACGTGGACGAAATCGGGCTCCACGATGTCGAGCAGGCGCTGGTAGTGGGTGATCAGCAGCACGGCCTTGTCGGGCTTGCGCATGATCCGGTTGATCCCTTCGCCGACGATTCGCAGCGCGTCGATGTCGAGGCCGGAATCGGTCTCGTCGAGGATGGCGAGCCTCGGATCGATGATCCCCATCTGGACCATCTCGTTTCGCTTCTTCTCACCGCCAGAGAAGCCGACGTTGACGCTACGCTTCATCATCTCGAAATCGAGCCCGAGCGCGTCGGCCTGGGCGCGGGCGAGGCGCAGGAAATCGCCCGCCGACAATTCCGCCTCGCCGCGCGCGCGGCGCTGGGCGTTGAGCGCGGTGCGCAGGAACTGGACGCCCGAGACGCCGGGAATCTCGACCGGGTACTGGAAGCCGAGAAACATGCCGTTGGCCGCTCGCTCGTGCGGCTCCAGCGCGAGCAGGTCGATAGGCTCACTTGTGCTCCGGCCAAGGCCGGAGCCCTGCTCGCCCGCGCCCGAAGCCTGCGACGAAACGCTCCGGCCTTCGCCGGAGCACGCAGGCGGAGTAAAGATCACCGAGCCTTCGGTCACCTCATAGCCCGGCCGCCCGGCGAGCACGTAGGACAAAGTCGACTTGCCCGACCCGTTCGGCCCCATGATCGCATGGATCTCGCCAGGATTCAGCGCGAGGCTGATTCCCTTGAGGATCGCCTTGCCGTCGACATTGGCGTGGAGGTTTTCGATTTGGAGCATCACTTATCCTTGGGCGCCGCGTCTTCGCCGGGCGTGGCGGGCACCGTGGCCTCGATCAGATAGTCGCTGTCGAACCGATCGAAGGCGCGCCGCACCGCCGCCTGCGCGTTGGCCTGACCGCCATACAGCCGGTTGTCGGTCTGCAATTCGAGCGCCCGCGCAAGCTGCTGCGCGCGCACCTCGCGGCAGCCGGCCAGCGCGTCCTGATTTGCCTGGCGGAGCATCTGCGGATCGGCGCCGTCGAAGCGCGGATCGCCGTTCAGGCGACCGCTGACGCAAGCCGCATAAGTCTGGAATGCGGGCATGATCTGATAGGGGATGTCGATCGGCGCCATCGCTTCGCGCCGCGCCGCGGCTCCAGCGCCATAGCGGCGTTCCTCGTCCAGAATCTCGGGCATGTCGCGCATCTGCTGCTCCGATTCCCGGAAGACGCGGTGAACCTCGGCGGCGCGATAAGCTGACTCGCGATAATCACGCTCTCGGGAGAGCAGCCGGTCCGCCTCGGCAAGCGTAGTCCGCCTCGTGTGGCCGCAGGCGTCAATCGAATCCTCGACAGCGTCCCGGTAGCGTTGGCGATCGGCCGTGCTCATGCCGCCGCGCTGGTCCATCTCCCGCCTGAGGCAGAGCATGTAACGTTCAACCGGCGGCGCGATCGGATTGGGGATCTCGACGCCGTCATGAGGAACGTTCGGCCTCGCAACGGCAGGAGAGGCCTGGGCGAGCAGCAGCGCGGCAACAAGGATCATCCGACGCTCCCCTCAAGGCTGATCCCCAGCAATTTCTGCGCCTCGACCGCGAACTCCATCGGCAGCTGCTTGAGCACCTCGCGGGCGAAGCCGTTGACGATCAGGGCGACCGAATCCTCCGCGCTGAGGCCGCGCGACATCGCGTAGAAGAGCTGGTCGTCGCTGATCTTCGAGGTGGTCGCCTCATGCTCGATCTGCGCGGTGGGGTTGCGAACCTCGATATAGGGCACGGTGTGGGCGCCGCATTGGTCGCCGAGCAGCAGTGAATCGCACTGGGTGAAGTTGCGCACGTTCTCGGCGCCGCCGTTGACCCGGACGAGGCCGCGATAGGTGTTGTTCGACTTGCCGGCGCTGATCCCCTTGGAGACGATCGTCGAGCGGCTGCCGGCGCCGATGTGGATCATCTTGGTGCCGGTATCGGCCTGCTGGCGATTGTTGGTGACCGCGACCGAATAGAATTCGCCGACGCTGCCCTCGCCCTTCAGGATGCAGGACGGATATTTCCAGGTAATCGCGCTTCCGGTCTCGACCTGGGTCCACGAGACCTTCGAGCGCGCTCCGGCGCACATCGCCCGCTTGGTGACGAAATTGTAGATGCCGCCCTTCCCCTCGGCATCGCCCGGATACCAGTTCTGGACGGTGGAGTATTTCACCTCCGCATCCTCGTGGGCGTAGATCTCGACCACCGCCGCGTGGAGCTGGTTCTCGTCGCGCATCGGCGCGGTGCAGCCTTCGAGGTAGGAGACGTAGCTGCCCTTGTCGGCGACGATCAGCGTGCGCTCGAACTGGCCGGTATTCTCGGCGTTGATCCGGAAATAGGTGGAGAGCTCCATCGGGCAGCGCACGCCTTCCGGCACGTAGACGAAGGTGCCGTCGGAAAAGACCGCGCTGTTGAGGCACGCGAAATAATTGTCTCGCTGGGGGACCACCGAGCCGAGATATTGGCGGACCAGATCCGGATAGTCGCGGATCGCCTCGGAGATGGAGCGGAAGATGACCCCGGCCGCTTCCAGCTCCTTGCGGAAGGTGGTGGCGACCGAGACGCTGTCGAACACCGCGTCCACCGCAACCTTGCGCGCGCCCTCGACTCCGGCGAGCACCTTCTGCTCCTCGATCGGGATTCCGAGCTTTTCGTAGACTCGCAAAATCTCGGGATCGAGCTCGTCGAGGCTGGCGAGCTTGGGCTTGGCCTTGGGCGCGGCGTAATAATAAGCGTCCTGGAAATCGATTTCGGGGATGTCGAGCTTGGCCCAGCTCACCTCCTCCATCGTCAGCCAGGCGCGATAGGCCTTGAGCCGCCAGTCGAGCATCCACTCCGGCTCCTGCTTCTTGGCGGAGATGAAGCGGACGGTGTCCTCATCGAGGCCCTTGGGCGCGAACTCCTGCTCGATGTCGGAGGTGAAGCCCCATTCGTAGGTCGAGGCGCGGTCGACCGCGTCCTGGGCTTCCTTGTTGCGCACCTCGCTCATCGCGCTTGTTCCCCGGCGAAGGTCGGGGTCCAGGACTTCGTCCCGGCCTGGGCCGGGGAGCGGGACAATTGTGCCAGCGATACCCCCGCCAGTGCGCCGCGCACCGCGTGGTTGACGACACCCATGTGGGGGCGGACCTGGCAGGCCCCTTCGAGGACACAATCGTGGCGCTCCGAGTCGACGCAGCTGGTCATCTCGATGGGTCCTTCGACCGCCTCGACGATGTCGGCGAGGCTGATCGCGGCGGGAGGCCGCGCGAGGCGGACTCCGCCCCCGGTGCCGCGGCTCGATTCGAGCAGGCCGGCGGTCGACAGGCGGCTGACCAGCTTCTGCGCGGTGGGGAGCGGGATGCCGGTCTCGGCGGCGAGCGTCGTCGCGTTGACCTTCGGGCGCTTTCCGTTGGACGCCGGCACGAGCCCGGCTTGGCCGCAATGGCGCGCGGCGGCCGACATCATCACGACGGCATAATCGGCGAGGCTGGACAGGCGCATGGGCTCGGGCTCAATCGGATCGATTCGTTCCGATTGGACCTTTGGTCGTCTTAGGCACGAAAATCAACCGTCATCGCGAGGAGCGAAGCGACGCGGCGATCCAGCACGGGACTGGATTGCTTCGCTGCGCTCGCAATGACAGGAGAGGGCGATGGCGCTCTATCCCCTCGTCCGGCCTTTCGCCTTCGCGCTCGACGCGGAGCGGGCGCATCGCGCCACGATCGCCGCGCTGAAGCTGCTTCCGCCGGGGCGGCCCGCCGACCGCGATCCCGCGCTCGCGGTGAGCGTCGCGGGGCTCGACTTCCCCAATCCGGTCGGCCTTGCCGCAGGGTTCGACAAGGATGCCGAGGTTTACCGCCAGATGCTCGGCTTCGGCTTCGGCTTCGTCGAGGTCGGCACGGTGACACCGCGGCCGCAGGCAGGGAACGAGCGCCCGCGCCTGTTCCGCCTGGTCGAGGACCGGGCGGTGATCAACCGGATGGGCTTCAACAGTCAGGGGCAGGCCGCAGCTATGCGGCGGCTCGAGGGACGCGACCGGCGACGCGGGATCGTGGGCGTCAACATAGGGGCCAACAAGGACAGCGCCGACCGTGTCGCGGATTATTCGGCGGGGATTGCGGCGATGACGGGGCATGCCGACTATCTCACCGTCAACATTTCCTCGCCCAACACGCCGGGGCTTCGCGGCCTGCAGGACAAAGGCGCGCTGGGCGAATTGCTCGCCGGCGTGATGGAGGCGCGCGGCGCCGGGCCGCCGGTGTTCCTCAAGGTCGCGCCGGATCTGGAGGGCGGCGAGATCGACGACATCGCCGCCGTGGCGATCGAGCGCAAGGTCGACGCGCTGATCGTCGCCAACACGACGCTGAGCCGGCCGATGCTCAGATCGCGCCACAAAGACGAGGCGGGCGGGCTTTCGGGGGCTCCGCTCAAGGCGCTGGCGCTGGCGCGGCTGCGCGACTTTCGGCGCGCGACGGGCGGGGCGCTGCCGCTGATCGCCGCGGGCGGCATCGAGAACGGGGTGGACGCCTTCGACCGCATCCGCGCCGGGGCGAGCCTGGTCCAGCTCTATTCGGCGCTCGTCTATCATGGGCCCGGCCTGGCCGAGGAAATCATCGGCGAGTTGAGGCGCTTGCTGACGCTCCACGGCTTCGGGCGCTTGACGGATGCGATCGGGACTGAAAAGCCGGAATGATGCTGCACCGCCTCTTGCTCGCCCTTGCCCTATTCCTCGCCCCCGTCGCGGCGATCGCGCAGGGCGTGTCCGCCGCCGATCCCCGCGCCGCCCGGGCCGGAGTCGAGATCTTGCGCGAGGGGGGCACGGCGGCAGACGCCGCCTTCGCGACGATGCTCGCGCTGACCGTGGTCGAGCCGCAAAGCTCGGGCATCGGCGGCGGCGGCTTCCTCGTCTATCACGACCAGGCGAGCGGCCGGCTTTCCAGCTTCAACGGCCGCGAGACCGCGCCGCACGCGGCGACGCCTTCCTATTTCCTCGGCCCCGATGGCCGCCCGCGCGACCATCGCGACGTGGTGGCGGGCGGGATGAGCGTCGGCGTTCCGGGCAATGTCCGGCTGATGGAGCTGGCGCACGAGCGGCACGGGCGGCTCGCCTGGGCGCGGCTGTTCCGGCCGGCCATCCGCCTCGCCCGCGACGGCTTCGAGATCAGTCCGCGCCTCTACCGCGCTTTGGCCTCGCCGGGCTCGCTGGCCGGCTTCTCGCCCGGGGGGCGGGCGCTCTTCTACCAGGCCGACGGGACTCCGAAGGCGGCGGGGACGCTGGTGCGCAATCCCGCGCTCGCCGCCTTCCTGACGGCCCTCGCCGCGCGCGGGCCGGAGCATTTCTACACCGGCGCCGCCGCGCGGGCGCTGGTCGATACGCTGCGCAACGCGCCGCGCAATCCTTCGACCATGACCCGCGACGATCTCGCCACCTATCAGGCGCAGGAGCTCGCCTCGCCCTGCGGCACCTATCGCGGCTACCGCATCTGCGGGATGGGGCCGCCCTCCTCGGGCGAGACGACGGTGTTCGCCATCCTCAAGCAGCTCGAGCGCTTCGACCTGCGCGCGCTGGGTCGGGACAATGCGACGTCATGGCACCTGATCGCCGAATCGATGCGGCTCGCCTACGCCGACCGCGACGCCTATCTGGGCGATGCCGATTTCGTGCGCGTGCCGGTCGCCGGGCTGATGGACCCGGCCTATCTCGCGGGCCGTTCCCGACTCATCTCGCCCGAGCGCGCGATCGCCCACGTCACCGCGGGCACACCCCCCGGCGCCGACGCCCGCGCTCCGGCGCCGGTGCCTGACGAAGGGGGGACCTCGCATTTCGTCGCCGTCGACAGGGCGGGCAATGTCGCCTCCTATACGTCGACGATCGAGAGCGCGTTCGGCTCGGGGCTGACGGTCAATGGCCTGTACCTCAACAACGAGCTGACCGACTTCAATTCCGCGCCCGACCTGAACGGCGTTCCGACCGCCAACCGCGTCGAGGGCGGGAAGCGTCCGCGAAGCTCGATGTCGCCGACGATCGTCTATGGCCCCGACGGCCGCGTGCGGATCGCGATCGGCGCCGCCGGCGGCTCGACGATTATCGCCCAGGTCGCCAAGGCGCTGATCGCGGTGATCGACTGGGACATGAGCGCTGAGGAGGCGATCGCTCTTCCGCAGATCATCGGCATGGGCGACCGGGTGACGATCGAGCGCGGCACGAGGCTGGAGGCAATGATCCCGGCGCTCCAGGCGCTCGGCCAGAACGCAGTCATCGTCGAGCCCGGCTACAAGGCCAATGCGATCGAGCGCGTGGACGGCCGTTGGGTCGGTGCGGCGGACCCGCGCAGCGAGGGCGTCTGGGTGGCGCAGGGGCCGGCGGCTCGCTAAGACGGACGCTCGACACGGGCAAACCGTGCGGGAGGGGCGATGCGTCAGCTGGAGCATTTCGAAAATCTGGTCGCCATGTTTTTCGCCCGGGCGAAGGAGAAAGGCGATTCGCCGTTTCTCTGGGCCAAGCAGGGAGGCGAATGGCGCTCGACCAGTTGGCGCGAGTCCGCGGAAAAGGTCGCGGGGCTCGCGGCGGCGCTGAAGCGGATCGGGCTCACGGCCGGCGATCGCGTGATGCTGGTCTCCGAGAACCGCCCGGAATGGCTGATCTCCGACTTGGCGATCATGGCTGCGGGCTGCGTGACCGTGCCGACCTACACCACCAATACCGAGCGCGACCACCAGCACATTCTCGACGACAGCGGCGCCCGCGCGGTGATCGTCTCGACGGCGAAGCTGGCCAAGACTTTGCTTCCCGCCGCATTGCGCTCCAATTCGTGCGAGGCGGCGATCGGAATCGAGCCGCTCAACGTCGGCCAGTCCGGCAACGTCGCCTTCCACGATTGGGCTGCCCTGATCGCCGCGGAGCAGGCCGACGTCGAGGCCACGGCCCGCGGGGCGGCGTTCAGGCGCTCGGACCTCGCCTGCATCATCTACACCTCCGGCACCGGCGGCGCCCCGCGCGGCGTGATGCAGCATCACGGGGCGCTGCTTCACAATGTCGAGGGCTGCACGGCGCTGATCGCCGAGGATTTCGGCTGGGACGACGAGATTTTCCTCTCCTTCCTGCCCGCGAGCCACGCCTACGAGCATACGGGCGGGCAGCTCTTCCCGATCGGCCTCGCCGCGCAGATCTATTATTCGGAAGGGCTGGAGAAGCTCGCGTCGAACATCGAGGAGGTGAAGCCGACGATCATGGTCGTCGTGCCGCGCCTGTTCGAGGTGCTCCGCCAGCGCATTCTCAAGCAGGTCGAAAAGCAGGGGAAGCTGACCAACTATCTGATGGACCGGGCGCTTTCGATCGGGGCCAAGGATTATGCGGGCGCGGTGCCCTTGTGGGACAAGCCGATGGATTTCCTGCTCGGCCGCACTTTGAGGCGGAAGATCGCCGCCCGGTTCGGCGGGCGGATCAAGGCGATGGTCTCGGGGGGAGCGCCGCTCAACCCGGACGTCGGAATTTTCTTCCACTCGCTCGGCCTCACCCTGCTTCAGGGCTACGGCCAGACCGAATCCGGCCCGGTCATGTCGTGTAACCGGCCCAGCGCCGGGCTTAAGATGGACACGGTCGGCCCGCCCATGAAGAATACCGAAATCAGGATCGCCGACGACGGCGAGATCCTGGTGCGCGGCGAGCTGGTCATGATGGGCTATTGGCGCAACGAGGCGCTGACCGAGCGGACGATCGTCGACGGATGGCTTCACACCGGCGACATCGGCCATATCGACGACAAGGGCCGGATCGTCATTACCGACCGGAAGAAAGACATCATCATCCTCGACAAGGGCGACAATGTCGCTCCGGCCAAGGTCGAGGGGATGCTGACGCTCCAGCCGGAAATCGTCCAGGCGATGGTCGCCGGCGACAAGCGGCCCTATCTGGTCGGGCTGATCGTGCCCGATCCCGAATGGACCGCCGAATGGTGCGCGCGCCAGCACCGCAAATGCGCGTTCCACGAGCTTGCCCACGATCCCGATTATGTGAAGGCGCTTTCCGCCGCGGTGGACCGGGTCAATGCGGATTTGAGCGTGATCGAGAAGGTGCGCCGGTTCATCGTCGCCGACGAGCCGTTCACGGTCGAGAACGCAATGCTCACCCCCTCGATCAAGATCCGCCGCCACGTCATCAAGGAGGCATACGGCGAGCGGCTGGACGGGCTCTACAAAAGGTAGAGCACTGCAACCGCCTTATCCGCTCATCCTGAGGAGCCGTTGAGCTTGTCGAAACGGCGTCTCGAAGGACCCCAGAGGTGCCGAACGGTCCTTCGAGACGGGCCTTCGCCAGGCTCAGTCCCTCCTCAGGATGAGCGGGGAGTAGTGCGTGCGCGCCGCCGCTCAGTTCGCCCGATCGTAGGGCGTGAAATCGCCCAGGCCGCAGCCGCCGAAATTCGTGCCCGAGACGTGATCGACCACGGTGACGATGTCGCCGCGGCAGACCTGCCCGGTCGTCGCCCGCAGGTGCAGGCTTCGGCCGGGCTCGAGGTCGGGGCAGCCGCCGGCCGGGCGGTTGACGTAGATCCGCCGCATCCCGCCGCCGAAGACGATCGCGTCGCCGACCGTGCGGTTGCCGCCGAGATTGCGGATGTTGACGCAGGCGACGGCCGGCCGCTCGACCCGTCCGGCGAGGATTCGCGCCAGCTCGGCCTCCGGATCGGCCGGCGGGCCGGCGCGCGCGGCGACGATCGTGCCGGCGGCGAGCGCCGCGGAGCCGAGCAGGGTGAGCGTCAGAAGCTTGGTCATCTTCACCTCCATTGCCCCCTTTTGGCTTTACCCTTTAAAAACGTCCTTCGCCGCCCGTCGCTCCGCGAATTCTAAAACCGAGCCGGCGCGCATGAACGGATTGGTCGCCCGTTCCAGCCCGATCGTGGTCGGGACGGTCGGCACGCCCTTCGCGCGCGCCGCCTCGACCTCGCGCATCCGCTCGGCGAGCGCGGCATTGTCGGGCTCCGCAACGAGCGCGTAGCGGCCGTTGGCGAGCGTATATTCGTGCGCGCAATAGACCATAGTGTCGGCCGGCAGCCGGGCGAGACGCTGGAGATTGGAGTGCATCTGCTCGGCGCTGCCTTCGAACAGCCGCCCGCAGCCCATGGCGAACAAGGTGTCGCCGACGAAGATCACGCCCTCGGAGCCAAAATGGTAGGCGATGTGGCCGGCGGTGTGGGCGGGCACATCCAGCACTTCCGCCTCCAGCTGGCCGAGCGTCACGCGGCCGCCTTCGCCGACGCCGCGGTCCAGCGTCGGGATTCGCGCCGCCTCGGCCGCGGGGGCGGTGACCCGGCAGCCGGTCGCCGCCTTGATCGCGGCGTTGCCGCCCGTGTGATCCGGGTGCCAATGGGTGTTCCAGATCTGGGTGATCTGCCAGCCGCGGCGCGCGGCCTCCGCAAGCACCGGCTCCGGCTCGGCGGGATCGATCACCGCCGTCTCGCCGGATTCGGGCTCGTGCGCCAGCCAGATGTAATTGTCGCTGAGGGCGGGAATGCGGGCGACCTCCAGCATCACCAATGCCCCACGTTGGGCATCGAGGCCCAGGGCTCGGCGACGGGGAGATTGCCGCCCTTCTGAAGCAGCTCGATCGAAATGCCGTCGGGCGTTCGGACGAAGGCCATTCGGCCCTCTCGCGGGGGGCGGTTGATGATCACCCCACCGTCCATCAGCCGCTTGCAGGTCTCGTAGACGTCGTCGACCTCATAGGCGAGGTGGCCGAAATTGCGGCCCTCGCCATAGCCGGCCTCGTCCCAATTGTGCGTCAGCTCGACCTGCGCATCCTCGTCGCCGGGCGCGGCGAGGAAGATGAGGGTGAACCGACCCGCCTCATTGTCCATCCGCCGGATCTCGCGAAGGCCGAGAAGCTCGAAAAAGCGCAGCGTTTCCTCAGGGTTGGAGATTCGGATCATCGTGTGCAGATATTTCATTTGCGGGACCTCAATTCATCGATATAAATGCACGGTTCATCGACGACATGCGAGATGAACCGTGCCGGCGTCCGCAAGAGGCCGCCGGGGTCAGGGAGACCATAACATGGCCGAGGGCTCGACGGGTAATCGCAACATCATCCTCATCGCCGCGCTCGTGCTTGGCGTGGCGATCATCGCCGGCGGCTATCTGCTCGGCGACGGCCTCAGGCGCGCTCGGATGGCCGACCGCGCGGTGACCATGCGCGGCCTTGCCGAGCGCGACGTCACCGCCAATCTCGCCAGCTGGTCGCTGAACTTCTCCGCCTCGGGCACCGACGCGGCGACCGTCCAGGCCGAGATCGAGCAGGATACGCGCACCATCAACGAGTTCATCCGCGCCGCCGGCTTTCCCGCCACCGCGATCACCGACGGCGGCGGCTCGATCAACAGCTTCTACGACAACAACCGGCAGGCCAATGTCGTGACCATCAACCGCCGCCTGCAATTCCGAACCAACGACGTGATGCGGGCGCAGCGCGCCTACAGCCGCCAGTTCGACCTGATTCGCCGCGGAGTCGAGCTCCAGGAAGGCTCGGACATGGTTTATTCCTACACCCAGCTCAACTCGATCAAGCCGGAGCTGATCGGCGCCTCGATCCAGGACGCGCGGCGCGGCGCGGAGCGGTTCGCGCAGGATTCGGGCGCCGCGGTCGGCGCGATCCGCTCGGCGACCCAGGGCTATTTCTCGATCGGCGCGCGCGACGGCGATGCCGACACCGGCGAAGGCGGGGGCGGCGCAGGCGCCTCGCCGCTGCAGAAGGTGCGGGTGGTGACGACGATCGAATTCTACCTGAACTAGAACTGAGCCCTCCCCCTTGATGGGGGAGGGTTGGGTGGGGGTGGACTTCGACCCGGCAGTGAGCCTGTGGAGACTCCACCCCACCCCAACCCCTCCCCATCAAGGGGAGGGGCTTTTTCTTAGTGGGGTGCCTGCGGAGTCGGAGTCGCCGCCGGCGCCTCGACCTCCCGCATCGTGGCGAGGCTCTCCTGCGCCTGCCGCCCCGCATCGCTGTTGGGAGCCGCAGTGGCCACCTGGCGGTAGAGCCGCTCCGCCTCCGCCATATTGCCCTGCAGGCCGGCGATGGTGCCGGCCAGCAGAAGCACGTCCGGGCTGTCCGGCGCGAGCTGGCGGGCGTGGGCGATGTCGGCCGCGGCGCGAGGCAGGTCGTTGACCCGGCGGGCGAGAGCGGCGCTGAGATACCAGGCGAAGGGATCGTTGGGGACGAGCTGGGCGGCGCGGTCGAGCTCGGTCCGCGCTCCGTCATTGTCGGCCATGGCCACGCGCGCCCGGGCGCGGTCGAGGTGGACCTCGCCGCGAAGCTCGTCGGTCAGGTTCGGGCTGAGCAAGGCGGCGTCGAGCGCGGCGAGCGCCTTGCGTCCGTCGCCGGCGGCGACCCAGGCATTGCCGGCCTGGGCCCAGAAATCCGGACGGCGCGGATCGTTCGCGCCCTCCGCCTCGCGCGCCGCCTGCTCGAACGCCGTCGCCGCGGCCTGCCAGCGCTCGAGCGCGGCGAGGGCGAGGCCCAGGCACTGGCGGGCGGCAATCCCGCCACCCTCCTGACGCCACGTATTGGCGGCGGCGACCGCCGCCTCGGCATTGGCGCGGATCTGGTCGGTGCACTGGCGGTAGCGCGCGCTCGCCGGATCGTCCGCCTGGGGCGCCGGAGGGGGCGGGGCGGGCGCCGCCGCTTCGGGGCGATTGCGGCGCGGCGGCATCGGATCGGGGCTGGCCGGGAGCGAGGGGGCGGCCTGAATCGCGAGCAGCGCCAGGGGAAGAAGGATCACAGCGACTCCAGCAGGATTGAGACGGTGGCGATGAGCAGGGCGAGGTCGCCCTCGCGCGACAGCCGGTGGTCGCCGTCCTTGACGAGGATCGTCTGCACGTCGGATGAACGAAGGCGCCCGGCGAGGTCCGGCGCCAGCGCCCAGGGCACGTCCGGATCGGCCTGGCCGTGGAGCAGGCGGACGGGGCAGTCGATCGCGATCGGACCCTCGAGCAGCCGAAGCGCCTGGCCGTTCTCCCAGAAGGCGCGCGTCGTCACCGTCGGCTGGTCGCCATAGGGATTGGGCTCCTCGAGCCGGCCGTTGGTCGCGAGCGCCGCCTTCTGTTCGTCGCTATAGCCCCAGTCGGTGAAATCGGGCGCGGCGGCGATTCCGACCAGCGCTTCGACCCGCTCCGGCCGGGCGAGCGCGGCGAGCAGCATCAGCCAGCCGCCCATCGACGAACCGATCAGGACGAGCGGGCCGGGCGGCGCGACCTGGTCGATCATCGCCAGCGCATCGCCGCGCCACGTTTCCAGCGTCTGATCCTCGAATTCGCCGTCGCTCGCGCCGCAGCCGCCATAATCGAAGCGCAGCATCGAGCGGCCCTGCGCTTCCGCCCAGGAATCGAGCGCGCTCGCCTTGCCGCCCTCCATGTCCGAGGCATAGCCGGGCAGGAAGACCAGCGCCGGCCCCCGCCCCTCTCGAAGGCGGTAGGCGAGGCGGCGCCCGTCATGTTGCAGATAGGAGAGGCCGGTCATGCCGGCCCCTTATCAGCGGCCGAGGAATTCCGCGAGGATCGCCGCGAAACGCTGCGGCTGATCGAGCATGATGAAATGGGCGCTGCTCTCGACCGGCACGAGCCGGGCGTCGGGATCGGCGGCATAGGCCTGACGGTAGAGAGTGTGGATCATCTCCGCGGAAGCCGCGCTGGGCACCGCATAAGCGACGGTGATTGGCCGATCGCCGATCGCCGCGACGTCGCCGCGCAAATCCGTGCCGAGATCCTCGTAGAGCGCCTCGGCGGCCACGTTCCGGTCGGACGCGCGCAGCCATTCGAGGACCTGACGGTTGCCGGCCTCGCTGTTGGACATGTTCGGCGGCGCCGCGGCCGCCGGCGGGCCGTTGCGGATCGAATCGCGCAGGCTTGCGGCGGTCGCGCTCACCGTCTCGACGGTCGCGTTCGGCCCCATGATCACTCCGAAGAAGGGCAGGGCGTCGACGATCAGCAGCTTGCCGACCGCGTCGGGATGGTCGCGGGCGAGCATCATGCCCATCAGCCCGCCCATCGAATGGCCGACCACCGCCGGATGCCCGATGCGGTTGGCGGCGAGCCAGCCGGCGAGGTCGGCGACGGCTCCGGCAAGGATTCCGGGCTCGGCGTTCGCTCCGGCCGGGTCGCCGCCGAAGCCGTTGACCTGGACCAAGATCACTCGGTGGTTGCGCGCAAGATCGGGCACCACGCCGTCCCATACCGCGCGCGGCGTGGCGAGGCCGGGGATGAGGACCACCGGATCGCCGCGCCCGATCTCGCGGATCGAGATGTGCGGCAGGCGGACTTCGGTGGCTGCTGCAGGAGTGGCGGCGGGCTCCGACCGGGCGACCTGCGGAACGAGGCAGGCGAAGGCGGCGAAAGCGAGCAGGCGAACGGGCTTCATCACAATGTCTCCTTGGCGGGATTTTCGAAAATGTCCTCGATGGCGAGGCCGAACAGGGTGGCGATCCTGAACGCCAGCGGAAGGCTCGGATCGTATTTGCCGGTCTCGATCGCGTTGACGCTCTGGCGCGACACGTCGAGCCGCCCGGCAAGGTCAGCCTGGCTCCAGTCGCGCTCGGCGCGGAGCACCTTGAGGCGGTTCTTCATCAGCAGCCCCCATCGCCGAGCGTCAGCTTGTTGATGACGCCGCCGACGCCCAGGCCGAAGAACCAGACGATGACGACATAATAGCCGTCGACCCGGCCGATCAGCTCGAAGCTTTCGAGGAACCCCCAGATCGTCGCCGCGCTGAGGGCGAAGCCGCTTGCCCAAAGCGTCTGGCGGACCATCAGCATGCGGACATATTCGTCCTGCTCCTCGGCGAGATAGAGGCCGATGGCGCCGATGATGCCGATCACCGGCAGCGCGGGCAGGATGGCGATGGCGTAGGTCATGACGCCGGAGACGAGGTGATATTTGAGCGCAAGCACCGCACCGATCAGCAGGGTCGCATAAGCGAGGCTCAGCCAGACGACGCGCCAATTGTAGCGCTTCCAGGCGGGCGTCTTGATCATGTCAAGGGTCCTTCTCTCTTGGTAAAGGACGCTTTACAGGTCGGTTCGCGCCGAGTCAAGGGACCTTTGCAGGGGCGTACCCCCCTTTCCTTGAACCGCCCGGCACGCCCATCTATGGCGCAAGGCCAATCTTCAGGAGCCCGACCGCCAATGTCCGAAATGTTCTCGATCAAGCTGCCCGATGGATCGGTCCGCGAGGTCGTGCGCGGGACGACGCCGGCGGACGTCGCCGCGGCGATCGGGCCGGGGCTGGCCAAGGCGGCGCTCGCGGCGCGGGTCAACGGCGAGGTGCGCGACCTTGCCCGGCCGTTCGAGGAGGACAGCGAGCTCGCTTTGATCACGGCGCGCGACGAGGCCGACGCGCTCGAGCTGGTCCGGCACGATTACGCGCACATCCTTGCGGAGGCGGTGCAGAACCTCTTTCCCGGCACCCAGATCACCTTCGGCCCGGCGACCGACGACGGCTTCTATTACGATTTCGCGCCGACTGCCGAGCGCGGGCCGTTCACCGAGGAGGACCTCCCCGCGATCGAGGAGGAGATGCGGCGGATCATCCGCGCCGACGAGAAGCTGGTCCGCGAGGTCTGGGCCCGCGACGAGGTGCGCAAATTCTTCGAGGAGCAGGGCGAGCGGTTCAAGGCCGAATGGGTGATGGAGCTTCCCGCCGACGAGACGATCACCATGTACCGCACCGGCAAGTGGCTCGACCTTTGCCGCGGCCCGCATCTCGCCTCGACCGGCAAGGTCGATCCCGACGCGTTCAAGCTGACGCGCGTGTCGGGCGCCTATTGGCGCGGCGACCAGAAGAACGCGATGCTGAGCCGGATCTACGGCACGGGCTGGCTGAACAGGAAGCAGCTCGAGACTCACCTCGTGCGCCTCGAGGAGGCGGCCAAGCGCGACCACCGCAAGATCGGCCAGGAGATGGACCTGTTCCATCTTCAGGCCGAGGCGCACGGCTCGGTCTTCTGGCATGCCAAGGGCTACCGCATCTGGCGCAGCCTCGAAGCCTATCTGCGCCGCCGGCTCGACGCCGCCGACTATCGCGAAGTGAAGACGCCGCAGCTGATGGACGCCCGGCAATGGGAGCAGTCCGGCCACTGGGGCAAGTATCGCGAAAATATGTTCGTCGTCCCCGACGAGGCGCCCGGCACTGAGGACGACGCGCCGATCCTGTCGGGTGACGCCGATCTCATGGCGCTGAAGCCGATGAACTGCCCCGGGCACATCCTCATTTTCCGCCAGGGCATCAAATCCTATCGCGACCTGCCGATCCGCCTCGCCGAATATGGCTGCTGCCACAGGAACGAGCCGCACGGCGCTCTCCACGGCATCCTGCGCGTGCGCCAATTCACCCAGGACGACGGCCACATCTTCTGCCGCGAGGACCAGATCGTCGAAGAGGTGCGGCTGTTCTGCGACCTGCTCGACCGGGTCTACAAGGATATCGGCTTCCCCGATTACGCGATCAAGCTCGCGCTGCGCCCGGAGAAGCGCTTCGGCAGCGACGAGATGTGGGACCGCGCGGAGGGCGACCTGCGCGAGGCGGTCCGCGCCGCCGGCCGCGCCACCGAGCAGTACAAATGGGAGGAATTGCCCGGCGAGGGCGCCTTCTATTCGCCCAAGCTCGAATTCCACCTGACCGACGCGATCGGCCGCACCTGGCAGATGGGCACGATCCAGCTCGATTACGTCATGCCCGAGCGGCTCGGCGCCTTCTACATCGGCGACGACGGCGAGAAGCACGTGCCGGTCATGCTCCACCGCGCGATCTTCGGCTCGCTCGAGCGGATCATCGGCGTGCTGATCGAGCATCATGCCGGCCGCTTCCCGCTGTGGCTGGCCCCGGTGCAGGCTGCGGTGGCGACGATCGTATCCGACGCCGATGATTATGCCCGCGAGGTCGCCGTGGCGCTTCAGGCCGCGGGCCTGCGGGTCGAGACCGACCTCAGGAACGAGAAGATCAACTACAAGGTGCGCGAGCACAGCCTTGCCCACACCCCCTATCTGCTCGTCGTCGGCAAGCGCGAGGCCGAGGAGCGCACCGTCGCGCTTCGCCCGCTCGGCGCCGACGCGCGGCAGGAGGTGATCGGTCTCGACGCGCTGGTGGAACGGCTTCGCGGAGAGGCCCTGGCGCCCGACCTTCGCGGCTGAATATCGGCGATGGAGCGGAAATCCGTCCGTTCGGGCGGGCGCATCTTTCAATCGCGCGCCTCATCGACTAGGTGGGGCGCTTCCGAACGGCATCAGGAGAAGCCAACATACGTCCCCCCATCACCCGGCGCCCCACCGCGCCGCCGCTCCACGGCCCCCGCTTCAACGAGTTCATCTCCGTGCCCAGGGTGCGCGTGATCGATGAAAATGGCGAAAATATCGGCGTTCTGCTGACCGCCGAGGCGATCGAGCAGGCCGCCGAAGTCGGCCTCGACCTCGTCGAGGTCTCGCCCAATGCCGATCCGCCCGTCTGCAAGTTCCTCGACGTCGGCAAATACAAATACGAGGCGCAGAAGAAGGCCAATCTTGCCCGCAAATCGCAAAAGACGCAGGAGATCAAGGAGATCAAGATGCGTCCGAACATCGACGACCACGATTACGACGTGAAGATGAAGAAGGTCGTCGCGTTCATCGGCGAGGGGGACAAGGTCAAGATCACCCTGCGCTTCCGCGGCCGCGAGCTGGCCCATGGCGAGCTCGGCATGCGGCTGCTGCAGCGGGTCCAGGCGGACGTCGCGGAGACGGCCAAGGTCGAGCAGCACCCGCGCATGGAAGGCCGCCAGATGCTGATGGTGCTGGCGCCCAAGTGAGATTGTCCTTCGATACGACATTTCGACTTCGCTCAATGCCTACTCAGGATGAGCGGTGACGATTGTTCTGTCCGCTCATCCCGAGTAGCGGCTGAGCCTGTCGAAGCCGCGTATCGAAGGACGTTGAGGCCCTTTTAACTCCGCTTCGGCATAAGCGCGCTCCATCGAGGAGCCGCAATTGCCGCCGCAGACCGTCCACCTGATCGCCGCCGCACGCCCCAATTTCATGAAGGTGGCGCCGCTGTGGCACGCGCTCGATTCGGCGCCGGAATTCCGCCCCGTGCTGGTCCATACCGGCCAGCATTACGACGCCAACATGTCGGGCGAGATATTGAAGGATCTCGGCCTGCCGGATCCGGACGTCCACCTCGGCATCGGCTCGGGCAGCCATGCCGAGCAGACCGGCCGGGTGATGATCGAATATGGCAGGATCGCGGAAAGCATGCGGCCCGACTGGCTGGTCGTCGTCGGCGACGTCAATTCCACGCTCGCCGCGGCGCTGGTGGGGACCAAGCTCGGCATTCGCACCGTTCATCTCGAGGCCGGGCTTCGCTCGCGCGACCGCTCGATGCCGGAAGAGATCAACCGCATGGCGACCGACGCGGTCGGCGACGTGCTTTGGACCCCGTCGCCCGACGCCGACCGCAATCTGACCGCCGAGGGCGTTCCGGCGGAGCGGATCACGCGCGTCGGCAACATCATGCTCGACAGCTTCGAGCGGTGCCGGCCGGCGATCGCCGCGGCGGCGGTGCCGGAGGCGCTCGGCCTTCGCGGTGCATCCTATTGCGTGGCGACGCTCCACCGGCCCTCCAACGTCGACAGCCGCGCCGCGTTGCAGAGCCTCGTTGACTGCCTTGCCGCGATCCAGCGCCGGCTTCAGGTCGTGTTCCCCGTTCATCCGCGAACCGCGGCGCGGCTCGCCGAGCACGGCCTCGACCAGGCTCTCGCGCGCTCCGGCATTCTGCTCGTCTCCCCGCTTCCATACATACGCTTCATGAGCCTCGTCTCCAGTGCGGCCGCCGTGGTCACGGATTCGGGCGGGCTGCAGGAGGAGACCACATATCTCGGCATTCCGTGCCTGACGCTGAGAGACAGCACGGAGCGGCCGATCACGATCGAGCAGGGCACGAATCGCCTCGCAACGCCCGAGAACGCCGCCGCGATGCTCGATGCGGCTCTCGCCTCGGGCCGAGGGACGCCACGCCGGCCCGAATATTGGGACGGAAACACCGCTTCGCGCTGCCTGGAGGACCTGAAACGCCGCTCCGGACTCGTCCTCGGCGCGAACCGGCGCGCCGCCGCCTAGAGGCGGAAACTGCGCTTTCCGTAACGGCAGGGACCAGCGACCCGTTTCAGACTGCAACCATTCTGTTGCGCCTTTGCAATGAACTTGTCCAAACCAACGGGAAACTGCGGTTTTTCGGCTGGCGAAAGAGCCACATTCAGGTTAGCTCTTCAGCAAAATATAAAACGTCCTTTGGGGAGGGAAATCATATGTCGAAGAGCTTCTGGCTGCTGTCCGCCGGCCTGACCGCCTTTGCAGCGCCCGCCTACGCGCAGAGCGATCAGACCACGACCACCACGAACAGCGGCACCGAGAATGCCGCGGTCCAGCCCCCGATGACCAACGAGCCGGACATCGTCATCACCGCCCAGGGCCGCCGGCAGGTCCTTCAGGACGTTCCGATCGCGGTGACCGCCGTCGGCGGCGACCAGATGCAGAACAGCGGCGCCAACGACATCCGCCAGCTCAACCAGCTCGCGCCGTCGCTGCTCGTCTCCTCCACCGGCACCGAGGCCAACGGATCGGCCCGAATCCGCGGCATCGGCACGGTCGGCGACAATCCCGGCCTCGAAAGCTCGGTGGCAGTGTTCATCGACGGCGTCTACCGCTCGCGCAGCGGCATCGGCCTCAACGAACTCGGCGAGGTCGAGCGGGTCGAGGTGCTGCGCGGCCCGCAGGGCACCCTGTTCGGCCGCAACGCTTCGGCCGGCCTCATCCATATCATCACCCGCCGCCCGGAATTCGACGCGTTCAGCGGCTTCGCCGAGCTGACCTACGGCAATTTCGACCAGATCCGCGCCGCCGGCGGGATCAACATTCCGATGGGCGAGACCTTCGCCGGCCGGATCGACGCCGTCTATGCGCAGCGGGACGGCTTCTACCACGTCGTCAATCCCACGGGCGGCACCGAGAGCCGGGTCAACGACCGCGACCGCTTCTTCGTCCGCGCCCAGGCGCTGTGGGAGCCGAGCGATTCGCTCTCGATCCGCCTGATCGGCGATTATTCCAAGCGCGACGAATCGTGCTGCGGCGCCGTTTATCTCGATCGCGAGACGACCCCGGAGATCGGCAACCTCAACAACCCGGCCACGCCCTTCCTCGTCGGCGGCATCACCAATCCGGAGGGCAACAACATCATCAACGTGTTGCGCGACCTCGGCCAGCCGCTGGCCGGGTTCAGCAACCCCTACAGCCGCAACATCTACGTGAGCCCGGGTCGCTCCTTCAACGGCGAGACCGAGGATGGCGGAGTCTCGGTCGAGGTCAATTGGGACCTCGGGGGCGCAAACCTCACCTCGATCACCGCCTATCGCGACTATTCGTCGGGGCAGCCGGGCGACGTCGATTACGGCACGGTCGACATCCTCTACCGCGGCGGCGACGGCGTGGTCCGCGAGTTCCAGACCTTCAGCCAGGAGCTCCGATTCAACGGCACCACCTTCAACGGGCATCTGGAATGGCTGGTCGGCGCCTATTTCGCCGACGAGGATCTGGAGCTGACCGACAATCTGCGGTTCGGCAATCAATATGGCCGCTTCGCGACCTGCCGCATCATCTCCGGCGGCGGCCTGTCCGGCCTCTACTCGCCGGGCAGCCCGAGCTGCGTCATTCCGGGCGTCGGTCCGGCTACGCTCGCGGGTGCGACCGGAGCGAGCGGCCCGGACATCGTCGCTGGCTTCAACCGGCTGGACAGCCTCAACAATCTCGGCAGCACGACCGACCGCTACACGCAGAACAGCCGCAATTACGCGTTCTTCACGCACAACATCCTTCACATCACCAACCGGTTGGATTTCACCCTCGGGCTTCGTTACACCAACGAGCGCAAGCGGTTCGACACCACCTTCGGCAACGACAACACGATCTGCCCGCAGCTGCAGGCCTCCCTGCTCGACGACCTGACGACGACCACGGCCGGAACGCCGACGCAGATCGCGACCGCCCGCGCCCTCGCGGGCGCCCTGATCGGCCTCGGCTGCCAGGGCAATTCGACGGCCGAGCTCAACGGCGTTCGAATCACCGACCGCCGAAGCGAGGACGAGTTCACCGGCACCGGCATCCTTTCTTATCGGCCCAACGACGATCTGATGCTCTACGCCAGCTATTCGCGCGGCTATAAAGCGGGCGGCTTCAACCTCGACCGCTCGGCGCTGAAATCGCCGATCCTTCCCTTCTCGCTGACTCCGGGCGGCGCCCAGGCGCTGACCGGCAACCTGCAGTTCGATCCCGAGATCAACAACGCCTACGAGATCGGCGTCAAATATTCGCACGGGCCGTTCGTTCTCAACGTCGCCGCGTTCCGGCAGGACTTCAGGAACTTCCAGCTCAATACGTTCAACGGCACGGTGTTCCTGGTGCAGACGATCAACGGCTGCAGCCATCTCGTCGGCGGGTCGCTGGCGGACCAGGATCAGAACCTCTCCGCCTCCGGCTCGAACTTCAACGCCGCCGCGGCCACCACCGGCTCTTGCGCTCCCGACGACGTCACCTATGGCGTTCGCTCGCAGGGCATCGAGGTCGAGGCCTCGGTCCGCCCGCGGCACGACATGTCGCTCAATCTCGGCCTGACCATCGCCGACACCAAGTATCAGCATGACCTGGTCGGGAACGAAAGCGGGGTTCCGCTCGATCCTGCGCTCCGCATGCTGCCGGGCCACCGCCTGTCCAACGCGCCCCACATCGTCGGCACCGGCGCGTTCACCTGGACTCCGGCGATCGGCAATTCGGGCTGGACCGGCCTGCTCTATGCGGACGCCAGGATGACCGACAATTACAACACCGGCTCCGACCTGTTCCCGCAAAAGGCGCAGGATGCCTACACCATCGTCAACGCCCGCATCGGCATCCGCGGGCCGGGGCAGCAATGGTCGCTCGAGCTGTGGGCGCAGAACCTGTTCGACACCGATTACGCGCAGGTTGCGTTCAACACCCCGTTCCAGGCCGGCACGACCGCCGCGCCCTTCGTCGATCCGGCCTTCCCGGGCGGGCGCCAGCTCTTCTCGGCCTTCCTCGCCGAGCCGCGGACCTACGGAATCACCGGCCGCTTCCGCTTCTGATCGGCCCGAGATCGAGGAAAGGGCCCTCGCCGGTGACGGCGGGGGCCTTTTTTCGTCTCAGGCCGCGCGGCGCCCTTCGGCGGGCCCGCCGCCCGCCGCCGCGAGCAGCCGCTGCTGAAGCGCCTTGAGCCGCTCGGGCCGGTCGATCTTCGAGCCGTCGAGCTCCGTCAGATAGAAGACGTCGACCGCCCGCTCGCCATAAGTGGCGATGTGCGCGCTGTGGATCGTCGCTCCGAAATCGGAGATCGCCCGGGCGAGCTCGAACAGCAGAGCCGCCCGGTCGCGGGCATTGACCTCGATCACCGTGTAGCGGTTCGAGGCATGGGCGTCGGCGAACACCGCGGGCGCGATCGGAAAGGCCTCGGCGCGGCGAAGCGGCAAGGCGCGCGCGGCGAGGCGGTCGGCCGAGGGCTCCTGTCCCTCAAGCGCCTCGAGCACCGCCTTTTCGAGCCGCGCGAGCTGGTGGGAATCGGCGAACGGGCCGCCGCGCGAATCCTGAACGAGGAAATTGTCGAGCGCCATGCCGTCGGTCGTGGTGTGGATTCGCGCGTCGATGATGTTGCCGCCGGCCAGGCTGATCGCTCCGGCGAGGCGATAGAACAGGCCGGGCCGGTCCGAGCCGTATATCGAAACCAAAGTCGCCGAGCGTTCGGTTCGGACGGTCGTCGCGACGGGCCTGGCGCCGGGTTCGCGCTCGAGCCGGTCGATCAGCCGCGCATTGGCCTCGAGCGCCTCGGGCGGCTCCGCCAGCCAGTAGCTGTCAGGCAGGTTGAAGATATAGCGGGCGAAGCGGCTCGCGCTCCAGCCGAGCGTCTCGAACAACGAGTCCTGGACCGCGGCGATGCGCTCCTTGCGGCCCTTCTGCTTGTGGCCGAGCCGGAGCAATTCCTCGGCGGCGTCGAACAGGGTGCGCAGCAGCTGGCGCTTCCACCCGTTCCACGTGCCCGGCCCGACCGCTCGGATGTCGACCACCGTCAGCAGGAAGAGCAGCCGAAGCCGCTCGAGGCTCGCCACGGCGCCGACGAAATCCTCGATCGTCTTGGGGTCCGAAAGGTCGCGCTTGAACGCCGTTGCCGACATCAGCAGGTGCCGGCGCACCAGCCAGGCGACGGTCTCGGTCTCCGCGGCGCTGAGGCCGAGGCGCGGGCAGAGCGCCAGCGCGACCTCCGCGCCGAGCAGGCTGTGGTCGCCGCCCCGCCCCTTGGCGATGTCGTGAAGCAGAACCGCGACATAGAGCGTGCGGCGCGAGGCGATCTGCCGGGTCAGGGTCGTCGCCAGCGGATGATCCTCCCTGAGCAGCCCGCGCTCGATCTTCGAAACGAGGCCGATCGCCCGGATCGAATGCTCGTCGACCGTATAATGGTGGTACATGTCGAACTGCATCTGGGCGACGACGCGGCCGAAGTCGGGAACGAAGCGGCCGAACACCCCGGCCTCGTTCATCCAGCGCAGCACCGTTTCGGGATCGCGTGGGCTGGTCAGGACGTCGAGGAACAGCGAATTGGCCTCCGGGTCCTCGCGCACCTTGGCGTCGATCAGCTTGGCGCAGCGCCCGGCGGCGCGCATCGCCAGCGGGTGGATTTCGAGCTCGTAGCGGTCGGCGAGCGCGAACATCCGGATCAGCCGCACGGGATCCTGGCTGAGGAAGTCGTCGTCGGGAATGGCCAGCCGCCCGCGGTCGAGCATGAAGCCTTCGAGCTTGCCGGGCCTGCGGCGGAAGGCGGGGAAGCCGAAGCGGCGGCCGCGCCCGGCGAAGCGTTCGTCGAGATGGGCGAGGAAGATGCCGGTGAGGTCCCCGACCGTCTTCACGTGCAGGAAATAGTGCCGCATGAAGCGTTCGACCGGCGATTTGCCGGGCCGGTCGGCATAGTTCATCCGCGCCGCGATCTCGCGCTGATAGTCGAAGGTCAGCCGCTCCTCGGCGCGCCCGGCGATCAGGTGCAGGTGGCAGCGCACCGCCCACAAGAAGCGCTCGGCGCGGCGGAACTGGCGAAGCTCCTCGGCCGAGAACAGGCCGGCCTCGACGAGGTCGCCGGCGCCGTGCAGGCGATAGGCATATTTGCCGATCCAGAAGAGCGCGTGGAGATCGCGCAGGCCGCCCTTGCCCTCCTTGACGTTTGGCTCGACGACGTAGCGGCTGTCGCCCATCCTCTTGTGGCGCTCGTCGCGCTCGTCGAGCTTCTCCTTGACGTAGGGCGCGACCGTTCCGGCGACGACTTCCTTCCAGAAGCGCGCCACGACCTCGTCGAACAGGGCCTCGTCGCCCCACACGTAGCGGGCCTCGAGAGTCGCGGTGCGGATCGTCTGGTCGGCGGCCGAAGCGCGGATCACCTCGTCGACGCCGCGCGTGGAATGGCCGATCTTGAGGCCGAGGTCCCACAGCAGATAGAGGATCGCCTCGATCGCCGTCTCGGTCCACTGGGTCGGCTTCCACGGCGTGACGAAGGCGAGGTCGACGTCGGAATGGAGCGCCATCTCGCCGCGCCCGTAGCCGCCGACGGCCATCATCAGCAGCCGCTCCGAGGTCGTCGCATTGCCGAGCGGATGGAGCCGGAGCGTAACGTGATCGAAGGCGAGGCGAAGGACCTGGTCGGTCAGGAAGGCGTAGGCGGCGGCGGCCTCCGTCCCCGCGTAGGGCTTGTCCGCAAGCCGCCGAGCGATTTCCTCGCGGCCGGCGACAAGCGCTTCCTTCAGGATCTCGGCCGCGGCCTTGCGGTCGGTGCCGTCGAGCCGCTCGGCGATCGCCCGCCGGTCGATGATCTCGCGGCGGCTGGCGACCGGAGTCATCCGCCGTCCGCGGAGAGCAGGCGCTTGAGCCGGTAGACCAGCTCGAGCGCCTCGCGCGGGGCGAGGCTGTCGGGGTCGGCCTGCGCAAGCGCCTCGCGCACCGGGTCGGCCGCGGGCGGCTCGGCCTCTGCGGCGGCGAACAGCGGCAGGTCGTCGAGGCCGGCGGCGATCCCGCCGGTGGCGGCGCGGCCCTGCTCCAGCTTGGCGAGCACAGATTTGGCGCGGGCGAGGACCGGCGGCGGAAGGCCGGCGAGCTTGGCCACCGCGATTCCGTAGCTGCGATCCGCCGGTCCCTCGGCGACCTCGTGGAGGAGGACGAGATCGCCCTTCCACTCGCGCGCCCGCACATGGTGGAGCGACAGCGCGTCGAGCCGCTCGGCGAGGCGCGTCAGCTCGTGATAATGGGTGGCGAACAGGCAGCGGCATTTGGCGCGGTCGTGGATCGCCTCGACCACCGCCCAGGCGATGGCGAGGCCGTCATAGGTCGATGTGCCGCGGCCGACCTCGTCGAGGATGACGAAGCTGTTCGGCCCGGCCTGGGCGAGGATCGCCGCCGTCTCGACCATCTCGACCATGAAGGTCGAACGGCCGCGGGCCAAATTGTCCGAAGCGCCGACGCGGCTGAACAGCCGGTCGACGAGGCCCAGCTTCGCCCGCGCCGCCGGCACGTAGGAGCCGGCCTGGGCGAGCAGGATAATCAAGGCGTTCTGGCGCAGGAAGGTCGATTTGCCGCCCATGTTCGGGCCGGTGACGAGCCACAGGCGCGAGTCTTCGGAAAGCTTGCAATCGTTGGCGACGAAGCGCGCCCCGCCGGCCTTCAGGGCGTCCTCAACGACCGGGTGGCGGCCCCCCTCGACCTCGAAGCAGGCGTGGTCCTCGAAGCGCGGGCGGCACCAGCCGCGCTCGGCGGCCCGCTCGGCGAGTGCTGCGGCGACGTCGAGCCGGGCGAGCGCGTCGGCCGCCGCGGCGACCGGCTCGGCCCGGGCGAGCGCCGCTTCGCACAATTCCTCGAAATGCGCGGCCTCGGCGGCGAGCGCACGGGCCCCCGCCTGGTTCACCCGCTGCGCCTCGTCGTGCAGATCGGGGGCGTTGAAGCGGACGACTCCGGCGAGCGTCTGGCGGTGGGTGAAGCCCGAATCCGCGGCCATCAGCCTGTCGGCGTTGCGCGCCGGAACCTCGATGTGGAAGCCGAGCACGTTGTTGTGCCGGATCTTGAGAGTCGCGATGCCGGTCTGGCTCTTGTAGCGCGCCTCGAGCGCCGCGATCGCCCGGCGCCCCTCGCCGCCTGTCGCGCGCAGGGTATCGAGCGCGGCGTCATAGCCCTCGGCGATATAGCCGCCCTGAGCGGTGTCGATCGGCGGCGAGGGCACCAAAGCGCGCGACAGATGATCGACCAGGGCGCCGTGGCCGGTGAGCGCGGGAAGCAACCGGGCAAGAAGGGCGGGCGGCTCCGGCAGCATGGCGAGGCGGTCGTGCAGGTGCCGGGCCTCGCCGAGCCCGTCGCGCAACTGCCCGAGATCGCGCGGGCTCCCGCGGCCGGAGACCAGCCGGCCCAAGGCGCGGCCGATGTCGGGAAGAGCGCGAAGCTGCCGCCTGAGCCACTCGCGCGCGCCCGAATCGCCCTCGAACAAGGCGACGAGGTCGAGCCGCGCCTCGATCTTCGCCCTATCGAGCAGGGGGGCGCCAAGATCGGCGGCGAGCAGCCGCGCGCCGGCGCCGGTGACGGTGGCGTCGAGCGCCGCGAGCAGGCTCCCCGCGCGCGTGCCCGAGGCGGACCGGGTCAGCTCGAGGCTCTCGCGGGTCGCCGCGTCGATCATCATGTGATCGCCCGAGGAGAGCGCGACCGGCGGGCGAAGGAAGGGCAACGATTCGCGCGCGACCTCGTCGAGATAGGCGAGCAGCCCGCCGGCGGCGCACAGAGCCGCGCGGTCGAACTGGCCGAAGCCGTCCAGCGTCGCCACCTCGAACCGTTCCTTCAGCCGCCGCTCGGCCTGGATCGAATCGAACCCGCGCACCCATAGCTCGGCGCCGTCCAGCGCCTCGTTGGCGATGATCTCCGCCGCGCCCAGTCTGGCCAGCTCGGCGTCGAGCGCGCCCGGGGCGACCGAGGCCAGCTCGAACCGGCCGGTCGAAACGTCGGCGGCTGCGATGCCGTAGCGCTCGCCCACTTTGGCCACCGCGGCCAGCCAGTTGGCGGCGCGCGCGTCGAGCAGGGCCTCCTCGGTCAGCGTGCCCGCGGTGACGACTCGCACGATGGCGCGGTTGACGACCGATTTGCCGCCGCGCTTCTTCGCCTCCGCGGGGCTTTCGGTCTGCTCGGCGATGGCGACCCGGTGGCCGGCCCGGATCAGCCGGGCAAGGTAGGCCTCGGCGGCGTGGATGGGGACTCCGCACATCGGGATCGGCGCGCCCTCATGCTCGCCCCGCGCGGTCAGAGCGATGTCGAGGCATTGGGCCGCCACGCGTGCGTCGTCGAAGAACAATTCGAAGAAATCGCCCATCCGGTAGAACAGCAGAGAGCCCTCGGCCTCCGCCTTGAGCGCGAGATATTGCGCCATCATCGGCGTGGGTGCGTTCTCGGATTTCACCTTGGTGGCCACGCCCTACCGTTAAGGCTTTGCCTTGCTTCCGTCACGGCTTGAGTCCTAAGCGGGGCCACGAAACTGGGGAGAGACCTGTGAGCGAAGGCAGCAACGTCAAATTCTCGGAGGCCGAGGCGCTCGAATTCCATTCGATGGGCCGCCCGGGCAAGATCGAGATCGTCGCCTCCAAGCCGATGGCGACGCAGCGCGACCTCAGCCTCGCTTACTCGCCCGGAGTCGCCGTTCCGGTGCGCGCGATCGCCGCCAATCCGGGGCTCGCCTACGATTACACCGCCAAGGGCAATCTCGTCGCGGTCATCTCCAACGGCACCGCCATTCTCGGCCTCGGCAATCTCGGAGCGCTCGCGGCGAAGCCGGTGATGGAAGGCAAGGCGGTCCTGTTCAAGCGCTTCGCCGACGTCGATTCGATCGACATCGAGCTCGACACCGAGGATCCCGACAAGTTCATCGAGGCGGTGGCGCTGATGGAGCCGAGCTTCGGCGGGATCAACCTCGAGGACATCGCCGCGCCGGAATGCTTCATCATCGAGCAGGCGCTTCGCGAGCGGATGAACATCCCGGTGATGCACGACGACCAGCACGGCACGGCGATCATCAGCGCCGCCGGCCTTATCAACGCCTGCCACCTGACGGGGCGAAAGCTCAAGGACATCAGGCTGGTGGTGAACGGCGCCGGCGCCGCGGCGATCGCCTGCACCGAGCTCATCAAGGCGATGGGCGTGCCGCACGACCATGTCATCATGTGCGACCGCAAGGGCGTCATCTACCAGGGCCGCGAGGGGCTGGACCAGTGGAAGTCGGCGCACGCGGTGAAGACCGACCGGCGAACGCTCGAGGAGGCCTTGAAGGGCGCCGACGCCTTTTTCGGCCTGTCCGCGGCCGGTGCGCTCAAGCCGGAGATGGTCAAGGACATGGCCAAGAAGCCGATCATCTTCGCCATGGCCAATCCCGATCCCGAAATCTCGCCGCCCGACGCCAAGGCCGCCCGGCCCGACGCGATCATCGCCACCGGCCGCTCGGACTATCCGAACCAGGTCAACAACGTGCTGGGCTTCCCGTTCATCTTCCGCGGCGCGCTCGACGTCCGGGCGACGACGATCAACGACGCGATGAAGATCGCCGCCGCCAACGCGCTCGCCGAGCTTGCGCGCGAGGCCGTGCCCGAGGAGGTCGCCGAGGCCTATGGCAAGGCGCAGAGCTTCGGCCCGGATTACATCATCCCCGCGCCGTTCGATCCCAGGCTGATGGAGATCGTGCCGGCCGCGGTCGCCCAGGCGGCGATGGATTCGGGAGTCGCGCGAAAGCCGATCGAAGACATGGCCGCCTATCGCACCGCGCTCCGCTCGAGGCTCAACCCGACGACCTCGGTCCTCACCCTCGCCTACGAGGCCGCACGCGCCAATCCGCGCCGCGTGCTGTTCGCGGAAGGGGAGGAGGACGTGGTGCTTCGCGCCGCGATCGCCTTCCGCGACGGCGGCTACGGAATCCCGCTGCTGGTCGGCCGCGACGACGTCTACGATCGGCTCCGCTCGCTCGGGGTCGAGGACCCGCAGAGCTTCACCGTGTTCAACAGCCGCAACTATCCGCGCGTCCGCGAGATGTCCGACTTTCTCTACCAGCGTCTTCAGCGGCGCGGCTACATGCACCGCGAGCTCGAGCGGATCGTCAACCAGGACCGCAACATCTTCGCCTCGCTGCTGCTGCAGATGGGCGAGGCGGACGCGATGATCACCGGAGTCACCCGGCCCTACGCGCAGAGCTATCGCCAGATCCGCCGCGTGCTCGATCCGCAGGAGGGGGTGACCCCGTTCGGAATCCACCTGATGGTCGGCCAGTCGCACACCGTCTTCATCGCCGACACGACGGTGACCGAGCGGCCGACCGGCGAACAGCTCGCCGAAATCGCCGTGCAGACCGCGCAGATCGCGCGGCGAATGGGCCACGAGCCGCGAGTCGCCTTCCTGTCCTATTCCAATTTCGGCAATCCGGAGGGCAGCTTCCTCGAGCGCATCCGCGACGCGGTGAAGATCATGGACGGGCGAAGCGACGTCGACTTCGAATATGAAGGCGAGATGTCGCCCGACACCGCGCTCGATCCGGAGCTTCAGAAGCTCTACCCGTTCATGCGCCTGACCGGGCCGGCCAACGTGCTCGTCATGCCCGGCCTTCAGACGGCCAACATATCGGCCAAGCTGATGCGCGAGCTCGGCGGCGACGCCGTGATCGGGCCGATGCTTGTCGGAATGGAGAAGCAGGTCCAGATCGCCCCGATGTCGGCGACCGCCTCGGACCTGGTGACCCTGGCGGTCCTCGCGGGCGGACGGGTGGTGCGCTAGAGGAAGATCGCCGTTAACTGCCTCTCCCCGCTCATCCTGAGGAGCCGTTGAGCCTGTCGAAACGGCGTCTCGAAGGACGGTCCTTCGAGACGGGCCCTCGACAAGCTCGGTCCCTCCTCAGGATGAGCGGTTCAGCATAGGCCGATCATGCTTTAGCGCCTTACCGCCCGTTGGGATTGTCGGACGTCGGCGCGCTTCGGCCGGCCTGGCCGACCGCGCCGATATTGCCGAACAGCTCCTGGAGCAGGTTGCTGTGGCTTCCGAGCGTCGGGGTCTTCTCGTTGCTCGGATCGATGTTGGAGACCAGCTCCAGGCCGCTTCGGGTGACGCTCTCGACATTGCCGCTGGCGTCGAAATGGACTCGAAGCACGGTCTGCTCGTGGGGGCGCGGCATGTTGAAGGCGAGCTGGCGGGTGGTGCGCGACACGTAATACCAGTCGCTCTGGTCGAACTGGCCGACGAAGGTCGGCCGGCCGAGCGTGCCCTGGACCGATTCGCGATTGTCGACTCCGGGCTGGATCGCGGCGACCAAAGGCTCGTCGACCAGATAGCCCTGATGGTCGACGACGCGCGTGCAGCCGCCGAGCAGGGCCGCGGCGAAGGCGACCGCGACGAGAGCGCGCGAGCCACGAGGGAAGGTCATGTTGAATTCCATCTCCTGATCGCCCGCCGCCGCTCGAACGAGGGCTGCGGGCTTGACTAGCCATTCCAATATGAACATCGCCCAACCGGCGCAAGCCGCGCGGTAAGACAGAGGCGCGATTGTCCTTTCTGAAGCACATCTTCGGCGAGAAGAAAGAGCGCGCCGCGCTGGCGCCGCTCTACCGCGCGGCCGTCGCCCGGGGCCGCGATCCCTTCTGGTATCGCGAAGGCGGCGTTCCGGACACGCTCGACGGCCGGTTCGACATGGTCGCGGCGGTGACGGCGCTCGTCCTGCTGCGCTTCGAATCGCTCGGCGAAGCGGGGAAAAGGCCCGCCGTCGTCCTCACCGAGATCTTCATCGACGACATGGACGCGACTTTGCGCCAGATCGGCATCGGCGACTATGTGGTGGGCAAGCATGTCGGGCGGATGATGAGCGCGCTCGGCGGCCGCCTCGCCGCCTTCCGCGCCGCCGGCGGCCGCGATTTCAAAGAGGCGGTGCGGCGCAACGTCTTCCATGAGGCGGCGCCTTCGGAAGAGGCGGTGGCGCTGGTGGCAGGGCGCCTGCGAACCTTCGCCGAATCTCTCGACCGGACCGGGCTTGAGGCATTGCTCGCGGGAGAGCTGCCGTGAGCGAGCCCGAATTCAGCCGCCTCGTCCGGCTCGATACGCTCGGCGAAGGCGAGCGTCGCATGCGGATCGAGGCGGAAGAGGGCGAACGGGCCGCGCTCGCCCGCCGCTTCGGCCTGGTGGCGATCGACCGGCTCGCGGCCGATTTCACGCTCAGGCGCCGCGGCGAGGAGGTGGCGATGGCCGGCGCGCTCTCGGCGGCCGTGGTCCAGTCGTGCGTCGCCACCGGCGTCCCGCTGGAGGCCGCGCTCGACGAGCCGTTCGAAATCCTCTTCCGCCCCCAGCCCGAGGCTGCGAGCGGCGAGGAGGAGGTCGAGCTCGACGATTCCGAGCTGGACGTCGTCTTCTACGACGCCGCGGCCGTCGACGCCGGCGAGGCCGTGGCGGAAACCCTGCTGCTGAACCTCGATCCCTATCCGCGCGCGCCCGGCGCCGAGGAGGCGCTCAGGGCCGCCGGCGTGAAGAGCGAGGAGGAGGCCGGCCCCTTCGCCGCGCTGGCCGGGCTCAAGGACAAGCTCAGGAAGGACTGACGCAAACCCCCGTCATTGCGAGGAGCGGAGCGACGCGGCAATCCAGCTGGCCTCCGAGGCAGAACTGGATTGCTTCGCTTCGCTCGCAATGACGGGCAGGCCCTAAAACGGAACGTCGTCGTCGAGGTCGCTGTCGAAGGCGGGCTGGGGGCGGGATTGCGGGCGGGCGCCGCCGCCGAAATCGTTGCCGCCGGTGTCGGCGAAGTCGCCGCCGCCGCCGCCATAGCCGCCGCCACCGCCGCCCCGGCTGTCGAGCAGGACCAGTTCGCCGCGGAAGCGCTGGAGCACGATCTCGGTCGAATATTTGTCCTGGCCGCTATTGTCGGTCCACTTGCGGGTCTGGATCTGGCCCTCCAGGTAAACCTTCGAGCCCTTCTTGAGGTAGGACTTGGCGACCTTGCCGAGATTCTCGTTGAAGATGACGACCCGGTGCCATTCGGTCCGCTCCTGGCGGTTGCCGTCCCGGTCCTTCCAGCTCTCCGACGTGGCGACTCGCAGGTTCACCACCTCGCCGCCATTGTTGAGGCTTCGCGCCTCGGGGTCGTCGCCGAGATTGCCGACCAGGATCACCTTGTTCACGCCCGCCATTCTATCCTCCGGAAGCTATATGCGCCCGGCATAGGCCAAGCCGCCCCGCGTCTCAATGGACTCAGGCGGCGGCCGGCCGGCGGTGAATGTAGAGGAAGCCGATCGCCAGAAGCGCCGCCATCGCCCCCTGCGCGAGCATCGATTCGAGCGTAGGGAAGAGGCCGAGCATCGGGCTTCGCGGCCAGCCGGCGAGCGGCGTCACTCCGATCATCCCGGCTTCCTGGAGCGCGGCGACGCCCTTGCCGGCGAGCACCACCGCAAGCACCGCGATCAAAGCCGCCGAATAAGCGAAGAATTGGGCGATCGGCAGCCGGGCGCTGAGGCGGAGCATCGCCCAGGCGATCAGGCCGAGCAGCACCGCGCCGACGGCGACTCCGGCCGCGAGCGGCGCTCCGTTGCCCTCGCCGCCCATCGCGGCGAAGAAGATGATCGTCTCGAACACCTCGCGGTAGACGGCGACGAAGGCCAGCAGGAACAGGAACCAGGCCGATCCGCGGGAGAGCGCCTTGTCGAGCTTGTCGCGGACATAGGCCTGCCACGCGCCGGCCTGCGCCTTGCCGTGCATCCACACGCCGACGAAGAGCAGGATCGCGGCGGCGAGCAGGGAGCCGAAGCCTTCGGTCAGCTCGCGGCCGGCGCCGCTGATGGTGATCAGGTTGCTCGCGATCCACCAGGTGGCGATTCCGGCGGCGAGCGCGACGATCCACCCGCCATGGACCCAGCGCAGCATGTCGCGCCGGTCGGCCTTCCTCAAAAAGCCGATCATCGCCACCACGATCAGCAACGCTTCCAGCCCCTCGCGCAGCAGGATGGCGAGCGCGCCGAGGAAGGTCGAGGCGGCGCTTCCCGCTTCGGGCGCGAGCGCGGTCTCGGCGCGGGAGAACAGGGCTTGCAGCCGCTCGACCCGGGCTGCCACGTCGGCAGCCGGCGCGCCGCGGCCGATCGCGGCGCGAAGGCCGCCCATCTCGGTCTCGACCTCGGCGACCAGCCCGCCTTCGCGCGCATTGAGCACCGCCTCGACCGGCTCGAATCCGTCGAGATAGGCGGCCAGCGCCAGCTCAGCCGCGCGGTCGCGATTGCCGCTCTGGTAGGCGGCGAGGCTCTGGCGCAGCAATTCGTGGGCGATACCCAGCGTTTGGCCGCCCTCGCGCCGGGCGACGGCGCCCGGATCGGAGCGGAGATAGGCGATCACCGCGCTCGCTTTCTCCTCGCCGACCTCGCGGGAGAGCGCGGCGGGGGTGATCGAGACGAGCGCCTCCAGATTGGGAATTCGGGCGCGCAGCGCCGGATCGGCCTCCCAATAGCGGCGGCCGGCGGCGGCCAGCGCTTCGGGATAGGCGAAGCGGCCGGTCTGGAAGGCGAGCGCCCAGCGGTCCTGCTCGGGAAGCTCGGCGAAGCTCTGCATGGCCGTGCCTTCGAGTCCCTGGCCGATCACCTGGAAAAGCGCGAAGCTGCTCCGCTCGCGCGCCCGGGCGCGATCGGCGAAGGCGACCGGCGCCGGATCGAGCTGGCGGGCCATGGGCGTGTCGGCCGCGCCGGTGGCGCCGTGACAGGAGGCGCAACGCTGTGCGTAGAGCCGGGCGCCGGCGGCGAGATCGGGCGCCGCGGAGGGCGCGCGGGGCACGGGATAGGCGGCAAGCAGGTGGGTTCCGAGCGCCTGGGCGAGCCTTTGCACTTCGGCCGGCGGCGCCTTGCGCGCGACCGCCGCCTCGACTCCGCGCGCCTCGGCGGTCAGCGCCGCTTGCCCGGGCCGCGCGGGCAAGGCGGCGATCCGCTGTGTCACGCTGGATGAGAATTCGCGCATCTCGGCATATTCGGATGCGCTAAGCACCCGCCCGTCCGGCCCGACCGCGCCGGCATAGTCGACCGCCATGTAATCGAGCAGCCGCCACGCCACCTGCGCGCCCTGGCCCTGGGCGAAAAGCGGCGCTGGCAGAAACAGGAGGAGCAGTGGCAGGAGCCCTCGCAGGCTCGAAAGACTAAAGCGCATGAATCCCCGCACGAAGGATGAGACGCACCAACGATTAGAGAAACTGCAACTGATTATCAATAGCGACGGCCCAGGGCCGCGGCTACCGGATGGGAGTCGCTGAGGCGCGGCCGGCCGGCGAACCGCAGCAAAGCGAAGCAGGTTCAAGATCACCGAAATGGCATTTGCCACGGAGCCAAAAAAGACAGCTAATAAACTGGATTCGGCCAACTTTAGCGATACTGTGGACCATCTCTGTCTTTATTGGCACAATTCGGCTATAGCCGAGTCGATTTGCGGCGGAGGAAGAAATGTCAGCATCGCACAAGGACAAGACGGAGAAGCCGGCCGACTCGACAATCGACGTGACGCGCCTGGCGGAATCGATGGCCGGGCTGGCGGTGAGCCGTCCCACTTGCGAGCGTCTTCATGCCGCGGTGGGCGAGGTTTTGCGGCGGCGCTGCGGGGAGAAGCTCAACGCGTTGCCCCATCTCGACAAGCCGCACAGCGGCTGCAAATGCACCGGCAAGGCGGACGACGTGCCCTTCATGGCCGATCTGATCGTCCTGATCGACACCAGCGGATCGATGTCCGACGAAGCGGGGGCCGTCAGCGCAGCGGCCGCGGCGGCGGTCGAAGGCGCGAAGGCGCGCTGCAAGGTCGATCTCAGGATTCATTATATGGGCATTGAGGGGACCTGGCCCGGGACAGTCTTCACCACCGACTATCTTGCCTATCTCAAGGGGATATTGAATCCCGATCCCGCCTTCGAAACCGACAATCCGACCGACGGCTATACCGGCGAGGAGGGGGCCAACGGGATCGAGGATCTTGCCAAATATTTCGATTGGCGGCCGGATGCCTGCCGGGCGATCTTCTACATCAGCGATGAGGAGCTCGACAGCATCAGCCCCCTCGGCGACGCCGCCAACGAGGCGCTGCAGGTCAGCAAGGCCATTGCCGCCTGCAAGGCGAACGAGGTCGCGGTCTTCGCCCACCATATCACCAATCAGCACCGCGGCCCCGCCGTCGTCCAGAACTACAACGATCTGTGCAACCAGACCGGCGGGCGCGCCTATTTCAGCGATACCGCGTCGCGCGCCGAATATGAGGACATGCTCGCCGAGGCCATTTGCGCGTCCTGCGGCCTGCCGCGATGCGAAGAGATCGAGACACCCAGGCTCGAACCATGCCTTTCGGTCAGTTGGGGGGACAGCCGCTGCGATTGCTTCGAGACCGACGATACTGAAATCGTCTGCATCACGGCCTGCAATTGCTACTCCAACGTCGCCTTCAGCAACCTGACCATCGAGGCGGTTCTCGTCACCGGTCCCGGCGCCTCCTCCGTGCCGACACTGCCGGATGGCACGCCTTCGGTGCAGATCGCTCCGTTGGGGCCGATCTGCTTCGGCACCGTGCCTCCCTGCCGCGACGATGTCGCCGGCTGCGTCTCCCGCGAGTTCGTCATTCGCACCCGGGGCGCCCGTCCGGGGGATTATGAGGTGCACCTGCTCGGCGTCTGCTACGATGTCGTTTTCCATTACGACATGCGCGACAGCTTCAAATTGGTGCTGTGCAAGGATTGACGATCCGCGCTCTCCGGACGGAACCAGGCGGACGCTAGACCGCCGGGTAGCGGAGCCTTCCGAGGAAGCGGCTTAGGCTCGGCAGCCGCTGCTTCGTTCCGCGCCAGCGCGCCTTGGCTTTTTCGAAGCGCATCACCTCGTCGATCCGGCGATCGAGGAAGAGGCGGGTCTGGGCGTAGTCGGCGCTGTCGTCGTCGAGGAAGACGAGGCTGGTCGCTCCATAGACTCCGAGCAGGATCGCGCGCTTGGAATAATGGTTGAAGTCGGTCGCCATGTCGCCGGCCACGCGCCAGATGCGGTCCGCCCCGCGCCAGGCGAGCCTTGCGCCGGCGATCGCATTCTGGGGCATTGCGAGGATCGAGAGCGCGCGCCTCAGCGCCTCGCGGTGCGGCGCCGTCGCCTCGAGCCTGAACAGGATCAGTTCGCGAATCCTCTCGCGGATCTTCATCGCCGCGATCCGCTCCGGCGGAAAGGCGAGCAGCATCGCCTTGTCGATCCAGTCGAACCAGGCGTCGATCATCTCGACCGCGCCGCCCGGAAAGGCAAGCCGCGCGCGGTCCGCCGGCACGCCGATCTCGCCCGCGGCCATGGCGATCGCCGCATCGCTCCATCCGTCGAACGCGGCATGGGCCGGCAGGCGCGGCGCGAGCTCGGCGCGAAGCTCGTCCAGATTCATGTCGGCGGGCGCGATCATGAAGGCCAAATGATCGTCGCCGCCCAAGGATGCAAGAAAATGATCGTGGAGTGTATTGACGTTCAGCTTTGCTGATCCCTCCCCCTGAGGGGGAGGGTAGGGTGGGGGTTTACGGAGTTCGTGGTTTTCCGCCGACGCCGGAACCCCTCACCCCAACCCTCTCCCCATGGGAGAGGGAGCAGCATCGCGCCGAACGCCGATCCGTCCTAGTCACCGCGCCGCAATGCTCTCGCCCGCGCAACCGCCCGCCCGAGCGCCGCCGTCACCATCGCGCCCTTCATCCGGTTGCCGTCGTTCGCCCGCATTCCCACCAGCTCGTCCGGGATGATTCCGCGCACCTCGTTCGATCCGTCGGCGCGTAGCCTGACGCAATCGGGAAGCTCCAGGGTCGCGCCGCTGTTGCTCAGGACCGTGGGCGTGCCGCCATTGGTATGGCCGCAGCCCGCGCCGCCCGTGCGCGCGCCGAGGATGATCGCCGCGCGATTGTCCTGAAGCACCGCCGCGAACTCCTCCGCGGCCGACCATGTCTCCTGGTCGACGAGAACGATCAGCGGCCCCTGCCAGACATGATCGCGGTAGGGATGCTGGGCCGGGCTGAAGATATAGGGCGCCCATGGGCGGCCGGCGAAGGCTCCGGCGGGCGCCGCGCCGACGAGCCCGGTCGCATAGCCCGCCTCGACCAGCCGGGGGCAATCGGCGCCTTGCGAGCAGGGTCCCGCTCGGCGCTCCGCCGCCTCCGCTTCCGCCGCCCAGGCGAGCAGCCGCGCGCGATCCGCGGCGCCGGCGGAAGCGGCCTGTTCGCGCAACAGTGCGGCGAGCTCGCGCCACTGTCGCGCCCAATGCGCGCCGCGGACGAAGGCCCGCCGCTCCGAGGTCAGCGGCACCGGGCTCACGCTTCGCGCCGCCGCCTCCGCCCACTCCGATCCCCCGCCATTGCCGCTGATGTCGACCATCAGCACCGTCGCGCCGGCCGCGCGCAGCCGCTCGATTCGCGCCTCGAATTCGGCCATCATCCGCCGATAGGCCCAGGTGAGAATATGATCGGTGCATTCGTCGTCGCACGGCCGGTCCGGATCGATGGCGAGCGCCGCGATCGCGCCTTCGCACCAGCCGGGGCCGCCCTGCGGCTGGAAGATGCCGATGCGGATGATTCCGATCCGCTCGCCCCCCGCGGCGACCATACCGGTGGCGAACATCTCGCCGCCCTCGACCGGCCGATAGCCGGCCAGCGCCGGCGCGACTCCGGGCGAGCTCTGCCCCGAATCATAGCCGAGCCGACGGCATAGCGCCGCCGGGCCAGTGGCAGGAGGCACGGCTGGCGCCACGGCCGCCGAGGGCGCCGCCGGCCAGCGGATCGCGACATGGCCGTCGCCGATCCTCTGAACGAGGCGGTCGAATGCCGCCCGCGCCCCGCCGTCGTCGCGCGCCGCTCGGATGCGGGAAGCGGCGCGATCGAACAAAGCGTCGAGATCGACCTCGCGCTCCTTCGTCAGCCAGTCGAGATTGGCATATTTCTCGTCGAGCGCCGAGCGCATCTGGGCGAGGTCGGCGAGCCAGGGGTCGGGAGACCAGGCCGGGTTTTGCGCCGCGGCCGCCGCCGCAAGCCAGGTCGCCACGACAAGGCCGAACAAGGTCCGTTTTCGCATTCCATTCCCCCCTCGGGCCGAGCGGAGATCATGGCCAAGCCCGCGCGAGCGTCAATATCGGACCGCCGCCTCGCCCCCATTCTTGCGCTCGGGAACGCGGATCAGAACCAGGGCCGCGCAGATCAGCAGCGCGCCGATCCAGTCCTGGCTCGACAGCCGCTCCTGGAAGGCGATCCAGCCGATCGCGGCCGAGGCGATCGGCTGGGTGAGGAAGCACAGGCCGGTGACGACCGGCGAGAGATGGCCCATGGCGTAGACCAGCAGCCCCTGGCCGATGAGCTGGCTGCTCACCGACAAGGCGATTACCGGCGCCCAATCCTGCGGCATGACCGGCTCGCCGATCGCCAGCGCGAAGATCAGGATCGGAAGCGCGCCGCCGGCGGTGGCGATGGCCAGCACCGGCCAGGGCTTCATCGTCTGCCGCGCCCTGTCCACCGCGACGAGGTAGAAAGCGTAGAACAGGCCGGCGAGAAGCGCGAGCAGGTCGCCGGCGAAATGCGCGCGCGACATTTCGTAGCTGTTGCCGATGAGCAGGACCGTGCCGACCGCGGCCAGCGCGAGCGCCGCTAGCTGGACCGCCCGCGGCGCCCGGCGAAGCAGGATGAAGCCGTAGATGGTGAAGATGAAGCTTGCGAAATTGCCGAACAGGGTCGCGTTGGCGAGCTTGGTGCGAAGGATCCCGGCATGCCAGGCGGCGAGATCGGCGGCGAAGAAGATCCCGCCGATCGCCACCGCCGCGACCAGGGTCCAGGCCGGGAAAGGCTGCCCGCGCTGCTGGCGGACGGCGATGAAGGCGAGAAAGGGAAGCGCCAGCGCCAGCCGCCAGAATCCGGCCGCCACCGGCCCGATCGCCGCCTCCTGCTGGCACAGCCGCACCAGCCACGGCCCCGCCGCCAGCACGAGATTGGCGACGATCAAAGCGGGGAAAGCGAGCCGGGGCGGGTTGTGCATTGCATTTTGCAACCCTTATATCCTTCCGCACCGCAGCATTTTTTCGAAAGGCCGCCATGCCCTCGCTGTTCGATCCGATCAAGCTCGGCGCCGTAGAGGCGCCCAACCGGGTGCTGATGGCGCCGCTGACCCGCGGCCGCGCCACCCGCGAGCATGTCCCGACCGAATTGATGCGGACCTATTACGCCCAGCGCGCCGCCGCCGGCCTGATCATCTCCGAAGCCACCGGCATCAGCCGCCAGGGCCTCGGCTGGCCCTACGCGCCGGGCCTGTGGACCGACGAGCAGGTCGAGGGCTGGAAGCCGGTGGTCGAGGGCGTGCATGAGGCCGGCGGCCGGATCTTCGCCCAGCTCTGGCACATGGGCCGGGTCGTCCATTCCAGCATGGGCGGTGCCCAGCCGGTCTCCTCGTCCGCGACAACCGCTCCGCACAAGGCCCACACCTATGACGGCCGCCAGCCCTACGAGGAGGCCCGCGCGCTGCGGCTCGACGAGATCCCCGATCTGCTCGGCGACTATGAAAAGGCCGCCGCCAACGCGCTGCGGGCGGGCTTCGACGGGGTCCAGATCCACGCCGCCAATGGCTATCTGATCGACCAGTTCCTGCGCGACGGCGCCAATCGTCGCGGCGACGATTATGGCGGAAGCATCGAGAACCGGATCCGCCTTCTGCGCCAGGTGACCGCGGCGGTCGCCGACGTGGCCGGCGCCTCCCGAACCGCCGTCCGCCTCTCGCCCAATGGGGATTCGCAGGGCGTCAACGACAGCGACCCCTACGCGCTCTTCCCGGCCGCGGCGGCCGCTCTGTCGGAGATCGGCATCGCCTTCCTCGAGCTTCGCGAGCCGGCCCGCGACGGCACGTTCGGCAAGGCCGAGGTCGATCCGGTCCACCCGCACATCCGCAAGGCCTTCGCCGGCCCGCTGGTGCTCAATTCGGATTACCGGCTCGAGCGCGCCCAGGCAGCGCTCGATTCGGGCGAGGCGGATGCGATCGCCTTCGGCCGCACCTTCCTCGCCAATCCCGATCTGGTCGAACGGCTGCGCGCCGGCGCCCCGCTCAACGACGACGTCATGGCTACCTGGTACAGCCAGGGCCCCGAAGGCTATGTCGATTATCCGGCTCTCGGTTAATCCTCGCCTCCCCGCGCTTTCGCGAGAGGAGCTAGGCTGAGAATCGCTCCTTGAGCGCGAGCATCGCCAGCGCCGCTTTCGCCGCCTCCCCGCCTTTGTCCTTGTCGGCGCGGTGCGCCCGGGCCAGCGCCTGGGCCTCGTTCTCGACGGTCAGGATTCCGTTACCGATGGCGAGGCCGTCGAGAGTCAGCGCCATCAAAGCCCGCGCGCTTTCCCCGGCGACGATCTCGAAATGATAGGTCTCGCCGCGGATCACGGCGCCCAAAGCGACATAGGCGTCATAGTCCGATCCCTCGGCGGCCAGAGCGATCGCTCCGGGCACCTCGAGCGCTCCGGGGACGGTGACCACGTCGACTTGGTGGCCCGCGAGCGCCGCCTTCGCGCCATCGAGCAACAGGTCGTTCAGATGGGCGTAGAAGCGCGCCTCGACGATCAGGATACGGGCCATGGTCTAGCGCTCCATCGCGATCGGCCGCTCGCCGACGATGGCGAGGCCGTAGCCGCCCAGCGCCACCGGCGTATGGTGGCTGTTGGTCAACAGGATCATGTCGTGCACGCCGAGCTCGGCGAGGATCTGCGCGCCGACGCCATAGTCGCGAAGCTCGGCATATTCGGCCGGGCCGGCGGCCCCCGCGCGCACTCTCAGCGCGTCGGTCATCGCGCCTGGCATCGGCCGGTTGATGACCACGATCACTCCGGCGCCTTCCTCGGCGATCGCCTTCATCGCCCCTTCGAGCAGTCCGCCGCGCGCGCCCTCCTCGGCGAAGGCGTCGGACAGGATCGACAGCGCGTGCATCCGAACGAGGGTCGGCTTGCCCGGATCGACATGCCCCTTCACCAGCGCGATCTGCTCGACCCCCGAAGCCTTGTTGAGGAAGGTCCGCGCGGTCCACGTCCCGCCCCAGCGGCTTTCGAAGCGCGCCTCGGCGGTCTGCTCGACGATCCGGTCCTTGCGCAGGCGGTAGGCGATCAGGTCGCGAATCGTTCCGATCCTCAGGCCATGGAGCCGGGCGAAGGCGAAGAGGCCGTCCATCCGCTCCATCGATCCGTCGTCGGACATGATCTCGCAGATCACGCCCGACGGATTGAGCCCCGCCAGCCGCGCCACGTCCACCGCCGCCTCGGTATGGCCGGCGCGCACAAGCACGCCGCCGTCGCGCGCGACCAGGGGAAAGACATGGCCCGGCGAGACGATATGCTCGGGGCCCTTCGCCGCGTCGACCGCGACCGAAATGGTCCGCGCCCGGTCGGCGGCGGAGATCCCGGTGGTGACTCCTTCGCGCGCCTCGATCGAGGTGGTGAAGGCGGTGCCGAGCCTCGTCCCGTTGGTCCGGCTCATCGGCTCCAGCGCCAGCTGCCCGGCGCGCTCGCGGGTCAGCGCGAGGCAGATCAGGCCGCGGCCGTGCTTGGCCATGAAGTTGATCGCGTCCGGAGTCGCCATCTGCGCGGGGACGACCAGGTCGCCCTCATTCTCGCGGTCCTCGTCGTCGACCAGGATGAACATCCGCCCGTTGCGCGCCTCGTCGATGATCTGTTCGGCGCTGGCCATCACCCCGCTCGATCCGCTGGCGAGGAATTTCTCGAGCTTCAGCAGGGTGTCGGCGGTCGGATTCCAGTCCTCGTCGCCGAGCTTGCGAAGGGAGTTGGGATGAAGCCCGGCGGCGCGCGCCAGCCCGGCCCTGCTCATCTCGCCCTCGGCGACGAGCTCGCACAGGCGATCGATCAACAGGGTGCTCATGCCATTCGCCTATCACACTGCAATGTGATCAGCCAATATGAAATCACATTATGCGTTGCGCGCTTCCATCATCCTGCCGAGATAGCGGGCGAGAATGTCGATCTCGATATTGATCTGCCGGCCCACGCCGACGCTGCCGAAGCTGGTCTGCTGCGCCGTGTGCGGGATGATGTTCACGCCGAACGCGACGCTGCCGTCGCGCCGCGTGCTGACCTCGTTGACCGTCAGCGACACCCCGTCGAGCGCGATCGACCCCTTGGCCGCGATGTAGGGGGCGAGCGATGCGGGGGCGGCGATCGCGATCTGCAGCGAATCGCCCGATGGATCGGCCGATGTCACCTCGCCGACGGCGTCGACATGGCCGGTGACGATATGGCCGCCAAGCTCGTCGCCGACCTTCAGCGCGCGCTCGAGGTTGAGCCTTGTGCCCTCGGCCCACATGCCGGAGGCGGTGCGGCTCCGGGTCTCGGCCGAAACGTCGACCGCGAACCAGCCCTCTCCCTTGCCGACCACCGTCAGGCAGACGCCCGAGCAGGCGATCGACGCGCCGAGATCGATGGCGCTCGTGTCGTAGCCGCAGGCGATCCTGACGCTCAGGTCCCCGCGCGCCTCGACCGCCTCGATCCGGCCGACGTCGGTGACGATCCCGGTGAACATTCGTCGCGTCTGCTCCCTTTCCGCTCATCCTGAGGAGCCGTTGAGCTTGTCGAAACGGCGTCTCGAAGGACGCACAGTGATGGTCCTTCGATACGGGCCTTCGCGGGCCCCATGAAAGTAATACTTTCATGGGAACCCTCCCAGGCTCAGTCCCTACTCAGGATGAGCGGGCTTGGCATGCTTTTCCCTGAGCCGCTCGTAGACTTCGAGCCGGTCGCTGCCAAGCTGGCGCGAATCGGTCATCCGCCAGCGCTCGTGAGCGTCGGCGATCGCCTCCAGGCCGAGATAGCCGACCGACGATTTGCCCTCGCCGATCAGGATCGGCGCGCGGTAGACCAGCAGGCGGTCGACCAGATCGGCGGCGAGGAAGGCGGTCGCGGTCGCCGATCCGCCCTCGACCAGCAGGTCGTTGACGTCGCTCAGGCCGTAAATCTCCTCCGGCGCGCCGATCCGGCTCCAGCCCTCCACGGCGTCGCCGCGCGTGAGCAGGGCGCGGCGCGGCGAGCGATCCTCCAGCCCCGGCAGCCGAACGTCGAGCTTCGGCGCGTCCGCCTCGTAGGTGCCGCGCCCGACCAGGATCATGTCGCTGCGCGCCCGTTCGAGGTGGACGTGCGCCCGAGCGTCCTCGCCGGTGATCCACTTGCTCTCGCCCGAGGGCAGAGCGATCCTGCCGTCGATCGACATGGCGAGCTTCAGGGTCACGTAGGGGCGGCCGAGGCGCAGTCGCGTCAGGAAGCCGGCCATCGATCGCCCGGCCTCCTCCGCGCCCGGGCCGGTCTCGACCGCGATGCCCGCCTCCCGAAGCCGGGCGATCCCGGCACCGTTCGTTCGGGGATCGGGGTCGCCCAGCGCGATCACCACCCGCGCCGGCGCGGCCGCGGCCAGCAGCTCCGAGCATGCCGGCCCGCGTTCGCTGCGGTGGGCGCAGGGCTCGAGCGTGATATAGACGGTTGCGCCTTCGGCCGAGTCCCCCGCCTGTTCCAGCGCCATCGCCTCGGCGTGGGGGCGGCCGCCGGGCTGGGTCCAGCCGCGCCCGATCACCACCTCGTCCTTGACGATCACGCAGCCGACATTGGGATTGGGCGCCGTCCGTCCGCGCCCGCGGTCGCCTAGCGCGACCGCCGCTTCCATCCAGCGCTCGTCGCTCAAATGCCCAACCGGTTGAGATTCTCGTCGAGCCGCTGGAGCTGGCGGCGATGCTCCTCGATCGCCGCGTCGCGCTCCGCCTTGTCGGCCTTCTGCTTGGCCACGATTTCGGCGTCGGTGCGGTTGGCGGGCCAGGAATCGATGAACATCACCTGCTCGCGAGTCTCCCCCAGGGTCTTCGAATCGAGATAGAAGACGAGCACGATCCCGCTCGCAATCCCGACCGCCAGCGCCGCCGCGATCCAGCTGTGGCGCGGCTTGTCGGTGAAGAAATTCCGGAGGTCGGACCAGAGCGCGCGGGGGGATGCGGGGCGGGGAAGCGGCATCGCGCGAAGATAGTGGACAGGCCCCCGGTGCGCCAGTGCTTGACCCTTAACCATTTCGGCGCATCATCCCGCCTCATGAAAAGGATAGCCCTCGCCCTCCTCCTCGCTGTCGGCGCCGCGTCGCCGGCCCTCGCCGACGAGCGGCATTACCCGCTGACCGATTTCGACCGGGTGATCGTCGAGGGCCCCTATGTCGTCCACATCGTCGTCGGCCGGGCGACCGCGGCGACCGCGACCGGTAGCCGCCAGGCGCTCGATCTGCTCGCGCTCGACCAGCAGGGCCAGATGCTGCGCATCCGCCGCAACCGCACCGCCGCGGCCGGAACCCCGGTCGCCGCCGGCGGAGTCGTCCATATCGAGCTCGCCGCGCGAAGCCTTCGCTCGGCGCGGATCATCGGCCCGACCCAGCTTGCGCTCGAAGGCGCGCGGGGAATGAACCTCGAGCTCAGCGTCGAAGGCAGCGGCTCGCTCCGCGCCGCCGGGCTCGACGTCGAGAATCTCTCGCTCGCTTTGCTCGGTTCGGGCGGCCTCGACATTTCCGGGGCGACCCGGGCCCTGACCGGCAACTTCCAGGGAACCGGCGAGATCGCCGCCGGCGCCCTGCGCGCCTCGCGCGCCTCGGTCGTCTCCACCAATAGCGGGGCGATCACGCTCACCGTCAACGGCCCGGCGGCGGTGACCTCGAACGGCCTCGGCGAGATCCACGTGCTCGGCCGTCCGGATTGCACGATCCGCGGCATGACCCCCGACGTCGTCGCCTGCGGCGGCGAGGGCCTGCACCGATAGCTGGGCAATGGCCGTGATCGTCAAATGGAGTCATCCCGGCGGAAGCCGGGACCCATGCACACCGACGAGTGAGAAGTGTCGCAAAGTCCGGAGCTTCTGGGGGCAATGCCGAGCTCATGGGTCCCGGCTTCCGCCGGGATGACTCTGTAACTAAACGAAACCGCCCGGGCTCATTGAGTACCGCCCCTAGACCAGCGCCAGCCCCGTCAGCTTGCCGAGCAGGCGCGGCGGCAGCGCGTCGATCCCGTCCGGCTCGCCCTCCAGATCCGCCGGCACGTCGGCCGCTTCGAGATAGCGCCAGCCCTGGTGCGCGCGCTTCGAGGCCGCGCGGACCCGGACCAGGTCCGCGTCGAGCCGGATGATCGCCCGCCCGTCCGAGGCGGTGCCGAAGCCGAGGATCGCCTGGCGCCCGATCAGGCGGTGCCTCACGATCCAGTAGAGCGATCCACCGGTCAGCTCGTCCGCCCGCTTGGGCATGAAGCGGGTCACGATCGCCACCGTTCCGCCGGTCGCGCGCGAGCGCATGCGTTTGTCGAGCGCGTCGAAGCCGGTGCAGCGGACCGCGACCTTGGACAAATTGAGGCTGGGCATGTGTCGGCCCTTAATGTTCAGGCACTTAGCCCGCAAGGCCGGTGGCGACGGCGAGGCCCAGGAAGACGAGGAAGCCCATCGAATCCGTGGTCATAGTCACGAACACCGACGAGGCGACGGCGGGGTCGGCGCCGGCCCGTTCGAGGGTCAGCGGAACGAGCACGCCGGCCAGCCCCGCGATGACGATGTTGGTCATCATCGCCGCCGCGATCACCCCGCCGAGCGCCGGATTGGCGAAGACGAGCGAGACGCCCACGCCGATCACCACGGCGATGGTCGCGCCGTTGAGCAGAGCGACCCGAAGCTCGCGCCACACTGCGCGCCAGCGGTTGGATTGCGTCAGCTGGTTGGTCGCCAGCGCCCGGACGGTGACGGCGAGCGTCTGGGTCCCGGCATTGCCGCCGACGCCCGCGACGATCGGCATCAGCGTCGCCAGCGCCACCATCCGGGCGATCGCCCCCTCGAACATGCTGATGATGATCGAGGCCACCAAAGCGGTGCCGAGATTGGCGATCAGCCAGCGCACCCGCGCCTTGTAGCTGTCGGCCACCGGCTCGTTGATGTCGCCCTCGACGCCGGCGCCGGACAGCAGCAGCGCGTCCTCGCTCGCTTCCTCCTGGACGATGTGGACGACGTCGTCGGCGGTGATCATGCCCACCAGCCGACCGCCCGAATCGACCACCGCCGCCGAGATCAGGGCGTATTTCTGGAAGCGCAGAGCGACCTCCTCCTGGTCCATGTCGACCGGGATCAGCGTCTGCTCGCGCTTCATCACGTCGGCGACCGCGATCCGCCGCGGAGTCCTCAGGATCCAGGAAAGCAGGCAGGTGCCGACCGGCCGGTGCGCCGGATCGACGACGAACACCTCCCAGAAGTCGGTCGCCATCTCGTCGCCCGCGCGAAGGAAATCGATCACCTGGCCGACCGTCCAATGCTCGGGCACGGCGACGGTGTCGCGCCGCATCAGGCGGCCCGCGGTTTCCTCCGGGTAGGACAGCGCTTCCTCGATCGCCGCCCGGTCGTCGGGGTCGAGCGCGCGAAGAACGGCGCGCTGCTCCTCCTCCTCCATGTCCTCGATGATCGCGACCGCGTCGTCGGTCTCGAGCTCGCCGGCGATCTCGGCGACCTGGTGAGGCTCCAGCGCGTCGAGCAGTTCCTCGCGCACCCAGTCGTTCATCTCGGCGAGCACGTCGCCGTCGAGCTCGTCGGCGATCGAGGCGGCGAGCGCGCGCCGGTCGCCGCTGTCGACCAGCTCGAACAGGTCGGCGACGTCGGCCGGGTGGAGCGCCGCGACCAGCTCGCGGGCGCGTTCGGAATCGCCCGCCTCGACCCGCTCCATCACCTCGCGGACGAATTCGGGCCGCAGCCGGTCGTCCGCGTCGTGGCGGCTTTCGGGTGGGGCGGCCGTCTCCGGGGCGGAGGTATCGAGGTCGCTGTCGCTCATCTCGCCCTCCTTCGCTTGGCTTGATCCCGCCGCTTCCTAGGCTGGCGCGCTTGCCCTGTCGATACGTGGAGCCTAAGCGGCGGCGCGAAGGAGTTCCCTATGTCCGAAGAGAAGAACAATCTCGTCCTCAGCCTCGATTCCGGCGGAGACGTCGTCATCCGCCTGCGCCCCGATCTCGCCCCGCAGCATGTCGATCGGATCAGGGAGCTGGTCGAGGAAGGCTTTTACGACGGCGTGATCTTCCACCGCGTGATCGACGGCTTCATGGCCCAGGGCGGCGATCCCACCGGATCGGGCATGGGCGGCTCCGACAAGCCCGATCTGCCCGCCGAGTTCAGCCGCGAGCCGCACGTGCGCGGCACGGCCTCGATGGCCCGCTCGAACAATCCCAACAGCGCCAACAGCCAGTTCTTCCTCTGCCTCGACGATTGCGGCTTCCTCGACGGCCAGTACACCGTCTGGGGCGAGGTGACCGAGGGCATGGAGCATGTCGACGCCCTGCCCAAGGGCGAGCCGCCGCGCAATCCGGGCAAGATCGTCAAGGCCAGCCTTAGGGATTAGGTCCGGGAGCCACCCCTTTTTCCCTCCCCCTCAGGGAGGGCGTAGGGTGAGGGTGTTCGGCGCAAGCGGTTATTCGTTGACTCTGTAACCCCTCACCCCAACCCTCTGCCCATCGGAGAGGGAGCATGGAAATGTCGACCAAGGCAATGAGCCGCCTCGTCACGCTCGTCACCGGCGCTTCGGCCGGTCTCGGCGCGGAATTCGCCCGCCAGCTTGCCGCCAAAGGCGAGCCGCTCGCTCTCGCCGCCCGCCGCCGCGACCGGATGGAGGCGCTGGCCAGGGAGATCGGCGGCGAGGTCCACATCTTCGAGGCGGATCTCGCCCGCGAAGGCGCCGCCGCCGGCCTGCTCGCCGAAATGGCCGCGGAAGGCCTCACCGTCTCCACCCTGATCAACAATGCCGGCTTCGGCCTCGCCGGCAAGGTCGCCGCTTTGCCGCCCGGGCGCCAGAGCGAGATGATCGATCTCAACGTCCGCGCTCTGACCGAGCTCTGCCGGCTCGTCCTCCCGGCCATGCTGGAGCGGGGGAGCGGCGCGATCCTCAACGTCGCCTCGACCGCGGCCTTCCAGCCCGGGCCCAACATGGCCGTCTATTACGCCAGCAAGGCCTATGTCCTGTCCTTCACGGAAGCGCTCCACCACGAGCTCGAGGACACGCCGGTCCGGGTCACCTGCCTCTGCCCGGGCCCGACCGAGAGCGAGTTTTCCGAGGTCGCCAACTCGCGCAGCCCGACGCTCGAGCGGATGAAGGTCCCCGCCGCCCCGGTCGTCCGCGCCGGCCTCGCCGGCCTCGCCAAAGGCAAGGCGATCGTCGTTCCCGGCCTGCCCAACAAGATCACCAGCCAGATGAGCCGCCTGCTCCCCCGCGCGATGATGCGGCGGATCGTCGGGCGGATTAAGGTCTAGAGAAACCTTATGCTCGGTTCGCGGACGCGCCGCAGCATCAATTCGGTCATCGCCCAGACCATCGCGTCGGCCCTGTCGGGAGACCGCCCCGGCCCGGCATAGCCGCCGCCGATCAAGAGACCGCACAATTGGTCCTCCAGCGCCGGAAAGGCTCCGGCGAACTTCGCCTTGCCGGCTTCGAACAGGGCCGCGACCGGCTCGGCGCGCGCCGTCTTGCCCTCGGCGGCGTGAACCAGCCGCAGCGGCAGCCCGGTATCCGCTGCCCTCAGCACGCTTTCGATCATCTTTCCGCCATTGTTCGCCTCGGCCACCACCCGATCGGCGCCCCAGGCCTTCGCCGCGCCGGCCACCGCCTTCGCCCAGCCGTCCGGCGAAAGCCCCCCGGCGCTGCAATCGGCCAGCACATAGCCTGTCCCGAGCGAAGCCGAGGGGCCTGTCCCGTCGCGGCCAAGCCCGCACACCACGATCCCGCATACGCCTTCCGCCGAAGCGGGCGGATCGACCCCGATCACGATTCGGGGACAGTTGCCGGCAACTGTCCCCATTTGCACCCGTCCCCTCTCGATCATCGCCCGGGTCCACAGCGCCCCTTCGAAATCCTCGATCAGCTCGCCGTCCAGCTCCTGCCGCCCGAGCCTGGTCCCGCCGTACATCTCTACCATCGCCTGCCGATAGTCTGCGGCCGAATGCACATTGTCGCAGGTCCGGCCAAAGGTCGTCTCGGCCCGCTCCATGGCGGCGATCCGCTTGACCAGGGGAATCGCCCGCGGCGTCGTCGTCACCACCGTGCGCGGGCGCTCGCCCAGCCGAAGCCCGAGCATCAGATTGTCCCAGGTCTCGTCCGCCTTGGTCCATTTCGCCAGCTCGTCGCACCAGGCGAAATGGTGCTGCGGCCCGCGCAGCGAGTCGGGCGAGCAGGCGGAATAGGCGAAGGCCCGGGCGCCCGAGGGAAACAGCAGCATCCGCTGGCTCGCCACCCAGCGCAATTCCTCGTCGGCCCGGGCCGAGGCGATCAGCCCGCTGTCGCCGCGGACCATCACCTTCACCGCTTCGTCCATCGTCGCGGCGACGAGCGCGATCCGCGCGTCGGGATGCTCGCGCGCCCGCGCCAGCACCCATTCGGCCCCGGCCCGGGTCTTGCCGAAGCTGCGACCGGCCCGGATCGTCCACACCCGCCACTCGCCCGCCGGCTCGCGCTGCCCGCCATGCGCCCAAAGGCCCCAATCCTCGTTCATCGTCATCCGCTCGCCCGGGCTGAGGCTGCGGATCACCCGCTCCAGCGCCGCCTCGTCGAGCTGCCGCCCCGCCGCCGCCAGCCAGCGGCGAAGCGCGCGTCCATCCTGTTTCATCTTTCAACCTCGATATGGTCAATGCGCTGCCTGGCTCCCTCTCCCGTGGGGAGAGGGTTGGGGTGAGGGGGTTCCGAGTCGGAGACTTCCGCAAACGCCCGAACCCCCCACCCTACCCTCTCCCCAAAGGAGAGGGTTTTCAGGCCCGGACCGGGACCTAGGCCTCGTCCCCCTCCACCCGCACTCCGATCGCCTTCAGCTTGCGGATCAGCTTCGCCGTCACCTCCTCGATCTCCACCCGCTTCGGCACATTCCGCTTGGGCACGTTGAACCCCGCCAGGCCGCGCTGGTGGTGGCGCAGCAGCTCCATCCCCTTTTCCCAGTCGATCTCGCCGGGGGCGTCCGCCCCCTCCACGATCGCGTCGCCGCTGATCTCGATCCGCTCCGCCCCGCGCGCCGCCCGCTCGATCAGAGCCGCCTCCAGCCGCGCATAGCCCTGCTCCAGCGCCGCGTCCCAATCGGCGCGAAAGCCGGCGTCGCGCATCCGGTTGGCGTAGACGGTGCTCACCGCCACACGCGCCGCCTTGGTCGATTCCTGCACGTTGCAGGTCGCCGCCAGATGCTCGAGAAACACCGTCCGCGCCCGCACTCCGAATATCTGGTGCCGTTTGCGCCGCTTCTGCAGCTTGCGGTTGCAATTGGGCACGATCTCTTCACCTTCATCCTCATTCATCCCGCTCTCCTTCGGACAACAAAAAGGCCGCCGGCAAACCTGCCTGCGGCCCAATCCCTCATCGCGCTCCGGCGAAGGCCGGAGCCGTGGACAACCCCGTCGGGGGGTGGATCCCTCATCGCGCTCCGGCGAAGGCCGGAGCCGTGGACGACTCCCGTCGGGGGTCGATCCGTCTTTCCTGTCGGCTTAGCTCGGGAGAATCGCCGCCCCCGGGCGCGACTCGCACGTCTCCACGATGACTGAATCATGCCACGGCAGAGTCACTCTGTCAACCACAAAAGTCAATGAAATCAACGTCCTACAAAATATCGGAATCCGCCAGTGCCCTCAATCGCTTGCCCGCAAATTTGTTGGATTTGAAATCCGACAGAAACCCGATTTTTCTCCGCGCAAAAATATTTTCGGCCCCGCCTCGGCGCCCAATCCGCCTAATTCAGAAGCTCCTCGCCGGCCGCTTTGAATCTCACGCAAAGCCGCGAAGCCGCAAAGAAGAAAATTAAAGGCCTAAGGCCGTATGGCCACCTACGGAGACGGACAGCAATGGCCTTCGGCCGGAGCTTGCTCAGCCTCTTTGCGCCTTCGCGTCTTTGCGTGAGACAATCCACGCCCGAACCGCTCAAGCGCCGGGGAAGAATGCACGAGGAAGGCCTACCCCAATTCCCCAACCAGCCAATCGTGGAACACCCGCACTGGCCGCCGCCCCAGCGCCGCCTTCCTACAGGCGAACCAGTAGGAATAGGGGCTCTCCACCGCGGCGTCGAACAGGCGGTGGAGGCGCGGGTCGTGGGCACCCTCCAGGTGCATCTCGAACATGAAGGCGATTCCGAGCCCCTGGGCGGCGGCGTCGAGGATCAGCTGGCCGGAATCGAAATGGTCGATCGCCGCCGGCGCGAGGTCCGGCAGCCCCATCGCCTCGCGCCAGTAATCGAACGCGTCGGGCAAATCGCGGTGGAGCAGGATCGTCGCTCCGGCGATCTCGGCGGGGTGCCTGAGGTGCGCAAGCGCCTCGCCGGCGATCGCCACCACCCGGTTGGCGCCGAGCTTCATGCTGTAGAGCGGCGGCTCGACCGCGCGGGCGAGGACGATCGCCGCGTCGAGCCCTTCGTCGAGCCGGGCCAGAGCGTGGCCGCGCGTGTCGATGTCGATGTGCAGCTCGGGATGGAGCGCCCTCAGCGCGCCCAGCCGCGGCATCAGCCGGTAGGAGGCGAACAGCGGAAGCACGGCGAGCTTCAGGCGCATGATCTCGGCGTGGCCGGCGGCGCGCTCCACCGCCTTGCCGAGCGCGTCGATCGCCGGCCCGATCTCGGCCAGCAATTGCGCGCCGTCGTCGTTGAGCGCGACCGCCTGGTGGCGCCGCTCGAACAGCGGCCGGCCGACGTGCCGCTCGAGCGACTGGATTCGCCGGGACAGCGCCGGCGAGGACAGCGCCAGCGCCTCCGCCGCGGCCTTGACCGACCCCAGCCGCGCCGTCTCGACGAACGCCTCGACCGCCGTCAGCGCCGGCAGCCGCTTCATGACGCTTGGCCTGCTATTTGTGCGCCGCACATTTCGGCGACCTCTCATTTGTGACGCAAATGCGTCACTCGCTGCGTGCAGTTTCTGCACCTGTAGAGGCCGTCTTCGCACTTGCACAAAACCTGCGCAAGCGCAAAAAAGACCCTGCCTTTCAGGCATCCTCTCCTAAAAACTTTCCAGGGTCGGCCACCGCGCCGGCCCTTTTTTTAGCCGAGGTCCGCCGAGCCTAAAGCGCCGCCGCGCAGCGGCGCCGCCCTTGGGCGAAGAGCCGGACCCGGCCGGCCAGCCTGCGCCCACGGGCGACAGGACTGACGTCACGGCACAATGGTGCCGTGACGGCCCTTCGGTGACCAGCCGGCTGTCGCGCCTACGCCTTCCCTCGGGCCGGCGGCCGCAAGGTCTCACGCAAAGCCTGTCCTGAGCGACGTCGAAGGGCCGCAAAGCCGCGAAGAAGAGAAAACGGGCGGAAGGCCGGAAGGCTTAGGGCGGCTGGCAGCAGTCGCTGCCGATAGAGACCCGCTCGGCCCCTTTGCGCCTTCGCGTCTTTGCGTGAGACATCCCGCGCCCGAGCCGCTCAGGCGCCGGGAATATGCTCCTCGCCGTCACGGCCGCCGCAAAGGCTCACGCAAAGCCGCAAAGCCGCAAAGAAGGGAAAGGGGCCGAAGGCCCGAAATGCTTTATACGCAGACCGGCAGCAGTGGCCGCCGATCGAGACCCGCTCAGCCCCTTTGCGCCTTTGCGTCTTTGCGTGAGATAAAATCCGAGCCCGAGCCGCTCAGGCGCCGGGAATATGCTCCGCACGAAGGCGCGGCGCCTCAGGCGCATCGTGATTGTTCGCTACGCGCCTGACCCCCTCGCGGAAAGTCGCTGCCCCGAAGTTCATCAGCAAGCCCAGCGGCAGGTCCATCAATCGCAAATAGGTCAGCACCTGCTTGGCATGCACCGGGGCCGTGCGCTCGACCGACTTGAGCTCGATCAGCAGCGCCCCCTCGACCAGAAGGTCGGCACGAAATCCTTCGTCGAGAATGATGCCGTCCAGCCGGATCGGAACCGGCTTCTGGCGCTCGACGACAAGCCCGCGCTGGATCAGGTTATGCGCGAGCACGGCCTCGTAAACGGATTCGAGCAGACCCGGCCCCAGCCGCTCGTGAACCTTGAACCCGCAATCGACGGCAATCGTCGCCAGCCTCTCGACATCCATCCATTTCCCCTTTCAGTTGAATGAACCTGCCGCTTCCGTGCCTCCTTCGAAGTCTGAATTATCTCACGCAAAGACGCAAAGCCGCAAAGAAGAAAATTGGGGCCGAAGGCCCCAGCGGCTCGGCGCCGATGCTGGATAGTAATGGCGGATGTCCCCATCCGCTCGGTCTCTTTGCGCCTTTGCGTCTTTGCGTGAGTCAAATCGGCGCCTGCACACCGCCGCCGCCGGGAATCGGCTCCCGCTCCTTCCGCCCCCCAACTTTTTTGAACCTTGCGTTGGCCGATCCGTTGGCCGGTCCTATGTGGGGCGCTTCGTTCCTGGAGATGTGAGCCGATGGCCGACGACGAACGCAGGGTGCGGCGCCTTCAGGTGGCGACGATGCGGCCCGAGGATTCGGGGCGCGGCATCGCCCGGCTGCCGCGCTCGCTGATGGCCGAGATGGGCCTCGCCGAGGGCGACGTGATCGAGCTGGTCGGCAAGCGCTCCACTCCGGCGCGCGCGGTCGGCCCCTATCCCGAGGACGAAGGGCTGGAGATCATCCGCCTCGACGGCCTCCAGCGCGCCAATGCGGAGCTCGGCGCCGGCGATTTCGTCGAGATCCGCAAGGCCGAATCCAAGCCCGCCACCCGGGTCGTCTTCGCCCCCGCGCAGAAGAATCTGCGGCTTCACGGCTCGGCCCACGCGCTGAAGCGAAGCTTCGGGATGAAGCCGGTCACCGCCGGCGACGTCGTCGCCACCCACGGCCAGCAGCAGATGCCGCGCGGCGACATCCCGCCCGAGCTTCGCCAGATGCTCTCCGCCCCGGCCTTCGCGCTCCAGGAGATCCGCCTCGTCGTCGTCTCGACCGTGCCCAAGGGCATCGTCCATATCGACGCCAATACCGAGATCGAGCTCCGGCCCGAATATACCGAGGCCAAGGAGAAGCGCCGAGCCGACGTCACCTATGACGATCTCGGCGGCATCGGAACGACGATCGACCAGCTTCGCGAGATGGTCGAGCTCCCGTTGCGCTACCCGGAGATATTCGAGCGGCTCGGGGTCGATCCGCCCAAGGGCGTGCTTCTCCACGGCCCCCCGGGCACCGGCAAGACGCGGCTCGCCCGCGCCGTCGCCAACGAGAGCGACGCCAACTTCTTCCACATCGCCGGCCCTGAGATCATGGGCTCGGCTTATGGCGAGAGCGAGAAGCGCCTTCGCGAATTGTTCGAGGAGGCGGCCGGCGCCGCGCCCTCGATCATCTTCATCGACGAGATCGATTCGATCGCGCCCAAGCGCGGCCAGGTCCAGGGCGAGACCGAAAAGCGCCTCGTCGCCCAGCTCCTGACCCTGCTCGACGGCCTCGAGCCGCGGCAGAACCTGGTCGTCATCGCCGCGACCAACCGGCCCGAGGCGATCGACGAGGCGCTTCGCCGTCCCGGCCGCTTCGACCGCGAGATCGTGATCGGCGTTCCCGACGAGAACGGGCGGCGCGAGATCCTCGGAATCCACACCCGCGGAATGCCGCTCGCCGAGGGGGTCGACGTCGCCGGCCTCGCCAAGCAGACCTACGGCTTCGTCGGCGCCGATCTCGCCGCTCTGGTGCGCGAGGCGGCGATCGAGGCGGTGCGGCGGATCATGCCGATGCTCGATCTTTCCGACGGCGCCGGGACGATCCCGCCCGAGGTGCTCGACACGCTCTCGGTCACGCGCAAGGATTTCGAGGAGGCGCTGAAGCGGGTCCAGCCTTCGGCGATGCGCGAGGTGATGGTCCAGGCGCCGAACATCGGCTGGGAGGATATCGGCGGGGTCGACGACGCCCGCGAGCGGCTTCGCGAGGGCGTCGAGCTTCCGCTTCGCCACCCGGACGCCTTCCGCCGGCTCGGAATCCGCCCGGCCAAGGGCTTTCTGCTCTACGGCCCGCCCGGCACCGGCAAGACCCTGCTGGCCAAGGCGACGGCGCGCGAGGCGGAGGCCAATTTCATCGCCACCAAGTCGTCCGATCTGCTCTCCAAATGGTATGGCGAGAGCGAGCAGCAGATCGCACGCCTCTTCGCCCGCGCCCGCCAGGTCGCTCCGACGGTGATCTTCATCGACGAGCTGGATTCGCTGGTCCCGGCGCGCGGCGGCGGCCTCGGCGAGCCCCACGTCACCGAGCGCGTCGTCAACACCATCCTCGCCGAGATGGACGGCCTGGAAGAACTCCAATCCGTAGTAGTCATCGGCGCCACAAACAGGCCGAACCTGATCGATCCGGCCTTGCTCCGCCCGGGCCGGTTCGACGAGCTGATCTACGTTCCGGTGCCCGATGCCGAGGGCCGGCGGCACATCCTGTCCATCCACACCAAGGGGATGCCGCTCGCCAAGGATGTCGACCTCGACGAGATGGCCGAGCGCAGCGAGCGGTTCACCGGCGCGGACCTCGAGGATCTCGTGCGCCGCGCCGGCCTGTTCGCGCTTCGCGGCTCGATCGAGGCGAGCGAGGTGACGATGGCCGCGTTCGAGCGCGCGCTCGGCGAGACCCGGGCCTCGGTGACTCCGGAGATGGAGCGCGAGTATGAGCAGATCCAGGCCAGCCTGAAGCAGGACGCGCGCGGCGCCTCGAGCGGAATCGGCTTCGTCCAGCCGGGAATGCTCACGCCGCGGGGTTCGAAGTCCTGAGCTTCGCGGCCGACCAGGCGGCAAGCCCCAGCATCAGCGCGGCGACGGCGGCGAAGGGCGCCACCGCGGCCCCCTGGTAGAGCGCGACCGCAAGCGGCGCACCGGCAATGTAAGCGAGGCCGTTGACCGAGGTGACCATTCCGGCGACCGCGTTCTGCTCGTGCCTCTCCACCGCCAGCGAGGCGCCGCTGGTGAAGCCGGGCCGGAACAGCCCGAAGCCGAGCGAAGCGAGCGCGAAGCCGATCGTGATCCCGTAGACCGAGCCGGCGAGGCCGGTCACCGCCGCGCCCAGCGCCGCAAGCGCCGAGCCCCACAGGACGAGCTGGCCCGGCTCGAGCCGGAGGCGCGGGATCAGCCCCCATTGCGCGAGCAAAGAGGCGACCGCCCCCGACATCAGCACGACGGCGATCGATTCCTGGGCATGGGCGAGCGGAACGTCGAGCCGGTCGATGACGAGGAAACCGATCACGCCGAGGAGGGCCGCCTGCCCGTGCCCGCCGACGATTCCGACGATGTGCCAGCGCATCACGCGCGGATCGCGCCAGCGCAGTGGCGCCCGCTCGGCATCCTCGCTCTGCGCGCCGTCGCCGCCGCCCCCGATCGACGGATAGCCGACGATCGGCCCGCGCGCGGCGCTTCGCGGCGTGTCGTCGGGCAGCCTCAGGGCGAGCATCAGCAGGACCAAGGCAGCGATTCCGGCGAAGACGAACAGCGGCCCCGAGAGGCCCGCGGGGGCGAAGACAAACAGCGGCGCGATGGCCGGACCGATGATCGTTCCGAGGCCGAAGGAGGAGGCGAGGCTGGCCAGCGCGCTGGTCCGCGCCACGCCCTCGGTCCGGGCGGCGACATAGGCCTGGACCGCGGGCGGAGAGGCCGATCCGAACGCGCCGTAGAGCCCGCGCCCGGCCATGAAGACCGCGAAGACGAGGGTCGGCGCGGCCAATCCGGCGAGGCCGAAGGCGAGCGCTCCGCCGCAGATCAGGTTGGAGGCGATGAAGCCGATCAGGCCGAGCCGCATCAGCGCGCGCCGTCCGCGGCGGTCCGCGCGGTGCGCCCAGACCGGCGCCATCACCACCCAGAGCACCGCGGACAGGCTGAAGGCGAGCGCCACCCACAGGTCGGCGACGCCCAATTCGCGCCCGATCGCCGGGAGCAGCGATTGCATCGCCGTGTTGCCCGCCGCGGCGACCAGCATCACCGAAAAGAGCAGGGCGAATCGTTCCCGCGAGAGGCCGTAGCCGTTCATTTCAGCGCGGCTCGCGCCCGGATCGGGATTTCCGCAGAGGGGGACGGCCCCTTGCGCCTTGCCAAGCGCGTCCCGATTTGCCAACGCATGGCCTTACCCCAAAAAGTTGGAATCAGCATGTCGGCATCCTGGAACGAAGCACGTAGTGACGGCGCCTTTGCGCGCGGAGGCGGTGGCGGCCCGCTGTGGCATTTCCTCAAGGGCTTCATCAAGCATCCCGTCATGGTCGGCTCGATCATCCCTTCGTCCAGGGCCACCATCGACAAGATGCTGGAGCCGGTCGATTGGACGAATTGCAAATTGTTCGTCGAATATGGCCCCGGCGTTGGCACGTTCACCGAGCATGTCCTTCGGCGCATGGCGCCCGATGCGACCTTGCTGGCGATCGACACCAATCCGGATTTCATCGACTATCTGTCCCGCAAGTTCCGCGACAACCGGCTCCTGCCCGTCCATGGCTCGGCCGCCGACGTCCAGCAGATCATCGCCGATTGCGGCTTCGACCATGCGGATTACATCTGCTCGGGCCTGCCCTTCTCGACCCTGCCCGCCGGCCTCGGCCCCAAAATCGCCAAGGAAACCTACGAGGCGCTGCGCCCGGGCGGCGCGTTCCTCGTCTATCAGTTCAAGGCCCGGGTGCGCGACTTCATGGCTCCCCATTTCGACCGGATCGACAAGGGCTTCGAATGGGTCAACATCCCGCCCTGCCACCTGTTCTGGGGCTGGAAGGCCTAGGCGGCCGAGCCGGTCAACACTACCGCTCATCCTGAGTAGGGACTGAGCTTGGGAGGGTTCCCATGAAAGTAATACTTTCATGGGGCCCGCGAAGGCCCGTATCGAAGGACCGTCCTTCGATACGCCGTTTCGACAGGCTCGCAAGTTTACCCTGAGCGCCTGCCTTGGCAGGCAGTCGAAGGGGCTACTCGGGATGAGCGAGGTGGGTTGATTTCCCCGAGCCCTAATCCAGCGGCTTCTCGCCGGCGAAGTTCAGCCGTTGCGAGATCCGATAATCGGCGATGGCGACGACGAAATAAGCGATCGCCCAGCGCAGCCGGTTGAGCAACGTGCGCTGCTTGCGATGCTCCTCCAGGGTGATCTCGGTCGAATTGGCGACCTCGCCGTCGACGTAGCGGCGCATCGCCGCGGCGAAGGCGGCGTCCTCCACGCGAAGCATCATCTCCAGATTCAGGAACAGGCTTCGCATGTCGAAATTGGCCGAGCCGATGTGCACCACGTCGTCGAGCACGAACAATTTCGTGTGAAGCTTGGTCGCCGCATATTCGAAGATCCGCGCTCCGCGCTTCAGCAGCGCCCAATAAGTGTGGCGGGCGGCGCCGACGCTCGCCTGGTGATCCGTCTTGGCCGGGGTGATGACCCGCACGTCGCCGTGCCGGGCGACGTCGCCCGTGCGGCGCATCAGCACCGGGCCGGGCGAGAAATAGCCGGCGATGATGTCGAGCTTGCTCGCCCGCTTCATGTCCACCCGGACGGCCCGTGCCCAGGGGCTCAGCCGCCGGGTCGGGCCGCCGAACAGCCAGTGCATCGCGCCTTCCGTGACGCTGTTTTGCTTCAGCAGCCGGCGAAGCTCGCGCATGCGCGCCTCGGGGCGAAGCGCCCAGGCGAACAAAGCCTCGAAATAGCCGACCAGGCAATCGACGCTGTCGCCCTCGACGAGCAGGCCGAGGTCGCGCCAGGCGCCGTCCTCGATCAGGCCGAAATAATCGTCCGAGATGTTGAAGCCGCCGATGATCACCCGCCGGCTGTCGGCCAGGGCCAGCTTCTGGTGGTTGCGCAGCAGATAGCGCCGTCCGTAGCGCGGCACGAAGCGGCAGAAGCGCGCGCCCTCGTCGGCGAGCGGCGCGAAGAAGCCCTCCTTGGCTCCCGCGGCGCCGAAGCCGTCGACCAGCAGCGCGACATCGACCCCGCGCTGCGCCGCGCGAACCAGCGCATCGCGCACCCGCGTCCCCGCCTCGTCCGCGCACCAGATGTAGTAGAGCAGGCGAAGCGACGTCTGGGCCTCGTCGATCAGGGCGATCAGCGCCTCGAGACGCTCCGGGCCTTCCGCGAGCAGGGTTAGCCGGTTGCCGGCCACTTCGTGCGCAGTGATTTTCGGGTCCGCCTCGCTCATGCTGCGCTGCCTAGACGCATGACGCCAAGCTGGGAAGGCGGCGAAGCTTGTTCTACGAACGGCGCGTGCCCGTCGAACGCCTCACGCTCAGCGACTTCCGCTCCTATCCCGACGCCCTCGTCGCCCCGGGGCCGGGCTTCGTCATCCTCACCGGCGAAAATGGCGCGGGCAAGACCAACTTGCTGGAGGCGGTCTCGCTGCTGTCGCCGGGACGCGGCCTGAGGGGCGCGGCCCTGGCCGAGATGGCGCGGCGTGGCGGGGCGGGCGGCTTCGCCGTCGCGGCGCGGGTCGAAGGGGTGGATTTGGGCACCGGCACGACCGCCGAGGCGCCCGACCGGCGCCAGGTGCGCATCAACGGCGCTCCGGCCTCGGCCAATTCGATGTCCGAACGGCTCTCGGTCCTGTGGCTGACCCCGGCGATGGACCGCCTGTTCGCCGAGGCCGCGGGGGGCCGTCGGCGCTTCCTCGACCGTCTCGTCCTTGCCCTGCGTCCCGATCACGCCGCCAACGCCGCGCGCTACGAAGCGGCGATGCGCGCGCGCAACAAGCTGCTCGCCGAGGAGCGGCCCGACGCTTCCTGGCTGACGGCGCTGGAGGCGCGGATGGATGAGCACGGCACGGCCCTCGCCGAAGCGCGCGCCGCGACGGTCGGCGCGCTGGCCGAGAGGCTGGCCGCCGCGCCGGAAGGCCCGTTCGCGCGGGCGGACCTTTCGCTCGAGGGCGTAGAGAGCGGCGACCTGGCGGGTGCCCTCGCCGCCGGGCGAAGCCGCGATGCGGTCGCCGGGCGTGCCTTGGTGGGCCCGCACCGCACCGATCTGCTCGTCACCCATCTCGGCAAGAACCAGCCGGCCGCGCTCTGCTCGACCGGCGAGCAAAAGGCGCTCCTGATCGGCCTCATTCTCGCCCATGCCGATCTCGTCGCCGCGCGGACGGGGCGGCGGCCGATCCTCCTCCTCGACGAGATCGCCGCCCATCTCGATCCGAGCCGCCGCGCGGCTTTGTTCGAACGGCTGGCGGCGGCCGGAGGGCAGGTGTGGATGACGGGAACCGAGATTGCGCTCTTTCGGGGGCTGAACGACACGGGCTGCTGGATTACAATTGAGGAAGGGATCGCGCGCCGGACGGACTAGGTCAGCCCCTCTCTCTTTCCTCCGTGTCGCACTCTTCCGACGTCTCAATCGGGTGTACGAAACGCTCAAACCCGTGCTGGGCGATATCCTGCTCATATTTCTTGAGCATGTCTTTTGCATAAGTGTCGTAACTGCCGGGAGGCATCTCGTCGCCTTCGCTAAATTCCCGGAGCGCTTCGAAAAAGCGCTTCACCACGTTTATTGCCGTATTGTATCGGACGCCCTGTTCGGACTTCAACTTCGTCCACGTTGGTTCAGTTATGCGCAGCACCGCAGCCAGAACCTTGACCGTCTTAAAGACGATTCGGATGTCTCGGCGTAGGGACTGGTCGATCCCCCACCTTCCAAATCTATCCATGGGCCCCCGACGTAATTTTTAGAAATTTTTCACTGAATAGGATTGATCGTAATTGTTTTAAGCAAGCCCTGCGGGTTTAGGTGCACGTAGTTTCATGTCAACCGCCTTAGGCCTGAGAGGGCGTAATCATGCCTGCCAAGGCGAGTACAGGCGATAGTTCCAAAACCCGCTGGTTAGGACGCGAAGGTTGTCAAAAACAAAAGCTCGATGCCATGCTTTCCCACAAATCGACCCAAGCGTATATGATTGATTTCACTACAAAATTTCTCAATGCGCACTTGACCCGAAACGATCTTCCGTGCGAAGAGGGGCCACACCGGGAGGCGTGACCCCTCTCCACCAAGACAGCCGGCCAAAGCCGGCGCTTCGAGTCTCGGCTGACAAGCGACTCATAGCGCCGCCGCCTCCCGGCGAAAAGCCCTTGAAGGGTCCAAGGGCGCCGGCCGTCGATCACGATCCACCAGGATCGGAGGGAAGGACGGTATGAAACACTTGCACCAATTTGGGCGGGAGGCCTTGGCTCCGAGCAATGATCTCGCAGCGAGACTCAATGGGAATTACGGGCGACTCGAAGACCGTCTTCGGGTCTCTGGCTGGGCCCGGTATTCTCTGGCGGACTTGCCATACCCTCCTTGGCTGCTGGACGAGTTCGAGCGTTTTGCGAAGCTCGCATTGCTCGACCTGCCGGCGGACCGCGATGATCCGACGCGCCAACGCAGGCGCCGCTATGGCCGGTTTCTCTGGATACCCTCTCTCGGCGTCCTGCTTCCGGTCGCTCGAGAGGTCGACGTGGCTGGCGCGATCGTTACCCATTTCGTTCAGGGGGCCGATTTTCAGCCCGAACTGGGTGGAAAGGTACGCGAGTTCGGGGCCTTAACCGAACCTATCTTTCGCTCGCCGGTTCTGCGGGCCCTCATCGAAGCGGACTGGCGAGTCGCTCGCCGCGCCGATGTGCTGCCCGAGAGCACCGTGTATCTGGTCGGAGCGCATATCCAGAAGCTTCAGCCCCGCAGGCAAAAAAAGTCCAATATCACGCCCAATACCACCCACCGTGATGGCGAGCTCGCAACCTTTGTTCACATGCTGGACGTTCGTAACGTCATCGGGGGGTGGAACGCCGTGACCATGCTCGACGGAGTGGGCCACCATCCTTCTGAGCTGGCCCCGTCGCGCGTGCTCGCACGTTTCACGCTCAAGGACGTGGGTGCCGGTTTCGTTGTGGACGACCGGAAAGTTGGGCACTTTCTCGAGGGCGTGAGGCTGGAGGATCCGGCCCAACCCGGACATCGCGCAACCCTGCTGATTGATTTCTGCCCGGCCAGATGGCTGCTTTCAAACGAGTCGCCGCCGACCGCAGAGGCCGGCGCCGTCACGCGCCTGACGGTCGGCGGCGGTCGGATAGCTTAGCGGCGCGAATGCGCCGCGACGAATTCGCGGAGCGCCGCGCGCGCCTCGGCCTCGCGAAGCGCCGTGCCGTGCGTGCCCGCGACCGTCACCATGTTCACGCCGACGCCACGCGCCCGTAACTGCTCGGCGAAGGCCTGCATGTTGCGCGGGCGGACCACCTCGTCGCCGCGCGAGGAGAGCAGCAGGATCGGAGCGCCGGCCGATACGGCGTAGCTCAGGAAGTCGAAGCGCTGGAGCTCCGGATCGACGTGCAGCCGGACGAACGGCTTGGCGATGCCGGGCACGAAATTGCGGCCCACCGCGGCGATGTCGGCCGCGGTGCCTTCCAGGATCAGCCCGTCAAACCCGCCCGCGCGCGCCATCGCCGCTGCCTGGCTGCCGCCGAACGAGAGACCGTAGGCGAACAGTGCCCCGCCGCCGATCCACCCGCGCCTGCGCAATTCGCTGACCAGCGCGGGCCCGGTCGCGATCGACGCATCGATCGTAGCGGGCACGTTCGTGCCGCCGCGCCCGGGATAATCGTAGAAGATGAGATCGGCCCCGGTGGCCGCTGCAAGCGCGGCGGCGAGGTGGCTCGAAGCGGAGACGAAGCTGGCATTGCCTCCGCTGTAGACGATCACCGTCTGGCTGGCCGGGTTGTCGAGCCGGACAGCATGGATGGTACCGAGGTCCGGCAGATCGAGCATTGCCTCCGTGATCGCGTAGCCGGCCGGCGCTACCAGCGCGACGCCGGGCGGCGGCGCTTCAACTTGCGGGAAGAAGCTGGTCTGGTCGATCACCGCGGTACAGCCGCCGAGTGCCGCGGCCAGCGCGCCTGCAAGGCAAATCCTCAAGTTTCGCAAAGCCATCGCCCCCTGCCAAGCCTTTGGTGAAGCTCGCCGGAGGGCGCTGAACGCCGGGTGAATGCGGGCGTTCGGCGGTGCCGGATTTCCGCCCTTTTTCCTTGGGTTTCGGGGCCCGATTCCCTATATCCTGTCCATGACAGACACCCCCAATGAAAACAGCTACGGCGCCGATTCCATCAAGGTGCTGAAAGGCCTCGATGCGGTCCGCAAACGGCCCGGCATGTATATCGGCGACACCGACGACGGATCGGGCCTCCACCACATGGTGTTCGAGGTTTCCGACAACGCGATCGACGAGGCTCTCGCCGGCCACTGCGACCGTATTCTGATCACCCTCAACCCCGACGGGTCGGTCAGCGTCGAGGACAATGGCCGCGGAATCCCGACCGGGATCCACGCCGAGGAGGGCGTCTCGGCGGCCGAAGTGATCATGACCCAGCTCCATGCCGGGGGCAAGTTCGAGAACACGTCGGACGACAATGCCTACAAGGTGTCGGGCGGGCTTCACGGCGTGGGCGTCTCGGTGGTCAACGCGCTTTCCGAATGGCTCGATCTCACCATCTGGCGCGACGGCGAAGAGCATTACATGCGCTTCGCTTATGGCGATGCCGTCGCCCCGCTCAAGGTGGTCGGCCCGGCCGGCGGCAAGAAGGGCACGCGAGTCACCTTCCTGCCCTCGCCGGCGACGTTCAAGATCATCGAGTTCGATTTCGAGCGGCTCGAGCACCGCTTCCGCGAGCTCGCCTTCCTCAACTCGGGCGTGCGCCTGGTCCTCGCCGACGCCCGGCACGAGGAGAGGGTGGAGCACGAGCTCTATTACGAGGGCGGAATCGCCGCCTTCGTCAAATATCTCGATCGCGCCAAGACCGCGCTCATTCCGGAGCCCATTTCAGTCTCCGGGCAGCGCGACGATATCGGCATCGAGGTCGCGCTCGAATGGAACGACAGCTATTACGAGCAGGTCCTCTGCTTCACCAACAACATCCCGCAGCGCGACGGCGGCACCCACCTCGCGGCGTTCCGTGCGGCGCTGACCCGAACGCTCAACAATTATGCCGAAAAATCGGGCATCATGAAGCGCGAGAAGGTCAGCCTCACCGGCGAGGACATGCGCGAGGGGCTGACCGCGATCGTCTCGGTCAAGCTGCCCGATCCCAAGTTCGGCTCGCAGACCAAGGACAAATTGGTCTCCTCCGAGGTGCGCCAGCCGCTCGAGAGCCTGATGGCCGACAAGATGGCCGAATGGCTCGAGGAGAATCCGGGCCACGCGCGGACCATCATCCAGAAGATCATCGACGCCGCGGCGGCGCGCGAGGCAGCGCGCAAGGCGCGCGAAGCCAGCCGCAAGTCGGTGCTCGGAATCGCCTCGCTGCCCGGCAAGCTGGCCGATTGCCAGGAGCGCGATCCGGCCAAGTCCGAATTGTTCCTGGTCGAGGGCGACAGCGCCGGCGGCTCGGCCAAGCAGGGCCGCAACCGCGAGGTCCAGGCGATCCTCCCGCTCAAGGGCAAGATCCTCAACGTCGAGCGCGCCCGCTTCGACCGCATGCTGTCGTCGAAAGAGGTCGGCACCCTCATCCAGGCGATGGGCACCGGAATCGGCCGCGACGATTTCAACATCGAGAAATTGCGCTACCACAAGATCATCATCATGACCGACGCCGACGTCGACGGCGCCCACATCCGCACCCTCCTGTTGACCTTCTTCTACCGGCAGATGCCGGAGATCATCGAGCGCGGGCACCTCTTCATCGCCCAGCCGCCGCTCTACAAGGTCGCCAAGGGCCGCTCGGAGGTCTACCTCAAGGACAATGCCGCGCTCGACGATTACCTGATCGACGCGGGGGTCAACCTCACCGCACTGGAGACTCCCGCGGGCCCGCGCTCGGGCGACGACCTGCGCGCGCTGGCCGAGCACGGCCGCCGTGTCCGCATGTTGATGGCCTATGTGCCGCGCCGCTACGATCCGGCGATCATCGAGGGGCTGGCGCTGACCGGCGCGCTCGATCCGAAGCTCGCTCCCGCCCAGCGCGCCGGAGCGCTGTCGCTCACCCAGGAGTGGCTGAACGCGGTCGACGAGGAGGGCCAATGGTCGGCCGAGATCGGCGCCGACGGCGACTATGTCCTGCGCCGCGCCTGGCGCGGGGTCACCGATCACCACGTGATCGACCACAAGTTCCTCGTCTCGGCCGAGGCGCGCAAGCTTCACGGCCTCGCCGTGCCGGAGGCGGCGACCTATGCCGGCGCCTCGCGCCTCGTCTCGCTGCGCGGCTCGCCGGTCCAGGCCGAGGCGGCCGAGGAGACGGGGGAGAATGAGGGCGACGCGCCCAAAGCCCCGGCCCCCGATCCGCGCGGCGCGATCGTCACCCGTCCGACCGAGCTTCTGGAGGCGATCCTCGCCGCCGGCCGCAAGGGCCTTTCGGTGCAGCGCTACAAGGGCCTCGGCGAGATGAACGCAGATCAGCTCTGGGAAACGACGCTGGACCCGACCAACCGCGCCTTGCTCAGGGTCGAGGTCGCCCAGGCCGACGTGGCCGACGAGATCTTCACCCGCCTGATGGGCGACGTGGTCGAGCCGCGCCGCGACTTCATCCAGGAGAACGCGCTGAACGTCGCCAATCTTGACGTCTGACGGCAACGCGCCGCCGCCCTGGCCGGGCGGCTTCTTCATGCCGCGCTACCGCCCGCTCGTCAGCGGCGCCTGGGAGATCCGGATGCTCCCGCTCGGCATCATGCCGGGCTATTGGAGCCCGCCCGCCCCGGTCCGGGACGTGCCGATCCTGCTGCGCGATCGCGTCAGTTGGATGTCGCTCACGCCGAACGAGATCGAAAGCCAGGGCGTCGGCATCAGCTTCGCGCGCGGCCATGTCCTGCTCATGGGCCTCGGCCTTGGCTGGGCCGCCGCGGCCTGCGCGGCGCTGCCGACGGTGTCGGCCGTCACCGTGGTCGAACGCGATGCGGACGTGCTTGCGCTGCACGAGGCGCTCGACATCCTCGCCCAACTTCCGGCGGAGGCCCGCGCCAAGCTTCGTATCGTCGCCGGCGATGCGCTGGCCTATACGGCCGACAGGCCGGTCGATCTGCTCCTCCCTGACATCTGGCAGACGCTTGTCGGCGACGATCGCGTCGAGCAGGTGCGCGCAATGCAGGCCAATGTGCGCGCATCCTCGATCCACTTCTGGGGCCAGGAGCTGGAGATCGCGCGCCACGCCCGCGCCGCCGGTCGCGCGCTTGACGATCGAGGCATCGCCGCCACCGTCGCCGACTTCGGCCTTCCCCTCGTCGGCCCAACCTATCCCGGATACGCCGAAAAGGCGGCTGCGGCCGCCGACAGGTGGATGGCGAACCGCTGGCTGCCGGTCCGACACGCCTAGGCGGGCGTAGGGCTGGCGCCGCCCTTAATCGTGACGCCGCGATTCAGCAGCTTCCGTCGAACAGGCACTGCGCCCGTGCGGCGAGTGCGCGGTGGGCGGCGATCTGCTCGGCGCGGATTTCGGCGTAGCGGACGCGGTCGCGATAGATACGGCCGAGCAGCGAAACCGCCTCCCGGTCCGCCGCCAGGGCGTCGAGAGCTATGTGGCACGAGAAGTTGCCGCTCACCGTATCGACCCGCCAGATGGTGTGCGGATCGATATGCTCGCCGAATCGCTGGAACGTGTCGCGGAAATAGTCGAGCTGAAGGTTCGCGAACCGGTCGGTGGCCGCCGCGGCATGGAGGAGCTGCCGGAGCTGCGCGTCGGGCAAGAGTTCGAGCGCGCCGGCATCGCCCGCCTCCTCGAGCGCCGCGGTCTGCAGCCGCGCGCCCGGAAGACGAAGCGCGCCGCAGGCGTAATTGGGTCGTGCCGCGATCCGGGTCCGCTGCGCCGGATCGGCGATCGCGCGCGCCAGTCCCAGAACCTGCGCCGTGTCCTCGATGAACTCCCCCTGCCGCTCCTCCAGCGCCGTGGCGTTGCCGCGCGATTCCTCGGCCAGCCGCTCGAAATAGAGCTGCCGCTCCTGATTCCGCCGCCAATGCTCGGCCCAGCGGTCGAGCTGGAAGGCGATCAGGATGCCGAGGACGACGATCAGAAGTTCGCCGGCAACCGCGGCCCAGTCCGTCTTGCGGGCGCGGGCCGCGGTGCGCGACCAGATTCCCGCCGCGGCCATCCTGAAACGCGTCAATGCCATTCGCCTGCCCCTTTCCCGGCATGATCGTTCTGCCATGCCGGGACGGGAGAGGCGAGGGGCTACTTGCCGCCGTCGGCGGCGGCGAAGCGCTGCCGCTCGGCAAGCTCGGTCAGGCGCAGGAACTCGCGCCGCCAGTAATTGTCGCCGGCGCCCGCCTCGGCGAGTCGCCGCGCGTCGGCGAAGGTGAAACGCCCAAGATTGGCGTCGCCCCTCAGCAACTGGCCGTAGCCGGCCACCGCTGCTGCGAAGGCGCTGTCGCCGCGCGGCGCGCGCGCCGAGGCGACCAGCGCGGCGCTCACCGGCTGCTCGATCAGCCGCGATTGCTGTTCGCCGGGCAGCTTGTAGCGAAGGCGAAGGAAGGCGAGCTCCCCATTGTCCGGCCCTGCGCCGGCCGGGCGCTGGTTGGTCTCGTAGCGGCGTCCAGGCAGCCAGCCGCGCCTTCCGGCGGGGACGATCTCATAGAGCGCGGTCACCTGGTGGCCGGCGCCGATCTCGCCCGCGTCGATCGCGTCATTGTCGAAATCTTCCTCGCGCAGCGCCCGGTTCTCGTAGCCGATCAGCCGGTACTCGCTGACATAGGCCGGGTTGAACTCGACCTGGATTTTCACGTCATGGGCGATGGTGAAGAGCGTCGAAGCGAGCTCGTCCTCGAGCACCTTCGAGGCCTCGCGCGGGGAATCGATATAGGCGTAATTGCCGTTCCCGTGGTCGGCGATCTGCTCCATCATCGCCTCGTTGTAATTGCCTGTGCCGAAGCCGAGCGTGGTCAGCGTGATCCCGTCCGCGCGCTGCCGCTCGACGAGGTTGATCAGCGCCTGGTTGTCGGTGACGCCGACGTTGAAGTCGCCGTCGGTGGCGAGGATCACCCGGTTGATCCCGTTCTCGGCGAAGTTGCGCCGCGCCACGTCATAGGCGAGTTGGATGCCCTGAGCGCCCGCGGTCGATCCGCCGGCCTGAAGGTTCTTCAGCGCCTCCACGACGGCGTCGCGGCTCGACGTCGGCTGAAGCACGACCCCCGCGGCGCCGGCATAGACGACGATCGCCACCCGGTCGCGCGGGGAGAGCCGGTCGGCGAGCAAGGCCAAAGAGCATTGCACCAGCGGCAGCTTGTCGGCGCTGTTCATCGAGCCTGAGACGTCGACCAGGAAGACGAGGTTGGCCGCCGGCCGCTCGCGCCGCTGAAGGTCGTAGCCGCGCAGCCCGACGCGAAGCAGCCGCGTCTCCGCGTTCCACGGAGTCGTCGTCATGTCGGCGTTGACGCTGAACGGCCGCGAACGGTCGGTCGGCGGCGGATAATCGTAGCGGAAATAGTTGAGCATCTCCTCGGTCCGCACCGCGCCTTCGGGCGGCGTCTCGCCGGCGGTCAGCATGCGCCGGACATTGGCGTAGGAACCGGTATCGACGTCGATCGAGAAGGTGGAAACCGGAGTCTCGGCAACCGACTGGACGGCGGCGACCTCGCGCCCCGCATAGCGTTCACGATTTTCGGCGCCGCCGACGAAGCCGGTCGGCGCATTGCCCCCCAAATTCGGCTGGCGGACGCGCGATCCGGTCACCGCGATCTGGTCTTGGGCCGAGACCGAGGGGGGCGGCGGAGCCATTGGGGGAGGTGGCGGCGGCGGCGGGGGAGGCGGAGGGGCATAGCTGGGCATCGGGACCGGGGCGCCGGCGACGCCCTGCGCTCGGCCCCGCCCGCGGCCATAGGAATAGCCGTCGCGGTCTTCGTTGAATGCTCGAAGGAAGGGCGCGCAACGGGCGTCGGGATCTTCGCCGCGCACGGTTCGCTCGCCGCGCTGGAACGCCGCGGGTGCGGGGGAGATCGGGGCAGGGGGAAGACCGGTGAGTATGAGGGCGGCCAATGAAATCGTGCCGAGCGTGCGCATGTTCATCCTCCTCCGCAAGAGAGATGTGACAATATCACATCGGCGCGGCTGAATGGATGATGAACCTCGCTAGGACGGATCGACATCGGCGTAATTCGCTTGTTTCGCTTCGGATATTCCGTTGCCCGTCACCCCCGCGAAAGCGGGGGTCCAGCTTGTTTTCTTGTCTAGGAGATTGAAGAAGCTGGATTCCCGCTTTCGCGGGAATGACGATGAAAACGAACGTCGACCCGTCCTAGGTCCCGCGCAGCGCCCGCTGCAAACGTCCTCGGTCGAGCAGGCCCGGCCGGTCGGCGAACAGCCGGTCGAGCAGCGCGCCGTCGAGGCCGTAGAGCCGTTTCGCGAGGGCAGGCCGCGCCTCGGCCGGTGCATCGCCGATCGCCCTGACGATCGAGCGCGCCGGCTCGCGCTTTTTCCAAAGCTGCTTCGCCTCCACCTCGAACGCGTCTTGGAGCGCGGGGCCGGCGAAGCTCTGGTGGCGGGCGAGGAGCAAGGCGGTGCGCGCGGCATCGCCGACGGCGCGGCCCGTGACCGGATGAATGAAGCCGCCGCGAAGGCCGATCTTCGCGACGCGCGCCCCGCCGAGCCGCCAGAAGGCGGAGAAATCGCCGCCGAACGGCAGCGGCCTCGCCGCGGCCCGCTCGGCGAGCGTCTCCGGCCTGCTCCAGGGGCGCGCCTTCACATAGGCGTCGATCCGAGCGCCGGCTTGCTCGTCGCCCTGGGAACGCTCCGAGATGCAGATGTCCGCGATCGCCATCCGGTCCTCCGACAGCGGCACGCACTCGAAATATCTGAGGCCCGCGCCCTGATCGACGGTGGCGTCGATCAGCACCGGCCGGTCGACGCCGTGCGGCGCTCCGAAGCGATAGTCGCGCTCCAGCCGCGCTTCGTAGAGCAATTCCAGCGCCGACAAATTGGCCGCGCCCCGCGCGTCGATCGCCCCTTCTGCCTTCACCGTCTCGCCGCCGTCGAGGACCAAAGCGTCGTCGCGCACCGCCACTACCTTGGTGCCCAGCCGGTATTGGCCGTGAGCGAGGGTCGCGACCATCGCCCGGTGAAGGCTCTGCGCGTCAAGGTCGCCCCACGCGCCCTTCATCTTGCGCGCGAGGTCCGGAAAGGCGAGGTAGAAGCCCGGCCAGAGCGCGGGCGCGATCGGGTCGATCAGCGCCGTCCCTTCCGGTCCCAGCTCGTCCTGTGCGAACAGGCGATGGCCCTCCCCGCCGAACGTCTCGCGTTCCTCGACGATCAGCAGCGGGACTTCGGGCCGGGTCCGCGCCATGGCCAGCGCCGCGAGGCAGCCCGCCATCCCGCCCCCCGCGATGAGGATTCCGTCTCGCCTGCCTCGCGCCATCCGGCGCTCCTACCGCAATCCTGCGGCGCCGCGCCACGCTTTCGCCGCACGAGCCCCATTTTGGGACTGCGCGGCGCGCTGGAGGCGCTATAGACAAAGCGTGAACGACGCGCCCTCCCCGCCCCAGCGCAAGATCATCCATGTCGACATGGATGCCTTCTACGCCTCGGTCGAGCAGCGCGACGATCCGGCGCTCAGGGGACGGCCGCTCGCGGTCGGCGGCGGGGTGCGCGGCGTCGTCGCGGCGGCGAGCTACGAGGCGCGGCGCTTCGGGGTGCGCTCGGCCATGCCCGCGGTCACCGCCCAGCGCCGCTGCCCGGAGCTGGTCTTCGTCAAGCCGCGCTTCGACGTCTACCGCGCCGTCTCGCAGACGATCCGGGCGATCTTCCTCGATTACACGCCGCTGGTCGAGCCGCTCAGCCTCGACGAGGCCTATCTCGACGTCACCGAGGACCTCAAGGGCATCGGAGTCGCCACAAGGATCGCCGGGGAAATTCGCGCGCGCATCCGCGCCGAGACGCAGCTCACCGCGAGCGCGGGGGTCTCGTACAACAAGTTCCTCGCCAAGCTCGCCAGCGACCAGAACAAGCCGGACGGCCTGTGCGTCGTCCCCCCGGGCAAGGGCGAGGCGTTCGTCGGCCCGCTGCCGGTCAAGCGCTTCCACGGGGTCGGGCCGAAGACGGCGGAGAAAATGGCGGCGCTCGGCATTCTCACCGGCGCCGATCTGCGGGCCCAAAGCCTTGCTTTCCTGACCCACAATTTCGGTAGCTCGGGCGACTATTATTACAACCTCGCCCGCGGAATCTGCCACCGCCAGGTGAAGCCCGATCGGCCCTACAAGTCGATCGGCGCCGAGGACACCTTCCTCGAGGATCTGTCCGACGAGGCCGCGCTCCGCGGCGAGCTCGACCGCATCAGCCAGACCGTGTGGCGGCGGATCGAGGACAAGGGGATCGTGGGACGGACGGTGACGCTCAAGGTCAAGTATCGGGACTTCCAGATCGTCACCCGCGCGCGCAGTCTCGGCCGCGCCGTGGCGGGCCGTGAGGAGTTCCTCGAAATCGGTTGCGCCCTCCTCCACGGCCTGATGCCGCCGCCGAAGAGCATCCGCCTGCTCGGCCTGACCCTGTCGGGCCTTTCCGATCGCAAAGCCTGGCCGCTTGGCGTTGAGTTGGAGCTGCCGCTCTAGATCGGCATCGGCTGAGGTTCGCAACCTTCTACCCCAGCTTCGTTCTCCGGGCGCAACCTTCCTAAACCTCGGCTGAACCCGACGTAGTTCTGGGTTCATGCAACACCGCCATAATGACGTTCGTTCTGATTTCCGGAGTCCCGGTTCGGACGACAAGGAGTGAAACTCATGCGCAAACTGATCCTTGCGGCTGTGGCCGCAGCGACGGCGCTGCCGGCAGGGGCCGCCAGCGCTCAATATTTCGGCGGCAGCTACGGCTATTATGGCGGCCAGAACCGCGTCCGCGCCGAGCAGCGCGAATGCCAGCGCGAGCTGCGTCGCGCCGACAGCCGGCGCGAATATAATCGCGAGCTTCGCGAATGCCGGCGGGAGATCGCCCGCGCCCAGGCGCAGGCCTATGGCTACAATTACGGAAACGCCTACGGCAACGCCTACCGCTACGCCCAGCCCAACCGCTATTGGGACGGCTATCGCTGGCGCTACGGCTACTGACGTGTCGCTCGGGGGCGGCCTGGCGCCGCTCCCGAGCGCATGTTTCGCCCGCGTTTCAACTTGACTTGCCGCGCCATCGGTGCGGAACTCCGAGGCCGTGACGGCAAGGGGTGAACCGATGCCCGAGACTCTGCTTTCCAAGGCCAATCTTGCGCGGATCGCCAAGGTTTTGGCGCTTCTTTTCTTTTTTCTTCCCTGGGTGACAATTTCCTGCGCGGATCAGACTCTGGTTTCGATGACCGGCGTGGACCTGGCGACCGGCCATGTGACGCTGCACAACCCGATGACCAACCAGATGGAGAGCCCGCCCGGCGCCCAAAGCGGCGACCTGCTCGTCGTCCTCGGCGCGGTGCTGATCCTCGCTGCGCTCGCCGCGACCTTCGTCCTCAAGGGCCGCCACGGCCTCGTCGCCGCAATCGCCGGCTCGGCGCTGGCCGCCGCCGCGCTCTGCTACACGGTGCTGGTGCGGATCCCGGGCGCCGCGCACAGCGGCGCCTCCATCCCGGGCGGAGGTCCGGGGTCGATGGGCCCGACGCCCGCCGAGATGGCGCAGATGATCAGGGTCGAGACCCAAATCGGCTTCTGGCTGACGATCCTCGCCCTCGTCGCCGCGATGCTGCTCGACGTCCTCGCCTTGCGGCCCGCCGGCGCGCCGCCCCCGCCCGCCTGACGGCTTGACCTGGAGGGCCTCGCGTGTATTAGTTGCATAATACACAGGAGGCCGTCATGCTCTTGCTGGTCGCGCTATCGCTCGCTGCGGCGGATCCGCCCGCTTTGCCCGAAGGACCGGCCCTGACCGAGGCCATCCGCGCCCGCGACTCCGAACTGTTCGCGCTGATGTTCGAGGGCTGCGATCCGGCGCGGCTCGCGACGATGATCACCCCCGATGTCGAGATGTACCACGACCGCGACGGCGTCGTCGCGCGATCGGCCGAAGCCTTCGTTGCGGACTATCGGCGCTGGTGCACGCAAAGGCGGGAGCCCAATGCCTGGCGCTCGCGGCGCGCGCTCGTCGCTTCGACGCTGAACGTCCACCCGGTGCCCGGATACGGCGCGATCGAGGACGGCGAGCACGTCTTCTACGAGCGCCAGGGCGACGGCCCGGAGCGGCTCGTCGGCCGCGCCCGCTTCACCCAATTATGGGCGCTGACTCCGGACGGCTGGCGGCTGGCGCGCGTGTTCAGCTACGGCCATCGCGCGGCCGGGCCCTAGCCGAACAGCGCCTCGGCCTTGGCGAGCGCCGCCGGATCGTCGACGTCGAGCCAGCGCGCGCCTTCAATCTCGACGGTCGCGGCCTTCCCCTGGTCGGCCAGCCGCTGCACGCCTTCCGACAGGCTGCCGCCGCCCCCCGCCGAAATCGCCTCCCCGATCGCCGCGGCCAGCGCCGGCGTTGCCCGGAAGAGGCCCGTATCGACCGCGTCGAACCGCTCCAGCGTCTTGCCGATGGCCCTGATCGCGCCCCCTTCGCCGAGTGCGACCTTGGTTGCGTCGTCCATGTCGGTCAGCGGGTTGGCGAGGTCGCGATCGACCGCCAGAATCAGCGCCGCCGCCGGGGCGGCGATCAGCCGCCGAACGATCGACGGATCGAACAGATGGTCGGACATCGTCAGCAGATAATCGCCATCGATCGCCTCGGCGCCCGCGAGGACCGAATGGCCGTTGGGCCGGTCCCAATCCTTCGTTCGCACCGGCGCGATCGGCACCGCGAGCGTCTCGGCGAGCCCGGCGAGAAAGGCTTCGACGCGCTCGGCTTCGTGCCCGGTGACCACGGTGAAGGCGGTGGCGCCGCCGGCGAGCGCCGCGCGCACGACATGCTCGATCAGCGGCCGCCCGGCGACCATCGTCAGCGGCTTGGAAGGCGAGACCTCGCGCAGCCGGCTGCCATGGCCGGCGGCGATGATCAGGCAGTTCATTCCGCCCGGGTCACTCGGCGGCCAGCGCCTCGCCGGCGATGAACTCCTCCGTGAGCTGAGCCGCGACGTCGTCGCTGAACTGCTGCGGCGGATGCTTGCAGAAGAAGGCGCTCGGGCCGGTCAGGACCCCGCCGATCCCGCGGTCGAGCGCGACCTTGCAGCAGCGGATCGCGTCGACCACCACGGCGGCCGAATTGGGGCTGTCCTCGACCGACAGGCGGAGCTCGAGGTTCATCGGCACGTCGCCGAACAAATTGCCCTCGGCGCGCAGGAAGCACAGCTTGTTGTCGTTGAGGAACGGGATGTAGTCGGATGGGCCGATATGGATGTCCTCGGCCTCGAGCCGCTCGACCAGCGCCGACTGCACCGCCTCGGTCTTGGACTCCTTCTTCGACGCGAGCCGGCCCCGGTCGAGCATGTTCATGAAGTCGGTATTGCCGCCGGTGTTGAGCTGATAGGTCCGGGTCATCTGGACTCCGCGGGCCCGGAACAGGCTCGAAAGCACCCGGTGGACGATGGTCGCGCCAAGCTGCGCCTTGATGTCGTCGCCGACGATCGGCAGGCCCTTGTCGCGGAAGCGCTTCTCCCACTGGGGATCGCTCGCGATGAATACCGGCATGCAATTGACCACCGCGACTCCGGCCTTCAGCGCGCACTCCATGTAGAAGCGGGTCGCCTCCTCGGAGCCGACGGGGAGATAGTTGACCAGCACCTCGACGCCGGTCTCGCGGAGGTGAGCGACCACCTCCTCCTCGCTCGCCTCGGGCTCGTCGGCCCGGACGAAGCCGCGCTCGCCGGCGTCCAGCATGTGCTGCGCCATGCCGTCGAGCACCCGGCCCATGCGCACGGTTACGCCGGTGTGGGGAATCTCGCCCTGGAAAACGGTCGTGCAGTTCGGCATGGCGAAGATCGCCTCGCCGAGGTCCTTGCCGACCTTGCGCGCGTCGGTGTCGAACGCGGCGACGAGCTCGATATCGGAGATGGCGTAGCCGCCGAGCCGCTCGTGCATGAGGCCCGCCGGGGCCCTCTTGCCGGCGTAGAAATAGCGGCCTTGCACCAGGGAACTGGCGCAATTGCCGACCCCGACCAGCCCCACCTTGATCTTGTTCATATGTCTCCGGTTCATCTGGCGGGCTGCAGCCGCCCGCGAGGCTTCATACGCTCGTCACAATGCCCGGGGAAGTCAAGAAGCTATGCCGCGCCGCGAAAGGAGGCACGCGCGCGGGGAACGAGCGTCACAAGGACGTAGGGGAACCAGATCGCGCCCACTCCGGCGTAGATGGACAAGGCGGTCCGCTCGAGGCCGGCGACGATCAGGACCATGTAGAGGAAGGCGAAGCAGTCGCGCCCGGTCAGAGTCTGCACCGCCCAATAGGCGAGGTCGGCGGCGCTTCGCACCGGGGCGGACCTTTTGAGCAGGTCGAAGCCGAGCGGCCCGCCTTCGGCTCGGCTTCGCCATGCGATCACCAACCCGCCGAACAGCGACACCGCGACCGCCCAGGCGCCGACCCAGCCGATCCAGTCGTGGTCGCGAAGCGCCAGGTGGACGCTGAACGCCGAGACGAACAGGAGGTTCGTGGCGATGTCGACCGCGCTGTCGAGCGTCGCCCCCTGTGGGGACGTGCGATAGGTCGCCCGCGCCATCTCCCCGTCGACTCCGTCGAGGATCGAGGCGGTATGGAAGAGGATTCCCCCGACGACGAGCCCGGCCTCGCCGCCCGCGAGCACGATCGGGAACATGACCAGAGCGAGGAACGCGTTGAATATCGTGACGTGAACCGGCCTCGCGGCAGGCAGCGCGAGCATGACCCAGCTGATCCTCTGCGAGATCGGGCGGTTGAGCCAGCGCGAGACGAGCCCGTCGCTCGGCTTTCCGGTCTTGCGAACGATCTCCCACGACGTCGGCAAGGGAAGCGGATCGGCTTCCCCCTGAACGATCGAGACGGGAACGCCGCCACGCAGCCGCTCGACATCCGCCTGCGCCTCCGTCGAGAGCGCCGATCCGTCGCCGATCCTGATCTCGATCTCGTCCGAGTCCGAGGCGAGCCGGTGGACCGTGCGGCCGATCGCGCTCACGCCGGCGATCCGGCGGCCGGCAGCCGTGGCAGAGGCGAATCCTGCGATCCCCCGCGCGGATTTTTCGCTTCCCATCGAGCGGCTCCTTACCGCAAGGAACGATCCGAAGCCGTTCTCGACCAGAAAGGAGGCCGCATCATGGCATCGGCAAGCGCCGGCGACATTCGGCCTCGCACGCGTCCGCGCGAGCTGGAGGACCCGCTCAATTACTATCTCTATCACCCGCTCGCAGCCCGGCTGGCCCGGCTTCTCGTGCCGACCGGAATCTCTCCCAATCTGGTTTCCGTCGGCAGCCTGGTCGCGCTGCTCTTCGCGACCTGGGCGTTCGTTCGGCTGCCCTGGCCGGACAACGCCCTGGCCGGCCTCGGCTTCATGATGCTCTGGCACGTCATCGACGGGGCCGACGGCGATCTCGCGCGGATGACGGGCCGTGCGTCGGCGACCGGCGAGCTGGTCGACGGCGTGTGCGACTATGCCGGCAACGTCGTCATGTATTTCGCTTTCGGTTTCCTGGCCGACGACACGCTCGGCGGCTGGGCCTGGGTCCTGGGGTTGAGCGCGGGGGCGAGCCACGTCGTCCAGACCAACCATAGCGAGACCCAGCGGCGCCTCTACCTCTGGCGCGCCTACGGCGTGCCGTGGCTTCGGACGGCGGCGGCCGAGGGCGACGCCGTGTTCCGCAAAGAGGGCTGGTTCAACCGACTGTTCGGCTTCTGGGCCGAGGCCTATATCTGGCTTTCGGAGCGGATGAGCCCGGCGGCCAACCCGATCGACGAGGCGCTCGCGGCGGCGGACCCGGCGGAGGCGGAGCGCATTCGCGCCCTCGTGCGCCGCTCCTCGGGGCCTTCGCTCCTGCTCGAGAAGGCGCTCGCCGGAAATCCCAAGACCCTGATCATCGCCGCTGCCATCGCGCTCGGCAGCCCGGTCTATTATTTCCTGACGACCCTCGTCCTGCTCAACCTCATCCTCATCGTCTCGATCGTCCAGCACCGCGCCGCCGCGCGGCATTTAGCCGCCGCTCTAGAAAGTTCGCGACCCGCTCCGCCCGCGAATCCCAGGTAAGCGCGCGAGAGAGCGCCAGCGCCTCGCCGGCGAGGCGGCTGGCGAGCGCCTTGTCGCCGAGCAGCCGGTCGAGCGCCGCCGCCGCTGCCGCCGGATCCCCGGCCGGCACGAGCAGGGCGTTCTCGCCGTCCTTCAGCAGCTCGGCCGTGTCGGGCGCGCGCGGGGCGAGGACCGGCTTGCCAGCGGCCAAATAGTCGAACAGCTTCAGCGGCAGAACGCAGTTGCGGAACGTCTCCAGCGGCGCCCGGGAGGGCGGAATCAGCAGCACGTCGGCCGCGGCGAGCCAGGCGGGCAGCGCGGCGGGCGCCTGCCACGGGACGACGTGGACGTTGGCCAGGGGCGCGGCGGCGGCCTCGATCGGCCCTTCGCCCTCGGAGCCGACGAGCACGAAGAGCACGCCGGGCCTAAGCGCGGCCATCGCCAGGATCTGATCCAGGCCCTTTTCGCCGTTGATTCGTCCGGCATAGAGGGCGATCGGGCGGTCTGTGGGTAGATCGACGGGCTTTCCCCCCGCGGCGACAGGATCGGCGCCGTTATGGGCGACGAGCATCTTCGCCTCGGGCACGCCAGCGCGGCGATAGGCGCCCGCGGCGTGATGCGAATGGAGCACCAGCCCGAGGCAGTTCCTCCCGCGCACGGTGCGCCGGACCAGCGGCCGGATCGCGGGCCAGTCGTCGGGCCAGGGGCGGTAGAGGTCGAGCGCGAGGGGCAAAGGCGAGCGGCCGCCGACTCCGAGCAGGGCCGGGATTCGCGCATAGAGCAGGTCCGCCTCGGCCAGCGCGGGATCGCGAAAGACCTGCCGCAGCCAGAGCAGCTGCCGCGCGAGGCTCTCGCCCGCCCAGCGGCTCGGCCGCTGGACGAGGCGGAAAGCGCCCGTCACCGCGAAATAATCCTGGAGCTCCGCGGGGGCCAGCATCGGATCGTCCGGCCCGCGCGGAATGAGCAGAGTCACATCGACTCCCAGCCGCGCCAAAGCGGCGGCGGTGCCGATCGATTGCTGACGGTCGGCCTTGCGATCGGGCCGCGACCACATCAGGGGATAGACGAGCCGCATCGCCCCTTGGTCAACCGACTTCGCGCCGGATACAAGGCCCCATGGCGAGGGCCTTATCCTATGACGTTCTGATCGTCGGCGCCGGCCATGGCGGGGCTCAGGCGGCGGTCGCCCTTCGCCAGCTTCGGTTCGAGGGGAATATCGCCATCGCCGGGGCCGAGCCCGATCCGCCCTACGAGCGGCCGCCGCTCTCCAAGGACTATCTTGCCGGCGAGAAGGATTATGAGCGGATCCTGATCCGTCCGCCCGCCTTCTGGGCCGAGCGCGGCATCGACCTGCTGCCGGGGCGGGAGGTGATCGAGCTCGAGCCGGAGGCGCGCCGGGTGCGCTGCGCCGACGGCAGCGCGATCGGCTATGGCAAGCTGATCTGGGCCGCGGGCGGGGCTCCGCGCCGGCTGCCCCAAGGCGGCCACGTCATCCGGAGCCGCGCCGACGCCGATGCGCTGCTCGCCGCGCTTCCCGGCGCCGAGCGGATCGCGGTGATCGGGGGCGGCTATATCGGCCTCGAGGCGGCGGCCGTGCTGAGCAAGCGCTGCAAGCACGTCGTCCTGCTCGAGGCGATGGACCGGGTCCTAGCCCGGGTCGCCGGCGAGCCCCTGTCGCGCTTCTACGAGGCGGAGCACCAGCGTCATGGCGTCGACATCCGCCTGGAGGCCGGGGGCGAAACCGTCCCGGCCGACCTCACGATCGTCGCCATCGGCATCGATCCGGCGGTCGAACCGCTGCGGGAAGCCGGTGCCGAAGGCGCGGACGGAGTCGACGTCGACGAATATTGCCGCACCAGCCTGCCCGGCATCTACGCGATCGGCGACTGCGCCGCGCATGTCAGCCGCTTCGCCGGGGGGGCGCGCGTTCGGATTGAATCCGTTCAGAACGCCCACGACCAGGCGAATGTCGCGGCCAAATCGATCGTCGGCGTGCCCGAGCCCTACGACGCGATCCCCTGGTTCTGGTCGAACCAGTACGACCTCAAGCTCCAGACCGTCGGCCTGATGCACGGGCATGACGAGTTGCTCGTCCGGGGCGATCCGGCGACGCGCAGCTTCAGCCTCGTCTACCTTCGCGAGGGCCGGGTGATCGCTCTCGACTGCGTCAATTCGGTCAGGGATTATGTCCAGGGGCGCAAGCTGATCCTTGACGGCGCGGCCCCGGACAGGTCCAAGCTCTCCGATGCGGCCGTGCCGCTCAAGGAGCTATAGGGTCCGCCCTCGGGCCCGGAGGCGGTCGTGACGGGTTGGCATTTGTTGTCTGGCAAGGAGTAAGGAGGGAGCGATGAAGATTCATCGTGACCGACGCGGCGACGCCGCCAGGCGGCAAAGGACAGCCCGCCGCTTCGCGGTCGGCCGGAGAAGCCGGCTGGGTGCGTCGGCGCCTTCGTCCGGGCTGCCCGGCCCGGCCTTCAGCCACCTCCTACCCAGCCGACTTCTCCGGCCGATCACGGCCACCTCCGGACCCGAGGGCGAACCCTAGGATGGCGGTCGCCTCGGTTGCCGATTTCCGCACCGCCGCAAAGAAGCGCCTGCCGCGCTTCCTGTTCGATTATATCGACGGCGGCTCCTATGCCGAGGTCACGCTTCGCCGCAACGTCGACGACCTCGCCGACATCGCCTTGCGCCAGCGCGTGCTTCGCGACGTATCGCGGATCGACCTCAAGACGACCTTGTTCGGCCGCGAGATCGCGATGCCCGTCGGGCTCGGCCCGGTCGGTCTTTCGGGCATGTACGCGCGGCGCGGCGAGGCGGTGGCGGCGCGCGAGGCCGGGCGCAAGGGCCTCCCCGCCTGCCTTTCCAGCCTCTCGGTCTGCTCGCTCCGCGAGGTCGCCGCGGCGGGGGCCGATCCGCTCTGGTTCCAGCTCTACGTGATCAAGGACCGCGGCTATATGGGCGAGCTGCTGAGCGTGGCGAAGGAGACGGGCTGCTCGGCCCTGGTCTTCACCGTCGACCTGCCCGTGCCCGGAGCGCGCTACCGCGACGTCCATTCCGGCCTCGCCGGCCCCAACGCGCGCCGCAAGCGCCTCGGCCAGGCGCTGACCCATCCGCGCTGGCTGTGGGACGTGGTGCTTCGCGGCCGCCCGCACAGCCTCGGCAATTTCGAGCCGGTGCTGGGCAAGGCGAGCGGGCTCGACGATTATATCGGCTGGATCGGCCGCAATTTCGACGCCGGAATCGCCTGGAAGGACATCGCGTGGATCCGCCAGCACTGGCAGGGGCCGCTGATCGTCAAGGGCGTGCTCGACCCCGAGGATGCGCGCGAGGCGGTCAAGCTCGGCGCCGACGGGCTCGTCGTCTCCAACCATGGCGGCCGCCAGCTCGACGGCGTGCTCTCCACCGCCCGGGCGCTGCCGGCGATCGCCGACGCGGCGGGCGATGACCTGACCGTCCTCGTCGACGGCGGAATCCGCTCCGGCCTCGACGTGCTGCGGATGCTGGCATTGGGCGCCAAGGGCGTGCTGCTCGGCCGGGCCTGGGCCTATGCGCTGGCCGCGCAAGGCGGGCCCGGGGTGGCGAAGATGCTCGCCATCGTCGAGGCCGAGATGCGCGTCGCCATGGCGCTCACCGGAATCACGAAGGTCGAGCAGGCGGATCGCGGCATTCTCGCCTGACTGGCAGGGCCCCGCCGCTCATAGGATGGCTCAGGCTTCGGCAGTCCCCGGCTCGGCCTCCTTGCGATGCATCTCGGCCGAGACACCGCCGCCCAAAAGCTTCGCCGCCGCGACCTCCATCTTGTTCATCAGCCCGTGCACCACGCTGCGCTTGCCGGCCTTCATCGCCTCCCAGCCGGTCCTGGCGACGTCGGCGGGATCGTCCTTCTTCCCCTGGCCGACCTTGGTATCGAGCATGTCGGCCCGCTCGAAGAACTCGGTGTCGGTCGCGCCCGGCTTGAGGCAGGTGACGGTCACGTCGGTGTCCTTGAGCTCGTTGCCGAGCGCGTCGGCGAAGCTGTCGATGAACGCCTTGGTGCCGTTGTAGACCGCCTGGAAGCTGCCCGCGATATGCCCGGCGATCGACCCGGTGATCAACATCTTCCCTTCGCCCCGCGCAACCATGTCCCGCGCCACGTGCTGGACGAGCAACAGGGTGCCGGTGATGTTGGTTTCGATCACATGCCGCCATTCGCGCGGCTCCTGCTCCAGGAAGGCGCGGCCGAGGCCGTGGCCGGCATTGGCGACGAGCACGTCGATCGGCCGACCGCCGGTCGCGTCGAGCAACTGATCGACCCCGGCCGCGGTCGCGAGGTCGGCCTCGATCGAGCGCACCTCCACTCCGAGGCCTTGGAGCGCGGCCGAAGCATCGACGAGCGGGGTGTCGGCGGCGACGACCAGGTCATAGCCGTCGCTGGCGGCGAGCTTCGCGATCTCGAGGCCGATTCCGCTCGACGCGCCGGTGACGATTGCGAGCTTAGGCTGGCTCATGTCTGGTCTCCATCCCGGGCTTCAGAACGATCTTGGTGTATTCGTTCTGGTCGTCGTGCCAGTGCTTGTAGAGCGAAGGCCCTTCTTCCAGCCCGGCGCGGTGCGAGATCAGGAACTCGGTGTCGATCTCGTTTTCGGCGATCAGGTCGAGCAGGAGCTGGGTGTATTTCTGAACGTGGGTCTGGCCGGATTTGACCGTCAGCCCCTTCTCCATCAGCGCACCGATGGGGAATTTGTCGGCCATGCCGCCATAGACGCCGGGGATCGAGAGCCGCCCGCCCTTGCGGCAGGCGAGCACCGCCTGGCGCAGCGCCGCCGGCCGGTCGGTGCCGAGGAAAGTGTGGGCCTTCGCCGTGTCCACCAGATTGTCGATTCCGAGCCCGTGGCTCTCCATGCCGACGCAATCGATGCAGGCGTCCGGGCCGATCCCGCCGGTCATTTCGAACAAGGCGTCGCGCACGTCGGTCTCGCGATAGTTGAGCACCTCGGCGCCCATCTGCCTCGCCAGCTCGAGACGGCGTGGATAATGATCGATGGCGATCACCCGGTGAGCGCCCTGGATCAGCGCCGACTGGACCGCGAACAGGCCGACCGGCCCGCAGCCCCAGATGGCGACCGTGTCGCCCTCCTCGATCATCGCATTCTCGGCGGCCATCCAGCCGGTCGGCAGGATGTCCGAGAGGAACAGCACCTTGTCGTCCTCCATCCCTTCGGGCACGACGATAGGACCGACGTCGGAATAGGGAACGCGGACATATTCGGCCTGGCCGCCGGCATAGCCGCCGGTCAGGTGGGCGTAGCCGAAGACGCCGCCCATCGGGTAGCCGTAGAGCGTCTCCGACATATCGCCGGTGGTTGCCGGATTGGCGTTGTCGCAGGCCGAATATTGCTCCTTGCCGCAGAAGAAGCAGTTGCCGCACGAGACGGTGAAGGGGACCACGACCCGCTGCCCCTTCTGCAGCGTGCTCCTGGGCCCAACCTCGACGACCTCGCCCATGAATTCGTGGCCGAGAATATCGCCCTGGCGCATCGTCGGGATGTAGCCGTCGTAGAGGTGGAGGTCGGAACCGCAGATCGCGGTTGAGGTGACGCGGATGATGGCGTCGCGGGGGTTGACGATTTCGGGATCGGGGACGGTGTCGACCTGGACCTTGTGGCGGCCCTGCCAGGTGATCGCGCGCATCTATGCGTTCCTTGTCTAGAGGCTTTGCTCGGTCGGGGATTCGGATTTGCGGCCCGAGGGGCTGGCGGAGCTGGTGATCTCGCCGGTCTCCAGAAACTGCTTGAGCCGCCTGAGATCGCGCCGGGTCTGGACGTTGGGCTCGCGCTGGAAGAGCTTGGCGATCCACTGCCCGATCACTCCGCCGGGCGCATCGTAGGCGATCGTCGCGGTGACGATCGTTCCGCGCCCAGGCGCCGCGTCGCTGAACTCGACCCGGCCGGAATTGGTGACGTCGGCGCCTTCGACCGACTGCCAGGCGATCAGCCGCCCAGGCTCGTCGTCGGTGACCACGCTGTCCCATTCGACCGTCTTGCCGGCGGGACCCTTGACCACCCAGTGCGAGCGCCGCGCATCCATCGTGTCGATCCGCTCGACATTCTCCATCACGGTGGCGAGGTTGGGGAAATCGCGCCAGAAGGCGTAAACCTCCTCGCGCGGCCGGTCGATCGTCACCGACCGGCTCACGATCTCTTCCTCCCGGACGCGCCGGTCTGGAAGGGGCTTGTCTTCCTGATCTCGCGCCGTCGCGGCCGGCGCGTCGTCGCGAAGCTCGGACGCCATCCTAATCTCCTGACTTTAAATGACCGTTCCGAAACGGCGCAGAGGCAGCACGGGTTCCAGGCTCAACGTACTGATCTGGATTGGTTTCTACGACGAGCGTAAAGCACTGGTAGGAGATGTCCGGACTGACGATGTCACATCCGATATCGGGCGCACTGCGCAGACCCAACAAGATCCAGCTTGCGACGAAACACGGGTAAGCGGCGGCGCCTTGCGGCGCATGTGGCGGTGGAACCAGTCTTATGCGAACTCGTCTCCACCGGAAACACATGGAGCATCGACAAATCTGACGGGGGAATGGAATCGGAGACGGTCGGTCATGGACGCCGAATTCGCTGGAGATAGGAAAAAACCAGCCGCTTGTGTGTCGTCGGACGGAACACGACCAAGCCGTCCTTGATCTCAGCCGTCGGCTTCTCGGCGGGAAGGTGCTCGAATTCTTCCACCAACAGCGCCACGCGGCGAGCGTCATCAATAAACGGCAGACGGATCGGCGTGCGCCAAGTGAACTGGTTCGACGCATAAGAGGTCGGTTCGACCTCGAGGTGGACGGTGGGGCTAAGGATGGGAGATGCAATCCATTCCTTCTCAGCTTCATCCCATTGTACCAGTCGCAAGTCGACCGTCGAGCGGCTAGCCTCGAGCCCCATTCCCACTGGTCCGTATCCGGGGCCCGACATGTTAAAGATGCGATTTGTACCCGAGCCACCGATATTGATTTCGCGGGACGGCAGCAACTGCACTTCCAACTGGATCGGCGGCGACAGTTTAAGATGCTCCACGGCATGCGGCTGGTACCGAGCCAAGCCGAGCTGGACGAACGGGGTATAGGCGCTCGACGGCGCGATCTCAACTTCGCAATAGAGGGCCCCGTTTTCGTCGGCCTTGGGGACTAGCGGCAGCACGGTGACCGGCAGCCCGGCTTTCGTGTCCGCGAGCTTCCCCTGCCGCGCGCGAATCCCGTCGGCGGAATCGTCGCTGAGGAAGAGCAGTAGGGGGCTGGGCAGCGGCGGGGCGGACGGAAAATCCTCCGCCTTTAAATAAGAGCGTTCTCGGCCCCCTGGCCGAATCGGGTCCACGCCGGAACGCGAGAGAAAACTCTCGTAAGGCGATGGCGGCGCTATCCTCGTCCCCCTCTGCAGGAATATCCACTTGCTCAAGTTGCGCCAGATCGAGCTGAGGATCCTCACCGGCAGCGGCGAGGACGTGCTCGACCAGTCAATCGGGGGCGCCATCGACAGCACGATTGCCAACTGTTCGCCCTCTCCCGAGGCGTACCAGCCTTCGTCGAGGTAGAGGCGCAGCCTCGTCGCAGTCCGTCTCGTCCAATCGCTTTTCGCTTCCCAGTCGAAAATGGGAACCACGCGATCGATCCTAGGCGGCGGTGGCCGGAAGGTGCATTCGGTCCACAGTTCGGGCCGGTCGCCGGTCGCGACCTGAGCTTCGCAGGCGCGGCGTTCTGCTAGGGTGGCATCCTTTCCGTAGAAGAAAGAGGCGAACCGAGAGGTGGCGACAAGGCTCAGCCGCAGCCGTCGAGCCCGCACGCGGTCGCCTGGAAACTTGCGGAATAGTTGGCGCAACTCTCCCGTCGTCTCCGTACCCTTGCGCAGGAGGTCCACCCAATTGGGCGGACCCGCTTCCTCGACCTCGAAGGAGAACAACTCGTCTGCCCCGGTCTTGGCACGCTCCGTCCAAGTCAGGTCGTTCAGGCGCGTCACGCGTTGCTCGTCATATTCGTCCCAAGTCGCCTCACAGCGGAGCGAGCCAGTCGATTTGCGGTCGATCAGCACGCGGCCGACGAAGAAGGTAACGCTGCCGCCCTCGCTGCTCGGCCACTCGAGCATATCCTTAGCTGGCGGGGGCGGGTCCGGCGGGGGCTTGAGATGCTCATACCCGTCCACGATCTCGGCCCAGGTCGGCAGGCCAGTCTGCTGCGCATCCTGATCGGGGTCGCGAACTGTGACTGTGAGGGCGTTAAAACCGAGTGCCTTGTCGATCGGCGGTTCGCGGCTCGCATAGCGGATCGTCGGCGCCCGTAGGGGCTGCCGGCATGCATTGACGAGCAAGACCGTGCTGCTCTTCGCGTCCAGCGGGGCCGCTTCCGCGCGAATCTCCAGACTGACCACTTGGGCCGGGCCGACGTCCACGCGCAAATGCGGCAGGCGGACGCTGCCGACTTTTACCTGTTTGAAGGGCGCCAGATTGAAGCTTGCGCCAGGGGTGGCGGAACGGACCAGTTCAATGACCACTGGCAGCGCATCATTGGGCCCGCCCGCCCCGCCCCAGAAGGCAATTCTGGTCTCCACCTCGGCCGCGGCGACGGTCGGTTTGGGGACAGTCGCCGGCCGCAAAGTGGCAACGGCGGTGCCCGCGTGCCGGCTCGCATAATAGCGCCCATCGCTCACGGACGCTTGGGCGGACAGCAATGCGACCTTGCCGCGCGACTGGGAGTCCTTGGGGAGCGGCACCGGCTTGTGCTGCGTTGTGTCGTTGGCGTTGGTCCACACGTCGTTGCCGGGAACGTTGTCCTTCGCGCCCTCGACATACCAGATCGACCCGAGCCTGGCTTCGGGAAAGGCGCCATCGTCCTTCGACCTGCGGATATGGACCTTGTCCATGAACGCGCCGATGGGCCTGTCCTCGCGCCGCTGCATCCGGTTGTCGAACTGACGTTCGCTCTCGGCACGGTCGAAACTCACCCGTGGCGGCAACATCAGCCTGATCGTCCGCTCCCGCGCGAGCGGCCCGGCATCGCGAACCACCAGTCGGTCGCTCGTCTCGCCATGCAGCTTGCCGGCGTCCGGCGCGACCACCAAGGGATCTTGCGCGTCCAGCAAGACGAGCGGCGGCGGGATCGTCTCCGCTGGGAATGGATAGGGCTTTTTGTTCCTGCCAATCAGTAGGTCGACATCGCTGCTGCTGCTGTATTTGGACTTCGCATCGGCGAAGGTCCGGCTAACGCCGTTGGGGAAGACCAGCCGCGCTCCGAACACATAGCCGCGATCTTCGCGCAGCGGCGGCAGCAGCGCCTCATCCCCTTCCGGAAAGGTGTAGTCGATGGTGAGGCCGAGATGGAGATTCGGATCGACGGATATGCCGTCGGGATTGCCGGGCGCGAGGGCCAGCGATTCCCCCGCCCAGGTCACCAGCTCCTCTTCCTTGATCAGGTCGAGGTTGGGCCTGCCGTCCGCCGCCTTGGTCGGCTTGATGCGTTCCGGAACCATGGTCATGCCATGGTCGTGATGAGCGATGCGCTTAATCGCCGGCTCGTTGTAGAAGACGGGGTCGAGAAGCTTTTCCACTTCGTCCTTGCAGACGATCTTGCGATAGGTGAGCGCGCACCACTTCGTCTGGTCGAGCGTCAGGGAGCCGATCCCGGATTGGGCGACGCCGATATCGGGCCGCAGACCAACCAGCAGATCGCGCAGATAGACGATCTCGGCGCCGGCCGCCGCCTGCGCCTCGGCCGCCCGCCGGCGCTCGTAATTTTCACGCAGAGCCGGCTTTTGATAGCGGTCGAAGAGCGCGATGCCGCGCCGGAGCTTGTCGATTCCCCGCCAGTCTCCGCCCTCCGCAGTTTCCGGGCGCGCCAGCGCCGCTTGCAGCCGGTGGAACGTATTGACCACGTCGCAACTGTCGACGCGGAAGCGGTCGACGGTGGTGCCGTGGCCATCCTTTGTCTGGATCTGTGCGTTCAGCTTCAAGAAGCCTTCACGATAGGGGTGGATGCCGGGATCCTCGGTGGCGGAGATCGGCCCGTCGAGCGGTGCGAACAGACTGGCGGCCGGGCGGAAATCAAATGCCGTCCATGCCGAGGCTTGGCCTGCGAGCGGGTTGCCGCCCGCATCGACGAACTCGGCGCGAAGCATGCCTTGCGTGCGCCCGCCAAGCGCGCCGACCGGGATCGTGAGCTGAATCGCGAGCCCGAAATAATGAGCCAGGGTGGGAATGGCCGCGATCGCGCCCAGCTTGCGCTTGCAGGTTTCGATCTCGAGGATCGCCGGCGGGTCGGGGTCAGTCAGTGTCTCCGGGAAGGGCGGCACCTCGGGCTCGGTTGCGGCAGCGAATTCAGCCAGCATCGTCCGTGTCGCCGCGAGTGAGGTTCCGAAGTCTAGGGGGACCGCCGGATCAGCGAACGCGGACCGCAATCCCGCCGATATCAATTCGATATCGCGCAGAGACCGGGCATGTTCCGCGAAATAGTCGGCGTCGGGCGCCGGCGCGACCGCGACCGCCGCGGCGGGATCCGGCCCCAGCCACGCGCGCAGGATCTCTTTGGCTCGGGCGCTGCCGCCGGGAGCTGAGACACCAGCACCAATCGCCTCGATGGCATCGAGCAGCACCGACAAATCGGAGGTGCGCGATGTGCGAAAGCCGGGATCGGGCGGGATCCCGGTTGCGCTGTCCGGCGCGGCGGGGTTGAGCGCGTTCGTGTCCTTGTGGAGCGCCTTATGGAGGATTGCGAAGCCGGGGGTCGCGAAGATGCGCTTCCACAGCCGCGTGACCGCCTCGAAGCGCTTCATCGACGGCAAATCGGGATTCTGCGGATGATCGCCTTGGAGAAAAGTGGTCAGCATCGAGGCGGCCGGCTCATGTCGGATCGAAGCTGTCGGTGGCGCCGCGCTGATGTCGACGACGGAAACGCGCATCCGCGCGCCGAAATCGGCGATCCTTGCCGGCCAGTCGGCGAGCTCGATCGTGCCGGCGATTGCGTCGTCGTGCCAAGGCATGACCTGAACAGTCATCATGAGCCCCGCGGAGTCGATCCCGTCGGGAATGGCCAGGAGCCGGGCGCTGACTTTTTGATCGGGCATAGTTAAGCTGCCAGATCAAGTCGGAAGCGAGGATGGTATTTCTTCCATTCCGTGGCCTTTCTCGGGACGTCGGCTCGTTGGACAATGCCGCTCGTTCCCGCGACAACGCCAACCTCGCCTCCGCCGCCGCCGCCGCCGTTCGAAAGCTGGTAGCTGGCCGATACCCGGTAGCTGATCTCAAAGAACTGGCCGACCTTGAACGAGAAGCGGTATTCGGTGCGCCCATAAAGCGAGCCGCCCAGGCGCTGGGTCAGCGTGATCCGGATGCTGACCGAGATGGAGAAGCAGGCGATGCTGCCCTCGCCGACCGCTTCGAAGATCGCGACGAAGGTCATCGCCTTGCGCGTGTCATGCGGCTCGGGGCCGACATCTTCGACGTCCTTGGTCGTGACCTGGATGCCGGCGACGACGCGGCCCTGGGCGTTGAGCGGCCCGAACTTCAATGCCGCGACGCCGCCGAACACGATCGAGACGTCCATCCCGGTGACGCCCTTGGCGTCGCAGGTCAGCTCGATCCAGCCTCCGCCGCCATAAGGCGGATTGGCGACCAGCACCGGATATTCGGGGCTGCCGAGTGCAAAGCTGAACTCCGCCTTCTTGCCGCCGAAATAAAGCCTGGCTGCGATCTTGAAGGCGACGTTGATGAACTGCAGCGTACCGACCTGGATGATGCCGGCATCGTAGACATAGCCGACCTCGATCCCCGGCGGGCCGAAGATCGGCTTCACATAAAGACCGCTGCCTGCCGGCGACAGCCATTGCTGGAGCGCCTGGACGAATTTGAGATAGTCGCCAATGACGACGTCATCGACGGTAAGGTCGAACCGCGGCGCCCCGCCATTCTCGGAGACGAACCTCGCCTCGGAGAAGGTGATCGTCGCCATATGCCATTTCTTGCCAACGAGAATGATCTCGAACGGCTGCAGGACGCCGGTAATGAGGGCCGAGGACTGCCTGGTTACGAAATTGGCGCCGAACGTGCCCTTCAGTTTCAGATCCGGAGGCGCATCGACCGGCCTTAGAGTCCGCTCCCCGGCCATCTGGAAGATTGGGTCGGTGGCGTTCGGGAAGGGCGGCACCTGCGTGCCCCACTCGTAACTGGTCGTCACCGCGGTCGGGACGAACTGACGGACCAGGCCCTGCAACTGCTCGAGCAGCCGGTCCAGCTCCTCGCGAATGCCGGCGATGAAGCTCTGGCCGAAGTTCACCATGGCCAGCGCATTGATTGCGGGGACCGCGGCGTGAAGGGCATCGTCTTTATCCCGGAACTTCTTGGCCAGCGTCCGGATCGCCTCCAGCGCATCCGGGGCGGATAGCGTCTCGAGGCCGCGGATCGTTGCTGCCTCCGCTCGCAGCTTGCTCTCGATGGCCGCGAATTGCTGAGATGGGCTTCCAGAGGTCATCCCCATCGCGAAGCGGAGCAGCTTGTCGGTCAGGCTCTGATCGGGAACGAGTTCGTGCAGCTTCTGGAACGCGTCCGCCAGCGCGTCGTAGACGAGCAGAAGCGGCTTGGCGGCGGTGAGTGCGAAGCTCTTGACCAGCTTGGATGCGGCGGTGCCGACGGTGGCGGTCAGTGCCTCGCTCAGTGCGACCGACTGGAGCAGCGGGCCAGTGAGACTGCGATCGAGAGCGGCTACGAGACCGTTTCCCTTCACCGCCGCCTGGTGCAGTGTCTCTGCGGTCAGCGACGTGTCCGAAAGCAGCGACCGCATTTGGTCCGCCGCCCTCTTCGCCTCATTGAATCCAGCCACGAGATCGGCCGTATAGTCGGCGCGGATAGGCTCGATCAGCGCACCGACCGTGTCGAGCGCGGTCCTGATCGTCCCTGACCAATTCTGGCCTACGCCGGTCAGCGCGACTCCGGCCGCGCCCAGATAGAGCTTCGCGCTGTTTTCGACGATCTTCTTGACGGCGGCGTCGCTGGCGCCCAGCCAACCCTCGAGGTCGCGGGCCATGCCAGCGATGCGGCCCAGCGCGGCCACCGCTTCGCGGCGCAAATCGGCATAGGCCTGAACCTGGAGGATCGAGGCTTCGGATGCGTCCGCGCAGAAATCGAAGGCGCCAGCATTGGGGAAGGCGTAAAGCCGGGCCTTGAGCGCTTCCGCTTCCAAGATCACCGCGGCGCGGGCCTTGGCGATCGCGCTGGCATTGGTGCCGGACGGCGCGATACCTCGCGCGGCGGCGATCAGCAGGTCGATTTGGTTCCTCGCGTCGCCGATCGGCCCGGTCAGTCCCTCGGTCAGCGCCTTCGCGGCGCTGTTGAGATACTGGCAGGTTTGTGTCCGTTTCGCGCAAATCGCGGCGAAGGTCCCGGCCTTGTCGATCAGGTCCGTCGCCTTGGCGGCAAGATCGACCAGATAGGCGAGGAGCCCGTGGGCCGCTGCGCCGGTCGCGACCGCCTCCGCGACCATTGCCACGGCCGACTTGAATATCTCAACCTTCGCGATCAGCGGATGGACGAGCGCGCGTTCAAGATCGCCCAGCAGCGAGTTCCGCACGGCCTCGAACAGCGCATCCAACTCACCCGCGTCGATCGGCCGGAGCGCCGTTTTCAGCCGGTCGACCTGCTCACGGAGCCCGGCCGCAACCCACGCCTCAAGCGCCACCTTGCGCGTCTTCGCATGCGCGGCCACCGCCTCGATCGTGACCTCCGAAGGCGTGAGCAGCCGATCCAAGTCGCCGCGGATCGCCTCGACGAATTGCTGCTGACGTCGCGGATCCCGGATGTCGGCGTCGTCGCCCGAAACGGGCGCCTTGAGCCGCGCCGCGACGATCTCCACCGCCTCCTGCAGCCGTGCCACGATCAGCGCTTCGGCTTGCGTGCCGCGCAGGGCCAGCAGCGCCTTGGCGGGCTCGAGCCAGAGCAGCAGCGCGCTGATAAGCTCCGCGACCGGCTCGGCGATCGCCTTGGCGAGCAGGCTGTCGGCGACGCGGTCGAGCGCGGCGGCCGGATTAGCGAGGTCGGCGCAGGTCAGCGGCTTGCCGAACAGCACGCCGCCGAGCTGCTGCTGCTCGACGGCGGTGCAGAAGGCGTCCTTGAACCATGTTTTCGCGGCCTCCGCCAACGCCCGGGCCAGGCCGGTCAGCTGATTCCTCACCTCGTCCAGCATCGCCTTGGGGACGGCGCGCAGGCGCTCGAAGATGAGCTTCAGCTGCTCGGGCACCGGATCGCCGAGGATCCGCTCGAGCTCCCGGATCGCCGGTTGCGCCAGATCCAAGATGGCTTTGGCATGCGAGATCACGCCGCCGACGCCGCCCGAATCGGGAAGTCCCTCGATCGCCAGAAGTTGAGCCTTCAGACCCGCCACGAGGTCCCGTATCGCGCCAACCAGCACCGGATAGAGTTCAACGACCTTGAGGTCCGTTCCCGGCAGAGGATCGCGGATCCATTCGAGCAGCCGCTGATCGAGCCCTGTTTCGTAGAAGACCCGCCTCGCCTCGCGCGCCGCGGCTCTGAGGCGGGCGAGCCCCGCCTCTTCGACGCCGAAATCGAATGTTTCCAGCAGATGTGGTGCGTCGTTCGCGAAATTCGTCGTCTTCGGCAGCATCTTGGCAAGGTTGAGAATGCCGAGCAGGTTGAGATTGCCGAAAAACGATGCCGGGTCGAACTGCCCCTGCTTCGCGGCGCTGATGTCGACCACGGCGTCGCCGGTCAACGTCGTCGTCTTGGTTCCTCCCACCGGGCCCGTCAGTCGCGAGAGGCCGCCAATCTGCACGTTCTGGTTGGAAAGACCGCCGGTTGCTTCGGTCTTCTTGGTCGCGTCCATCGCCGCGCCCGCCCCGGCGAGGCGGAGATAGATGTCCGGCCCCTCGAAACCGCGCTTTAGATAATCCTCGTCGAAGAGGATGTCGTAGCGCCCTTGCGGCGTCCCCAGCAGCCGATCGACACTCTGGATGCCGACCGTCGCTTTATCGACGAAGGGATAGAAAGGCGGCTGGTCGGCGCCTTCCATCCGTCCGTCGATCCGGAACCGCTCGTCGATGTCGTCCGACCCGTCGGTCCGCCCGCTCACGCCGAGCAGCCAACTGTCCGTGTCGTAGCTCGTGTCCCCGGCCTTCAGGGCGACGCCGTAGCGCTGGCGCGCCCCGCCGAAGCTGGCAGTGCGGCGTGTCCCTTCGCGCAAATAGGCCCTGACGAGATCGTCCATCGCTTTGGGCAGGCTGAGCGCATCGTTGCGCACGAAGATCAGTGGGGACTTTACAGATTCGACATCGTCGGTGGCCCATTCGAACTGGAAGTCTGCAATGCTTCCGTCCTGCTGCCTGACGCGCGGCCAGAAAATGTTTCCCGGTTCGATCGCCGGCTGAGAGACGTCCTCGCAGACCAGATCCGGAGTCACCAGCGTCTTCATACGTATCCCGGCCACCGGGAAGCCGCGCGCGTCGAAAGGATGATAGGGTCCAGGATAGGGGCGGCGGCGTGGCGGCGAGACAATGAATTCGCGCCGGACCAGGAAAGACACCGGCCCCCGCGTCCGATCGATGTGGATCTGACGCTCATGCACAATCGTGTACGACGCACGGATGCCGAGCGGAAACAGGAAGCCCTTGTAGACCGCGACCACCCGGCTGTCGCGGCCGAGCCAGCCCTGCTGGAAAAGCCGCTCAAGCGAGAAACCCTCCCACGGTCGGCGCTTGGCGCATCCAGGGCCGCATTTGTCTTCGCCGGGGAACGTCGCGAGCGCGCGTGGCAGTAGCCGCGCCGGCTCGCCCTTCCATTCAGCGGTAACAATGCCGCCGAGTGTGCTAAGGGAGACATTGGCGTCGCGGAACGGGGTGGCAATGGCGATCCCGGTGTCCCGCTCGGTGAAGCCTTCCGCGCAATCAATTTGGCGCAGGTAGAGGATGTCGCGGTCAGGCCGAATTACATTGCCTTTGGGCGCCGCCTCGAGACCGGCGGGCCCTTGCCCGGCCGGTATCGCGCCTGTTCCCTCCCGCTCGATGCGGCGCAGGGCCGGCAATGCGTAGACCGACGTCTGGCCGACGATCTCCCAATGATCCAGCGGCGCCAGCGAAAGCATTGGCGTCCCATTGGGATGCTCGGTCGTGACCGGCCCGGAATGGTCTTTGTCCTTGGCGGCGAGCCCGGCGGGGAAGCCTCCTTCCTTAAATTGGGTCGACCAGATCGCGCGGACCGACTTGCGGCCGCTGTCGTTCAGCCGGACCGTCCAGAGCGGGGCGCTCGCCCGCTGCGCGCCCGAGACGGTCGCCCACTCTGCCGGACCAACTTCGGAGCGGAGCCACCGGCCGCCTTCGGACGGCGAGAAAAGCAGCCGCCCGGCGAGTTCGAGCGCGGTTTCGGTGGCTGCAGGCGCGAGGAGCTTCTCGGCAATCTTCGCGGTCACGGCCTCGAACGTCAGCGCGTCGCCGCCGCTGGCCGATCCGAAGACAGCGGCAAGCTGCCGGTCGACTTCGGTGCCGATGCCGCCCGCCGCCCGAGGATGGACAAGGGGGGTCAGCCTCGACCAGTCCGTCAGGGCTGCGAGCTCCAACATGACCGGATTCCACTCGGCCACCCTGGGAATTTCGAACACCAGCCGGGACGGTCCGGAGAGCCGTGCGGGAGCCGGCGAATGCACCTCGTCATCGCCGACATCCCTTTCGATCCGTTCGGCGATGTGTTGCGGCGGGAACTCGACGATCAGGATATGTCGACCAGGCTTGCGTACGAGCGTTGGTGTGCGCGGGATGGGGCTCGGCTGCGGGCCCGGCGGGTCCGGCTTCGCGTATCGGTAGCCGATCAGGCTCAGCTTGAGATCGATAAGGCTGGTGTGGCGGCGCGCAACGATGACGACTCCAAGTTCCGCGTTCGCGCCATCACCCCATTTCGCGTTCGCAACCCAGAACGTCTCGTCGGGCGACTCGTTACCGTTACGAGCATGAATGACCAAGCGCTCGTTCGACAGTGTTGGTGTCGGCAGATCACCTTCTGGCATGCCATCTGGTCCTGGTCCGAATTGAGAATACTTACGCCGTCAGCAAGACCTAAACGGACCTGACTGTCGAGGTCACGCGGCTACACTAGTTACTCGGGAAAATATTTATCAGCGCATGATTTCATGCGAAACAGCTTGACTGAAAGAAGACAAGGCTGCCCGGCCGACTCATTGCTCCTTCCATTCGGAACCATAAGAAGGCCCAGAAGCCAAATAGCCTGTCAAGCTGAAACCGAAGCCTTTCTGGAATTGCGTCGATTCTTGACGTACATTCGGGCGAGGTAATCATGGCCGCAACGGGGAGGATGACAATGAGCGATGACAAGTTCCGTGCCGCGCTCGCGATGTCCAGCGAAGAACTCTGTCGGTCCTTCGATCGCGAAATCATTGCATCGCTGGACACACAGCCTGAAGCGCCGCCCACGACGGACGTCTTTCCGCTGAATGGCGACGAACGGGCATATCGCGGCTGGTATCATGTTTCCGGCACTGCACAGAGCCGATGGTGCCCGAAGCAGAGCCTGTTCGGCGGGCCCCGTCCAGATGGCCCGCACAAGGGCGCCGATCTATGGAGCTACCGCAGCACCAGAATCGTCGCGGTGACGTCCGGGTCAATCCAGTACAATCCGATCAACGACCCTCAAGGATGGGGCAACCACATCTATCTCTACTTCAAACGCAATAACATCACGTACATCGCAGTTTACGCCCACCTCGACGCCAGGAGCGCGTTCCAAGGGGTAAAGGCGGTCAATGCCGGTGCCGAGATCGGTTATCCCGGTTGCAGCGGCAATGCCGGCGTCGCCGGCGCATGCCACCGTACCTACAAATGCGGAGGGAAGATTGCGATAGAAGACCATCTCCATCTCGAATTGATGGTTGCCGCGACCACTGTGCGTGAAGATCCGGTCGCCTTTTTTGGCTTCGCCAACGTCAAGCACGCCTCCGATCAAACTTGCACTGTTTGCGGCTCCACTGAACAGTTGGTCTAGATGCAGCTATTCCCGTCCCTTATCGCGTTTCCGAAAGTGTCGACGTAATCACCCGAATAAATACTTGGAGTGTAAATGTTTACTCAGAACAGCCGAAGCGCTCTCAAGATCGCCCTTATGGCAATTTCTCTAATTGTTGAGTCGTCGACAGCGGCGCAGACGGACAATGGAGACACCTTTAGCCTTCGGGCACCCGAGACCTTGCCAAATTCTATACAGCTCTATGCGACCGCCTATATCGTGCAAGGTGCTGAGGAAAGCGTGCATTCTGGAGACCCGTGGTTGCTCGGACGAGGTGGCGCGTCACTGGGGTTGCGCATTCCGCGCCGCATCTGGTGTCTCGCGGCGGTTGAAGGGTCTTTGACGGTCAATGTTCGTGCCGGTGGCCAACGCGGCTATGCCTATGCCGGCCGGGGACCCACGCGCGTGGCAGATTGTAGCGATGTATTCAGGAGCATGAACCCGGACCTTCGCTCGGCCGTGGAACACTCCGTGTTTGCGCCGACGCCCGCGGATGCGCCTTATGGGCTTGGCGCACGATCGTCCTATCGCCTAGTCCCCTATCGCTCGATTGCCATCGATCTGGCGGCGGCAGCACCGTTGCGATTGGGTCAAGTGATCTTCATCCCAAGATTGAGAGGTGCCCGAATTACAATGCCGGATGGCCGGATCGCGTCTCACGATGGTTACGTTATGGCAGTGGACACCGGAGGCGCGATAAAAGGACGGCACATCGACTTTTTCGAAGGCCCGCGACCGACTGACGTTCTGATCTCTGAGTTGCGAACTCCCTTCGAGGCCTATGTTGTCGAGAACCCTCAAGCGGCCGCTCTGCTCACAAGACTTCACGCCCGTACTCCCTGACCGGCCGGCAGGTCCGCGAATGAACGTTATGTAAAACCGGGGCACCGCCCGGGCAGGCCGGCGCCGGTGCCGGGAACGGCCCCCTAGGACTCCACGAGTGCACGGCCAGGCCCCGCGTGTTAAGCCAAGACGCGGGTCGTTCGAGAGACCAAGAAGGAGGGGGCGCCATGAAGGTATTCGTGTCGAGTACGTTCGACGACTTGATCGATTACCGCGAGCACGTCTTGCGCGCCCTCACCCGGTGCGAGGAAGTCTACAAGGGCATGGAGTTCTTCGGGTCGTCTCCCCGAAAGACCCTCGATTTTTGCCTCCAGCAGGTCAAGGCCTCCGACGTCGTCGTTTGCCTGGTCGGGCACCGCTACGGGTCGCGCCCCCCGGGGAGCGACATCTCGTTCACCGAACACGAGGTCAACCACGCCCTGGAACTCGGGCTCCCGGTCCACGCCTATTTCATCGACGACGAGCAGCCCATCCCGCCCAGGTACTTCGATGTCGGTCCAGACCACGCCGCCCTCGCCGCGTTCAAGCAGCGCCTAGCCGAGCAAGTTACGCCCGCCTGGTTCACAACGCCACCCGACCTCGCGATGAAGATCATGATCGACCTCTACGGCGGGGACTACGACGTCCGCGAAGGCGGGCAGGAAATCCAGGAGGAAGCCGCGGCGAGGCACCGGGAGTCGGCGTACGATTCCATCGCAGAGTGGTACGATCACTGGTACAAGGACCACTGGTGCAACAGGGAGCCGTTCGAGACACTGCGCGCCCTCGTCTCGAAGCACTCGGACTCTACCAAGGCAAACCCGTCGAACATCAAGATACTAGATACCGCGTGCGGGACGGGGAATACCTACGTCTCCTTCAAGAGGGGTGGCTACGATATCAGGGGATGCGACGGCTCCGGGAAGATGCTGGCGAAGGCCACCAGGAACTGCGAGGGCCACGGCATAGACCCGAGCGGGATAGTCCGTGACCCGATAAACTGGACCGACTCCGAGGGCTACGAAAAGCACTTCGGCAACGCGGAGTTCGACGTCCTGTTGAACACCGCGAATTCTTTTTGCCACGTCCCGCCCATCGCCGAGTACATGGACGCGGCGTTGGCTAATTTCAGGGCCCTGTTAAAGCCGGGCGGGTTGCTGATCATCGACACCAAGCGGTGCATCAGGGCGGGGGAAATCGAGGGCGTGCCGCTCTACAAGGAGCTGCGATACCTGGCGCCGGACTGGGTAATCCGGACAGCCCGGGAGGAACATTGCCAGGTCCCCGGGCTGGACAACGTGCGGTTCCACACGATGCTCCACTACGACGTCGATCCCGCCTTCCCGGTAAAGGTCCCCCGCGCCCTGATCGTTCTTACGGTCCACGGCGAAGGCCTGATGCCGCAAACCGCCGTGGTCCCTTACTATCCCCTTCCCGTCGAGAAACTCGGCCGCCGAATGGCGGTCGCCGGGTTCGCGACCACGGTCTACCGCGCGATGGAGGGCCCTGCCGCCAACTGGAAATATGATATTGTTGTTGGACGAAAAGGACCCTGATGCAGGCGCCCGCTATTCAACCGGCCTGGATATTCAGCTGACCCGAGGAAACAACGGCGTCGTGTTCGATGGCGACAACAGCCATCCCAGAATCCGCCCGACGCTTCTCTACCAGCCGTTGCATGGCCAGGGCGGTCTGCTTATCGACCATCGACGTCGCCTCGTCGAGGATCAGCAACAGCGGATTGCCCAACATCGCGCCAATCAGATTGAAGCGCTGGCACTCGCCTCCCGACAGCTCCAACGGACGCTTCTCCAAGAGGTCGGGATGCAATTCCAATTGATCGCATAGGTCAAGGGCGGGCCTAAGGTCGGCCGGGAGAGCGCGATTGTCTTTCAGCCAGTCGCGTACTTTCCAGCGGGGGTTCATGCTGGCGAACGGATCTTGAAAGATCATTCGGATCGGCGCGGGTTGTTGGTGCATAGGCGGCAGCTGAATCCTTCGCCCAGCGCTCGGTTTGAGTAGCCCCGCGATCAGTAGGGCCAAGGTCGTTTTTCCGACGCCGGAGGCACCACTGATCAAGAGGCGTTCGCCCTCATTCACCGCCAAGGAAATATCCCGCATCACAGGGAGCAAACGGCCCTCCCGAGTAATGCTGCACGACTCCAGTCGCAGCAGCTCTACCATTCCAGCTTTCCGCTCTCGCCGTTCTTTAGCGATACCGTCGTGCCGTGCCGCTCCACCAACAGGTGGCCATCCGCGATTCCCGTGGCGCGCCTATCATGGGTCACAAGAATAACTCCCATTTGGCCGTCCTTCGGCAGTGATCTTATCAGCTCCAGCATCCGCCGTGCAGCGTCGGCATCGAGGCCGACAGTTGGCTCGTCAACCACAAGAAGATGCGGCTGTCGGGCGACCGCAAGGCAGATCGCAAATCTCTGCGCCATGCCCCCACTGAGCTGGGACGCGTGAAGATTGCTCGTCGTCGCGGGATCGAGGCCCACTCTTTCCAAGTGATCCTCGGGACCTGGCTGGGAGCATGGATCGCCATGACTCCACCTGATCACTTCCCGCAAAAGCGCACTGCAAGTAATCGCGGACGGTAAAGCGGAAGCCGGCGACTGAGGAACATAGGCGATGTCGTCATGCGCTATCGGAAGGGAACCGCCCGACGGTAGCCAACGCTCCGAGGTCGGCTCGTTGGACGCAAAAAGACCGCTCGGGAGTAGCCCTGCCAGCGCACGGGCGAATAGCGACTTGCCTGCACCCGAGCGACCGACCACGGCCAGACACCGATCGAAACAGGCCATCCCCGGCTCGTACCGCACCACCAGTTGGCGTCCGCGCATGGCGATATCGAATTCTGGCCAGCGGATGGAGAATAGGCGGCTCATTCGAGCCCCCCCTTATCTCCGCCCAGTCGCGTCCGGGCAATCAGCACCAAGCCGATCGCGATGGTAGAGGCGACCAAGGCAGCCGGAAGCCAGACCCACGCAAAACCACCTCCCAGCCGCAATGCTTCCGAAGTCACGTTACCTAGTGTCGGGCGGCTCAGAGGAACCGTGAACCCGAGGAATTCCAGTCCGGCCTGAACCGACAGGATTTCGACGAACACCAGAAGGACGATGGCACTGAAACCGCGCAGCGCGTTGGGGAGCGCATGGACCGCAAGCATCCGCAATTTACTGTGTCCGGACAACTGCCCAACGAAGACATAAGGCCGCTCACGCTGCGCTGCTAATTGACTACGCACGACCCGCCAGACTGGAATCCAGAAGTAGAGGATCAGGATCAGGTTCACCGGCGCTCCGGCGGTAAAAAACAAAAGTGCAAGCACGAGCGAAGGGAAGCTACGGATCGCATCAGCAAACGAAAGAAGCACAGTGTCCGGCCACCGCTTCCACCAACTTGCAGATATCACCGCCGCGAGGAGACCCAGCAGGAGTGAGGCCACCAGCACGACCGCGGCCCATAGCACTGAGTAAGCCGCCGCCGACAACGTGACGTGCGCCACATCCCGTCCGAGCCGGTCGGTTCCGAGAAGATGCGGCCATCCCGGCGAAGCCAGCGGCATAGTCTCAATTCCGGTCCCGGGATCCGGTACCCATAAGGCAGCTGCGATCAGGGTCGCGCAAATCGCGGCCATCGCAGTGAGCAGGGCTGCGCGAGAGCGGAGCCTCCGCCCGCTCAATTGAGCCGCCGATCTGCCCGCGCGGCCACCGCATCGGCGATACCCTGCACAAAGGTGAGGATGACTGCGAGGACGAGGCTTCCAAATGCGACGATCGCAAGATCGCCATTGTCGCAGGCCCGCATGAACATGACGCCGAAACCGGGAAGCCCGAATACGAACTCCGCAAAGGTCAACGCCGTCAAGGCCGGCGCCACGCTATTGGCTGTGGCGGCCAGAACCGAAGGCATTGCACCGCGCATCAGGATCGAAACCATTCGGTCGGCCGGAGCCCGCATCAGCATCAGAAAGTCGGCCTGACGCGAGCGGTCAGCGCGAAAATCCAAGCGATCCAAAAGGATGAGCGAAACGGACGCCATAACCACCAGCGCAGATACGAAGATGGCTAGCCCCTCATAAAGCACCCGCGCCTGTGAGGGCGCAAACGCAAGAAACGATCCGAACACCATCAGCAGCAGAGCAAGCAGCACAAAGCTTGGCATAGCCGCAGCAGCCACGAGGCCGAACCTCCCCGCGCGCCAATCGTTGGTAACGATGCGCGGCACCAGCCACAAAGCTGCCAAGGATCCAAGGGGTACAGCAACCGCCAGCCGCGCCAGCGTTGTGGAAAGCGCACCGGCGACCAAGGGCACAACCGGCTGGCCGAATACGATCGAGACGCCGAAATCGCCTTGCAGCATCCGCGACGCGACGAGCACCAGCCGTTCGTGCAAGGGAGCGTCGAACCCGAACCGCGCGTTGAGCGCCGCGACCGCGCTCTCGTCGGCTAATGGACCGAGAACCGCTCGCGCGGGGTTAAGCGGTAGCACTGCAAAGGCTAGGAACACGACCAAATAGACGAGAAGCGCCGTTATGATCGCCCTCGCCAGGACGGTGAACCAGATGCGAGCTGTGCCCATTGGTCTCCCGTCAAACTTCTTGCGCCGCCCGGGCGATCTGACTCAAGAACCGTTCAGGCAAGACACCCTTTTCTCCAAATCGTAAATTGCCAAGATCCTCTTGGCACAGCAGCCGTTCGAGTCCGTTGCCGCGCCGGGTGAGATCGATCGTGGTGAAAGCCTCATTCATAAGCTTCCGAATTTGTGCCGATCCAATGTCGGCCACGCCGTCCGCTCTCTGAATACGAAGTTCGAAAAGGCGGTCGAAGACGACCCGGCAGGCCTGACGCACGGCGCGAACACTATCGTGGCATCGATCGATGCCCCCAACCTCAAACGGAGGCAAATAGCGATCTTTGCATGGTGGCGTGGTCACCACGGGAAGGACCGAGTTCAGAGGGGAAGGCCCGTCCAGAGACGGACGGCCGGGGCCGGGCAAACAATATTCCTCAAATTTCGCCTCTTTAGTATTCCTGTCGTTCGCTCGAAGCTGCAACGAGAATACCGAATATGTCCCGAGGTAACGAGAGAGCCCCTCCGAAACGCAAATCATGAGCGCTGAAGGCTGAAGCCGCTCGCCGTTCACGTTTTGACCCCGAGTGAACAAAAGATCGTGCGCTGCACGGTCAATCCGCGACCGGGGCCTGCAAAGAGCTTGCAGCGACTTTTCCCACCCTTCCTTCTGATTACACTTAGAAAGACCAAGGCCGAGCATGAAACTGAAGATCAGGCCCTGAATGTAATTTGGGCAGTGATCATCCGACACAAGGGGCGACGAAATCGGGTTCTGGATCGCAATCTGCGTGGAAAAGCGGCTCCAGATATCCTGCGGTAGGTCGGATGTAGAGCGCGTCGAAGTGAACGCCCCAGCGACGATCCAATTGATCCCGTCAGTCTCGCGGACGCTCCGTGCGTTGACGGGGACAAATTCGCCGGACTCCCAAACCCGCAACAGCTCGGCATAAGTTGAGTCAGCGTCAGATCCTAACTTGTCGAATTCATCAAGAAAGATCGTACCACCACGGCATTTGTCGATTAATCCTTGGATCACGGCACCGTCCTTCTCCTCTCCTAGGACCTCGCGTTTGAACTGATCCAAATTCATGCCGGCAACCGACCTAGCGCTGAACTTTGGCCCGCCCTTCCTCTCGTCGATTCGCGAGCCGCTGTGAATTGCGGTTGCAAAGCCCTCCTTGCCCGACCCGGGCTCACCTTGGATGAAAACGATTTTCGGAGTGGATACGCTCATCCCAAGTTCAAGCGCTTCGAGATTCTGCTGCATGATAGGCGAGAGCTTTCGATCCGTAATCTCAGCAGTTCCGTTATCCGCAGGTCCCTCTGGGGGCTTAACCTCCAATTCGTAGCAAGCGAGCGCTACCGGCCACATCTTATTACCATTCGGTTTTGGGAAGCGCGGGAGGATATAGGTGCTTGCATATTCACCGTACGGAGCCCGGCGGAACGTGGTCCTGCAGCGAGACTTTAGAATGACTCCGCCCGTCGGGCTTTTCTCATAGCCAATAATTTCGATTTCGTGATCAATAAACCCGGCGTATAGCCAAGGGAATTCGGCTCGCATCCATGGGCTTACTTCCTTATTTCCCCCGTCAGGATATACCTCTTCAAAAATAGGTTGTAATTGATTTTCAAAAAATAATTCGCAATCATCTTTAGATAAAACCTCGAATGTGGCGCTCCTCAAGGCCTTCTCCCCCGCGAATACTACGTCATAAGATATTGCGACATTATCCCTGTTCGAGGAACCTGTACCAGAAGTTACATATTGAAGAGTAAAGTGAAAATACTTTGGAATTTCTCTTTGATTTATAAGCTCGCTAACTATCCCTACAATGTAGGGGGGTGGCGTGGCCCAATCTGGCTTCGGGCTTGAGAAGAACCCTAAAACATCATCGTCTTTAAATTCCTTATTCACCCGCAATGCATATTTGACTTCGCTCGGGTCAATTGAGAAATGATAAAGAACTTCAGCCGAAAATCGGAACGGGTCTGGTTCTTCCATATTCTGCCCCCCCAAAGAAGCCCCAACCTAGCTCCAACGCAATCCCGCGTAGATGGGCAACCCGGCGCTGCGCGGCAGGGTCATTGGCGAAGTGGAAGCGCGCAGCCTTGGTGGCTTCAGGATCCACACCGTCGGCGCGCGGTCCAAAAGCTCATCAAGAGCCCGGCCGAGGGCGGCCTGCTGAAGGCCGGCGCCGTCGACCGTGACATATTCCTCGAACGCCGCCTCAAAGGCGGGGTCGTTGAAGCGCATGACGTTAGGAATCGGCGCGGCGGCCGCTCGGTACATCCATAAATACTGCTCTGGAGAAGGCACATAGGGCCCATAATATGCTAGAGCCATCTGGTAATTGCCGGCGGCAGCCACAGAGAAGAAGTCGCCTCTCCCATATATCGGGGTCACCGTAAGGCCGATCTGTGCCCATTGTCGAACCAGGAGCTCCGCAATGATGCGTGCCTCGTCGACTGGCTCGACCAGCATCTCTAGGACGCGAGCGGGAGGGGGAACCGACGCGACCAACGCCTGGGCGCGGGGTCCGTCCAAGATAAGTTGTTTTCCTTCGAAACCGGGGACAGGAACGGGACCGCCATATGCGCTGCCGCCTCCGAGGCGCGCGACCAGAGCGTTCCGATCGATGCCGAGATTCAGCGCCTTCCCTAACGCCGGCCCGTGAGGACCGTTGAAGGGAGCCCTGGTCTGATTGAGAGCTATCAAGCGAAGCTCGGTATGCGGATATTCCTCTATCCGGTAGCGGTCTCCAGCCTGACCTCGCATGACGCTAAGCGCACTCGAGTTGAACTCCGCGTAGTCGAGTCCGCCAGAGCGCAACTCGGCGGCACCCAGCGCCTCGCTCGAGATCCCTCTTACGATGATCGTCTCCGGTGCATCCCCCGACACTTCCGCCCAGTGGCCGGGATAGCGACGGAGTGTGACGGTCTGGGCGGCTCTGTCGAAAGAGACAAGTTCGTACGCGCCCGTGCCTCGTACCGCACCGCCTTCGTCGGGAGTGCCAGCCGGCACAATGCTCAAGAATGAGGTCGACAGCCGATCAAGCAGGAAATTGAATGGCTTAAGAAGGCTGAAGACAACCGTATCGCCTTCGACGCGAAGGCCTGAGATCGATCGCGCCCGGCCCGCGACCAGCTCAGCAGCCCCCTGGAGGATGTCAACTAGAAGCGTCCGCGCATACCCTGGGATCCGCACGGCCCTCGTCAATGAATCAGCCACATCGGCAGGCGTCAGCGATTTCGCTGCGTTCGTGCCTTCAGCATGGAACGTGACGCCCTGACGGATTCGGAATCGCCATTCCCGGCGATCAGGCGAAACCGACCATTCTCGAGCCAACCGCGGTTCAACTCTGCCATCTGGTCCTTGCTGCACCAGCCGGTCAAAGATGTTCCAGACCATGCTGATTGGGGACTCGGTTCCGGCCTGAGCTGGATCCAGGCTCGTGATCTCTCCGCGTCCGATCAACCCTATCCGGAATGGACCCTGCCGTCGTTCGCCGGGTCTACCAAGAAACCAGTAGCCCGTGGCTGCCGCTCCAACCGCCGCGGCCCCGCCAAGGATCACTGACCTCCTAGTGGGCATCGTCCGAAACCTCCACAGTCCCGAGGTTCGCCGTTTCATGTGCGACGTTCGCCCGCGGAGCGGGCCCATGAATCCTGGGGCAGTACGGATCGATCGCCCCCATGTCGAAAAGCAGGCCCGACAATCTATCACCGGCGCGGCATGAATCGAACACCGGGCACCCGTTGCACGCAGCAGGTGGTTCGCGGAAGTTATCGTAGATTGTGTGACGCCCGTCGGACAGCCGGTCGAAAACCCCTTGCAAGGATTCCTCCGCAAGATCACCGACGGCGTGGCCGGCGGCAGCGTCGCCAAGGACGAGGTGGTTGCACCCGATGAAGACCAGTCCGTCATTGGACACGCGGGCGCTGACCTGCGGAACCTCGGTCAGGTTGAACAAAATCAAATTGACGCTCCCGAACCGGACCACCGGTAAGCCGGTCGCGACATCGTAGCCGACCTTACGGTCCGTCAGTCCCAGCTGCTTGGCGACCGCCGGCCACTGGTGAGCGTAGTTCGCGGTTACCAGCACGCGTGATGGACATTCGGTCGCTGCGAGCGTCCGAACCAGTCCCGCGATATCCTCGGGCTGGAGCAACATCGGATCACCCACCGGTCCGTAATAGAGCGACAGGGTCAGAACGACACGTCCGGATGTACCGCATTTTGTAACGACTTCCGCAGCGAGCTGGCCAATTTGCTCGTATTGCTGGACGCCCGGCGCAACCTCTCCTCGAACCGCCGTCGCGATGATGCCGACGCGGCTGGTGGTCCTTTCCAACACAGCCTCGATCCGTTCCCACGTTCTTTCGTAGGTACCAGCGCCTCGCATCCAGTCGTGCGCCGCTTTGGGACCGTCCAGCGAGATATCGAACAAGTCGATCTGGTTGGCCAGCGAATCAATCAAGTCGTCATTGAGCAAAAGGCCGTTTGTCATCAGGATACTAAGCGTGTCGGGCCGACGAAGCCGGGTCGCCGCCTCGACAAGCGTGCGCGGGTAGATCGTCGATTCCTTGCCCGCGAAGGTGAGCCAAATCGGATCGAAACCGTCATGTGTAGTTTCGTAAACCTCGTCGAGGACGAGCGAGTTCGGACGAGGGTTCCGCGACTTTTCTCTATGATAAATGCAATGCCTGCATTTGAGTTGGCACGCCTCACCGATCTCAACGGCCAGATAGTGCCGAGGGCCACCCACGGGAGACGATCGGAGCCGCTCGCCGACCGGCGCAAAAGATCCGAAGCCGGCCTGCCCCATGAAGTTGGCAAGGGGTATGACGGTGCGTGGGTCTATGATGTCATCCTTCAACGAGCATCGGTCCATCATGAGACCCTCCCCCTGAATGAAGGCTTAGCGGCGTCCTACAAGGCACTCAAGCATCCCTATCGAAGGAACACGATCGTCCGGTGAGCAACCTAGAGGATCCTTCCAATCGAAGGGCGGACGGCGAGGGGCGAAAATGTACACGAACGAAGGCTCGCGGGATCAATCGAGAGGCTTTCCAGCGTGGTCCGCGCCGAGGCAGAAGTCCTGGTGCGGGGCCTGAGTCAAATGTGGCCGGCCAATCCCGGGTCTCGTCACTCGCGTCTACCTCGCCAGAGCCATCGCCCTTAGGCTACGAGGGCATCAACGCTCATCCAAAGATCTCGCGGGAGGAGACTGCGATTGACAACCTATCCTGTGAGCCAACTCGTCAGCGCGCACTTCAAGGCGCTGAGCACGATCGACGGACAAGCCCTCGCCGATCTTGCTCAGCGGGGAAGCGTGACGACGGGGCCGCGCCCTGAAGGAATGTTGCAGGAGATCCTTGAGGGGTCGTCGGGCGCCGGGCTGCTGTTCGGCGTCGAGGGGGGAGCCCCCGGTTCTGCAAAAGCCTACCTCGCTGCAACACAGACTGGGAATTACCTGCACATCGAAGAAGTCGCAGTAGAGCGCCGCCTTCGGCGCAGAGGACTGGGCACCGCATTGATTGACGCCGCAAAGAAGGAATGCGTCACACGGTCCCTCGAAGGGATTACCCTCACTACGGACAGACTCCTGCCGTCCAACCTGGGTTTTTATAGAGCGCTCGGATTCGAAGCCATTGAATACGCGAGTTGCCCGGCACATCTGCGGGATGTCATCGCGGCCGAATGTGCAATCTTTCGTGACCCAAGTCGAAGAACTGCCATGATATGGCGCGCCGAATCGCGGTAGAGCGCACGCATGAACGGTTCAGATCCCGTCTCACTCTCGAGAGCTGCGGTCATCGGACACTCGCGCGCTCCCCTAGCGACCGCCTAGTTCGAGCGGGTCACAATCAGATCCGGACGGAGCTAGACCAGCCTGCGAGCAGGTCGGTCTCGTGCGATTCAAACGCCCGAAATACCCGTCGAGACGCCGGCATGGAATGTTATGTAAAATCCTGCGGCTAAATCCATGCGATGCAAGACTTCGCCCGCCCGCCACCCCTATCGCATCTCGCCACCGATCTTCACGTACATCTCGTCGGGGCGCCATCGCCAATGGCGGAAGCCCTTCATCCGGCCGACACGCTGGCGGCGGATGTCGCCGGCGAACATCGGGCCGAAGCGGTTCCACCAGAAGCGCACCGTCTCGTGGCAAATGTCGATCCCACGTTCGAACAGGAGGTCCTCCACGTTCCGCAGCGACAGCGGGAAGCGGACGTACATCAGCACCACCAAGCGGATCACCTCGGGCGACGAGTTGAAGCAACGAAACGGGCTGTCGGATTTGGTCATTCGCGCCCGCTAACAGCGGGGCAGCCGGAATGCGAGATTCGTCTGACAAGGCTCCGACAGAGCTTGCCGCCCGCCGCTGATTTCCATGTTACCGGGCCGTCGGCTGTCACCTTCGGCCGGCGACGCGCGCGACCCGGCTCGGTGCGAGGACAATGCCCGGAACCTCGGCGAAGCTCGAAATCCGGTGATCAGGAGCGCCCGCGTCCTCGTCCAACTGCCAGCGCGGCTTGAAGTTGCCCGGATAGTAGATTGTTTCGAGACCCGCCGCCTTGGCCGGCGCGATATCGCGGTCAAGTTGGTCCCCGACCATGAAGGAGCGGTCGGGCGTCCCGGCGAGCCGAACGATTCGCTGATAGAGGGCGGGCCGCTTGCGGCCTTCGACAACGCGGTCGAAATGGTCCGCCATTCCCAGCTTCGCCGCGATCTCCTCGGTCTTGCGGCTCGCCGCCTCGGTCACGACGAGGACCAGGCAGCCGGCATCCTGAAGTGCATCGAGCCCCTCGAGCACGCCCGGTCTGGGTTCAGGCAGCGTCGCGATATCGCCGAAGAAGTTCCGTTCGACCTCGGCCTCGCGGGCTTCCGGGAGCGGCGAGGAGGCGCTGCCCAGCCATGCGGCTTTGACCGCGCGTTCGGCGCCCATGCCGTCCAAAGCGATGGCGATGCCTCGCACCAGCAATCTCGGTGGATAGCGCAAGCCGTCATGGTGCTTTTGCGCAAGGCGTTGGTCCACTGACCGCACGAAGGCGAGCCGGTCGGCGGCGGACGCCTTCCTGTTGAGCAGGGTCTCAACTCCCTCGAGCAGATTGAGCTGCGCGGCCGCGAAAACGCTGTCGGTCTCCCAAAGGGTGTTGTCGGCATCGACGAAGACGGTTGCGCGTGGGGCGGGACGTCCATTCATCGCTCAGCGCCGGCGGGCGGGCGCGGTTGTGGCTCCCGGTTACCACTCGCGCGCGGGGCGGTCGGCCGGGTCACTTCGACCCGGAGCGGGCGCGCATCTTTCGGCTGCTCGAGGCTCACCTGCGGCTGCTCGGACGGTCGGGTTGGGGAAATAGCGAGACCGACGAGGGTCATAAGGATCAGCCAGGCGACCAGCAGGCGCAGCGACAAGGCAAGCAGGCTTTGGGCGGGGCCCAGATAGCGGAGCTTGTCGGCCGTCTTGGCGGCGATCAGATAGGTTTCAAGCACCAGGTCGCGGAAATAGCGCTGCCCAAGTGCGGCGTGGACCGCGGGAGCGTCTTGGGCACCGGCGTTCGGGCAGGTTACGAAGGAATTGACCCAGGCGCGGGGGCGGACGCCGAGGATCGGCCCGTAGAACAGGCGGGACTTGGGGTTGCCCTCGTCGGCGGCCGGCTCTTTGATGTCCCCATATTTGAAGCGGGTGCGGGTCGCATGGAAGGTGACCAGCGCCCCGAACAAGGCCGCCAGCACGAACAGCGCGAAGGCGAGGAAGCTGAGGAGAATAAGCGCCGCATGCCACCAGACCTGACCGAACACGCTGCCGAGCGGGTAGGCATCGCTGAAGCGCGTGAAGAACACGCCCGAAAGCGCGGTAAGGAAGGTGGTTACGGTCAGCAGGCGGGTCGCTTTCTGATCCTGGTACTCGGTCTGGGCCTTGACCTCATCGAGCGACTGGCGTGCCAGCGCCAGGTGCTCGTCGGTGAGGGAGAGTTTCTCCCAGGACGACGCGGCAACGCCCATCTCTGCGAGCATCGCGGCTGTCGTCAGCGTCTCGGTGCCGCCGCCGGCGGCCACGCGGGGATGATAGTCGAGCGGGTGGCTCCAAAGCGCATGCCAGGCGGCCCGGAAGATTCCGAGCCCGGTGGCGCTGCCCTCGCCGCTCGGCTGCGGTTGCTCGGTTGTCGGGGGCCGCCCGTCGCTCATGGCGCTACCGCCTCACAAGTGATTTCGAAACCGTCTATAGCCCTTCGCTCGCAATTCACAGGCCGGACAGGCATCGCAGCCATAGCCCCAGTCATGCTCGCCGCGCGCGAGCGCCTACATAGCAGGTATGGCTGTGTTCGGCGATCAATTCGACGAGTGGCTCGCCGCCGAGGCGGGCGGCGAGGCCCCAGGTCGCCGCCTTGTCGCGCCACATCAGCGGGGTGTCGAGGACGAAGCGCTGGTCCATCCCGAGATAGGGCGAAGCGGCCGATGGCCCAGAGCACTTTCGGAACCTTTGTACTGAGTCTCGGATTTTTTGAGGCTGTGCCCCTCCCTGCCCTCAAGCGAGTTGGTGGGACCCAGATCGCTATCCTGGCGAATGAATTCGGCACAGTGGGCGCCCGAGGGGAGGGAGGGTGAGGGAAGTCAGACGCGGGTACGGCCACCCTGGGCTCGAGCGCAGTTGACCTGACAATGCTCGCATCGGCCGCGTTCGAAGGCCGCGCACATGGCGCGCTCTCCCAAGCCGCTTAGGCCAAGCGCCAACGAAGCGGCGCCATCCCACCAAGCGGCCACTACCCAACTTATATTGTTCTACGTCTAGCAAAGGGCAGCTATGGTTTGACGGGGGCATGATGAAGATGGGGTTTGGTCACTTTGAAATCCGCTTCCGCCAGCATTGAGCCGTTCGGCCCTCCAGCTGGTGATACTGACTGGGTGGTCGCGGCCATCCAACGAACCGAGACCGCACTGCTCGCGGCTACAGCGCCGGCGGATCGGATCGCACTTATTCGCTCATTGGCGCGGTTGCTGGGTGGGCGCCTCGATCTGCAGGCGAGAGATATTGGGCTGTCAGAGGCTGAATCGGACTTGTTGGATCGCTTTGGTCTCGCGCTGACCAATGAGAGCAAGGCCATCCGGGTTGTGAACGAGGAAGATCTACCCACCGTCGCGGGACTGCCCGCCGCACTCGTCTTTGACAGTCGGCCGCGGCAGATCTACGAACCCGCCTCTCCCGATGCAGTCCTGCTGCGGCTAACGAACCATGGGCGCTATCGAACGGCGACGCAGAAAGCGGCGGTTCGCGCCCTCCTCACCCAGCCGCCGGGCTCGGGTCTCATGGTCAGTATGCCGACCGGCTCGGGCAAGAGCCTCCTCTTCCAGATTGCCGCGGCCTTTGAGCGCGAAACGTTGCCGGGTGCCTGCGCGATCGTCATCACCCCAACGATCGCTCTCGCGCTCGATCATGCTCGTACGCTCTCCGGCCTGCCAGGCCTTGAAGGCAGCCGCGCGCTTGTGGGCGATACGTCGCCGACCGAAGCCCAGGCGATCATCAACGGTTTTCGCCGCGGCGAGGTGCCCATCCTGCTGCTCTCGCCCGAAAAGGCGTTCGCTCCGGCTACCCAGGCGTACCTGATGGAGGCGGCCGCGCCCCATCCAGTCGAATATGGCCTTGAGGCGCGCCTCACCCATATGTTCGTCGACGAAGCGCATATCATCGAGACTTGGGGACGCAGCTTCCGCCCGGATTTCCAGCGACTGCCGGCTTTGCTCGCCAGGCTCCGGGGCATAAACCCCGATCTGCGCGCGGTGCTGCTGTCCGCGACATTGTCGGATACCTCTCGCCGCATACTGCGCGACAGCTGGAGGTTCGACGGCGCCTGGCTGGAGGTCGATGCCCGCACGCCACGTTTCGAGCATGATGTCGTGATCGGACAATTCGGATGGGATCGACAGCGCCAGGCCGCGCTCGACCATGTGATCGATCGCGCGCCGCGCCCGCTCATTGTCTACACGACCAAGATCGATGACGCGGCAACATTATGCGCACGCTTGCGCACCGAACTTGGCTATGGCCGGTTCGCCTTGTTTACCGGCGACACCGGCGCCCATGAGCGCAAGCAGATCGTCGAAGGCTGGGCCGAAGACGAGTATGACATCGTGGTGGCGACCTCGGCGTTCGGCATGGGCATCGACAAGGCCGATGTTCGATCGATCGTACACGCCTGCCTCCCGGAAGGCCCGGCGCGCTGGTATCAGGAGATTGGCCGTGCCTCGCGGGATGGCGGGCAGGGGCTCGCCGCGTGCCTGTTCACCTCAGGCGGTGACGACGACGATGTGAGGCAGGCTTATAGCCTAGCGACCTCGGGCTGGCTGAGCCGCGAACTCGCCGAGGAGCGCTGGTTGGGGCTGTTGAAGGCCGCGAGCGATCATCGTTGGGAGGGCGCCCGCCGCATCATGTCGCTGAATCTGGACGCGTTCCGCGAAGGCCTCCGCCCAAAAGCCGGCGACTGGAATCGCGGTTGGAACATGACATTGATCACCTTAATGCAGCGTGCGGGCGTGCTGCAGGTTCTCTCCGTCGCGGCCGAAGGTGATCAGTCCGAGTTCGTCTGGGACGTCGAGGTGCGTGACCCTCGACTGATGGAGGGCGTTGCCGACGAGATCTGGAATCGGATCAGCGCGGTGCGCGATGCGGAGATCGGCGAAGTTCGCGCCGGTCTTGACGTCTTCGTCGACGCTATGCGCCACCCCGAGAAGGCGTGCATCACGCGCACAGCCTTCGAACTTATCGAACCGAATTCCTATGCACCGCCCTGCGGGCGCTGTCCTGCCTGCCGCGCGATGGGTATCGCTCCGCCAGCACGGCTTAGTTCCGCCGGGCTCGAGAAGGTCTGGCAAACTTCCGGCCCGGCAAGAACCGCTCTGCCCGCGGAGATTTTGCTGATGACACCGACCGATCCGCATTTCGAGCGCGGCTTTTCAAAGCTGATCGAGACGTTGACGGCGGTAGGGGTGGAGCAGATTGTCGTGCCCCAGACCCTGGCGCATGCCGCCGCCCAACTCATGGCCGGCACATCGGCACGGCTGGGACTTGTGATGGATATGCGCGAGTGGTCAGGCGATGCAAAGCTCGCGCATCTGCCGAGTGCGGTGCTCCTTCCTGAGGAGAATTGGATTGCCGAGACGATGCTCGACCGCGTGGCCAGCTTCGGGCGCGAGGCGACGGTACCCCTGCTAGTGGTGGGCCGTCCGGAGCGCCTTGTTCGCGGCCGCAGGCTTGACCAGACGGTGTCGCGGCACGCGCCTTATTCCGAAGCCACGCTGCGAGAAGTCGCTGCCGATCCGCGGGCGCTCGCATGAGCGTGTTATCGAGCCCCCAAGGGACGCCCGAGCGCGTCTGGTCGCTGGTCGCCGGTCTCCAGGCCTTGGGCGGCGAGACCGATCGCGCGACCTTCGATGCACTGATCAATCCCGGCTATGTGAAGGATGGCGCCGAGATCCGCGCCAAGGACACGCTCGCGGCCAATGCCCTGGGCGCGGCATCGAGCCTCGGCCTCGTCCAGTCGGGCCGCGACAAGGCAGTGCTCGGAGAGGGTGTCGCGATCGCCGACTATGCGGCGCTTGCCGACCATGTTCATGACCGGCTGGCCGCGCTGCCGTCCGGGAATAGCGATTGCGCGATCCTCGATGCTTATGCCTGGGTGGCGGCCGAGAGCGATCGGCAAAAGGGCCTTGGCTGGATTTACGACTGGGGTCGCGACCAATTTGCTGATGAGGCCAATAAGTCATTGGTCGGCGAGGACGAGGATGGGCGCCTGATGAACACGACCAAGGTCGTGCCATGGCGCCGCTGGCTCAATTTCCTGGGCCTGGGCGCAACTCTCCCGCTCACCAACACGCCCGACTTTCCAACGCCAACGGTGCGGATTGCGCGCGAACTCGAGCGCGCGGGGATCGAACCGGGAAGCGAGCTCACCGCAGAGGCGTTCCTGACCCTGTTAGCGGGCCGAATGCCCTATCTCGACCGTGGCCGCCTTTTCATCCAGGCATGTCAGCGCATCGGCCATCAATCCTTGCAGCGCCAACTCTCTCCGCTGCTCAGCGTCGCGCTTCGCGATCTTCATGACGACGACACCGTCAAGCTGCGCTTGAGCGGCGACGCGTCGACGCATGTGCGGCTCGCGCCCGACCCCGCCCATGCCATGCAGGCCTTCACCGCAGTGAAAATCTTTCCAGAGACGAGCTCATGACCGGGCCGGTCTCCGCCTGTTGGCGCGCCGACGATGCCCGGTCGATCTTCGTGACCGAGGCGCTCGAAGGCAATGACGCGATCTTTCTTGCGACGCATACGCCGATCGAAGGCTTCGATGTTGCCGGACGCGATGCGGGGGAGTTTGCCGGATCCGACGAGCAGGCGGTGCTCGACACCTTGTCGGACGAGACCCGCCAACACGCCTTTTGCGTGGTCCAAGGCGAACCTGGCTCCGGAAAGTCGCATCTCATTCGCTGGTTGTCGGTCAATTGGCCACACGCCAACGACATCAAGCTCCTGCTGCGACGGGTCGACGGCAGCCTTGAAGGCGCTTTGGGCCAGCTCAAGGACCGGCTGCCCGAAGAGTTTCTGCCGCTATTCGACAATCTCGGCCAACGCCAGCGTGCGTCGTCACAGGGACGGGCGAACATCTTCCTGAGCACGCTGGTCAACACGCTCGAGCCCGGCCATTTCGACGAGCCGCTCCCGGACGAGGGCTGGTGCCGGCAATATCACCCGGCCGAACTTCTCGGGACTCCGGCGATCCGCGCCAATTGGAAAGCGCCGTCGCGCATCCTCAATCTGCTCGAGGGCGCCGGTGGCGACCGCAATTCGGCCACGGCCTCCTTCGATCTCTACGACATCGACGAACTCGCCGCACTCGCCGCTCCCCTCAATGGCTCGGCCGCGATCGCGCACTCACAGGCGCTTGCTCGCAAACTTGTGCGAGAGGCCGAGGACATCCGAGCCTTTCGTGAGCAGGACTGGTTGCCGGATGAGCTCGCGCAAGAATATCCGGACCGGTTCGAGACGAGCCTCAGGCTGATCGACGCGTTGAACCGCCGGCGCAATGACGCGATCCAGAACGTCCTCGGCGTTTCGGCGCAAGGGCTCAAGACGCTGTTTCGCCAGGTCCGCGAAGCCCTTGCCGAGCGCGGCGGACGGCTGGTGTTGCTGCTCGAGGATATCACCTCCTGGGAGGGCCTAGACGACAGCCTCATCGACGTGCTCGTCTTCAATGCCGGCGCCAAGGGCGACCAGGACAAGGATGTGTGCCCGCTCATCTCCGTCGTGGGCGTAACGCCGGCTTACTATGAAAAGCTCGCCGCCAATTACAAACAGCGCATCACCCACGAGATTTGGCTCGGCCATTCGACGGGCGGGCTTCAGGACGTGGCGACGCTGCGCGACAGCGAGATCCGGCGGCAGTTTGCGACGCGCTATCTTGCCGCGGTGCGCGCGGGGCCAGCAGCGCTCGAAGCTTGGCTCCTTGCCAATCGCAGCGGTGAAGATGCGCCGCCGCCCAACCCTTGCGACGCCTGTCCAAGGCAGGACGCGTGCTTTGCGACGTTCGGCGCCGAACATGGTGTCGGACTGTTCCCATTCACCGCTCACGCCCTCGACCGCTTCTTCGAGGCGTTGAAGGAGAACGACAATGGTCAGACCTGGAAGACGCCGCGTGGCATTCTACAGGCGATCCTCAATCCCAATCTGATCCGGCCCGACACGCTGGCGGCGGGCACCTATCCAACCGCGACGGTCGAGCCCGACGTGTTTCGTCAGGATCGCCGATCCAATTTCGCGCTGTCCAATCGCCTCGAGCAATTCGTGGCCAATCGTATCGACAGCGGACCGGAGCAGGCGCGCATGCGCCGCGTGCTCAGCTATTGGGCCGACCCAGAACGCACCGACACCACTTTGGTTGATGGGGAGTTCGCCTTTGCCGGCGCCCGACGAGGGCTCTACGAAGCGTTCGGCCTCCCTTGGCTGGGAGGCGACACAGTCACTAGCGAAGCGACAAGCGCAACGGCTCCCCCGCCGGCGGAGAACCAGCCGGTCCTGCCGGAATTGCAGGACCCGGAAGAAGAGACGGCGCCGGATACGCCCGTTCCGGGTCGGCCGGACGCGCCCCGACCGGTGCAACCATTGGCCAGGGCACCCAAACCGAAGCGGCTGACCCCGAACAAGAGCGAGCTCGAGCAATTGCGCGAGCAGATTCGCAGTTGGGCGGCAGGCGGCACGATCGACAATCCAAGCCGCTGGAATCAACTCCTTTATGCGCTCATCGACGGCATCGACGCGCGGCGGCTGGGCGCTCCTGCGGCATTGGTCAAGCGAGTGATCACGTCGGAAATGGTCAAGCTCCAGGGGAGCACGAGCGGCGCACGCGACTATCTTGTGATCGATGCCGAGCCTTGGGTGCGCAACGGGCTCGAAGCCTATCTCTCACTGCGCGCGGACGGCCGCACGTCGGGAGACGAGGCCGATTTCCACCGGCGCAACCTCGCGGCGATGATGCGAGGACTTCAGCGCAGCGCAGCGCAATATCTCGATCGACGGGTTCCCACCGTTGCCGATGGGGCACGCTGGTCGCCGGTCACAACGTTCGCCCAAATCCTTCTCGCGCGGGCCTGGCTTCGCGGCGCAACCACTGCCGACGCCCCCATCGTCGAACAGATCCGCGCGGTGCTGAGCGATGAGACAGGTCCGGAAAGCGACGTCGCCGGTCGCAGCACGCCATGGCAGGATTGGCTCAACGCGACCAACAAAGCCCAAGATCCGCTGCGCACCCATTTGCGCACCATGGTCGGCCTTGCCATTTCGGACGGCAGCGGCGGTGCCCCGCTTACCGATTCGAGTGAGCTCGCCGGCGCGATCGTACGGTTTCGCGAGACCGCGAGTTTCGACCCGTTTCCCGACAGCGACGGGCGTCTTCCGGAGCCCTTCCGCCGGGCGCGCGAGCTCGCCCAGATGTGGCGCGACAGGCGCTCGCAGATCGAGCGAACGGAATTTGGCCAACTCAGCAATCGCGCGCAGGCGCTTGGCGATCTGTTGCGCAACAAGAGCGTCGCCGCGCATCTGGAACGGCTCGACCTTTGTATTATCGGAATCTCCGATCTGCTTCCGACCGCCGCCGCGGACCGGGTCACGAATTGGCGGATGACCTACACGAGCCTGCAGGCCCGGCTCGAAGATGGGGCTGGGAGGCGAGCCGAGAATTTGATCCTCGCCCTCGAAGCGGACGAGGTTCCGCCCAAGATGCCGCTCAAGCTCAGCTGGCTGGCGAGCGCGCCGGCGCGCGATCTCGAGGAGCTGCTCTTCGCCGCGCAACTGGGTGAGAAAGTCGTCGAGGCTTTGCTGGAGCATGCCCGCGACTGCGTGCACGAAGCGAGCGGCACCGGCTCACTGGCGCAAGTCAGGGCGGCCGGCAATGCGCTCCAGGTCGCCGTTGGCGCGCGAACCGAGGGGACGGTCGCATGACCGACCTCCTCGATGACGCCGAAAGCTTGCTGCAGAAACTCCCCGATGCCGTCCAGCGGCGTAAATTGGGTGAGCGGCTCAGCCAAGCCGTCCTGGCGCTGCGCAACGCCGAACATCAAGCCGGGCGGATGGCGGCGCTGGTCGAATTGGCCCGCATCACCGAATTTGGCGCCACCGCCGAGCAGCGCGTGGTGCTCGACGAGATGGTTGAAACGGCGTGCGAAGTCGGCGAGCAGCTCGAAGCGGCTGAGACTGAAGAGACGCTGCGCGCCGCGGTCTATGAATATGAGCATACTCTTCCGCCGGCGATCTCCGCGCTCGACCGGCAGCTTCGCGAGCGCTGGAGGGCCGTCTTTGCGGACAAGTTTCAGCCGTTGGTCGGCCTCGGCCAGCTCTTGAGCTCGATGAATGTGCGCAACGATCTTGGCGGTCGCCTGGCGGAATGCGGACGCAAGGGTCAGGCGGCCCTCAACCTAGGCTCGGTTGCCGACCTCCTAAAGAGCGTGCGCGAATTGCTCTCCGAACTTGAGATGCTGCAGGCGGAGCGCGCTTCGGAAATCGGAGACGACGAGGTTGGTGAATTCATCAACGCGTTGGCGGAGAAACGCGCAACGCTGGCGATGGTGACCGTCAAGGTGCACGAATGGCTAGAAGCCCACCACGCACTCGATCGACTCGGGATCAATCCACGCTAGCGAGGAAGCCTTGGAGCAACTGCCGGCTCACGCTCGAGGCCGTGAGTGAATCGTTCATGAGGTCGCTGTCCTGCTGAACGCAGCCGCGGCAACCGTCGATACAAAGCGGAGCGGTGAGCCGGAAAGCCTGTTCGGCCAGGCGGGCTTCCGGAGCCAGTGAGCCGTCCAGATTGGCGTCCACCCCGGCATAGCTGGCGAGCAGGCGCTGCAAGATGGGGGACTGGCCATCGGTCGCCGCGCCAACGGCCGCGGTCGCCAATTCCCAATCGAGCACCGCTCGTCCGGCACGCGCCTCGGCGTCGGCGCGCACGTCCTCGAGGGCCCGCGCCACGTCGTAGAGTTCGAAAGACTCCGCTTCGATCGATTCCACATCATAGAGAATCCGCAGCAAGGGCGCGGGGACCGCTCGGTCCGGCTGGTCCGGCATCAACTCCGCTGCGATGGCGGCAAGTGCCTTGGGGTCATGCGGATCCCTTGCGCGCCAATCCGCATGGCGCTCCTCGAGTGTCCAGAACCGACGAACAATCGCGTCCTCCTCGGCATTCGGACAGGCGCCGACAAAGCCGCGCGTCCATAAAGCCAGCGCTTCGGTCCACCGATCGATCAAGCTGCGGATGGTGCCGTCGCCATGGGCTCCAGCTTCGCAGATCGTGATGATGTCTTCGGCGTCCTCGCCGAACTGGATAGGCAGTTTGACGTGGGCGAATAGGCGCTGCTCGTCGCCCTGGCCGACATGGGCGACCCACGCTTTCACGCGCACGGCCAAGCTATGAAGGATAAGGCTGCGCAAATAGCCTGCCATGCTCCGCGCATCGCCAACCTCCTTCAGCGCATCGCGGATCAGTCGCTGGAAGGGCTCCCCCGACAAGGTGCGCGCGGTTCTTTGCACGCGCGCCTCGGTCATCAACGGATGCTGATGAAGAAGGCGGGCGCGCGTGTCTTCGAGCAAAGTCGCCAGTTCCTCGTTCGACCAGAATTTTAGGAGATGGTTGAGCCTGCTACGCAATTCGGGCTGGCCGGCCGCCGTAACGAGAAGGTCGGCGCCCCGCTTGGCCTCATAGGAATTCAGGCCAAGTCCTCGCGCGCGGCTCTCGACAAGATAACGCGTGAATTGGGCGGCGCGCCATTTGCGAAGGCGCTCATCGCCTTCCATTGCCGCCACCTCTTCGGCGATGCAGGCGTCGAGGGCCGCGCTGTCGACCTGAAAGCGCAGGCCCTCGGTTTCGACCTGATAGCCGTGGAGCAACGGGCGTCCGCTCGTGGGCGCCACGAATGTTTGCGAGAATGGCACAGGGTCACTGCCGACCACATTCAGCCGGACCTCCGCGTCGGCGCCCCAGTAGACACGCGCGACATTCAGGCCCGTCGCCATCATCTGGGCGCCGCTGCCGGCATAAGCGTTGATCTCGGTGACTGCTCCGTTGAGCGGCGTACAATCCAATGCGCGCCCACTTTGCTGCGCCGAAACCAGAAGGAAACCGCGCAACTCGCCGCGGCTATCGTGCCTGATTTCGCTCGCACCGTCGCGCAGCGGCGCGATCGGATTGGTTTCGCCGGCCGTGTAACCCAGTTCACCAGTCCAATGCGCGCCTGCCATCCACCCCATACGTTCGAGGGTCACCTGGGTTGGCCGGCACAGATCTTCGTGCAGGTCGGCGAGGGCTTCGCGAGCCTCCGACGGCAAGTCGACAAGCAATTCCGCACTTGTGGCGCGAAGCGGATCGCGTTGAGCCACGCGGTAATCCTCCTTTGTCAGCCATGGCGCGTGGCCTTCCGCCGGCGGGCGCCAGTGCAGGACCGCCGCGTCGTATCGACGGGTCGCATTGCCCGGCGCGACCGTGGCGAACGCGAGACTAATATCTTCCCTCTCCCCACCCGACACGTCGGGGCCGCGGACCGATAGCGCGGGCAGATTGATCGTATCAAAGAGCAGATTGGGCGCCCAGGAGAGGTTTAGCCGAAGCTGGCTGAAATAGCGGGCGGGGGCCTGATCGGTTCGTGCTTTGTAGGCCTCGGCCCAAAACTGATGGATGTCGTTGAAGCCCAGTTCTTGCCAGATTCCGGTTCCCAGCGCGGCTTCGACAAGCGGGCTTGCCTGCGCCAAGGCCGATTGGCCAGGCTGTCCGTCGCGCCCCAAAATGTCGCCATCGGAAAAGGCCTGGCGCGCCAACCCATCGAGCAGCGCCGAGAGCGCCTGGCCCCGCCTGACAAAAGCGTTGTCCGGATTGAGCGGCGCCTCGAAGTTGGTCGGCGAAACCATCTCCCAGGGCTGGCGGAACCACCACGTGTCACGGGGAGAATAGATCGACAATGTCACCGCGGTAAGCGGTCGGTCGTCGACCCCGCGACCGCCACGCCCCTTACGCTGAATGAAGCTCGCCAAGTTCTGCGGCGCGTAGTGCTGGTAGACCAAGGTGATGTCGGGATCGTCATAGCCGACCTCGAGAGAGGACGTGGCAAAGACGATGTCGGCGCCTTTCACCAGGGCTTCCGCATCGCCGCTGGTGCCGGAATAGATGGGCGTGCGCGCGACGATCAGCGGCGAACCTGCTAGGCGGCGACCGCGCGCGCCACATTGGCGCTTATCGTTAGCCGCGAACCACCAACATTCGCCGTCACGGAAGCGATCGCAGCCGATGGGCTCGCGACAGCATTCGGCTTGCGGCGCGCCTTGGGCATCGTCACCAAAGGCGGTGATTCGGAAGGCGGCGAGTTCGCGCCCCTCTTCCGCATCGAGAAACGCGCCATGCAACCGACGCATCTTGTCGATCGAATCGAAGAAGACGAGCGCGCGATAGCCCCCTTCCGAGCCCGTGCGTCGGCGCATGCCATGACCGAGGCACATCAGATTCTGAATGGTCGTCGAGGCGCCGGCGATATCTGCGCCGCGCGACTCCACCTCCGGCTGGGCGAACAGGAAATATTCGCGGCCGCGCGGATTGGGATCAGTTTCACTGGTTCGCGGGCGAATGACCTCGACATCGTCCCGGCCGAACAGGCGGCCCCATGCGCGCGCCGGATCTCCAATCGTCGCGCTCATGCCGATTGCGACGATCTCGCGGGATTTGGGATCGTTGAGCTTGGCACGGGCGGCCAAACGCCGCAGCGCCAAGCCGACCTGGGCGCCATGGATATGGGTGTAGAGGTGGATTTCGTCGGCCAGCAGGGCGCGCGGTGGTGCGAAATCAGGGTCGTCGCCAAAAAGCCTGCCATAGCGAGGATCGTGCAGCCACTGATGAAGGCTGTCCGTGGTCGGCAGGAACAGAGCCGGTGGATTTAGACTCAAGCCTTCTTTAGATCCGATCCACCCATCGAAGCGCCAGTCCTTCCGAACGCAGATCAAGGCATCGGCGCCGTCCTGGCCTTCGCCAGGCGCGAGGTTGAGCGGGTCCCCGCAAACCGGGCATGCGAAGAATGGAAAACGGTAAGCGTTGGGGCCCGCGAGCGGCCAAATGGCTTCGTAACGCTCGTGCATGTCCGGAAAGCGGTCAGGCACATCCTTGACCTGGAGACCGATGGTCAGGAGCGGCAGGTCGCCGACTTGCGCGCAAGCCGCCAGATAGGTGGCCAAGCGCTGCGCCTGATTGGCGACGAGCCGAATGCGCGGATAGGCGAGGATCGCCCGAACACCCTTTATCCCGCTTATTCTGTCGGCGAGCGCGCCAGCGATCAGCGGCAGGCAAGCCGCTTCGGTCTTACCTGATCCGGTATCGGCCGCGATGGCGAGGTTTGCGGTCCCATCGCCGCGCCAGGCGGCCAGGATCGCGCGCAGTCCCTTTTCCTGGAATGCGGCCAATGCTGCCTCATCGCCCCAGAGGTTGGGGAGCGCACGCTCCAGACCGGCGAGGGCGGCCTGCTGTGGCTCGTCGGCCTCCGCCGACGCGCGGCCGAATACTTTGGCGAGCGCGAGGTTGCGGCTCGGCTTGTCGCGATCCTTGAGCTCGATCTTGAGACTGCGAACCAAATAAGGCCGCCGATCGGCATCGTCCGAGCGAAACCGCTGTTTCACATGGCGAAGCTCGCGCGCCAGTTCCGCGATCCGGCTGCGCACCCGCGCATCTTGCGCCAACATCAGATGACCGGCGGCTTCCAACCGGGCCAGCGCCTCGGTAACGTCATCCACGTCGCGGTCAACATTGCGGGCCAACTCGACGATCGAGGTCCACGTCTCGGCCACGCCGAAATTGATCCGGGCTGCCTCCAGGTCCTCGAGCCGATTGAGCAAATGAAAGTCCTCATCGGTGAGATCGGGAACTGGCTCCAGTAGGTCGGGCTCGACTGGCTCGGAAGGCTGCTGCGGCAACGCCACGGTCATGTGGCCGCCCGCCATGTCGAAGACGATAAGGCCTTCCTCGCTCAGTTGCTGAAGGACCGGGAGAAGCTCGTCTTGCTTGTCAGCCGTCATCCAGGCGAAGCGGTCGCGGACTGTGCCGTAAAAAGCGTGGCGGCCCGTTTTGGCTTCGCGCACGATGACGGCGATCCGGCTGCGCACGGTCTCGATGTCAATGGAATAGACCCGGCGGGGCTGATCGAACGGGATGGCGAGCCAGAATGGCCCATATTGCCCGTCGCGCTGCTGAAGCGAAACCCAGCCGAGCTGATGGAGGATGCGCGCTTCGGCAAAGGGTTCGGAAGTGTGCGCGAGCGCTTGTTTCACGCGCGAAAGCGAGGCGCCCGGCATTCTACCTTGCCCGGCGACGCGGCGGATAGCCTCGAGCACGCCCTGCAATTTGGGAGTCATCTCGATGTCGGCTTCGACCGGCGCGGGCTCGTCGGTCAGGTCTAGCTGGGCCGCCTCGTCTTCAAAGCCTTGGGCGCGGATTTGGACTCGAACGCGGCGGCCTGCGGGCCCGTCGATCTCGGTTTCGGCCATTTCTTCGCAGGAGAAAACGAACTCCCGGAGGATCTCCGCCTTGTCCATCAAGTCCTGCTCCGTCGGGACGGCCTCCAACAGCCTCTTGCTGATGATCAGAACGAGCTTCGAGCGGGCGCGGGTCGAGGCGACGTTGAGCCGCTCGGAGGAGAAGATGAACCCAGCTTCCGCAAGGGCGAATTCCGGATCGGCGACGCAATAGGAGAGGATGACCGCATCGCGCTCCTTACCCTGGATCCGGTCGACGGTTTCTACGAAGGCATCCGCCTTAAGCGGATCCGCCAGCGCATTGCGGATGGCCGCGTTTTGCGCGCGGTGAGGACTGACAACCGCAGCGACCTCGGTCCAGAAGTGCTGAGACGCAATCGGTTCGCCATCCTTGTCGACGACGCGTTCAGACAAAGCGAGGGCAAGTCGGGCCGCCAAATTGGCCTCGAGAGGGTTCGCCGTCGACGCCGGCGGGCCGTCGTGCAGCAAGATGACGATCGGGAAAGCGGGATCGAGCGCGGAGCGGGTGATAAGGTCGAGCCCGTCTCGCCAATCCTCGCGGAGCGCGAGCTTCGCCTTCGGGTCCGCCGACACGTAACGGCCTGGATAGAATTTGCGCTCCGGGAAGGCCGCGAGCGGCGCGTTCAGCCGAAAAGTCTCCTCCAAGGGGAATTCGGCTGTCCCGGCCGATTTCAGGAAGGCATAAAGCGAGCCTCCCGTCTCGCGGTCCGCCACCTTTATTTCGCGCGATGCGCGCACTGGCGGCAATTGCTGATCGTCTCCCGACACCACGACGCGGCAGCCCGGCGCCATACCGCCCAATGCCATCAGTCCGTGGGCGAGCACCATTTGCGACGCTTCATCGATGCAGATGAGGTCGAAGAGCGGCGCGGTCGGACCATCCGCACCGGGGGCGAGCCCGGACGCCAGCAGCCGATAGAGCGACCAGATGGTGGCTCCCACGACCACGCGGCCACCAGCCAAGGCCTGCAGCAGGGAGGCTTCGTCGCCTCGATCCATCAAATCGACGCCGGGAGCTAGACCGTTGGCTGGAGGCGCGCCATAGTAGATCGGGTGCGGCGCGTCCGGCTCGTGTAATGCCTGACGCTTGGCCACGGCGTCCAGCACATTGCCGACGGCATTCTTGGTGAATGCCGTCACGAAAATGCGCGAGGAGAGGTCCGCCGCGCAGCGCGCCGGCCCGTGCGCGGCGATCAGCCAGGATAGAAGATGGGTCTTTCCCGTGCCAGGCGGGCCCAAGACGAGCCCGGCACGTTGGTCAGCCAGGCCGCGCCAGGCCGCTTCCTGAGCCGGGCGAAGGGTTCGATCGCCATTGGCTGCGATCCAAGGCAGGGCGACACTCTCGAGTCCTTCAAGCCAGACCGCATTGTCCAGGACTGAGGCCGCGAAAGCGCCCGGATCGCGCAGGAAGCTCAGGATGTCGTCGCGAATGCTCATGCGGCAACTCCTGCCGCTAGATAGGTCAGGTAGTTCTCCGCCTTGGCTGAGTTGAGATCGACAAAGGTCTGGTCCAGCCACCAGTCATCTTTACCTGCGCGACGCATCAACTCCTTGAAGGCCGGCCCATCGAAGACGCCCTTGAAGACGCGCACGCGCAACAAGTCCGGCGTGTCCTGCGGCTTGGGATCGAGCATCTGGCAGGCGAGGCGGGGCCATTGTCGCGGCTCCAGCACGAAATCGGGTTCTCCGTCACTCAGGACGAGGCCGAAAGCCCCGGCGGACAGATCGGCGTCCATCGCGTCGGGTGGCATCTTGAATAGCATCAGCACATTGCGCTGGCTTGGGTAAGCGCCAATGAGACGCATCGCGCCGATCGCCCGGCCCGTATCTCGCCGGACTCGTGGGGGCTGGGCCAGCTTGATGAGCGCATCGAGCAAGCCGGAACGGTTTTCGAGCAACTCGAATGCGCGCAGCACGTCGAGATCGTCGGCCGCCAGCGGATTGAAGGTCGCCTGCAGTCGGAAGGGCGACTTGTTCAACCGCAACATGGGCTGGCCGGTGGCTTCGAGGCGGCGTCGATGTTCCGCGCGCAACCACTCGGCAATGTCATGTGTCGTTCGAAGGCGATCCGAGACGTCGGCTCTGACCTCGTCGATGGCGACGCTACCCCGACGTCCCTCGCGCAAGGCGCGGCTCACTTCGATCGAGAGCAAAGACGAGAAGGGACGAATGAAGGCCTCGGCGGGGTCGTAGGCACGCGCAATCTTCCCCGCCCTTTCCAGCGCACCCGACACCTGGCGAAGGTCGTAAGACACGGTCACCGGCACTGCGAACAACTGCTCGACAACGCTGCGCAGCGCCGTTGCCGGCAAATGCTGCATGCCGCGAAATTCGGGCTCCGGCACGACTTCGTCCGGCGGGAAGAGTCGAACCATATCGAGCAGGCCGGTCCGCACGCGCGGATCATCGAGGTGTCGACCTACCGCTTCTTGCAGGGCCATCGCTTCAGCTGGTTCGTACAGGAAGATATGCGCGAAGAGGGCGGCGGGGTCATCGGCGGCAAGGGCGGCATTGTGCGCATCGATTGCCGTAAGATCGGCGACCAACTGCGCGAAGATCCGTACCAATGCATCGGCCTCGCCTTGCCGGTCAGCGCTCGGGAGCACCTCGATGACTTCGCGCCGCTCTTCGCCCCGAACATAAAGATAGCCCAGGGTGACCAGGCCGTCGTCGACAGGATCATGATCGGCAATCAGATACAGGCACGCATCGCAGCGCGGAGGCATTAGGAAGCTGTGCGGCTCGGGGCCTGTCCCGATATCATCGTCGCGTAGCGCTTTGGCCCGCGCGATCAGCGTCTCCGCCCTACGTGCGAGCGACCAGCCGGCTCCGTCCATTTGACCGATGCCGGCACCCATTTCGGCCAGCTGTGCCACAGTCGAGACGCCGACACGCCGCAGACTGCGTTTCGCTTCATGGCTGAGGCCAGCGACGGCCGAGACATCGCGATCCCGCGCCAGACGATCGGCACTGACTTTTTGAATGCAATGCGGAAGATAGCTGCATTGCTCGCATTTGAAGTAGACGTGAAAGAAGGTTTCGTCCTTCTGATGATCGACAGTCTTGTCGGCGATCTGCGGGAGGACAGTGCCGCAGAAATCCGCGACCAGCCTCGAATAGGGCTCAAGCAGGAAGACGTCGGTCTGCCACCGATCCCCTTCAGCATCGCCATCATCGGGAATGCGCCAGATCTCTCCGAAGGCATCGACCCGCCCCGCGATTCCGTTCTCCTTTAGGATAGCCTCGAGCAGCAATGCGTAAAAAGCGACCTGCGTCTTATGGAATGCCCGGGCGCTTCGCGTCGCCTTTATGTCAATCACGCGGAAGACCGGACTGCCCTGCGAGGTGTCGCGGCGGACCAGATCCGCGAAACTGCGTCTTAAGGAGAGGTTGCCGGAAAGAAATGCGGGTCTAGTTCGTGGCCGAAGCTTTAGCTGGGCTGCATATTCCGCGGCGCCCCTGCCACGGAGAAAGGCGGCGGCAACGTCGTCGCGGAGGCCATCCGTATCGCCAAGGGAGGGTCGCAACACGCCGGTCTCGCGGGCAAGACGCCGGACCACCCTTTCTTCATAATCGACGCCGAGAACCGCCCAGGGCTTTTCCCGATCGTCTTTTGCTACTGGCACCGCGGCGAGTTCCGAGGGCTCCATGATTTCGTAGCGAGTCTTGCGCTCACATCGATATTGGAACCACGATTTAATCGTGGATCCACTGAGTCCTTTCGCCATGCCCTCGCCATTCTTCGAGTCGTTTTGAGCCTTAGTCTAACCGCATAGCGCCCGGCGGCGAAGGCGGCCATTTAGGCGGGTAACTCGCGCTAAGCGGCTTTCGCGCCTCGATAACCGTCCCACCCCTTAGCCCGAAGATCGCAGGCGGGACAGGTTCCGCACCCAAAACCCCAATCGTGGAGAACGCCGTGATCGCCGCGATAGCATGTATGGGTCTGCACGCGTATCAACTCGACCAGTGCATTTCCGCCGAGTTCCTCGGCCAGCCGCCAAGTCGCTGTCTTGTCGAGCCACATGAGCGGCGTGTGTAGCACCGAGCGATTGCCCATGCCGAGACTGAGCGTCACCTGCAGAGCCTTGATCGTGTCATCGCGGCAGTCGGGATAGCCCGAATAATCGGTCTCGCACATACCACCGATCAAATGTCGCAACTGCCGCCGAGATGCCAAAGCGGCGGCCAGTGTGAAGAAGAGCAGGTTGCGTCCAGGCACGAAGGTGTTCGGCAATCCGTCGTCGCGAAGAGCTATCTCGGCATCACGCGTTAGTGCCGTTTCGCTGACTTGGCCGAGGACGGACAGGTCAAGCATGTGGTCAGGGCCCAGGCGATCGGCCCATTCGGCCCTGATTCCGATCACTTGCTCTCGAAACTGGGAGCGGCACGCGAGTTCAACGCGGTGCCGCTGGCTGTAGTCGAACCCGACCGTTTCGACATGGGCGAACCGATCGAGCGCCCAGGCGAGACAGGTGGCGGAATCCTGTCCGCCTGAGAACAGAACCAGCGCGCGTTCTTCAGCGATCACGCCTCCACCTCTTCGCCCCAATATGAACATGCCTCGCCGCTGCTGTCCCGAAAGACGCTGACCTTGGCGAGATTGGCGATTTCCGGTCGAAGCCGCACCCAGATCCAGCGGCAGAGATTCTCCATCGTGGCAGGCCCGAGGTCGTTGATTTCGTCGAGAAAGCGATGGTCGAGGGCATTGCGGGCATCCGCCATGGTCTGTTCAAGCAGGCCGAGATCGACGATCATGCCGGTCGTCGGATCGGGGCGGCCGCGAACGGTGATTTCTGCTCGATAGGAATGGCCGTGAATGCGGCGGCTGGACTCGGAATCGATCGAGCGCTCCAGCGTATGGGCAGCGTCGAAGAGGAACTGCTTGCTGAGCTCGAACATCAGCGAATTCCAATCATCTTGTGCGACTGAAGCGAGAGGCGCCAGCGCGGGTTCTCGGTGCAATAGGAGATCGTTGCCGCCAAATTGGCGACCGCGGTCGGTGAATCCATGGGCTGCAGGAAGAAGTGACGGAATGCCAAGCCTTCGAATTGCTCGGGGCGGGCGGTTTCCTGCGGGTATACCAGCTTCAGCTCATCGCCTTCGCGCAGCACGAGCTCAGCATCGGCTTTCGGGCTGACGCAGATCCAGTCGAGGCCGGCCGGAGCCGCAATGGTGCCGTTCGTCTCGACGCCGACTTCGAACTCGCGGTCGTGTAGGGCGTCGATCAACGCCTCATCCACCTGGAGAAGCGGTTCGCCGCCGGTCAAGACGACGTAGCGTCTCGCGCGCGATCCGGCCCACTCGGCTTCAATGGCGTCTGCCAGTGCCTCGGCGTCGGCAAAGCGGCTGCCTCCGGTGCCGTCCATGCCCACGAAATCCGTGTCGCAGAACGTGCATATCGCTGTTGCGCGGTCCTGCTCGCGACCTGACCAAAGATTGCAGCCCGCAAAGCGACAAAAGACAGCGGCGCGTCCAGCTTGGGCGCCCTCGCCCTGTAGGGTCTTGAAGACCTCCTTGACGGCATATGCCATCTCAGCTCACCGCGCCTTCTCGAAGCTGGGCCGACGCGGCTCGTCGCTTCTTGCGCAAGTCCGACTTCACCAGGTTCACCAGATAGTGCTTGAGAAGGGCGACGTCGCGATTGACGTTCTGGAGCGCATTCCAGCGGCGAATCTCCCCGCCCAACTCCCATTCGCCTTCGGTCCAGGCGGTCCGGCCCTTGAGGCACTGGAGCCCTATCTGAAATTCGTCGGTGCTTCGCGCGCCGGCGCGCTGTGCCAAGACCTCCATCACATCGCCCATGGCCTGAATGCCGGCGCCGTGGAGGAGGCGGGAGGACGATGGTTCTTGGCCGTACCAGGCCTCAGGGAAGACCCGCTTCACGGCCTCAAAGAAATTGGAGATGAGCCGGACGCATTTGTCCGCTCCCTTGGGTAAATTGACGAGCTCTCGCATGACGCCGTTTGAAAGCGATTCCATGATGATCTTCTGCATCACGGTGTCGGCGACAATGCCGTCCGGGCAGGTGTGCTGCTTGATATAGCCCTTCAGGGCCGTGTGCTCGAAATTGAGGCGAGCGGTCAGGTCGGCTGCGGTTGAGCGGCGGCTCAGGCGGGGCGGGAGGTCGTCCACCATCGGCAGCAGTTCGTAGATGAGCGACTTCGGCAAGGGCTTCGTATTGTTGATGAGGACGAATTGACGGCGCAGTTCTGCCTCGTCGGGGCAAATCAGCGCCGAAATGAAGATTTCAAAATCCCGGTCGATGTCGACGAGGGCCGACAAACGTTGTTGCCCGTCGACGACGAGACCGGGCGGTCCCTCTCTCACGTCAATCGACAGCATGGCTGACCCATCTTCACGATATTCAACGATGACGTGGTCGATGAAGGCCACCACAATCGGGTTTGGGAGAACGGCGTTCGGCTTCTCGAGATAGTCGCGGATTTCGCGGATGTGCGCCGCCGCTTGCGGGCGCTGGAAGCCACTGATCTCGCCATGCGCGTCGCGGCCGATTCGGTCGATTGCAGCGAAGCGCAACACATCCGCAGCTTTCGCCGCGAAGGTGAGCACCTGATGCTCACTGCTCTGCCGCGCACAAAGGGCGAGATATTTCATTGGTTCGGATGACAGCACGCTTCAGGTCCAATCGTTCGATATGGTCTTTGTAGATTGCGAGGTTGTGGATGCCGCGCCGCTTGTTGCGGTTGCTTCCACGGAAGATAATGACCTCGATCGACGCGTCCGCGCAGATTGCGCACGGACATTGTCGCCAAGGACGTTCAAGGAGAGTCTCGCGATAGCGCCGGGCGAGGCGCGCGAGGGTCGGACTATCGCTGCAGTCTTCGTAAGGCTTCTCTTCGAAGAGCGGTGCGCTGTAGACGAGCACATGGTGCAGGGTCTCCTCAAGGTCGGCTGCGCCCCGGTCGAAGGCGCGTAGCGACCCAAGCGCTGCGCTCTCCATGCGCACCAGATCCTCGGATCTGAACACGCCTTTCTTCACCGATCGCTGCAACTTGGGGTTCTCGATCGCCTGAGGGACGCGGATCGAGGTGAAGTAGCGCAACGCCAGCCCGTCCCCCGGCAGATAATAATTTTGCTTGGCGTCCTTGAACGCGCGGATCAGCGGAGATGTCGTATCGAAGCTCGCGATGTCGTAACCATGGAAGCTGTCGATATCATCGGCTTTGGCAAAGCCAAGGATATGCATCCGGGTCGAGGCCGGGATGGCGCCGCGGATCGCTTCCAAGCATAGTTTGATCTCGGGCGATTTCAACGGAACCATCCCGCCGATTGCGAGGTAGCCATAACCCATTGCAACCAGCCGGCGGGCCGCTTCCGCCATGCTACCCGGAGACCAGCCCTGGATCACGCCAAGCGGGGTAAAATCGGCGTCCATCGCGATCGACTCACGGCGGAACCCGTCCGCATTCTCGAGCGTGATCTCGAAACGGTGTCGGGCGTCTTGGGAGCCGCCTTCCAATCCCACGCCGGCGGGGTCGAAGTCGAAGATGATATGATCCACGGAGCAGCCATGGGTGAAGCCGCATTCATCGTAGAATTCGGCCATTTCCGCGGGCGTGTAGGGGGGCCGATCCTCCTGGACGTAAGTGAACGCGCCGCAATCTCCGAAGATATCGAGATGTGCAAATTCCGGTTTGTCGAGGCGAAGGAATTTGCGCGCGCCGACCAGGGCGAAGCGGCGCGCCTGGCTCGCCGTATACTTGCCTTTGACCCGGTGATCCCCAACAATCCCGCGCGACACCAGCACGCCGTCATAGGGCGCATAGCCCAGGATCTCATGCGGATAGGCGTCATCCCAATAGGGCTGGCGCCCCGCTGGGCTGCGATCAGCAAGGAAATCGAACGCGGGATCCACATAGTCGAGGCTGTCGGCGAAGATGAACTTCATGACGCCGCCTTCGCCAGATCGCGTTCTAGGTGGAGGAGGTGTTCGGTGAGTTTGGTGATGTGCTGCGAGGTCGACTGGATCTCGTTCCAGCCAAGGCCAAGCCCGTCCCAGCGACCGCCGGTCCAGTGGCAATGCGGAGCAATCCGTTTCAGCATCTGACTGACGGCACCAGCCCGGTCCGCACTAGCGTCGGCGCGCAGGATGATCTGGTCCATGAGTGCGCCCATGGCGCGAATACCCGCCGAGTGCATGAGCCGGCTCTGGGTCGCAGGCTTGCCCCAGGCCTCGGGAAAAGTGTCGCGCACCGCCCGCCAATAAATGAGCAGCGCCTCGTACATCGCCTCAGTGTCGGCGCCGTCACCGTTACGCCTATATTGGCCCAAAGCCCCCATGGCCGATCGTAGGCTGAGACGCATGATTTCGATCAGAGCCGCATCGGTGATGATGCCGCCTTTGGCCTTAGCGTTCGACTCCCGCCGGATAAGGCCATGGAATGGCGAAGCCGGGTCGTTATTGAGCGCCTCGCACAAGGCGCTGGGCAGCCGACGCGCGGCAAGGTCGCGGGGCAGCAGAACGCTAACCTCTGGGAGCAGTTCGTTGATCAGCCTTGTCGGCAGAGGCTTGGCCTTGTTGACCAATATGAACTGCTCGCGCTGCGTTTCCAGTTCCGCCGAGACAAAGCCGACGACCGGGACGGCGATCGACCTGTCCTTGGCTTGGGCGAGCGCGAGCGAGCGCTGCTGCCCATCGACGATCCAGGCTGCGCGCCGTCCTTCCGGATAGATCGGGATGGTCAGCGTGCCGGCGTCGCCGACGTCGCAGATGTTACCGGGCTTGCGCCCGCGGGCCGACGCGAACTCGATCTCGGGCGCCATCGCCAGGATGATCGCATTGGGGAACAGCACTGGGCCGCTGTCGAGGAAGGCGGTGATCGCATTGACGTGCTGGCGGATCTCACCCCGCTGAAAACCCTTCAGCTCTTTGTCATCGCGCTGAATGCGGCTGATGTCGGCAATCCGCGTGATGTCTGAGCCGAGCAAGAAGAAGGCGAAGACGTCCGTCCCCTTTCCCTGCGCGGCGCGCACCGCGCGCACCGAAAGATACTCGCGTCGCGTCATGCTCGTTCGGTCCGCACTTCACGGGCAAGCGTAGCGAAGCGCCCCTGCTCGCAGGCGATATGGAGCTGATCGCGAAAGAGACGAAGCAGGCGGGAAGAGCTGCCGCCAGCAGCCTCCCAATGCTGATGGAGCAGTGCCCGCAATGACTCGTCGTCATGCCGCGCGCGCGCAACGCGCGCCGGCGCTTGCCAGCCTTGGGTCGCGCGGCGAACGGCATCCGCATGCTCCGCCTCCGAGCGTCGGTCGTCCGGCACCGCGATCGCCTGCGCGAAATGATGGAGGGCACGGCTGGCAAAGTCGCTGCGGGTACCGCGGATCGGACTGTCGGCTCCCTCGAGCCGGTCATCATAAGGCATGACACAGGCCCGCAATTGCGGCGCGATTCGCTCAAGCGGCGCGCCAGTGAACAGGCGCAATCGGCCGCGCGCCTGGTCGTCAAGACCGACGAGATCGGCCTCGATCATCCCGATATAGCTCTCCGAAAGCGCCGCGCAGACCAAGCCTCTCGAAGATGCGACGGACGCGGCCAACGAAACCGCGAATGGCGATGCCTGGTTGATCTGTCGCCACCAGGCGGCCGCCGAAAAGCCCTCGCCAACTCGGTCCGCGATGCTGTCGTGGGCATTGGCAAGGATGGTGCAGGCGTACGACGGCACGGTCGCGGATTCGCGGACCAGACCCAAGCCCGCTGAGGCCACGAACAGTTCGGCACCGAGTCGGCGGGCGGCAAGCACGGCTTCCTGAAAGCCGCGACCGGCATAGAGATCTGTCACGGGACGCAGCGCCTTTTCGGAGGCGAGCCGACGGGTCCATTCGGCAACGAGCTTGTCCCGATCCGCATACGGGAGCGAGGCGACGTGGAGTTTCGCGGCGATCGGCTGACGCTTCCGATTGGTGCAGGTTGTGATCACTAGCATGACAAAATACAGCGTCCCCGCCCACTCTTCGAGGCGCATTTATTATTATCCCGTGTCGGCAGGCTTAGCCACATTTATTCTTCCGACTTATCCACAGAAAAATGCTAGAGGAATGTGCTCGCAAGATAGCCCTGCCTCCGGAAGCGCCGTTCTGTGGCAGTGCAATTGAAGAGTGCAGGTTTCGCTGGACTAGCGCGTCGAACCGAGCATTGCTGGTCTGGTGTATCGCCCCTCCGGATGAGGGCGCCCTGCCCCGCCGATCCGATCGGCCGGGCTTCTGGTGGTGGGAGCGACAATGGTGTCGTTCACCTGAGAAGGACCACCACCATGACCAAGTTGAACGACATCCAGCTGATCCTGCTGACCAACTCCTCCACGCGCGACAACGGCAGCCTGCTGCCGGCCGCCGCCTCGATCGCCGACGCGGAGGGTCGCCTGACCAAGGCCATTGCCTCGCTCGCGAAGCGCGGCCTCGTCGAGGAATGCCCCGCGACTGACGCGGCCAGCACCTGGCGGACCGACGGCGATAACCGCTTCGGCATGTTCATCACCGACGCCGGCCGCCTGGCCATCAATGTCGACGCCGACGAGGCTTCCAGGCCTGCGACCACTGGCAAGCCCGTAAAGACTTCTGAGCCCAAACCCGAGCGCCAGACCAAGAACGCCGCAGTCGTCGCCATGCTGCAGCGGGAAGAAGGCGCCACGCTCGCCGAGATGGTCGAGGCGACGGGCTGGCTGCCTCACACGACCCGTGCCGCGCTCACAGGGCTCAAGAAAAAGGGCCATGTGATCGACAAGTGCAAGCGTGGCGACACGACCTGCTACCGCATCACCAAAGCCTGACCATGGCCTCTGTTGATGACCAACTGGCTGCGCTGGCGACCATGTCGCCGGCGCAGTTGCGCTCCGAGTGGCAGCGGCTGACCGGCGGGCCGCTGCCTCGGATCAGCCCCTCGATGCTGCGTCTGGCTCTTGCCTGGGAAACCCAGGCCAAGGCGTATGGCGGGCTGTCCCGGTCCACGCAGCAGAAGCTGGACCAGCAGAAGCGCGGCAAGACCCGCACCAGCCCGGCGCAGCCCGGCATGCGGCTGGTCCGCGAGTGGAACGGGCGTGCCCATGTCGTCCTTGTCGGGGAGGACGAGGTGATCCGCTGGGACGGGCGGGAGTGGCGCTCATTGAGCGAGGTCGCGCGTGCCATCACCGGTACGCGCTGGTCAGGGCCCGCCTTCTTCGGGCTGAAGAAGAGGCTGGCGGCATGAAGACGGTGCGCTGTGCCATCTATACCCGCAAGTCGAGCGAGGAGGGCCTCGAACAGGCCTTCAATTCGCTCGACGCCCAGCGCGAAGCCTGCGCCGCTTATGTGTTGAGTCAGGCCAGCGAAGGCTGGACCGAGCTGCCGGACGTTTATGACGATGGAGGTTTGTCGGGCGGCTCGCTGGAGCGGCCGGCGCTCCAGCGGCTGCTGAGCGACGTTGCGACCGGCAAGGTCGACATCATTGTTGTCTACAAGGTCGACCGGCTGACCCGTTCGCTGCTGGACTTCGCGAAGCTGGTCGAGGCGTTCGACCGGGCGGGAGTCTCGTTCGTCTCGATCACCCAGTCGTTCAACACGACGACGAGCATGGGTCGGCTGACGCTCAACATGCTGCTGTCCTTCGCCCAGTTCGAGCGCGAGGTGACCGCCGAACGGATCAGAGACAAGATCGCGGCCTCCAAGGCCAAGGGCATGTGGATGGGCGGCGTGCCGCCGCTGGGCTATGCGCCCGATGGCCGGACGCTGAAGATCGTCCCCGATCATGCCGGGCTTATCCGGGACATCTATGGTCGCTACCTTGTCCTCGGCAATGTGCGGCTGGTGAAGGAACAGCTTGAACGGGATGGGCTGTTTGCACCCCCTCGCGTCACCGCGTCCGGGCGCGCACTTGGAGGCGGGCCATTTTCGCGGGGTCAGCTCTACACCATTCTCAAATCCCCCATCTACGCCGGCAATATCGGACATCGCGGCGCGATCCATCCCGGCCAGCACGAGGCGATTATCGATCGCGAAACCTGGGACCGGGTGCAGGCCATGCTGGCGGACCATCTCCAGGGTGAGCGCCGGGCGGCTCGCGCGGCCAGCCCGAGCCCACTCGCCGGAAAGATCATCGACGCATCCGCAGCGCCGCTCATCGCCTCCCATGCCTGCAAGGGCAGCAGACGGTATCGCTACTATGTGAGCCGACCAGTCGATAGGGCTGGTAGTCCGACGTTGCGGATACCAGCGCTTGAGATCGAGACGGTCGTGGCGGATTGCTTGGCCCGGGCGTTCGAGGATCCTGTCGGGCTGTCCGCCACGGCGTGGCTCGCGGTCGCCCCAACAGACTATGTGGGTTTCGTGGAGCGCGCGGCGCGATGTGCGACGAAGCTCCAACGCCGGGATCGCCTGATGCTACGTGCGTTGCTAACTCGGGTTCAGGTGTTCGACGCACGCATCGAGATCGAATGTGACAGCAAGGCAGTTGGCGTCGCACTTGGCGTCGGCCAGGCCGGCAACGCACGGCCGTCCTTCATACTCGGATCGGAGGTGAGATTGACCCGCTCCGGACGGGCGATGCGGCTGGTGCAGGGAAATGGCGCATCTCCCGGGCAATTGCCGGAGGCGGCACTTGTAAGGCTGGTGGTCCGGGGCCGCAGCTGGTGGCAAGAGCTCAGGAGCGGGAACGTTACTGTCACGTTGCTGGCAGACCGCGAGGGTATCTGCCGATCCTACGTGACTCGCGTCGTGCGGCTGGCCTTCCTCGCCCCTCCGGTCGTGGACGCAATCCTGGCCGGAGCCCTGCGGGCCGAAGTCGATGCTGGGGCGCTCACCTCGCCGGGCGCGGTGGACATGGGCTGGACAGATCAGGTGCGGCGCCTGATGCCGCGGGGTGAATCCTAGCGGATATTGCGGCGCGCGAGAACCTGAGCCGCCTGAATGAGCAGATTGGCATCGCGTGTCGCTTGCTCGAGGTCGGCGAGATTTGGGTTCATGCCACCCGGTGTAGGTACCGAAATGGCCATCGGGCACGCGTCCTCCATGATCATGCCGGCCGCGGTGCTAAGCCGCAGCACCAGCTCAGTCGCATCGTCCATGATCACACCTCCTGTCACGAGACACGAAGCGGTCATGTGAGCCACAAGTCCAGACGGAGCTTTTTGGATGTCAGGCGGCAGCCTAAGCCCTCGCCTTTGCGCCGCTAGGCGCGCCGGATAGGGCAAGCGATAGCGATAGATTGTTCGTTGCCCTTCGCACAAGAGCGCCGAACTACTGACGCCAAGAAGCGCGGTGCAAGCGCCATTTGCATGCCGTCAGATCAGGATGCCGCGGCCAAGCCGTTCGATGCGGAGATGGTTTACGCCCTCCGTGACGCGCGCCGCGATCAAGCTGGGTCGCGTCATGCGGACGCTTCCGGCGATGCGGGCGAGCCGCCGATAATCGGGTGTGGTAAGCCAGTTGTCGCCTGCTGCCTCGTCGCGCTCGACACGATATAGTCCCGGTGGGATCGCAACCTGATCGACAAGGGCGCGGTTCGCCCCAACATAGTGCCAGCGCTGAATCGCCGCGCTGAGCGTTTCGTCCCGGAACCGCTTCCATAGGGCTGCTGTTTCCAGCGTGGGCCAATCCCCAGCGTCGGCGAATGCGACAATGGCGTCGCTTTCCAGCCACGCCCGCATTCCGGTGCCGTCGAGAAAGTCCGCCCCGCCGAGCTGAACCGCCGCCATCGCGGCGCGGCGCGACGGCAAGCCGGCGCGGACTAGCATCGACATCTTGAAATCCGGCACGCCGGCTTCCAAGGCTGCGGCCGCGCCGCCGACGATCGTGTCCGGCTCCCAGCCTTGCGTCAGGCGCCGAGTTCTCAGCGCCTCGAGCGCCCAGACCAGCTTGTAGGTGAACACGTCCTCGACCAGCTTCATATTGTCCGCGCCGATCACGCCGACATCCGCGCCCGCGACCCAGGCGCGCAGTACGTCGCGCCAATTGCCGGGAAGGTCGGCGTCGGGCGTGAACGGGCGAATGGCGAGCAACCGTTCGGCAAGCGCGACCAGTGCATCACCCAATGCCTCAGCGTCGCCGCGCAAGGCCGCGAGATCGCCTTCGTCGACAAGCGCCGCCAGCTCGTCGGCAATCGCATCGAGCGCAAGCCCCGCTTCCAGTCCGACCCCCATTGCGAAATGACCCTGCCGCTGCAGTGGCGTCGTCGAATTCCAGATCAGCTTGGCGCGCGTTTGCAGGATGAACCGATGGTTGTTCCGCGCATGATCGCCTTCGCGGTCGACCTGCCGCGCCCAAAGTGAGCCCTGCAGCGCCTCGTCCAGAAGCCGGGGCAGATCGTCGCTGTCCGAATCCAGCGCTTCGATCAGCCCGAAGACAGTCGCGTCGAGCTTCTCGACGAGCTGCGACAGCGGTTCTTGCTCGACGGCCTGGTCCGCGTCCCCATCCTCGCCGACGTCATCCGGCGCCTCGTCGGGAGGCAGCCAGCCTTCGCGGGAGTTGGCGAGATATTCCGCGGCGTCGGCACGATCGAAGACACCCTGCGCCGCCATGCGCTCGACGATCAGGTTGATGACCTGAATGAGGCCGCTGCGCAGCTCGCGGTGCCGCGCAGAATTGACCAGTCCGCGCCACGTAGCGAGCCGCCAGTCATCCGGCTCGAACATGACATGGAGCACGAGACCCTCGACGTCGATAAACGCACGGCCGGCCCGGCCCGCGACGTTAGCGAACTCCTCACCCTTGATGAGTTCGCCGGCGCGATAGAGCGAGGGGGCAAGCAGCACGGCCGCGTTGAGATTGAGCCCTTGCGACAGAGTTGGGGACGCCACCGTCACCTTGAGCACGCCGTCGGCTAGCAGCCGCTCGATCTCACGCAGGAAGGGACTGGGTAGTCTGCCGTGGTGGATCGCGACTCCGAGCCTGAGACAGCCGACCGCGGGATGATCCTCGCCGAGCCATTCACGCCCGATCTCTAGAGCGCGGGCAATAGGGGCTTCATCGTCGAGGAGGGGGGGAAGATAGCCACGCGCACAGAGGTCGACGATCGTCGCGCCGTAGCCGATGACCGAGTTGGCCTGGGGCTGGAAAATCAGGGTGCGCTTGTCCTGCTCAGCGAATTCCCACGCCGCGAACAGCGTCAGCTCCTTGGTACTCGTCGGCCGCGCTTTCTTGTGTGGCTTGATCGGGCCGGCCAATTCGACGAACCGCGCGACCCACGGGCCATCGGCTTCGAGGTCGAAGCAAAGTTTGGCCGACTGGCCTTGCCACGCGATTGTTCCGAACCGCTGCCGGGTCGGCCGCCAGTCGGACTCCACCGCGTCCCCCGGTGCATCGGAGCGTATCCAGGCGGTGAGGTCAGTGAGCGGGTCGCCGCCGGGCAGGATCGCCGACAGGCAGACGATCCGGCGGTCGGCATTGTCCGGGCGGCGCAGCAGCCGTTGAACGAGGATCTCGTAACGGATCTCGCGCTCGGTCGGACCGATCAGATGGCCTTCGTCGAGCACGATCAATCCGACATCGTCGATGATGCTCGGATCGGAGCGTAGCGCGAAGTCGAGCTTCTCGGGCGTCGCGATGATGATCTTGTGCGTGCGTAGCGCATCTTCGTCGCCCGGCGACATGCCCGATGCGCCGTATAGCGAAGACACGGAGAAACCGAGCGGGGCAAAGCTATTGCGGAACGAGCGCTCGGTCTGCGCCGACAATGCGCGCAGCGGCGTGACGATTAGTACGCGCCGGCCGGTCGACAGCGTCATCAAGGTGGCCAACTCCGCCACTCTCGTTTTTCCCGCGCTTGTCGGCAGCGCCACGACAAGATCATCGGTCAGGTCGCTCGACCGCCGCGCGGCCTCGCGCTGCGACGGCCACAATTCGACCTCTGCATTCTTACGCGCATAGAGCGAACCTAGGAACAGCCGCCGCAGGTCGGGATACTTCTCTTCGCCGCCCGGGGGAGGATCGTGCGGCAGATTGACGTGGAGCGAGTGCGCCCAAAGATCGTCGATCATGTTGCGGCAGAGCCGCAGCAACCACCAAGCCGGGACGACACCAGCGTTCGCCGCAAGCGCCAGACCCGCGTCAAGCAGCGCTATCGCTTCGACGACCAGCGCCGCCTGGCCGGTCTGGAGCGCGAAGTCATAATAGGCCAGCGCGCGGCAGACAGTCGAACTGAGAATTTCGGCGATAGCCTGATCGGTGTCGATATGATGCTGTTCGAGCGCGAACCACAGGCCGTCATCGCTGAGACTGTCATCGGTCAGCCGCGCGCGCACGTGGCGCCGCAGCCCGTCGAGATCGCGCAGCATCAGCAGGACCAGCGCTGTTTCGGCCGGGCTTTCGTTAAAGCCGCCAGCCCGGTCGCCGAACAGCGAGAAGGCGATCGCCGAGAAACCGGCGAGGTGATAGGCGGCCGCAGCGACCGTGCGGTAGAAGCTGCGCGTCACCGAATCCGGCGTGCCGTTCCGCACCAGCGCCTCGAACGCATTGGCCGCGAACTCGAATCCCTTGCGCCCGATCTCGCTTTCGCCCGCGCGCTCCTTGAGCGCTAGCGCGGCCCGCAGCAGCGCGAAGCCATATTCGGCGAGATCGGTTTCGATCGTGCGGCCGAGTGGCGGCGCGTCCGCGGGAAGAACGCCTTCGCGCCGGATAATCGACCATGCCGCCCCGCGCTTGAGAAGCCCGCCCCACACGCCGTCCTGGGTTGCGTCGACAATAAAGACGATCAGTTCGTCAGGCGTTTCCAAGTTTGCCTGCCTCAACGAATACGCTCCCGATAAACGCACCATGGTCGGGGACGCGAAGATTGATGCTATAGTGGCTTCGATCGCCGCCGGCCCCGTCTAGATCCGCCTTCAGCGACGGCGGCGGCGCATTGCCCGAGAGCGTGAACAGCATGTGGTCGATCCGCCCCGGCGGCAGCGACTTCTGGCCGATCTCGTCGCGTAGCGCCTGGCCGAGCGCCTGATCGTCAACGTCGTTGCTGTCGAGCAACCGATCGGCTACGAAAAGTAGAGATTCCGGCGTGCATCGCCCGTCGTCGCGGTCGAGCGCTTCGCGCGCCTCGGATATCGCGGGTTTCGCCAGCTCCTGGCGGCTCTTGGATTCGCCCTTGAGAAGCCGGAGCTGGCCGCCTTGGGCGACGACGACGCCGATAAAGTCGTCGCCCCTCAGCGCCATGTTGCGGCCGTCCTTGAACCGCAGGCGCTTGACCGGAATGCGGAATCCCAGCGTGTCTTCGGCTAGTAAGGAGGCGAGGATTTCGCCTAGATCGCCCGACCGCGCCCGTTCCTCGGTGGGCATGCGCGTGCGCAGGATTTCCGCCGCCCTCTCGTATCCGAGCCGCGCCGCGTCGGCAGCGATCCGGTCGAGATGATCGTAATGGCTCCTGACAGTCTCGAGCAGCAGCGCCCAGATCTGTTCGCGGCCGCCGGCCTGTTCGGTCAGCAGCCACAGGCGTTTGCGCCCTGTCACTTCTTCGACGCACTCGCACCAGTCCCAATACAACGGCATTTTGTTCCCTCCGGCGGACCTTATGCGCGAGATGGGAACGGTCGAGCAAACGGTACGGGCTTTCCTGAACCGAGGGCTGGTTTCACGCGCACTGTGTAGAGTGCTTAACGGACGTGTCGTGGACGCTGGCTAGATGCCACTGAAGCTCTGCCCGATGTTACCTATGCGTTACCTAGCGCCACGCTAGGTAACAAAGAAATGGCGGAAAACTGGCGCTCCCGGCAGGCTTCGAACCTGCGACCCCAAGCTTAGAAGGTTTCTTCGCCACCAGAGCCGAGAGAGTCAGTCCCCACCTTCGCCCTTGCTTGCCATTCCTCGTAATGCTCTGCCATCGTCGCGCTGGGAGTGGAGGCGAATGGCACGAGCGACCGGGTATTTCCAGATCATCCCGCGGGGCCGGCGCGCTATGCCGATCCTGCGGACGATCCGCCGGTCATCGAGCCGATTCAAGGCAGCGGTCGCGGCGCGTGATACGGTTCGCATGGAGTCGACCTCCGCGCGTGCGTGGACCGCTCTCGCGAGTCTTTTCGAGATATTGCGCAATGCCCAGGACGAGGGAATTCTCGACGCAGCCTACATGAACGTTCCGTCGGGGTTCATGGTCGATCGCGTAGGCGAGCAAGAGCAGGCCGAGATGGTCGCCGCCGCTCGAATCGTTCGATCCCACGCGAACTACCGCTCGATCAGCCTCCGTGAGGCGCTCAACAAAATCGCACACTTCCAAAATGCTGCATCAACCTATCGCATCGATGGGCGCCGCGCGCACTATCTGATCCTCGGCGGTACCCATGGCAGCAGGCGCTGGATTGCCGAAATCCTCCTTTCCAAGCTCTGTCAGGAGAGCTCCAGGGCCGCCCGCTCGATCACCCGACCCTAGCCGGCAAGCAGGCTAGGACGCGGGGGGTACGCGCGCCTATGCGACGATGATTTAGCGCAGCATGGACTGGATCGCTTTCCGCACACCGTTGCCGTTACAGTTACCGGCGTGTCGGTGCTGACGCTGCGTCCCGACGAAATAGCCATGATTAGCAAGATGAAGATTGCAGCCTCAGCCAGCCAGGCATCGCGGGTCGCGAATGTCAGCTTTTCCGCAAATCGCTCGAGAAACCTGCCAGTCCGCTTTCGGCCACTCCTTGCCGTTCTGCGACTTGGTACCGATCCATCATAGCCAAGGGTCGAAATCCGAGTCGTAAGAGCCCTCGCCAAAGCAGTATGCCTCGCCGCCACTCACGTGCCTGCCGCCATATTCATCAGTCCAGAACAGGATCGGTGCTGCCAGTCCACTGCTGGTGGAGTGTCGGCTGCGGACCCAGTGCAGCAACTGCGCAACTGCATCGGTCTGATCATCGTGCCGCGCGCTCGGAAATCCCAACAGCTCGGACTTGAATTCGGCGAGCCATGGCGGGTCATCGGGCAGAAGCAACTGCCCCGCCTCGACCATCGCGCTGACTCCCTCCACGCGCGAAATCTTGTCTCCCTCCGTCTTGCGCGCGATCGGAACGGGCACGCCGGCTTCCGGATATTTCCGCAGCTCGTGGATCAAGGCGATGCCTGACGACTGGTCCTCGACCAGCAAGACCCTTGCCCGATAGAGCCGCGCCAGGCGGATCGCCTGAGCCTTCAGCTCCGGGAACTCCATCCGCTTGCGAAATACATCGATGATGTAGACGTATTTGCCGACGACGATTGCAGTGACGCAGACGGACCAGTCGTTCCGGAGCCCGGCCTTGCTCGCCGTATCCCAGCACTGGACGACCATGCCCCCGCCGGGCGCGTTCTCGAGCTTACCGTAGGATCTGAACCAGGCAGCCTTCAGGATGTTGCCAAGTGCGGGGACCGGATCCTGCTGATACTGGGCTGCGAACGCTCGCGAGCCCATTTCCGCCCTGATCTCCTCCAGCACCTCCAGCGATTCCCGCTGGGGATGGAGCACATCGCCTACCCGGCGAATATGGCTTCGCCCGCGCGTGAGTTGGATCACCTCATCGGCTTGGGCGATCGCCGGCAGCGACAGCTGCCTGAACTTGCCGGTCTCCAGCATCGTCCCCGCTAGATCATATTGATGGAGACGCTGCATCACGCAGATGATGGCACCGGTTGCCTTGTCGTCGAGCCGCGACGCCAGCGTCCGTTTGTACCACTCGTTGACCGCCTCCCGGACCGTGTCGGAATCCGCCTCGTCAGGCTTGATGACGTCGTCGAGAACGATGATGTCACCGCCGCGGCCCGTGATTGTGCCGGTGACTGATGTGGCAAGGCGTCCGCCGCCTGCGGTCGTCTCGAAGTCGTAGGCCGCGGACCGCTTGGCCGAGATGATCGTCCGCGGGAACAGCTCGCGATACCAAGGCGCTTGCATGATCGCGAGGCAGTCCCGGGCGAGCTTGGCCGACAGCTCGTTCGAGTAGCTCACACAGACGAAATTGAGCTTCGGGTTCTGGCCCAGCATCCAGGCAACCCACGCAATCGAGATCGCCTTGGACTTGCCGTTGCGTGGCGGCAGCGAGACGAGCAGGCGGCGGCACCTTCGGTTCGCAACGCGGTGCAGTTCATGGGCGATGGCATCGAAGTGCCAGTTCCAAAGGAGCGGTTCGCCTGCGCTGACCCAGGCAAAGGCCTTCCGCAGAAAAGCACCAAAGTCCTGACGCATGTAGGCGAGGAGCAAGGCGTGGGGATCGTCGACGGGCTTACGCATTGTCGTCCCCCTCGTCATCGGTGGGCGTGGGGTCAGGCGCAGGAGGCAAGTGGCCATCTTCGCCACCACTCTCAGCTACGAGGCCGTCTTCGTCTTCCTCCTCCGCCTCCGACGCCAAAAGCTCATCGAGGAGTGTCTGGTCCTGCGCCGAGAGAGTCTTCGGTCCGGCACGACGATCCTCCACCCCGAAGATGTTCAGGATCATTGGAATCAGGAGCGCCTGGGCCTTGATATCCCCGTTCGCGGCGCGGCGGCACAAGGTCGCCATGACAAGGCGCTGCTGACGTCCCTTCTTGCTCCAGCCATCCTTCCCAGTGACCGTGGCAGTCGCATTGAGCTCAGCCTCAAGATCGGTCTTGAGCCCCTTGTGACCCTTCTCCTTGCCACGCGGATTGCCGGACTCGCCGGGCTTCCAACGGCTGTGCTTTGGAGGCTTGCCGTAGCCGACCTCATAATCATCGTTGTCGTCAGACATCGGTCGCCTCCTCGCTGGCGCGATCGGCAGCGACCTCGTCGAAGGTACGACCATCGGCGTGAATGGCAGGGCGGCCGGTGACCTTGCAAAGCCGCTTGAGCGCGGTGTCGACGTAGAGTGGATCAATCTCGACCGTGGCGCAGCGCCGGCCGGCGTGATGGGCCGCGGCCGCGGTCGTCCCTGAGCCGGCGAACGGGTCGAGAATCAGATCGCCGGTGTTCGAGCAGTCGCGGATGGCGTCGATCACCATGGCGGTCGACTTCACGCTGGGATGAGCCTCCAGATCCTCCTGTCGGCCCTTTCTGAACTGGGCAGCACCGTCGTACCGCCAGATATTGGTGCGATAGCGCTGCTGGCCGAGTTCAAAATTATTGGTATGTCGACCGCGGCCGGACTTGAACACGAGGATCAGCTCGTGCTGGCTGCGGTAGAAGGCGCCCATCGCACCCGAACCTTTGTCCCAGACAACCAGCTGCTTGAACTCTGTGTAGACGCCGTCGGCCGCGTCCTGCATCTGGCGCGCGTGCCGCCAATCTATGCAGTGATAGTGGATCGAGGCCGCACGGGAGAACTGGACGCAGTTGCGGAAGATCCGGCGGAAGAATGCGATCAGCTCCGCCGGGCTCTGCTCGCCCGACATCATCTCGAACTCGCGATGCCGGATCTTGCCGAGACCCGACACGTGCCCGTTGATGCGCACACCGTAGGGCGGATCGGAGAAGATCATGTCGGCAAGCTCGTCGGCAAGCAGCGCCTCATAGCTCACCGTGTCGAGCGAGTTGCCGCATAGGATCCTGTGCGGCCCAACATGCCAAAGATCGCCGAGCCGGCTCACCGCTCGCGCGTTGGGATCCGGCAGCTCAATGATCTCATTGGGTTCCGGCTCGGAGACGATCGAGAAGTCGAGATCGTTGGTGGTGAACCCGGTGACTTCGAAGTCATAGCCGCTGTCGAACAGGAACTTGAGTTCCTCGGCCACGATCTCGGCATCAAAGCTGCTCAGATCCGCCAGCTTGTTATGGGCGAGGATGAAGGCGCGGCGATCGGCCTCGGTCGCGAAGCTGGCCCGGATCACCGGGACCTCGTCCATGCCGAGTTCGCCTGCCGCCTCCCACAAGGCGTTGCCGGCGAGGATCATGCCGGTCTCCTTGTCGACGATGAGCGCGCCCTTGAAGCCGAAGCGGCGCAGCGAGCTCTTCATCTGGCCGCGCTGCTTGCGATTGTGCCTGCGGGGATTTTGGGGGTTCGGATGGATGGAGCCGTGGGGCACCATCTCGATCTGCAGGTGGTTGGAATTGTCGGCCATGACTGCTCCTTCGAATCAGGGGAGCAATCCACTTATGGGATGGGGGAGGGTCCGCTAAGGACAAGAAATAGGCTGGCTGATTGCCCGCAACTCCAGGCGGTACGGAGCAGGAAGGGTTGGTAGCCCGGTGCTCTCATCGACGATCGCACCATAGCCGGGAAAAAGGTCGCGAAACCGCATCGGTTTGCCAGCATATTTGCGACGCGCGGCACAGATCCAGTGAACTAGCTTGGTCTCGCTAATCCCGGGCTCAAGCAGGTCCACGATTAGTCGAATCACTCTGCCCGCCGTTCCAGGAATCTGAGGGTCATACACGCTGTCCTTGTGCCGCATCGCGACGACAGGTGTGCCCGTAAACTCCTGGCAGAGCGCCATCAGCCCCTCGACGTAGCGACGAAGCAGGCGGTCGCCAGGATTGCCTCGCAAGGCGGTGACCCGTTCGGCAACCTCTCTAGCGGCCTGCTGCACGAAGCAATCGTGATCGGCGAGAAGCAGGGCGTCGGGCGCCAGACCGGCAAGCTTCCGGGCTTGAATGTTGATGGCAAGCTCCAACCAGGGATTGAGCCGCGTTTCCGGTACGTCGATCTTGCGCGGACGAGCCACCGCGCGCTTCAGTCGAGAAAGAGATTCGTTGAACCCCTTCATATCGAGACCGAGCTGCTTTTCGAGCGAATAGCTCTGTTCGAGATAGGTAAGACGGCGCCTCAATTCGGCGACGCGCTTCGCGACGCGTTCCGGATCGGTGACCACGTTGGGATTGTCGGAAATACCGGCAGGATCGTTGCGACGACGGCGCGGCACGTGTTCAAACCTCCGAGCGCGCCATAGCCCAAGATTGCCCGTTTCGCCACGTCGTCCCTGCAACGAGTTGGGGAAAACTCTGCTCGCCCGAGGCAGGGAATTCAGCTTGGGCATTGGCAGTTTTCGGCCAGTTCGTGCCGACCGGCAGCCGCGAAACGGGTCGGTGGGGAGCAAAATTCCCTGCATATTCCCTGCAGTGCAGGGAATTGTGTGAAACGGTACTGCGGCTGGCCGGGTCGGAGAATTCTCGGAATTGCTGGGCCTGTTCGCGCCTTCGATCGACTCTCCGAAGTACCGTGCAGACAGGGAAATGGCGCAGAACTGCGCGACTTTCTCATCCGGGCGTAGAGCAGTCTCTGCAAAGAGAGACTAGGTGGCGGAGCGGGAGGGATTCGAACCCTCGATACGGTTTTGCCGTATACTCACTTTCCAGGCGAGCGCCTTCGACCACTCGGCCACCGCTCCGCATCGAACCCGATCGGTCGCCGCGCAGCGGCGGGCGTGAATCGGGTTCGCAACCAATTCGCACTGGAAGGCGCCCCATCTAGGGAGAGCCGGCGCTCAGGGCAAGCTGGCTGAGATCGCGTCGATCTTCTGCGCCAGAGCGATGTCTTTCGCCGTCACGCCACCCGCATCGTGGGTCGAAAGCAGGATGTCGACGCGGTTCCACACGTTGCGCCAATCGGGATGGTGATCGGCCTTCTCCGCCTCGAGCGCGACTCGGGTCATGAAGGCGAAGGCCGCGCCGAAATCGGCGAACTTCAGGCTCCGGGCGATGCCGCCTCGCTCCGCGTCGAAGGCCCAGCCGGGCAGGAGCGCAAGCGCCTCGTTCCTTTCGGTCTCGGTCAGCACCTCTTCCTCCTTCGTTGTCCTCCCTCTATGTCCCGCTCGATGGCCGACGGTCAAACCTACGCGCCCGACGCGGCGGCGATCGAGCGGCTGGCCGAGGCGGCGATCGCCCGGCTGCCCGAGGGCTTCCGGCGCCACCTCGCCAACGTCGTGCTTCGGGTCGAGGAATTCGCGGACGACGAGGTGCTCGATTCGCTCGGCGTCGAGGACGCGTTCGAGATTTCGGGCCTCTATTCCGGCCGCTCGATGCGCGAGGAAAGCGCCTGGGCTTCGGGCGAGCTGCCGCCGATGATCCACCTCTACCGCCGCCCCCTGCTCGACGAATGGGCCGAGACCGGAGTCGGCCTCGAGGCGCTGATCACCCATGTCATCGTCCACGAGGTGGGCCATCATTTCGGCTTTTCCGACGCCGACATGCACGCGATCGAGGAGCAGGCGGGTTGAGCCTGCTTTCCCTGGAGGACGTGGCCTGCGTCCGCGGCGGGCGGCTGCTGTTCGAAGGCCTCAGCCTCAGGTTGGAAGCAGGCGAGGCAGCGCTCGTCGCAGGGCCGAACGGCGCCGGCAAATCCTCCCTGATCCGGCTGGCCGCAGGCTTGCTCCGCGCCTCGTCCGGGAGGGTGAGCCGGGCCGCAGCCGCGCTGACCGACGAGCGGCTCGCGCTCGACGAGCGCCAACGGCTCGGCGATGCCCTCGCTTTCTGGGTCCCGGATCCCGAACGCGGCATCGCGGCGATGGGCCTCGGGCCGCTCGCCGGCGTGCCGGTGCGGATGCTCTCGACCGGACAGCGCAAGCGCGCGGCGCTGGCGCGGACGGTGGCGTCCGGAGCGCCGCTCTGGCTGCTCGACGAGCCGGCCAACGGGCTCGACGGCGAGGGTCTGGCCCGACTCGAAGCGGCGATGGCGGCGCACCGATCGCAAGGGGGCGCGATCCTCGCCGCCTCGCACCAGCCGCTCGCCCTTACCGGCGCGGCTCAGGTGAAGCTCGGATGACCCGCCTGATCCTTCGCGAGCTGCGCCTGTCGGCGACCGGCGGAGCGGCGCTTCTGCCGCTGGTCTTCTTCCTCCTCGTGGCGACGCTCTTCCCGTTCGCGGTGGGACCGGACGGGCCGCTGCTCGCCCGCACCGGCGGCGGGGCCTTGTGGATGGCCGCCCTGCTCGCGGCCCTGCTGCCGATCGACCGGCTGGTCGAGCCGGACCGCTCGGCCGGCGTGCTCGATCAACTGGCGCTTTCGGGCATCAGCGAAGAGGCAATCGCATTCGCCAAGCTCGCCGGCCACTGGCTCAGCTTCGCGCCCCCGCTGATGCTCGCCGCCATCCCCGGCGCGGCCCTGCTCAAGCTGCCCGCGCAGGCGCTGGTCCGGCTTGAGATCGGGCTGCTCATCGGCACGCCCGGCCTCGCGGCGCTGACTTTGGGGGTCGCCGCCCTCACCGCCGGCCTCAGGCGCGGCGGCGCGCTCGCCGGCCTCCTCGTTTTGCCGCTCGCCGTGCCGCTGCTGATCTTCGGCGCCGGCTATCTCGAGCGCGGCAACGAGAGCGGCGCGCTGCAATTGCTCGGCGCCGTTTCGCTGCTGCTGGTCGCCGGCGCGCCCTTCGCGGCGGGCGCGGCAATCCGGGCATTGCGGGACTAGCGGCTCCAGCGCGCGAAGATCGCGGTCGGCAGCAGCAGGCCGCGCGCTTCCTCGCGCACCGCCATGTCGCCGCATTCCATTTTGCCGCCGAGATCGGCCAGCGCCTGGCTCAGCAACTCGCCGATCGCCAGCGCGGACATGCGCACGGCGTAGACGGTGAGGACGAGGAAGCGGCTGTCGGAGTCGAGCAGTGCCCGGCAGTCGGCGATCAGCCCGGGCAGCCCTTCTTCGAGCCGCCAGATTTCGCCTGCCGGGCCGCGGCCGAACTTGGGCGGATCGAGGATGATGCCGTCATAGCGCCGGCCCCGCCGCACCTCGCGCGCGGCGAACTTGGCGGCGTCGTCGACCATCCAGCGGATCGGCTTGTCATCCATGCCGGAGAGCACCGCATTGGCCTTGCCCGATTCGACCGACTTCTTCGAGGCGTCGACATGGGTCAGCCGAGCGCCCTTCGCGGCCATCGCCAGAGTGCCGACTCCGGTATAACCGAACAGGTTGAGCGCTTCCCCGCCTGGCGCCAATCGCTCGCGCATCCAGGTCCATTGCGGCGCCATGTCGGGGAAGAAAGCGAGGTGGCGGAACGGCGTCGCCTGGGCGCGGAATCGCACCTCCTCCCAGCTAAGGTCCCAGCCGTCCTTGGGGACCGGCCGGTCGAAGCGCCAGCGGCCCCCGCCCTCCTCGTCCGAGCCGGGGACGAACTCGCCGTCCGCGGCCCAATCCGCCGAGGCGGGCGCCCACATCGCCTGCGGCTCGGGCCGGATGAAGCGATAGCGGCCGTAGCGCTCGAGCTTTCGGCCGTGGCCGCTGTCGACGAGGCCGTAATCGGCCCAGGGCTCGGCAATCAGCGTTTCGAGCGTCACGCCGCGCGCACCGCCGGAACGCCGATCGTCGCCCGGGCGAGCGGCCCGGCGATCAACTTCGCGCCCGCCGCCCGGAGCTGGTCGAGGGTCACCGCCTCGATCTCGCGCACCACCGTGTCGGGCTCGTCGAGCCGGCCGTAGAGCGAGAGCTGGCGAGCGACGTAATTGGCCTGGCCCCAGGCGGTTTCGAGCGACATCAAAAGGCCGGCCTTGGCCTGCGCCTTGGCGCGCTGAAGCTCGCGCTCGGTCGCGTCGACCGCAGTTTCCGCGATGACGTCGGCGATCAGCGCCGCCGCGGCCGCCGCCTCGCGCGGCGCGGTCGCCGCGTAGAAATAGAAGAGGGCGCCGTCGCGATAGGGCTGGAGCTGCGACCAGACCGAATAAGCGAGGCCCCGATCCTCGCGCACCGCCTGGAACAGGCGCGACGAGGCGCCCGATCCCACCACGTCGGAGAAGAGCCGCGCCGCGTGATAATCGGGAGCGCCGATGGTCGGGGCGGCATAGGCGCCGGTGAGATGGGCCTGGTCGGCGCGCGGCCGGCGGGTGCGGGCGGTCCCGGCGAACCGGGCCGCCTCCGCCGCTTCGAGCGTGCCGGCGCTGAGGCCGGCGAAATGCCGCATCGCGAGCGCCACCAGAGCCTCGTGATCCACCTTGCCGGCCGCAACCAGATAGAGGTTGCCGGTACGATATTGGTCGGTCCGCCAGGCGTGGAGGTCGTCGACTCCGATCGCCGCGATGCTTCCCTCGTCACCGAGCACCGAGCGGCCGAGCGGCTGGTCCGGATAGGCGGCCATCCACAAATCGTCGAAGATGATGTCGTTCGGCGTGTCGCGCGCCTCGCCGAGCTCCTGGAGCACGACCTCCTTCTCGCGGGCGAGATCCTCGTCGCGGAAATGGGGGCGCTGGATCATGTCGGCGAGGATCTCGATGCCGAGCGGCAGATGCTCGGCGAGCAGGCTGGCGGTGAAGCTCGTTCCCTCGCGGTCGGTCGCGGCGTTGAGGTCTCCGCCGACGTCCTCGATCGCCTCGCTGAGCTCGCGCGCCGAGCGGCCGCCGGCGCCCTTGAACACCATATGCTCGAACAGGTGGGCGATGCCGTTGACCCGCGCCGGCTCGTGGCGCGAGCCGGCGTCGGCGTAAAGGCCGACGGCCACGGTCTCGAAGCCGGGCATCGTCCGGCTGGCGACCCTGAGGCCGCTGTCTAGGGTGGTAAGCTTCATCATGAACGCGGGGATTTAGGCGCTCAGGGCTCGGGCGGCAACTTGGGCGCGCCCCGCCGCCTCAGTGCGATCGCATAGATGACGAGCGCGGTGGCGGCGAAGAAGAACCACTGCAAGGCGTAGGCCAGGTGGTTGTTGGGAATGTTCTCCATGCTCGAAGGCTGGCTTGGGACGAGCGGCGCCCGCGCCGTGGCGGCAGTCAGCGTGATCGGTCCCTCCTCCTCGACCGCGCCGAGCCGGCCGGCGACGATCCCCTCGAGCGTGAGGCGGTCCACGGCGTCGGGCCGCGCGGCCCAGCCGAGATTGACTCGAAGGCGCCCGGCGAGCCCTGCGGCGCCCGGCCGGCAGGGGACGACATAGACCTGCCCGACCTCGTCCGCGCCGTTGCGGCCGACATGGATGTCCGGCTCCTGCCCCTGCGCATGGCAGGTAACGAGCGCCCGGCGGAAGCCGAGCGGCGGAAGCGCCGTTCGTCCGTCGAGCAGCGGATCGAGGTCGACCGGGGGCATCGTCGCGGCCTGCGCATATTGCGCGAGCAGGCGCTCCTTCCACTCGGCCCGGTGCAGCTGCCACACGCCGAGCGCGATCATGATGCCCGCCGCGGCGAGCACCACGATCGTCGGGACGATCGGAACGCGCCTCATTGGATCCGCCCCTCGCGGGCGCGGTGCCGGTATTCGAGCGCCAGCAGGAATCCCTTGGCGATCCGCAGCAGTCCGACGGTGAGGATGGCGGTCAGCGGCAGCCACAGGACGACGTGAAGCCACCAGGGCGGGGAGGCGCTGAGCTCGAGCGCGATGGCCAGAGCGACGACGATCCCGCCGACGATGAAGATCAGGAAGGCGGCGGGACCGTCGCCGACGTTGAAGCCGGCGAAATCGAGCCCGCAGGCGCGGCAGGCCGGCGCGAAGGTCGCGAGGCCGGCGAACAGCGTGCGGTTACCGCAGCGGGGGCAGAGGCCCTTGAGCGCCGCCGCCGCGGGAGCTGGTGGTTCGGTCGGAGGCATCGGGGTCCTTCGATACGCCGTTTCGACAGGCTCGCAAGTTACCCTGAGCGCCTGCCTTGGCAGGCAGTCGAAGGGGCGACTCAGGATGAGCGGTTTCCTACCCTATCCGCTCATCCCGAGTAGGGACTGAGCTTGGCGAAGGCCCGTATCGAAGGACGCCTAGTGATATTCCGCGCCCCAGCCGCCCCAGACGTAGACGCACAGGAACAGGAACAGCCACACGACATCGACGAAGTGCCAATACCAGGCGGCCGCCTCGAAGCCGAAATGCTGCCGCGGCGTGAAGTGGCCCTTGTAGGCGCGGATCAGGCAGACGGTGAGGAAGATGGTTCCGACGATGACGTGGAAGCCGTGGAAGCCGGTCGCCATGAAGAAGGCCGAGGTGTAGATATTGTCCTTAAACCCGAACGGCGCGTGGGCATATTCATAGGCCTGGATCGAGGTGAACAGCAGGCCAAGGGCGATCGTGCACCACAGCCCCTTGATCAGCCCGTCGCGGTGATTGTGGATCAGCGCGTGGTGCGCCCAGGTGACCGTGCAGCCGGAGCAGAGCAGGATCAGCGTGTTGAGCAGCGGCCAGCCGAACGGGTTGAGCACGTGCATATGCTCGGGCGGCCAGACCCCGCCGACGCTCTCCGCGGTCGACGGGAAGAGCGAGGCGTTGAACCACGCCCAGAACCAGGCGACGAAGAACATCACCTCCGAGGCGATGAACAGGATCATTCCATAGCGCAGGTGGAGCTGGACGATCGGCGTGTGATCGCCGGTGTGCGCCTCGCGCACCACGTCCATCCACCAGGACAGCATGGTGAAGAGGATCCCGATCAGGCCGGCGCCGATAATGTACGCGCCATAGGGCAGATCGTGCATCCAGCGGACCATGCCGATGAAGAAGGCCATCGCCGATATGGAGCCCACCAGCGGCCACACGCTCGGATTCACGATATGATATTGGTGGGTCTTCGCTCCGGCCATTTTCCGTCCGTCCTTGGGCTTTGCAGGCGTCCTCTAGCTTCCGCTCGGGCGCCGGTCCACTGGGTAAAAGGTATAGGAAAGGGTGATCTCGCTTATGTTCCGGGCGTCCGGATCGTCGAGGATCTTGGGGTCGACGAAGAAGACCACCGGCATCTGCACTTCCTGCCCCGGCCTCAGCGTCTGCTCGGTGAAGCAGAAGCACTGGATCTTGGTGAAATATTGCCCGGCCTGGCTCGGCGTGACGTTGAACGTCGCGGTTCCGGTGACCGCGTGGTCGGAAAGGTTGCGGGCGGTGAACAGGGCGATATTGCGCGCGCCGATCGCGACGTTGCGGTGGGTGTCGACCGGCTCGAACCGCCAGGGCAGGGAGGAGCTGTGGTTGGCGTCGAAGCGGATCGAGATCATATGGCCGGCATCGCCCGGCGCCTGGTCGGTCGCGGCGCGCCGCGGAGTGCCGGCGAAGCCCGTCACCTGGCAGAACATGCGGTAGAGCGGCACGCTCGCATAAGCGACGCCGACCATCGCCGCGACCAGCAGGAAGGCGAGCAGTCCGGTGCGCGCGTTGCGGTCCAGGGCCCGGATCATTCGCCCATCCCCATGCGCACGAGGCTGATCGCATAGACGAGGATCACGAACGCGCCGAGCAGCAGGGCCATGATCAGCGCGCGCTGCCGCTGGCGGCGGCGGACCTGGTCGGCGAACGGCTCGGGCGGCGGCGCGGGCCGGACCCCCTCGAGCGGATCGGGGCGGCTCACGAGAGCAGCCAGCGGTCGGCGACGAGCGCGCCGAAGATCGTGAACAGGTAGAGGATCGAGTAGGCGAAGAGCTGCTTCTCCGGCTTCATGCCCTTGGGCTCGGTCGCCTTGTTGGCCAGGACGCGGAGCGACAGGACGAGGAAGACGAGGCTCAGCGCAGCCGCGGCGACGCCGTAGAGCGGGCCGGTCAGGCCGAGCGGCCACGGCGCGACGGCAGCGGCGGCCATCGGCAGCGTGTAGAGGACGATCTGCAGCCGCGTCGCCTTGGGCCCGGCGACGACGGGGAGCATCGGCACGCCGGCCGCGGCATAGTCCGAGCGGACGAACAGCGACAGCGCCCAGAAATGCGGTGGAGTCCACAGGAAGATAAGCGCGAACAGCAGGATCGGCAGGGTCGCGACGTCGCCGGTCGCCGCGGCCCAGCCGATCAGCGGCGGAAAGGCGCCGGCCGCGCCGCCGATGACGATGTTCTGCGGCGTCCGGCGCTTCAGCCAGACGGTGTAGACGATGACGTAGAACAGGATCGAGACGGCGAGGATCGCTGCCGCCAGCCAGTTGGTCGCGACGCCCATCAGGATGACGGAGAAGAAGGACAGGCCGACGCCGAAATGGAGCGCGGTCTGCCGGTCCATCCGCCCCGCCGGGAGCGGGCGCGAGGCGGTGCGCTTCATAAAAGCGTCGAGATCGGCCTCGTACCACATGTTGAGCGCCGCGGCCGCGCCGGCCCCGAGCGCGATGCACAGGATCGCGGTGAAGCCGAGCACCGGATGGATGTTCACCGGCGCGACCAGCAGGCCGCACAAGGCGGTGAAGACGACGAGGCTCATCACCCGCGGCTTGGTCAGCGCGAGCAGGTCCCGCCAATCGGCGGGGAGAGCGGTGTCGGTCGAGGCGGTCACGGTTGTCATATAGGCTCGGCGAGACGGTCCTTCGATACGCCGTTTCGCCAGGCTCAACGGCTACTCAGGATGAGCGGTTTCCCCTCGACACTTCCCTACCCGCTCATCCTGAGGAGGGACTGAGCCCGGCGAAGGCCCGTATCGAAGGAAGGCCCGTATCGAACGACCGCCGTCAATCCACCCTGGGCAGAGTCTCGAACTGGTGGAAGGGCGGCGGGCTCGACAGGGTCCATTCGAGAGTCGTCGCGCCTTCGCCCCACGGATTGTCGGGCGCCTTCTTGCCGGCGATCAGCGACCAGACGATGTTCACGAAGAAGAACACCATCCCGATCGCCATGATCGCATAGCCGATCGAGGCCACCTCGTTCCAATGCTGGAAGGCCGGCGTGTAGTTCGGAACGCGCCGCTGCATCCCCTGCATGCCGAGGAAGTGCATCGGGAAGAACAGGATGTTGACGCCGATGAAGAAGGTCCAGAAATGGAGCTGGCCGAGCAGCTCGTTATACTGGCGCCCCCACATCTTGCCGAACCAGTAATACCAGCCGGCGAACAGCGAGAAGACCGCTCCGAGCGAGAGCACGTAGTGGAAGTGGGCGACGACATAATAGGTGTCGTGCATCACCGTATCGACCCCGGCATTGGCCAGGACGACGCCGGTGACTCCGCCGACGGTGAACATGAAGATGAAGCCGAGCGCCCAGACCATCGGGGTCTCGAACGTCAGGCTTCCGCCCCACATCGTCGCGATCCACGAGAAGATCTTGATGCCGGTCGGCACCGCGATGACCATCGTCGCCGCGGTGAAATACATCTTGGTGTTCACGTCCATGCCGACGGTGAACATGTGGTGGGCCCACACGACGAAGCCGATCACGCCGATCGAGACCATGGCATAGGCCATTCCGAGATAGCCGAACACCGGCTTTCGGCTGAAGGTCGCGACGATCTGGCTGACCATGCCGAAGCCCGGCAGGATCATGATGTAGACTTCGGGGTGGCCGAAAAACCAGAACAGATGCTGGTAGAGGATCGGATCGCCGCCGCCGGGCGCGTCGAAGAAGTGCGTGCCGAAATTGCGGTCGGTGAGAAGCATGGTGATCGCGCCCGCGAGCACCGGCAGGGCCAGCAGCAGAAGGAAGGCGGTGACCAGGATCGACCAGACGAAGAGCGGCATCTTGTGCAGCGTCATGCCCGGCGCGCGCATGTTGAAGATGGTGGTGATGAAGTTGATCGCGCCGAGGATCGAGCTGGCGCCCGCGAGGTGGAGCGCGAAGATGGCGAGATCGACCGAGGGGCCGACCGAGCCCGAGGTCGAGAGCGGCGCGTAGACCGTCCAGCCCACTCCGGCGCCGAGGCCGGTGCCGCCGGAGACGAACGAGCTCGACAGAAGCAGGATGAAGGCGGGCGGAAGCAGCCAGAACGAAATGTTGTTCATCCTGGGGAAGGCCATGTCGGGGGCCCCGATCATGATCGGAACGAACCAGTTGCCGAAGCCGCCGATCATCGCCGGCATGACCATGAAGAAGACCATGATCAGGCCGTGGGCGCTGATCAGCACGTTCCACATGTGAAGCGATTCGTCGAACGTCGCCTCGGACATGCCGAGGAAGGAATGGAGCATGTTCGCCCAGGTGCCGAGATACTGGATCCCCGGCTCGGCCAGCTCGAGCCGCATCAGGCCGGAGATCGCGCCGCCGATGATCCCCGCGGTGACCGCGAAGATCAGATAGAGCGTGCCGATGTCCTTGTGGTTCGTCGACATGAACCAGCGGACGAAGAAGCCCGGCTTGTGATCGGCGTCGTGATGCGCGTCGTGCCCATGATGGGCTTCGAAATGGACGGCGTTTGCGGTGGTGTCGGTCATTTCTCTTCTGCCGCCTTATCTGGTCGCGCCTTGGTTCGTGACGGCCGGTGCCTCGGTCGCCGCGACAACATTGCCGGGTGCTGGGGTGGAGGCCGTGCCTTCCGTCGCCGAGACGGTGGTCGCCGGCGCCGGCGGGGACGCCGCGGAAGGCGCGGCTCCGGCCATGTGGCCGCCCTTGGAGGCGATCCACGCCCGGAATTGCGCCGGGGTGACGACTTCCACCGCGATCGGCATGTAGCCGTGGCGGGCGCCGCACAGCTCGTAGCAGACGCCGTAGAAGACTCCGGTGCGGTCGGCGCGGAACCAGGTCTCGTTGAGCCGGCCGGGGACGGCGTCGATCTTGGTCCAGAAGGCGGGGACTCCGAAGGCGTGGATGACGTCGTTGGAGGTCACGATCACCTTCACCGTCGCGCCTACGGGCACGACGAGACGCTCGTCGACCGCCAGCTGGCGCGGCTCGTGGCCCGCATCGGCCTGCGCGTCCGGAAGCATGTTGGACACGAGGTTCACGCCGAGATCGGGATATTGATATTCCCAATACCATTGGTTGCCGATCGCCTTGACCGTGACGTCCGCGCGCGGCGGATCATATTGGTGGGCGAGCAGCCGGATCGAGGGCACCGCGATCATCACCAGGATCAGCACCGGAACCAGCGTCCAGACGATCTCCAGCACGGTGTTGTGGGTGTTGCGCGACGGCACCGGATGGGCGCTGCGGCGGAAGCGGAGGATGACGAAGCCGAGCAAAGCGAGCACGAACAGCGAGATGACCGTGATCAGCGGGGTGAGGATAATGTTGTGGAACCACGACGCCTCCTCGCCGATCGGGCTGAACTGCTGCTGCAGGCCGATCGCGTCGGTCGGCTGGCCGATGCCGGGGGTCGGCGCGGTAACCGCCGGGGCCGCAACGCTGTTGCCCGCCGGCGCCGCGACCGGCGCCGCCGCGGGGACGGCGGTGGCGGGAGCCGTGGCGGCCGGAGCGGCGGGAGCGGTTGTCGCGAGGGCTGCCGTGGGGGCCATCCCGAAGGCGGCGGCGACGGCAACGAGCTTCAAAAAGGTCTTCATCTAGGCCCCTGTGGGTCCCGCCCGGTGGGCGGCTGGATTCGGGCGCCCGGGGGCGCTTGCGCGCGCCTTATAGGCAGCGGTTTTGCGTCTCTCAAGCAGGATAACCGCTCCTTCGGACCGCTTGAAGCCCGCGCTTGCGCTCCCTATCAACCGGGGAGCCATTCCGGCCCCGGGGAAGACGAATGACGGAAGCGGAGGTCCTGGACGAGTTCCGCGCCGCCGGCGCCCTGCTCGAAGGGCATTTCATCCTTTCCTCCGGGCTGCACAGCCCGCTTTACCTGCAATGCGCGCGCGTGCTGATGGATCCGGCCCGCGCCTCGCGCCTCGCCGCGTCGCTCGCGGCTTCGATCCCGGCCGAGCTTCGCGCGCGGATCGAGATCGTCGTCTCCCCGGCCATGGGCGGAGTGATCGTCGGCCATGAAATGGGCCGCGCGCTCGGCGTCGAGGCGCTGTTCGTCGAGCGGCCGTCGGGCACGTTCGAGCTCCGCCGCGGCTTCGGCCTGCGCCCCGGTCAGAAGGTGCTGCTGGTCGAGGACGTCGTCACCACCGGCCTGTCCTCGCGCGAGGCGATGAAGGCGATCGCCGAGGCAGGCGGCGAGGTCATCGCCGCCGCCGCTCTGGTCGACCGCTCGAACGGCGCCGCCAAGCTCGGCGTGCCCTTCTTTCCGCTGATCCGTCTCGATGTGCCGAGCTACGAGGCGGATCGGCTGCCGAACGAGCTGGCCGCTCTCCCCGCGGAGAAACCCGGGAGCCGCAAGCATATCCTGAGCGAAGTCGAAGGGAGCGCGTGACCCGGCCCCTTCGCCTTGGAGTCAACATCGACCATGTCGCGACGATCCGCAACGCGCGCGGCGGGATCTACCCGGATCCGATCCGCGCCGCCGAGATCGCCCAGGCTGCCGGAGCCGACGGGATCACCGCCCATCTGCGCGAGGACCGGCGCCACATCGTCGACGACGACATCGCCCGGCTGATCGGAGCGATCGCTCTGCCGCTGAACCTCGAGATGGCGGCGACCGAGGAGATGGTTCGGCTCGCCCTTCGCCACCGTCCGCACGCCGCCTGCATCGTCCCCGAGCGGCGCGAGGAGGTGACCACCGAAGGCGGGCTCGACGCCGCCGGCCGGCACAATCACCTCCAGCCTTTGATCTCCCGGCTCGCCGACGCCGGAATCCGGGTCAGCCTGTTCATCGAGCCCGATCCCAGGCAGATCGAGGCCGCGGCGATGCTCGGCGCCCCGGTCGTCGAGTTCCACACCGGCCGCTATGCCCATGCCGAAGGCGAGGCGCGCGCGGCGGAGCTCCGGCGAATCGCGGACGCCGCGGCGCTCGCGGCCAAGAATGGCATCGAGCCCCATGCCGGCCACGGCCTCACCTACGACAATGTCCAGCCGATCGCCGCGATACCGCAGATCGCCGAGCTCAACATCGGCCACTTCCTCATCGGCGAGGCGATCTTCACCGGCCTCGACGCGAGCATCCGCCGGATGCGCGCGCTGATGGATGAGGCGCGGTGATAGCCCCTCTCCCATTTAGGGAGAGGGAGGGGCCCGCCGCGAAGCGGTGGGAGGGTGAGGGCACGAACCTCGCCCGCTCTTGCCCTCACCCTTCCCAAATCTTCGATTTGGGCCCCTTCCCTCTCCCTAAATGGGAGAGGAATAGATGATCATCGGCCTGGGCTCGGACCTCTGCAACATCGAGCGGATCGCCAACTCGCTCGATCGCTTCGGCGAGCGGTTCGTCAACCGCGTCTTCACCGACGTCGAGCGCGCCAAGGCCGAGAAGCGCCCGTTCACCCGCGCCGGCACCTACGCCAAGCGCTTCGCCGCCAAGGAGGCGTTCTCCAAGGCCGTCGGCACCGGCTTCAAGCGCGGCGTGTTCATGAAGGACATCGGGGTGGTCAACCTGCCCTCCGGCCAGCCGACGCTGGCGCTCACCGGCGGGGCGAAGGAGAGGCTTGACGCGCTTGTGCCGCCGGGCCACCTCGCCCACATACATCTGACCATGACCGACGATCATCCCTTCGCGATGGCCGTCGTGATCGTCGAAGCCTTGCCCGAGGAGCCCAAGCCTTGACCGATCCCGACCGCACCGGCGCGGCCGTAGCCGCCAGCGAAGTCGTCGCCCCGCCCGCCGCGGCCGGCGACGCGGCCGCTGTTCCGGCCAGGAAGGGCACCGACTGGTGGGGGGAGATCAAGGCGATCTTCTGGCTGATCCTCGGCGTGCTCGCCTTTCACAGCCTGGTCGCCAAGCCCTTCTACATTCCTTCCGAATCGATGATGCCGGGCCTGTTGGTCGGCGACAGGCTGGTGGTCACCAAATATCCCTATGGCTGGTCCTGGGTAAGCCCCAGCTTCCACGTCCTGCCGCACTTCCAGGGCCGCCTTTTCGGTCACCTGCCCGAGCGCGGCGACGTCGTCATCGTCACGCCGCCGGGCGGAACGTCGGATTATATCAAGCGGGTGATCGGCCTGCCCGGTGACACGATCGAGGTGATCGACGGCACCGTCTATCTCAACGGCCGCCCCTTGCCGCGGCAGCAGCGGGCGCCGTCGATGATCCCCGTCGACGCCAACACCCCCTGCGTCGGCGACGCCTTCGGCAATTATATCGTCGCCGGGCCCGATGGCCGGTCTTATTGCCGCCTGCCCATCGTCCGTGAAACCATCCCCCTGACCGACGGCGGAACGCGCTCCTACGACACGATCGACATCGGCCATACCGAGGGCGACGATTTCGCGCGGGTGACCGTGCCCGAAGGCCACGTCTTCCTGATGGGTGACAATCGCGACCGAAGCGCCGACAGCCGCTTCTCGATCGCCGCGCAGGGGCTTGGCGGGCCGGTGCCGTGGGAGAATCTCGGCGGCCGCGCGGAATTCCTCACCTTCAGCCTCGACGGCAGCTCGTCCTACTGGAACCCGATCAGCTGGTTCACGGCCCTTCGCGGCGGGCGCGCGGGCACGTCGCTCCACGCCGAGCGCGGGCCTCCGCTTCCAGCGCCCGCGCAATGAGCGAGGACGGGCCCGCGCCTCCCCTCGACGCCCATGTCGAGGAAGCCGGGCCGGTCGAGCTGCGCGATCCGGTCGTCCGCCACGAGCTCAAGCGGGCGGGCGTATGGGTCGGCCTGATCCTCGCCGTCGTCGGCGTGATCGTGCTCGCCCAGCCGCTGCTTTTGATCTTCGCCGGGATCGTTCTTGCTTCGATGCTCGACGGCGGCGCCCGGCTGCTCGGCCGGGTGCTTCCGATCGGACGCGGCTGGCGGCTGGCGATCGTCACCCTTTCCGGGGTCGCCTTCGTCACCTGGACGATCGTCTTCACCGGCACCACCGTGGTCGCCCAGGCCGAGGCGCTGAGCGCCACCCTGACCATCCAGGTCGGCCGGATCCTCGCCTGGGCCAATCAGATGGGGCTGGTCTCCGGCGGAGTCGACGTCCAGCAGCTCGGCGGCCAACTCATGGGCAGCCTCGGGCGGCTCGGCTCGGCGGTCAGCAGCGCGCTCGGTGCGATCACCAGCATGGTGATGATCCTCGTCATCGGAATCTTCATTGCGGTCGAGCCGCGCCTTTACCAGCGCGGCGTGGCCTGGCTTCTGCCGCTCGACAGGCGCGACCGCTTCTACCAGACGGCCGAGCGGATGGGTCACACGATGCGGCGGCTGATGGCCGGGCGCCTCGTCGGCATGGCGGTGGAAGGGGTGGGAACCTGGTTCCTGCTGCTGATCGGCGGCGTTCCGATGGCGACTTTGCTCGGAATCCTCACCGGCCTGCTCGCCTTCCTGCCCAATATCGGAGCGATCGTCTCGGGCGTCCTGATCGTGCTCGCCGGCTTCTCGGTCAGCGTCAACGCCGGGCTGTGGGCGGTGTTCGTCTACCTGATCGTTCAGACCGTCGACGGCTATCTGATCGTGCCCTACGTCGCCCGCAAGACCGTCGACATGGCCCCGGCGCTGGTGCTCGGCGCGCAGCTGCTGTTCGGCGCGTTGTTCGGGATCATGGGCCTCGCGCTCGCGGATCCGATGGTAGCGATGCTCAAGACCGCGCTCGAGCAGAAATCGGAAGCCGACGAGCTGGAGGCGGAGGCGGCGGGCTAGGACGCCGCTTGAATCCAGGCTCGCTCATCCTGAGGAGCCCCTTCGACTGCCTGCAAGGCAGGCGCTCAGGGTAAACTTGCGAGCTTGTCGAAACGGCGTCTCGAAGGACCGTCCTTCGATACGGACCTTCGCGGGCCCCATGAAAGTATTACTTTCATGGGAACCCTCCCAAGCTCAGTCCCTACTCAGGATGAGCGATAGAAAATTGAAAATATTCGCCTCAGCGCCCCGGCCGCCCGCCGCCCGACGGAGCGGTCTGCCCCGGCGCTCCCTGGCCCTGCGCACCGCCGCCCTGCGCTTCCATCTGCGCCTGCAATTGCTGCTGGAGCCGCTGCATCTGCTGCGCCTCGAACGCCTGCGCCTGGCCCGGCGCGATCTGGAGGACCTGGATCTCGAACACCAAAGTGTCGCCCGGCGTGAATCCCGCTTCGGGCGGCGGAGCGCTGGTGACGTGCGTGCCCGGCGGAAGCGAGAGCAGGTAGCGCCCGCCGGCCTGCATATGCTGGAGCCCCTCGCCGAAGCCCGGATAGACCGCGCCGACCGTGCCGACGAACGGCTGGCCGGTGGAATCGCTGTCCTGAAGCACCGGATTGCCGCGGCTGTTGGCGTGGAGCTTGTAGCGCACGGCGAAGGCGTCGGCCGGAGTGATCGTTGGGCCCGTCCCCTGCTGGATCACGCGGTAGCGGACCCCGGAGGGAAGGACGACCTCGCGATACTGGCCGGTCGTCCACCAGGCGAGCCCGGCCGCGAGCGCGACGAGGATCGCGAAAACCGCCCAGAGCTTGAGCACGCTCCCCTTCGGCAGGGGGCGAATCGGGACGGCTGTGACTTCGGACATGCGTAAAGACCCCCAAACGAGAACGGGCGGCGTTTACCGCCGCCCGCTCATGAAGCCAAGCTTCCCCGGCGCTGGCCGGGGCAGGATTTAGCGGACTCCGTCGCGCTCGGCGCGCTTGCGCTCCAGCTTGCGCGCGCGGCGGATCGCCGCGGCCCGCTCGCGGGCGCGCTTCTCGGACGGCTTCTCATAGTGACGGCGGAGCTTCATCTCGCGATAGACGCCCTCGCGCTGCAGCTTCTTCTTGAGCGCCCGCAGCGCCTGGTCGACATTGTTATCGCGAACGATGATTTGCATAAAAGCTCGCCACTCTTCCTTGTTCTGAAAACGCCGGATTGCTGGAAAAATTGTTGCCGCGAGACGAATCCCGCGGCGCAGGGGGAGGCCCCTAACAGAGGCGCCCCCCTAACGCAAGTCAGCCCCGCGCCCGGCGCTTGGGCTGGCCCATCGGCCTGACGGCGTCGGAATGACGCGCGCGGCGCTGCGGGCGATGGCGGCCGCGGTCGTCATGGCGCGGCGCGAGCCGCTCCTCGAAGCTCGGGCCGCTGTCGACGCGCGACGCCTTGATCCGCGCCGCCTCGGCGAGGAAGCCGGCCGGAAGCGGCTCGATCGCGATCTTGTTGCGGGTCAGCTTCTCGATGTCGCGCAAATAGGCCCGCTCATCCTCGGCGCAGAAGGCGACCGCGATCCCGGCCGCCCCGGCACGCGCCGTCCGCCCGATCCGGTGGACATATTGCTCGGCGACGTTCGGCAGCTCGAAGTTGATCACGTGGCTGACGCCCGAGACGTCGATTCCGCGCGCCGCGATGTCGGTGGCGACGAGGATCCGCACCTTGCCGGCCTTGAACTCGGCGAGCGCCTTCTCGCGCTGCGGCTGGCTCTTGTTGCCGTGGATGGCGTTGGCCGGGATGGAGCTTCCGCCGAGCAGCTTCACGACCCGGTCGGCGCCGTGCTTGGTGCGGGTGAAGATCAGCACCCGGTCCATATTGCCCTTCTCGCCGAAGCCCCAGCGGAGCATCATGGTCAGCAGCGACTGCTTCTCGCTCTGCTGGCAGAAGGTGACATACTGGTCGACGCGCTCGGCGGTGGTCGCCTGCGGAGCGACCGAGACGGTCGCGGGATCGGTCAGGAACTGGCCCGCCAGCTGTTGAATCGCCTTGGGCATGGTCGCCGAGAAGAACAGCGTCTGGCGCTTGGCCGGAACCCACTTCACGATCTGGCGAAGGGCGTGGATGAAGCCCAAATCCATCATCTGGTCGGCCTCGTCGAGGACGAGGATCTCGACCTCGCGCAGCGACAAATAGCGCTGCTCGATCAGGTCGATCAGGCGGCCCGGCGTGGCGACGAGCACGTCGACTCCGCGCTCGAGCGCCCTGCGCTGCTTGCCGATCGGAACGCCGCCGAAAGCGGTGGTGACCGAGAGGCGGGCGAATTGGGAATAGGAAGCGGCGCTCTCGGCGATCTGGCTGGCCAGCTCGCGCGTCGGCGCAAGCACCAGCATCCGGCAGGTGGCGGGACGCGGCACGCGCCGGGCGGCGGCGAGCCGGTCGATCGAGGGCAGCATGAACGCCGCCGTCTTGCCGGTGCCGGTCTGGGCGATTCCGAGCAGGTCGCGCCCGGTCAGCACGGTCGGAATGGCCTGAAGCTGGATCGGCGTCGGACTGGAATAATTCTTCGACGCGAGCGCCTGAAGGACGGGCTGCGAAAGCCCGAGCGATGGGAATGACATGGTAATAAAACTCACAAATCATGCGGCGCAGCGCGCAGCCGGAATGGCGCGCGGATACGCGGCGGGTTTTGGTGACCCGCGTGAAAAGGGAAACCTTGGGGAAATGACGAGACGGAGCCTGGGCGGTTAACCCGCCGGTTCACGCTGCATGACGCCTCGCTGGAAGCCATATGCATGCTGCGGCGCACAATGTCAAGGCGCAGCTTGACCTGGTAAGGAATAATCCTTACCTTGGTCTCCATGCACATCACCGAACGCAGCACGCTTACCGCCAAAGGCCAGACCACCGTCCCCAAGGCGGTGCGCCAAGCGCTGAACATTCGCCCCGGCGACAAGATCGCGTTCAGCGTCGACCAGGCGGGCAAGGTCAGCCTGACGCGCGACGAGGCGCCGGGCGAGGACTCCGCGGTCGATGCCTTCCTCGCCTTTCTCTCCGACGACATCAAGCAGCGGCCGGAGGCGGTGTCCGTCCTGTCCGACGAGACGGCGGCGCGGATGCGGGCGCTGAGCGCGGGCATCGATGTCGATCTCGACTCGGACTTCGGGGACGGCGCGGGCCTTTAGATGGCTGTCGCGAACGGCTGGACGCTCTATGAGCACCCGCTCTTCGCCGACCAACGCGACCGCCTGCTCCACACGGTCGAGAAACGGCGCGCCAAGGATCCGCAAGGCTGGCAGGGCAGCGCCGAGGCCAAATTGCTCGCCGCCATCGCCCGGCTGACGCTGGAGATCATTCCCGCCGATCCCGCCGCCGCGCAATTCCGCCAGGGCGGCACGCTCGGCAAGGCGCGCAAGCACTGGTTCCGCGCCAAGTTCGGCAATGGCCGCTACCGGCTATTCTTCCAGTTCAACTCCGCGGCAAGAGTCATCATCTACGCCTGGGTCAACGATGCCGAGACTTTGCGCGCCTATGGCGGCAGGCGGGATGCCTATGCGGTGTTCAAGGCGATGCTCGACAAGGGCGATCCGCCGGAATCCTGGGCCGAACTGCTGAAGGCGGTACGCGGCCGTAAGTAGAGGACGGGGATCGGGAAGCGGTCTTCGTCCCACTAGGGTCCGTGCTCAATCGGCTTCGAAGGATTTGCGTCCAATTTCACAGTCATCCCGGCGAAAGCCGGGACCTATGAACACAGGTCATCGAGGAGACGCTCAGCTTCGGGCGCGCATTTTGCCCGTCCGAGTTTATGGATCCCGGCTTCCGCCGGGATGACTCCCAAGATCAGATGACCGCATCTCAATTTCTAATTGAGTCCGGACCTAAGCCGCCTCGTGCGCCGCTCGCACGCTCTCGATCAGCACGTCCTGCCTGTGCTGCTTCTCGACCGCTTCGGCGCCGCCGCGGGTTTCGTGGAACAGGTCGAGCGCCTTGAGCTCATTGTCCTCGAGCGGGCGGGTGGCGAGGTCGGTATAAGCGTGGCGCGCCGGATCGCTCACCACCTTCCTGAGCAGCGCCTTCTCCCGGCGGAAGCCGCGCCAGTAGCGCCAGGCCTTGAGCGCCGATTCCCAGGCGAATTTCGGATAGAAGACAAAGGCCGGCTCGATCGGCAGGCCCGGCCGTCGCGACAGGCGGCGCTTGCGCCGCACGACTCCGCCTTCCAGCGTGTGGACGCCCTCATTCTCGTAGAGCATCCTGAACTCGTTCAGATATTGCAGCGCCTTCTTCGGCCGCCCGCCCTCCAGCCGCGCGTGGCGCCGGGTCACCGTCTCCATATGCTCCCAGGTGAAATAGGCAGCCCAGGCCGCCTTGTAGGTCTCCTCCCACTCGGCGTCGGACATGACCGGATGGTGAGACACCCGGTGGTGGAGGTCGTATTTGTTGAGGTCGCTGTCCATCCACTCGCCGGCCAGGTGCATGCGCTGGTGGTCCTCGGAGCCCGGCAGGGGCGTGAGGAAGAAGAATTCGAGGATGTCGACCGGAAGCTCGCGCTTGATGATCTCGATGTCGCGAAGGATCGATTCCTTCGTGTCGGCGGGGAAGCCGAGGATGTAGCCGGCCAGGGTGAACACGCCGCGCTCGTGCCACTGCTGGAGCATGTGGCGGTATTCGGTGATCTTGTTCTGCCTTTTGTTGGCGGCGAGAAGGTTGTCCGGGTTGATGTTCTCGAGCCCGATGAAGGCGCGCATCACGCCCGCGCGCTTCGCCTTGTCGATGAAGTTCGGGATCCGGTGGCACAGGGTGTCGACCTGGATGGTGAGGTTGGCCTTCAGCCCCTCCTCCTCGCGAAGCTTTATGAGGCGGTCGAAGAATTCCTCCCAGTGGCGGTTGCGGGCGAGATTGTCGTCGGTGACGAAGAAGGCCTTTATTCCTTGGGCGATATTCTCGCGCACGATCTTCTCGAGGTCGTCGGCGGTGCGGAAGCGGCTCTTGCGTCCCTGGACGTTGATGATCGTGCAGAAGCTGCACTGGAACGGGCAGCCGCGGCCGAGATCGAAGCTCGACCATTGGCCGGAATTCCGCTCGAGCGATTCCTTCGGCATCCAGGGGAAGGGCACGCCGGCGATGCTCGGAAGGTCCTTGAGGTAGTTGTAGATGGGCTTCAGCTCGCCTTTCCAGGCGTCGAGGAACAAGGCGTCGAGCCGCCCCTCCTCGGCCTCCCCGGCGAACAGGGAGCAGCCGATGTCGAGGGCCTCCCGCATTTCGGCAGGAATCTCCTTGAGCATCGACAGGCATCCCGAGACGTGGAAGCCGCCGATCACCACCGGAAGGCCCGCGGCGCGGAACTCGCGCGCGAGGTCGAGCGCGTGCGGGAACTGGTTGGACTGGACTCCCACCAGCCCGATCAGCGCCCTGGAGCCGCGCCGCTCGATGTCGCGGGCGATGCGCGCCGGAACGACATGCTCGTTGCACTCGTCGATCGGATGGAGGTTGAAGCGGACGTTCGGCCCCAGCACGCCGCGTTCGGCGGCATCGCGGGCGAGGCCGTTCAGCGCGGCGAGCGAGTTGGAGGGCAGGATCGTCCGCCACCAGACGATCGGATAGCCGTCGTCGTCATAATGCGACGGCTTGATCATGTAGAAATCGAACTGTTCGGCGCGCTCCACCACGATTTCGTCGATACACCGATTTGCGCGGGGGGAGTAGTCGGTTAGCCTTTATCTACCGAATCGGTGGAGAGACGCCCGATGCACTCCAACTTCGCCGCGCGCTGCCGCGCCCATCTCGACTCCGTGGGGGAGGATTACCGGGCGCACCGCCGCTTCGCCTCGACGGTCGGCTGGTCGATGGTCGCCGCGGGCCTCGCCTGCATCGTCCACGGCCTGCTGCCGGCTTTGTTCACCGACACCGCCAGCCGCACCATCCGCCGCCTTCATGACGTCATCGAGCGCCGCGAGGCGCAGCCAAAGCGCCAGTCCTCGCCCGCCCCCTTGCTCGCCTTCTTCGCCTTGTTCTACGCGGCTTTGCCCTGGGTGGTGGGCGCGCCGACGCCGCTGGCGCTGCCGCTGTCCCTGCTGTCGCTCGCCTACCTGCCCGCTTACTGGTGGAGCGAGCTCGCTAGCCCTCCAGCGGCCCGGGTCGAGCCGCTCTCCTCAACCTAGCGGCACGGGCTCGCTTCGAGAGCCTTCCCCCTGCCTTACCTCCGCGTCTCCGCGTCTCCGCGTGAGCCCAGCCTTCTTGCCTTTGGGCTTTCCTTCCTGTTCCTGCTGTGTTCTAATTCGCGGGATGCGCCCGGAACCGAATCATTTCCGCCAGCGAGGAGCCGCCGGCTCCGGCCCGTTGCGGAAGGCTCGGGATTTTTTGCTTCTTAGGAAGCGGAAACTTCGGAAACTTATTCAGCTCCAATGCCCGATCGCTGAACGGATCGGAGCCGGCCGCTCAGTCCTCCAGTGGCCCGAACCTGGCCTCCCTTTTCTCCAGCCGCGCCCGAAACGCCTCGCCGAGGTCGGCGCTTGCGAGCGTCGCCATGTTCCACGCCGCCACGTCGCGAAGGCCCTCCTCGACCGGCCGGCCGCGGCTGTAGTTCAAATTCCGCTTGGCGCCGGCCACGGCCAGGGGCGATTTGGCGGCGATCGTTCGGGCGATCTCCATCGCCGCCTCGATCGTTCGCTCGCGGTCGGGAAGCAGCCGGTTGACCAGGCCGAGGCGCGCCGCTTCCCCGGAGTCCATCCGCCGGCCGGTATAGGCGAGCTCGCGAAGCACGCCCTGCGGGATCAGATAGCCGAGCCGCTGCAGCGTTCCGAGATCGGCGGTGATCGCCACGTCGACCTCGGCGACCTGGAAGAAGGCGTCCTCGCTGGCGACGCGAAGGTCGCAGGCCGAGGCGAGGTCGACCCCCGCGCCGACGCAGCCGCCATGGATCGCGGCGATCACCGGGGCGCGCGCGGCCTCGATCGCGCCGAACGAGTCCTGAAGCCATTCGATGTGCCGAAGGCGCGCCTCGGCCGCGCGGGCGGCGTCGGTGGCCGGGGCGAACTGGGCGGCGGCATAGTCGAGGTCGAGCCCGGCGGTGAAGTGCCGCCCGCGTCCCGAAAGAACGATCGCCCGAACGACCCCGTCGCGCCCGAGCGAGCGGAAGGTGTCGCCGATGCCCTCGAACATCGCCTTGTCCATGGCGTTGAGCTTGTCCGCCCGCGCCAGCTCGACATGGGCGACTCCGTCACGGATTTCGACCGCGATCCTGTCCTCAGCCATAGCGCCTCCCGTCATGTCCACTCTATCGGCTGGCGCGGTCGCGTCTACTGCCGGGGGATTCGCCCGGCCGGTCGGTTGATGCTAAGCAGTCCGAGGCATTGCAAGTCACGGGGAGGATGAAATGGCCGCCTTTCGAAAGGATCTCACGGACCTGATCAGGCCGAATCTTGCCGGCGGCAAGTTCTCCCCCGAACTGGTGGGCGGGATCGACGATATTCTGGATCGCGCCGGCGTTCCCCGCGACGACGGCGGCGCGCTGGCCACGCCCAAAGCGAAGCCGCCTTTGCCTCCGTTCCGCAAGGCGTTCACCGATCTTTGCCGCCCCCATCTTTCCGGCGGCAAATTTTCTCTCGATCTGGTCGCGGCGATCGATGCCGCGCTCGATCGCGCCGGAGTCCCGCGCGACGCCGGCGCGGGCGCCCCATCATCTCCGCCGCCGGTGGCCGAGGCGACGATCCCGGCCGGCCGGCTGACCGTGGGCGGGCTGCGCGCGTTCCTCGGCCTTCCCGCCGCGGGAGGCTTCGACGCCGCGGCGCAAAAGGCACTGCTCGCGCGCCTCGCCGCCCCCAGCCCGACCAAGCTCACCGGGGCCGACATCGCGCGCGCCGCGGCCGACCTTGGAGTCAGCGCTAAGGTGATCGACGCCGTCCGCGAGGTCGAAACCAAGCGGGCCTCGTTCGACGAGAAGGGCCGGCCGACGATTCTCTTCGAACGGCACAAGTTCGCCGCCAACACGGTGCCCAAGGGCCGCTTCAACGCGGCTCACCCCGCCATCTCCGGCGGTCCTTACGGGTCGGGCGGCTACGGCAAGTTCTCCGCCCAATATGGCAAGCTGCTCGACGCCTGCGCGCTCGATCCCGAGGCGGCGCTACGCGCCTGCTCCTGGGGGGCGTTTCAGGTGCTCGGCGAGAATGCGGTGCCGATCGGCTATCGCTCGACGCTGGAAATGGTGCTGTCCCTCACCACCGGAGAGCAGGCGCATCTCGAGAGCTTCGTGCGTTTCGTCCGGGGCAACCATCTGGCCGACGAGCTGCGCGCCTGCCGCGCCGGCGATCCGGCCAGCTGCGTGCCTTTCGTCAAGGCCTATAATGGTTCCGACTTCGCAGTGAACGCCTATCACAAGAAGCTGGCCGCGGCGTTACGCTGAGCCGCGGCCGCGCCGCTTCCACCGCCGCGGAACCGGCTCTAGAAGGCGTCGATGACCAGCTTTACCGTGAACGGGCAGCCCGTCCACTACCGGATGGACCCGGCGACTCCCCTGCTCTGGGCGCTGCGCGACGCCTCCAACCTCACGGGGACCAAATATGGCTGCGGCACCGGCCATTGCGGCGCCTGCATGGTGCATATCGACGGCAATGCGGTGTGCTCGTGCCGGGTGCCGATCGGCCAGCTCGAAGGCAGCTTCGTCACCACCATCGAGGGCCTGTCGCGCGACCGCTCGCATCCGGTGCAGCAGGCCTTCGCCGCCGACATGGTCGTCCAGTGCGGCTATTGCATACCCGGCGTGATCATGGCCGCCGCCGCCCTGGTCGACCGCAACGACAGCCCGACGGACGAGCAGATCGACGCCGCCATCCCCAATATCTGCCGCTGCGGCATCTATCCGCGGCTTCGCGAATCGATTCGCCGCGCTGCGCGGATCAAGACCGGCGCCGAGCAGGTCGCGGCCGCGCCTCCGCCGGGGATCGCGCCCGAGGATGCGGCGCGTGCCGTTCCTTCGATGCGCGCGCCGCCGCCCCGCCGCTGACTTTCTGCACCTTTGCTTACGGCGCGGTTCAGCCACCGCTCATCCCCAATGGTGCACGTCTGGTCCATCCCGCGGCGGGGCGCGCTGCGGACAACGACAAGGAGTGAATTCGATGCGCAAAGCATTGATCGGAATGATTTTGGCTGCGACGGTGCTGTCACCCGTCGCCGCCCAGGCCCAGCGCTGGCGCGGCGGCGACCGGGTCCGCGAGCAGAACGAGTCCGGCACCGTCAGCGAGCAGCGCCAGGAGCGCTCGGAGCGGCGCCAGCAGCGCGAAGCCCAGCAGACGCCCCAGGTCCGCCCGGTCCAGGAAGCGCCTCAGGTCCAGCAGGCTCCCGTGGTTCAGCAGCGCGAGCGCACCGGCGACCGCGGCGGCAACCGCAACTGGCGCGGCAATGACGGCACCGCCGGTACCACCGCCACCGGCACCGCCACCACCCGCGATCGCAGCGGCGACGGCAACCGGCGCAACTGGCGCGGCAACAACAACCAGACCAGCGCCTATCCGCAGGCCTGGCAGGGCAATCCCAACGATCCGGCGCTGCGCCGCTATCAGGAGACGGAGCGCCGCAACCAGCAACGCTACAGCAGCGACCGCCGCGGCGACCGCGACGGCAATTGGCGCGGCGACCGCAATGGCAGCCGCACCAGCTGGAACCGCAGCTGGCGCAACGACCGCCGCTACGATTGGCAGAACTGGCGCAATTCCAACCGCAACATCTTCCGCGCCGGGCGCTATTATTCGCCCTACCGGAATTACGGCTACAACCGGTTCGACATCGGCATCTTCCTGGAGCCCTTGTTCTACGGCCGGAACTACTGGATCGCCGATCCCTGGCAGTATCGCCTGCCGCCCGCCTACCCGGGCACGCAGTGGGTCCGCTATTACAACGACGTCCTGCTCGTCGACGTCTACACCGGCGAGGTGCTCGACGTGATCTACGGCTTCTTCTGGTAGCAGAGGACTCCCCTCGGTGGGGGAATGGGAAGCCCGGGGCGCTCGTCGCCCCGGGCTTTTCGCTTGTCAGGGGCTCGGCACGTGTCGCATGGAAGCCCCCTGAAAAACGGGGGATTCGATCCATGCTCGCACGCCTCATCGCCGCCCTTCTGATGCTCTTCGCGGGCGTCCCCGCGGCCGCCGAGACGATCGTGATCCACGCCGGCCGCCTGATGACCGATCCGTCGCGGCCGATCCAGGGACCCTCGACGATCACGGTCACCGACGGCCGAATCACCGCCGTCGCCCCCGGGCTCAGCCCGGCCCCGCAGGGCGCGCGGCTGATCGACCTTACGACCCGCACCGTCATGCCCGGCCTGATCGACACCCACGTCCACTTCATGAGCGTCCCCGGCAGCGCCTATTGGCGCGACGCGGTCGATCCCGACGATTATCTGGTCCTGGTCGGCGCTCGCAACGCGCTCACCACGCTGCGCGCGGGCTTCACCACCGTGCGCGACCTCGGCTCCGGCGGCACGTCCGGCTTCTCGCTCAAGCGGGCGATCGACGAAGGGCTGGTTCCGGGGCCCCGGATGCTCGTCTCAGGCGCTCCGCTCTCGACCATCGGCGGCCATGGCGACGTCGCCGGCTTCCGCCCCGAAGTGATGGCCGTGCTCGACGGCCACAATACCTGCACCGGCGCGGAGCAATGCGCCGCCCGGGTGCGCGAGCTCGCCCGCGCCGGCGCCGACGTGATCAAGTTCCACGCCACCGGCGGAGTCCTCAGCCAGGGCGATCGCCACCTCGGCCAGTCCTTCACCGACGAGGAGATGCGCTCGATCATCTCGACGGCCCATGCGCTCGGCCTCAAGGTCGCGGCCCACGCCCATGCCGACGAGGGCATCGCCGCGGCGGTGCGCGCCGGGGTCGATTCGATCGAACACGGCACCTTCGCGAGCCCGGCCACGATCCAGCTGATGCGCCAGCGCGGCACCACTTTGGTGCCGACGCTGATGGCCTTCGTCGGAATCCGCGAGCGGCTGGGCCACAACGTCTATACGCCGATCGTCGAGAGCAAGGTGCGGATGACCCTCGAGGTCGTCGGCCGCGCGGCGCGGCTCGCCCACGATGCCGGCGTTCCGGTGATCTTCGGCACCGACGCCGGGGTCTACGAGCATGGGCGCAACGCCGGCGAGTTCGTCGAGCTGGTCGAGCGCGCCGGCCTCACGCCTGCCGAGGCGGTCGCCGCGGCCACCACCGGCGCGGCCCACCTGCTCGGCCTCGACAACGAGGTCGGCCGGATCGCGCCCGGCTTCTCCGCCGATCTGATCGCGGTGGACGGCGATCCGATCGCCGACGTGCGCGTTCTCCAGCACGTCGGCTTCGTCATGGTGCGGGGCCATACGGTGGACTGAGCATGGGCGAAGCCGATTACAAGATCCGCATCGGCGCGGAGGTCCGAAGCCGCCTGCTCGCCAATCCGGCGGCGCTTCGGATCCCGTCGGACCGGCTCGACATCTTCATCGTCCGCGATTTCCTGACGAGAGCCGAGTGCGAGCGGCTGATCGCGATGATCGACGCCGCGCGAATCCCCTCGCAGCTTCTCGCCCCCACCGCCGATCCCGAGTTCCGAACCAGCGAGAGCTGCAATCTCGATCCGACCAACGCCTTCATCCGCTCGATTGAGGCCAAGCTGACCGGCCTGCTCGGAATCGATCCTTTCTTCGGCGAGACGATCCAGGGCCAGCGCTATGCGGTCGGCCAGCAGTTCAAGCCGCACCACGATTTCTTCTATCGCGACGAGGCCTATTGGGAGGCGATGCAGAAGACCGGCGGGCAGCGCACCTGGACGGCGATGGCCTTCCTCAACGAGCCGGACTCGGGCGGCGAGACCGCCTTTCCGCAAGCGGCGATCAAGGTCACGCCTAGAACCGGTAACCTGCTCGTCTGGAACAACATGGACGCGCGCGGCGAGCCGAACGAATATTCGCTTCACCAGGGCATGCCGGTCGCCGAAGGCGTCAAATATATCATCACCAAATGGCACCGCGAGGACATCTGGGGCTATTCCGACGTGCAGACCTATTGATCGCGCTTGCGGCGATGGGGTCGGCGACATAGAGGCGCAATACACTTCGCCTCACGACTCCAGCCCCCGGAAGATCGCTTCATGGCCGCTCGCCCCCTCATCGCCATCGCCTTGCTGCTCGCTTCTGCCGCCTGCGTGAGCCAGCCCCACTCCTCGCCGGCGCCGGCGGCGGCCAGCGCAGCGCCGCAGGGCGCCGACGCGCGCCTCGCCCGGCTCTTCCACGACAGCGACGAGGCGAGCCTTCGTCGCAACCCGCTCTCCGCCACCTTCCGCGGCGATTACCGCTACGCGGACCGCCTCGGCGACCTTTACAGCGACGCTTATTACGCCGCCGAGCGCGCCGCGGCCGAGCAGGAGCTCGCCGCCCTCCACGCCATCCCGCGCAACGCCCTGACGCCCACCAACCGGATCGCCTACGACGTCTTCCAGTGGCAGCGCAGCGAGGATCTGGCCGATCTCCAGCCTGACATGCTGGCGCTGACGGCGGTCCGTCCGATCAACCATTTCTCCGGCTTCCAGACCTTCTACCCGGTCTTCGCCTCCGGCCGCGGCGCCGCGCCGTTCCGAAACACGCTCGATTACGAGAACAACCTCAAGCGCCACGAGCAGTTCGCGGTCATCGTCGACAGGGCGATCGGCCGCTTCCGCGAAGGGCTCCAGTCGGGCGTCGTCGAAACGAAGCTGACCATCCGCAACGTGATCGAGCAGCTCGACACCCAGCTGCGCGAGACGCCCGAGGCGTCGCCTTATTACGCGCCGGTCCTGGCCTTCCCGGACGGCGTTCCGGAGGGCGATCGCGCCCGCCTGCGCGCCGCCTACCTCGCCGCCGTCCGGGATCAGATCTTCCCCGCCTACCGGCGGCTTCGCGACTTCCTCCAGACCGACTATTTGCCGCGTGCGCGCGAAGGTGTCGGCCTGAGCGCGATGCGCGGCGGCGACCGTCTCTACCAGCGGCTGATCGAGGAGAATACGACCCTCCCGCTCAGCGCCGACGAGGTCCACAATCTCGGCCTGCGCGAGGTCGCCCGAATCCGCGGCGAGATGGATTCTATCCGCCAGCAGACCCACTTCGCAGGCACGCTTGCCCAATTCTTCGAATATACCCGCACCGATCCGCGCTTCGAGCCGCGAAGCTGCGACACTCTGCGCGAGGGCTATTACGCGATCGGCCGCCGGGTCGATGCGCGGGTGCGCGAGCTCTTCTCCACTATCCCACGCTCGCATCTCGACATCCGCCAGGTCGAATCGTTCCGCGAACGGACCGAGGCCGGGGGCTCCTACAATGACGGCACCGCCGACGGCACCCGCCCCGGAGTCTTCTACTTCAACTGCTACGACCTCCCCTCGCGCCGCATCACCGGCATGGAGACCCTCTATCTCCACGAGGGCATTCCCGGGCACCATTTCCAGATCATGCTCGCGGCCGAGAACGAGGCGCTTCCGAGCTTCATGCGCTTCGGCGGCAACACCGCGTTCGTCGAGGGCTGGGCGCTTTACGCCGAGACCCTGTGGGACGAGCTCGGCATGGAAACCGATCCGATGCAGCGCTTCGGCGGGCTCAACGACGAAATGCTTCGGGCGATGCGCCTGGTCGTCGACACCGGCATCCACGCCAAGGGCTGGAGCCGCGACCAGGCGATCCAGTATATGCTCGACAATAGCGGCATGAGCCGGACCGAGGTGGTCGCCGAGGTCGAGCGCTACATCGCCATTCCCGGCCAGGCGCTCGCCTACAAGCTCGGCCAGCTCAAGATCCTCGAGCTTCGCGCCCGCGCGGAGCAGGCGCTGGGTCCCCGCTTCGACCTCAAGGATTTCCATGCGCAGGTGCTGATGACCGGCGCCCTCCCGCTGACCGTGCTCGAGCACAAGATCGACGACTGGATCGCAGCCCGGCGCTTGGGCTGAGGGTCGTTCATCCGCCATACAGCATGCCGACTACATGTGTAGTCGCTCGGGAGGACATGCCATGATCGATCGTTCGGCCTTGTTGATCGGGACCGTCCTCGCGGCGGGCGGAGTGGCTTGTGCCCAGGCGCCCGAGCCCCAGATCGTCGGCCGCCACGGCCCGCCCGGCGGGGAGGTGCCGCGGCCCGCCTTGCCCGACACCGAGGAGAACCGGCGGACGATCGTCGGCGCGCTCGCCGACGCGCTGGAGCGGAACTACGTCTTCCCGGACGTCGCCCTTCGCTACGCGCAGGCGCTTCGGACGAAGGCGGCGGCCGGCGGCTACGCCGATCTCGGCGATCGCTTCGGCGAGACGGTCACCGCCGATCTCCAGGCGATCCATGCCGACCGGCACGTCCGCTTCGGCCCGACCGGCGGCCCCGATGCCGCGGGCCCAGGTCCGCGCCGCGTGATGATGGCTCCCGGCGCGGCGGGCGCACCGCCTCCGGGCCCGGGCGGTCCGGCCCCCCGGCGCGTGATGCGCAGGCCCGATGCCTCCAGCGCGATCGGCCAGTCCGGCTGGATCGCCGACGGCGTGGCTTATATCGATATCGGCCTCTTTCCCGGCACGCCCGAGACGGTGGAGCGCTTCCGCGCCTTCCTCGAGGCGCACAAGGACGCCCGGGCCATCATCTTCGACATTCGCGGCCACCATGGCGGCGGCCTCGCCGACATGGATGCGATCTTCTCCTACATCTATCCGCGCGAAACCCTGCTGCTCGGAATGGACACGCGCACCGCCGCCGAGCGGCAGGGCGGCAACCCGATGGGCGAGAGCGGCACGATCCGCCGGGCCTCCGCTCCCGACGGGATCAGCCGCACCATGCACTATGCGATTCCCGGGCCCGACACGCCGCTCAGGCGCGCGCAGGTCTTCCTGCTGACCTCGCGCCGAAGCGGCTCGGCCGCCGAGCATTTCGCGCTCGCCCTCAAGCGGACCCACCGCGCCACCCTGATCGGCGAGACCACCGCCGGCGCCGGCCATTACGGGCGGATGGTCGATTTCGGGGGCTACGCCGCGTTCGTGCCCGTCGGCCGCACCTTCGATCCCGACAACAATTGGGATTGGGAAGGCGTCGGAGTCTCGCCCGACGTCCCGGTGCCCGCGGATCAGGCGCTCGACGAGGCGCTGAGGCGGTTGGGCGTGACGCCCGAGCAGCGGCGCCCGCTGACCTGATCCCCTCCCTGAAAGGGAGGGGCTAGGGGTGGGTGCGCGCCAGCGCCTCGGCGATCAGCTTGCGGCTGTTCGCGATCCCGTAAAGCGCGAAGAAGCTGCCCATGCGCGGCCCCTGGCTGGTGCCGAGCAGGGTCTCGTAGAGCGCCTTGAACCAGTCCCGCAGGCTCTCGAACGGGTGCGCCTTGCCGCACTCGTAGACCTCGAACTGGATCGCCTCGCCGTCGGCGTCCTCGGGCAGCGCCGCGAGCCGCGAATCGAGATCGGCCAGCGCCGAGCGCTCCATCTCGCTCGGCGGGCGATGAAGCAGCGAATCGGCGATGAAGTCGCGAAAATAAGCGAGCGCGAAGTCGAGCAGCCGGTCGAGCTCGGGATGGCTCTCGGGCGCGGCTTCGGGGCAATAGCGCTTCACGAAGCCCCACAGCAGGTCCTTGTCGTCGGTCGAGGCGACGGCGACGAGGTTGAGAAGAAGCGCGAAGCTGATCGGCATCCGGGCCGCCGGCACCTCGCCGGCATGGACGTGGTGGACCGGGTTGCCGAGGCGCTTGTCCCACTCCTGGTCCGGATAGGCGGCGAGGAACTGGTAATATTCGTCGACCGCCTTGGGGATTACGCTGAAGCTCAGCTGCTTCGCCTTCCTCGGGTCGCGGTAGATGTAGAAAGCGAGGCTCTCCTCCGGGGCGTAGGCCAGCCATTCGTCGATGGTCACGCCGTTGCCCTTGGTCTTCGAGATCTTCTCGCCATTCTCGTCGAGGAACATCTCGTAGTTGAAGCCCTCGGGCGGGCGGGCGCCGAGGATGCGCGCGATCTTCGAGCTTTGAGTGACGCTGTCGATCAAATCCTTGCCCGACATCTCGTAGTCGACGCCGAGCGCGACCCAGCGCATCGCCCAGTCGACCTTCCACTGCAGCTTGGCCCCGCCCGACAGGATCGATTGCTCGATCCGCTCGCCCTCATCCTCGAACGCCACCAACCCCTTTTCGGCGTCGAGCACCTCGATCGGCACCTGCAGCACCTTGCCGCTCTTCGGGCTGACCGGGAGCACCGGCGAATAGGTCTTGCGCCGCTCCTCGCCCAGAGTCGGCAGCATCACGTCCATGATCGCCTGGTAATTGCGCAGCACGCCCCGCAGCGCCTCGTCGAAACGGCCCGAGCGGTAGCTGTCGGACGAGGCGACGAACTCATAGTCGAAGCCGAAGCGGTCGAGGAACTGGCGCAGAAGGCCGTTATTGTGGTCGGCATAGCTCTTGTGCCCGCAGCCGAAGGGATCGGGCACACCGCACAGCGGCTGGTCGAGATGCTCGTGCATCATGTCCTGGTGCGGAACGCCGGGCGGCACCTTGCGCATCCCGTCCATGTCGTCGGAAAAGGCGATCAGCCGGCTCGGCCAGTCGACAATCTCCGAAAGCGCATGGCGGACCATCAGCGTGCGCGCCACCTCCTGGAAGGTGCCGAGGTGCGGCAGGCCCGACGGCCCGTAGCCCGTCTCGAACACGATCGCCTTGTCGCCCGGCCCGTCCGGATAGCGCTTGAGCAGCTTGCGCGCCTCTTCATAGGGCCAGGCCTTGCTGACCCCGGCGGCTTCGCGCAGGTTCCGATCGATCGTCATGGAGCGGCCTCTTCGCCGCTTCGTTGATGCGGCGCAAGGTGATATGAGGCGCTCATGACCGAGATCAGGCCCATCAGCGTGCCCCGTCCGCTCAAGCTGACGCTCGACGATTTCGCGCTGCTTCATGAGGCAGGGGCCTTCGATGCCTACAGCAAGGTGGAGCTGATAGAGGGGGTGCTCTACGCGATGACTCCGCAACAGACGCGCCACGCCTACGCCAAGACGAAGCTCGCTTTTCGTCTCTATGCGATGCTGGAGTCGCTCGGCTCGGAAATGATTCCGCTCGTTGAAGGCACGGTGGCGATGCCGCCGCGAAGTGCGCCCGAACCCGATATCGCCGTGGGCAGGTTCGAACCGGGCGCCAGCGGATATATGCCGCTCTCGGCCATTTCCCTGGTAATCGAAGTCTCCGATACCTCCTTGCGCTATGATCTCGGCAAAAAGAGGCAGCTCTATGCTCGGCACAACGTGGCCGAATATTGGGTGGTCGATCTGCGTGGCGCGCGCATTCACCAATTCTGGTCGCCGGCGGCTGGGCAATATGGCGAGAGCCGCGAGGTCTCTCTTGGCCACCCGGTGGAGAGCCTCACCATCCCCGGGCTCGCGGTTGAGACCGACAATCTGATCTAACCCGTTGCCGTTTCGTTCTATTTCGGCCTAAGCAAGCGCATGGCCTCGCTCCCTTATCCCGCGCTTCACGCGACCCATGGCGGCATCTGGATCGCCTGGGGCGACGGGCGCACGGAAGCGGTCGGCCGCGGCCAGGCGATCGCCCGCGCGGCGGAAACGCCGATGATCATGCTCAACGCGCCGCTCGTCGGCAGCCGGCTCGGCTATCCCGATCTGTCGGGCCTCGACCTGCTCGAGCTCTACGCCTTCGTCCACCCGGCGCGCTTCGCGGTTCCGACGCCCCGGGGCATCGCCCACGCCCTCGGCCTCGCCGAGCCGCAGGGCGACGACCAGGCGGCTGACTTCCTGCGCGGGGCCGCTACGGCCCTTCTCGCCACGCTGGAGACGAACTGGCCGGAGCGCGCCGGCGCCTGGGCCTCGGCGCAGGCCCTCCATCGCCTGCGCTGGCCGTGGGCCGCCGCCGTCGCCCCGCGGCTCAAGAGACCGGAGCGGGACGAGCCATGGCTCTTCTCGAAATTGCCCGAATGGGAGGAAGGCGGCGGCCGCCCGCAACCGCGAGCGATTCGAATCGACCTCGCCGAAACCTCGGACCGGCTCGAACAACTGGTCGGCGAGGGCGCCGAGGCGCGTCAGGGCCAGCGCGATTACGCCGCCGCCGCCGCCGCCGTCTTCGCCCCCCGGGCGCAGGAGGACCGGCCCAACATCCTCCTCGCCGAAGCCGGCACCGGGATCGGCAAGACATTGGGCTATCTCGCCCCCGCCTCGCTCTGGGCCGAGAAGGCCGACGGCGCGGTGTGGATCTCGACCTTCACCAAGGCGCTCCAGCGCCAGCTCGACCGCGAGGGCGCCCGCCTCTTCCCCGACGCCGCCCAGCGCAAGGCGAAGATCGTCGTGCGCAAGGGCCGCGAGAATTATCTCTGCCTGCTCAATCTGGAGGACGCGCTTCAGGGCGGCTTCGCCGGCCGCGCGGCGATCCTCGCCCAGCTCGTCGCCCGCTGGGCCGCCTACAGCAAGGACGGCGACATGGTCGGCGGCGACCTTCCGGGCTGGCTGACCTCGCTCTTCCGCCGCGCCGGCGCGACGGCTCTGACCGACCGGCGCGGCGAATGCGTCTATGCCGGCTGCCCGCACTATCGCCGCTGCTTCATCGAGCGCGCCTCGCGGGCGAGCCAGGACGCCGACCTGGTCATCGCCAACCACGCGCTGGTCATGGTCAACGCCGCGCGCGGCCGCGAGGAGGGACGGGCGCCGACCCGGATCGTGTTCGACGAGGGCCATCATCTGTTCGACGCCGCCGATTCGACCTTCGCCGCCGCCTTCACCGGCCAGGAGGCGATCGAGCTTCGCCGCTGGATCGTCGGCCCGGAAGGGAAGAGCCGAGGCCGCCGCCGGGGCCTCTCGGCCCGCCTGATGGACGTCGCCTCCTATGACGAGGCCGGATCGCTCGCGCTCGACACCGCGGTGCAGATGGCCGGAGCGCTCCCCGGCGATTCCTGGCTTCAGCGGATCGCCGAGGGCCAGCCCTTCGGCCCGATCGAGGCCCTGCTCGCGGCGGTGCGCGGCTCGGTCTACGCCCGCGCCACCGCGCAGGACGCGGGCTACGGCCTGGAGACCGAGCTGGCCGAGCCCGATCCCGCTCTGGTCGAGGCCGCCGCGCCCGCGCTCGAGGCGCTCGAATCCCTGCTCCGCCCCCTGGTCGCGCTCGGCAAGAGGCTCGAGGCGGTGATCGAGGACGCCCCCGACTGGCTCGATCCGCAGGCCCGCGCCCGGGTCGAAGGCGCCATCGGCGGCCTCGCCTGGCGGGTTCAGACGCTCCAGGCCTGGATCGCGCTGACGGCTCGGATCGGCGGCCCGGCCGATCCCGATTTCGTAGACTGGCTCGCGGTCGAGCGGGTCGAGGGGCGCGAATATGATCTCGGCCTCCACCGTCATTGGCTCGATCCCACCCGCCCGCTCGCCGAGGCGGTGCTCAAGCCCGCCCACGGCGTGCTCGTCACTTCCGCGACCCTGCGCGGCGGCGAGAGCGACTGGGCCGCCGCCGAGGCGCGCACCGGCGCGCGCCACCTCGGCAATGCCGCCGGCCGCTTCGAGGCGGCGAGCCCGTTCGATTATGCCGCCAATTCGGAGGTGCTGGTCGTCACCGACGTCAAAAAGGGCGATCTGCCCTCTTTGGCCGGCGCCTATGCCCGGCTGATCGAGGCGGCCGAGGGCGGAACGCTCGGCCTGTTCACCGCCATCCAGCGGCTCAAGGCCGTCAACGCCCGAATCGCCGACCGCCTGGCGCGCGCGGGCCTTCCGCTCTACGCCCAGCACGTCGATCCGATCGACACCGGCACGTTGGTCGACATCTTCCGCGACGATCCGCATGCGAGCCTGCTCGGCACGGACGCGCTTCGCGACGGAGTCGACGTGCCCGGCCATTCGCTTCGGCTGGTGGTGATGGAGGGCGTTCCCTGGCCCCGGCCCGACGTGCTTCATGCCGCTCGGCGGGCGGCGAACGGCGGCACCGCCTATGACGACCGGGTGGTGCGCGCCCGCCTCGCCCAGGCGTTCGGCCGGCTGATCCGCCGGCAGGTCGATCGCGGCCTGTTCGTTCTCCTCTCCGCGGCGACTCCGAGCCGCCTGCTCACCGCCTTCCCGCCCGGCGTTCGCGTGACCCGCCTGCCGCTCGCCGAAGCGGTCGATCGGGTGCGCGCCCGGCTTTCCAGCGGCGGCACGCTCGGGCATGAAAGCCTTGGAGATATTGCCGAAAGAATCGAATGAAGCTGCTCAGCCTGCTGCGTCACGCCAAGTCCGACTGGCACGATTCCTCGCTGACCGATTTCGCCCGGCCGTTGAACGGCAGGGGCCGCGAGGCGGCGCGGCGGATGGGGCGCGAGATGCGCACGCTCGGCCTCGCCTGGGATCGCATCCTCGCCTCCCCCGCCGCCCGGGTGACCGAAACTCTCGCCGGCCTCGAAGAGAGCCTGGGCTCCCTCCAGGTCCATTATGACGAGCGCATCTACCTCGCCTCGACCGAAACCCTGCTGCAGATCGTCCGCGAGGCCGGGGAACCGCACCGCAGCCTGCTCCTCGTCGGCCACAATCCGGGCATGGAGCGCCTCGCCTTGCTGCTCAGCCGCGGCGGCAAGCTCCACGACGAGGTCGCCGAAAGATATCCGACGGGGGCGCTGGCGGAGATCGCGCTACCGATCGAGCATTGGCGCGACGCGGGCGACGGGGCGGGAACGCTGGAGCGGTTTCTAAGGCCGAGGGACCTTCGGTGATGCGCAGCGACCGCGAAACGGCGAAAGCGATCGCCCGGCTTCAAGCACTGATCGACGAGGGCAGGAATTCACCGCCAAGCGATCGAACGATCGAGTAGATCATCGTAGAGTCTCAGGGCTGTATCGGCGCTCCAGCCACCTATTCAGCCGAAGGCGATGGGGAGGAAAAATCGAGCTAATCCTCACTCCCGCCGCAACGTCCGCAAGGATGCGGGGGAGCCCGCCCGACGCCCCTCAGGCGACGAGCCGCCGCGGCGGCGGAATGGTCCTGCCCATCTCCCGCGCTGCCTCGATCCAGCAGCTGATCGCGTCGAGGACGTTTTCGAGGGCCTCTTGCGGAGTCTCGCCGTCGGATTTGCAGCCGGGCAGCTCCGGCACGGTAGCCAGGTAACCGCCGCCCTCTTCATTCGATAACGGGCGAATGCGAATTTCGTAATCCTGCGCGCTCATCCGCTCCCTCTTGCCATGACGGCGTCGACGAACCTGACCAGATCGGCGACATAGACCGGCTTGATTGGCCGATGGGCGGGAATGGTCAGGATATCCGCCTGGCTTCCATGCTTCACCTTGTAATGTGACCCTTTTCGCGGTGCCGTGCAAGCAATGCCGAAGGCCGCGCAGACCGCGATGACATCCTCGATCCGCCAATCGCGGTGATTCGCGCGCATGCGCTCTAACAGCTTTTCCCCTCGCGCCATTTCGTCTGTCTATTAAGAATAGGAAGTGCGGCCGCCTAGCCGCCGCTCTCCGCCAGCGCGTCTACGAGCAGGTCGCGGATGGCGCGCAGCTCCCCGATGGCAAGCGCCGGGACCTGCGCGGCGGACGCCGGCGCCAGCGCTGCAGCGGACATCACCTCGGGGGCCTCCTCCGCATCCCCCTTGCGCAGCACCTGCTGCACGCCGCGGATCGTATAGCCTTCCTGGTTGAGCAGGCGGTGGATTCGCTTGGCCAGCGCGACGTCGTCGGGGCGGTAGTAGCGGCGGTTGCCGGCGCGCTGCAGCGGCTTCAGTTGGGGAAAGCGGGTCTCCCAATAGCGCAATATGTGCTGCGGGACTCCGAGGTCGGCCGCAAGCTCCCCGATCGTTCGGAAGGCGAGGTCGCTCTTGCGGCTGGGCTGCGCCATGCCGCCCTTATCCGGCGCGGGCGATCCGCTCGCGCATGATCTGGCTGGCGCGGAAGGTGAGCACTCGGCGCGGCGCGATCGGCACCTCGACCCCGGTCTTGGGATTGCGCCCGACCCGCTCGCCCTTGTCGCGCAGGATGAAGCTTCCGAAGCCGGAAATCTTGACGTTCTGCCCATCGGCCAGCGAGGCGCACATATGGTGGAGAATGCCCTCGACGATGCCCGCCGATTCGGCGCGCGACAGTCCGATCTCGCGATGGACGATGTCGGCGAGGTCGGCTCGGGTGAGTGTGCCCACGGACGGCTTCCTTATCGTACCTGCGTCGGCCATCGAGTCTTTCCCCCTCTCAACCGAGAAAGTGGAACACTAATCGACCTTTAGGCCCAGCACAACCGCATCCGTGCAGGAGTGTGGCGACTTTGTTGCGGGACCGCAACCAAAGGGCTCGTGGCCGGGCACGAATCCTAATAGCGCACCAAGGCCGCGCCCCAGGTGAAGCCGCCGCCCATCGCCTCGAGCATGATGAGGTCGCCCTTCCTGATCCGCCCGTCGCGGACCGCGGTGTCGAGCGCCAGCGGTACCGAGGCCGCGGAGGTATTGGCGTGCTGGTCGACGGTGACCACCACCTTGGCGGGGTCGAGCCCCAGTTTCCGTGCGGTGGCGTCGAGGATCCGCTTGTTCGCCTGGTGCGGCACGACCCAGTCGATCTCCTCGACCCGGTGGCCGGCCGCTTCGAGCGTCTCCCCGAGCACCGCGGCGAGGTTGACGACCGCGTGACGGAAGACCTCCTTGCCCTTCATGCGGAGCTTTCCGACCGTTCCGGTGGTCGAGACTCCGCCGTCGACGAAGAGCAGGTCGTTGTGCCGCCCGTCGGCGTGGAGCCTGGTCGCGAGGATTCCGACGTCAGCGCCTTCGGCGGCCTTCAGCACCACGGCGCCGGCGCCGTCGCCGAAGAGGACGCAGGTCGCCCGATCCTCCCAGTCGAGGATCCGGCTGAACGTCTCCGATCCGATCACCAGCGCATAATCGGCCATCCCGCCCTTCACCATATTGTCGGCGACCGAGAGCGCGTAGAGGAAGCCGGTGCAGACGGCGGCGACGTCGAAGGCGATGCAATCGTCGATTCCGAGCGCGGTCTGGACGATGGTCGCGCTGGCGGGAAAGGTCTGGTCGGGAGTCGCGGTGGCCAGCACGATCAGGCCGATCTGTTGCGGCTCGATTCCCGCTGCCGCGAGCGCCTTCTTCGCCGCCTCGGTCGCCAAAGTCGCGGTCGTCTCGCCGTCGGCGGCGATGTGGCGGGCCTCGATTCCGGTGCGCTCGACGATCCATTCGTGAGTCGTGTCGACGCGCTCGACCAGCTCCTGGTTGGTCACCCGGCGCGGCGGTAGCGCAGAGCCCGTGCCGACGATCGTCGAGCGCCTCATTTCGCGGCTGCCAGCTCGGCGCTTCGGGCGGAGATGTTGGCGAGGTCCTCGGAGATCTTGCGGGTCAGATCCTCGCGCACCATCCGCGCCGCGACCCGGATCGCATTGGCCGCGCCGCGGTCGGTCGCGCTTCCGTGGCTCTTCACGACGAGCCCGTTGAGGCCGAGGAAGACCGCGCCGTTGTGGTTGTTGGGATCGAGATGGTGGCGAAGCAGCTCGGTCGCCGGGCGCGAGATCAGGAATCCGATCTTCGAGCGCACCGAGGAGGTGAAGGCGCGCCGCAGAAGGTCGGTCACGAAGCGCGCCGTGCCCTCCAGCGACTTGAGCGCGATATTGCCGGAGAAGCCGTCCGTGACGATCACGTCGACGTCGCCGCGCGACAGCTTGTCGCCCTCGATGAAGCCGTCGAAGCGCATGTGGAGATGCTCGGAGCCGCGAAGGATCGCCGCGGCCGCCTTGAGCTCGTCCGTGCCCTTCAATTCCTCGGTGCCGATGTTCAAAAGCTGCACCCGCGGCCGATCGAGCTCGAGCACGACCTGGGCGTAGACCGCGCCCATCACCGCGAACTGGACGAGGTTGTCCGCGTCGCATTCGGTGTTGGCGCCGAGATCGAGCATGACGACGTCGTTGTCGCCCAGCGTCGGAAGCAAGGCGGCGAGCGCCGGGCGGTGGATTCCGGGCATGGTGCGGAGCGCGAGCTTGGCCATGGCCATCAGCGCCCCGGTATTGCCGCCGGAGACGCAGGCATGGGCCTCGCCCTCCTTCACCGCGGCGATCGCCCGGCCCATGGAGGTCGTCTTGGCGCGGCGGATCGCCTGGCTCGGCTTGTCGTCGCCGGAGATGACGTCGGCGCAGTGGACGACGTCGGAGACCGCGGCGAGCGCCGGGCGGTTCGCGAGCTCGCCGCGAATCGCCGCCTCGTCGCCGAACAGCAGGAAGGAAAGGTCGTCGCGGCGCTCATGGGCGAGCGCGGCGCCGGCGATCATCACCGCGGCGCCGGCATCGCCACCCATCGCGTCGATTGCGATCCGCGGCGCGCTCCCCACTTTCCGCTTCTCCCGTCGTTAGGTGACCGGAGCGTCCTACGCCTTCTCGGAGAGGATTTCACGGCCCTTGTAATGGCCGCAGCTGGCGCAGACGTTGTGCGGCAGGCGAAGCTCGCCGCAATTCGGGCACTCCTGAAATTGCGGGTTTTTGAGAGCGTCGTGGCTGCGGCGCATGTTGCGCTTGGACGGCGATGTTTTTCTCTTGGGGACGGCCATCGTGGCACCTGTTCCATTTTCTCGAAGTTCGGATCATCGATCGCAGGGCGAAGGGGTCAACGGCCGCCGGGCCGCTGGCCTTCTGGCCTTTGCTCTCGCGTGAAGGGAGCGGCCTATAGCGAAATCGCGCGCGGTTGCAAGCGGCGCGGCGCCGTGCGAACGCTCGTCGGACACGAGGGGAGGGACCCGATGATCCTGCCGATCACGATGACGCTCGCGGGCGCGTCCGCATTGCTCACCATCTGGCTCGCAGCGCGGGTCTCGCGCGTGCGGCGTCAGTATAAGGTCAGCGTCGGCGACGGCGGCAACGAGGCGCTCCTTCGCCGAATCCGCGCCCACGGCAATTATATCGAAACGATGCCGCTCACGATCATCCTCGTCGGCCTGATCGAGCTTGCCGGCGGCGACGGGCGGATCCTGTGGGCGGCGGCGATCCTCTACATCCTCTCCCGGATCCTGCACGCCTTCGGAATGGACGGCGATCACCGCCTGCGCCTGCGCGTGATCGGCATGTCGGGAAGCACGCTCGTCCTCGTCGGCCTCGCCGGCTGGTCCTTGTCCTACGCCTACCGCCAGCCGCCCGCGGCCTCGGTCCACGAGATGCGGATCGGCCCCGGCCGGACGGCGTCGCGCTAGTCCCCTTTTTCGTCATTGCGAGGGCCCCGGCGAAAGCCGGGGGCCGCGGCAATCCAGCGGGCCCCTGAGTCAACACTGGATTGTTTCGCTCCGCTCGCAATGACGGTGTAGGCTCAGCCCCGCGCCAGCACCCGGTCGGCGACGAACGGGTTGGTCTGCCGCTCGCGCCCGAAGGTCGACATCGGCCCGTGGCCCGGCACGAACGCCGTGTCGTCGCCGAGCGGCCACAGGCGCGAGGTGATCGCGTCGATCAGATCCTGGTGGTTGCCCATCGGAAAGTCGGTCCGCCCGATCGAGCCCTGGAACAGGACGTCGCCGACGATCGCCAGCTTGGACGGCGGGTGGTGGAAGACGACGTGCCCCGGCGTGTGCCCCGGGCAGTGATAGACGTCGAGCGTGAGCTCGCCGACCGTCACCCGGTCCCCGTCGACCAGCCAGCGGTCGCTTTCGAAGCTCTTCCCCGTAATCCCGTAATTGCGCCCGTCATCCTCGAGCCTGGCGATCCAGAAGCGGTCGTCCTCGTGCGGCCCCTCGATCTTCACGCCGAGCTCGTCGGCGAGGATCTTGGCCGAACCGCAATGGTCGATATGGCCGTGGGTCAGCAGGATCTTCTCGATCGTGACTTGGTGCTGCGCCGCCGCCGCCTTGAGCCGGTCGAGGTCGCCGCCCGGATCGGTGAAGGCGCCGCGCATCGTCGCGGTGCACCAGATCAGGCAGCAATTCTGCTGCAGCGGCGTGACGGGCAGGATCGCGACCTTCATCGGCGGGTTGGGAGCCATGACCGAGCCAATGCCCTTGGCGTTCCCTGGTTGCAAGCTAAGGTGTCGCCGATGGAGCTGACCCGCCGCGAAGCGCTCGCCGCCGCCTTTGTGCCGCTCCTCCCGGCCGCGCCCACGCCCAGCTACGCCGCGGCCGCCGAGCCCGACTATGACGTCCCCTACGTCCCCACCCCGCCCGAACTGGTCGAGGCCATGCTCGATCTCGCCGGCGTGGCGCGCGGCGACTATCTCATCGACCTCGGCTGCGGCGACGGGAGGATCGCCATCGCCGCCGCCCGCCGCGGCGCCCGCGCCCTCGGAGTCGACATCGATCCCTCGCGCATCGAGGCCGCCAACCTCGCCCTCAGCCTCGCCAATCTCGAAGGCGCCAACGTCCGCTTCCGCCGCCAGGACCTCTTCGCCACCCCGATCCGCGAGGCGAGCGTCATCGCCCTCTACCTCCTGCCGGCCATCAACCTGCGCTTGCGCCCGCGCCTCCTCACCGAGCTTCGCCCCGGCGCCCGGATCGTCTCCCACGCCTTCGACATGGGCGAATGGCGCCCCGAGGCCGAAGAGCGCCACGACGGCCGCCGCATCCTGCTCTGGCGGGTTCCCGCGGTGGCCGGCGGACGCTGGGCGCTGCGCGAGGCGGACGGCACGGCCTGGGCGCTGGATCTCGACCAGCGCTTCCAGGACGTGACGGGGACGATGAGCGGGCAAGGGCGGGTGGTGGAGGTGGAAGGCACCCTGACGGGAACCGCCCTCGCCTTCACCGCCGGCGATCGCCGCTTCGAGGGTGTGGTCGGCGGCGCCAGCATGGAGGGCGAAGGCTGGCGCGCCACCCGCGCCCAATAATTTTCGTCTTTTGAACCAGAAGGGCTTGCAATGTAGGATTTCGTTCTATTTATGTATCGGCTCCTTGATTCGACGGAGCCCGATTCGAATGGTCGTGAGAAAGGCCGAGCGCCTCGCCGTCCCCAAATCCGCTTTGCCGGACTTCACCCCGGTCCCCCGCAAGCAGCCGCGCCACGACGGCTGGACGCCCGAGCGCCAGCGGGCGTTCATCGGCTTCCTCGCCGACACCGGCTGCGTCAGCATCGCCTGCCGGATGGTGAACATGAGCCAGCCGAGCTATTATCAGCTCCGCCGCCAGCCCGGCGCCGAAAGCTTCCGCGCCGCCGCCGACGCCGCCCAGACGCTCGGCCTGCAATGCGCCAAGGACGAGGCGTTCGATCGGGCGATGAACGGCGAGCTCATCCCGGTCTTCGTCGCCGGCAAGCTGATGGGCTTCCGCAGAAAGAAGAACGACCGCCTCCTGATGTTCATCCTGCGCCACTACGGCCAGGACGCCCAGGGCCGCAAAACGACGATCAACTACTTCAGCACGAAGGCCACAGCCGGTGCTGCCACCTCCAGCCCCTCCCCCCTGGCGGGGGAGGGTCGACTCGTCGAAGGCGAGCGGGGAGAGGGGGCCGCTGCCGCCCTCGCGGCAGCCGAAAGCAGCACCACCACCGTCAAGACAGTCATCAGCGGAAACCCCACCCCGCCCGGAATCGACGACGCCTCCGCCGCCAACCTCATCAACGACTTCGCCGGCGTCGATCTCGACCCCCAGGCCCAGGCCGAGATCTACTGCGCCCTCGAATCCGCCGCCGAGCGCCGCCGCGCCCTCGACGCCACCCCCGAGCAGGACCGCGACCGCATCTGGATCGGCGCGGCCGAGACCAATGGCTATCTCGGCCAACTCGAAAGCGGCGCCGAAAGCGACTGGATCGAATACAGGCCGGAGGGAGAGCATGCCTGGGAGGGCCTCGGCAAAGGCGGCGAAGCTGCCGAGATCGACGAGGTTCTGGCCGGCATCGAGGCCCGCAAGGCGGCGATGACGCCCGACGATCTCGCCGCCCAACGCGCCGCCGAGGACGCCATGGCCCGCGACCAGCACGAGAAGCAGAACAGGCCGCTCCCCGGCTATCTCGGCGGCGCGAATCCGGCCTTGCCGGCGCCCGATCTCAATCCGGACGATCCGATGCTTGATTGGCGGAACTGGAAGGAAGGCGCCTACACGTCGCCCCAAAATCCGCCCCGGAACGGGGAGGGGGACCAGCCGGAGCCTTCGGCGGCGGCTGGTGGAGGGGCCGCCGCGCCGGCGGCGGAAGCACTGAGCGAAGGCGAGGGGCCTGAGCCGTCTTCCGCTCATCCTGAGCCTGTCGAAAGACGAACCCACCGCCCGCGAAAGCGCTCTCCTGGGCATGTCCCGAGCGAAGCCTGTCCCGAGCCTGTCGAAGGGCTCGAGCCTGTCCCGGCGCAGGCCCGGAAACGCCGAACCCCCTCCCCCTCGATGGGGGAGGGTTGGGGTGGGGGTGGCGCCACAGCCGCTTCGGCAGCGGAAATCAGCACGCCGGAGCCCAAGCCCAAGCGAACCCACAGGCCGCGCGGGCCCTACAAGAAACGCCAGCCCAAGCCCCGCTTCACCGCGCCCGACGCCGCGGCCTACGAGGCGCGGAAGGCCGAGGCCGTGGCGGCGGTGGAAACGGAGCGGCGTGTGGAGGCGAAGGCCGAGGCGGAGAGGCGGAAAACCAGGTCCCGCCGAAACTAAACGCGCGGGCGCGCGTCGCCTCGGTGGACGAGAGCATCGCGGCTCTCGCCGCGGCGCAGAAGCGCGTGGAGGAGGCCTGGGATCGGATCTTCGACGCGCTCACGGACGATCGCGACGAGGAGGAGCTGGTAGCCTGTCCTGAGCGCAGTCGAAGGGCGATCCCGGAGCCGCCCGAGCGCTGGTGCGCGGAGCCTATGAACGCCGACGCGAAGCGGCGCCCCCTCATAGGCGTAGCGCCGCACCGAGCCGGACGGCCTGCGCCTTTGGCGACAGGACCGACGTCACGGATTCACTCCGTGACGGCTGCACGGGCTTCGCCGGGAAATGCCCCAAGGGAAGAGCTTCGAGGTGTCTGGACGCCATCTGGGCCGAGATCGAGGCCGTGCAGGAGCATGACCAGTGGCCGAGGCACTTATACTGGATCGTTTAGTGAGCGGCGCGAAAGCATGTCCTGAGCTTGCCGAAGGGGCCGGACAGCCTGCGCCACCGGGCGACAGGACCGACGTCACGGATACACTTCGTGACGGCTGCCGATGCGTGGTAGACTGAGGATCCAACGATCGAGCTTAGACGCGGCCTTACGAGAAGGCCATGGGCGGACAAGCTGCCCCGTAGGCCCTCAGAGGCCTATGTCTTCAGAATTTGAGGCTGTTGAGCAGCCTTCTGGAATCCGCCGAATATGGTCCTCGTTCAAAAACCTGTCTCGTGGGGCCCGCATATTTCCGGAGCAGCTCTTTGCAATGCGGAGTTGCAAGTATTCATGGCACTGTTACCTTAAGCACAATCTGGGGGGATGAATGAACGCTGTCGATGAACTTCAAGAGTCCGCCTCTGCCGGAAAGTTAGTAGTCGTAATGGGTGCCGGCGTGAGCCTGGCCCTTAACGATGGGAAAAGGCCGGCCCGAACGTGGGCAGGGCTTCTGGAAAGCGCCTTTCGATTCGCGAAGCAAAAAGGCAAAATTAATGACGTTCAGTTGGCTAGATGGACCGAAGCGTTGTCATCTCCAGACATGGACGAGCTACTCGGGGCGGCCGAATTCATAATCCGAAAATTGGGAGGTCGGGCAGGGCTTTTGTACGCGCGCTGGTTGGAGGGGGAATTAGGTCCACTTCGAGCGGGCAAAGGACCAATGGAAGGCGCCGTTGCCGCCTTGGTTCGCGCCAACGTCCCGATCTGCACATTGAACTATGACACGTTGATCGAACAGGCGGCAAGCCTGCCCTCCCTAACCCTTCACGACACACGGAAGGTCATGGAATGGGCGAGGAAAGAAGCTCCAGGAATCCTCCATTTGCACGGCATCTGGGATAATCCCCAATCCGTCGTTTTGGGCGTTTCAGATTACAATGAGGCAGTTGACGACAAATTTCGCGAAGCGCTGCAGCGCTCACTGTCAATGTTCAATCGCTTGCTATTCGTGGGCTGTGGAGAAACTCTACAAGACCCAAATTTCTCTAGTCTGATTGAATGGAGCAGGCGAGCGGTAGGGGGCGCTGCCCTCCAGCACTACGGGCTCATTAAGAGTGATGAGGTAGATCTTAGGCACCGCGACACGCGCTGGCATGGCTTCATTGATCCCGTATCTTACGGCGACACCTACGCGGATCTACCTAAATTTATTAGCGGAGAAATCCTGAAAAAAGTCCCGGCTGCCGGCGCTCGGACAAATCGACCTTCAAAGGTGGATTCCGACGTAATCAACCGCTATCGCGAGTTCTTAGTGTCCGATTGCGGACAAATGACTATCGAAGGCGTAAGGGCTGACGCTGATACTGCGAAGCAGAAGTTTGATATTGAACGACTATTTGTGCCGTTGCAAGTTGCAGCAATTCCTCCTGAAATTCCCGAAAGCGATCCGAAGCGCGAAGAAAAATTGAAGAGATGGCAGAAAGAGTACGCGGATCCTGTACCATTCGGACAGGCCTTAAAGACCCATCCGCGATTAGCTCTCCTAGCACTGCCGGGAGGAGGTAAGACACTTCTACTTAAGCGCTTGGCGGTCGCTTATGCAGAACCAAAACGGCGAACGGCGATCGCTGACGCGCTCCCGGCAACGGACCTCCTACCGATTCTAATTAGATGCCGTGAATGGCGAGACCATATCAAGCTGCCGATCTCCACATTGATTGGGCGGATTTCGGAGATCAGCGGACGACCGGAATTGGCCGGTTTACTTGAAGCTCTCGATGCTCGGTTGAAGTCCGGTCGGATTGTACTCCTCGTTGACGGACTGGACGAAATTCACAGCGACAGTGATCGATCTTCGTTTGTCGAGAATCTGGACAAGTTTTTGGAGGAGTTCCCAAAAATCAGAATGGTAGTGACTAGTCGGGAAGCAGGTTTCGCCCTCGTTGCCCCCTCCCTTTCCAGATTTTGCTCGAAGTGGAAAATTGCGCCCCTAAGTGAAGAGGCCATCGTCTCCTTATGCACACATTGGCACAATTTAATGGGGGGATCCGGGAAAGACGCGGCCGATGAATTGCTCCAAGTAACGACGACAATATTAGGTAGCGAGGCGCTGAGGAGACTGGCCGAGAATCCTTTGCTATTAACTATGCTCCTCGTCGTTAAACACGGATATGGGAGATTGCCTCCGGATAGGGTGAGCCTTTACGAAAGGGCAGTGGAAGTCCTGCTTGATACGTGGAATATCAAGGGGCACGCAGCGCTAAACCCCCGGGAAGCAGTTCCACAGCTTGCTTTTCTCGCTCTCCGCCTTGTGCAGCAAGGCAAGCAAACTGCGACCGAGCGCGAGCTTCTCGAACTAATCGAGCAGTCGCGGCAGGACGTGCCCTTAGTTAGACTGTATGCCCGAGACACTCCAAGCGAATTCCTGAAGAGAGTCGAGTTGCGCTCCAGCTTGCTACTGGAAGCAGGAAGAATGGTAGAAGACGGGCGAGCGGTACCGTTTTATCAATTTAGGCACCTTACGTTCCAAGAGTATTTGGCCGCAGTGGCCGTCGTGGACGGTCATTACAGTGGGTATCGGCAGGGCGAGTCAATCCTATCACCCTTTGGATCATCAGTAACTTCCGACGAATGGAAAGAAATTGTCCCGATGGCGGCGGTCTTGGCAAAAAAGCAAGCGGACCCTCTAATCTCAAAGCTAATTAGTCTGGGCATGGAAGCTGAAAAGGACTTTGTAGAGTCAGATACGAGCGAGCATAGGCATGCATATTCCCCGTCTTATAGGATGCCCGCGCCGGTATCCAGATTGACGCAATGTCTAATCGAGGAAGCCGAGTTTTCCGTTAGCAATATTGATGATGCGCTCCGCTTGGTCGCCACATTCGCGCACGGCTGCCTAGGCCCCGAGAATTGGCCTGCACTTATGCGAGGTCCCTTTGGGCAAGCGCTATTTGAAAAAGCTTGGGTTCTTTACGCGTCACATGGCCTGCCCCGTCAGGCATATATGCGCAACACGACCGCTCTCATGGGTGTGTATCGACGCGATGTTTCCCAGTGGGTCTGTGACTCTGCGATCGACGAATTACGCGGGAGACTGATCGGCGAGGATCAGGAACAGCACGGCCAGACTGCGGCGACCATCTGTGGGATTATTTGGACGCGGGCCGAGGAGTCTATAGCCGCTTTGGGTAAATTGCAGCCAGAACTTGAGGCTGGGCTAGATAGCACCAAAGAGCATATTTGGGAACATATGGCTTGGGCACTTGCCCTACTTCATGCTTATTCTGAAAGCAGCAAGTACCTCAACCGATTGAAGACTAGCAGCTTAGATATCTTGGTGCGGCGATGGTTCCAAGTAGAAGCAAATAAGGAAGAATCAGTAGTAGATTTTGCGATCGGAGCTACTTTCGCGTTCCGTCGAAAAAGGTGGATCCCAAAACTGGATTTTACCCAGATCAAACTCTTGGAGATAGCGCTAGATCGCGAGGCGAGCGACACGGGGAGAAGTGAACACGGTGCGGCGGCGCTGATTGCCTATCACGCGCGAATTCTGGATGATGAGAGCATTCTGATCCCAATATTGCGCTCCGTGGGCGGAAGAGCGGGCCACGGAAAGGATATTGGAGACATGGTTGCAAGCCTAGGTGCTGATCTGGGGTCTGATTTTGTGGAATAGCCTTTTTTTCTCCCTTGCAGGGATAAACGCCCCCGGATCGGCAATCGCCCGTCTCTAGCCGTGTCGAACAAGGGAAAAGTCGAGATTAGAGTTCGCAATTTCGGCAATTTCGGGGACACAACACCTAAGTCCTATTCCTCCCCCCATCCGCAGGGCCGCGATGAACGCCTTCCGCTTCGCTGAAGCTTCAGCGGACGAGCCTGCGTCACTCCTCACCCATCCGCAGCGCCGCAATAAACGCCTCCTCCCAGCTTCGCTGAAGCTTCGGCCGACGAGGCGGGGTCACTTACGGATATTCCTGCCGCGCGTGGACGACGCTCACGATCTCCACCGCCTCCGCCGTCACCCGATAGACAATGATGTAATTGGGATGGACTACCGCCTCGCGAGTGCCAGCTACGCGGCCCGGCCGGTACATATAGGGGTGGTCGGTCAGCCCCTCGGCGCAGGCCTCGATCACCGCCAGCAGCCGTTCGGCCGCGGCCGGATTTCGTTCGGCGATGTAGCGGAATATGCCCCTTGCGTCGTCTCGGGCGCTGTCGCGCCAGATCAGCTTCAGCACGGCTTCTTTTGCTTGGCCTTGGCAATCACTTCGCGCATTTCCACCATCACCTGATCATGCGGCACCGGGGGCCTCGGATCAGCGAGGGACTCGGCGACCTTGCGCTTCAGCCACTCCAAATAGGACGCCTCCTGCTCGGGCGTATCGAATTCCGAGACGATGGGGGAATACTCGTTCATGCCGCTAATTTACCGCAAAACAGCCCATTCCGCAAAGTGCCTCTATTCCTCGCCCATCCGCAAGGCAGCGATGAAGGCCTCCTGCGGGATCGAGACGCTGCCGTACTCCCGCATCCGCTTTTTGCCCTCTTTTTGCTTCTCGAGCAGCTTCTTCTTGCGGGAAATGTCGCCGCCGTAGCATTTGGCGGTGACGTCCTTGCGGAGGGCGGCGATGGTTTCGCGGGCGATCACTTTCCCGCCGATCGCGGCCTGGATCGGGATCTTGAACAAATGCCTCGGGATCAAATCCTTGAGCCGCTCGCACAGCTGCCGCCCGCGCGCTTCCGCCGCCCCCCGATGGACGATCATGCTGAGCGCATCGACCGGCTCGCCGTTGACCAGGATGTTCATCTTGACGAGGTCGCCGTCGCGGTGGCCGGTCTGGTGGTAGTCGAAGCTCGCATAGCCGCGGCTGATGCTCTTCAGCCGGTCGTAGAAATCGAACACCACCTCGTTCAGCGGCAGCTCGTAGGTCAGCTGCGCGCGCCCCGCGACATAGGTCAAATTCTTCTGGATCCCGCGCCGGTCCTGGCAGAGCTTGAGGATCGCGCCGAGATGCTCGTCGGGCACGTAGATCACCGCCTCGATCCACGGCTCCTCGACCGCGGCGATCCGGTTCTGGTCCGGCCAGTCGGCGGGATTGTGGATCTCGATCACCTCGAGCCCGGCCTCGTCCGTCCCGATCCGGCGCTGCGAGCCGACCGAGGCGGCCGCGTCCTTGGCCTTGTTCAAATGCACCTCGTAGATCACCGAGGGAGCCGTCGTGATGAGGTCGAGATCGTATTCGCGGGTCAGCCGCTCCTGGATGATCTCGAGGTGGAGCAGGCCGAGGAAGCCGCAGCGGAAGCCGAAGCCGAGCGCCGCGCTGGTCTCCATCTCGAACGAGAAGCTGGCGTCGTTGAGCCGCAGCTTGGCGAGCGAATCGCGGAGCTTCTCGAAATCGTTGGCGTCGGTCGGGAACAGGCCGCAGAAGACGACCGGCTGGACCTCCTTGAACCCCGGCAGCGGCGTCTTCGTCGGTCTCTTCGCGTCGGTGATCGTGTCGCCGACGCGGGTCTCGCTGATGTCCTTGATCTGCGCGGTGATGAAGCCGATCTCGCCCGCCCCGAGCGCGCTCAATTGCTCGATCTTCGGCCGGAACACGCCGACCCGGTCGACGAGGTGCGTGGTGCCGGCGGCCATGAAGGCGATCTGCTGGCCCTTCCTGATGACGCCGTCGATCACCCGGATCAGGATGACCACTCCGAGATAGGGATCGTACCAGCTGTCGACGAGCATCGCCTTCAGCGGCGCCGCGGAGTCTCCGCTCGGCGGCGGGATGCGAGCGACGATCGCCTCCAGCACCTCGTCGATGCCGATCCCCGTCTTGGCCGAGGTCAGCACGGCGTCGTCCGCGGGCAACCCGACGATGTCCTCGATCTCCCTGCGCACCTTGTCGACGTCGGCCGCGGGCAGGTCGATCTTGTTGATGACGGGGACGATCTCGTGGTCGTGCTCGATCGACTGGTAAACGTTGGCGAGAGTCTGCGCCTCCACCCCCTGCGCCGCGTCGACCACCAGCAAGGCGCCCTCACAGGCGGCGAGGCTCCGGCTCACCTCGTAGGCGAAGTCGACATGGCCCGGCGTGTCCATCAGGTTGAGCACGTAGTCCTGCCCGTCCTGGCTGCGGTAATCGAGCCGCACCGTCTGCGCCTTGATCGTGATCCCCCGCTCCTGCTCGAGCTCCATATTGTCGAGCACCTGGCTGGTCATCTCCCGCGCCGTCAGCCCCCCCGTCTGCTGGATCAGCCGGTCGGCGAGGGTCGATTTCCCATGGTCGATATGGGCTATGATACTGAAATTGCGGAGGTTTTTGAGGTCGGTCATTTCGCGATTTTCGGAAAGGTTCGGCGCGCCCTAGCAGAGGGGGGCGGGGAGGCAAAGGCGCTCAGGCGCCCTGAAGGAGACGGTTCACGCGAAGGCGCGAAGGCGCAAAGTGAAGCAGCGGCCGAGAGCGCCTATTCGGCGAGATCGCGAAGGGCGCGCCTGCGCCGGACCATCACCTCGCGCGCCGTCGCGAGCTGACCGTCGGCCAGAGCACCGAGAATCTCGCGATCCTCGCGCATGATCCTTTCGGCGAGCGCCATCGGCTCGGCCGGCCCTGAGCTGACCCCGGATGGCGAACCCTTCGGCGGCGTTTTGGTGTTTCTACTCATCGCTCAACTATAGCAGATTATCTTCACGCAGAGCACCCTGGCCCGTCATCTCGCGCACCGTCAGCCCCCCGTCTCCTGGTCAGCCGGTCGGCGAGCGTCGATTTCCCATGGTCGATGTGGGCGATATCGAGAAGTTGCGGAGGCGGCTAAGGTCGGTCATGCGCGCGGGGCGTCAGCAGGGGGCGGGGGCGAGGGAAACCGGGGGTTAGTGGCACCGCCCTAACGTACCGGGGCCGTCTCTCCCGGACGCGTTTAGCCATCGGAGACTTGAGATCGCGCACGCGTTGCACGGACAGTAGATTCAGGTATGAACAGCATCTTATGAGTGCGTGGGGAATTTAACTTGCCGACGATAGCTGAGCCAAAAAGTTTTTCGGAGCTATTGGAGGTTATCGAAGAATTTCAGTCCACGTCAGATGCCTCGTGGTATCGCGGGTGCCGCAACGCTGGCCACTGTCTCCAGCCCTCCATCATGAGGCACGCGCCCGTCAAACCCTTCAAGGAAATACACGAATTGGAGAAGCAGATCGCTTCTCGGTTTGTGCAGCGGTCTCTTCCCTTCGTGTCACGGCCGTTCATGGATGAGTGGGATAAGCTCTTTTTCATGCAGCACTACGGGGTGCCCACTCGGCTGCTGGATTGGACGGAAAATCCGTTCGTCGCGATATACTTCGCGATGACTCCGCTCCGGGTCGAGCCAGACAAAGACGCCGCCCTCTGGCTTTGTGATCCGGTAAAGTGGAACTCCCACGTCATGAGTTCCTATTCTGGTAAAAAGGGAATTCTCGATCAGAGCTCCCGTTTTCTGACGCAATACTCGCCCGAGGCGCTGGTCGATGATGTGCCCAACCACCCGATCATGATGTATGGGACATACAACAGCCCGCGTATCGTTGCGCAGCGCGGCGGCTTTGCTCTCTTTGGAAACCTGCCTGATCCCATGGAGCAGATTCACCAAACAGGAGGCTTCGCGCCAGAGTGCCTACAGAAGGTGACCGTCAAGAAGGAACACATCCCTGACATCAGATCGTCCCTTCTAAAGAAGGGATTCACGGAATCGGTGGTCTTCCCCGACCTGGATGGCCTCGCAAAGGAAATAAGGCGAGAGTTTGGATTCGAGCAATGATTTACAAAGGCCTCAGGATACTTTCGCATCCGAGTAAGCCACTTTTGTGGTGGTACAAGCAGCGGGATGTTATTGACTTTGACCCGCCCTATCAGCGGAAGGGCAGACTTTGGTCACGCTCTGACAAGGCCTATTTGATCGATTCAATCATAAACGGGTTTGATATACCGAAGCTATACATGGCCGACTTCCAGATGGGTGGGATGGCGCTCAATCGAAGTGGGAAAGAATATGCCATTATCGACGGCAAGCAGCGTTTCGAAGCTGTGTTTGATTTTTTTGATCATGCGCTAACGTTAAACGCAGATTTTGTGTGGAGGAGAGATCCCAGCCTCAAATTAGGCGGTTTGTCGCTGCGCGACCTCCGCAACAGCTATCCTGATATTGCGGACGCTTTTGAAACTGAGACATTTGATGTCATGTCCGTCGTTACGGACGATTCTGAAGACATTAACGAGCTTTTTGTTCGTCTAAATAGAAGCAAGCCGTTGTCCGGCGCTGAGATTCGAAACGCCATGATTGGCGCTGTGCCGGATATGATACGCAACGTCGCCAAACATGAGTTGTTCACCGACTACATTCGATTTAGCACTAAGCGGGCCGGTGATTTCAATGCAGCGGCGAAAATCGTGTTATTTGAGTACCGTGGATCCCCGGCGAGCACAAAGAAGTCAGACTTGGATGCATTTGCTCAGCTGCGGCGTGTTGAGGCTGAGAAGCTGGACCTTGCTGGCAACCATTGCCTCACGCATCTCGACTCGATGACACAGGTTTTCCTGCCTCGCGATATCCTGCTCGCATCCGCCGGTGTCTTTCCGGTCTATTACTGGTTCGTGCGCGTAGCCCATCCTAGTTTGTATTCTTATATTCGAGAATTTCTCGTTCAATTTGAAGGAGAGCGTGCTGAGGCGCGTGCGCGTGCGGCGCGTGACGAGAACCTGAGCGACGAGAGGGACTACGTCTATTCGCGATACGATACATTCAATCGTTCCACCGATGACCGGCGCAGTCACTTGGGGAGATTGGGAATACTCGCAACACTCTTCGGGGACTGGCTTCGGGGGCGCCACCTCACAAATCCGGTTCCTGACTTGAGCCGGCGAGTTCGGGAATTGCGCTCGACAGTGCAGCATGAGATTGACGAAGGCGACAGCGAATAGCCCCGTTCAGGGCGGGCATAGATTTCCCGCCTTGCAACGTCTCCTCGACGCCTTGTGTGCCTCTCCCTCTGACTGCTCTAAATGTCGCGTTGGTCGCCGTCGCGCGCCGTCACGCCAGCCCGCGCAACTCCTTCTCGAAATCCACCACCCGCCACCGATCGTTGAGCCCAATCGCATAGGGCATCCCCTCGAACACGCCGTGGCGGTAGGTGCACACCCCAACCTTCGCCGGGGCAGGCTCCAAAGACATCGAGGCCGCGCCGGCCACCCCGACCGTCACCACGCATCCTCCGCCCCCCGCCGCCGTCCTCAGCCCACTTCTCCCGCTCGCCCCATTCCGCGTCGGCCTCCACCGGTCTACACCGTCCAATGCACATGCCGGGGCCACCGGTCATGATCCCGCACGGCATGGATCTCGGCGAAGATGGCGTCCAGTTCCGCTTGCTCGGACGGCTCCGGGATCGCCTCCAGCTCTTCCTCGTCGAGATCGTCCGGGAGCGCATCGAAGATGCGGCTCCAGGCGTCGTCGACGCGGTTCTGCGCCGCCTTGAGCGCGGCCATGATCTCCTTCACCCAGGCGACGCGCGCCGCCACCCGCGCTTTCGCCTTCGCCTGCTCGCCGGGCCCATGACCGACGGCATCGAGCAGGGCCCGGATCGTCGCCTCATGGCTCATTGGGAATCCCTTCCTTCACCCCGCGCATCATCCGCCGCCCCCGGCCCCTTTCGGGACCGCTTGATCGGCTGGGACGTCTGGCCGGAAGCCTCCCCCGCCTTCTCCCGCTCCGCCCAAGCCGCCGCATCCGCCCGCGCCTTCTCCTCCCACGCTTTTTGCGCCTCGGCGGCGTTGCGATGCTTTTCGTCCTGGCGGCGGCACCATTGCTTATAGTCGCCGTCGCGGCCGGCGTTGAAGTTGAGGTCCTCGCCGCGGGCGAGTTCGTGGCGCACGATTCCGAGCGGGGCGAGCGGCGGCCGCTCGGGCTCGCCCTTCTCCGCCCAGTAATCGCGGCGGATACCGGCGAGCAATACGCTCATCGGGGTCGCCGCGACGTCGAGCATGTGCATCCCGTTCGGCAGCCGCCAGCGGTCGATCAGCTCGTCCGCCCCGCCGGCGAGGTCGAGCATGATCTCGATCGCCGTCAGCTGGCGAACGCAATAATCGGCCTCGACGATCCGCCCCTCGAGCCGGCAATTGCGCTCGTCCTTCAGCTTGGCGAGATATTGGGCGGTCAACGGTCCCAGCAGATCGGCCAGGGTGCAGATCTCCAGCGCCTCCTCGGGCTCCAGATCCTCGGCCGCGACCCTGAGCGACGCCCGCGCCGCAAGCGCCGCCTTGCCCGGGCCGGGCTTTCGCCGATCCGGGGCGCGGGGCGGCCGTCCGCGCACGGCGTGCCGGCCCCGCCGCTTCCTGTGGAGGGCGATCGCCGCGTCCCACGCCGCCGCGAAGCTTGCCGCTCCGGCGGAGCCGCGCACGGTGTAGGCGCCGGAGAGCGTCCGGCCGACGCGGGCCGCGGCCTCGACGATGCTGCCGGTCTCGGCGAGGCCGAGGATGAAGGCGCGCTGGTTGTCGTCCGACCAGCCGTCGTGACGCTTGTTCTTGCGGACCACCGGCTCGAAATCGAGCAGGGCGGCGATTTCCGGATCTTCGAGCTCCGGCGACTCGGGTTCCTCTCTGTCCATAGAGCGAACCTAACAGGAACAATAAGGGAATACAAGGGGCGGATCGCGAGGCGGCAATCCGGCGGCCCTCGGAGGTCGCACGGGATTGCTTCGCCAGGCCCGCAATGACGCAGTGAGGGCCGGCCGCGTCGCGGCTCTTCGCCCAGGCGCGGCGCGCCCGGGCCCGGCGCATCGCGCCGCCCGCGCTCAGGTTGCGCGGGGGCGCGCGTCCGCGCTAGGAGCGCTGCCACGTTCCACCCCTTGCCAGAACGAGCGAAAATGGCCGGCCACAGCAAATATAAGAACATCATGTATCGCAAGGGCGCTCAGGACAAGAAGCGCTCGGCGATGTTCTCCAAGCTCAGCCGCGAGATCACCGTCGCGGCCAAGATGGGCGTGCCCGATCCGGACATGAACGCGCGCCTTCGCGCCGCCGTCAACGCGGCCAAGGCGCAGTCGATGCCCAAGGACAATATCCAGCGCTCGATCGACAAGGCCTCGGCCTCCGACGCCGAGAATTACGAGGAGATCCGCTACGAGGGCTTCGGGCCGGGCGGCGTGTCGCTGGTGGTCGAGGCGCTGACCGACAACCGCAACCGCACCGCGACCAACGTCCGCACCGCCTTCTCCAAGAACGGCGGCAATCTCGGCGCCTCGGGCGCGGTGACCCACGGCTTCTCAAGGCTCGGCCTGATCGAATATCCGGCCGCCGCGGGGGATTCGGACCAGGTGTTCGAAGCGGCGATCGAGGCGGGCGCCGAGGACGTCGAATCGGACGAGGACGGCCACCGGATCTGGACCGGCGTCGACGATTTGCACGGCGTCGCCCGAGCGCTCGAAGGCGCGCTCGGCGCTGCGGAGAGCGTCAAGCTCGCCTGGCGGCCGCAGACCAATGTCGACGTCGCCGAGGGCGACGCCGAGCAGCTGATGAAGCTGGTCGAGACCCTCGAGGAGGACGACGACGTCCAGACCGTCTGGGGCAATTACGAACTGTCCGACGCGGTGCTGGAGAAATTGGGTTGACCCCAATCCTCCCCGGAACGGGGAGGGGGACCGCCGGCGAAGCCGGTGGTGGTGGGGCCGGGGCTTCGCCATGCTCGCTGCGCTCGCGACCCCTCCACCATGGTCAGGTGGACAGTGCCCCGCACTGTCCAGCCCTGTCCGGGGGACAGGGCGACCTGGCCATTGCGGCTGGTCCCCCTCCCCGTTCCGGGGAGGATTTCGGGTGCTGATCATCGGCCTCGATCCCGGCTTGGCCTGCACCGGCTGGGGGGTGATCGCGGCCGAGGGGAACCGGCTCTCCCACATCGCCAACGGCCAGGTGCGCACTGACGCCAGGGCGGCGCTGCCGGCGCGGCTGGTGGCGCTCGAGGCGGCGCTGGGCGCGGTAATCGCGGACCACGCGCCGGAAGCGGCCGCCTGCGAGGAGGTGTTCCTCAACGAGAACCCGCAATCGACCCTGAAGCTCGGCCAGGCGCGCGGCGTCGTCCTGCTCGCTCTGGCCAAGCGTGGGCTCGAGATCGGCGAATATGCGCCGCGGCTGGTCAAGAAGGCGCTGGTCGGCACCGGCGCGGCGGAGAAGGCGCAGGTCCATGCGATGGTCCAGCGGCTGTTGCCGTCGGCGAAGATCGCGGGTGCGGATGCGGCCGACGCGCTGGCCGTGGCGATCACCCACGCCCACCACCTCGCCAGCGCGCGGCGCTTCGGCTGAACTTTCGCTTTCCTACAGGCGATCGTTCCGCTTATGTACCGGGCATGACGGTTTTGCGCCCGATTTTCGCCCGTTCGCCGCTGCCCGGCACGGGTCTGTGCGGGGGGAAGTTTTTTTCGCCTATGGAAGCGGAAACTTCGGAAACTTCCGGCGGGCCCGGCGCATGATCGCCAGGCTCCGCGGCCTGCTCGATTCGTTCGGCGCGGATCATGCGGTGATCGACGTCAACGGCGTCGGCTATCTCGTTTCCGCCTCCTCGCGAACGCTTTCGTCGCTGGGCGCGATCGGCGAGGAAGTGGTTCTGCACACCGAGATGCTGGTCGCCGAGGATTTCATCCGCCTGGTCGGCTTCACCACCGCCGCCGAGCGCGACTGGTTCCGCCTCTTGACCTCGGTCCAGGGCGTCGGCGCCCGGGTCGCCCTCGCCATCCTCTCGGCGCTGTCGATCGACGAAGTCCACCGCGCGGTGGCCAGCGGCGATAGCGCGATGGTCGCCCGGGCCCAGGGCGTCGGCCCGAAGCTGGCCCAGCGCATCGTCAACGAGCTCAAGGACAAGGCGGGTGGCATCGCGCTCGGCTCCGGCGGCGCGGCGGCGCCGAGCGGCGGCAATGCCCAGGACGCCATCTCCGCGCTGGCCAATCTCGGTTTCCGCCCGAGCGAGGCCGCCGCCGCGGTCGCCAAGGCTGAGGCGGAGGTGGGCCCGGAAGCGACGCTGGATTTGCTCGTCCGCACCGCGCTCAAGAAGGCCGCCAAATGAGCCGTTCCCCCGTCATTCCCGCGAAAGCGGGAATCCCGCTTTTCTTCTTCGCGCTCTTCGCGCCTTCGCGTGAAAAAGGGAAAAGTATGGGTTCACGCGAAGGCGCGAAGGTCGCGAAGGAAGAATTTGAAGGAAGATGGATTCCCGCTTTCGCGGGAATGACGGAAAGAGGTTGGCAATGACCGACCCCGATCGCCTCACCACGCCCGAGCGGCGCCCCGAGGATCTCGACGCCGCCTTGCGGCCCAAGACGCTCGACGAGTTCGTCGGACAGAAGGCGGCGCGGGAGAATCTGCGGGTGTTCATCCAGGCCGCGAAGGGCCGCGGCGACGCGCTCGATCACGTCCTCTTCTTCGGCCCGCCGGGGCTCGGCAAGACGACCCTCGCGCAGATCGTCGCGCGCGAGCTCGGGGTCGGCTTTCGCGCCACTTCGGGGCCGGTGATCGCCAAGTCGGGCGATCTCGCCGCCTTGCTCACCAACCTCGAGGACGGCGACGTTTTGTTCATCGACGAGATCCACCGGCTCGCGCCGGCGGTCGAGGAGATCCTCTATCCGGCGATGGAGGACCGCGTTCTCGATCTGATGATCGGCGAGGGGCCCTCGGCGCGCTCGGTGCGGATCGACCTGCCCAAATTCACCCTGGTCGGCGCGACCACCCGGCAGGGGCTGATCACCACCCCCTTGCGCGACCGCTTCGGAATCCCGGTGCGGCTCAATTTCTACAGCGTCGAGGAGCTAGAGCATGTCGTCCGCCGCGCCGGCCGGCTGCTCGGCCTTTCGCTGACGGAGGACGGGGCGAAAGAGGTGGCCAGGCGCTCGCGCGGAACGCCGCGGATCGCCGGGCGGCTGCTTCGCCGGGTGCGCGACTTCGCCCATTCGGATGGCGACGCCGAGGTGGACGCGACGGTCGCCGACGCCGCGCTCAACCGGATGGAAGTCGACAAGCTCGGCCTCGACGCGATGGACCGGCGTTACCTCACGATGATCGCCGACATCTATCGCGGCGGGCCGGTCGGGGTCGAGACGCTCGCCGCCGGCCTCTCCGAGCCGCGCGACACGATCGAGGAGGTGATCGAGCCCTATATGATCCAGCTCGGCCTGATCGCCCGCACCGCGCGCGGACGCTGCCTCAACGGCCCCGGCTGGACCCATCTCGGCCTGCCTCAGCCCAAAGGCGGGCAGGCCGGCCTGTTCGAAGGAAAATGAGGGAGGGATAAATGAAGAAGCTGTTCCTGGCGCTCGGCCTTTGCGCCGCGCCCGCGCTGGCGCAACCGGCGCCGCCCGCACCGGCGGCCGCCGCGCGCGCCGCGATCGACTATTCGGACGCCGCGACCTGGCTCTGCCTTCCGGGCCGCCAGGACGCCTGCGGACGCGCGCTGCCGACCGCCGACCTGACTCCCGCCGGCTACGGCCCGGTCACGCAAAGCACGCCGGCCGCCGATCCGCCGATCGACTGCTTCTACGTCTATCCGACCGTCTCGCGCGATCCAGGCCTCAACAGCGACATGAGCCCGGGAGTCGAGGAGCAGGGCACCGCCGCGGTCCAGCTCGCGCGCTTCGCCTCGGTCTGCAAGACCTACGCGCCGGTCTACCGGCAGGTGACTCTGGGCGCGATCCCGCGGGCGCTCGCGGGGGAGAACGTCACCGCCAACTTCATCATGGCCTATGCCGACGTGGCGAACGCCTGGCGCTATTATCTCGAACATTACAATCACGGCCGCCCCTTCGTCCTGATCGGCCACAGCCAGGGGACGATCCACCTGACCCAGTTGCTGGCGCGGGAGATCGAGAACGGCCCGGCCGCCGCGCGCATGCTCTCGGCGCTTCTGATCGGCTATGCGGTCGAGGTGCCGGAAGGAAGGCTCGTCGGCGGCAGCCTCCAGCGCACGCCGCTCTGCAGCCGGGCGGGACAGACCGGCTGCGTCATCACCTACATGTCATTCCGGGCCGACGCCCCTCCGCCGGCCGGATCGCTGATGGGCCGCGCGCCGCGTCCGGGCATGACCGCCGCCTGCGTCAATCCGGCCGCGCTAAGCGGCGGCAGCGCGCCGCTCGATTCCTACTGGTACGCCGCCGCCAGCCAGTTCGGCGGCCCGACCATCACCTGGTCGACGGCGGGCGCTCCGCCCGCGCCGTTCCTCCACGCCCGCGGACTGATCTCCGGCGAGTGCCGGCACGACGGGCAGGCCGGCTGGCTGGCGATCACCGTCAACGCCGATCCGGCCGACGCGCGCACGGACCAGATACCGGGCGACGTCTATCTCGGAGCGAGCCGCCAGGCCGGCTGGGGCCTTCACCTCGGCGACGTTCCCTATGCGCAGGGCGACCTGATCCGCGCCGTCGAGGCGCAGCGCGACGCGATGCTGAGGCGGCGGCGCTAGGATGACCCCATATTCGCTCATCCTGAGTAGGGACCGAGCTTGTCGAGGGCCCGTATCGAAGGACCGACCGGGTACGTCCTTCGAGACGCCGTTTCGACAGGCTCGCAAGTTTACCCTGAGCGCCTGCCTTGGCAGGCAGTCGAAGGGGCTCCTCAGGATGAGCGGGAGACGAGTCAGCTTTCGAGGAAGAAGATGTCCTCGACCGGCCTTCCCAGCGCTCGGGCGAGCTTCAGCGCCAGCAATGTCGAGGGCACGAACACCCCGTTCTCGACCGTGTTGATCGTCTTGCGGCTCACGCCCACCATCTCCGCCAAAGCGGCCTGGGTGAGGCCCCGCTCGGCCCTAAGGTCGAGCAGCCGGTTGGCGAGGGCTTCAGCCATCCTTGTGGGCGCGCCGCTCGAGCATGGCGAAGCGAATCAGGGCCACGGCGATTCCGATCGTCGTCAGCAAGTGGATCGTCTCGCGCCCGCTCATCGGCTCGAACAGGTTGACGAAGTAGAGCAGGATCGCCCCCGCCATGGTCGCGAGAAAGGCGATTCGGAAGGCGTCGGCCCGGTTTGCGCGGGTGACCTCGTCGTCCATCAGAGCGCGCACCGCCTTCGGCTTGAGCCAGAAGCCGCCGGTCGCCACCGCGAGCAGGAGGACGATCGAGAGCACCAGCCAGGCGGCGATCTTGACATGATCCACCGCGCGCATGCCGGTGTCGGGCTGGGAGAAATAGGAAGCCTGCTGGGCGAGGAAGATCACGGTAAGCGCTGGAAACATCCGCGCACGTCGGCGCGAAAGGCGGTCGGCGGTCTCGATATCGGAAGCGGTCATGAGCATTTCCCTGTAACCTACAGGTGACATGTAACCTACACGTTACACGCGCGTCAAGCGCAAAATCGGCTCGGCTCGTCTTTTGCGGTTTGCGGGCGACTCCCGGCCCGATAGACGCCGGAGCGTGAGCGGAGAGATCGATCGGCCCTACGAGGGCGCCTTCGTCGGCGGCACGCACCATTTCGCGCTGCGCGTCTATTTCGAGGACACCGACGTCGCCGGCGTCGTCTACTACGCCAATTACCTCAAATTCATGGAGCGGGCCCGCTCCGACATGCTGCGTTGCGCCGGAGTCGACCAGCGCGAGGCGATCGAGGCGGGCGCCGGAGTCTATGTCGTCGCCGAGGCGAACATCAAATACCGCGCCTCGGCGAAGCTCGACGACGCGCTCGTGGTGCTCAGCGAAGTTCGCGAGGTGCGCGCGGCCTCGTGCGTCATTCATCAGCGAGTCATGCGCAGGGATGACATTCTCGCCGAGGCGATGATCACCGCCGCCTTCATCTGTGAGGGACGGCCGAAGCGCCAGCCGCGCGCATGGGTCGAAGCATATGAGCGGCTGAAGAAGGAAGACTGAGTGGGACGAATGAATCTTGGCGCGGACGTGATGTCGCCGGTCGCTTTGTTCCTTCACGCGGACATCGTCGTGAAGGTGGTGATGATCGGCCTCGTCCTGGCCAGCATCTGGACCTGGACGATCATCGTCGGCCAGTGGATGCGAATGCGCCGCGCGTCCCGCGAAAACGACCGGTTCGAGCGCGAGTTCTGGAAGGCCGAGGATATCGACAGTTTCTACGAATCGCGCGGCCGCGACGAATTCCCCTCGGCCAAGGTGCTCGCCGCCGGAGTCGCGGAGTGGCGGCGCTCGACCTCGGGCAAGGCGGTCGACCGCGACGGCACGCGCGCCCGGCTCGCCGTGGCGATGAGCTCGGCGGTGATCGCCGAGACCGACAAGCTCGCCTCGCGCCTCAACATCCTCGCCACCGTGGGATCGGTCGCGCCGTTCGTCGGCCTGTTCGGCACCGTCTGGGGAATCATGCGCGCCTTCACCGACATCGCCGGCGCTCAGAACACCTCGCTCGCGGTGGTCGCCCCTGGCATCGCCGAGGCTTTGTTCGCCACCGCTCTCGGCCTGTTCGCGGCGATCCCGGCGGTCATCGCCTACAATCGCTTCAGCTACTCGATCAACCGGATCGAGGCGCGCCTCCAGCGCTTCGCCGACGGCTTCCACGGCACCCTGTCGCGCGAGCTGGAGGTGGAGGGATGAGGGTGGTTGCTCCCAAATCCTCCCCGGAACGGGGAGGGGGACCGCGGCGCGAAGCGCCGTGGTGGTGGGGCCGATCCGAGGCCGCCGACCCCTCCACCGGCTTCGCCGGTCCCCCTCCCCGTTCCGGGGAGGAATATTAATGGCCATGGGTCCCATACTCGGCCCCGGCCGGCGCGGGCGGCGTACCCCGATGGCGGAGATCAACGTCACGCCGATGGTCGACGTCATGCTCGTGCTGCTGATCATCTTCATGGTCACCGCGCCCCTGCTCACCGCCGGAGTCCAGGTCGATCTTCCGGAGAGCAAGGCGGCGTCGCTCGACCAGAATAACGAGCCGGTGGCGATCTCGATCGATTCCGGCGGCAACATCTTCATCGACGAGACGCCGGTGCCGCTCGACACGATCGACGCGCATCTGCAGCAGATCGCCGCGGCGAGCCATGAAGCGGGCGGCCCGCGAATCTTCCTGCGCGCCGACCGCGGGCTCGATTACGGCCGGGTCATGCAGGTGATGGGCGAGATCAACCGCGCCGGCCTGAGGCGGGTCGCCCTCGTCAGCACGGCGCAGGGGGAGCCGCGCTGATGGACCGCGCGGAGGCCACCGGGCTCGGCGTTTCCATCGCCGGCCACGTCGCGCTCCTCGCCTTGCTGTCGCTCGCTTTGGTCACCGCCGGCCGGATACCCCTCTCGCCGCCGCCGATGGAGGTGTCGTTCGTCGACGAGGTCGCCTTGACCTCGGCCGCGCCGCAGCCTTCGCCGGCGCCGGCCGCCCAGGCGACGGCGCCTGACGTCGGCCCGACGGAGGACGCGGCTCCGGCGGCGCCCCTCGCCCCCGCGCCGGCGCCGCCCGAGGCGGAGGTCAAGCCGCCCAAGCCGGTCGCCGAGGAAGCGGCTCCCGCGCCGCCGACTCCGCGCCGCGCCGAGCGCCCGGCGCCCCAGACCCCGCGCCGGGCCGAGCAGCGCCCCGTGCCGCCCGCGCCGGAGGGCACAGGGCGCACCACCCGGCGCTCGGGCCTCGGCGACCTCGATCCGCGCAGCTTCGGCCGCGATCCCGCCGCGCAGCGCAGCGCGCCGCCCGCGGCCACGATGAATGCGCGGGCAGCGGCCGATATCGCCTCGGCCATCGCGAGGCAGGTCCAGCCCTGCGCCGACCGCCAGATCAATCCGGGACCGGGGGCCGAGCGGATCGTGACTCCGATCATCCTCAGCCTCAACCGCGACGGGTCGCTCAAGACTCGGCCGCGGGTCGGCGAGCAGCGCGGGCTCGACGACGAGAACAGCCGCTACGCGCGCCGCGTCGCCGATCTCGCGATCAACGCCTTCGCGTCCTGCGCGCCGCTGCGCGGCCTGCCGCAGGAGCTTTACGACGTGCCCCGCGGCTGGGCCAATTTCACCATGAACTACCGGCTGCCCGGATAGGAGCAAGAGACGTGCGTATCGCCATCATCATCGCCGCCGCCTGGAGCCTGACCGCTCCGGCCTTCGCCCAGACTCCGCCGCCTCCGCCGCCGGAAGGACAGGGCGGCAAGGATGAGGGCCAGCTGGTGGTCGACGTCACCGGCGGCCAGCGCGCCGCTCTGCCGATCGCCGTGCCCTACATGCCGACGCCGCAAGCGGCGGATACCGCCGCCGGCAATACCGGAGCGCTCGGCCGCCAGGTCGCGGAGATCGTCACCGCCGACCTGCGCAATTCCGGCCTGTTCACGCCGATCGGTCCGAGCGGCCTCGCGCCCGTCTCCTTCCCGCAGGTGACCGCGCCCGATTTCGGCTATTTCTCGACCACCGGGGCGCAGAACCTCGTCCAGGGCTTCGTCCAGGCCAATCCCAACGGCTCGCTCACGGTGGGCTGCTACCTCTACGACGTCGCCGCCCAGAGCGAGCTCGCCCGCCAGGGCTATGTCGTCCAGCCGCGCGACTGGCGCCGCGCCGCCCACCGCTGCGCCGATTCGGTCTATTCGCGCCTCACCGGCGAGGGCGCCTATTTCGACACGCGGATCGTCTACGTCTCCGAAACCGGCCCGGCGCGGCGGCGCATCAAGCGGCTGGCGATCATGGATTATGACGGCGCCAACCACCGCTTCCTGACCAACGGCCAGTGGACCGTGCTGACCCCGCGCTTCGCGCCGAACCAGCAGACCATCACCTTCATGACCTACCAGGACGATCGTCCCCGGGTGATGGTCTACGAGCTCGATTCGGGGCAGACTCGCCCGCTCGTCAGCCAGCCCTACATGACCTTCGCGCCGCGTTACTCGCCCGACAGCCGCTACGTGATCTTCTCGATGGCCGTGAACGGGAACACGGACATCTACCGCATCCCCGTCGCCGGCGGCACGCCGCAGCGGCTGACCAACGCGCCGGGCATCGACACCGGCGGCTCCTACTCGCCCGACGGCGGCCGGATCGTGTTCGAAAGCGATCGCGGCGGCTCGCAGCAGCTCTACGTAATGAGCGCCGACGGATCGAACCAGCGCCGGATCAGCTTCGGCGGCGGCGGCTACGCGACTCCGGTGTGGAGCCCGCGCGGCGACCTCATCGCCTTCACCAAGACCGGCGGCTTTCGGATCGGCGTGATGAACACCGACGGCGGGGCCGAGCGGATCCTGACCAGCGGGGGCGGCGAGGGCCCGACCTGGGCGCCCAACGGCCGCGCGGTGATGTTCACCCGGGGCTTGAGCAGCGGCGAGCTCTGGTATGTCGACGTCGCCAGCGGCGCGACCCGGCGCGTTCCGACTCCGCTCGGCGGATCGGATCCGGCCTGGTCGCCGCTCAGGCCCTAACAGTTTCAAGAAGCGAACGATTAGAGGAGCGAAGAATGAACAGAGCAACCAGCCTGCTGGCGATCGCCGCGGCAATGGCGCTGACGGCGGGCTGCGCCCACCGGCGCACCGCCGCGGAGCTTCCGCCGGAGCCGCCGAGCTCGGGCACCGCGGAGGGCGACCTCGGCGAGCAGAGCGGCAACGTCACCGGCGCCGCAATCCCCGGATCGCGCGCGGACTTCCTGCAAAGCGTGCCCGCGGACCGCGTGTTCTTCGAGCTCGATTCCTATTCGCTCGACGGCGAGGATCGAGCGACGCTCGACGCTCAGGCCGCCTGGCTGCAGCGCAATTCGGGCGTCCACGTCACGATCGAGGGCCATGCCGACGAGCGCGGCACCCGCGAATATAATCTCGCGCTCGGCGACCGCCGCGCCAATGCCGCGCGCGACTATCTCCAGTCGCGCGGAATCGCGCCGACCCGGATGCAGGTGATCAGCTGGGGCAAGGAGCGCCCGGCCAACCCGGCCTCGAACGAGCAGGCCTGGGCCGAGAACCGGCGCGCGGTGACGGTCGTGCCGGAATAGGCTAGCTGCGCGGCCGCTCCGGCGGCCTCAGCCAGCGCGAATCGGCCATGAACGCCTCGTCGAGCAACCGGGCGAGGCGCAGGCCGCCGCGAGCGATCTGCCGGCGGACGACGGGGACGAGGCGGCGGGTGGTCTCTTCGGTCACCACAGGCCGCTCCGTCGGTATCGGCCCGCAAGGATCGGGGAGCACCGTCGCGTAGGCGAAATCGTGGGCCGCCTGCCAGCTCTCGCGCGCCCAATCGGTCACCGTGCCGGCGCGCATCGCCGCCATGTCGGCCTCGCCGAGCGCGGAAAGAATGCCGCGCGGGCCGCCCGGCGGCTCGGAAATGCCGCGGTCGGCCAGATAGCCGTCCCAGATCGTATGGAGGTTGGTGCGGCCCGCGATGAGGCCGTAATTCGCGCCGAACCGATTGCCGCCGAGGTCGCCGCGGTCGCCGGTATGCAGCGGCTGGTGCAGATCGCCCATCAGGTGGACGACGAAGATCAAAGCGAACAGCCGCTCGCGCATCGGAAGCTGGCGATTGGCGAGCAGCCGCATGTTGCGCTCGATCTGCGCCGAGACGCAATTGCCGTCGCGGCAGGCCGAGGCTTGGTCGAATGGCCGGCAGACGTCGACATTCTGATAATGCCAGGTCGCCGCGTAGCTGAAGCGGTCGCCGAGCGTCTTGATGCAGTCGGGCCAGACGCTCGCCTGCTCGATCGTCCGCGCCGGGCAGGTCGGCGTGTCGAGCAGCCGCGCCTGCCGAAGCAACCGGCCGATGTCCGCCCGGGTGCGCGGGCTCGCCTTCAGATAGGCGATCGTCGCCACGCCCTCATGGCCATATTCCCACCAGGCGAGCGAAGGCGAGGGCGCGAGCGCCAGGACGAGGGCGAGGAGAAGCCGGCGGATCATTCCGGATCGTCGCCGTAGATGGCGACCGCGCGGCGTTCCGGCGACGCCATGCCGCGATACATTCCGGGCGTATTGTAGGCGAAGATGCCGTCGCCGGCCGGCGTGACGACGATGACCCCGCCCGAGCCGCCGAGCGCCGCGACCTCGGCCATCACCGAGTCTGCCGCAGCCCGGGCGCTCTCTCCGGCGAGGCGGATTCGCGCCGAAATCTCATGAGCGACGCCGACCCGGATGAAATATTCCCCGGCGCCGGTCGAAGAGACCGCGCAGCCGCGCTCGTCGGCGAAGCAGCCGGCGCCGATGATCGGCGAATCGCCGATCCGGCCCCAGCGCTTGCCGGTGAGCCCGCCGGTCGAGGTCGCGGCCGCGACGTGGCCGCTCCGGTCGCGCGCGACCGCGCCGACCGTTCCGTATTTGAGGTGCACGTCGAAATGCTCGGATTTCGGGCGGGCGCGAAGCTCGTCGAGCTGGCGGCGGCGCTCGGCGGTCTCGAAATAGGCGGCGGACGCCTGCTCGAGCCCGTGATCGAGCGAGAAGCGGTCGGCGCCCTCGCGCCCGAGGAAGACGTGCGGGCTCTCTTCCATCACCGCGCGGGCGAGGCTGATCGGGTTCTTGGTCGCCGTGACTCCGGAGACGGCGCCGGCGCGCCGGTCCTTCCCCTCCATGATCGCCGCGTCCATCTCGATCCGCCCCTCGTAGGTGAAGACCGAGCCCCGGCCCGAGTTGAAATGGGGGTCGTCCTCGAGCACGCGGACGCTCGCCTCCACGGCGTCGAGCGCTCCGCCGCCGTCCTCGAGGATCGCGCTGCCGGCGTCGAGCGCCCGGCCCAGCGCGGCGCGGATCGCCGAATCCTCCTCCGCCGAGATGCGCCCCCGCTCGATCACGCCGGCCCCGCCGTGGATCACCAGGCGCCAGGTTCCGTCTTGAGCAATGCCGGACATCGCGACGCCATAGCAGATCGTCCCCGCCCCGCCAGTGCGCGGCACCGTAACGATTTCGCTTGCCCGCACCGAATCATATAATTATGATATCATCATTCTTGGAGGAGAATGACATGTCCACCAATGCAGATTCGGCCGCGGCAGCGCTCAGCCACACGCACGAGCGCCCGGCCGCGACGCAGAGCGGCTTCGCCATGCTGCTGCTCCTGCTCGTCCTGTTCGTCGCCGTTTTCTTCGATCTCGGCTGGCTGGTGAGCAGCGCCGACAAGGGCGGGACGGATCCGGCTTTGCCCGCTTTCCTGCTGGCGCTGATCGCGATCGCCTTCCTGTTCGTGCTGTGCGGCTTCTACCTGCTCCAGCCGAACCAGGCGGCGGCCATCCTCCTGTTCGGGGACTATCGCGGTACCGACCGCAAGGCCGGCCTTCGCTGGCGCCTGCCCTGGCTGTCGCGGACCAAGATCTCGACCCGAATCCACAACATCACCTCGGACAAGATCAAGGTGAACGACCTGCGCGGCAACCCGATCGAGATCGCCACCAACGTCGTCTGGCGCGTGACCGACACCGCCCAGGCCCTGTTCGACGTCGCCAATTATATGGAGTTCGTCGAGATCCAGATCGAAAGCGCGGTGCGCGCGATCGCCGGCAAATATCCCTACGACGATCTGGAGCATAAGGAGGTGACTCTGCGCGCCGATGCCGAGGTGGTCAGCGAGGAGCTGGAGCGCGAGCTTCAGGAGCGAGTCACCCGGGCCGGAATCACCGTCGACGAATGCCGCCTGACCCACCTCGCTTACGCTTCCGAGATCGCCCAGGCGATGCTCCGCCGTCAGCAGGCGGAGGCGGTGATCGCGGCGCGTCAGAAGATCGTCATCGGCGCCGTCTCGATGGTCGAGAACGCGCTCCAGCTGCTGTCCGAAAAGGGCGTGGTCGAGCTCGACGACGAGCGCCGGGCGGCGATGGTCTCGAACCTGATGGTCGTGCTCTGCTCCGAGCGGGACACGCAGCCGATCGTCAACACGGGCTCGCTGTACCAGTAGGAGTAGGGCGCGTGGCCCAGTCCCCGAAGAAGGCCTACCCGCTGCGCATCGAGCCGGCCCTGTGGGGCGCGCTCGAGCGCTGCGCGGCGGCCGACTTCAGGAGCGTCAACGCCCAGATCGAGGTGCTTCTGCGCGAGGCGCTCGGGCGCCGGGGCGTGAAGGTGGCGTTGCCGGCCGAGCGCAAGCGCGGGCGGCCGAAGAAGGAGAGCTGACATGAACGACGACGACGAGGCCTGGTTCGCGCCGAAGCGTTACGGCTATGGCGCCGGCCTGCCGATCGCCTGGCAGGGCTGGGCCGTGCTCATCGGCTATGTCGCGCTGGTCACCGCGGCCGGCTTTCTCATTCTCTACAGTGTGGTCGCCTTCGCCGCCGTCATCGTGGCGGCGACCGCCGCGCTTATTGCTATCTGCGCGCAGAAGACGCGCGGAGGATGGCAATGGCGCTGGGGAAGGCGGGACTAGCTGGACAAGGCCGGGGAGGCAGTCCAACCATCCGTCCGGACGGGAGGTACGGCATGCTGGACAGGCGAGGGTTCATGATCGCGGGTGCAGCGGCGGGGCTGGCGGCAACGCCGCTTTTCCGCGCCTTTGCCCAGGACGCCGGGGCAACCTTACGGCCGATGACCGGCGACGCCGTCCCCATCTCCCGCGAGGAGCACCGGCAGCGAATCGCCAGGGCCCAGCGGCTGATGGCCGATCAGGACCTCAAGGCGCTGCTGATCGAGCCCGGCTCTTCCATGACCTATTTCTGCGGCGTGCAATGGTGGCGCAGCGAGCGGCTCACCGCGCTCGTCATTCCGCGCGAGGGCGATCCCTGCGTCGTCACGCCGCATTTCGAAGAGCCTTCGGTTCGCGAGAGCCTCAAGGTCGAGGCCGAGGTGCGCACCTGGAACGAGGACGAGAATCCGTTCGAGCGGGTCGCCGGGTTCCTCCGCGACCGCCGAATCTCCGGCCGGATCGGAATCGAGGAGACGGTGCGCTTCTTCGCCTTCGACGGGCTCGGGCCCGTCATGTCGGACATCGAGCTCTGGGCCGGCGCGGGCGTCGTCCGCGGCTGCCGGATGATCAAGTCGGCGCACGAGCTGGCGCTGATGCAGAAGGCGGCGGACGTCACCATCGCCGCCTTCCGCCACATCCACCCGCGGATCGAGGCGGGCATGAACCCCGGCCAGATCGAGGCCCTGTACGTCGCCGCGGTGCGCGCGCTCGGCGCCAGCACCGACGGCGGCCTCGTCCTGCTCGGCGAGGCCAGCGCCTATCCCCACGGCTCGGGCCAGCCCCAGGCGGTTCGCGCCGGGGAGGTCGTGCTGCTCGATTGCGGCTGCAGCGTCCATGGCTACCAGTCGGACATCTCGCGCACCTTCGTCTTCGGCGAGCCGAATGCGGCGCAGCGCCGGGTCTGGGACCAGGTCCGCCAGGGGCAGCAGATCGCGATGGGCGCGGCGCGGATCGGCCGGCTCGCCGGAAGCGTCGACGATGCGGTGCGCGCCCAATATGAACGCTGGGGCTACGGGCCGGGCTACCGGCTCCCCGGCACCCCGCACCGAACCGGCCACGGAATCGGCATGGACGGGCACGAGCCGGTCAACCTCGTCCACGGCGAGACCACGCCGCTCGCCGCCGGCATGTGCTTTTCCAACGAGCCGGGAATCTACCTTCCCGGGCAGTTCGGGATCCGCCTCGAAGATTGCTTCCACATGACGCCGGAAGGCCCGCGCTGGTTCACGACTCCGCCGCGCTCGATCGACGATCCGTTCGGCTGACCCGACAATAACCGAAATGGATTTACTTTCGGCGTTAAATAAACTCGTTACGCCGCCGAGTCGCGCCATAGAAAAGATCATGATCGGCTGTTAGTCCTTGCTCCAAATCGAGCGAGGGAGTCCAACATGACCATCATCAACGGCACTGCGGGCGACGACATTCTGAACGGCGGAAGCGCGGCCGACCAGATCTTCGGCTTCGCCGGCAACGACATCCTCAACGGCAATGGCGGCAACGACCAGCTCGACGGCGGGACCGGCGCCGATACGATGAGCGGCGGCACCGGCAACGACATCTATTTCGTCGACGACATCGGCGATATCGTGAACGAATCGGCGGGCCAGGGGACCGATCAGGTCCGCACCACGCTCGCCGCCTATGCGCTCGGCGCCGAGGTCGAGAAGCTCCGCTTCATGGGCGTCGGCAGCTTCACCGGAACGGGCAACGCTCTCAACAACGAAATCCTCGGCGGCGCCTCGGCCGACGTCCTCACCGGCGGCGACGGCTACGATTATCTGGTGGGCCTCGGCGGCGACGACAGCCTCTACGGCGGCGCGGACGGCGACACGCTCGACGGCGGCACCGGCGCCGATTATCTCGAGGGCAATGGAGGCGACGACGTCTATCTCGTCGACAATGTCGGCGACAGCGTCGTCGAAGCCGCCGGCGAGGGCCTCGACACCGTCTATTCCAGCCTCGCCAGCTACACGCTGGGAGCGAATGTCGAGGATCTCTATTTCAACGGCGCCAGCGGCAGCTTCACCGGCACTGGCAACACGCTCGACAACGAGATCGTCGGCGGCAGCGGCAACGATATCCTGAGCGGCCTCGACGGCAATGACGAGCTGGTCGGCGGCACCGGCGGCGACACGCTGGACGGCGGCAACGGCGACGATTTGCTGACCGGATCGAGCGGGACCGACACGATGACCGGCGGCTCGGGCGCCGACACGTTCGACTGGAACACCTCGTTCGAATCGGGCCTCGGCGCCAGCGCCGACCGGATCGTCGATTTCACCCAGGGCATGGACCTGATCGACCTCGGCGGCGCCGACGCGGACATCACCACCTCCGGCAACCAGGCCTTCGCCTTCATCGGCAACGCCGCCTTCTCCAACACCGCCGGGGAGCTGCGCACGTTCGACGACGGCACCGACACTTGGATCCAAGCCGACATCAACGGCGACGGCAACGCCGATTTCGAGATCGTGCTGACCGGGGTGGTGCCGCTCGTGGCGACCGACTTCGTGCTCTGAGGCTTCGTACGCAATAGGCTTGCCCGGATTGGCGAGCAATTCAGAGTCATCCCGGCGAAGGGGCACCCCGCAAAGTAGTACTTTGCGGGGACCCCGAAGGCCGGGACCCATGAACACGGCCGGGTGAGGAGAGGTGAAGGCTTGCCAGCCTCTTTCTGCGCGCCCTGAGTGCATGGGTCCCGGCCTTCGCCGGGATGACTCCCCTTTATCGCAACGGTGAAGCGACTTCCAATTAAGTACGGACCCCAGCTTTGATCTCGGCCCCGCCAGCGCCTATATCCGCGCCATGTCCGTAAGGCCCTGGAGAGATATTGAGCGGCGCGAGTCGCGGCAGATCATGGTCGGCGCCGTGCCGGTCGGCGGCGACGCGCCCGTCACCGTGCAGACGATGACCAACACGGTCACCGCCGACGTCAAGGGCACGATCGACCAGATCCGCCGCTGCGAGGAGGCCGGGGCCGATATCGTCCGGGTCTCCTGCCCGGATGCCGAGAGCACCGCGGCGCTTAGGGCAATCGTCCGCGCCGCGCGGGTGCCGATCGTCGCCGACATCCATTTTCACTACAAGCGCGCGCTCGAAGCGGCAGATGCGGGCGCCGCGTGCCTGAGGATCAATCCCGGCAATATCGGCTCGGCCGAGCGGGTGCGCGAGGTGGTCAATGCCGCCAAGGCCAACGGCTGCTCGATGCGCATCGGCGTCAATGCCGGGAGCCTCGAGCGCGACCTGCTCGAAAAATATGGCGAGCCCTGCCCCGAGGCTCTGGTCGAGAGCGCGCTCGACCATATCCGGATCCTCGAGGACCACGATTTCCGCGAATACAAGGTGGCGGTGAAGGCCAGCGACGTGTTCCTCGCGGTCGCCGCCTACCAGCAGCTCGCCGGCGCGGTCGATTGCCCCCTGCACCTCGGAATCACCGAGGCCGGGGGCCTTCGCGGCGGAACGGTGAAGAGCGCGATCGGCATCGGCTCACTGCTCTGGGCCGGGATCGGCGACACGATCCGGGTCTCGCTCTCGGCCGAGCCGGAGGAGGAGGTCCGAGCGGGCTTCGAGATCCTCAAGAGCCTCGGAATCCGCAACCGCGGCGTGCGGGTCGTCTCCTGCCCGTCCTGCGCGCGCCAAGGCTTCGACGTGATCCGAACGGTGGAAAAGCTGGAGGAGCGGCTCGGCCATATCCGAACGCCGATGTCGCTCTCCGTGCTCGGCTGCGTCGTCAACGGGCCAGGCGAGGCGCGCGAGACCGACATCGGAATCACCGGCGGCGGCAACGGGAAGCACATGGTCTATTTGTCGGGCCTCACCGATCACCACGTCCAGGACGCGGAGATGATCGACCATATCGTCGCTTTGGTCGAGGCTAAGGCGGCCGAGATCGAGGCCGCCAATCCCGAAGCTGCGCGCGCCGCGGAATAGCCGTTCCGCAATCTAAGCCGGTTCGAGGAACCCGTTGTGCACCGCCCCGTCGAGAGGGCCGTCGCCATTGGTGTCGACGAAGGACCAATCGCCCTGCCGCCGGATCTCCGTGAGGAGGGTGCCGAGCGCGAGCAGGCGCAGTTGCGGGAATTCGACGCCCGGACCGCTGCGCAGGCGAAGACCGTCGCGCGCGATCACTCGAAACCGCGGCAGGCCGGCGTGCCCGGTCCCGCCGGAAGCGGCGTTGCCGGCCGCGCTGAACTGGCCGAAGTCCTTCATGCCCGGGTTGACGATGTCGGGATCGACGCCGACTCCGCACAGCGTGTCGGGCATCAATTGCAGCATGTTCCAGCGATTCGATGCGCGGAACTGCGGCGTCTCCCGAAAGCCCCGCGACTGCGAAAGCCAGGTGAAATCGGCAAGGCCCTTGTCGAGGATCGTTCGGCACGTCAGGCCGGATCCGTAGACGCCGATTCGGTAGGATGGGAGCGCCGCGCCGTTGGCCATTTCGGCGCGGACGGCTTCGAAATAGGGCACGACAAACCGGGTGAGGTCTGCGCTCGATATGTCGAAATCGACCGCGAAATAGATGCCGCTTCCTGCCGGCTGGCCGAGATCATGGCCGTATTTGCGGCAATGCGCCGCATCGAGCGTCCCGTTCTTCGCCCCATATTCGGCGGGATCGCGGCCGCCGCGCTGGTGAACGATGCACAGGGAAAGACCCGAGGCAAGGACGGCATTGAATTCTTCCGTCCGGATGACCTTTCGAGTCATGTCGCGGTTGTAATAGCGGATGACGGTGTTGATTCCGTTTGCCTTGAAGCAACTCAGCGCCTTGGTCACGTTGACGCTCGCGTCGACCACATGCTCCATGCCGCGCCTCCCCTTGCTGGAAAATCACCGACGAGTCGGTCGCCGCATCTTCCGGGATCGCGGGTATATTGGCAATGCCGCAAGACGGTCGGCGATCCGGAAGATCCCGGCCCTCAGAAGTAGATGTCGACATAGTCCGTCAGCCCGTCGCACTCCTCCATCTGCTGAAGGCGCCAGTAGCGGCGGCGGCCGACGACCCGGAATTCGTAGATCCCGTCGCGCACGCATTCGCGGCCCCGATCGGGCGTATCGGTGATGACGATTCGGCCGTGGAAGGTCAGGCTGTCGCGGCCGATGCCCGACACGTCGCCGTCGATGGTCAGCCGTCCGCCGTTGCCGGCCTGGGAGCCCGCGAGGTGGACCCGCCCGCCCCGCTCCGTGACGGTCAGGCGGCCGCGCCGTTCCCACCCGATCCATTGCAGCGTGATGCCGCTATTGCCGCGCAGCCTGGCGAGGGCGGCCGGATCCTCGATATTGGTGGGCAGGACGGACGCGGAAACCTCGGGCGCGAGGAGCAAGGCGAGGAACAGGAACGTCATTGCCGGTCTCCCAACGAATTCGCTTCGCACTGGCCCGGTTTTAGGCGAGTGGGCGGGCAGGTCCAGAGCGGGAAGCCACGTTGAGCGCTGCGCAGAAATCCTCCGTTCCCGTCGCCTTCGCGGTGGCCACCGTCGCAATCGCCCTGTTCTCGGGGATGGACGCGCTGATGAAGCATCTCGCGCTCGCGCTCGGGACCTACAACGCGCTGCTGTGGCGGACGATGGCCGGCGCGGTCTTCGGCGGATTGGTCTTCCTGGCGACTCGAACGCCCTGGCCCGCGCGCGCAGTGCTTCGACTCCATCTCATCCGCGGATCGCTTTCGGTGGTCATGGCGCTGACCTTCTTCTGGGGCCTCGCGCGGGTTCCGCTCGCCCATGGCGTGGCGCTCGCCTTCGTCGCCCCGCTGATCGCCCTGTTTCTTGCCGCCCTGATCCTCAAGGAGAAGATCGAGCGCCGCGCGATCTATGCCTCGATGCTCGGCTTCGCCGGAGTGGTCGTCATCCTCGCGGCCCAGGCCGAGGCGGCGCTGGGGCCGGAGGCGCTTCAGGGCTCGCTCTCGATCCTCTGCTCCGCGGGCCTTTATGCCTACAACATCATCCTGATGCGCCAGCAGGCGCAGGTCGCCCGCCCGATCGAGATCGCCTTCTTCATGAGCCTGATCATGACCAGCGGCTTCATGCTCGCGGCGCCCTTACTCGCGGAAATCCCGCCGGCGAGCGAGTTGCCGGCGATCGGAGGCGCCGCGGCGCTGGCCTTCGCCTCGCTGATCCTGCTCTCCTGGGCCTATGCCCGGGCCGAGGCGCAATATCTCGCACCGGTCGAATATACCGCCTTCATCTGGGCGGCGACCTTCGGCGTGCTGATCTTCGCCGAGCCGGTGCGGCCATTGACGGTGTTCGGAGCGGCGATGATCGTCGTCGCCTGCCTGATCGCCGCGCGGCGCAGCCGGGCGACCGATCCGGCGACGGGGGTCTAGCTGACATCAGCCTCTCAATCCCTCCCCCTGAGGGGGAGGGTAGGGTGGGGGGTTTACGGAGTTCCTGATTATGCGCGGACGCCGGATCCCCTCACCCCGACCCTCTCCCCATGGGAGAGGGAGTTAGTCGTACCGACTGTCGATACAGTCTATCCCCCCAGCACGTTGATCGTGAAGGCGAGGATTCCGAGGTTGAAGACGAAGGCGCCCAGGCAGTGCATGGTCACGACGTCGCGCACCCGCTGCGAGCTGATCGCCACGTCGGAGGTCTGGAAGGTCATTCCCAGGGTGAAGGCGAAATAGGCGTAATCGAGGTAGCGCGCCGGCTCAGTCGCCGGCGGGAAATCGATCCCGCCCTCGGTGACGTCGAGATGGGCGTAATGGAGCGCGTAGACCGTGTTGGCGAACAGCCAGGCGGTGAGCAGCGTGCCGACGATCAGCAGCTTGGTCTTGAAGCCTATCCCTTCGGCCCCCGCGGTCTCCGCCGCCACGGCGGCAAGGATGGCCGCGAGCACGGCGAGGGTGATCGCCAGAAGCATCGCCCGGTTGGCATCGTTGGCCGCCGCATGGGCGCGGATCGTCTCGGTATCGCCCGTCCTGAGCAGCGGCAGGCAGGAGGCGAGGAAGAGGCCGGCGGCAAGGTCGAAGCCGAGCATCAGGCCCTTGGCCGCCGCCTGCCGGAGCGGGTCGTCGACCAGGTCGCCCAGCGCGACCGCGGCGAGCGGCGCGGCGACGAGCAGCACCAGCACGAAGAGGATGAACCTGGCCGGAGCAATCCGGTTGCCGATCGTCTTTGCCATGTCGTTACGGTAGCGCGGCCGCTCCGCCCCCGCTAATCCTTTCGCATGGCGTGGCTTCTCCTCATCATAGGCGGCTGCTTCGAGGTCGGCTTCACCACTTCGCTGCGCTTCGTCGACGGCTTCCGGAACCTGCCCTGGACGCTCGCCTTCCTCGTCTCGGTGGCGATCTCGATGGGGCTGCTCGAATATGCGGCGCGGACGATCCCGATGGGGACGGCCTATGCGGTGTGGGGCGGGATCGGAGCGCTCGGAACGGTGATCGTCGGCATCTGGTTCTTCGGCGAGCCGGCGACGACGGTGCGCGTGATGCTGATCTTCGCGCTGGTCGCCTGCATCGCCGGGCTGAGGCTCACCGTTTGAGCGTGGACGAGGGCCTCTACGCCTGGGTGGAGGAGGCGCTGGAGCCGATGGGGCCCGTCACCATGCGCAGAATGATGGGCGCTGCCGTGCTCTATCTCGACGGCGTAATCTTCGCGGTGCTCGACGAGAGCGAAATCTGGTTCAAGTCGGATGGCGAGACAGACGCGGTCTGGGACGGCGAAGGTTGCGGCCGCTTCACCTTCAGGGCCAAGGACGGCCGGACCGAGACGATGAACTATCGCAGCGCCCCGAGCGACGTCTATGACGACGCGGAGGCGATGCGGCGCTGGGCGAGCCTCGGCCGCGAGGCCGGAACCCGCGCCGCCTCGACCCGAAAGAAGCGCTAGCCTCGAAACCGATCAGCCTGAATCGTTCCCCGGCGAAAGGGCCCCCATCAAAGTCGTACTTTGATGGGACCTCCAGGAGCCGGAGGCTTTTCGCAAGGCCGTCGCGTCCGGGCCCGGCGAGCGCCGGGCCTGGGCCCCGGCCTTCGCCTGGGAACAGCATGTGCAGCCCGATCGGATTCCGCGCTAGGGCCGGTGCGGCCGCAAATGCGGGGCGATCTCCGGGCTCTCCTCGATCGACGGCAGGAATCTCGGCTCGACGATGCGATGCGAGGCCTGCTCATAGGCATAGCCGAGCGAGAGGATCCGCGCGTCGTCCCATTTGGCGCCGATGAAGGACAGGCCGACGGGAAGGCCGCGGACCTGGCCCATCGGGACGGTCAGGTGCGGATAGCCGGCGACAGCGGCGAGGGCGCCCGCTCCGCCGCCCGAAATCTGGTCGCCGTTGACCGCGTCGATCGGCCATGCCGGCGGCATGGTCGGGCCGACGAGGGCAACGAGGTTATGCTCGCGCAACACCCGGTCGATCCCCTCCGCCCCGGTGAGGCGAAGGCTGGTCGCCCGGGCGGTCCGGTAGGCCTCGTCGAGGCCCGCGGTCGCCTCGGCCTGCTCGAACAGCTCCTGGCCGAACAGCGACAGCTCCTCCTCCGCATGGGCGCGGTTGAAGACGATCAGATCGGCGAGCGTTCGGCTGCGAACGGCCGGCGCGGTGGTGGCGAGATAGGCGTTCAAATCGGCCTTGAGCTCGGCCATCAGGACGACGAGCTCGTTGCGGCCGATCTCCTGGCGACCGGGAAATTCGGCGATGTCGACGAGCACCGCGCCCTGCGCGCGAAGCACGGCCAGAGCCTCGTCGAGGGCGGCGTTGGTGCCGAAGCCCGAGGCGAAGCGCATCACCCCGATCCGGGCGCCGCGCAGCGAATGGGCGTCGAGGGCGGCGGCGTAATCGGTCCGCCGGGCGTCGGCCTCGACGGTTGCCGGGTCGGCCGGGTCGCTTCCGGCGATCGCGCTCAGCACCAGCGCGGCGTCGCGCACATAGCGGGTCATCGGCCCCGGCGTGTCCTGGCTGTGGCTGATCGGAACGACCCGGCTGCGGCTGACCAGGCCCACGGTCGGCTTGAAGCCGACGATGCCGTTGATCGCCGACGGGCAGGTGATCGATCCGTCGGTCTCGGTGCCGATCGCCGCCGGCACCATTCCCGCGGCCACCGCGGCGCCGCTGCCGGAGGAGGAGCCGCAGGGATTGCGATTGAGCGCGTGCGGGTTGCGAGTCTGGCCGCCGACCGCGCTCCAGCCGGAGATCGAGTTGTTGGAGCGGATGTTGGCCCATTCCGAAAGGTTGGTCTTGCCAAGGATCACCGCCCCCGCCGCGCGCAGCCGGGCGACCAAAGGCGCGTCGCGGTCGGTGACGTTGCCGGCGAGCGCGAGGCTTCCGGCGGTGGTCGGAAGCGGCCCCAGAGTCTCGATATTGTCCTTGATCAGGATCGGCATTCCGAACAGCGGCCCGCGCGCGCGCCGGTTGCGGTCGAGCGCGCGCGCCTGATCGAGCGCCGTCGGATCGACAGCCAGCACCGCGTTGACGCGGGGGTTGAGTTGCTCGATCCGGCGCAACGCCTCGCGGGTCTGAGTCTCGGCGCTGTCCGGTTGCTGACCTGAAGACATGGTCGAGACTCCGGCCAGCAGGGCAGCGGCCAACAAAAAGATGCGCGGCATAAGTCCCCCTATGGCAGCGGCGCGAGCAACGCGTCGAGGCCCGAGGGCCCGGTCCCCACCCGCTCCAGCGCTGGATAGCGAAGCCCGTCATGATAATCGAGCGCGACCTCGCGATAGCGGTCGCCGCGCTTGATCAGCAGGCGGATCGGATCGCGGCTGGTGTGGGCGGCGGCGATGGCGCGGCGGAACAGGTCGTTGGAATATTGCTCGCCGCCCACCGCGACGATCGTCGCCCCCGCGGTGGCGCCGACGTCGAACATCGGCGAATCCCAGGCCACTCCGCTGATCCGCCCGCCCTCGCCGATCACCGCTCCGACGCTGAAGGTGAGATCGAGGATCTTGCGGTCCTTCTCGCGCGACTTGAAGTAAGCCGAAGGCGTGTCGCGATAGACCAGCCGGTAGCCGCCGGCGGCGATCCAATCGAGCGGCGCATGCGGGCGGACCCGGTCCACGCGCTCGTGGAGGTAGGCCGCCCAGTCGAAGGGCGCGATTGCGTTGAGGGTCGCGACGACGTCGTCGAAAGTGTAGGTGGCGACGCCCTGATCGCCCGGGTTCACGCCGAAGAAGGCGCGGGCGAAATCGTTCATCGAGCGGCGGCCGCCGCTAAGCTGTCGAAGCCGGGCATCCACCTCGAGCCAGATCAGCATGCCTTCCGAATAATAATCCTCGCCGCGCATCCAGCTCGGCCAGGGCTGCGAGCGGCGCGCCTGGACGATCGGGTCGTTGGTCGTGTCGATCAGCGGGCGCCAGGAGCGGCCGGGAAGGGTGTCGTAGAAGGCGGCGGTGCGCGCGAGCTCGTCGAGCACGTCGGCGGTCGGCATCAGGCCGGAGCGCGCGGCGAGGATATTGCCCCAGAATTGCGTCTGCCCCTCGTAGACCCAGAGCAGGCTGTCGCGCATCGGCACGTTGTAATTGGGCGTCCACAGGTCCGCCGGGCGGCGGTACTTGCCGTTCCAGCTATGGGTGAACTCGTGGGTCAGGAGGTCGCGTCCCGCCGAGCCCGAATTCCAGTCGGTGAAATAGTCGCGCGGGTGGCTGTTCTCGGACGAGCGCAGATGCTCGAGCCCGATCCCGCCGAGCTCGTCGGTCAGCGCGACGAGATATTCGTACTCGTCGAAATGGACCGTGCCGAACAATTTGACTTCCTGCTCGGCGGCGCGGCGGTGGATGGCGATCTGCTCGGGAGTCGCGGCGAGGTCGCCCGGTTCGTCGGCAAACAGGTTGAGGTTGATGTTCTCGGTCAGCCGCTCGCGCCGGTAATAGCGCCCGGCGAAGACCGGGGAGTCGACCAGGGTCTCGTAGGGCACGGTGCGATAGGTCAGGCGGTTGCCGGCTCTGGCGGCGACGTCGAGCGAGGTCGCCGCGCTCCAGCCGGCGGGATAGGCGACGACCGCCTCGATCGGGATTCCGCGGGTGAAATAGCCGGCCGGGTAGAGCGACATCTTCTCCCATTGCAGGTTCAGCATGTTGGGGGTCATCGTCACCCGGCCCTGGCCGGGATCGGTCGGCGAGAGATGCTGGAATTCGACGCGCAGCGATCGGGCGCCCTCGGGCACGTCGACGTGGAAGGCGTAGACGTAGGAGGAATCGCGCCGCCACTCGACGGGGCGGCCGTTGGCGGTGATCCGAAGGCCGGCGATCGAGTTGATCGGTCCGCGCGGTCCGTGATTGCCCGGAAGCCATTCCGGATAGAGCAGGGTCAGCGGCCCCGGTCCGGCGACGGGGATCGTTTCGACGACCCGGTAGATGCCGCGGCTGGTGTCGCTGGCGTCGACCTCGAGGCGCAAGGTACCGGGATAAGGCACGTCGCGCGGCGCGGGCATGGCGGCTTCCATCGGCAGCGGCTGGGGAATTGCCGTGCCGACCTGGGCGAGGGCGGGCATGGCGATGCAGGCGGCGGCGGCGAGCAGGACGAGACGCATGGGGCGGACTCCGAGAGAAGGCGCGGCCTCTCTAAAACCTCGGCCGAGCCATCGTCCAGAGGGTTGGGGGGTTCGCGCGGAGCATAACCTCTCCCCCGTTCCCCGGCGAAGGCCGGGGTCCAGGCCGGCGCGAGCCGGACTCGGGCGTAAAGGTGGAGAAAAAGCCTCCGGCTCCTGGGCCCCGGCCTTCGCCGGGGAACGAGGGAGAGGGAGTCTTCCGAGCCCCTCAACGGCGACCGCGCCTACCCCTTGGCCCGCTCGATCGCCTCCATGATGAACCGCTCGGCGACCTCGCGGCCGCCCCAGCCGTTGAGCTTGGCCCATTTGCCGGGCTCGAGGTCCTTATAGTGGGTGAAGAAATGCTCGACCTGCTGCTTGACGATCGGCGGCAGATCGTCCGCCTCGTCGACGTCCGAATAATAAGGGAAGGTCGAATCGACCGGCACGGTGATCAGTTTCTCGTCGCCGCCCTTGTCGTCGTCCATCAGCAGCACGCCGACCGGGCGAACCCGGATCACGCAGCCGGGGATCAGCGGCGAGCGGGCGATGACCAGAGCGTCGAGCGGGTCGCCGTCCTCGCCCAAAGTGTGAGGTACGAAGCCGTAATTGGCCGGATAGCGCATCGGGGTGTGGAGGATGCGGTCGACGAAGATCGCGCCCGATTTCTTGTCGAACTCGTATTTCACCGGCTCGCCGCCGAGCGGCACTTCGATGACCACGTTGATTCGCCCGGGCGGCTGGTCGCCCGCGGGGATGAGATCGATGTTCATGATGGCGCGCGCCCTACACTGGCCGCTGTTGCGAGTCACGCCGCGGCGTTGCATGAGGCGGGGCGATGAAAATAGCGATCTGCATTCCCCGCTACGGCGACACCAAGGGCGATTTCGCGATCAGCCTGGCGCGGATGATCGCCCACAGCCTGGGGCCCCGGCAGGACCCGAGGCTGGAGATCGAGATCTTCTCGGTCTCGTCGTCCGACTTGCCGCTGAGCCGCACCGAATTGCTCAAAAGCGCGATCCAGTGGCAGGCGCGCTACCTGCTGTGGCTCGACAGCGATCATGTGTTCCCGCGCGACGCTCTGCTTCGCCTGCTCGCCCACAAATTGCCGGTCGTCGGCTGCAACCAGCCGCGCCGCGCCGATCCCACCGGCCCGGTCGCGGTCAAGCTGAACGCGGCGGGCGAGATGGAATATGTCTGGACGACCAAGGCCAAGGCGGCGGCGCGCGAGGTCGAGGAGGTCTGGCACGTCGGCCTCGCCTTCTGCCTGATGGACATGAACGTCCTCCACCAGGTGAAGGCGCATGTGGAGCAGGGCGTCGGCTGGGATCAATGGGCGCCGTTCGACCGCAAATTGCTGCCGGGCACGAACGCGCGGATGGGCGAGGACGTCTCCTTCTTCCGCGAGCTGACCGACGCCGGGGTCAAGGTCCATGTCGACCATGCTCTGTCCTGGGAGGTCGGCCATATCCACGAGCGGGTGATTACCAACGCCGATGCCGAGGCGCAGAAAGAGGCCTGGCTCGCGCGCAAATCCTGAGCGGTTCCCAAGCGACCCAAAACTGCTAAGTGGCCGCCTTGTGAGCAAGGGTCCGCAGAAGGTCCGGGGAACCCAGGACATGATCGGCGAGGAGGCGGACCGATTCCACCGCGTCGTCGACGCGTTCGATCGGGTGCGCCGGCTCTACGCCTTCCAGCATATCGAGGTGCCGGTGTTCGAGGCGACCGAGGTGTTCGCCCGATCGCTCGGCGAGACCACCGACGTCGTCTCCAAGGAGATGTACACGTTTCTGGACCGCGGCGGCGAGAGCCTGACCTTGCGCCCTGAATTCACCGCCGGAATCTGCCGCGCCTTCATCTCCGACGGCTGGCAGCAATATACGCCGATGAAGGTCGCCACCTGGGGCGCGGCCTTCCGCTACGAGCGCCCGCAAAAGGGCCGCTTCCGCCAGTTCCACCAGCTCGACGCGGAGATCATCGGCGCCGCCGAGCCCGCCGCCGATGTCGAGCTGATCGCCATGGCCGCGCAATTGCTCGGCGAGCTCGGCCTTGCGGATCGCGTCGAGCTCAGGATCAACACGCTCGGCGATCCGGCGACTCGCGAGGCCTGGCGCGCGGCCCTGGTCGAGCATTTCGCGGCGCGCGAGGCCGATCTTTCCAACGAAAGCCGCGAGCGGCTCGAGAAGAACCCGCTGAGGATCCTCGATTCCAAGCAGCACCAGGATTTCCCGGTCGTCGACAGCGCCCCGGTGATCGACGATTTCCTGACCCAGGAAGCCGCGGACGTGTTCGGCGCGGTCACCGCCGGGCTCGACCGGATCGGGGTCAAATGGACCCGCGACGCGCGGCTCGTGCGCGGCCTCGATTATTACCGGCACACCACGTTCGAATATGTCACGAGCGATCTCGGCGCCCAGGCCCAGGTGGTCGGCGGCGGCCGCTATGACGGGCTGATCGAGAGCATGGGCGGCCCGTCGACCCCGGCGGTCGGCTGGGCGGCGGGGATCGAGCGGATGGCGATGCTGCTCGACATGCCCGAGGCCTCGGGGATCGACGCCGCCTTGGTGCCGATGGGCGAGGCGGCCATGGCGGAATCGACGACGCTGATCGCCGCGCTGCGCGGCGCCGGGCTGGTTTGCGACATGGCCTTTCGCGGCAACCTCAAGCGGCGGATGCAGAAGGCCGGCGCCAGCGGCGCCCGGCACGCGGTGCTGATCGGCGACGACGAGCTCGCCCGCGGCGGCGCCACGGTCAAGAATCTCGCGAGCGGGGAGCAGCGCGACGTGCCCTTTGCCGGCCTTGCGGCGTTTCTCGGCGCGTCATGACTCCTTTCTCGGCCGAACGGATCGCCGCCATCGAGGCGCGCAAGGAAGAGCTGCAGCAGGCGATGTCGGCGCCCGATCTCGCGGCCGAGACCTTCGTGCGCCTGTCCAAGGATTATGCCGAGATCTTGCCCGTCGCCGAGGCTGCGCGGGAGGTCCGGCGGATCCGGGCCGAAATCGAGGTGATCCAGGAGATGCTCGCCGATCCGAGCCCCGAGATACGCGACATGGCGCAGGAGGAGATGGCGGCGCTCCAGACGCAGCTGCCCGAGGCCGAGCGCGCGCTGGCGCTGAAGCTGCTTCCGCGCGACGCCGCCGACGAGCGCGCGGCGATGCTCGAGATCCGCGCCGGTACCGGCGGAGACGAGGCGGCCCTCTTCGCCGGCGACCTTTTGCGCATGTACCAGCGCTACGCCGAAAATCGCGGCTGGCGCTTCGAGATGATCTCCGCCAGCCAGTCCGAGGTCGGCGGCTTCAAGGAAGCGATCGCCTCGGTCTCCGGCCAGGGGGTGTTCGCTCGGCTGAAGTTCGAAAGCGGAGTCCACCGCGTCCAGCGCGTGCCGGTGACGGAGAGCGGCGGGCGAATCCATACCTCCGCGGCGACCGTCGCAGTCCTGCCCGAGGCGGAGGATGTCGACGTCCAGATCGACGACAAGGACCTCAGGATCGATGTTTACCGCTCGTCGGGCCCCGGCGGCCAGTCGGTCAACACCACCGACAGCGCGGTGCGGATCACCCATTTGCCCACGGGCCTCGTCGTCATCCAGCAGGACGAGAAATCGCAGCACAAGAACAAGGCCAAGGCGCTGAAAGTGCTTCGCACCCGCCTCTACGAGCTGGAGCGCGAGCGGCTGGCCAGCGAGCGGGCCGGAGCGCGCAAGTCGATGGTCGGCTCGGGCGACCGCTCGGAGCGCATCCGCACCTACAATTTCCCGCAAGGGCGGGTGACCGACCACCGAATCAACCTCACCCTCCACCGCCTCCCCGAAATCCTCGAAGGCCAGCTCGACGAGCTGATCTCGGCATTGAGCTCCGAGGACGAGGCCGAGCGGCTGGCGAGCCTGGATGAGAGCTGAGCAGCCCAAGAAGCCCTCCCCCTCGATGGGGGAGGGTTTGGGTGGGGGTGGAGTCTCCGGAAAGACCCCGCCCTTCATTGACGTTCACCCCACCCCAACCCCTCCCCATCAAGGGGAGGGGCTTGTCCGCCGCGTCCTCGCCGACGGCGCGGCCCGCCTTGCCGCGGTCAGTGACACGCCCCGTCTCGATGCCGAGCTGCTGATGGCCCACGCACTGGGAATCGAGCGCGAGACGCTGCTGCTCCGCCGCCTGGACGATTCCGTCCCTGCCTCCTTCGCCGCGCTCCTCGACCGCCGCCTCGCCCACGAACCGGTCGCCTACATCACCGGCCGCCGCGCCTTCTGGACGATCGCGCTGGAGGTCGGCCCCGGCGTGCTCATCCCGCGCCCGGACAGCGAGGCCCTGATCGAGGCGGCGGTGGTGCGGTTCGGAAAGGCCGGGCCGCGCCGGATCCTCGATCTCGGCACCGGGCCGGGCACGTTGCTGCTCGCCGCGCTCGACCAGTGGCCCGAGGCGAGCGGGCTCGGCGTCGACGGGTCGCCCGCCGCTCTGGCCTATGCCCGCCGAAACGGCGATGCGCGCGCGGAATTCCGCCTCGGCGACTGGGGCGAAGCGATCGCCGAGCGCTTCGACCTCATCCTCTGCAACCCGCCTTATGTCGAAGCGGGGGCCGACCTTCCGCCCGATGTCGCGCGCTATGAGCCCGATGCCGCGCTCTATGCGGGGCCCGACGGGCTCGATTGCTACCGGCTCCTCGCGCCGCAGTTTCGCGCCCTTCTCGCGCCCGGCGGAATCGTCTGCCTCGAGATCGGCGCCGGGCAGGAAAGCGCGGTGAGCGCGCTGATGGCGGCGGAGGGATTCACGATAGAGTCACGCATGGACCTTAAAGGGATCGCTCGATGCCTCGTCTTGAGCGTTGATCCAGAATAAGACTTTTTTCCTTGGATTTCCGTATTTCGCTGTCTACATAGGGCGCAGGGACGGGGCCAAGCACAGCAGCGGATGCGTGAAGGCCTGACGTCGCCGACCCCCGATGGCTTGGTCGCTTGCGAAGAGGCGGTTTCGGAAGTGGTGGCTGGCGCTGCATGCGGCGCTCGCCTCCCGGGTCGCGCAAGACAAGGAGGCCGGGACAGGCCCGGCTGCAACGTGGGGCAATAGCACTCGCTTGGTAAGGATTTTCGTTTGATCAACAATCGTCAGGGCGGCCGCAGGCGCGGCCGCGGCGGCAGCGGCGGCGGTCGTCCGCCGGGCGCCAACCCCAATCCGGGCAACCGCCAGGACAACCGGCAGCGCGGCAACGCGGCCCAGCTGCTCGAAAAATATAAGGGCCTCGCCCGCGACGCCCAGATGGGCGGCGATCGCGTCCAGACCGAATATTACCTTCAATATGCGGATCATTACTTCCGCGTCCTGAACGAGAGCCGCTCCCGCTTCGAGGAGCAGCGCCGCACGCGCGACGACTATCAGGACGATGACGAGGATCAGGACCAGGAGGCCGAAGGCTCCCGCGACTCCTCCGACCGCGACGACGAGGACAACGAGTCTCAGGTGCGCGAAGAGCCCCGCCGGGAAGAGCCTCGCCAGGAAGAGCCTCGCCGCGACGCCCGCAACGGCGAATATCGAACGCGCCCGCGGCGCGAGCGCCGGCCGGAGCGCGAGGAAGGCGACGAGGAGCGTATCGCGCTCGACGTGCTCCCGCCGGCCATCTCGCCGGCGAACGAGGAAGGCGAGGCCGAAGCGCCCCGAGCGCCCCGCGTCCGCCGTCCGCGCCGACCGCGCGACAATGACGAGGACATCGCTCCCGCGGCGTAAGGCCGGGCGCATTGTTCATTGACCTGTAACCCGCACTGTAGGACGCTTCCCCTCAAACAATGAGGGAAGCGTCCTGATGCGTTCGGTCTTTCTGCTGTCGGCCCTCTTCGCAAGCTCCGCGCTCGCCCAGATCAGCGCCGAGATTCCGCCGCCTTCGCAGAGCGCGCAGGGCGAGGTCGCGGTGACCATCTACAACAACAATCTGGCTTTGGTGCAGGACCGGCGCCAGCTCGCCATCCCCTCGGGCCGCTCGCGCCAGGAATTTCCCGACGTTTCCGCCCAGATCCGCCCGGAGACGGTGACCCTGACCGGCGACGGCATCGGAATCGTCGAGCAGAATTTCGATTTCGACCTGCTCTCGCCCCAGGCGCTGATGCAGAAGGCGGTCGGCGAGACGGTCACGCTGGTGCGGGTCAATCCCGCGACCGGCGCCGAGACCCGCGAGCGCGCCCGGGTGCTCGCCGCGAACGGCGGCGTCGTCCTCCAGATCGGCGAGCGGATCGAGGTGCTTCGCGACGACGGGCTGCCGGTTCGGGTGATCTTCGACCGGGTGCCGGAGAATCTGCGCGCGCGCCCGACCCTTTCGGTCACCGTGCAGAGCGAGGCCGCCGGGCGGCGGCCGCTGACCCTCACCTACCTTACCCCCGGCCTCGGCTGGAGCGCCGACTATGTCGCCCTGTTCGACGAGGGCGCAGGGCGGATGGACGTCCAGGGCTGGATCACTCTGACCAACAGCAGCGGAACGCCCTACACCAACGCCAACGTGCTGCTCGTCGCCGGCGCCGTCGGAGTGATGGGCCAGCCGCAGCCCTACCCGGCGCGGCGCGGCGCGACCGCGCCGCTCCGGCAGGCGGGCACTGAGACCGCGGACCGCGAGCGGCTGGGCGATTTCTACCTCTATCCGCTCCCCGAGCGGACGACGATCGCCAACCAGCAGACCAAGCAGGTGAGCTTCCTCGACGTCCACAATTCGCCGGCGAGCCGGGCCTACGAATATCGCAACGCCTGGATGCACACGACCGACCAGCCGGAAAGCGCCAATAGCGTGCTTCGCTTCTCCAGCGCGCGCGAGCAGGGCCTGGGCGACGCGCTCCCGGCCGGCACGGTCCGCGTCTATCAGCGCGACGCTCGGGGCAATCCGCAATTCGTCGGCGAAAGCCCGATCGGCCACACCCCGATGGGATCGGCGATCGGGCTCAGCACGGGTCAGGCGTTCGACGTCAAGGTCCATCCGGTCGTGGAGCGGCGCGAGCGCGTCTCCGACGTTCGCTTCCGAACGACGATGCGCTACACGCTGACCAACGCCACGCCCGTCCCTGTGACCGTCGACCTGATCCAGGCGGGCCTGTGGGCCGACACGCGCATTCTCCAGGAAAGCCAGCCGAGCCAGCGCGGGTCCGCGGACGATACTTTGTGGCACGTCACCGTCCCGGCCAATGGCGAGGCGAGCGTCACGGCGACCTTCGACACCAGGTACTGAGCCCGCCGATGCGCCGGCTGGCCCACGCTTTGTTGCTCGCGCTCGCTGCCTGTCCGGCAGCGGCAGAGGCCCAGCGGGTCGTGACTTCCCCCGGTCCCGGCCACGTCGCCGTCACCGTCTATCGCGATCCGAATCGCGGGCCCGGCGACGCCTTCAATCTCAACTGGCTGAACGGCTACGCCCTGATCAGCGAGACCCGACAGATCACGCTGGAACCGGGCGAATCCGAAATCCGCTTCGAAGGCGTCGCCGGCGGCATCATCCCGCAAAGCGCGATCGTCACCGGCCTTCCGGAAGGGCTGATCGAGCGCAACCGCGACGCTTATCTGCTGTCGCCGGCAACGCTGCTCGACCGATCGCTCGGCCGGCGCGTGACGATCCGGCGGACGTCGCGGGCGACCGGCGCGGTGAGGGAGACCGAGGCGATCATCCGAAGCAGCGCGAACGGAGCGGTCGTGCTCCAGACGGCGGACGGCTTCGAATCGCTGCGCTGCACCGGTCTCAATGAAACTTTGATCTACGATTCGGTGCCGCAGGGCCTTTCGGCGCGGCCGACCTTGTCGGTTCGCGCCCGTTCGTCCGGTTCGGTGACGGCGACCGTCACGCTCTCCTATCTCGCCAGCGGCTTCGACTGGCAGGCCAATTATATCGCCAATCTCGACGAGGACGGCCGCCACCTCCAGCTCTTCGCCTGGCTTACCCTCGCGAGCAACGACGAGACGAGCTTCCCCGACGCCGATGCCGCGGCCGTCGCCGGGCGCCTCAACCGCGAGCCGATCCGGATCCAGCCGCGCGAAGGCGGCCCGCTCAACCTGCAATGCTGGCCGCAAGGAACGACGAGCGACATTCTCAACAGTCTACCCCCGCCTCCGGCCCCGCTTTCGGCGGACTTCGCCGGCGAAGCGATCACCGTAACCGGTTCGCGGGTTCGGCGCGCCAATCTCCAATCCGCGGCTCCGGTCACCGTGGTGAATGCCGAGCTTGAAGCCTTGGGCGACGTCAAGCTCTACCGGATTCCGGAGCCGGTCACCGTCGCCGCCAACGGGCAGAAGCAGGTCGCTCTGCTCCACCGCGATTCGGTAGAGGCCGATCTCGTCTACCGCCGGCATGTCGGGTTCTTCGACGGCAGCGACGCCGAACCCCAGCCCGCGACCCTGGTCCTCGTCACCCGCAACCGGGAGCGGCAGGGGCTCGGGCTGCCGCTGCCGGCCGGCCAGATGGTCCTGTTCGCGGCCGGCGAGGGCCGCCCGATCCTGCTCGGTCAGGGCACGGTGGAGGATCTCGCGGTCGGGCAGGACGTCGACATCGAGCTTGGCGAGATGGGCGGGGTCAGGACTGAGCTCACCTCCGTCGAGCGCGGGAAGGGGCGCCGCGACTATGTGTTGCTGGTCACCAACGATCATTCGGCCGCGGTCCGCTTCGAGGCCGAGTTCGCGGATTCCGGTCCGAGCTTCCGCCCGTCCTCGCGCCTCGGCCGGCGCAACGGGCATCCGCTGTGGACGGTCACGGTCCCCGCCAACGGCAACGTAAGCCTGCGCTATCGCCTGATCATGCCCGAGGAGGAATAGGCGCCCCGTTGCGTTCGCCAAATTGGGGGGCGCGCGAACGGGTTCCCCTTCCCTCGATGGGGGAGGGGCCCCGAGGAGGGGTGGACTATCCGCAGGGACACAGACCTTCATCAACTCCACCCCCACTCAACCCTCCCCCATCAAGGGGGAGGGCTTTTGCGATCCGCTTCGCGAGCGCGCCTTGCCGGCGGGTGCGAGGCGAATGTTGGCGGCGTAACGATCCCCGCCTAATCTCTCCCTACGGGCCGAGTCGGGGTGCGGCCGGCCTTCAGCGAGGGGAGATGATATGGCGCAGGACAATCCGAATTATCCGGTCGGGACCGCTTCGGTGAACTGGCTCGACAATCAGGGCCAGGTTCACATCCGGGTATATTCGACCGACGGCTACAACGTGATCGAGCGCTGCTGGGACGGCAACGGCTGGTACACCGGCTCCTTCGCCCAGCCCGGCGCCAGCGTCTCGGCGACCGCGTGGCAGGGAAGCGGGGGCCTGTCGATCCGGGTCTATTGCACGGCCCAGGACAAGACCGCCGAATGGTGCATCGACCAGGGCGGCGGCTGGTATCAGGGCGCCTACACCACGGAATGAGCGTCCTTCGATACGCGTCTTCGCCAGGCTCAATGCCGTATCGAAGCACAAGCTCGGTCCCTCCTCGGGATGAGCGGTTCAGTATCAACTGATCGAGCCCCGGCCACCTTTCTCGCGCGTCGTCGACAGAAGGCGTTTGCATTCGCCTCCGGATCATGACCTCAGCTTGTTGCGGAGCCGAACTGCGGCCCGGCAATCAGGCGAGGACAAGGCATGAGCAATAGTTTCCAGACGGCTGCGGTGAGTTGGTTCGACGAGGCGGGCAATCTGCACATCCGGGTCTATTCCAGCGACGGCTACAAGGTGACCGAGATGTGCCTCGATGGCCCCGGCGGCTGGTTCGCCGGCTCGTTCAACCAGCCGGGGGACCACGTCTCGGCGACCTGCTGGCAGCAGAACGGATATCACGTCCGGGTCTATTGCTCGTTCGAGGGCAAGTGCGTCGAATGGAGCCTCGACGAAGGCGTCGGGTGGACGAAGGGCAAATATCCGGGCTGATCGCCGGCCGCGCGCGGCTCGCCCGGTTCTCTTCTCTCGGGCAGCCTCAATTGGCTTCGACGGATTGCGCACAATTTGGAGTCATCCCGGCGAAGGCCGGGACCCATGAACTCGGACGGGCAAATGCAAGCCCGTAGCCGAGCATATCCTCGATGGCCTGTGTTCATGGGTCCCGGTCTTCGCCGGGATGACTCCCAAAATCAGACCACCGCGTCTCGATTTTCTAATCGAGTCCGGATCTTAGGCCGACGAACCGACCCTAGGCGCGCTTCACCGGCCTCGGCCGGTGATTCTCGTCGAGGGCGACGAAGGTGAACAGGCCTTCGGTGACCTTGACCTCGCGCGTGCCGCGCTCCCGGCTGGCGATCACGTCGATCCGGATGCCGAGCGAGGTGCGGCCGATTCGCTCGACCCGCGCATAGACGGAGATGACGTCGCGCAGCAGGATCGGCTCGAGGAAGTTCATCGCGTCGATCGCCACGGTCGCCACCGGCCCGTCCGCCTCGCGGCTGGCGATGATTCCGGCGGCGATGTCCATCTGGCTGAGCACCCAGCCGCCGAAGATGTGGCCGTTGGCGTTGATGTCGGACGGGCCCGGCACGACCCTCAGGGTCGGCTCACCTCTCGCTTCGGTCATCGTCGTTCCAGTCGTTGCGGCCGGCCTCTTCGTCGTGCCCGGTCCGGTTGGAGAGAAAAATGAGGCCCATCAGGCCGGTGCCGACGAGCACGGTGAGACCGACGCCCGCGATCGTTGCGATCACCATGTGGATCGGCACCGGATCGCCGAAGCTCTTGAGATAGATCAGCGACAGAAGGACGCAGACCAAAGCGAGGAGCGCCATCCAGCGCATCGTCCGCTTGTAGCGCTTCCACGCCTCCGCCGCGCCTTCGTAATTCGGCGGCCGGCGCAGCGGGAGAGGATCGTGTCGAGGCATGGCTTCCCTTTGGCCTTCGCTTCTGGGATCATCAAGGGACCCCGAGTCGCTTCGAGCCGAAAGGGAGAATCATGACGATCGCGGACATCCTCCAGAGCAAGGGCAGCGAAGTGCTGACCATTAGCGGCGACACGTCGGTGCGCGACGCGGTCGCCCTCCTCGCCGAGCGCCGGATCGGCGCCCTGCCGGTGACCCGAGGCGGCGCGATCGCCGGGATCATGTCCGAGCGCGACATCATTTACCGGCTGCAGAGCGACGGGGCGGGAATCCTCGATTGGACGGTCGAGCGAATCATGACCGCGCCGGCGATCACCGTCACCCCGTCGACCGAGATCATGAGCGCTCTGTCGCTGATGACCCGCCGGCGAATCCGCCACCTGCCGGTGGTCGAGGGCGAGGCGATGGTCGGGCTGGTGTCGATCGGCGACCTGGTCAAGTTCCGCATGGACAAGATCGAGGCCGAGGCGGCGGCGATGCTCAACTATATTCAGAGCGTCTGAGCCGCCGTCCGATTCGGGCGGACGAGGGCCAGCACCTCCTCGACCACCCTTCGCTCGAAGACGATCAGAAGCGCCGCATAAGCCCCCGCGCCGATCGCGACGAGCAGCGACAGGCGGGTAAGCGCGTCGAGCTCCGGCAGCAGCCGGGTGTCCACCGCCCAGACGATCCCGGCCATGATCCCCGACGCCGCGAATCCCGGAGCGGCGGCGCCGAGCAGGGCGGAGCGGGTGATTCCGATCACCGGCAGCGACAGCTCGACCGTGGCGATCAGAAGCAAGGTCATCCCGCCGAGCCAGGCGAAGGCCAGCCCCATGCTCCCCCAATGCACGCCGATCAGGAAGAGGACCGGCATCAGCACCGCGCCGACCAACCCGGTCTTCACCGCCATGCGCGGATGGCCGAGCGCGTTGGAGGCGGGCGCGAACAGGATCTGAAGGGTCATCATCGCCATGGCCATCGACAGCATGGGGACGATCGGCGCGGCCTGAGTCCACTTCCAGCCGAGCAAGGCGGCGACCAAGGGCCCCGCGGTCACCGCAAGTCCGAAATAGAAGGGCAAAGCGACCAGCATGATCAGCCGGATCGACTTAAGGAAGGCGTGCTGGATCATGTCCGGCCGCGCCTGGATCCGCGAATAAGCGGCGAAGGCCACCTCGTTCAGCGGCGGCACGAACTTGGAGGCGACGATCTGGGTCACGAACAGGCCGGTCGTGTAGATTCCGAGCGTGTGCGGATCGAATCGGCCGCCGGCGATGAATATGTCGGCCTGGCTCTGGACGAACCAGCAGGCCTGGACGGCGATCATCGCCGCTCCGTAGCCGAGCATCTCGGACGCGCCCGCGAAGGCGAATCGCGGGCGGATCTCCCAGATCTTCGCCGCGTGGACGTAGCCCGCCGCGCGCGCGAACCAGAGCATTCCGGGCGCCGCCACCAGCGTCCATACGCCGAGGCCGGCGATCGCGCAGGCGACCGCGGTCAGCGCGCTCAGCACCGCGGCGGTGAGGTTGACCCGCGCCTGGCGCTTGAACTCGAGCCGGCGCATCAGCAGCGCATGGCCGAGCGCGTTGAACGGGTTGGCGAGGTAGAAGAGCGCCTGGACGCTGAGCAGGGTCGCCACCAGCGGCTGGTGGAAATAGGCGGCGGCGAACGGCGCGGCCGCGAGCTGCGCGGCGGCGAGTGCGGCGTTCATCAGGATCAGCATGCCGAACGCCTGGCCGATCTTGTGCCTGTCGGTCCGCTCGTCGCGCACCAGCGAGCTTGCGAATCCCCAGCCGTTGAACAGGTCGAGGAAGGTGAGCACCACGCCGGTCATCGCCAACAGGCCGTAGTCGGCGGGCGTCAGCATCCGGATGACGAGGAAGGTCGATGTCCAGGCGATCAGCTGGCCGACCAGCTGGCTGCCCGATTTCCACAGCACGCCCGATCGCACCCGCGCCGAGAAGCCCGCCGCGCCCGGCGTCGCGGGGCCGGGCTCGCCCGTCGCCTGCGACGGGGCGGGATCGGCGGCGTCGGCCGTCTGCTGGGGAAGCGCGTCCATGTGCCGGCTCGTTAGCCGCAAAGCGTTAAGTCCCCATTGAGGAGGCGCGATTCGAGGGGTTGACGGGCGCCGCCGGGCCGACCATATGGCGCCCTCCAGTGGCAAGCCGCGTCGCGGCAAGTCATTGGAATCTTTGAAAATCTATCCGCGAAGCCTTGAAGGGCGGCGAAAGCCTCCCCAAATAGGCTTGGTGACGGAGCCGGCTTCCACGCCGGTTTCGCTTTTCGAAAGGCTCGAACGGACGGGCCGGCCTTGGACCTTCGGGTTCGTCGCCGGCGCATCCTTTCGCGGCGATCGTCGGGGCCAAATCGGCCACGCCATATCGCCGGGAACTTTTCGAAAAAAAGCCATTGACGGGGGAAAGCCTCCTCCATATATGGCCGTTCACCGACGGGGCAGGGCTTCTGCCCGACCCGTTTGCGTCTCTCTTAACCGAAACCCGGTGTCCCGGATCAAAACGGGAAGGGGAAACGCGTCGGCTCTTTGACATTGTAGGTTTAGATGAAGGGACATGTGGGCGGCGGCCCCGGTCGCCAGCGGCTTCAAGGCGCTGGATGATCGGTTAAAGCCAAGCCGTTCCATGGACTGATCGTACGGGGCTTGCTCCAGCGATCGGTTTTACATGTCTCGTTACATATCCACAGTATATGTGAAGTGCAGGAACGGCTCCTTGAAAGCCGGCCCTAATTGCTCCGGGTTTTCCCTCGGGGCGCTTGGGTCGGACATAAACTTGAGAGTTTGATTCTGGCTCAGAACGAACGCTGGCGGCATGCCTAACACATGCAAGTCGAACGAGACCTTCGGGTCTAGTGGCGCACGGGTGCGTAACGCGTGGGAATCTGCCCTT